>Ga0210396_10000052_pt1 | contig 239217 bp, 208 predicted proteins | sample IncBWH17OmetaG_FD_155466 | JGI IMG/M metagenome (GOLD analysis project Ga0210396, IMG submission 155466) | Forest soil microbial communities from Barre Woods Harvard Forest LTER site, Petersham, Massachusetts, United States - Inc-BW-H-17-O ... | reverse complement strand
CTGAGATGCAAGTTCGCGTACGGGCGAATGATTACAAGATTGATGACACGATCGAGAACCTGCGGATGGCAACGGAGAACCTGGGCCAGTTGACCGAGTCGGTGAAACAACAGCCGTGGAGCCTCATTCGGATCAAACAGCCGGAAGACCGGAAGTTGCCCAAATGAACTATTCGGATTGAGGAATAAGCACCCTACGCACGCAGTGGCGGAGCCTAAATATGAAGCGAATTCACATCACGACGGTACTTGCACTTTTCAGTCTGATCATCCTGGCCGGGTGTTCAGGCAAGATGCGCCACCCGAGTTACTACACGCTCAATCTTCCGGCTCCACCTGATCCCCCAGCGGCTGAAAACGCCAAGGCAACAGTGGCGATTCGTGAGTTCAGCGCGCCTGCTTACCTTCGTCGTGGGGCGATTGTGTTTAAGACGTCGCCGGAATCGATCGGTTTCTATGCATACCACCGCTGGGCTGTTGATCCATGCGAGTTTGTGACCGACTCGATGAGGGATCGCCTCAGTGCTACGGGACTCTTCGCACACGTGAAGCGTTATGACGGTCGACCTGACGCCGAATACCTCGTGAGCGGACGATTGGAAAAGCTCGAGGAAATTGACTACGAAAGTGGCATCAAGGTTCTGGTGGAGATCTCCGCCCAGATGATCAGGTTTGATACCGGCGCGACTGTATGGACTAAGGCTGTTTCGAAAGTTGGGAACGTCGACAAGAGAGATGTACCGGCCGTGGTGTCAGCCATGAGCAAGACGATGGATCTTGCCATACAGGAATTGCTCACGCCGGTGCCCGTTGAGTCTCGCTCCGCGGTGCTGAAGCGGAACTAGCATCGTCGTAGTCAGGCGCGCATACGGCAGGTTCGACCAAAGGTTCAAACCGGTAGAAAGATCGCGGACGCGGTGTAGGCCGAAGCTCTCAAGCGTGAAAGGATGCGAATGAAGGCACTTGTGGTTAACGCGCTGGGTCGAGGATTCGACTACGAGGACGTTCAGATCGCCCAGCCGATAGGACGCGAGGCTCTGGTCAATGTGCAGGCATCTGGGCTGTGTCACACCGACCTGTTATTCGCTACTCACAATATCGTTCCTACGCCAGCGGTGCTCGGTCACGAGGTTGCGGGGATCGTGGCTGCAGTGGGTCCGGATGTCACCCAACTCCACGTTGGAGATCACGTCGTAGGTTCTCTCGCCCAGTCATGCGGAGCCTGCGCTCGATGTTTGTCTGGCCGCCCATTCCAGTGCAAGCATCCGGAAGCGACGCTACGCCGACCGGGCGATCCCCCACGCCTGAGCCGTAACGGCGCCGCCCTTTTCCAGGGCTTTGGGCTGGGCGGCTTCGCCGAACGTGCGCTGATCCACGAAAACCAACTCGCCGTCGTACCCAAGGAACTTCCGTTCCCCCAGGCCGCTCTCCTCGGCTGCGGCGGTGTAACGGGCGCTGGTTCTATCTTGAACACCGCGAACGTAAGCGCTGGGGACACGGTCGTCATCTTCGGCGCAGGAGGGGTTGGGCTCAACGCTGTCAGCGGCGCGCGCATTGCTGGAGCGACGAGGATCATTGTTATTGACATCAAGGCGAAGCGACTCGACGAGGCCAGACGATTCGGTGCGACTGAGGTCATAGACTCCACGAAAACCGACCCGGTGAAGGCCATTCGCGATCTCCTTCCGGGAGGAGCGGACTACGTCTTTGACTTCGTGGGGCAGAAATCAGTTGCTGAACAGGGACTGGCAATGCTCAGTGTCGGCGGCGGACTTTACCTGGTCGGGGTGGCGACACCCGATGTCGAGTTCGGGGTGAACATCTTTAGCGCGATCGGGGGGCAGAAGCGCGTCCAAGGCGTGAACTTCGGCTCAACCATTGCCAAGCGCGACATCCCGATGTACGCCGAGCTGTACCTGCAAGGCCGGATGAACTTGGATGATCTTGTTTCGAAAACAATCTCGCTGCGCGACGTGAACGAAGGTTACGCGGCGCTAAAGGACGGCTCGCTCACGCGCGTCGTCGTTACTTCGTTCTAACTACAAATTCGCCCTATAAGGAGAAATGCGATGCCAGCAATCATGGACAAAGCCACGATTAAGACACTCACGACACACTACATTGATGGAGCGTTCGTCGAATCCCATGGCCGGCAAGTCATGGACATTGTCAAACCGACCAACGGGCAAGTGATCGCCCGCGTCACGCTGGGAGACGAGGAAGATACGCGGCGTGCTATCGCCGCGGCCAAGCGCGCGTTCGCCGGTTTTGGCCGGACAACAAAGGAAGAGCGCTTGCGTTACCTGCGCCAACTCCATGAGGCGGTCGCAGCCCGCGTGAATGAATTGACGGCCATGATGATTGAAGAATACGGCGGAGTCGCCCGGTTTGCCCGCCTTATTGTCGAGTCAGGCGGCAACGCTTTCGCCGCGGCGGAGAAGGCACTTCAAGAGCTCCCGTTGAAAGAAAGCTGGGGCAAGACGACGGTCACGATGGAGCCAGTCGGAGTTGCTGGCCTAATTACAGCATGGAACGCAAACGCTCTGTTCATTTGCCTGAAGCTTGCATCGGCTATCGCGGCTGGTTGTACGGTCGTGCTCAAACCCAGCGAAATGAGCTCGCTGCAAACCCGCGCAATGGTTGAGGCTGTGAACGAGGCCGGACTACCAAAGGGTGTCTTCAATGTGGTGACAGGTCTCGGCACCGTCGTCGGCGCTGAGATGGTGCGCAATCCGGATGTGGCGAAGATATCGTTCACGGGTTCAGTTGCTGTCGGAGAACAGATCATGCGCGACGGCGCCGCGACGATGAAGCGGGTCACGCTCGAACTCGGTGGAAAGTCCCCCACAATCCTGCTGGATGACGCCGCGCTCGACAAGGCCATCCCGACGGCTCTTATCTTGGCCTTCTTGAACAGTGGTCAAGCTTGCGCCGCAGGAACGCGGCTTCTCGTGCCCAAGAGCCGGCTCGACGAGGTGAAGCGGGCCATACGGGATGAGATGCGCAACTACACGGTCGGCGATCCCGCGGATCCCAACATTATGGTTGGACCGATGGTGTCGCAAAAACAGTACGAGCGCATCGAATCCTACATTCGCAAAGGCATTGAAGAAGGTGCGGAGGTGCTGGTCGGTGGAGAAGGCCATCCGAAGGGTCTTGAAGCGGGCTTCTTCGTGAAGCCCACGGTGTTTGTCAATGTGAAGAACGACATGACGATTGCCCAGGAAGAGATTTTCGGCCCCGTGCTCAGCGTGATTGCTTACGACTCCGAGGATGAAGCGATCCGCATTGCCAACGACTCCAAATATGGTCTCCACTCCGCTGTCCTGGGGACTGACCTCGATCGCGCACGGCGCGTGGCCTCCCAGCTGCGAGCCGGTCGCGTCGTGATCAATACCATGGCCGACGATCCCCAGGCACCCTGGGGCGGATTCAAGTACTCCGGCGTCGGCCGCGAATATGGCAAATACGGAATTGAGGCGTTCCTTGAGCCAAAAGCGATTCTTGAGTAATCGCTCTTGCTGAATGAGATAAGAGGACGAATTCATGAGCAAACAGGTCAGCATCTCCCCAAATGTAGCCGCAGATCGGCTCGCCATCCGCGAACTGGTTGAGGCCTATGCACACTGCGCTGATCGTCGCGATGCGAAAGGTCAGATGGCTCTCTTTACCCCAGACACCCATTTCGTGGTGTTCATGGACGCCAAAGATCCGAAGCCTTCACAGGAACTTCACTCGCGCGAGGCGCTCGCTCCCGTGTTTGCCGATCTGAACAAGTACGCTGCCACCATGCACTTCCTTGGACAGACAACGATCCTCACGCTGACCGGCGACCGAGGCACTGGGGAGACTTATTGCATGCCCCATCACCTCACGATCGAGGGCAAGAACCGACGCCTGATGAGTGCCGCTCTACGTTACTACGACACCTTCGTTAAGGTGGATGGCACGTGGCTGTTTGCGGAGCGTAAGCTTTACGTCGATTGGCTGGAACAGCGCGAACTGTCATGAACATTACTTGCGCGGACAATGAGGGCGCGCGCTCGACCGTGATCGCCCGGGCCAAGGAGATCGGATTCGAGGGCGTGGATGCCGGTCATCTTGACGGTTCACGCAACATAGAGAACCTCGGCCTGCTCGTGGCACAGCTTGCCTACGGATCGGGCTTCGGAAACCGCGTTACGCTGCGCGCTTATGTAGCGCCATGACCCTGGGAGCAGCACAGCGCTGCACGCCAAGGAGATTCGCGACTGCTTCGCCAAGGTGCGCTGACCTCGGCAAACTAACTTCCGGATCAGGATTTAGCAGGAGCCCTGATCGGGGCTGTCACAGTCAAACGAAAAGAGGAAAGCCATGATTGACCATATTTATCTCCCCGTCTCTGACCTGAAACGGTCGAGCGAATTTTACAAGAAGCTGCTTGAGCCGCTTGGCATCGACATGCCCTACAAGTTCGATCAACTGCACGGTTTCGCGATCAATAGCAATCCGGGTTTCTGGCTGAAGAATGGCGAAGTCGCCAAAGACCTTTACGTCGCATTCACCGCCAAGAGCGCGGACGCTGTCAGGGCCAGCTACAAGGCGGCGATAGACGCGGGAGCTACTTCAAACAAGGAACCGAGCCTTCGGCCCGAATGGCGTGCCGACTACTTCGCGGCAAACATCGGCGACCCGGACGGATACAACATCGAGATTGCCTATAAGCCTTGGCTCTATAAATAAAAGGTACGAGCCATCTACCCATCTGAGGCCAGCCGCTATAATCCGGCCCTTGGTATTCCCGTAGCGAGGGAGTAGACGCTATATATGAGGAATAATCATTCCTAACCAGGAATGGGAGAGGACTTTCACAAGAACGGAAGTTCGAAGTCGACTCCAGGGTCTTTGGCGCAAAGCTAAGTCTTGCGGCTCTTAAAGCCGCTCTCTTGTAATGGAGAAGCCGTGAAAGAAGGTGAGGACGAAAATGCACTCAAGCATATGTTCGATATCGACGGTGGCACGATGCCCACAACTTGATGCCCTCGTATCACGGGCGGCAGATTAGGTCCGCAGGCTTACAGATGTTTTCTCGTAGCTGCTCGGGCCGAATCGTCGGCAATTCGGAAGTTAATCACACATTGGAGATATGCGGATTCGTTAGGTATCGATAAGTCGTCCAGTGGTTACGAATGCGTTCGCTTCACCTGGCCGAAAAACCGGGTAACCGTTGAAGTGTTTGTGACGGAGTTCATGGCTCCCAACTGTACGAGATGCCGACTCTTCGTCCAAGTGGAAAGTCCCCCACTGGAAGTCACTGAACACTGGCGCGTTTCTCGGGACTGATGTGACCCACATTTTACAATCGAGTGACGACCGCGTCCCGCGCCATCGCTATGATGTTGCTTATTCACTCCATACCAACAGGAGATCAGTCATTGAATTCAAATCCAGAAACCGAAATCAACGACCTGTTTTCGCGATGGGTGAGCGCAGTTCAAGCTGAAGACCTTGCCGGAATTCGCGCCAATCATGCATCCGATATGTTGATGTACGACGTCCCTCTACCGTTTGTCTCTCGAGGTCTGGACGCCTATATGGAGACCTGGAAAATCTTCTTTCCATGTCAAGCCAGACCCATTGAATTCCGCTTTGAAGAGACCCAGATTACCGCAGGCAAAGAGGTTGCTTTTCTCACAGCCATTGGACACTGTGGCCATATGGAGCTAGGAGAAAAGACTGATCTGAAATTCCGTCTCACGATGGGACTTCGGAGAGACGGTGACAAGTGGCTCATCGTTCATGAGCATCACTCTGTACCCGCACAAGAATAGTCTCCAATGCGGCCGAAGAGAGGCCCCGAAATCCGACGTCGAAAGCGGGATGTTCGTGACTACCGGAAAGTCGGCCAGTGTTTTACAAATCCAGTCCACTGGACGTAAAACCGGCTACCGGAACAGTGGCATTTCATTACGTTGAGGACGGGATTTGCAGGAGGACAAGTGTCCGAGATGGCGACTCTTCGTCCAGGTGGAAAGTCCCCGATGCTCCAAACTGTCGAGTTTGGGCCCGGGTAGCCAAGAACATCGGTAACGACAAACGCGCATCTCGGAAGCTAACGCCGCTTCCGAGATGCCAAATTTATTACATCGAAGAGTCCCTGCGCCCGTTCTCCTTACTTGACCAGCTCCTGTGCGAACGCCTCGATCGTCGTCGGCCCATGGAAATTCTCTGTTCCCGAATTGCCGAAGTGGATCCAGCCCGAGTTGAAGCTCTTCACCATCTCGATGTACAGCCCGGTCCGATCAGCCGGCGTACCCATCGCTTCCAAAACGTTCTGCCAGGCAGCCTCAGGTAGTTGCACGGCCTTCACCTCACGGCCCAACGCCCTGCCGAACGCGGCCGCCGTTTCGTGCAAGTCAGTTCCACCCTCAGGCCCGTCTACTTCTAGCACACGCTCGCCTGTCCAGGTCTCCTGCAACACTTTGGCGCCCGCCAAGCCGATATCTCGCGTGGCCACCAACGGGAATCTGCGATCAAGCGGCGCATGAAGAACGGCATCTCACCCGTCGCACGGATGTGGTCCAACGCTCCCAGCCAGTTCTCCATGAAACTACCCGCGCGCAGATACGCCACAGGAATCTGCAGCGTGCGCATCGCCTGTTCCATCAGGTGGGTCGACGTGATCAACCCTAGCCCGCTCGCCTGCTCCGAACCGATAGACGAAAGAAGCACAGCCTTGCCAGGATTCGCCTGCTCAAGCGCCTCACGGATTGCCGCAATCGTACGCTTTTGGTCCGGCAGCCCGGGAGCCGGCGCAAAGTCCGGTGGAATCATCGCGAACACACCCTCTGCCCCCGAGAACGCCTTTGTGAGCCCCACCGCGTCGTCATACGCGGATTGCACTATCTCCACACCGCAATCAGCCCAAGCTTTCGCCTTCCCCGAGTCGCGCACCACGCCCCGCACCGTTTTACCCGCAGCAAGCAGATTCTCCGCCACTGCCCCGCCGACTTTGCCCGTAATTCCCATCACTGTGAACATATCGTTTACCTCCTATGCAAGTAGATACTTGTATTCGAAGAAAGATGCAAGTTTTTACTTATATGATTGCTATCTGCGAGAATCCTCTTGTGACCGTCTTTGATCCAAACCGCAAGCGCACCGCGCGTGGCGAGCAGCGCCAGCAGGCTCTCCTCCGCGCCGCTGCCGCAGTCTTCGGTCGTCTTGGTTACCACCAGACCACCACAAACGCGATCGCCACGGAAGCGGGCGTGTCGCCGGCTACTCTTTACCAGTTTTTCCCCAATAAAGAAGCCATCGCCAGCGCACTCGCCTCGATGTACGCGCGCGAAATGGCCGAGGCAGAACGAGCAATCGACTCCGAAGGCGTGTTGAGCTTCACAGAAGCCGTCGGTGAACTGATCGATGTGTGCATGAGTTTCAACCGGAAGCGTCCCGAGTTTCACACCCTCGTGGTCGACGCACCGCTCTCACCTTCCGCCCGCGAAGACAAACAGGTACTTGGGCAGGTCTTCGTCGATTTCATCGAGGCCCGCCTCCGACGCGAGCTACCCACTCTCTCTCGCTCCGAAGCGGCCCACCATGGGCAGGTAGCCCTTATGATCTTCCGCGGAATCCTCGACGAGCTGGCCGTCGCCTCGCCTCACACCCGTCCGCGCCTGCAGCAGGCGATGCGCAATGCCGTTCTCCGATACCTGACCCCTGTACTCACGGAATCGAAAGCGGTCCGTGCAGTTAGAAGCACATAGATGACGACGAGAAGACGACTTGTCGTCTGTGAGCACATGGCGATAAGGCAGCCTCCTGGCCCCTTATGGAAATCGCGATGCGCTGCGCGTGGCTCGCGACTTGGACGCTAAAGTCGAAGAGGTGTTGAGACAAGCTGCAGCGTGAGACGGAGTCAGCATGACGTCTTGGAGGTTGTCGTGGATGGACATCTTGTTCCCACCAGATCCAATTCAGATATCCACTGTTCTCTGGAGAACTTCACATTGGACGCGGAACGTTGGCTCGCAGCTCTCTACTGGTGTGTGCGGACGAGTTATGGCGACGATGCAGCCCACGCTGCGGCAGACTGCTGGCTGCGAGTCTTTGAAGAACGACTCGCAGGATCAAGCGACCTTCCAGAAGGTACAAGAATCACTACGGCAGCAATCGCTCTCTTCGTATCAAATCATCGCCAAGCCGTCCACTAGCCTCGCGCTCGACGTTGCGCAATGACGCTCGTTCGGTGCAGAAATTCAAAGGAGACCCTCCAATGCGATTCGAGGAAATGTGGACGTAGCGACCTCCGTCACAGTCCGTTAGGGGCAAACTTCCAGAACCGAAGCGGCCCAGAGCATGTGGCTGTCTTATAACGCGGCTTCGGGCCAGAATTCAAGCAGTTCCAGAAGGACATGGGTAACGAGAAGTCGGCCAGTGTTCGGGAATGTGGTCGAGGGCTGGAATCTCAACTTTCGGTAACAGATGGGATGAGAAGGCCGGTCTCCAACGGGATGCGTTAAGCTCCCAAGTTATCGACGCGCTCGAAGCGCGGGAGATAAGGAGACCGGCGATGAAGAAGCTTATCACCACGATGATGCAGCGGACACTCAACAAGCAGGACGGATGCCTGACCGTGGGCCTGGATCTGGGGGACAGGTCGAGCTTCTATTGCGTGCTGGATGAGGCAGGTGATGTGCTGTTGGAGCAGAGGGTGAGCACGACGCCCAAGGCGATAAAAGAGATGTTCGGAGCGATGCCTCGGAGCCGTATCGCACTGGAGACCGGAACCCATTCACCGTGGGTAAGCCGTTTGCTCAGCGAACTCGGTCATGAGCCGATCGTGGCGCACGCGCGCAGCGTGCGACTGATCGGGGAGAGCAGGCGCAAGGATGATCGGCTCGACGCTAGAACGCTCGCGCGGCTCGTAAGGATCGATCCACAGCTGTTGTGTCCAGTGAAGCATCGGAGCGCCGAGGCACAAGCGGATCTGACGGTGATCCGGGCGCGAGCCGCTCTGATTCGCACACGAACGATGTTGGTCAACGCGGCGCGCGGCCTTACGAAGTCTTACGGGGAGCGGCTTCGTGGATGCAACGCACGGGGGATGAAGCCGAAGGCGGCCCAGGATCTGAGTCCGGAGTTGAAGCGTGCACTGGAACCGATGATGGGAGAGATAGAGTCGGTCAGCGAACGGATCTGCGAGTACGACCAGCTGCTTGAGTCTATGGCGCGGAACAGATATCCAGAAGCCGAGCAGCTGAAGCAGATCAAGGGCGTGGGAACGCTGATTGCGCTTACGTACATGCTGACGCTGGAAGATCCACACCGCTTTCACAAGAGTCGGGATGCAGCCTGTTACGTGGGTCTCCAACCTGGAAGGCGCAACTCGGGACAGAGCGAGCCGCAAATGCACATCAGCAAAGAGGGCGATCCGTACCTGCGAGCACTCCTGGTGCAAGCTGCCCACCACGTTCTCGGTTCGTGGGGAGTCGACAGCGACCTGCGCCGATGGGGCATGAAGCTGGCTGAGCACGGAGGCAAGCGCGGGAAGAAACGCGCAGTGATCGCAGTCGCGCGTAAGCTGGCCGTCCTGCTGCATCGACTATGGGTAAGCGGAGAGGTTTATGTGCCGCTACGGCCAAGCGGTCGGGCCACACTGCCGGCAGTGGCATAGTTCAGTCCAGATGTACGGAGGTTTAACATCATAAGCCGAGTTCCGGTGACTGCGTCATTGGCCTGGCCCAACATTCCCTCTGCGAGATCGAGTGAAAGGTCGCTATAACAGGTGGCAGCACCGGCTGAATCGAGAACACCCAACTTGCACCGAGCGATCAAATGCTCACCTCAGAGTGCGGATGGAAGGGTGGCGACAAAAGCTCGGCGTGCAAAGAATCGCGTTCAGATCAGGAAGGAGATGAACTTGTCCCAACCACAAATAACGGGTTGACACCGACCGGCCTTCTCATGGAAGGCCAAAGCGCTCATTGAGCTATTCAGGTTTGGGGGGAATTCGGGAGCTACCTACCCTCTCCTCGGTTAACGCCAAATCACCGTGTCACTCAACGAACGCTTCGCTCTGATCGCAACAACGAAAGTCGGGTTTAGAAACGGGAATGGATTACTGGGATTTCCGCCACGTGCGGAATCTGCGTCCGACCTGAGGAGAGAGCTAATGCCCAGGTCAGACGCTGAGCACCGGAAACGATGAATCGCGCACCATGGCATAGGTCAAGTCCCGCATACGTCCATGAGCGCCGCGCTCATGACGTCTTCCGATCATGAGCACGTCAGCATCCGCCTCGAGAGCGGCCTCAAGCAGCGCCTCTTTGACTGAACCGACTGCAACACGGACCGGAACATCCGTACCAACCATCTGCTGAAGCTCGGCGATGCGCCGCCTCGCTTCCAGCCTTGCGCCAGAAAGGACTTCCTCTCGCAAGTCAAGTTGAATCGGCAGATCCGGATCCCCACCTTGCACCGCATGAATGATTGAGAGCTTACTGCGCGCTTGTGCCGCCGCCTGACTGGCAAAACGAAGCACTCTTTCCGAATTTGAACTCAAGCCGATCGCGCACAGCCATTCCCGGTGCTCCAGAGGTCTTGGAGCGATTGTTTGGGCATGCCGACTCGTCAATACCGGACAGTCCGCGTCGTTAATTACCTTGGCTGTTGTTGAGCCAAGCAGCATCTGCCGGAAGATTCCCGAGTGCGTGGGCATGATAATGAGATCGAATCTGTCTTCTCTCGCAACTCGAGCGATCTCTGTTGCCGCATCTCCTGAAGCCAGGATTCTTGGGCACTGCGCCAGGGGAAACTCTGCCCCCAGGAAAGAATCAAGTCTCTCTCGTCCAATGCCCAGATGTTCCTCTGAAACCTCCGAGATCGGTCTCACGTAAAGTTGCAAGCCGTTGTAGCCGGTAGGATCGACAACATGAACTAGGGAAACCGTGGCTTCGAGCAGAGCCGCCGCTCTCTTCACGTAGGTAGCCATGGCAGCGCAGGAGGGCGAGAAATCCACTGGATATAGGATGTTTGCAATTAATGACATATACATCACCCTCGTAACATCTCAAAACGCTGCTCAGGATGCGCTCGGGCCATGAAAGTACGCGTTGCAAAGCGAGCTAGATCAAGGGCTTTGCACGGAGTATTGGTCCACTTACTGCTGCTTGCGTAGCGATTTAGTCAGCCTCAGACCGATGCTGGCGCCCAGTTGAGATGGGTCCGGGTCGACATCCATCGTAAGCAGTAAATCAGGCTGCGACATTCCATGCCGAGGAGTGCCACATACGGGACACGCCTCGGCTCTCAAGGTGATCTCTGCTCCACAGCATGCACAAAAAGCGGCCATGTTATCTAATCTCCACAATTGCTACAGTCCTTTGGATGAACGCAGGAAGCGCAAAGATTCGAGACGGAACCGTCGACCAGCACAAAGCGTGGAAGATCGAGATAAGGAAGATCAAGAAAGTGTTGGGCGCATAACAGAGCCGCCAGTGTTAGGGCTGCGTGATCCGCACTGATCTGTGAAGCAGATACACCACAAAGAATTGGATGACGGCGATAAAGAGCGGCCCAGCGAATTTCACAAGATCATGCTCAAACAGACCGATTCCGGCATCCAGCAATTGCATGGCGCCGGCGAGCGCACCCAGGATCAGCAACGCAGGCGTCGCCTGTTTGTAGATCGCCCCCAATGCGAACAAAGCCAGAGTAATTGTGCGCGCCGCCGCGTACATCGCCAATAGCAACGACGCCTCCGTTGGAAAGGATTCGGCAGGGACCAGGTATTGCGGACGGATGATCGCCGCGATGGAAAAGCCGGTCGCGACCAGGACATTGATTGCCGTGACCAGCGAAGCCAGGCGAATCGCCTTTATTGTTGTCATTGATTCTCTCCCTGAGTAAGCTCGCCCGAGCGTAGTTGGGTTGATTTGACAACTTGTGTTCGCACTACGCCCGCGTAGTGCGAACCCTTCGCGAATTGCGGAGCGGGATACCTGTTATGCTTTCCCCTATCAATTGTCGTCAGACTGTAAGAACGACCCTCCCGAAGGGGCGCCCTTCAACGAGATAACGCAGAGCCTCAGCCGCTTCTGTCAGGGGAAAGGTCTTAGCCACGATCGGCTTGATCGCACCAGATTTAAGCAGAGAGGTAGTAGATTTCCACGCGTCAGCAACGATCGCCTGCGGCTGAGAGAACATATTGAAACCCCGGATGCTGGTCTGCGACACGATGAGACTTGTCACGTCAATAGTTGTCTTACGGCTTGCGGAATACCCGAGTGTTATGAGGGTTCCTCCCGACGCGAGCGCTTTGACGGCTTCGCTCAACACCTCACCGTCGATCCCGTCAATGATGATGTCTGCGCCGTAGCCGTCCGTAATACGTCCTACGCCGTCAGTTAACCTTTCCACGGAAGTATCGATGACCTCAGTGAATCCGAGTGCCCTCGCTTGCTCCGCTTTCGCATGGTTGGTCGTACTCGATATGGCGTGCTTTGCTCCCAGTGCGCGTGCCAATTGCGTCACCGCGTTGCCGACCGATCCTCCGATCGCAGGCGCCAGAACGGTTTTGCCTGGACGAAAACCAGCCAAGGTAAGAGCCACTTGCGCTGTGAGATACGCGACCGGAATGCCTGCTGCGCTCGCGTCATCGACATTGTCGGGAATCAAGCAGAGGTCCTCCTTCCGCACAGCAATCCACTCGCAATAGGTCCCATCTTCAAAAGCGCCATAGGTGCCCCAGAACATCACCCGTGAGCCAGCGGGAAAATCCGCTCCGCCTCCCTCCTCCACCACGCCCGCTCCTTCGTTGCCCAAGATGAGCGCCTTCTCCGGGATGTGAAAATCGCCGACGAGAATCGTATGGTCGAGCGGCGTGACGCCGGCCGCTGTGATTCGCACCAGTACCTTCCCGTCTGTAACCGCTGGTTTCGGAAGCTCGACGAGCTTCAATGCTTCATAACCACTAAACTGCTCGGCTCTCATTGCGCGCATATTGATTCTCCCTTTTCCCGTGTCACTCCTAGGTCGCGCAGCTGGCCGCGAATTAGTTGAGCCCTTGGCCTTTGCTGAGCGGCGAGGTGGATTATTGTTATAATCCATATACAGGATTAGATTCGTAATCCTGATTTGGTCGCAGATTATTTTCGGGGAGGTTCAGATGGGTTATTCCCAGGCGCAAAAGGAGAAGACTCATAAGCGCATCATTGCCATTGCCTCAAAGAGATTCCGCGAGAAGGGCCTCGCGGGATTTGGAATTGCGGAGTTGATGAAGGAAGCCGGCCTGACAGTCGGGGGCTTTTACAAGCACTTCGACTCTCGCGACGAACTCGTGGTGGAGGCACTCAGCGATGCATTCGGTGTATGGCAACGCCAAAAGGACACCGCTGAATCCAACGAGGAGCCGCTGTCCTTCGAGAAGCTTATCGACGATTATGTGAGCAATGTGCACCGCAAGAATCCTGGGGCAGGCTGTGCCTTCAGTGCATTGGCCCCGGAGATCGCTCGCAGCGACAAGCGGACTCGTGCGCTCACCTCTGATCAAGTCAAGGCGGATCTTGATTTGATTGCCGGCTTGCTGCCAGCCAGGAATAAGCGTGCGGCAAGATCGAAGGCGATCCTGACTTTCAGCGCTCTCGTCGGAGCGATGTCGCTGGCCCGAGCCGTATCGGATGAGGCGCTTTCGCACGAGATCCTGAACACGGTGGCAGACATTCTGAAGCATCCCGCTTGAAAGCGACAAGGCAGGTCTTCGGTGTAACGTCTCTCGATTAGACTTGCCCTCTGCCGCCATCAACGAACAGCTCGATACCCGTGACAAAACTGGAATCATCAGACGCCAGAAAAAGCGCGGCTTTAGCGATTTCATCGGGTTCTCCCATGCGTCCCATGGGGATGGTGGATACAATCCGCGCAATGGCGTCTGCAGGTTGCCCATCGATAACCGGCGTATCCGTCGGCCCTGGGCTAATAACGTTGGAACGAATATGACGATCCTTGAGATCCGAAGTCCAGGTCCGGACGAAGGAGCGGAGAGCGGCCTTTGTTGCGCCATAGACGCCAAAGGCAGCCGTGCCTTTTACGCTCGCTACGGAGCCGTTGAGGATAATCGAGCCACCATCCTTCAGCAGAGGTAAGGCTTTCTGCACAGTGAACAGCGTTCCCTTGACATTGATGTCGAAGAGCTTGTCAAAATGCTCTTCAGTGATTTTGCCAAGGGCAGCAAATTCAGCGACGCCAGCATTGGCGAACACCACATCGATTCTTCCCTCGGTCGCAACGGCCTTGTAGAGACGATCAAGGTCGGTCAAATTGGCAATGTCTCCCTGAACGCCAGTAACGTTGCTGCCAATTGCTTTCACGGCCTCGTCGAGTTCCTTTTGACGACGGCCCGTGATGAATATGTAAGCCCCTTCCTTGACGAAGAGCTTTGCTGTAGCCAAACCTATCCCACTCGTGCCTCCAGTAATGACCGCCACTTTTCCTTGGAGCTTCTTAGTTTCAGACATCGGTAGATTTCCTCACTCTCCGTTGCTCTCGGTCGGCCGAAAAATTGACGTGGCCTGGCTTACGCCTGGCTTGAGGTGAATAGTTTCAACATTTGCTGGTTGAACCCGTTCACCAAGGCATGCTCCTCGGGTCCCGGATTGGCTCGCAGAGGCTTTGCCGCTTCAACAAGAATTTCGTCAGCATCCGTTCCAAGCACGTTCAACGTTTCGGAGATGAACTGGTCGAGAGGCATTGCCTGCTCAGCTTCTTGGCTATTCATCAGCTCCGTGCGCACCCAGGGCGGCGCCACCTCGAGCACTCGAACACCGCAGTCGCGAAGCAGGAAGCGTTGCGACAACACATAGGAGTGGAGCGCAGCTTTTGTGGCAGAATAGACAGCCGTCACAGCCAATGGCACGTAGGCAAGGACCGAGGTGTTGTAGACAATCACACCACGTCGGCTCTTCAGCTGATTCACGAGAGCCGAGGTCAAGCGAATAGGGCCCAGAAGATTGGTCGTGACGGTCGACACGAGCAGCTTGTCGTCGATGACGCCAGTCGCCTGATCCGGTTCCATGATTCCAGCGTTATTGATGAGAACATTCAGATCCGGATGCTTTGAGGTCAGCTTCTTCGCCACACTTTTGATGCTGTCCGGATCTGCGATGTCGAGTTCAACGACCTCAATGCCCGGATTGGCCTTGGCAACGGAATCCAGATGGCTCTTCCGTCTACCTGAGATGATCACTTTATTTCCCCGCTTGTGCAGCTCCTCGGCCAGACCGCGGCCAATACCCGATCCGCCGCCGGTAATGAAGATGGTGTTTCCGATGAGATTCATGATGTCTCCGATCTGTGTGTGAGTAAATGTGGCGTGGATGTCGAACTCTTATAAAGGGAAACTCTTGCCAAACATGGGAAGGCCGCTCACAGATTCTTTTTGTGTGGCCTCGTCTTGCAAAACATCCCAGTGCTCGGCCAGAAGACCGTCTTCGAATCGAACAATGTCCGCTGCAATCCACGCCGCGGGTTTTCCCATCCCAGTGAAGCGGCCGTGCGCAATGATGTAATCGCCTTCTGCGACAATGAGTTGGTTTTCGTAGCGCAACGTGTCCGGCGACGAACGGACCAGAGCGAACAGTCCTTCGCGTCCCGGCGCGATATGCGCGCTGTGCTGGATGTACTTAGGCGACCAGAAGCGTTCTGCTGCCTCGTAGTCGCGTTTGTTGAAGAGAGTGTCGAAGGCTTCGAGAACGATCGCCTTGTTCTTTTCGGGGGTTGTCTTTGACATGTTCAGCTCCTGGGGTTGTGTTCGGATGATTGATACGTCGGGTAATCGGAATAGCCGTGTGGCCCGGAGGCGTAGACGGTTTCCCAGTCCACTTCTGCAAGAGGAGTATTGTCGGCAAATCTCTGGACCAGGTCAGGATTTGCGATATAAGGACGGCCAAACGCCACCAGATCTGCCAGCCCTTCTGCGACAAGACGATTGCCGCGATCACGGTCCATCTTCACATTCGCGATCAGAGTGCCTTTGTAGAGAGGACGGAAATGCCGGAACATGCCATCGTCGGCCAGTTTCTCAAGTGGAGTACCGGTGAAGTCAGTCGAATTGCCCATGAGCAACAAGTGCGAAAGATGGTATGTGCTCAGTTTCTCAATTGCGTATTCCGTGATCGGGAGGGTTTCGTCGTTGGCGTGAAATGCACCGCCCTCGTGCATCGGGCTTATCTTGACTCCCACCTGCTGCGAATCGACCTCACTCAGGACCGACTCGACCACCTCGAAGAGAAACCGCGAACGATTTTCTAGGCTTCCGCCGTATTCGTCTGCACGGCGGTTGGTGGTGGCATTGAGGAACTGTGAGATCAGATAGAGGTAATTGGCGAGAATCTGAACGCCATCGAAGCCGGCTTCCATCGCGTTTCGTGCGGCACGAGCGAAGTCCGCAACCGTGACTTGAATCTCCTGCTTCGTCAGGGGCCGCGGTGTTACCGTGGGCTTCCTGCCCGTTGGCGTGACCGAGATCTGGCCTGGATCAACGTTTGATGCGGAGACGGGCTGCGCGCCGTCCAGTAGTTCAGGGTGCGAGATTGCCCCAGTATGCCAGAGCTGTGCAATGATGCGACCGCCGGCAGCATGGACGGCATCCGTGACGAATCGCCAGCCACGGACCTGCTCCGCCGTCCACAGGCCCGGCGTATCGGCCCAGCCAAACCCCTCCGGGCTAATCGCGGTGGCCTCGGTGATGATCAATCCAGCCGACGCACGCTGCGCGTAATACTCCGCTTGCAAGGCCGTCGGCACATGATCGTGCGTTTGTGCGCGCATCCTCGTGAGCGGCGCCATAACGATGCGGTTCGGAAGATCGAGGTCTCCCATCCGATATGGTGTGAAAAGCGGCTGATTCGGCATCACATGAACTCCTGCGTAGATCGACTGAACGTGCTTAAGAGATCACCTCAATTGCATCGACCCGCGTGGGATAAAACGCCAGGTGCTCTCTAATGTCGGCGACTGCCTCATACGGCTTTTCGTACGTCCAAACGGCATATTCCGATTTCGTTCCGCCGATGGGAATGCTGTAGTATGTGCAATCGCCTTTGTATGGACAGTAGGTGTAATGTGTTGTCCGAATGAGCAGCGACATATCCGCATCGGTGCGCGGCAAGTAGTAAACTGGCGGGTATCCCTTCTCCTCCAGCCGAAGCGCTCGCGTCGATTCAGCAACGATCTTCCCAGCGACCGTCACGCGCACGGCGCCCTCAGCCGGCGAAATTGCGATGGGATGATCAGGGCCGGGAATCTTGATCTCTTTGCCTATGCTCGAAGTGTTATTCATTACGTTCTCCCGTTGTGAGTTAAAGTTTCGAACCGCCATCTACAGGAACACTGGCGCCCGTGATCCAGCGCGCCCCGGCGGATGCTAGAAACGCGACCACATCGGCAACATCCTCGGGTTTGCCGAGCCTCTTCAGCGCCTGCATCCCCAGAGCAACCTCGCGGCCCGCTTCTGCTTCGTGAAATTCGACATATCGGTGTCGATGATGCCTGGTGCGATGGCGTTGACGCGTATCCCGCTCGGTCCGAGAATAGCGGCCCAGTTCTTGACCAGAGTCTCAAGCGCTCCTTTGGTAGAGGCGTAGGCAAGAATCGAAGGATTTTCCAGACCTGATTAGCCCACCACCGAACGGGCTCCGAGAGAAGAGATAACAACAATGCTTGAGCCCTCGCCAAGGACCGGCAACAGTTGCTGTACCAGGAAGAACGGACCTCGGATGTTCGTGGCAAAGAGGCTGTCAAAATCCTCTACCGTGTAATCTGCGATAAGTGCTGCCTTGCTGATTCCGGCATTGAGCACAAGCACATCCAATCGATCGCCGACGATGGAGCGCACCTGTTTTGCGACCAGCGAAGCGCCGTCGGGAGTGCCGAGATCGGCCGAGATTGCATCGGCGCGTCCACCTTTGGTTTGAATCTCGGCAACCAGTGATTTCGCTTCCTGTGCTGAGCGGCCATAGTGAACCAGGACGTGTGCGCCGGCCCTGGCGAGCGTCAGTGCTGTCGCTCGGCCAATTCCTCTTGATGCACCCGTCACAAGCGCAGTTTTGTATTGAAGTGTTGGCATTGTCCTCTCCCGATCCTGTTGGTCAGGCATTCATTCCGCCATCCACGGTAAGATTCGCCCCTGTAATGTATGACGATTCCGGACCGGCGACGAACGCCACCATCGCGGCGATCTCATCCACGTGCCCATAGCGATCAAGTGCCGTTGCGGCCTTCTGTGGGACCGCCCAATCACCTGAGGCGGGATTCAAATCCGTATCGATCGGACCCGGCTGGACGTTGTTGACGGTAATGCCCCGGCTCCCGACCTCCCTAGAGAGCGCCTGGGTAAACATCTTGACGGCTCCCTTCGTGGCCGCGTAGGGCACAAGCCCGGGCGCAACGGCACGCTCACCCACGGCCGAACCGACCATGATGATGCGACCACCGTCCTTCATGTGCTTCAGCGCCGCCTGCGTGGTAGCGAACACGCCGCGGACGTTGATGTCGATCACACGATCCATCTCCTCCAGCGTCGTCTCCTCGAACGACTTCGGAATGGCCGTGCCGGCGTTGTTCACGAGCACGTCAAGTCGGCCGAAGGTCGCGACGGCCTTTTCGACCGCACCTTTGACTGCTTCGACGTTGGCAGCGTCCGCCTGGATCGCGATGGCCTTACCGCCACCGAGTTCAATCGCTTTGATTACGGCCGAGGCCGCGCTGGCGTCCTTCGCGTAGGTAATTGCTACGCTTGCTCCATCGGCGGCCAGACGCTTTGCAATCGCTGCGCCAATGCCCCGGGAACCGCCGGTAACGAGTGCTACTTTCTTCGTTAACTTAGACATGTGTCTCCTTTGCCATTTTCGGAACAATTCAGAAAGCAGATTCGGCTGCCATCTTGCCCGATCGCGTCGGGCATTTCTGAACCATTCAGTTCTATATGATGATGGCGCTGTGACGAGGATGCAGAGATATTGAACTATTTAGTTCTTTATCGGACAATACGTGCATGGGGCGCCCGAAGAACTTTAGCCGAGAGGAAGTGCTGGAGAAGGCGATGCCCGTCTTCTGGAAGCACGGGTTCGCGGACACGAGCCTCCAGGAACTGGAACGAGCCACGGGCGTGAACAAGTCAGGGCTGTATACCGAGTTCCGTGATAAGGAAGATCTTTTTGTGGCCTGCCTTCGCCACTATCTTGAGAGCCAAGGGAAGAGGGGACTTCTGACCAAGGAACCTCTGGGCTGGAAGAACGTCGAGACATTTCTCAAGAATGGTCCTCTCACCAAGGGTGAGCAGCAGGGATGTTTTTCCGTCAACTCCATGCGGGAGTTCGCTATTCTTCCGGATGAAGCTTATGGGGTCGTGACGGAGAATAGGGTGCTGTTGCAGCGCCTCCTTGCCATGAACATCGAGGCGGAAAGGCCAAAGATGGCTGCTTCTGCAATTGCCGAGATGGTGCTCTCCTTCTTCTCCGGATTGTGCATTGAACGTAACCTCAAATCAGTTAAAGCTTCGTCGACCCGCAAGATCGAGAACTTTATGACAGCCCTTCGCAGTCTCTAATCGAGCGTCCCTATATCCGGGCGTACGGGCCGAATGCAGGAACATATCGCCGCTTGCGATCCATGCGGTACCCAGTGGTGAAAAGGCCCTTGAAGCATTGGTGATTTGAAGGAGAGAACAATGCTCGACCATATGATTCTGACTGTCAGCGATGTCGAACGTTCGCTAGCCTTCTATGAGACGGCCTTGAAGCCTCTCAATATCAAGTTCTTCCTACCCTACAAGGGCGAAGGCGATCATCCTGATTTGTGGGGATTTGGTGATGGCAAGAGGGCGTTCTTCTGGATCAAGCAAGGAAAGCCCGATCCAGCGTCCATCCACTGGGGGTTCATGGCCGAAAACAACGATAGGGTCGATGAATTCTACAGGGCGGCAATTGCCGCTGGTGCCAGGGACAATATTTCACCGCGGGTACGAGTGGAATACTATCCGGGATACTACGCCGTCGATGTATTTGACCCGGACGGGTATTCGTTTGAAGTCGTCCACAAAAGCTAGCGAGGAATTTCACATCGGCAAGGTGGTTACGCCGCGGTTAGGTGACAGAGATCTGCTTCGCTCAAGTGATCGATCTAGTGGGCATCATCGAGTACAAATCCTCGAGTCACACATCGAACAGCTGTTGTCCATGGGGATGGGCTGCTTGCCGGAGATCTGGAATGCTGACGAGAGCGACGGGACTCGAACCCGCGGCCTCCTGCGTGACAGGACAGAGGTGTGCTGAAGATTCCAAGTGGCCGAAAAACCGGCATCTCGGACACGTGATTGCGGGCCGATCGACTCGTTACGGCCTTTTGCGACCACACGGACACCCATTCCCAATCGGACCGCCGGGTTTATTTTGCAGCGGCAACTTTGGCTTTGAGACGATAGCGCGCGGGCGGGGCATCAAACTCGCGCCAGAAGGCGCGGTTGAACGCCGGCTCGGATTCGTAACCGACCTCACCAGCAATTCGGATTGCGTTAACTTGTCAGGTCGCCGCCCACAGCCATCGGCATGTCGCGCAGCCGCTTTCCGGTCACGCTAAAGATAGCATTGCTCACTGCGGGGGCCAGGCCTACGATCGGTGTCTCGCCCGCGCCTGTCGATAGCAAATCTTTTCTGTCAATCAACACCATGTCAATTTCCGGCATGTCGCTGAAACGAGGAACGCGATATTGCGCAAAATGCGGGTTCAGAATCCTTCCGTCCTTAAAGTGAATTTCCTCAAACAGCGCGCCTCCGATGGCCTGCACCACTGAGCCCAGGATCTGGTTTCGCAGACCATCGGGATTCACGATCGCGCCTGACTCCCACGCCTCCACCACGCGGTGGAGACGCACGTGTTTGTTGGCAGAATCCATTTCCACGTCGACGCAAGTTGCGACGTAGCCGCCCTTTTCCAGTCCACCGGCAATACCGAAGCCATGACTCGGCGCGGGCTTCCGCTTGCCCCAGTCAAATCGCTCCGCTGCGGCCTGAAAAACGGCGCGCAATCTCGGGTCGGTGAGGTTCTTTAGGCGAAACGCCAGAGGATCCATGCCGACAGCGTGTGCCAGTTCATCCATGTGCACTTCGCGAGCAAAATGGTTTGCTGTGGCGGCCAGCGCGCGATATGAACCTTGCCGCAACGGAGATGTTGCGGCATGAAATTGTGCAATCGGGCTCGCCACGTTGTATGGCGTGTTGATGCCTGACGGGCCTGAATTGTAATTGTGGTGCTCCCACGCCACAAGCGTGCCATCCCGTTTTGCCCCACTGCGAATCCCAATCCATCCCGCAGGGCGAAAATAGGCCCATGTGAATTCTTCTTCGCGCGTCCAGACAACTCTGACTGGCTTGCCAGCCGCCCTGGCCAGACGCGCGGCTTCCACCGCGCATTCGCCGGTATGTTTGCCTCCGTATCCACTGCCCATGTCCGGCATAATGACGCGGACCTTTGCGGCCGAAATACGAAACGCCGCAGCCAGCTCGTCACGAACGCCAAAGGGGCGCTGCGTCCCTGTCCATACCGTAAGCTTGTCCCCGTTCCATTCAGCAACAGCGGCGCGCGGTTCCAGCGGAGCGTGAGCAATGTACTGCACCGTGTAGTGCTGCTCCAGCTTCACATCCCCTGTAGCCATAGCCCGCTGCACGGAATCCGTCTCGCTCGGTTGACCACGTTCTTCACCTTCAGGATGCCTGCGAAGATAGTCAAACAACTCCTGATTCGAGATTTGCGAAGGCACGTTCCACTTGGCTTGTATCGCGGAGATCGCCTGCTCCGCCGTCCGGTCATCCGGAGCGACTACGCCGATAAAATCGCCATCCCGCACCGCTCGCACGCCCGGCATCTTATCTGTCGCGCTTGTATCCACCGAAACCAGCGTTGCGTTGAACCCCGAAGGCCGCAGCACTTTGCCAGACATCATCTCAGGCCGAACAATGTCCGAGGGGTAGTGGTGTTTCCCCGTTACAAATTCGCGGCCATCCACTTTCGGGATGGCTTTGCCGGCAATCTTCCATTCGATTACTGGAGTAAGATGTGGGTCGGTTGCGACGGTCTGCGTCAGCTTCTCGCCACGCGTAATTTCTCCATACGCCAGTGACTGTCCTGTTTTTGGATTGGCGACCTTGCCGCTCGCTGTTGTGAGCGCGGCAGGGTCGACCTTCCACCGTTGTGCCGTGGTTTCCACCAATAACTGCCTAGCGGCCGCTGCCATGTTGCGTAACTGTGGCCCCATGATAGGCATAGAACGGCTGCCGAATGTGCCCATATCCCAAGGGACAAGGTCTGTGTCCCCCATCACCATAGTGATCGAGTCGAACGGCGCGCGAATCTCGTCAGCCACGAGTTGCGCCAGGGAGGTGCGGATGTTCTGCCCGACCTCAACCTTGCCGGTAAATACTGTGATCCTGCTGCCTTCATCAATGTGCAGCCATGCGCTGATCTCCTGCGGCAATGCCTGGTCCCGAGAGCCCCGTCCACTTTCCTGCGCTTCGCCGCGAACGCCAGTGAGGCAAACCAGCAGCCCGCCGCCGCACAGCCTTAGAAATTCTCGGCGGTCCAGCTGAAACCAGTGCAGCCGATCTACCATTTCATCGGTTGGCATGAGCCGCGCCTCCCTTCGCTTCCATTTTCGGCCGCGCGTTTAATGGCGGCCACAATGCGCGGATAGGTTCCGCATCGGCAGATATTGCCGTCCATGAATTCGACGATCTGCTGATCGGTGGGATGAGGATGCTCGCGCAGCAGCGCGGTGGCAGAGAGGATCATGCCCGACGTGCAGTAACCGCACTGAAACGCTTCTTCATCCAGAAACGCCTTCTGTACCGGACTGAGAGTGCCAGCGCTTTCCAACCCTTCGATGGTCGTAATCTGTGAGCCTGAGGCGGGTGCGGCTCCGGTGAGGCAGGATCGTCTCGCGGTTCCGTCAATAAGCACGGTACAGGCTCCGCACTGTCCCTCTCCACAGCCATACTTTGTGCCTGTCAAATGCAACTGGTTGCGTAGAACTGAAAGGAGGCTTTCGTTCCCCGACGCGCGAACATGATGTTCCCCGCCATTGACATTTAGAACGACGTCATCCATCCCGGACCTCCTGAACAAAGGGAAATATCGGAGGTACTGCAGCCACTAGAATACTCCGACTCATCCGGATGGAGCCTGATCGCATCCAGAACAGCCCCAGAATGAAAAGCGACTTCTTCCGGTTTCCCGACAACCCCCACAACAACTCACCAGAATCGACACCGCCCAAAGAACCGAGCCTCTTCGATCATGCCCTGTCTTAGAGGTTGAGATCAGGAGGCAAGCATCCTGATCTCAACGCAGCGTCGCGCAGTGTCCGCGGTTAGCGGCTAGTAACGTTGACAAAATGAGCAGCAACCGGTGTCTTCCTTTTCTCGAAATCAGCAATCAAATCCTCAATGCTGGCTTCGCGCACGACTCCGGAGGCAGCTGACCTCATGCAAGCAGAGGCCACTTTGAGTTGAGCGTTGTGATACCCGCGCCAAAAAGACGGCGTGGTACCGGGACGTGAACGGGCATACAGAGGCATAGGTTTACCCTCGCAGGTTGACGTAGGTTGTCGGTTGACCGCTTGCCGGTTAAACTCCGACCGCGCGGAGTGAACAGAACTGGGTTGGGAATGCAGCCTGGCCCGGGGGTTCAGGGTTACGGTTGAGGATCGGCTCGACCCGCAGAACCGCTTCACTGCCACAAACACCGCAACGATAGGGCCGGGAGTTGGAGATCGTGTTGCAATTCTCGCAATAGATCGCCAGGTGCAGCGGAATACTGCAGATCGCGGGCTCCGCGCGGATTTCTACGACTTTCGGCATCGAGCATCACCTCCAAGAGGCGTTGTCGCCACTTTTCTTTTGGGGTTTGGTTTAGGGAAGCGGCCACCGATAGCGAACGCGTCATCTTCGTTCGTGAGTCGATGGATCGGAAAGTGATCGACTCCGAAGGTCTCGATGATCATTTCTTTGTGGCCCTCACAAAACACTTCTTCGTCGATCACCCAGGCCGCTGCCCGCCTGCACATCGAGCACTGGATGAAATTCATGGTTGACCTCAAAACAAGAAAAAAGGGATGCGATGTTTCGCATCCCATCAGTCCCGTTTGGCACTACTAGTCAGGCCGCCGAACTGCCCGGAGCGGCCTGCGTCATCTCGTCTACCAGGTTCTTGAGCACACCGAAGTTCGGCACCCTGGCAAGCGACTGGACGCCGTGGTGGTCGAGAATCGAGTAGAACTTTGTCTCCGGGATCTCCGCTGCAAGCTTCCGTACTTGAGCCATTCCTCGAGTGGCGCTCTCCATCCAGTTCAGCACGCTTTGTTGTACCTGCTGGTTGGGAATGTCCCGAGCGGACCGCGCCTGCGCAACCATCGTCAGAATGCTCAGATAGAGAGCTTGGCCAAGTTCCTGACGATGCCCCTCAATCTTCGTAGTGACGCTGGCATCAAGAGGGCCCTTTGTAACAGTTAAAGAAGATCTTGGCTGCCGATCGCACTTCCCTGCTGCATTCGGCTGCTTCGCTGGCGTTTGGCTGTTCGGAAGTGCCCACGCTGGTAAGTTTGGAACACACTTGGGCTGCTTATTCTCGTTCAGATCAACCCACATCTCAGCAAAGCTGTAGAAATACCGGCCGAGCCCGAAGCACGAGCACGCACGTTTGAAGGCTTGCGCCTCCGCGCTGGTCATTGCGTTTTCGTCATCGGCCCATTCCTCGCCGCTGCCACTGTGGCTTCCGATGCCGGCGATGGTCACTGTGCAGGTCACCAGCACCTTGCCCGTCTGAATCATCTTGTCTTTCTTGAGCCTGGTTACGGGCGAAATGGTGTGGACCGTGTACTGCCGGGTCCATCCACTCGCAGTGAGGACTTCGTTCAGCCTGTCCGTGTACGCCCGCGGATTGGCATACGGTGTGACACGACCTTTGCGGCCGTCTCGGGATGTAGCTGCCACAAGCCATTTGACCTCATCTTTATCGAATGGCTCTTCGAGGCACAGCAACATGTCCGCAATCTCTTGCCTATTTGGTTCCATAATTCACCTACTTGTCTGGAGTTTGAAGAGAATCGCGTGGCGGTTCTGTAGAGGTGTGCGCGGGTACGTGCTTTCGCTACGCCGCCGCAGCACCCGCTCAGGGACAATCGACTGCAAGTGGCTGAGCAGCTTCTACGCGCTCAAAATGGAATGTCGTCGTCCGTGATACCAACACTCCCGAAGTCGTCTACGGGATCGCTGTACCGGTTCGTCCGACCCTGCGAATCACGACTTTCACTCGCTGGACGACCGGTGGATCCTTCCGCCGGCGACAGCAAGCTAATCTCATTGATGACGATCTCGGTGCGATAGGCTTTCTTGCCAGACTCTTTGTCATCCCAGGAACGCATCGTGATGCGTCCCTCGACATAGAGTTTGGATCCCTTCTTCACATAGTCGCGAAGAATCTCGGCGCCTCGTGCATAACCCACAAGGTTGTGCCACTCCGTCCGCTCCTGCCACTCGCCACCCTTATCCTTGTACCTTTCGCTGGTTGCCAAGGATAGGTTTGCGACGAGCGTGCCGCCCGTCGTCGATCTGATTTCGGGGTCCTTCCCGACGTTTCCGAGCAGGATTACCTTATTGACAGTCTTTGCCATGATTGCTTTTCTCCTATTCCCACGCCTTTGTCGTTCCGGCGTGAAGCCTTAGTGATCCTCAATGGAAGACGTGCTCGATCGCCTCCTCGAGCCCGATGGGTTGATAGCCGTGAACTGAGTAGCGAAAGCAGGTCCCATCGTGAGCAATGTTGAGATACCGTCTCGTATCTCTGTGTTTGTACAGATGAATCTGTTCGGACCGACCCATAAACATAAAATCAACACACATAGATGGGCCTAGCATTCGTTCGAGAGGCTGCCAATCGCCGCTGATTGACGCCTCTGTGAGCGCGATCATGCTGGCACCTCGAGCGCGTGTTTAACTGTCCCTGCTTCCAGCAAATGACAATGGCGGCATCCGGTGCAGCAGACCGCTTCGGTGACCTTGAGGGTCGCCTCGATCCAAGGAGTATCCGGCAGGCCCTGTTCACCGCCTCGGGTAAAGAAGTGAGGCATAGCGCCACCACGAAACGCTGCATCTTTACCCCATAGTTCCGTTTCGAGCGTACCGTTGCGGCCCAGAAAGAGAATTTGGCTCCTCAGTTCGGGGCGCTTTCGGTCCGCACCCTCCAGTGAGTGACACGTAATCAAAAGGTCGTAGGTTTGTTCGTAACGAAACATTTCCACTCGAATCAATGCGGCGTCAACAACAACAGCGTGAACACCATTCGGAAGAAAGTTCTGCACTCGCTGCAGCCAAGACAGCGCCTCTCCGTCCTTGCCGACGAAGCCAACATAGTGACCAAGGTCCGCCACCGCGCCGCCTGATTCCTCTCCACGCAACTTCCATTCATTGGCGCGTTGCTGGTAAACGATCTCAAGCTGCGGCCGGCAGCGGATCCCTGTCTTTCGAATCTGTTCTCGGGTTTCTGCCGGAAAAGTGAGCCCGCGACGTGCCAAGGTTGTAAGCCGACTGTCTTTCACACTCCCTCCTCTTTCTATCGGTGTGTGCGTACTGCGATAGGCTGACCCAGCGCCTCGCGGATCATCTCCCGCGTGCACCCGGCCCAGCATTTGTAGTAGCGAGGGTCCGCAGTTGAGATTGCCAGATTGTCCATCGCTCGGTCACGGCCCTGGCTCGCGCAGGATGGGCATTGCGTCCAGTAGTTGCCGCTTCGTTTGGCTCTAACTTTGATGTGTTGCAGGATCTGAAAACCGCCTTGGTTGGTGTCGCACTGCGGGCGCTCAATCACCGGCCGGCTCGTGAGGGACTCGGGAATCGACAGGCCTTCAGTAAAGCTCTCAAGTTCCGACCAAGTGAGACGCTTTACCGTACGGAGGTACTCAAGCTGTTCCACGAGACCGCTTGCAGCATCTTCGAACCAATACCGGTGCATGTTGGCTCGATGAATGCCAAGCGGAGCTCGGATCGCATTCCCAAACTCCTCAGCTCCCAGCTCGTCCTGGCGGGGAAAGACCTCGATCCCGTCCACCTGCTTGAAAGCTCCTTTGATAGGAACATCCAGCCGGAGGGCGAGGTTATATATATAGATACGGCAGAGCCTCGCCGGCAGCGGCTCAGCGCAGAGAATCCACAGGTGCGCACCGCGGCGGGACATCTCCACGATGGCGTGAACTCCGTCCTGTTCAAGTTCCCATTTGAGGGTCCGCAAATCGCGATAGGCGCCATCGTAATCGGCGTCAATCGCGACCCATTTCGAGCATTGCGTCATGGGGTTGATGGCATAGAGCCCCATGGTTTGTTCTCCAGCCAGGTGCTTGCGAACGACCTCCTCGTCAAGAGGCAACCGTTCTTTTGTCCGACGATCCCGCGCTTGGTAGAAGAAGTATTTCCCCGATTTTTGATCTGGTCGATCGGTTTGCCGGGTGTAGGCCCGCCGATTGACGAACCACGTCGTATATTCCGCCGCTTGTTCAACAGTCGCTGGCAATATTTCCGCGCGCGGGCGGGGTGGTTTCCACGCTGCAGTGTCCAATGACGACATGGTTCGTCCTCCCTTCCTCCAAAGTTGTGTAGTTGTACCCCGGTTCTGAAACTCGGTCAAATGAACCAGAACCCGCTCATTTTTCTAGAGCGGCCACAAGTGAGACATCTTGAGCCACCAAAGACGGAGCGGCTATGGAAGCGGTTCCCTTGGGGACGAAACGAGCTTTTAGGTTGCGACGATGGCGTCGATGGGAATTGCCGGGGTGAGCGTTCACGAATCTCACAAGGTGATGAATGCGCAAGGCATGTTGGAAGTCCTCGCCGTTCAGGGTGTCCTCCTTCTGCTCAAAACGAAGCCAGAAAAAGGCCTGCAGCCGCTCGATGTAGGCGTAAATCGCTCCCGTGTTGGGGCGGCCCGGAACACTCTGAAGCAGGAGAAACCCTCCGGTTTCCTCAACCAGCCGTTCTGCACGCGCCTCGCCCACGTCCAGGAAGGCTCGAAGCACGTCCCAGCGATTTGTTTTGGGCGGAAGCCCAAGGTCGGTGACGGACATCACATAGTCCACATACAAGCTGCCTAGCAGCTCGCGCTTCGAATAGCGACGATAACGATTCGACATGACCTTTTCCTTGGAGGTGGGTGCTACAGAAATGACAAAGCCCCCGCGCGGGCGGAGGCCAGGATGAAAGAGCGAACTGCTGCGGTGAGCTATGCGAGGCGATCGACGGTTCCAAGACCGTCGTCGTATTCATGCACGGAAACGGTGTCCTGGACACGCCGGAGATCGCTGAAAGTGTGCTGCCAAATGTGCCCAGCGTCCAAGCCCAGGAAATTATGAATAGCAAGGACAAGGGCGAACATCACGCCGTTTCCGACCGTGTTGTAGAGAGCTATCGGACAGATCACTCCGTCCGCAATCGTCAGGATCAGGCTTATAGCAAACCGCGCCAGTGCGGGGCGATAGAGGTCTGTACCAGACATACACTTTCTCCTTTCTCAGAGACAGGGTTGCCGGCAGGCGGAATCTACTTGCCGGAGTGACGAGTTCACCCTGTACCTCGGTAGAGCAAACTCTGGGTCCGTGTACGGTGTGGTGCTGACAGCGGGAGCCTTGGCGATAGGATTTAAAGCGTGTACCAACGCTTCAACACTGCAAGCGTCAGCTGGGTGTCCAAAGTTGAGCGGGCACGAATGCCTGTACGCGCCATGGTCTGGAGATAGACGGAGAATCTTTGATGAGCCGTGGATTTCTCGTCCGGATTCGCTGGGCGCAACAGTCCAGCGACGATGAGCCGCTCGCGGAGAGACAGACTGGGGCAAACCATGATGCACCTCTCTAAACGATGCTCCAAAGGTGATGACCAACAGCGAAAAGAATGGCTATAAGAAGCGAGCGCGTTCGGTTGGAAAACAGGAGGCCATTAGTATGCCGCACGCGTTTCAAAGGATCGCCGCCATCCGCTCTCAACTCCGATCGCGGACGTTTCAGGCACCACTATCGTAGTCCCAACTCGATTAGCATCGCGAAATCTACAACACTTTGGAGTGGATCTTGTTCTGATCGTTGAAGTCGGCGAGTGATTTCAGGAGCCACTCGTCGTGTGCTTTGCTTGGTCGTTCAAGCCGTCCGGCATGCTACGATTTTGAAAGTTTTCCGTCCCCCTCTGGTCACAGAACGCACAAGCTCAACGAGTCGGACGTCGACGTATCGTGAATATAGGCTGATCGAGAGATATCGACCATCCGCTTATAGGCAGATCGTCGTGACAAAAATGCCCGCGCTAACGTAAAATTGTTCAACCGACAGGCAAAAGGTTGTTGAAACCGCTGCGTGTCGGTCCGGCTCCTGGGCCCCTCCTAACAGTGTTTGCTCGCGGCAATTCTGGATTCCCCACTGGAATGCGCACGACGGAGACAACACTGGTTCGCGTCCTTTGCGGGTCATTCTCTCAGCCAAACAATCCAAGCGAGGCCCGTGCCATGGATCAGATCGTGGCCTTTCGTTGCTCGCCTGTCCTCAGACAAGCCCTTCTGCTGTTGTGTGCGCTTGTTACCCCTATAGTCGTTGGTGCGCAAACGACGACAACGACAACACTGACAGTCTCTCCGGCGACTAAGGGGACACCTGGTTTGGCGTTTTTGACCCATAAGATGAAATCGTCTTCGCCTTTCGATGAGTTGCTTTGGCCTGATCTCATAAACCGACCCTCCACTCCACTTTTACCCGTCCCACTCTAGCCAAGTATACTGATTTCAGTCTTTTAGCAGGTTTCCTGCGTTGTTCAATTTTCTCCGCCTTGGATAGCCATTAATGATTGCACCGACCCTGTTTTCTGCCCTCCCCTCTTTCTGCTCTTCACGGCGTTCGACTCTTCGGTATCTGGTTTTGCTGCTGGCTGGATTGGGCTGGGGGTGGATGGCCCAGGCACAGTCGACGATCAACGCGGGACTCAACCCCTATGCGGTGGCGGTGAATCCGGTGACGAACAAGGTCTATGTCGCGAATCCTGCCGACGGCACCGTGACGGTGATCGATGGCGCGACCGACGCGACGGTCACGGTCGGCGTGGGACTCAACCCCGCGGCGGTGGCGGTGAACCCGGTGACGAACAAGGTCTACGCCGCGAATCTCAATGGCAACAGCGTGTCGGTGATCGACGGCGCGACCAACGCAACCACCACGCTCACTGTGGGAGCCCACCCCTGGGTGGTGGCGGTGAACGCGGTGACGAACAAGATCTACGTGGCGAATTCTGGCGGTGACAGCGTGACGGTGATCGATGGCGCGACCAACGCAACCGTGTCAGTCACTGTGGGAACCAACCCCTGGGCGGTGGCGGTGAACGCGGTGACGAACAAGGTCTATGTCGCGAATGATGGCAGCGACAGTGTGACGGTGATCGACGGCGCGACCAACGCAACCGCCACGGTCGGCGTGGGACTCGACCCCGTGGCGGTGGCGGTGAACGCGGTGACGAACAAGGTCTACGTCGCGAATCGCGGTGACAATACGGTGACGGTGATCGATGGCGCAACCAACACAGCAACCGCGACGGTTCCTGCGGGAGCTAACCCGTATGCGGTGGCGGTGAACCCGGCGACGAACAAGGTCTACGTCGCGAATTCTGGCGGCGGCAGTGTGACGGTGATCGACGGCGCGACCGACGCAGCAGCCGCGACGGTCACTGTGGGTACGACCCCCTATGCGGTAGCGGTGAACCCGGTGACGAATCAAGTCTACGTCGCGAATTATTACGGCAACACGGTGACGGTGATCGACGGCGCGACCAACGCAACCGTGGGGGTCCAAGTGGGAACCAACCCCCGGGCCGTGGCGGTGAACCCGGCGACGAACAGGGTCTACGTCGCGAATCAGGGCAGCAACAACGTGACGGTGATCGATGGCGCGACCAACGCAATGGCGATGGTCAGCGTGGAATCCAACCCCGCAGCGGTGGCGGTGAACCCGGTGACGAACAGGGTCTACGTCGCCAATACCAGTAGCAACAGTGTGACGGTGATCGATGGCGCGAGCAACGTCACGGCCACGGTCGGTGTGGAATCCGGCCCCGATGCGGTGGCGGTGAACCCGGTGACGAACAAGGTCTACGTCACGAATGGGGGGGACAACAGTGTGACGGTGATCGATGGCGCGAGCAACGCCACGGCGACGATCACTGTGGGGGCCAACCCCTGGGCGGTGTCGGTGAACCCGGTGACGAACAAGGTCTACGTCCTGAATTTTGGCGGCAACAGTGTGACGGTGATCGACGGCGCGACCGACACAGCAACCGCGACGGTTAGCGTGGGATTCTACCCCGATGCGTTGGCGGTGAACCCGGTGACGAACAAGGTCTACGTCGCGAATGCCGCCAGCAACAGCGTGACGGTGATCGATGGCGCAACCAACAACGTCGCAGCAACGGTCAACGTGGGTGCGCAGCCTGTTGCGGTGGCGGTGAACCCGGTGACGAACCAGGTCTACGTCGCGAATGAAGGCGACAACAGTGTGACGGTGATCGATGGGGCGACCAATGCAACGGCGTCGGTCCCTGTGGGATCTGCCCCCGATGCGGTGGCGGTGAACCTGGTGACGAACAAGGTCTACGTCGCGAATTATAGCGGCCGCAGCGTGACTGTGATCGATGGGGCGACCAATGCAACCGCGTCGGTCCCTGTGGAATCTGCCCCCGATGCGGTGGCAGTGAGCCCGGTGACGAACAAGGTCTACGTCGCGAATGCGAACAGCAACAGCGTGACGGTGATCGACGGCGCGAGCAACGCAACCGAGACGTTTCCTGTGGAAGTTGGCCCCTGGGCCGTGGCTGTGAACCCGGTGACGAACGAGGTCTACGTTGCGAATAGGATTAGCAACAGTGTTACGGTGATCGATGTGGATGTCCGTGCGACGGTTCCTTTGACGGCCGCGATCGCGGGAGTCAGCGATGCGTTGACGGTTTCGACGGCCAATCTTTTCCAGACGGAGAATGCCACTCCGAGCTTTACTGCAGCGGTGACGAGCGGGTTCAGCAGCAGCACGGTATACAGCGGCGTAACAGCGACCAATCCACCGCCCACGGCGGTGTACTACGAGGTCGATGGCGGAAGCTCGTGGACGGCCGCAACCGCTGCGAGTACAACCGGAGCCAATCCGGCGACATTCAACCTGACGTTAGGACAGCAGAAGGTGGGCCTGCATACTCTGTATCTGTATGCGGCCTATGGCAACGAGGGCGGCAGCAATAGCAGCGGCAATGGATCGGGAAACTCTCCCGAGACCGGCAACCTGACGGCGTATAGCTTCCTGATCGATCCGATGCCGACGACGGCGGCGGTCGTATCGGACGCGAATCCGCAGAACAGTGGCGGCAATGTGACCTTCACGGCAACGGTGACTCCGGCGCAGGCGTCATCCCTGGCGCCAACGGGGAGCGTCTCCTTCTACGATGGGTCGACGCTACTGAGTACGGTCACGCTGGCGCAGGCATCGAGCAGCTATACTGCAACGTTTGCGACGAGCAGCCTGACGGCGGGATCGCATACGATCCGCGCGGTCTATTCCGGGGATACCGCCTATGCGGGTTCCAGCGGGACGATGACGGAGAAGATTGCTGGCGCTGCCGCCAGTATCACCGTGGTCTCCGGAGGCGGGCAGAGCGCGATGGTGGGAACGGTCTTTGCCAATCCGCTGGTGGTGCAAGTCACCGACGCCAATGGGATCGCGGTTCCTGGTGCAACCGTGAGCCTTGCCGGGGCTGGGCTCAGCTTCTCCCCCAGCGCCATGTCTGCAGACAGCGGTGGCAATGCCAGCGTAACGATAACTCCAACGCTGGCTGGAGCCTTATCCGGAACAGCGACAACGGGCAGCCTGAGTGCTTCCTTCGTTGAGACGGGAACGGGAGCGCCAGTGATCACCGCAGTCTCTCCGGCCAGCGGGCCCGCGGCTGGGGGAACATCGGTTACGATCTCCGGCGCCTACTTTACTGGAGCCACGGCGGTGAGATTTGGGGCCGCCGCCGCCAGCTTCACCGTGAACAGCGCGACCTCGATTACAGCGGTATCGCCAGCGAATGCCGGAGGCACGGTGGATGTGACGGTAACAACCGCAGGCGGAACCAGCGCGGCGTCCTCGGCGGATCAATTTACCATAACGAAGGCAGGCACGACCACTGCGCTGAGCGTCAGCAGCGCTTCCATCACTCCGGGAGCCAGTGTTACGCTGACCGCGCAGGTGGCCTCGGTTACGACCGGCACGCCGACGGGAACGGTAAGCTTCTACGATGGCGCATCGTTACTCGGAACAGTCTCACTGACCAGCGGCACAGCAAGCTTCTCCGCCAGCGCGCTCGCTGCAGGGGCCACGCATACGCTGAGTGCAACCTATAGCGGCGATGCCAACTTCACGGCGAGTGCTTCAACCTCCACGGTTGGTGTAACCGTGACTCCGTTGGACTTCAGCCTCCAGGCCACTGGCCCGACAAGCCAGACGGTGATTCCTGGCAGTGTCGTCAGCTTCAGCTACATGATCACGCCGACCTACGGAACCTATGCGGGAACTGTGGGCTTTAGTGTCTCCGGTCTTCCACCCGGGGCCACGTACACGGTTTCGCAGTCAACGATTGCAGCGAGCGCGGGGGCACAGACCGTGACCCTGACCATCGCGACGGCTGCCCCTACGTCAGCTTCCTGGCTCGAACGGAACTCTCCGGGGCCAGTTCGAGGTGGCGCCGCGCTGGCGTTTGGCGTATTGCTTCCGCTGGGCTTCCTGCGTAGAAGTAGGCGCTTCAGAGCAGGAGTTGGACGAGGACTCCTGCTGATGTTTCTTGTTCTTGCCGGGAGCGCTGCTGTCATAGGAATGACAGGTTGCGGCAGCGGCAATGGGTTCCTCACTCAGGCCGCGAAGGACTACACGGTAACGGTGACGGCAACCAGCGGCGCGATCCAACACAGTTCGACCGTAACCCTCAACCTGCAATGACCCTGAAGGAAATACTGAGAATGCGCATGACCCTACGCACCCTGCTCCTGACAGGAGTTGTTACTGTAACTGCGGTCCTGAACGGACAGACGCAGAGCCTCCATACTTCCTCTCACGAGGTGGATCTGGCGCTGACCTACGATGCGCTGCACAACACCGTCAACGGTGGTGGCAGCTTCTGGCAACAGGGAGGCGGACTGGAGCTGACCGCCGAGTTCTACCATGGGCTAGGCATTGCGGCGAGCGTCGGCGGCGTCCATGCCGGTAACATTCAGGGCAGCGGCGTGGACCTGACGACGGTTACCACGGTCTTTGGCCCACGCTACACCTGGACGACGCCGTCTGGCAGAATCGCTCTCTTCGGGCAGGGTCTGATCGGCGAAGCGCATGGCCTGGACGGTGTCTTTCCCAGCAGTGCAGGCGCCCTATCGAATTACAACACCTTCGCTCTCCAGACGGGTGGAGGTGTGGATTGGCGACTTTCTAGGCACTACGCCGCACGCCTGATCCAGGCTGAGTGGCTGCGGACCGAATTCCCCAACGCCGGCACCAATGTTCAGAACAACCTCAGAATCGGCGCCGGTATCGTCTTCAGACTACAACGCTAGAAAAGGCACCAGATCGCCGAGCTTAGGGCCTGAGAGAATGCCACCCATAACATCCTTTATGGGGCCGCCTCAGAAAACGGAAAAAATCGTACGCTAAGACCCGGAGAGCGGGCGTAGCGGCCTGAACTTGTCAGTGCCGATCTTGGCGGTGCTGCGCCACAGGTAGTCGCCAGTCAGGTTGATGTGCTCCCAGCCGAGCGGCGACAGGTACTGCAACAGCGCGTCATTGAAGGCGTGGCCGTTGCCACGCAACGCATTCGCTGCGCGCTCCAGGTAGACCGTGTTCCACAACACGACAGCCGCTGTCACCAGGTTGAGGCCGCTGGCCCGGTAGCGCTGCTGGGTATGGCAATCCTGCAAGGAGTCGTGGGTCCAGTGATAGGCAAACGAGTTATGCTTACCGATTGTTTCGCATCAGATCTGAAGGAAGTGCCAACCACGAGTTGCTACTTGTCTCCTGTCCACCAGACCGGAGGGATCGGTATATGGGGCACATGGATCTTCTTTAGGAGGGGAGCCAAATCCGGGGCAAATTCCTGCATAACATTCTGACCAGCCATGCCACCGAAGGCAACGGCAGATCTCTGACCAGCATGGGTCAGGTTATCGAAACCGGACGGAAGATAGGCGTTGCCAATAAAACCATTAGCTGCTGCGCCGGTGAAGTTTGAGATGGCAACTGTGGGATGGCCCCCGTCGGTTCTATCGACCAAGGTGAAGGCCAAGGCATGGCCCAGACGTGTAGGAAAGAAGGTGCTTGTAGAGCGCCGATAACGAGGATCTTCGTGCAGCAGAACGGAGGCGGAGAAACGCCCAATGCTTTCAGCGCCGGTCCGGGCAAAGCTGTCTCCGTAGAAGCGGCCATAGGCCTCGACGCCGGAATGCCACTCATGAGGATAGTTTTTGGGAGGATTTGCCATGCGTATCCCGGAGCTGAAAGCTTTCGTGAAGAGATTGCGAGGACCGAACGCGGGCTCCACGAAGTATTTGAACTTGTCTTCTACGTCCATCTGACCGGCAGGCTGGCCAAACCGTGGCGACGCGAATGGAACACTGGTCACGGTGTTTTGCTGAGGAGCTGGCGAGGCTGACGGAGCATCGGGCAGGTCCATCTGCTCGGGCACAGAGGATGAAGCAGATGCAGAAGCGATTTGACTGTGCGCCTGCAAATCTGACTCTGCTGAAAGAACAATTAGCAATGGAACCAGCAGCACTCCCAAAAAGACAAGCAGCATCTTCTGGAGGATAAGCAGCAATGTCGATCCTGCGTCGCAGTGCCGATTCCGGTACAACTTCGTCAAACTACCACCAGCCTGCGCCATTCGGGTCGCCTTCAATATTGAGTTGCATTTCGTTCTTAGGACTTTGACTCTCAGGGTAGTTAAACGACTGTCAAGTTCTGTCAAGCCGCTGTCGGGGATTGTCAAGACGCTGGCTTGACACTTCTCAACGCAGCGCAGGATGTCAGAGACCTAAAATGAATGTTGGTAGAGAAATATCGGAGTGGATCATTGGCGGGCACGAGCCTTGTGATGGATCGAAAATCGGAACCAGTCGCAGGACACATCCTGCTTGTCGATGACGACGCCGAGCTATGCAGGCTCGTATCGCGCTTTCTGGAAGCGGAAGGATATTCCGTCCAGACGGTGCAAACCAGCAGGCTGGGCGTCGAGCAGGCACTATCAGGAAGCTATGATCTCATTGTCCTCGATGTCATGTTGCCGGAGATCGACGGCTTTGAAGCGCTCCGGCGAATCCGCGCGAAATCCAGCACACCTGTCCTGATGCTTACGGCGCGGGGTGACGACCTCGATCGGATCTTAGGCTTGGAAATGGGAGCCGACGATTACCTGCCCAAGCCATTCAATACCCGTGAGCTCTCCGCGCGCGTTCGCGCCATCTTGCGGAGGGTGAACTCTGCGAACGCCAGCGTTGCCATCTCTGAAGCTGCTTCCATCATGGTTGGCGATCTGGAGTTGAACGCCGGAGCCAGAACTGTACGTTGCGGAAACGAAGCGTTGAATCTAACGACCGTAGAATTTGACCTGCTCCAGAGATTATTGCGATCTGCGGGATCGGTTGTCGGGCGTGAAGAACTGACCAAGGATGTGCTCGGGCGCGAGTTCTCCCCGTTTGACCGCAGCATTGATACCCACGTCTGGAGTCTTCGCAAAAAAGTAGGAAACGCCCTGGACGGCACCGAAAGAATCAAGGGCATTCGCGGCGTCGGATACCTCTATTCCTTACCCGATCGGCCCAGGAGCGACTAATCGAAATGCAGAGCCTGTTCCTGAAGATATTTCTATGGTTTTGGATGGCATTTGTAATCGTTGCGGTAACGCTCGCCGCGGTAGTGGCGATTACTCGTTCGAACGAAACAATGGCAGCCAGAATATCGCTTTATCTGCCCTTTGAAGCGAGGCAGGCCGCGGACATTTATGAGCGCCAGGGTAAAACTGGCCTAAAACATCATTTCGATCACGTAGTAGAGAGCGGCTTCGTCGAACCCTATCTCTTCGACAAAGACTGGAAGGAAGTATTGGGCCGCAATCCGCCAGCCCGAGCCGTCGAGTTCGTTAAATCCGCGACGGTAGACGCTCCTCTCGTCAGCAAATTTACAGGCTGGAGCCGATTTGCCGCCCAACAGGCGATCGGAACAAGTGGCCAAAAATACACGATACTGGTTGTCGTTCCCAGTCCACCCATTGGTTTACCTAGGGACCTCGGCTATAGAACGTTGTTCGTCTTGCTCGCGATTCTCGTGGTCGGAGGAGTTTTTTGCTTTTGGCTTGCTCGTCATATCGCTAGCCCGGTCGTGCAACTGAGAGATGCCGCGGGCAGAATCGCGGACGGCTGCCTTGATGCGCGGAGCGGCCACAGCATCCGCTTGCGGCGTGATGAGATCGGACGCCTTGGTGTGAGCTTCGATCGCATGGCAGAGCGAATCGAGTCCCTGGTTCGCGGACAGCAGCGGCTTTTAGGCGATGTGTCACACGAGCTGCGTTCGCCGCTGGCTCGTCTGAGCGTTGCTGAAGGTTTGTTACGGCAATGTCCGCCCGAGGAACGGGCTGAGTATCTCGACCGCATCGAACTTGAGGTGGAACATCTCGATCAGCTGATTGGCCAGCTCCTCACCCTGGCTCGAATCGACAGCGGTGCTGACTCGAGCCGCAAGGAAAGGGTTGAGTTGAACAGTCTGATCCAGGAAGTTGCCGCGGCTGGGAACTTCGAGGCTCAGGCCAGGTGCTGTGTCGTCAAGGTCGATTCCTCGGACGTATGTACGACGACGGGCGCAAGGGAACAATTGCGTCGAGCGATCGAGAACGTGGTCCGCAACGCCATCCGGTACACACAACCCAGCACGGACGTGGAAATTTCCATACACAGGCAACGTGTTCAGGCACTCTCCAGTGCCGTCATCCAGGTGCGCGATTATGGTCCAGGGGTGCCCGCCGAACACCTTGAGAAGATATTTCTCCCTTTCTATCGGGTCCCGGCCATCAACGATGAGCCAACAGGCGGCGTAGGACTGGGCCTCGCGATTACCGAGCGCATTGTGCAGATGTATGGAGGAAGTGTAAGCGCAATGAATGCCCCGGACGGCGGTCTCATCGTGAAGCTGGAACTGTCACTCACTGACTGAATAGGCATCGCACAGTTTTGAAGATGCCCGGCGGCCATTCATCCTGGATGGTCGGTTACCCGGAAACTACACTACCCAAAAACGGGCTGTCTTTAGGGGATAGTCAGAAATAGCGTCTTTATGATCAATTGTTTGCGGAATTCGGGGGCACACGGCGGGTATAGTGCGGGAGGGCAGAGAGACGTAAGCGGGCAGTGCTGAGGTACGGATTAGGCGCCACCCAAGCATGCTACTCACAGCTGCTCCACATGAACAGCAATCACCAATGTTAGGCACTGAATCGGAAGTTGGCTCGGCACACACACGGCCTATTTTGCCAGGTACAAACGCTTATCTGCGGCTCAGAATCATCTTCGGATTGCGGGCCCGCACCAAACGCTCATGGAGAATTTACACGCCTGGAGGCACTCTCTTTCGCCGGGGAACTGCAGCGAGAACATCCTCAAGCGTTACTTTCTGGCCTCCCAAACTGCGAGTCGAATACATGCGCGTTGCCAGCGGGCTCACACAAAAACTCCGTGCAGAAACGAGAACTATCGGAAACCTCTGTTCTTCAAACTCTGCCTTGAGTTGGTACAGAAGATCTATGGAAGAGGTCATATAGACCAGCAGTTGTACCTGATCTTCGTCCTCGATCGCCGCCACGATTTCCTGATAGCGTGCCGACGACTTCAGAGATCGCTCGTACTCGAGGGCAATCCGGTACCGAAAACTGTCGAATTCCAGCTCGACGATCGCGTCATAATCCTTGGCAAGAGGCAAATCGATTGACTGATTGATGGACCGTATTTCCAGATCTCCGGTCCATTCTTTAAGCATTTTCGTTCTCCGAAATGCAGCCTGGATCTCCCCAAATTCAAGGTAATGCTGAACCTGAGCTGGATTTGCCAGCGACCTTGATTCCGATGTGAGACTGATCAGCCCTTGTCCGCACGACTCGAGACATGCCAAACCACTCCGGCTACGCGCATTCGTAGCAGGTCGTTTTCGCTGACTGCTCCATTTGCGCTCGGGGCGCCGACAATCATCGCAGCAGTCTCGCCGATACCTGCGAGCGAGCGCACCAGCATGCTCCTGCCGGCCTGCTTTCCGGTAACGGTTCCTTTGACAGCCTGCAGGCTCATATCTGCGGAGACGGCGTCGACCGCAACGTTCTCTCCTCCCGGGAATTCCATTGACGAGAACGTGATGTTCACGAGACCCGATGGGTCCGCTTGCGAGATCTTGCCTACGATACGGCTTCCCGCCGGAATGAGCACCGCTCCGTCCCGCTCGTAGTTGTATTCGACTACCGCCGTCACAGGCGCATGTACGGCGGTCGTCGCCATGGACTCCAACCGCGCTGCGACGTGGTATCCAGGAGCCAAGCCAAGATTACTGACGCTTTGTTGTTCGCTTTGCGTTCCAGATCGCAACCCACCGTTGCTTTGGTTGTGGGCGGTGAAAACAAGTGACGGTTTGCTCAGTGCGACCTCTTCTTTCTTGAGCACTTGCTGCTCAGTTTGGCCACCGGAATAAGGAGGCGGTGTCCACTTCGACTGCCCGTTTGGTGTTGTATCGGGCTCTTCAAACTTTCCCACCTGGTTGAGCCGCTTGTTGCCGTTAGGGACACCCAGTGTGCTCGCGGCTTGGGTCTGAGTGATCTTTGGCGCCTTCGTCCTCTCGATGTCGGCGGCATCGACTGTCCCCCCTTTCTTCGCGTCGTCCGAAGACGGTTTTACTTTATCGCTCGGAATCAAGTCCCCGGGGGCAGTCGTTCCCGCGACTCGCCCAAGGTTCGGCTTGGCGGCTTCGGCCCCCGTCTTCTTTTTGCTCGTCCCTTTGGATGAGAGGAACGCCAGCATCCCGATGCCAAAGACAAGGATCGCGCCAATAACCATCAACATGAGAGGCATGTTTCCCCCTCCTGAGCCGTGCTTTTTGTCGAGCACAAACGGACGCTTCGTGACAGCCCCCGGCAAGCCGATCGTTTCAGCTTCCGGGTCCGCAATCGGTATTACCTTTTCCGCTGCCTCTTCGATCGGTACATGCTCTGGTTTTGCCATGGGTCACCTCTTAGAGTGGCGTATTTGAAAACCTTATGGACTAGCTGAATCGGGAGATTATCTTTCCGGCGCTACAAATGGAACCGGCATCAGAACTGGGGTATCGACAGCGCTTGCAGTTGCGAGCTGGAGTAATAACCGGTCTTTGCTCTGTTTGAATCCGGGCCGGGCGAACTGGACGGCGCCGTCAGCGCGTTCACCCGGAGCCAGCCGGCGCGCATTGAGCCTGTAGTCCGTAATCGGAATCTGTTCGGCAAGAATCTCGTGCTTCTTGTTTTTCTTTTTGTCGCCATCGAGATTCGGGCTATTCAACTCGACTTGTGGCGGCAATACTTCGATCCAATGATTCGTCGTATTCATTACCGAGTACGCGACCAACATCTCCTCCCCTTTTTCTCGCACGGCGCCAAGAGCTGCGGCCAGGGGTTTTTCAACGGTCTTACCATCCGGATTTCTTTCGTCTTTGGCTAAGCCTCCGATCCAACTCGGAGTTGCAATCTCGGCCTGGATCTTCAGTGCTTGATCGATGGCCGGAACTGTCCGTCGTCTCTCATCCCTCGTGGTCTCCGCGCCATGTGCAGCAGCATCCGATGAGCCGATGAGGAAGCTTTGCGGCGGGCGGTAGTTCACGACAAAATTGACTGGAGCATCTCCCCCATTGCCATCGGAGAGCAAACGCATACTGATCTCCTGGCCTGATTGAAGCGCTATCACCAGGTTGCTCGTTGCGGATTCTTTTGTGCTCGGTTTAACGAATACAAGGCGTGGTTCCTGATCGGAGTGTTCCACCTCGAATAGCGTAGGAGCTCCGACGGCGACCGAAGTCACCGCTTCGGGTAGCCGAATGGTGGTTGTAAACAACGGCCGCAGGTGAAGATCAGTGACGCTACTACTCGAGACGGGTAAATCGGTCACTGCCGGCTTCACCTCGGCTCGGTTTGTCGTGACGCTTGTGAGTTGCTGGGCTTGACTCAAAACTGCACCCGTAAGAACGCTGATAAAACCAATGATCCGCATCGAATACATGTCACTGTCCTTTCCCGGGCATTGGATTATCCCGGCCTGCTTGCTCGCGCAACTCGAGCTGATATCGGTGATGGACCGCCTCGACGTAGGACACGACATCGGGATTTGCATAGTTCAGTCCGCGCCGGTCAATATGCCGTGAGCCGCAGTAATATGCGGCTACAGCCAGACGCATCTCCCCACGAAACTCTTTCATGAGATCGGCGAGGTACCGAACTCCGCCGCTGAGATTTTCCGTTACCGAAAAGCGATTCCTGACCAGATACATTTCAGCCGTACCCGGCATCAGTTGCATCAGGCCTGCCGCACCCTTGTTCGACAAGGCATGTGGATTCCAGTTCGATTCCTGGGCGATGATGGCATGTACAAGCGCGCGTGGAACGCCGTAATGGTCGGCATATGCATCCGCGTAATACTTCAACTCAGTATTGCCCGCGGGCCGCGTCTCCGCCGCAGATTGAATCGCCGGCGCCAGCGCACAAAGAGCCAGCACAAGAAGTCTTCTCATGCCTCCGCCTTCTCTTCAAAGATCGCCGGTATATCGTTCGACTCCTCTGGGGACACCTCTGACGCATATCGTCCGGCGATACGCACGATCGATTCGAACGCCTGTTTCATCAGCAGGCGCTTTCGATCTCCTTCTGTCTTCGCGATCAGGGGCAGCATGATGTCCTTGTGTTCGGGCCTTATCTGCTCGATTCCGAGTAGCTGCATGGCCAGGGCCACGTCGTTCATCTCGGAGATGGACGGTGGCTTTTCCATGGTGTAGGCACGCAGGCTTTTCGCAAGCCCCGCAATGAAGCGGTGTGTCTTTTCGTCGGCGTCGGGAGTGCGCCTGGCCACGATCGCCGCTTCCCTTTCCGCAGTTGGGTGTTCAACCACGAGGTAGAAGCTGCGGCGGCGAAGGGGGTCGCCTAAACGTCGTTCCTGATTCGACGTCAGAAAGACGTGTGGTATCGACGTTGCGTGAACGGTACCCATCCTGGGGATGGAGAGGGTCCAAACTGAAAGTAGCTCCAGGAGCATCGCTTCAAACGCATAGTCAACCTTGTCGATCTCATCGATTAGCAGGACGCAGCGTTGGTTCTGCTCGATCGCTTCGAGCAATGGCCCAGCGATGAAATACGCACGGCTTGTCACCTCGCGTTTGATTTCCGTCCAATCGGGGGCTCGGTCGCTCTTGCTCATCAGGAGCACATAGAGTTCCTGAAGGCTCTTGTCGTATTGCCCGATGGCTTTTTCTTCATTGATGCCCTGGTAGCACTGCAATCGCAGCAACGGGACCCTATAAGCGCGCGAGACCGACGTGGCCAACTCTGTTTTACCGGCGCCGGCGGGCCCTTCGAGCAGGACGGGGCGATGCAACCGACCGGCCAGGTAGACGGTCGTGGCAGTTTTCTGATCAGTGAAATATCCCACCCGCTCTAGCGCAGCGAGGGTTTCAAGTGGAGATGCATACATCGGGTCCGTCCTCCTGGCTCGCTCTCAGGTGGGAAGAGCCTAGGACGGACCCGGTTTTCGGTCAAACGGACAGCGGCTACGACATGATTAGCCTAGCTATTTTGCTTGAGCGTGATGACCCCTTTGTTGACCGCTACTCCCAACAAGGTGTCCATCTTAAGTGCAATATCACCGGAGAGTTGACCGGATGCGACGTTACCACTGAAGGTAAGGTGGACATTACTGAAACCAGAGCGATCGGCCTCGATGGAAACCTTGCCGTCCTGGCCGATAACACCCGCCGTGATCGGAAGATGAATCTCCGGCTTTCCGCTGATCACTATGGCCGCGTCTCCTGTGACTCCACCACCATTTTGATTCAATGTCATAGTGACCTGAACTGGCACTTCCTTTGCGTTTTGCATCTGGAGGCTACCTGGCGCCCGAGCCATCTGCGTCGATAAATCGCTGTTGCCGGTCCATTTGCCCGTCAACTCGGGGGGCCGGTTCTTGCATGCGGTCACAATCGACGCGAAACCTGTAATCAATAGAAGCGGAAGAAGTGAACGCCAGAGCCATTTCATTGGGGAGGGGGTCCTTTCTCTTCTTGCATATTCTGGACAATTGGCTTCATTTGGTCAAACGTCGTATTGAACGCATCCCGAGCCTCGATAAGTCCTCGTTCCGGGCCGTATTGAATCACTAGATGCACGATGAGAGCACGCGCTAAAGCGATGTCGGCCAGTAAGGGTATGAATGGCTCCGGGCCTGCAGCCTCCATGTCCTGGACAAACGCCAACAGTTTTTCTGTGTATTCATCACAGCGGCCTTTGCCGAGATCAGTGATTCGATCAAACTCATTGCTTAGCTTGTTGTTCATCACGTTTTGTCGACCTGCCAAGGGAAATATCTCGCGATTGTTGTACCACCAACCTTTCCCATTTCAAAAACCGAGGATGCCTCAATAGCATTGTCTTCACCATTACCTGCTGATAACACTAGCTTTGTCTGAGCACCGAGCGTCTTTCGGGCCCAGAGCCTTGTGTCATTTGACCGAGTTTCGAACCTGTTTTACACACAAGGTGCGCGTTTTCCAGCGCGTGCGGCCAAGATCTGATCCCGGAGTTGGCTCGACGAGGCACAAGACCTATAAATGCACACGATCGGAGATAGCAATGGAAATCCAAATGCGACAGGCGGCTGATCAGACAGACTTAGTACGCGCACACCAAACCGTAAACCCAAATTCAGCAGTTGCCCTCGAGAAACACTATTCGGTTCCGGAACTAGCCAAAATTTGGTTCTTGAGTGAGAACACCGTCCGACGAATCTTTCTTGAGGAACCGGGAGTGCTGAAACTGGCCCACGAGGAAACCAGGCATAAGAGGCGCTACACGACCCTCAGAATCCCAGAACGCATCGCTCAACGGGTTCACCGACGCCTTCAAGGCCTGGCTTAGCGCTCGAAGTTCCCTACAGCTCCAGTAACGAAAATCACCGAGGATGGATGAGACAGCCAGCTTCGCGTCACGCGCTCCTCGTAAGATCGACCTTTTATGCAATGCAGCAAAGTGCATTCCCCGACATGCCTGTGTCTGCTGCACGAACTAAGATGACGCCGGGGCCAGTGCCATAAGCCAGCACTGATAGAGTGCAAATGAAGCATGCCCATCTCATCCGAGCTATTTTTCTGTTCGGATCAGCGCAGGTTGCAGTCCGGTTTTTGTGCTAATTTGTGCTAAAGACCAGTACGTTATTCAATTCTTGCCTGTTATTGAGGTATTAGAATCAGCAAGTTATTGATTTCACAAAGTGCCAAGTAGGTTCGATCCCTACCGCGTCCACCATATTTTCCCCAAAATACAGCGTATTTTCAACAATTAAGCGCACGGAAGGAAACGCGACGGCTCTGCTTCGTTGTCTTTGTAGATGTTAATTGCTTGTCGTTGGTCATACTTTAGTCGTACCCCAACTCATAAAATTGCAAATTCTTGCGGACGCCTATTTTTTTAACGAAAATAGCATCCTCCCCCTCCCCAAAAAAATGGAGCGATCGCCACGGGAACAATCCCTCTCGATACCGACGGATCTGTCAGTCCCTTCAGCTATGCATCACTGACGAGGTGTTCGCGAATAGCGAAACGTACCAAATCCGCATTCGTCTTGAGTCCGAACTCTTCCATGATTCGGTACTTATGAAAAGCTATGGTGCGCACAGCTATGTTGAGTACCGCAGCAGCCTCTTTCATCGAGTTACCTTCGGCCAGCAACTGCAAGACTTGACGCTGACGCAGTGTGAGTTCCTTTGCACGGGTAGGGTGTGGATCGCGGATAAACTCGTCCATCAACTTCTGTGCCATAGCTGGAGTTACATAGGAACGTCCACGCAACACCTCTGAAATTGCCTGATCCAGTTCGATGCTCGCGGATTTTTTGAGCAGATAACTTGAGGCCCAGTGCTGCAATGCTTTTGAGGCCACCTCGGGATCTTCATTCATAGTCAGAATGATAAGTTTGATTCGAGGTAAGAGTTTTTTCAGTTCCTGACCAGCGTCCAGACCGTTGAGTACCGGCATTCCCAGGTCGAGCAGGACGATATCGGGCTTGGTTTCCAACGCCGTCCTGATCAGGCTTTTGCCGTCTGTCACTACTCCAACGACTTGATATTCAGGCTCAAGCATGCTCTTGAATGCCTCAGCAACAAGCCTATGATCGTCCGCAATTAGAATGCGCGTTCGTTCCATTTGGAACCTCACGACTGGTTTCTGTTCGCGCTCGGTTGGAATCTCTATCCATCCGGATTGGGGCGAAAGACAGAATTGTCACAGATAGTGTGCTGCGCAGCCGTTCTTTTCTCATCTGCCAAATATGACAGTATGCCAGAGGATCTATCAGCACTGCGTTGTTGGGGGAAAAAAATAGCCTGTCACTTTTAGCGGGCTCGGACTGGTAATTTACGCAATCCTGTAGCAGAATCGTCAATACAGTGCGATCAGAACCTGTCGAATAGGCAGGTCAAAGAAAACGAGCCTCCTCAAGAACTGTTCCCGGCATCATTCGCGATCGGCTTATTCCCAAAGGTGAAACTTATCTAAGGCAACTGACCAATTCAATCGGTCAATGCACCTCGGAGTCCGTGGCAATGAAAGTCCTGCTGCATGGGTGCGAAGGACATGCTTATGTTGAGTATCACGCCTCATGAGTCGCGGTGGAATTTAGTCCAGAGCCGGAAGAGTTTTGAACTGGGCCGCTTGATTGCAAGCATTTCAAAGCGTCTAGCCGATTGCCCATGCGAAGAGATCGAAGAGATTATCCGCGCTGCTCTTGACAGCATATGCAGCATAGCGTCGGCTGAAATGGCGGGCTGGTTCTTCCTGTCTCCGTCTGGTGATTTGATGGACACCTCTTATTTATCAGATAGTTGGGCTCTCCCAAATTCACTCCTGAGAGATGGAATCCACAAGTTGCACTGGTGCTCAGCGATTTTGAAACGGGGCGAAGCGATCGTTTTATCTAATGCGGACGATCTGGTTCAGATCGCTGGGAACGATCATCGATCTTTGACCGATCTTGGCATTCGTTCCATTCTTGTACTCCCTTCTGGTTCTCGCCCGTCACTCCAAAGATTATTTGTCATAACCTCGACATGCGCTCGGGTGGATTGGCCTCCGGAGGTGGTTGAACAGTGCACTTTGCTTGAGAGCATCTTTTTCTTTGCGTATCAACGCAAGCTGGCTCAGGATGAATCCGAAGAGAACAGGAACCGCTTTTGCCATACCTTCAGGACAGCGGCCGTCGGAATGGCGATCGTTGACGAAGAAGATCGATTTCTTCTGATCAATAAAGTTTTTTGCGACATCATAGGCTATTCCAATGATGAACTGAGATTGATGCAGTATCGCGAGCTCTTCGAACCATTCATCAAAAGAAATTCAGTGATTCGGCCCAAGCGTCTTCTTAAAACACGGGCGACCGGACATCATCAGGGTGAGCAGGTACTGCTCCGAAAAAATGGAAGCATGTTGTCTGCAAGGGTCACAACCACTTTGCTGGAGCGGTCCGCAAACGGACATACTCTATCGCTCATCATGGTGGAGGACATCACCGGGCAGAAGAGTGCTGAACTGGAATTGAATAGAAGCCGATCTGAGGTTAGGTCGCTGGCATCGCAACTGATTGAGTTCCAGGAGAATGAGCGAAAACGGCTGTCACGCGAACTGCACGACGACGTCGGGCAGCGGCTTTCCCTGGCTGCCTCTGAAGTTGCGTTGCTGCAACGTCAACATGAGAACTCTGCAGGGCTTTCGGGGCGGCTCGGCACCCTCCGTGAAGAACTCGATACTCTATGCACAGACCTTCATAACCTCTCGCATAGCCTTCATTCCTATAAGTTGCAGCATCTGGGACTAAAGCCTGCCCTGAAAGATTTGTGTGAGCGGATGTCCCAGCCGGGATTTCGTGTCGATCTTATCGTCGATGATTCAGAAGATACTGCGTCAAAAGAGATTTCGTTATGCCTGTATCGAGTCGCGCAGGAGGCCTTGAATAACGCTCGACGACATGCCCAGACATCGTTTGTGGCTGTGACTCTAACGAAACTGCAGCATACATATTACATGGCAATTCAGGATCTGGGGATAGGCTTCGAAACGTCTGCGAATCCACAGGGATTGGGGATTATCAGCATGAAAGAAAGACTGAAGCTCGTTAACGGGCAGCTTATACTCCACTCGATCCCGGGGCGCGGCACAGAGATATGGGTCGCCGTTCCGGATGCAAAGGATGCCAAGGCACCTCGAGATACCGCGCTGTACTTGTCGATCAGCTCGCAGGGAGAGGCTGCTTAGCTAAAACGAATTAGCTTGCATAGTGTGTTGATCTAAAAACTGAACGCCAGTCCGGCTTGGACGGTTCGGGGGGCCTGGGCGAGGAACAGGGTCTGTCCGTCGTTTGAAAGGAATGGACGATAACCCTGAGCCAGCAGATTGGTTACATCGACGGTCGCTTCCAACCCCGCAGGCAGCAAGCTCCCAAAGTGGATCGGTTGCCGGACGCAAAAGCTAAGATAAGCCTGATCGCCAAACGATGCATATGGGTTAACAGCCGTCACCAGGCGTTCAGGCTGCCAGCGGTAGGCTGCTCTAAGTCTGGTTCCGGTATGAATGACTCTTCCCTTCACAGCGACTGTTACGGTTTGGGAAAGGACGGGCTTTAGGTCTGTGGCGACGTTGGGCAGAGTTGATAAAGCTTCTTTATCTGAAAGCGCTGCTCCATTGCTGTATTCGAGGGCAACCCACATTGCCGGAGTGAGCGGTTCTGAGATGAGGACGTTTATGCCGCTGGTCGCGTAGCCGCTGCTCAGGAAGCGGAAAGTATCGGTTGCAGTATCGGCGAGAATGCCGCTGGATCGATTGTTCGCGGCGCCCGCCATGGCCAGATCACCCGCTGTCAGGGAGCCAATGCCTGACACTGCAATCCGGTTCATATTGTCGTGATAATAGGCAACTTGAACCAATCCCTTACCAAGTTCGCCCACAGCCGAGAACTCCTGGTGCAGTCCCCGTTCAGACTGCATCCACCCCTGAGACATGACCGTCACAGGAGCTTCCATCTGCACAGTATCGAGGCCCTGAAAGGACTGTAGATCCCGCGAGGTGGCCATTCGATATCCCACGTTCCAGTTGGAAGAAGGATGGGCCGTTACCCGAAGGAAGGGCCGCGAGGCGACCGAGTAGTCCGCCGTGTGCACGACATAGACTGCGCTGCCCACCTCAACATCAACCGTATCGCCGAGTTGCATCTTCTGAGCGCTGCCCATTTCCATGGAATCGATACGAGAGACGCCGCCGGATCCGATAATCTCGGGGTGAGACTGATAGCTCACCACCGTCCTCGCCTCGCCTGCGAATCCCAGGCGGCGCTGATATCCGGCTGCAAGTTCGGTAGAAGGCCCGCGAACGAATGGTCCAGTGGGGGTCCCGAAATCCGCTCGGAGTGTCATGTCGGCCCCATCGTTGAGGACGCGATCTACGGAAACTACGTTGTGGATGCCACCACTGCCAAAGCCGCCATCGCTACTCGTTACCGATGCGTGAGCATGGGTCCACGGATTGACCGTCTCCGTCGCGCTGGAAGAGACCATCATGACCTGCTGGTCTTCAACAAGTCGAAGAATGGGCTGATTAGCCGTCGAGCGCAGAGTCCATTTCCAGTCATCGCTGGGTTCGTCCGCCCGGCGTCGCTCAGCCGGCAACCAGGAGGCCGAATCGAACAAAGCATTGAGGGTAAGGTTGACGATTGCTTTTGCACCGGGGCGCAGCTGAAGATTTCCCCGAAGCGCAGGAACATAGAGCGTCGCTGTAGCCCGCACCTCGTATTTGCCTGGAACAAGATCTGCGATCAGGTAGCGGCCGTGCAGGTCGGTGAACGCAGTACCGACCATAACTGAGTTCTGGGTGAGAACCTGAACCAGCGCACCCATCTGGGCAACGCCCTGCGCATCGCGTACCACACCAGAAACCGCGGCAACCGGACCCGTAGCCCGACCGGTGACCGTCACTGCCATTATTACGGCCAGAATCGCGATTTTCACCTGAGAACGTTGCACAGTTTTGACACCTGGGCGGCGAAGGCTCTCCTAAAGTGACGTGTTCGAAAAGAGGAGGAACACGTTTATAAGGTATGCAGGAGGCCGGTTATCGCATTGTGTATCCGCGCAACCGTACTTCTTTTCAATAGCATCTCGGCCTAATCCACTACGAACGGCGCAGATTCTGCGATCTTTTGCCCTGATACTCCATCGTTGACCGTGATATTGATCTTATACTTACCCGGCTGCAGGCTGGCCAATGGCATCGATCGCTCAAGTGTGACCTGGTCTGAATTCGGGTTGGTCTTCGAAGTTAACTCCTGTGTTTGCAGGATAGTTTTGTTGTTATCGACATCTACAACCTGATAATCGATCGTTGCACTATTCTGCTTGCTCTTCTGATCGATACCGAGGTTATACACCTGCATCCAAAAATTCAAGTTTTGTGCACGATGAAAAGTGACCGGAGCGGCAATTCCCGAAGGAACCCGCGGGCGGATCCGGGTATTGCCGATAACGAAGTTCCCCGCACCGATGTCCTTGGACGGCACCCGCTCCATCTGATCGGCAAGAATCAATGAGGAAGCTGCAAGTTTGTCGTCGTCATACTTAGGAACGTTGACACTGCGGCGCCAGGTGCCGATGTGGTCCGGATTATTGACATCCTTGATGACGATATCGATCTTATAAAGGCCTGGGCGTAGCGGCAAAGACTTCCAGTAAACCGAGACGTTGTTCTGAGTGCGGGCGAGCAACTCGCTAGGCACCTGTACAACTACTGTGTCTTCAAACGTCTGGATAGGCTTGTGGTTCAGGTTCGAGACGCGGCCCAGAATGTTAACCGTGCCCATGGCCACCCCGTCCTTGTTGCTGAACGTAATTTCCTTATTTCTGATCTGGAGGGTGAGCGGGACAATAACCGTCTCGTTCGTTACCTTGACGTAGTCAGTCCGTACGTCGAACAGAAATGGAGGACCGGTCAGGATCTTGGAGGTCGCCATAAAGGACTCGAGGTCCTTGAATTTGATCTCAGGCGCTGCCATTAGCTTGGCATAACGGTCCAGGCGGTCGAACTGCTTGCTCTGGTTCTGCGATGACATGGGACCGTTGCCGAGTTGCTCCAAACCACCACCGGAGAAGCGGTCGGCCTTGCTGGACTGGCCCTGCTGCTCGTATATGGTCTCGCCGGCTCCCGGAACATGCTTGAGCGCATCTTTCTCCGAGCGGTCGATAGTCATGTGGTAATCGCCGCACATGCAGGTGTCGACGAACTCGATATCAATGTTGTCACCGATGCCCTGAAGGTAACGGTAATGCCATATCTCAAAGGGATACGTGGAGGTATTGCCACCACCCTCATCCATGGGCCGCTCATAGCTGCCGCCACTGGGGTGTGAGTCGATGCTATCCGGCTTGCCGTAAGCGATATAGATGTGGCCGCGGTCGGTCTTCCATCCTGGCTTGCCAGCGGCGAAGTGTTCGTTGGCGTACGCGATTCGACCGTAGTGTTCTTCGCGGTATTCATTTTCGGGGGAATCAGGATTCGGGTTCCGTCGCAGCCAGAAGTTCTCGATAAACTGGTCCCGTTCCTCATCGTTGCTGAGGTGCTTGAACGCCTGCATCTCCTGGTCCGTGATGATCCAGCGGACATCCTGATCGAGCCAGGTCTTGTAGACACCATGAATCTCGCCCCTGAGGGCCATCTGCTGGGCAATCTTTTCTTTGTCGCTGAGTTGCCGCTTCAGAGGGTCGGGCTTCTCCACCGTCGGCGGGCTTTGCGTCACACCGTCTGTAGCCGGGGCTGCCTGGGCCGTGCCACTCGTCTCCTGGGCTGATAACGCACGCGAACTCATCATCGCCAAAAAGAGCAGAGCCGTTCCAGATACTATATGCCGCGACTTCGTCATAACGGGGTTTGGTACTCCTGATACCGAATCATATTGTAAAGCGGTTATTTCTACGATACAAGCGAAGTCAGCAACGTCCGCCCCTGATATCATTCATGGCACAACAACAATTAGCGGGAAACGTCTCCCAGTTTCAAACGTCAAACCCGCCATAAAACAAGCATCTACGGAACGTTAGACGGTTCTTCTCCGTAATGTCTCTATGGCAGGGAAGAAAAATATCTCCGAGGCGTATTCCGGGCCCTTCCTGGATACGAAAAGAAAGCAGCAATGAGCGCAAAAAAAATTGTTCTGATCGTCGTCGTAGTTGTGGTCCTGGCTGGCATTGTCGTGGGATCGATTCTTCACTCGCAAGCCTCCGTTACAAAGGTGGCAACCGGTAAAGTAGTGCGGCAGGACATCATTTCAATCGTCAACGGAACAGGCCAGATCAAGCCCAAGACCTACGTAAACATCGGCGCCACCGCCTTCGGTCGAATTACGCATCTTTATGTCAAGGAAGGCGACCATGTTAAGGCCGGGCAGCTCGTTGCAACGGTAGAAAGCGAGCAGCCAGCCTCTGCGGTTGAGGCTCAGCACGCGACCATCGCCGCATCGAAGACCGACGTTGATTCCTATGTTGCGGCTGAGCGCACAGCTGAAGCAAATGTCGAACAGGCTAAGGCCGATCTCGAACAGAAGAAGTTCGACTACCAGCGTGCTCTAGCTCTCTATAACGAGAAGCTGATCGCAAAGCAGGATTACGACGCGAAGAAGGCGGCTTACGATGTTTCGGCGGCCACGCTACAGCAGCGCATCGCCACGGTCGCGCAGTCGAAGGCACAGACGCTCTCTGCCAAAGGCCACGTCGATCAGGCCGTCGCAACGCTGCGAGGAAGCGACTATAACCTGGGCCTTACCCAAAGTCGCGCACCGTTCGACGCTCTCGTTACCAATGTCCCAGTCCGCGAGGGCGAGACAGTCGTTCTCGGAATTCAAAATGCACAGGGATCTACCTTGATGACCCTCGCTGACATGTCTGTCATTACGGCCGAGGTAAAGGTCGACGAGACAGACATCGTTAACGTTGCGATTGGACAGCCCGTAGACGTTACAGTGGATGCGCTGCCAGGCCGGGTCTTCAAAGGCCACGTCACGGAAGTAGGCGATCAGGCGCTTCTTCGCACCACCGGTATCGCTACCAGCCAAAGCACCACCGGCACGGAGGAGGCCAAGGACTTCAAGGTCGTCGTCACGCTCGACCAGCCATCCGACGATCTACGCCCCGGCCTGTCCTCCACGGCAAAGATCACCACAGCCCATAAGACCAACATACTGAACATTCCCATTCAGGCGCTGGTCCAGCGGAGCGTTGCCACCGAGAAGGCGCTTGCCGCCAACGCCGGCAAGCCCGTTTCAGGAGTCGCAGCGGCGCAGACAGCATCCGCCGGCAAGTCTCCTCTAGTCCAGGGCGTCTACCTGCTTGAGCCGGACAGCAGAAATAAAAACAAGCTCCGAACCGTCTTCGTCCCGGTCACCACCGGTATCACAGGTGCCACCGACATCGAAGTTCTCGGCGGCGTAAAAGAAAACGATGAGATTGTCACGGGCCGGTACAAAGTTCTGCGAGGCCTAAAGAGCGGTACGGTCGTCAAAAGAGACAACACTCCCGAAACGTCCGGGGACGCGGATAAGTCGTAAGATTATTGCAACCTCCCGCCCACGGCTGCGACGGGAGGTTGCAATACGGGTCACTGCCAGGGGAACCATCTCGCCGGCGTAAACGTACTAATCTGAAACCTGCTCGACCGGAGAACCGGATGCCTATCGAAACTGCAGTTGACACTACCCCAAGTAATGCCTCAGGTCCGATCAACGGAGAGGTCATTGTCACCGATAATCTCTGGAAGACCTATGAAATGGGCGACCAGCAGGTGCATGCACTTCGTGGCGTCAACCTACGAATCCGCCACAACGAGTACGTCGCGATCATGGGACCGTCCGGCTCCGGCAAATCGACCCTGATGAACCTCATCGGCTGCCTAGACTCCCCCTCCCAGGGGAAATACTGGCTGAACGGCCACGACGTCTCCGAGCTGAACGACGACGAACTTGCCCGCATCCGCAATAAGGAGATCGGGTTCGTCTTCCAGACCTTCAATCTGCTGGCCCGGGCAACTTCCCTCCACAACGTCGAACTGCCATTGATCTACAACGGTACCCCGGCGGCGGAGAGAATCGAGCGTGCCAAATCCGTGCTCGAATCGGTAAACCTCGGCTCGCGCATGATGCACAAACCAAACGAGCTATCGGGAGGTCAGCGCCAGCGTGTCGCCATTGCTCGCGCGCTCGTCAACAGACCTTCGATTATCCTGGCTGATGAGCCAACTGGAAACCTCGATTCGAAGACCGGCGAAGAGATCATGGCCCTGTTCGATGAACTGCACGCCAAGGGAAATACCATCGTAGTCGTAACCCACGAGCCGGACATCGCGGAGTACGCCCACCGCGTAGTTACGATTCGTGACGGTGTCATTGCTAGTGACCACCCATCGTCCCGTGTGCTAAATCGTCAGTAGCGAACAGCGCACCTCGCACATCATTGCATCCCCCGGCGCCACCTGTGCCGTCTAAAATGGAATGATGGCAATGTTTCCCGGCCGCCTCCGCATCGCTGGAGTCCTCGCTGCATTCTTTTCTACCTGCACTGTGCTTCACGCGCAGGTAGCCGCTCGTTTTGACCTTGCCGGACCCAAAATTGAGGTCCATGTAACACGCGCCGGTCAGACGTTGCCCATCGCCTCCGTGCCTAACCTGCAGGAAGGCGACAAGATATGGCTGCATCCGGACCTTCCGCCGACCCAATCGGTTCGTTACCTGCTCGTAGCAGTCTTCCTGCGAGGAACAACCAACCCCCCTCCCGATGATTGGTTCTTCCGGATACCAACCTGGGAAAAGAAAATCCGCGAAGAGGGCACGACTATCGTCGTTCCGAAAGAGGCCCAGCAGGCGATCCTGTTCCTTGCGCCGGAAACGGGCGGCGACTTTGCAACTCTGCGCTCGGCTGTGCGCGGCCGTCCCGGCATCTTCGTCCGCGCTTCCCAGGATCTGGCCGAGGCCGGGTTCGAGCAAGCCCGCATCGAAAAGTACCTCGCCTCCATGCGGCAAGTACCTCCTTCCGATGCCAAGGCTCTTCACGATCACTCGACCTTCCTCGCCCGCACACTGAATCTGAAACCTAATGAAGACTGCTTCAGCCGCCCCGTCGACATGCAGTTTACCTGCCTCACACAGAGCGGTACCCAAACCCTGCTCGATGACGGTCACGGCCAGACCATTGTCGCGAGCCTTACCAGCGGCGATACCTCCAGCTTCATCAACGCTGCAAGCTATACCGGGATGGCGGGCGGCGGCGTCTACAGCGCTTACGTCGGAGCTATCGTCGATCTCGTTCACCTCATGAGCGGACTTCACACTGCGCACTACCAATACATTCCCGCAATTGCCTTCCCCGACGGGCCCAGCCTCAACCTTCGCCTCAACGTCCCGCCCTCATTCAACAATCCGAAGTCCGTTATTGTTATCGGCCTTCCCGCTATTCAGGCCTCCACACCTCCCCCACTGCGGCCAGCCGATCCGAAGCACATCAACTGTCTCTTGAAACCCACGCTGACGCTTCCCGTCGAAGGCGCTCCGCTCGTCTTTTCCACCTCCTTTGCTCACGACCTCGTGCTACACATCGATTCCCCTGCACCCGGCATCGATATCCCACTCACCCCGGATGCCTTCCGTGGGGGTCTCGTCCTCGCTCCCTCATCCAAACGCAAGGCACTGCCGTTATCTACAGCCACTCCCGATCAGTCCTCTACAGGAACCACGGCTGCAACGCCGGCTGCTGTCCCGGCCACACCGCTTCCCAACACCATTACGGGCACCATCAAGGGTTTCTGGGGCTTCGATGCCTTCACAGGACCAACAGTGCAATTGCAGGACACGGCGGGCAGAGACTGGAGACTCGCCGACAACGACATCCTGATCGCTGGCCGTGAGAACCATCTATCTCTCACCTCTACCGGGACGGCCTGTATTCAGGCGATCACACTCGACAGCGACGCCGGAAAACAGATCGAGACGCAATGGAATCTGGCAGAGAAACCGAATTTAGTCGACGTCAAGGTTCCGCTGCAATCCTTCGTTCCCGGGGCTCTCCATCTAACGATCCACCAATTTGGCGAGTCGCAGGCCGACATCGTCGCTGCCCAGACATACTCCGAACCAGCTCGGCTGACCGCACTTCAGCTTTACGCGGGCGACACGACCGCAACTCTAACCGGCACAAGCCTCGATCAGGTAAAAGACATGACCATCAGTGGGCTTACCTTTGCCCCTGTGCCCTCCAGTCCTGACTCATCGGCATCCGACAACTCCGCCGCGTCCAACACCAGCCTTCGCCTTACGCTTCCGGCAAACACACCCGCTCCTAAGTTCCGCCCTGGCGACAAGCTGACCGCCAGCTTCACGCTCAAAGACGGCCGCAGTCTGTCACTGCCAGTAACAGTAGCTCCTCCGCGGCCCTCCGTTACGATCCTCAGCAAGAGCGGTGTTCAGACAGGCCCCTCACCGATCCGCCTCGCAGACCAGGACGATCTGCCCGTCAACCAGCAGCTCACCTTCTCTCTTCGTTCCGATGCTCCCTTCCCGCGCACAGGCACAATTGAAATCATAAACGCTGACGAAACCCTACGGACAGTTCTCAGCGTCGCCTCCGGCACCTTGGTTCTGCAGAACCCGCGCACCCTACTGGCGACGCTGGACCCCCTCAAGACCTTCGGAACCTCGGCCTACGGTCCATTGCGTCTTCGCGCAGTTACGCCCGAAGGAATCGCTGGCGACTGGGTTCCGCTTGTCACCCTCGTTCGTCTTCCTTCGCTGAAAGACCTTCACTGCCCGGCGGACACTGCTGGCCCATGTACGCTCACGGGAGCCAATCTGTATCTCGTCGATTCCCTCTCCATCGACGCTGAATTCACAGCCCCAACTGCTGTCCCCGAGGGGTTCGTCGGCACAAGCCTCTCGCTCCCTCGCCCGGCGAAGACCGGCTTTTATCTCCGCCTGCGCGACGACCCCACGGTTGTGAACACCGTTGTCATGCCCATCCTGCCCCAGCCGACGGCCGCTGCAGCAACTGCCCCGGAACATAAAGAAGCCCAGCCGTAGCTGGGCTTTTTCGTTCAGGAACAGGTTCTAATCTCCAGCGACGAGAGTTTCACCCTTCTGTACCTTGCTGTGATTCCTGCTGTAGAAGAAGTAAACCACGAGACCAATCAGCAGCCAGACAATCAGGCGAATCCAGTTTGCCGCGCCTAACTCAACCATCATATAGCCGTTGAAAAGGATGCCAAGAATCGGCACCAGGGGAACAAACGGAGTCCGGAATGGCCGGGCACGATGCGGGTCTCTGCGACGCAGCACAATAATTGCAATGCATACGATTACGAACGCGAAGAGCGTTCCAATATTCACCATCTTCCCGATGTCATCAATCGGCGTGACGCTACCCACAATCGCCGCCAGAAGGCCCGCAAGAATCGTGCCCTTCCATGGTGTCCGGAAGCGTGGGTGAATCGCTCCAAAGAAGCCCTTCGGAAGCAATCCATCCTTCGCCATTGCATAGAGCACACGGCTTTGGCCGAGCAACATCACCAGCATCACGCTCGTCAGGCCAGCCAGCGAACCAATCGTAATAATGTTCGCCGCCGAATTCAGATTGTGTTCGAGGAACGCACGCACGATTGGCGCTTCGATGTTGATGTCCGGCCAGTAAACCATACCAGTCAGGACTGCAGCCACACCGATATACAGGAGCGTGCAGATAGCCAGCGAGACGATGATACCGATCGGCATATCGCGCTGAGGGTTCTTCGCCTCCTGCGCTGTCGTCGATACTGCGTCGAAGCCAATATAAGAGAAGAACACCAAGCCGGCCGCTAACCCAATGCCGCCTACTCCAAACGGTGCAAAGGAATGCCAGTCCGAACCCCAGTTAGCCTTGTTGACGTAGTGCGAACCCAAGCCGAGCACGAACAGCACTACAGCCACCTTAAGCATCACTATGCCCGCGTTGAAGTTTGCGGATTCCTTGATGCCGATCACCAGTACCGTCGTGATCACCAACGCGATCAAAAACGCCGGTAGATTGAAGCCAAACTCATGTCCGAAAATCAGGGGCGCATTCAACAGCGCATGTGCCTTGACTGACAATTCAGCAGAGGGATGAGCCAGAATCGCCATCAACGCGTCGGTGAAGGGCTTTGTTCCCGGTACGAGTTCGGGATGCGAAGCAAGAAGCGACTCTCTCGCGACTGCATCAAACGCTTTCTTCAATCCTGTCCAGTGGTCATACGCCAACCACAGAGGAAATTTCAGATGGAAGATCGCCAGAAACTCAACGAAAGTGTTCGACCATCCCGAACTGACCGTGCTCGCACCCATCGCATACTCGAGCGTCAGGTCCCAACCGATAATCCAGGCAAATAACTCACCCAGCGTTGCATAAGCATAGGTATAAGCCGAACCCGCCAGCGGAATCATCGCGGCAAACTCTGCATAGCAAAGACCGGCAAAAGCGCATCCAAGCCCTGACAAAACGAACGCCAGCATCAACGCCGGACCAGCCGAGTGCGCTCCGATCCCGGACAGAACGAAGATTCCGGCACCAATCACAGCGCCAATACCCAAAGCCGTTAGCGCAAACGGCCCAAGCGATCGCTCCAGCGTCTGCGACCCTTCTTCATTCGCCTCGGCGAGCAATGCGTCCATCGACTTCTTTGCAAACAGATTACCCATCTTACTTTTAGTTCTCCTTTAGACCTGCACTTCCGCTTCGACAGCAGTTCCCTTGCGTTTCCACACCAGATACACGGGAACGCCAAGCAGAACAATAATTAGGCCAGGCCACGTGAATTGAGGTTTGTAACGCAATAGTACGACACAAATCCATAACGCCAGCACGATATACAATCCCGGCAGCACCGGATACCCGACCGCCTTGTAGGGCCGCACGGCATCCGGCCGCGTTCTTCGAAGGACGAATAGGCCAGCAATCGTCAGAATATAGAAAATCAGCACCGCAAAGATCACATAATCAAGCAGTTGACCATAGCTGCCCGACAGACACAGGAGGCAGGTCCAAAGGCACTGCACCCACAGTGAGTTCACCGGTGTCTTCGACTTATCGCTTAATTTGCCGACGGACTTGAAAAATAGGCCATCCCGGCTCATCGCGTAGTACACCCGGGCCCCAGCCAGCAACATTCCGTTTACGCAGCCAAAAGTCGAGATGAGAATCGCGGCAGCCATCAGCTTTGCACCATGCCAGCTGAAAGCTCGTTCCATCACGGCGGTTGCAACCCGGTCCTCGGTTGCGAATTGAATGCCACGGCCCGCAATCGTCGTCGCGTTGGGGTCTCCCACCAGAGGGAGCACACTCAAGTAGACAAAGTTGCAAAGCACATAAAGAAGCAGCACGACTCCCGTGCCAATCGCCAGCGACAGCGGTAGGTTCCGTTTCGGATTTCTAATCTCACCAGCAGTGAACGTGACGTTATTCCAGGCATCCGCGCTGAACAGCGATCCCACCTGCACGATCGCAAGGATCGTCAACAGTCCGACATAGTCTCCCGTCGTCGATCCTGCTTGCGCCGCATGAAGCGTATGCCAGCCCGCGCCTGCCCAGAAGTTGTGCCACCCCGCGCCGAAGTTGGCTGCCACTGCTGCTGAATCCCTTACCAGAACGCCGACCAGCACTACTGCCACCAGTGCAAGCACCTTTGCCGAGGTAAACAGGTTTTGAACCGCCGCGCCCATCTTCACACCCAACGTGTTCAAAGTCGTCAGCAGCACGATAATGACAATCGCAGCAAGATTCGCCGTGTTCAAACCAATATCCATGTTCCCCAGGACCATTGGTCCTACATGCAATGCGGGGACATGCCCGATATGCCAAAGCCAGTGTTGCGTACTGACCGAGGGAAAGAATACGCCTAGAAATTTTCCGAACCCCACACCAACAGCGGCAATAGTGCCGGTCTGGATCACCAGAAATAAAGTCCACCCGTAGAGAAACCCCCAGAGCGGCCCGAGCGACTCACGTAGATAGACATACTGGCCACCCGCCTTGGGCATCATCGCGGCGAGTTCGCCGTAACTCAATGCCCCAATAATGGTCATCACCGCTGTCACCAACCACGCTGCAATCAACAGCGCGGGGGAGCCGAGCGACCGCGACATATCGGCCGAGACGATGAAAATGCCAGACCCGATCATCGAGCCCATCACAATCGCCGTCGCTGAAAATAGTCCCATCCCCTGCACAAATTGCGGTGCAGGCGGAGCCTCAACCTGTAGCTTCTCTAAACTCTTCACGTTCCGTCTTTTCTACCGTAAATGCGAAAGAAAGTCTCCCACCATCTTATTTGGGTTGCCTTCCTATGTCCTTAACAGCGTTACGGCGAAGAAACGAAAGCGCTCCGGAGCCCAGAACGGTGACGGCCATTCCATAACGGACTTCTTCATGTATTCTCGCTCGGCCTTCTTATCGCCAGCCCCACGCGCAGTCAGGCAGGCCCTGAACGCCTGGTAGGAGATAATCCGCCGTCTCCACAAAGCCCGACGCAGCCCTGTCATGTCGGCCAGTAAAACATCGTCGAGCATCTTCATAAAGTCGTTGTACATGTGGTGAGCGTCTCCGCTAAGGCCACCGGGGCTTGAGCGGTAATCCGTCAGCGGTTCTGGACAAACGCAGAACGGCCCTTTTGCAATTAGCCGAAACCAGAGATTCCAATCCTCGCTTCCCAACTGTCTCTCGTCAAAGCCACCTTCCAGTTTGTCCAGCGCCGATCGCCGCAGCATCACTGACGATGGCGGAACGCTAGGATTACACCAGCGCAAAGTTGGCCATAACGTATTCGGATCAACTGGCTTCAGATCCTCCAGATGCACACCGTCGGCACTCATCATCCTCAAGCCGGTGTAATTCCCTACCGCTTCTGGATGCGCCTTCAGCGCTCGAATCTGATTCTCGATTTTTCCCGGTTCCCACCAGTCGTCTGCATCAAGGAATGCGACAAACTCTCCCGTAGCCACCCGAAGTCCCGAATTCCTCGCCTTAGCCGGCCCACCGTTCTGTTGACGAATCAGCGTTACCGACTCACCATACTCGTTGGTAATAATCTCCCTGGTCGAGTCTTTCGATCCATCGTCGATTACGACGACTTGGCTTGGACGGGTCTGGTTGAACACACTGGTCAACGCGCGGCGGATGAACCTTTCGCCGTTGTAAACCGGGATGATTACCGTGACGGTGTCCGGTCGTTGCGCTCCCGAATGCGAAATGCCGTCCATTGTCACCGTTCGTCCTCACCCCAACGGGATTAACGATTAGGCCCTTGCTGCAACTTCCCCAGAAGCATAGCAAATCAGTCGATCAAATCAATGCGCACCGATAATCTTAAGAAACCTTCGCGCCGCGTCACCTACGGTATCGGGACCCGAGAACAAGGCGCCAATCACAGCCACTGAATCAGCACCCGCTTCAATAACACTGGCGGCATTCGCCGGGGTGATTCCGCCAATAGCTACCAGCGGTCGCCGCGTCAATGCTCTCGCTCGGCGAACCCCATTTAAACCGACTACCTCTTCGGCGTCTGTCTTCGTTCCCGTGGCAAAGACAGGTCCGATCGCTACATAATCAGCCTCCGCCGCATCAGCTGCGATTACTTGCTCGTCTGTGTGTGTAGAGCATCCCACAAGACCGCCCGACAGCACCTTCCGCGCCTCTTCAACCGGTGCATCCCCCTGTCCAACGTGCACAGCATTCCACTCCGCCAAAACCGCCAGTGCGGGATCGTCATTCAAAATCAGAGTGCAGTCCACACCAGAGAAGATGCGCTGAATGACCCTGGAGTTGTGCAGAATCTGTTCCCTCGTACCAGTCTTATCGCGATACTGCAACAGAGTCACACCAGCATCGCGCAATTGCTCAACGGCGCGGCTGATCTCTATCTTCTGCCGGGCCAGCACTCCCGCATCCACAATCGCGTACAGACGCGGCAGCGTTATGACACGAGGCGATACTCGATCTGCTGTACCTTTTCCCACCCTGCAATGCCTCCCGCCTCAGGCCTGACTGTCCTTCTGGCGGTCAAGGAACCGTTCCATGAACTTCGTATCGAACTTGCCGGAGCGAAACTCCTCATCCGCAAATATTTTCTGGTGCAACGGAATCGTCGTATGAATTCCCTGCACCACAAACTGCGACAAAGCCCGCTGCATCTTGTTCATAGCCTCTTCGCGGTCCTTGCCATGACAGATCAGCTTCGCAATCATGCTGTCATAGTACGGTGGAACGACGCCCTCGGAGTACTGGGCTGTATCCACACGAACACCATTGCCACCGGGCACATTGAATGCCGTGATCTTGCCTGCGCTCGGCGTGAACTTCTCTGGATGCTCGGCATTGATGCGGCACTCGATCGCATGACCGCGAATCTCCACTGGCCCAGTCACAATCGCATTCAATTTCTCACCCGCCGCGATCCTCAATTGAGCCTTCACCAGGTCAATACCTGTAACCATTTCAGTTACACAATGCTCCACCTGGATGCGCGTATTCATCTCGATGAAGTAAATCTTTCCGTCTTCATCCATCAGGAACTCAATCGTACCGGCATTCCAGTAGCCAATATTCTCAAGCGATTTCTTGATCGTCTTGCCGAGTTCCTCACGCAGCTTCGGAGTCACCATCAGGCTCGGCGCCTCTTCTATCAACTTCTGGTGGCGTCGCTGAATCGAGCACTCGCGCTCTCCAAGACTCATCACATTTCCGTGTTCATCTGCCAGCACCTGAAACTCAATGTGACGCGGTCGCTCGATGAACTTCTCCATGTACAGGTCGCCATTGCCGAACGCATTGGCAGCTTCCGTCGACGCCTGATTGAACAAGCCCGGCAGTTCCTCAGCAGTACGGCAGATACGCATGCCGCGTCCGCCGCCACCTGCGACCGCCTTCAAAATTACAGGATAGCCAACGCTCTTCGCCCACTCCAGCGCCTCGCCTTCGTTCTCAATCACGCCGTCGGAGCCAGGAAGAATCGGTACCTTCGCCTTCTTCATCGTCTGCCGCGCCGTGGACTTCTCGCCCATCATCCGTGTCACTTCTGGCGGAGGCCCGATGAACTTGATATTCGATGCCCGGCACACCTCAGCGAAGTTCGCGTTCTCACTCAGCAGACCATAACCCGGATGGATCGCATCAACGTCAGCAATTTCCGCCGCAGATATCACGGCCGGAACATTCAGATAGCTCTCCGAACTCCTTGGAGGCCCAATGCAAATCGCCTCATCGGCAAACCGCACGTGCAGTGAATTTCTGTCAGCCTCGCTATACACCGCCACCGTGCGGATGCCCATCTCCCTGCACGCGCTAATGACGCGCAGCGCAATCTCCCCGCGATTTGCAATCAATACCTTACGAAACATAAACGCAGATGCCTTCCGTCGAATCTGAATCGAACTTTGACCTAATTTTTGCTCGGTATGTTGAAAAGACTTACCGTGCTCTGATGGCAAACAGGGGCTGTCCGTACTCCACAGGCTGTCCGCTGGTGGCGATTCGTTTCACCACTTCACCGGCGACATCGGCCTCGATCTCGTTCATCAGCTTCATCGCTTCAACGATGCAGAGCACTTGGCCCACCTCCACCTGGTCCCCTATTTTTACAAACGGCGCCGCGCCCGGAGATGGCGATTCATAGAACGTTCCTACGATAGGAGACTTCACCTCATGCAAGGCCTCCTCAACCGGCGCCACTGTGGCAGCAGGCGTCGCCACAGGAGCCGCAGCCGGAACGGATGCAGCAGGCGCTGACGCCATTAAGCGGCTCAACTGCGCTACATCAATGCCGCTAGCCGGCGCAGGCTCGCCCGCGAACTTAATTCGCACCTTCAGATCGTCCTGCTCCATATCGAACTCGGCGATGTCGTTCGCCTTCAAAAACTCGACCAGTTCGCGCAGCTCATTCAACTTATTTCCGTCCATCATGTCTCTTCCCGTGCCTGTTGCGGCACTGTGTTTCGATTTACTGCGACCTCACCTATAGTTCGATCCAGGCCTTCAGACTGGGCGTCAGAATCTCCCCGCCCTTTGCCGTGACCAGAACCATATCTTCAATTCGCAACCCAAACTTACCCGGCATATACACACCAGGCTCGATCGTGATCACCATGCCCTGCTCTAATACCTGCGTCTGTTTCGCAGCAATTCTAGGTCCTTCGTGAATCTCGAGCCCAACTCCATGCCCGGTCGAATGGCTGAAATACTTGTCCAGTCCCGTTCGTCGAAGCACACTCCGCGCGGCCTCGTCCACATCTCCAGCAGTCACTCCGGGAGCCATTGCAGCAACTGCGGCCTCCTGAGCTTCCAGCACCAAATCATACACTTCCTGCTCCTCGGCTGTGGCCTTGCCCAGGTGCACGGTACGGGTCATATCGCTGCAATACCCGTCGAGCATAACACCGAAATCCAGCGTCACGAACCCTCGCGCAGGCAGCTTTGCTGTGGTTGCTCGCCCGTGCGGCAGGGCCGATCGGAAACCACTCGCCACAATCGTCTCAAACGACATCCCCTCAGCACCAGCCAACCGCGCAGCGAATTCCAACTGCGCCGCCACCGCAACCTCCGTCATCCCCGGCTGCAGAAACTCCAGCATCCCATCGAATAATCCGCAACCCAGCAGAGCGGCTTTCCGTATCCGCTTCAGTTCCTCAGCGTCCTTGATCTCGCGCAGCCGGGCCACCAGCGATCCCACTCCCACAAACAGCCCTCGCCTAATCTTTCCCGAGACTGCCTTCCGCATCGTCTCCAGAGCCAGCACCGTCGTATTCGACTCATCGAAGCCACATCGTCGAATACCGGCAGCCTCAATCCATTCGCAAGCCGCAATCGCAGCAGGTTTCTTCGCGATCACTACTCGCGTTCCCGTGGCTTCGGCCTTCGCCTGAGACGTATACCTTCCGTCCGTAAACAGCACGGAACGTGGCCCGGCGAGCACAAGCGCTGCATTCGATCCCGTAAACCCACACAGGTACCGAACATCCGGCAGATGCGTCACCAGTAGCCCGTCCACCCCGGCGGCCCTGGCCCCTGCCACTGCTTTTTTCTTCCTCGCCTTTAAATCCATAGACTCTTTGATTCTACCCAACAACAACAATCTATTCGCTTCCACGACTCTCACCCGTTATCATGGCTTATGTCCGGCGCTGCCTCCCCCGACCAGCCCTCTCGCTTCACTCGTCGTAAATTTCTCGTGGGCGCAGGCGTTGCCGCCGCGGGTCTCACGCTTTATTCAGGCGAGATCGCGCGCCACAACCTCGATATCGTCCATAAGACCATCGGCATCAAGAACCTCCCCGATCCATTCCACGGCTATCGCATCGTCCAACTCAGCGATATTCACCTCGATGAGTTCACCGAGCCGTCTTTTCTCGAGCACGTCGTCCATAAGACCAACGACCTCGCCCCAGAGCTCGTTCTCCTCACAGGCGACTTCGTCACACGAGGCTCGCTCACCTCTGTCGCCTCCACACACGCAGCTCACCGTTGTGCCGAGATTCTCAGCACCCTTACCAGCCCCCAACGCTACGCCATCCTGGGCAATCACGACGTCTCGGTCAACGCACCACTCGTCATCCATGCCCTTACCAGCGAGGGCACTCCCGTCCTGATCAATCAGTACGTCGCAATCGAACGCAAAGGCGCCCGCATTTGGTTATGCGGCACCGACGACCCCGACACCAGCCATCCCGATCTCAACCTTTCCATACCCGAGAAGCCCGATGGTCCTGTCATCCTTATGTCCCACGAGCCCGATTATGCGGATAACGTCATAGAACATCCCCGCGGTCACCTCGTCGACCTGATGCTCTCGGGCCACGCACACGGCGGCCAGATCCGTCTCCCCTTCATCGGCCCCCTCGTCCTCCCACCTCTCGGCCAGAAGTACGTCCAGGGCTACTTCCGTTTCGACAAGATGCAGCTCTACGTCAACCGAGGCATTGGCACCGTAGGCCTCCCCTTGCGCCTCAACTGCCCACCCGAGATCACCGTCATCACCCTCCAACCCGCCTGACACACTATGCAAACTACAAGAGGGTGCAGTAAATCGTCGCACCCTCTTGTATTTATCTAGCTGACTTCTATTCCCAGTGAGCCGTGCGCTCCGCTTTATCGACAATCTGGTGTGCCGTGTCCACATGACCGATCGCTCGATCACGCAGCCCGCGCGCCTCGGGCACGTCCTCTGCTCGAGCCAAGTCGTTGTGCGCTGCCCAAAGCAGTTCGTTAGCCTTGCGGAAACGGTCATGCGGGCTCAGGCGGGTGTCAATAGGGTACGGATCATTCAATCCCTTTCCGTCATCGATCGCTGCCTGCTTAATCTGAGCGATTGCCCTGTCGATCTCCCGAATCGCAAGATCATCGTCCTGCCGGACTGGATCCCAGGCCCAGCTGTCATTCAAATAATGCCGGGCCGCGCGTAGATCGCTCAATGCATGAAGATAGGCGGGGTGTGGCCCCGGAACCTGTTGTGCCTGCATCGTCATCGGCGTTGCCGCCGTAACCGTTGCTGCCAATACAACCATCATTCGCAAATTACGCATTTATATCTTTCTCCTGGGTAGCGCTATGATTTCGCAACCGCAGTCCACTAGACCCTCATACAAACAGACAGTTGCGCACAATCTGCGTCGGTGATGTGTGTCAACACATCTCCCACTGCTTATCTACAGCCTGTACAGCTTTCTAGTGTTTTTTTTACCGCGCTCGCCCGGCCGGCTTCTTCTGTTTCGGCATCACCGCCACCGGAGCCGAAGGCTTCACACCCGACTTCTCATCCATCCAGGCATCCAGCAAGCTCTTCTTGAACCGCCAACGGTTCCCTAGCTTGAACGCCGGAATGAATCCCTCCGAGGCATATCGGTACAACGTATCGCCGCTGATGCCCAGATACTCCGACGCCTGTCGAATATCCATCACCTCGCGAGCTGCCGTCTGTGCCATGCCAGCCATCAGAGAACTCTCCCGATACCGGAGCTAACCGGAGAAATGCCGGACAGACCCAGTCTACCCGGCACTCCCTTTTGTAGCCCCTTTTCTCCGACTACACAACAAAAATCTCAGTATTAACCACTAACTAACTATCTGATAACGAACAACTAACTAGGCGGCTGCAGACTTTTCATAACGTCCAGCAGATCCTGGCCAACCGTCCGGGTCTTCGCAATCGCATCCGCCAAAGGAATATCCGTGATCTCGGTACCACGCAGCACCACAAGCCGACCGAACTTTCCTGCATGCACCAGATCGATCGCAGCCGCACCGTACCGAGTCGCGAGCATCCGGTCATAGGCCGAAGGAGTTCCGCCTCGTTGCGTATGTCCAAGATTGACACTCCGCGTCTCGTAGCCGGTGCGCTTCTCTATCTCCTCTGCCAACGTCTGCCCGATTCCGCTCAGCCTTGCATGCCCGAACGAGTCCACCGCGGTCCCCTGAGTAGCCTGCTCCGACTCAGGAAACTTCGCGCCTTCAGCCGCCACCACAATCGAAAACTTCTTCCCATGCTCGCGGCGATACTTCACCAGCCGGCATACCTCTTCAATATCGATCGGTACTTCGGGCACAAGAATCACATCCGCGCCGCCAGCGATACCTGACGTAATCGCAATCCATCCTGCATCGCGGCCCATCACCTCGCACACCAGAACGCGATTGTGAGCCTCCGCGGTCGAGTGCAGCCGGTCCACCGCCTCCGTAGCAATCCCCACGGCCGTATCGAACCCAAAACAGGCGTCTGTCCCGCTCAAATCGTTGTCGATCGTCTTCGGAACCCCAACGCACTTCACCCCGCGCTCACTCAAAGCCAAGCTGATCGACTGCGTGTCATCTCCGCCCAGCGCAATCAGCGCATCCAGCTTGTGCTTCCCAATCACCTCCAGGCACTTCTCAAACCCACCCGGAATCTTCTTCACATTTGTTCGCGAAGACCGCAGAATCGTCCCGCCCCGATGCAGAATCCCTGAGGTGGTCTCCAACGTCAGAGGCATGGTCGCGTCATCCAGAACCCCGCGCCAACCTTCCATGAACCCGACAAACTCATCCCCATGGTGCAAAATCCCTTTGCGCACTGCCGCGCGAATCACCGCATTGAGCCCGGGACAATCCCCACCACCAGTCAACATTCCAACACGCATCCGAATCTCCTTTGGACAACAGCGAAATCATACAACGGCACTCGATGAGTCCTCCATGTACATTGGATCGAACGATGGCCGTGCTGGATCCAATTCGACGTACACGTACAGCCTTCATTCGGCGGAATCCTGTTGCAACCTACTTCGCAATGGCCTTCGCAATCTCCTGGACTGGCGCGCTGATTGTGGCTGCGCCAAAACTCATCCAGGGCAGGCCTGTATCCAAAATGGACGGCTTGCTGATGTTCCCGGTCATGCTTCTCGGCCCAAGCCTTTCTGGCATCATCCTGGCGAGAATCGTCGATGGAAAAAGCGGCTTGCGGGACCTCTTCTCTCGAATGCGTCGAGTCCAGCTTCCGCCCCGCTGGTATGCTGCACTTCTCATCCCGCCTGTTCTGTGTCTTACCGTTCTCTTCTCCTTGAAAACGTTCATCTCGCCTGTCTTTGCTCCCAATAATTTCTTCATAGGCATCTTCTTTGGCTTTGCCGCCGGTTTTTTCGAGGAGATCGGGTGGATGGGTTATGCATTCCCGAAGATGTGCCAGAAGCTCAACGCATCGGCCTCAAGCATCCTGCTCGGGGTGCTATGGGGAGTCTGGCATCTACCAGTCGTCGATTATCTTGGAGCCGCTACTCCTCACGCCGCCTATTGGCTTCCCTTTTTCCTGGCGTTCATCGCGGCCATGACAGCGGTCCGAGTGCTCATCGGCTGGATGTACATCAACACCCAAAGTGTGGCGTTGGCGCAACTCATGCACATCATCTCCACCGGCACCCTAGTCATGTTTAGTCCTCCCCGCGTTACTGCCGCTCAGGAGACGGCGTGGTATGCGGTCTACGCGTGTGCCCTCTGGGTTACCGTAGCGATCATCGCCATGGTGTATGGACGGTCCCTAGCGCGAGACGGCTGACGCCGATTCTTGGCGGATCACACTCCTCGCTTGTAAACACCACCAATCCGACAGCACCTCCACCCCTGGCACAACTTCAGTCGGAAGCCCCGGCTCCGGCGCCCACAATCGAATCCCTCGCTTCGCGGCGATCTCCAGCATCTGCTCCATCGGCTGACGCCATCCATGCAGCGCCAGATCGAACAGCCCCCAATGAATTGGCATCATCAGGCCTTTTCCGCCCAATGCAGCAAACGCACGAGCCGCGCCATCCGGCCCAAGATGAATGCTCTCCCACAGCTCATTGAAGGCACCAATCTCCAGCATCGTCAGATCGAAAGGACCATAAGTCGCACCGATCTCCGAAAACCCCTCCCACCAACCAGAGTCCGCACCAAAGTAGACTTTGTGCTTCGCCCCCTTCAGCACAAAGGCAGACCATAGCGTCTCAAAGCGATCGAACATTCCACGTCCTGAGAAATGTCGCGCAGGCACAGCCGTAATCTCTAATCCACCATCAGCCACTGTCACACCCCGCGTCCAGTCCAACTCCTCGATTCGTTCCCCATCGACACCATACTCCCGCAGCAGCGCACCCACTCCCAGCGAAGTCACCCATCGCGCCTTGCTCATCGAAGCTAACTTGGCCAGCTTCCGAATCGTATCCTCGCCAAGATGGTCGTAGTGGTCATGCGACACCAGCACAACATCCACCTCCGGCAAATCCTCCAACCGCACCGGCGCAGCGAAAAATCGTTTCGGCCCCGCCCATCGCATTGGAGAGGCACGCTCATCCCACACCGGATCGATCAGCACACGAACGCCATCAATCTCCATCAGCAGCGTCGAGTGCCCCATCCACGTTACCCGCAGCCCACTTTTCGGCCCTGAGGCATACACCGAAACATCCGTCCTGAAAGGTCCCAACGGCCTGCGCGGCACTTTCTCTTCTTTATTCTTGAGATAAAGCGGAAGCACTTTGAAGATCGTGCTGAACCCTCCCACCTGGGTCAAAATCGGGTTGATAAATCTTCTTCCTACCTTCTTCGCCTGCCGCAACATCGTCATATTTGTTGGATGCCCTAAGCCATCGAAAGACCCAAATGATGGCCATGGCAAATCATCATAGACCAGAGCAAGCAATTCGCGGATGGGTTCACCTCCAGACCCAACAGCCCATCCGCGTGACGACTTCAGCAATCCATAGTTTCAATGCTCGGGATCAGGCACTCACACCCCTCCACGTCGAGCCTCATCGGCATCCTCCGCCAGATCGCGCAGATAAGCAAAAAATGCGGGAGACTGCCCAATGAACAGACCATCCCCCGACAATGCCTTCACGGCGCCCATTGCCGCGCCCTTCGTCTGAGTGGGACGGATGATGGAACAGACCGGGAATTTCTTGCTGAGGAACACCGTCGGCTCGGGCATGATGAGGTTCCCCTGCAAGTCTTCATTGCCGGCAAAACTGCTGATGGTCGGGAAGTCCACCGTATCGCCACTCACGGGATCTTTCACGCCTTTCAGTGGAGGCGCATTTCCTGCTTTGTCATGCCACGTTTGGAAGTGCGCAATTTCTGTTCCGCCAATGCTTAGCAGGATGCGCAGCACTTCAAGACTGGTTACCCGCTGCGCCAGTTGAGTATAAAGGCTGGTTCCACCCTGTTCGATAAACGCAAAATGGAAACCGGCAGTGTTGGCAATGTATTGCGTTAGATCCGTGACCCCATTGGGCGAAGTCGAATCGAGCTGCGCCTCGCTGTCGTTTCTGGGGATGGCTGTGTGCTTTTTGGTGCCCAGCACCCCAATCGCATTGGGGAAGCTATCACCGAAGTCCGGGTTTTGGGTGCGGCTGCGGTATCTGGTCCACCATGAGGTGTCGACTGTCAGCTCCATCAGGTTGGTAAGCCGGCCGATTTGCTGTGCGCCCGTCGCCTTGCTACTGGGCAGGTTGCGAAACGGCTCGAGGTTAGCGGTATCGGCGCCCTTCGACGCCAGGTAGGCATTGATGAAATCCTGATGGCTGAATTCATCCTCGGTATTGTCATGGATGTACTGCGGCATATCGCCATCCAGGTTCTGCAGGGCCCTGATGTAAGCAGCATTTCCGCCAGTCAATCCTTTGATCTGAGGCGGTTCGTTCGTCTGGTCGCCACCGAGCTCAGCGTACTGCTGCCAGAGATCGGTCTCAAGGGTCTCTGCTGCCGCAAGAAACCTCAGGATGGCAGCGTCGCCGCGGTCAAGCTTGCCGCTCCCCTCCTCCTGAGCGACGGCCTTTCCGTCCGCGAAGAAGAGCGAACCCGCAGGCAGCAGCGCGCCGGCCGCACCCGCAATGCCTACTCCTTTCAAGAACGAGCGGCGCTTCACCGCACCCTTCGGCTTGGTTTCCCTGTCTTCTCTCGGATCGAAGGCAGACGCTGATGATGAATGTGTCGTTAACGATTTATCGCTATTCATACCTGTTGCTCCGTTTCCTTTAGCTGTTGCGTTGAACTGTGATTCGGCAGATGGGCCCGATTACATTGGCAACGCTACGCCGCGGAGCAACCGCGTGTGTCATGCGCTTGCAAGACTTTTGTCAAAACATGTCAGCGCGCTACTCAGCTTTACAGACCCGCGCCCCAACGCATTTATATTCCCGTAACCATACGGTCGCACTGGCGGCTGTGTCCGCGCCTCATACATCCAATGTTCATATTCATTTATTCGCCTTGTGACCAAACGGCGGCCGCCGCCTCCTACTCTTGGCGTGCGCTCCAAGGCCCCTAAATATGGTTGACTCCCGATCTCCCCAGAGGTGATTCCATGCATAACCAGTGGCATAAACTCCACAACGGCACAGTCAAGTGCGGTGCAGCAATTCTCGCTGCATTGCAGGTGTTTGCGGGTGGCTCCTTACCCGTTCTCGCGCAGAATGCTACCGCTTCACCGGTCGCCTCCACGACCCGCACACCCATCAAACACGTCATCGTCATCATTGGCGAAAACCGCACCTTCGACCACGTCTTCGCCACCTACAAGCCGGTCAAGGGCCAGAAGATCGATAACCTTCTCTCCAAGGGCATCATCAACGAGGACGGCACACCCGGCCCCAACTTCTCCCAGGCGCGCCAGTTCTCCGCCGTAGACACCTTCACCGATCAGTACCAGGTAAGCCCAGCGTCCAAGTTCGCCTATCCTCACCTCCCCGCACCGCTTGCCGGCGGCCCGGCGACCCCCTTCGTCCCGGACCTCGCTACAGCCAAGGCAATTGAAAACGGCCTTCCCAACGACACCTACTACAAATACCTGACGACCGGCGGCACCGGCCTCAAGAGCGGCACGCCAGATACCCGCATTCCTAATGTCGAAAACCTTCCGAGTGGCCCCTTCCAGATCACCCCCGGCATCCCCTACGACGCCTATGCCGCCAGCCCCGTCCACCGCTTTTACCAGATGTGGCAGCAGCTCGATTGCAACATCAACTACTCTGACGCATCGAACCCTAGCGGCTGTGCCTCAGACCTCTTCCCATGGGTCGAAACCAGCGTCGGCGCCGGAACCAACGGCCGTGTCCGCCCGAAACCCTTCAACAACGAGACTACCCGCGAAGGCTCTACTGCCATGGGCTTCTACAACGTCCTGCAGGGCGATGCTCCCTATCTCAAGCAGCTCGCCGACCAGTACGCCATGAGCGATAACTACCACCAGGCCGTCATGGGCGGCACTGGCGCCAATCACGTCATGCTCGGCACAGGCGACGCCATCTGGTTCAGCGACGGTAAAGGAAATCCAACCACCCCGCCCCACAAGCAGCTCGTCGCGGCCGGAACCCCCAACGCCGGCATCGTCGACGAAATCGAAAACCCCACCGCTGCCCCTGGCCTCAACAACTGGTACATCGAGGACGGCTACGGCGGCGGTTCCAACGGTTCACCCTCCTTCGGCGGTGGCACCTATAGCAACTGCTCCGACTCCAATGCTCCCGGCGTCTTCTCCGTCCTCTCCTACCTCAGCTCGCTTCCCTATGAGGTCGACCCCAAGTGCGCGCCTGGCCACTACTACCTGCTCAATAACTACAACCCCGGCTACTTCGGCGACGGCTCCAACGCCTACACCGACCCTAACCCGGCCAACACCGTCTTCACCATCCCACCCTCCACTCTGCGTAACATCGGCGATGCTCTGATCGAAAAGAACATCTCCTTCGCCTACTACGGCGACCAGTGGTACACCTACGTCAAGGACCCCTATTACCTCCTTCCTCAAAACGGCTACTGCAACATCTGCAACTTTTTCCAGTACTCGACCTCCATCATGACCAACCCTGCCGCTCGCAGAGAGCACTTGAAAGACACCATCGATCTCTATAAGGAGATACACAACGACAAGTTGCCTGCCGTCGCCTACGTCAAGCCCAGCGGCTTTGTCGACGGCCACCCGGCCTCATCCAAGCTCGATCTCTTTGAAGGCTTCGTCAAGAAGATCGTCGACGAACTACAGCTCCATCCTGACCTTTGGGCCGACACCGCAGTCTTCGTCACTTTTGACGAGGGGGGCGGCTACTACGACTCCGGCTACGTCCAGCCTGTGGACTTCTTCGGCGACGGCACAAGAATTCCCATGATCGTCGTCTCGAAATACACCCAGGCCGGCCACATTTCACACGAGTACACCGATCACGTCTCCGTCCTCAAGTTCATCGAGGCGAACTGGAACCTGAAGCCACTCACCGACCGCAGCCGCGACAACCTGCCCAACCCAAAAACAACCCACGCCAATCCCTACGTCCCGACCAACAGCCCCGCAATCGGAGACCTGATGGATCTCTTCCACTTCGAATAACAGTAGCCGGCCTTAAAAAACATCGCGAGCCGGCAGAACATCCGGTTCGCGATTCAATCTCTCCAACGCACTACCCGCGTTCCACAAAAGCATTTAATCGCCCAACAACTGATACAAGCTAAAACACCAGTTCCATAAACACATTCGCCCGCGCATACGGAGACGGCACAACCCTCTCGGGCGGCAGATGCCGAAACCCCAGCGCTTCATACAAATGGATCGCATCTCCCAGCTTCTTATTCGTCTCCAGATAGAGCGACTGCGCCCCCAAAGCCCTTCCTTGATCAATCGTATAGGCCAACAGTCTGCGACCCAGCCCCTGCCCGCGATACGCTTCCGCAACTGTCATCTTCGCCACTTCATAGACGCCCGGCCGCATAAACAACAGCGCACAACATCCCACCGCCTCGCTACCTGCGACAGCCATGTAGATGTGCCCACCCGGCCACAAGATGTACTTCTCAGGATCGCCAAGCGTCTGCCGGTCCTTCTCTTCAATCCCGAAGTTCTTCGAAATCCAGTCTTCATTCAGCTCACGGAACGCCGCCCCATCGCCCGCTCGATAGCTCCGAATCTCGACACCCGACTTCGTCATCCTGTTTATCTCTGGAAGAGTTGATGTAGTCACTGTAATTTCCTCCCAACTCCGAATCTAGGCTCCTGCACTCCATACGTCCAATATCTTGTTTGTTCCTATTATGATTCTGTAGATATGGATCAAGACATCGAGCTACGCCACCTCCGCTACTTTGTCGCAGTCGCAGAAGAGCTCCATTTCGGTCGCGCTGCCCTACGCCTGCATCTTGCCCAGCCTCCACTCTCGCAGCAGATTCGCAAGCTCGAAGATATTCTCGGCCACACTCTCTTCACACGAACCTCACGCTCCGTCCGCCTCACCAGCGCCGGCGAGGTCTTCCTCGAGCGCGCCCGCCGAACCCTTCGCAACGTCCAGGAAGACCTCGATGAAGCCCGCAGCATCGGCCGCGGCGAGGTCGGCTTCCTCCGCGTCGGCTTCATCGGCTCCAGCATGTTGACGCCCCTTCCCTCAATGCTCGGCCGATACCGCCGCCAGTACCCAAACGTTCATCTGCAGCTTTCGGAAAACTTCACCGCAAACCTCATCCAGTCACTCACAAAAACCACCCTCGACGCCGCATTCCTACGCGACGGCGATCCAACCGACGGACTCACCATCGAGCCTCTCTTCTCCGAACCATTCGTCGCCGTACTGCCCAGCAATCACCCCATCGCAAAGCGCAAAATTATCTCTGCAGCAAACCTTCGCGACGAACCATTCGTCTTCTTCGCCCCCGCAGCGGGCGCTCTCGCCTACCAGAAGACCATCTCTCTCTGTGAAGAACACGGCTTCCGCCCGCGAGTCGTCCAGGAAGCACCGCAATGGCTCACAATCCTGCGTCTCGTAGGCGCAGGCCTGGGGGTTTCAATAGCACCCGCCTGCGTCGCACAAATCGCAACGCGCGACATCGTCTGCCGCAGCCTGCGCGGAGCCCGAACACAAAGCGACATCGAACTCGCCTATCGAACCACCGACGACCGCGCCATCGTCAAATCCTTCCGCAAGATCGCCCGAGCCAGTTTTGACAAATCAAAAAAGCGGCCCTCTCCGGTCACTTAGCTCCGAAGTAGCTCCAATCTCTTTAGCTTAGGGGAAAAACTTACCCCAGCCTTCACCGTACAGCTTCCCAAGCTTTCATCACAAATCCCCAGATAAACTTCCTGCTGCAGTTCCAGCACACACTTTCACGACAATCAGCATCTAAGAAATTGCCATGACCATCTTTCTGGACACTCGGGAAACAGCCGATAGGTTTGGAGACTACATCGAAGAGCTCCGATCGATCCTGGCGGCGAACAACATCAAGTTTGGCTCGCCTGACAATTTCTTTGAGTTTGCACGAAGGCTTCAATCCGACGACCTTCTCCCCGGCGATCTATCTCGCATGATCGAGTCCATCACCGAACGGGAAAACGATGACATCTCGCCCAGAACGATCCTGACCATCATCGCAATTGCCGTCGGAGGCACAGCCGTGTCTGAGCCCGACCACGACCTCAGCAAATCCGTAAAGCTCGTCGTCGACTTTCTCGTTCGCTCCGGAAATTGCAGCTCTGCGGATCCGCAGCACCTGGACACCATGTGCATGGCTCCTTTCGCCGCCATCTCGAATCCAGAGAAGAATCTCTCATCAGAGGAACCCTCTCTTTCCCTGACCGATCTCCCGGATGATGAACCCTCCCATCAGATCGACACCGCTCCCCTCCACCCGTTTCCTGATTCGTCAAAACTCATCGAATCGCTTGCCCGTCTCGAACTCAACGCCACGCAAGCCAGACTGTATCTCGACTCAATCGAGCAGCGGATCAGCAGAATGGAACCGTACCTCGAAAATCTTCCGTCGCTGGCCTCATCTCCTCCTGACCTGGCCGAACCTCAGCATCCCACAGATTCACTTGTCGACTCCCCTTTCATTCCGCGTGACATTCCCCCGCCAAACTTCGTTCGTCAGGCTTCCCCTCACCCAAATGAGCACTTAGCATGGGCTTTTGTGCTTGGTCGGAAGCTCGCCGCCCCTCCACTGCTCGCTACGCTGGCTGGCGGCACACTTTTGTATATCGGATACTCACGAGGTCCCGCGAAGACAGGAATAACCCCCGCCGCTCCAGATGCGGCAACAACAATCAGCCAGCCTTCAGCTGCCGCCATAGCAAGCATTCCTGAACCCCAATATGCACTACCCGACGAGCCGACAGAAAACACCATCAAGCCACAACCGGCGAAACCCTCCGCGGCAAGGCTGCTAAAACGAGACACCCCCGCTTCGAAGACAATCAGGCACCAGAAGCCCCACCCGATAGAGTCTCCTCCAGACAATGCCCCACAGCGCTCAATCCTGCACGCAGACGTCGAAGAAGCGGACACACCCCAGCCAAACGAATCAACTGATGTTGTAGCTAGAACCAAACGAGATGTCAGCTACACCCTGACGCATGCTCCGGCGAGATCTGCGCCATCTTCTCCACGAGTTGTCAACGTCTCTTCAGGTGTGATGGCGGCCAACCTTGTCTCAGCCTCACCACCCTCCTACCCCAAGCTGGCCGGCCTCACGCACATGCAGGGAGAGGTAGTCATGCAGGCCATCATCTCCAAAGACGGTACCGTCGAGAACCTACACGTCATCCAGGGCCATCGACTCCTACGTGGCGCTGCAAAAAACTCCGCGCGAACCTGGCGCTATCGTCCCTATTTAGTCAACGGCAAGCCAGTTGAAGTCGCGACCATTGTCAGCGTCGACTTCACTCTGGGCCACTGACGGGCACATGAACCATCAATTTGAATCGAGGTTGACTGTGTTCGACAGACCCCTCGTCATCGGACAGCGCCTTCGCTGGAGGTACGCCGACAGCAACGAACCCTCAGAGGACGCCGTAGTTGTCAACGTTCGAACCGACCGCCAGGAAGGCCTCTCGCCCGAAGCAATGGACTATATAGCGCTTTGGATCGAGGCAAAATACGTGCAAGACTCACCGAAGGCACAGCCCTTTACGATTGTGCTCGGTACGGACAAGCTGACCTACATCGAGGGCAAAGAGGTCACCATCGAACTCCTCTAGTCCTGCAGTTGGAAATGCTTCAATCAAGAATGAAGGAGACAATTATGAAAATCGTAGTAATCGGCGGTACTGGACTCATTGGATCGAAGCTTGTCAAAAAGCTTCGGGAGCATGGGCACGAAGCGGTGGCCGCATCGCCCAATACCGGCGTCAACAGCATTACCGGCGAGGGACTCGCAGACGCGCTGAAAGGCGCCTCGGTGGTCGTCGATGTAACGAACTCGCCTTCATGGGATGACGCGGCAGTGCTGAAGTTCTTCGAGATATCAACCCGTAACCTCCTCGCCAATGAAGCCGCCGCAGGCGTTGGACATCACATTGCGTTGTCGGTCGTAGGAACGGAACGTCTTCTCGAAAGCGGCTTCTTCCGCGCAAAATTCGCTCAAGAGAAATTGATCAAAGCCTCTTCAATCCCCTACTCCATCGTGCGTGCGACGCAGTTCTTCGAGTTCCTCAAGGGGCTCGCCGACATTTCCGTCGATGGCGACAAGGTGCATTTGGCACCTGTGCTTTTCCAGCCGATGGCTGCCGACGATGTGGCGACTGCCGTAGGCAAGATCGCAGTGGGCCCGCCGGTAAACGGCACCGTCGAAATTGGAGGCCCCAAACAGTTTCGCCTGGATGAACTAGTCCGGCAGCGCTTGGCCTCGCTCAAAGATCCCCGCGAAGTAATCGCTGATCCAAACGCGCGTTACTCTGGAGCGAAAATCAGCGAAAAAACACTGGTTCCGGGCAATAACGCGCGACTCGGCGAGACCCGTTTCGAAACATGGCTGACTCAGCCCGCAGCACAAATTCCGAGTGCGCATCCTCAGCCTACAAGCGTGACCGAGGACAAAGAGAGTCGCATAAAAGCTAGCTGATATTGCCACGCCGTACGCCACTGGTGAGGTTAATTTATGACGTTCACAAAAGCAGCTTTGGCGCTGGCATGTCTCATGTCCGGCACCTTGGTAGCACAGGAGGCTCAAGTCACACCGCTCATGTCGAAAGATCTCGCAGACTTTCCCGGTAAGGAAGGTCTGATGATCACTGTGGTGTATCCTCCTGGCTCTTCGGATCCGATTCATCGGCACAATGCGCATGCATTTGTTTATTTGCTGGAAGGCTCGATCGTGATGCAAGTGAGAGGAGGAAAGGAAACGACTCTGACTCCAGGTCAGACCTTCTACGAAGGCCCGGATGATGTCCACGTCATTGGCCGAAACGCAAGCAAAACCAAACCGGCGAAATTCGTCGTTTTCTTCGTGAAGGACAAAGGCGCTCCCGTGCTGGTACCCGCCAACTAAACCAAACTGCGAGCATTTCTGTAATCAAAAAACTTGAGGAGCAAATACACATGAGCACGATTACAGTGAAAGGTGGGCGGGTGGCCCACAACTGATCTGTCGCCCTCCCAGGTCGAAGGCAGGTGGCTCCGGTGTAGAATACCGGCATTCCTGAGTCAACGAGGAGAATCGTTCTGATGCTCCGAAAGATTGCACTCAAGAGTTTCGACGGAATCGTTGCAGTGGCTGTGGCAACAGGCGTCTACACCTTGGCCCAAACCAGAACAGCCCCAGTAGACCCCGGCGTGCGCGCTGGCTCAGAGGGTGCAGGCAGTCCGCTGAAGGGTCTTACTGCTGACGAAACTGCGTTCTTCCAGGATGGGCTGGCCAGGTTCGCTAACGTCGAGGTCGTGACCAGAGGCACGAACAACGGCCTCGGACCCCGCTTCAACTCAAACCAGTGTCTCTCTTGCCACTCGCAGCCGGCTGCAGGCGGATCGAGCCCGGCACGAAATCCCCTGTTCGACGTTGCCAGCTTGAATGGGGCGAAGAACACGGTGCCATGGTTCATTACGCAAAGTGGTCCTGTCCGCGAAGCGCGATTTAAGCGGAGCTCCAGCGGAGCCAGCGACGGCGAGGTGCACAACAACTTCGTGATCACCGGGCGAACCGACGCCCCCGGCTGCAATATCGCCCAACCCGACTTCCTGCCCGCAGGAAATCCGCTCTCTGGCCAGGGCGGAAATTCGAACATCATCTTCCGCATCCCGACTCCTCTCTTTGGCGCAGGGCTCATAGAAGCAATTCCCGACTCGGCCATCCTTGCGAACATGAGGTCCAACACATCGCTGAAGTCGCCATTGGGTATTTCCGGTCACCCGAACGCACACCTGAGCGGGAATGTGAATCGCAGTGCAAACGATGGGACTATTACCCGTTTCGGGTGGAAGGCGCAGAACAAATCCCTTCTCATGTTCGCGGGCGAGGCATACAACGTCGAGATGGGAGTCACGAACCAGCTCTTCCCACAAGAACGCGACGAAACGCCTGGCTGTCTCTTCAACGCCACTCCTGAGGACACACTCAACTTTACGACTACTTCCGCGACCACCGGCAATTCGAACACGGCGGTCATCTCAGACATCGAAGCGTTTGCCAATTTCGTGAGGATGCTGGCCCCACCTACTCCCGCTCCGGCCACACCGTCCACCGAGAATGGACGCGCCACGTTTGCAAGAATAGGCTGTGCCCACTGTCATACCCCCTCGTTGACCACGGGCACAATGATTGCGAGTGGCTCCTCGACCCACCCGAGTGCTGCGCTTTCCAATCAGACGGCGAATCTTTTCTCTGACCTTCTCGTCCACCACATGGGCGAAGGTCTCGCTGACGGCATCACGCAAGGCGGCGCCGGCCCCGACGAGTTCCGAACAACTCCCCTCTGGGGCGTCGGACAACGTGTCTTCTTCCTCCATGACGGACGGACCAATAACCTGGTAAATGTCATCAGAGCTCACAGGAGCCGTGGCAGCGAGGCAAATAAGGTCATTGAACGTTTCAATAAGCTGAGCACTCAGGAGCAGCAGGAAATCATAGATTTCCTGCGGTCTCTCTAACGAGAAGAGCGCTCTCAATCCCTTGCCAAACTCTGCCGGATGGCGACTCCGGATGGTCGGCCAACCGGAAGTTAGCAGGTCTAAAAATCAAGTCCACGTTGTGCTTCGTTTCCAGGGAACAGCGACGCCAACAAGGCTGAGGCAACGGTTTACGGCGGCCACTTCTAGTCAAATTACGCTTCAAACCTTACGCTTCAAACCAGAACTGAACGCGCATCTCTTTACCCCTTCGCCGTAGCCTCATCCGCGTAGAACTCCCCAATCTCCTTGGCATACTTCTTCTCTACTACGCGCCGTTTCAGCTTCATGCTCGGAGTCAACGTGCCATCCTCCACGCTCCACTCATGCGGCACGATACCCACCCGCTTCATACTCTCAAAATTCGCCAGTCCCATATTCACTTTGTCCACAATGTCCTGGTAAGCCTTCACCACCTTCGCATCCTTCACCAGCGCCTCGCGGTCATCGGTAGTCAACCCCTGCCCCTGCGCCCATCCCTCCAGCGCTGCAAAGTTCGGCGATATCAGCACACACGCAAACTTATGTTTGTCCCCCACCATCGCCGCTTGCGCTATCAGCATATTCGCCTTCAGCTTGTTCTCAATCGGCTGCGGCGCAATCATTTTTCCGCCGCTGGTCTTAAGCAACTCCTTCTTCCTGTCCGTAATCGACATATACCCATCCGCATCGACGTTCCCAATATCGCCCGTCTTAAACCACCCATCCGGCGTAAACGCCTCCGCGGTCTCCTTCTCCTTCTTCCAATACCCCACGAAAATCGAGGGTCCCTTTACCTCCAGTTCGCCATCTTCCGCAAACCTCCACTGCACATTCGGCAGCGCCTTGCCCACAGTCCCAATCCGGTGCGCATTCGGATAGTTCAGCGCAATCACCGGCGAGGTCTCAGTCAACCCGTACCCCTCAAAGATCCGTATCCCCGCATCCGCAAACCATCCCGCCGAATCCATCCCTAGCGGCGCTCCGCCCGATACGAACACCGTCACCCGTCCCCCAAACGCTTCGCGAATCTTGCTGAACACCAGCTTCTCCGCCAGCTTCCACCCAATCCCACTCGGAGTCTTGCCCTCCAGCGTCTCCGCCCTATGGGCCTTGCCCACCCCCAGCGCCCACTCCAGAATCTTCAGCTTTATCGGCGACGCCGCCGACTTCCCTTCCACTGCCTGCCGAATCTTCTCGTACACTCGCGGCACCGCCACAAAGATCGTCGGCCGCACCGACTTCATCGCCGCCGGCAACAGGTCGAACCTGGGACAATAGGCCAGCTTCACCCCATGGCACAGCAGAGTGTAATCCAGATGCCGAGCCGTAACATGCGACAGCGGCAAAAACGAGATGCAGGTGTCCTTATCGCTGAAGCGAAACGCCTCCGTCGATATGCTCATGTTACTTGCCAGGTTTCCGTGCGTCAGCATCACGCCCTTCGGCTCGCCGGTCGTCCCTGACGTATAGATGATCGTCGCCAAATCTTCTGGCCGAATCAGCTTCACCATCACGTCAAACTCAGCATCCCGCTGCTGCTTTCCTTTAGCACCCTCCATCAACGAGGCAAAACTCTCTGCCCCTTCAAACGTCCCCGCATCCATCACCACCACATGTTCCAGATCCGGCAGATCCCCCGCATGAGCCAGCTTCTCGTACTGCTCCTGCGACGACACCACCGCGACCCTGGCCCCCGAATCTCGCAACATGTACCCAATCTGTTCCGGCGTTAGCGTAGGGTAAAGCGGCACATCGACGCCCCCGATCGCCAGCGTCGCAAGGTCTGTCACCGGCCACTCCCACCGATTCTCAGAAACTATCGCCACTCTGTCGCCCTTACCCACCCCCCACCCACGCAAAACATCGGCCAGCGCCCTTACACGCCCGTAAAGCTCTGCCGAAGTAATCGGCTTCCAATCCCCCGCAGCATCCTGCCATAGCATCGCAGTGCGATCCCCGCGTCCTGTCGCCCTTACCAAAACATCATTCACAGTCTTCAAATCAAGCATCATGAGCCCCTTGTCGTCCCTACTCCCTAATCCCGCTTTCTCTTCCCTCTTCACTGCCTTTCAGTGATTCCATTCAATAGAACGTCAATCACCTGCGCCGCAGTCGCCTTCGCATCATAAACGCGGCCCGTGAACACAGCCGAGCTTAGCAGTTCATCGATTGCTCCAAACATACAGTGCGCGACCACGCCATCGGACACATCGCGCCGGAATATCCCTTCCTGCTGCCCTCGCCGCACGACCTCTCTTACCACCTGGATGTACTTCACCAGGTGATGATACGAAAACTCCGCGATGAACTTCGCGCTCTGCCGCACCTCTGTCTGCATCAGGATCGCCATGCTCCGGTTCACCGCATGACTCTCCAGGTGGACCTGGGCGATGTACTCCAGTTGTTCACGCGGCCCGCGCAGCGTCTTGAACTCCTCTTCCACCTGCTTGTAAAAGCGATTGAAGGTCGTGTCGATCGCAGTTCGCAGTACATCGTCCTTGCTCTTGAAGTAAAGATAGACTGTTCCGTCGGCCACACCGGCCCGATTCGCAATCGCACTTACAGGCGAGCGGAAATACCCACGCTCCGCGATCACCTCTACCGCCGCATCAAGAATGCGCTGATACTTCTCACTGCCGGGTCCCGTTGCTGGTACACCCGGCTCCCCCGCCGCCTTCGTTCGTGTGCTTCCTGCTGCCTCTCTGCGCTTCAGTCCGTGCCTCACACTGGAAGTTTCCAGTGCCGCAACTCTAAAGAAACCGAAGACCTTTGCCAAGAATGAATTGAGATTCAGTCCAGGTACGAGCCTCGACGGATCTTTGAGAGGAACCATCAGACTGAATCTTTATGCATTTTTCGTCTGTTTCATAATTTTCCACAAGAGACCAAACGTTTTTGCGGCCGATCCCCTTTTCAGAAAATCAGCCGCAAAAAGCTATCCACATTTACCAGCCATTTCACCACGTTTTGTCCAGCAAAAACCGCGATCGAACACTCGTTTTTACCGGAAAACGGGCATTATTGAGGCTTCGGAGTCAACCGAACAAAAGCCTGCGCCATCTTCGGCCAATCCGCCAGCATAGCCTTCGCCAAACCGCTATCCGAGCGCTCAACATGCGTCTCAATCAGCGCCTTCAGGCTATCCTGCGACTCAGCATCAATCACGCTAAAGCTTTCTGCATCAATAAATTCTGGATGATACCTCTTACCCAACACGAACGATCCATCAGCGTCATAAACCCACGCCAACCCGCCCGTCATGCCCGCGCCAAAGTTCATTCCAACCCGCCCCAGAACAGCCACCACACCACCAGTCATATACTCGCAGCCATGGTCGCCAACTCCTTCAACAACAGCAGTTGCGCCAGAATTCCGAACCGCAAACCGCTCCCCAGCCCGACCCGCCGCAAACAGTTTGCCCGCAGTCGCGCCATAGAGGGCCACATTGCCCAGAATCACATGCTGCCCACTGTCCTTAGCCGCCAGACCACGCGCCTTGATCACGATCTCGCCGCCGGATAAACCCTTGCCAACAAAGTCGTTAGCCTGACCCTGCAGCACCAGCTTCATTCCTTCAACGGTGAACGCCCCAAACGATTGCCCCGCTGTCCCCTTCAAATTGAAGGTCACGTCAGCCGGAAAATCTCCCTGTGCCCTGCGTACCGCCAGTTCACCGGCAAGCCGCGAACCCACCGCACGATCACAGTTAGCAATCGAAGAATCAATCACATACGGACGTCCAGCTTCGACCGCTTCAAGAGTCGGAGCGATCCAGGCCTCATCCACAGGAGGCTTTGGAAGTGGCTGGTCATTCCGAATACCCATCCACCTGTTGCTTCCGCCTTCAACCTTCGCCAGCATGGCCTGGAGGTCGAGATTTCCGTCAAACCTAACCTGCTCAAGCAGATCCACGCGACCCACAGCGGCTTCAATGGAGGGTAAACCATAGCGCGCCAGCAGATGTTGAAGATCAGCCGAAAGCTCCTGGAAAAACCGAACCACATGCTCCGGTTTGCCCCGGAATTTAGCCCTCAACTCCGGCTTCTGGGTAGCAATCCCCGTCGGACAGGTGTTCAAATGGCACTGCCGAGCCATATCGCAGCCCAGAACGACCAGCACAGCCGTACCGAAGGCGTATTCATCGGCTCCCAGCAGAGCAGCAATCAGAACGTCCCGCGCCGTAGCCAAACCGCCGTCAGTACGGAGCCGAACGCGGCCACGCATCCCATTCTGTATCAACACTTGCTGCGCTTCGGCCAGCCCGAGCTCCCACGGATTCCCCGCGTACTTGATGCTCGATAGCGCCGCAGCTCCCGTTCCGCCCGTATTTCCAGCGATCACGATGAAGTCCGCATAAGCCTTGGCGACGCCTGCGGCAACAGTACCTACGCCGCAACCTGAGACGAGTTTCACTCCAACTGCCGCGCGAGGATTCACGCGTTTCAGGTCATAGATAAGCTGCGCCAGATCCTCAATTGAGTAGATATCGTGATGAGGTGGAGGCGAAATAAGTGAAACCCCAGGCTGTGCATGGCGAAGTCTGGCAATCAAACCGCTCACCTTGTGCCCAGGAAGCTGACCTCCCTCACCCGGCTTTGCACCCTGCGCAACTTTAATCTCGATCTCTTCCGCGTGGGACAGATACTCCGCCGTGACGCCGAAACGGCCCGAGGCAACCTGCTTGATCTTGTTGTTGAGTGACACATGGACTGCAGGCGCCTCAACGACGACCTCAGCAACCGCAGCACCGCCTCCAGAGCGGGCCAGTAGGCTCATACGGTCTCCGGAAGGCGCATTCCCGGCTTCGACAGGATGGACGCGGTACACAGTCGCGTCTTCACCGCCCTCCCCCGTGTTCGATCGCCCGCCAAGAATATTCATCGCAGCCGTAATTGTCTGGTGTGCCTCCGGACTCAATGAACCCAGCGACATGGCACTGGCAACGAACCGCTTGCTGATGCTGGAAGGAGCTTCCACATCGTTCAGAGCAAGCTCAGGGCCAGCAGGGCGAATCTCTAGCAGGTCGCGCAGCACCGCTGGATCGCGAGCAATCACATCCTTCGTATAGATGGCGAACGCTCCAGCAGGATCGATCGGCTGCGGAACATTGCGCGCGCTACCAACGACAGACTGCAAAGCCTTAACAGTAGGTGGCTGCCACGCGTGGGGCTCCGATACATCGGCCTTGCGGAAGCGTACCCAGCCATAGTCCGGCAGTTCAGCCGAGACTGGGACACTCGCATCCGCGGGTTGCCACGTCTGACGAAGCTGACGCTCCACCTCGGCGAAACCAATGCCAGAGAGCGGCGCAGGAGTATCGACAAAGCATCGTTCTACTACGCTGGAATGCAGGCCAAGAATATCGAACAGATGTGCGCCACGGTAGCTGTCCACCACCGAAATCCCCATCTTGGACATTACCTTCGCCAAACCAGCATCGAGCGACTTCAACATCTTGCGCTCGGCCTCACGGACATCAGTACCGGCAGGCGCAAGGCTCATCCCGGTTTCGAGGGCAAGCCAGGGGCAAACCGCTCCTGCACCGTACCCAATAAGCACCGCCGCATGGTGAATATCCCTGCAATCACCCGCCTCAACAGCCAGACCAGCTAAAGTCCTGAGACCAGCCGCGACCAGCGCCTGATGCACCGCGCCCGTAGCCATGGCCATGGGAACGGGCAAGTTCTGGGCGCTCGCCGAGCGATCCGAAAGCAACAGAATACGTGCGCCGTTCCGGACTAACTCGATTGCCTGCATGCAAATGTCATCAAGTGCCTGAAGGAGTGAAACCTCCGGCGAAAAGACGCAGGGCAACTCTGCCAGATGAAGCTCCGATTCATGTGGGTATTGTTGCTTTCGCAGCGCCTCTACCTGGCCCAGTGACAAGAACGGCGAAGGCAGCGAGAGACCCGGTAGTGGTGCATTCTTATCCAGCAGGTGGGGCCAAGGACCAAGACGTGTGTGCAGGGAGACTACGCAAGCCTCGCGCAGGGGATCGATGGCCGGATTGGTTACCTGAGCGAACCGTTGACGGAAGTAGGCGTAGACCGGACGCGGAGAGCGTGCCAGGAAAGCCAATGGGGTATCGTCTCCCATAGACCAAACTGCATCCTTACCCTCGGCCGCCATCGGCTGCAGGATCATCTTTACGTCTTCCCGCGTGTAACCGAATCCCCTCTGCGTAGCGGCCAAAGCAACCGAAGCCGCAGGCTGGATTGCCATAGGAGCGAGCGGCGTGTCTTCTACGAGCTTGGCGTAGGTTGCACCCGCATCGAAAAGCTCCAACAGCGCTTCATCCTCATAAATTTTATGGTTTTCGAGATCGACGACCAGCATCTGGCCTGGCCCAAGTCGACCGCTATGCGTCACTTCTTCAGGATCAAGATCGACCAGACCGGCCTCGGACCCCGCGACTACAAGGCCAGCCTTCGTCACCGCGAATCGACACGGACGCAAGCCGTTGCGATCCAATGCGGCACCAACGACGCGGCCGTCGCTGAATGCCAGAGCAGCCGGCCCATCCCATGGCTCAGCACAATCCGTGTGATAGCGCAGAAAGGATGACGTCTGATGTCCGTCAGCAGCAGGAGGAAGCAGCATCCTAATGGCTTCGGCCAGCGTTCTGCCATTCTTCGATAGCAACTCAATCGCCTCATCCAGGCTGGTCGAATCCGTTCCTCCCTGAGTTAAAACGGGCTTGCACTCAACCGGCAAAGTTGAGTCACGAGCAGCCATCCGCGCGCGGTTCCCCCAGACAGTATTGATCTCGCCGTTGTGACCGATCGTTCTACCTGGCTGAGCACGATGCCATGTTGGCAGGGTGTTCGTTGCATACCGCTGATGAAACACCGCAAAAGGTGTCACATAGTCATGTGCAGCTAAATCCGGATAAAAATCCGCCAAAAAGCTGCCGGCGCACATTGCCTTATAAACGATGGTCTGAGACGACAGCGAACAAACGTAGCCAGTCACATCTCCGCGCTCATGAGCCCGCTCAAACTGTTTACGCGCAAGATAAAGGCGGCGCTCCATCGTCCCAGGCTCAGCATTGGAAGCATCAAGAACAAGAACCTGCCGAATCGTCGGCATTGTGGCGAGTGCCATTTCGCCGAGGTACTCGGTGCATACAGGCACATCACGCCAACAAAGTACCTGGAAATCGTGAGACTGAAGACATCGCTCCAGCAAACCTTCTGCACGCGTCTCTGCCGTAGGAATGAGCACCATTCCCACACCAAGAACCTGGCTGTCATCAATCGAGAGATTTGTTTCCCGTAGCAGTAATGCACGCGGAACCGCAGCCAAAATACCAACGCCGTCGCTGCTCTTGCCGTCTGCGGCAGTCGCTCCCCGGTGTGCTAAGCGACCGAGTGCAGTCAAAGCCTGCTGCAAAATCTGATGAGATGGTGAAGCATCTACTGCAGCCACAAATCCAACACCGCAGGAATCATGATCGAACCGGTCGTCAATCAGAGACGACGCAACGTTCGAAGATATCGGAGAGGCACCCGACACCGGGTCAAGAGAATTTACCAGAGACCGTTCCATGCTTCACTATACGTCGAACAAACACCACGTGTTTATCTAACGCACCTTCCTTTTTTGGGTCATATCGCATTTTGACGACCGTCTGTGCATAAATATACATGATCATGTATATTTATGCACAGAGATTAGACTTGTTCTATCTAATTCAGCGGCTCAATGAGCCGCTGAATTATTGAAGGTAAAACAAACTTATGAAACAACAGCGCCATAATGTAATTCGAGAACTCCTGGGAAAGACGGCAGTGACCAACCAGGATGAGTTACGGCGAAAACTTGCTGGGCGTGGCTTCCATGTTACACAAGCAACGCTCTCTCGTGACATTCATGAGTTGCGATTATCCAAAGGACCTGATGGATATTCGATGCCTGGCGGATCAGACACTGACGAAGCCTCACTGCCCGGAATCCGTGAAGTTCTTCAGAGTTTTGGCCTTGAAGTTCGTCAGGCTCTCAATCTTTTGGTTCTGGTAACCACAACTGGAAGCGCACAACCGATCGCAGCCGGCATTGATTACGAAGACTGGCCCGAAGTGATTGGAACTATAGCGGGTGATGACACGGTGCTCATTATCTGTCCCACGGAAGAACAGGGAAAAGTATTGAAGGCACGGATTGAAGGATACATTGGCTAATTCAGAAGTCCAAAATTCATCTTCGTTTGTTGAAGACGCCTTGATTGAAGCGACTTCAAGCGCACCTCGGACAGCCGTAGTCGGAGTGGGCGGATATGCCGGAGGAGAACTCGCGCGGTTGCTGCTGCACCATCCGCGTTTGAGCAGTACAAGACCAACCTTTCTGGGCCGTGCTGGAGAAACTGAGATAGGAACGACCTACCTCGAAGATATCCATCCACAATTAGCCATGCCGGGCACTATCAGAGCCTACCCAGTGTTGCCCTTTAGTTGGGAACGCCTTGCCGACACCGGCACTCAAATTCTATTTCTCGCTACACCGCATGAGCAGTCGCGGGAATGGGTTCCCGAAGCTGTCGGACGCGGAATCAAAGTAGTTGATCTCAGCGGAGCCTGGCGATTGCAGGAGACTCGAAATCGGAATATTTACCGGCTGGAGGATGCAAATGCGAAGCTCGCAGCGGAGTTACAGGCTGAGGCTGTGTACGGATGTCCGGAATTGCACCGCAAGGTGATCAAAAAAGCCCGCCTGGTCGCCAATCCCGGCTGCTATGCGACCTCCATCATCCTGGCCCTTGCACCTCTCGTTCAGTCAGAGTTGGTTGATCTTGAAGTTGGAATTATCTGCGATGCAAAATCCGGTGTAAGTGGAGCCGGAAAAGCAGCGACACCAAAGACACATTTCATGTATGCCGCCGACAATTTGTCGGCCTATGCAGTATTTGGTCACCGTCATACTGGCGAGTTGCTGGAGCAACTGAATCTGGACGCCAGCCAGATTCAGTTCACCCCCCATCTTTTGCCAATTCCGCGGGGAATTCTATCTACGATTTACCTGAAACTTAAACACTCAACCGAAGCAGCCGAAATCGACACAATATTTCGAAAATTCTACGAGCACAGTCCTATGGTCAGGCTGCACTCCTCGCCGCAGCTACCACAGATTCAACATGTTGTTCGAACTAGTTTCTGTGATCTCGGATTTGCGATCGGGCCAGACAGAAAACGGTTGGTGATGATCTCGTGTCTTGACAATCTTTTGAAGGGCGCAGCCGGTCAGGCGGTGCAAAATATGAATCTAATGTGTGGTTGGGAAGAACAGGAGGGCTTGCTGTGAGATTTGTCGTCAAACTTGGCGGGGCGGCCCTTGAGAATCCGAATGTACTTCGAGCATGCGGTAAAGCGATTGCAGACCTCGTTAAAGACGGAAATCAGGTCGCAGTTGTCCATGGCGGTGGCGTCCAACTAACGCGCACCCTTGCTCAACTGGGCAAGAAGAGCGAATTCGTCTCCGGACTACGCATTACTGATGCGGAGACTCGGGATGCTGCGCTCATGGTTCTGGCTGGCCGAGTTAATAAATCACTTGTCGCAGCGATTGGTTCGCACGGCCAGGCCGCGGTTGGTCTATCAGGCGGCGATGGTCATGTGTTCCGTGCTAGGAAGAAAAAGACGAATCCAGATCTTGGCTTCGTTGGCGAGATCGCTGCAACAGATCCACGATGGCTGGAGGCTATTTGGACGATGGGTGCTGTTCCCGTTATCTCGTCCATTGCGCTGGGCTTTGATGGTGAGTACTACAACATCAATGCCGACGAGATGGCAGCAGCCTGCGCGATCTGTACTCATGCCGATACGCTCGTCTTCCTGACTGATGTACCAGGCGTGAAAGGAGCGGACGGCACTGTCATGCGATGGCTCACACTGGCGCAGATTCCCGTTCTCGAAAAACAACAAGTTGTCTCTGGCGGAATGTTGCCGAAGTTGAATGCCTGTCGCAACGCGCTGATGCATGGCGTGAAGAGGGTTCGCATATTACCTGCGGAATCTGCATTGTTGCTGCCAGATATCTGCTCAACCCGGGTGAACGATGGAACGGAGGTCATGGTCGCATGAAATTGGCATCGATCCAGGCGGCGGAGAGCAAGCTGCTTCTTCAGACATACGAACGGAATCCTTACCTCTTTGTCAGTGGGAAGGGTGTCTATCTACGCGATGAAAATGGCGATGACTATCTGGATTTGCTGAGCGGGATAGGCGTATCTGCGCTGGGTTATGCGCATCCAGCAATCGCAGAGACAATCCGTCTTCAAAGCGCTCGCCTAATACATACTTCGAATCTTTTCTATCATGAAGGTACTGCCAATCTCGCGCTTCGCCTCACCGAGATCAGTGGATTTGATCGCGTTTTCTTCTGCAACAGTGGCACAGAGTCTTGGGAAGCTGCATTGAAACTGGCACGTGCGCACGCTCTCGGTCTACGAAGCAACGGTAAGCAGATTGGAACCAGGTTTCTTGCTCTAGAACATAGTTTCCACGGACGTACGATGGGCTCAGTGGCGACAACTCATAAAGAAAAGTATAGAGCCCCATTCGCGCCCGTAATGCCGGATGTGGAGTTCGTGCGATTCAACGACGTCGACGATCTCAAAGCAAAGTTTTCGGCGGATGTGTGCGCCATCTGCATTGAGCCCGTTCAAGGAGAAGGCGGAATTCATGCTGTATCACAGGAGTTCTTTGTTGCCGCACGAGAACTCTGCAACTCTACTGGGGCGCTCCTATTAGCAGATGAAATCCAAAGCGGTCTTGGACGCACGGGTCAGTGGTTTGCCTACCAGCACTACGGCATACAGCCTGATGTGACGACACTGGCAAAACCAATAGCAAATGGCATCCCTATGGGCGCAATGCTCTGCACAGAAGATGCCGCAAGCGCGTTTACTCCTGGGATGCATGGAACTACCTTCGGTGGCGGACCTTTGGCCTGTGCGGTCGCCATTACCGTAATCGACACAATGCTGAAAGAAGATCGACTGGCTCACATTCGTGAGATCGGAGAGTTCTTTCAAAAAGAACTAAGGGCACTGGCTGAACGCCACGACTGCATCGTCGACGTTCGCGGTAAAGGCCTGATGCTTGGCATCGAACTCAATTCATCTGGGCTTGCGAAGTACGTAACGACTCAAATGATGGAACGAAAGATCATCATCAACAGAACAAGCGAGACAGTCCTCCGTTTTCTGCCACCCTTTATTCTTGAGCGGAAACATGTCGAGATCGCCATTAACGTACTGGACGAGATATTTAAAGCCGGCGCGGCAGCATACGCTGGCGCTTCGCCAGCAGGAGAAAAAATCCATGGGTAGCAAAACAGTTGTAATGAACTCGAAGACGGCAGAGGCTGATGAAGTTGCCCTGCCTAAATTGTCCATAACTCTAGGAATTCAGTCGGACACGGCATTCAATGAAGCTTCCAAGCGCCTGAGCGGACGCGACCTTTGCTCTATTGCAGACCTTACAGTGCAAGAGATGGCTGCGATTATGGAACTTGCTCATGCTGTCAAAAACCATCCGGAAGACTTTAGGCATGCTTTGGACGCACGTCAGATGGTCATGTTTTTTGAGAAAGCTTCGTTGCGGACTCGACTCACCTTCGAGGCGGCGATCAACACGCTTGGAGGCAACGCCATCTTTGTGGATCAGACGCAGTCTCCTCTGGGCGAGCGTGAATCTCTGGCGGACATGGCCCGGAACCTTGAGCGCTGGATGAGCATTATTGTGCTTCGCACCTATGCTCACGAGACCATCACTGAGATGGCCGCGTGTTCCAAGGTGCCAGTAATCAATGCGCTCTCCGACCTTGAACATCCTTGTCAAGCGATTGCTGACTTCTTAACACTGGAAGAGCGCTTTGGCTCGGCGGAAGGGCTGCATTTTACCTATGTCGGTGATGGCAACAACGTCTGTCACTCGTTGATGCTTACTGCGGCTCAACTGGGAGCGCATTGCACCGTTGCTACTCCAAAAGGCTTTGCGCCAAAGCTCGAGATCATTCACAAGGCCATTGAGATCAGTGAGACCACCGGAGGCAGCATTACGCTGCTGCACGATCCTGTCAAAGCGGTCACCGGCGCTGATGCTGTTTATACCGACGTATGCACGAGCATGGGCTTCGAGCATGAAGCTACGAAGCGAGCGCCGATCTTCAAGCCTTATCAGGTGAACGAGGCACTAATGGCACATGCCCAACCGGACGCAGTATTTATGCACTGTCTTCCAGCTCACCGAAATGCCGAGGTAACAGACGCAGTTCTCGACGGACCTCAGTCGGTTGTCTTCGATCAGGCAGAAAACCGTATGCACGCCCAGAAGGCACTCCTGCTCATGCTCCTCGGCGGAGCCAAGCGCATCTCCAACAGCCGCAGCCGCGGAATTCAACCGCGCAAACGCTCCTAATTCTGGTCCTTCGACGTATCTGCCATCATTGAGGTCTGCATTACTATGTCCGTAATTCTCGAATCCTTACCCGTCGGTCAGAAGGTCGGCATCGCCTTTTCCGGCGGGCTCGATACAAGCGCCGCGCTTCACTGGATGAAGCAGAAGGGCGCAGTCCCCTACGCTTACACCGCCAACCTCGGTCAGCCCGACGAAGCTGATTACGACGAGATCCCGCGCAAAGCCCTCGAATACGGAGCTGAAAAGGCACGCCTCATCGACTGCCGCGGCCCGCTCGTTCGCGAAGGTATCGCCGCGCTCCAATCCGGCGCATTTCACATCACCACTGCCGGCGTTACCTACTTCAACACGACACCCATCGGCCGTGCTGTTACCGGCACGATGTTGGTGAGCACCATGAAGGAAGACGACGTCAACATCTGGGGCGACGGTTCCACCTTCAAAGGCAATGACATCGAGCGCTTCTATCGCTATGGCCTGCTCGTCAACCCAGACCTCAAGGTCTACAAGCCATGGCTAGACGCTGCCTTCATCGACGAGCTAGGCGGCCGTGCCGAGATGTCGGCCTTCATGCAGAAGTCCGGTTTTGCCTACAAGATGTCCTCTGAGAAGGCATACTCGACCGACTCCAACATCCTCGGTGCAACCCACGAAGCCAAGGATCTCGAACTACTCACCACCAGCATGAAGATCGTCGCCCCCATCATGGGCACTGCCTTCTGGCGCGACGACGTGGAGATCAAACGCGAAGAGATCACCGTTCGCTTCGAGGAAGGCTTCCCCGTCGCCCTCAACGGCACAGAATATGCCGACCCCGTCGCCTTCATGCTCGAAGCCAACAACATTGGTGGCCGCCACGGCCTCGGCATGAGCGATCAAATCGAAAACCGCATCATCGAGGCCAAGAGCCGCGGCATCTACGAGTCACCCGGTCTTGCTCTCCTGTTCATCGCCTACGAGCGCCTCATCACCGGCATCCACAACGAGGACACCATCGAGCAGTACCGCGAAAACGGCCGCAAACTGGGCCGCCTCTTGTATCAGGGCCGCTGGTTCGACCCTCAGGCCATCATGCTGCGCGAAGCCGCCCAACGCTGGGTCGCCAAGCCCGTCACCGGCGAAGTCACTCTCGAGTTGCGCCGCGGCAACGACTACTCGATCCTGAATACCGCCTCGCCCAATCTCACCTTCCATCCCGAGCGCCTCACCATGGAAAAGGGCGAATCTACCTTCTCCCCACGAGACCGCATCGGCCAGCTCACCATGCGCAATCTCGACATCACCGACACCCGCGCAAAGCTGATCACCTACGCCGAGAGCGGCCTAATCACATTAAGCAGAGGCTCCGAGATGCCACACCTAAACAGCGGGAGCGACAAGGAATGATCGCATCGCGTGGCGTACATCGTGGCCTGCTCACGTATCAGACCGTGTTGGCGCAGCCAGGACGCATAGCCCTAACCGCACTGAATGCGATCGGCGCCACTATCTATGTCGCACGAGCTTCGAACGCTTGGGCAATATCTCAAGAGCGAGCTGCGGGAATCTATTCAGTGACAGGAGAGCCATTCGTCTGGTTTCTCGCGATTGGGCCAATCGTTGCTATTTTTATTGTTGTGAATCTCGGATGGGGAGCACTGATTCTCGCCCGCCGACATTGGGCTAGCGGAAGATTGTGGCTGATGGCAGCAATGATTTGGCTGGTCGCTATATGGATAGATTTCGCCCACCACTGAGCTACGAACACTCGCTGTACGTATAAGCTGATCCGACTTCCAGATGTTAAGACGAACAAAACAACCCACCAGAAGAAGATTTAGATGACCAGCAAGCCGAATGAACAACAACCCGCAAAGATGTGGTCCGGCCGCTTCCGCGAACCACTCAACGCCACCTTCGAATCCTGGCAACGCTCCTTTCCCTTCGACTGGCGCCTTGTCCCTTACGAAGTCGAAGCCAGCATCGCGCACGCCCGCGCCATCGAAGCCGCGGGCATCCTCACCAGCGAAGAACTCCTCCTGATGATCGAGGGCCTCCGCGCCGTAGCAAAGCAGCAAGCCGAACAAGGCGAAGCCATCGTGGCCGCCAACTCTCAGGCCGAAGACGTCCACCACTACGTCGAACTCGAACTCACGAAACAAATCGGCGACGTCGCCCTCAAGCTCCACACCGGCCGCAGCCGCAACGAGCAGATCGCCACCGACATGCGCCTCTTCGTTCGCGAGGCCATCGACAAGACCATCCACGGCCTCACCGAATGGCGCAAAGCCCTCCTCGACCTCGCCGAACAGGCAGGCGAAGCCGTCATGCCCTCCTACACCCACCTCCAGCGTGCCGAACCTGTGCTGGTCGCGCACTGGCTGCTTGCTTACGTCAGCATGATCGAGCGCGACTCCAGCCGCCTCGCCGACGCCCGCAGGCGCATGAACCTCTGCCCCCTCGGCTCGGGAGCCATCGCCGGTGCGACCCTCGCTCTCGACCGCACGATTGCAGCAAAGGCCCTCAACTTCGACGCCCCCACGCCGAACTCCATGGACGCGACCAGCGACCGCGACTTCGCCCTCGAGTTCACCCAGTCGGTCGCCACTCTCGGCCTCCACATCTCTCGCTTCGCCGAGGAGCTAACCCTGTACTCCACCACCGAGTTTGGCTTCCTCGACTTACCCGAAGCCTTCTCTACCGGCTCCAGCGCCATGCCGCAGAAGAAGAACCCAGACCTCACCGAACTCATCCGCGGAAAATCTGGTCGCTTGCTCAGCGCAGCTACAACACTCGCCACTCTGATCAAAGGACTTCCGCTTGCTTACAACAAGGATCTGCAGGAAGGACAGGAGCCGGTCTTTGAGGCTGCCGATACTGTTCTTGGCATTCTTGAGGTTCTTCCTGCTTTCACTCGCGCGCTCAAGTTCCGGTTCGATCGGATGCGTGTTGCGGCTGAGAGCGGATATTTGAACGCTATGGCTGCGGCGACGTATCTTTCGAACAAGGGTGTGCCGTTCCGCAAGGCACACGAGATTATCGGCAATGCGGTGCGACTCGGTCTTGAGAGCGGACGGGAGTTGAACCAGCTTTCGTTGAGCGAGCTTCAGCAGTTGTCGCCGGAGTTTGCCGCGGACTTCTTCGAGGCGATTACGCTGGAGGCTACGCTGGATTGCCATGATGTTATCGGCGGGACGGCTCGGCATCGTGTCGCTGCTGCCTTGAAGGATGCTCGGCAAAGAATCTCGCATGTGGTTGCCGAGGAATCTGCGAAACTAGCTTAGGAGCTTATTTCTTTGTCTATTCTTTCCTCCATGGCCGTGAGTGAGTCGACTTCGTCGTCTCGTCCCCGTGTGGGTGGAGCTGTGGTCCGAAAGGCCAAGCTCCCGGACGCGGTGAATATCTTCGACCTCGTGAACTCGCTTTCGAGTGATGGCACGTTGCTGCGCAGGAGCTACGCCGAGATCTGCGAGAACGTTCGCGACTTTACGGTTGCTGAGTCGGAGGCTGGCGTTTTTCTGGGCTGCGGTGCTCTGCATCTTTATGGGCCGCACCTGGCTGAGGTTCGGTCGATTGTGGTGAAGCCGGAGGCCAAAGGTCAGGGAGCGGGCGGAAAACTGCTGGGTGCTCTGCTGGCGGAGGCAGAGGAGCAGAGTGTGACTGCTGTCTCTTTGTTTACCCGGATTCCTGATTTCTTCTTCCACTTTGGGTTCAGGGTGGTCGACCGTACTGCTTTGCCGGACAAGATCTATAAGGATTGCCAGACTTGCCCTCGGCTTTATGCTTGCGACGAGGTGGCTATGGTGCGCGGGCCGCTGCCGAAGATCGCCGTTCTGGGGCCTAGCCGGTTTGCTGAGCCGGAGTTGGTGAAGTTGCAGACCGGTACTGTGACTCATTTTGGCCGGTGAGCCCCCCCGGTTACTCGTTTTGTAAGCTTATTGTTTTCATATACTTACGTGATTTAATGTTTGTAAAAACGTCATTCTAAATGGGTTACGGGTAAATTCGTCTTTCTAAAGGAGTTATGGGTTTAATAGTGAAAGCCCCGGTTTTGGCCGGGGCTTTTTCTATCTATAGTTCAACTATAGCGGATTGGGGATAACTCTTTTGCAATGGGGATGTCTTTTGTTTTCTTTTGGTTATGGGTTTTGGGGCTTGACATGCGGTTTTGCTGGGGATTTTTGAGATTATTTCTGTAAATTGCTGATTTTGGGTGAGTTTGTAGAGGGGAACTGGAAACTAGGGCTCATAGATGACTCCATCAACCCGAACTTCAGAACACCAAAAGCAAAAGTGAACTTCTTTATTTGGCACGAGTTCTTTCAGATCCAACTGGCGCCAGCGATGCAAACCGAGACAACAAAATAGATTCTTGACGGCATTTGACTCGTGTTCTCTGTGGGGCCACAGCTTTTTGGCCAGCGAAGTTGCGAGTGCGGCATCGGACGCGGGCTTCAACGTTGACGAAGGCTGGATCATATTTTTCCTCCGGTAAACCTTGAGGTTAGATCATAAGCAAAAAGCAACTTTCAACGGCGAAATACAGGGATACTTCACTTCGTTCAGGATGACGACGTAAACATGTTACGTGTTTCTAATTGGGATGATGGTCTGGATTTAGGAGAAGGGTAAACAAAGCCAAATACAGAAGCAGATCCCTACGGGATGACAAACAAAAAAGGACACGCGACGGTTGCGCACGCATTCGAGCTTTCTCGGCTGAATTGAGGAATGCGGTTCGCGCGTAACGCGAATACCCCACCCTTCGCAAAAACGCGAAGGATGGGACACCCGGCAAATGCACTGACAGATGCAACAGCAGCTCCCCTTCGGGGATGACACAAAAAATGCAACTGCAAAAGCGACGACAACTGCAAAGACAACAGCGAAATACAGGGATCCTTCACTTCGTTCAGGATGACGACCTAAATTGAGATGATGACGTAGTTGAAATAATAAGGTTAGTCGCCGCCTACTCGGACTTTGAGGCCTGCGCGGATGGTGAAGGGGAGGCTGGGGTAGCCTATGGGGCCTATGTTGTGTTGCGAGAGGAGATTTCCTAGTTCGGTGAAGGCCGATATGTGGTGGTTGATGGCGTAGGTTCCGTAGAGGTCGAGCTTGGCGTAGCTGAAGTCGAGGTTGCGGTTGGGGAGGAGGAGGGAGTTGCCGAAGTTGGTGTCGAAGCCGTCGAGGAAGGTGGAATCGTCGGCGCGGCTGGCCATGGCTCCCTTGAAGGCGGCGGTGAATTTGGAGCCGGTGTACTGGGCGGCGAAGAAGCCGGAGTGCGGTGGGCGGCGGAAGGGACGAGCTCCGACGAGTGGGCCTTCTGCGCCGATGGGGATGCCGGGGAAGTTGGGATTGTTGTTCCCGAAGCCGTTGCTGTAGGCGTCGGTCGAGAAGGATTGGAGGACGACGGCGTCGAGATAGGTGTAGCCACCGCGTATGAAGAGGCGATGGAAGGGCTGGTACTGGATCTCGGTTTCAACGCCCTGGGCGCGGAAGGCTAGTGAGTTCAGGTAGGGCGTGAAGACGGTGGCGGCGAGGCTGGGCGGGAGGCCGAAGATCTGAATGAGGGCTCCGGTGCTGACGCCTTCCAACTGGTGGTCGAAGGTGTTGTGGAAGTAGCCGACGTTGAGGATGAGCTTCTGGCTGATGATGTTCTGGTCGATGCCGATGTCGTATGTGCGTGAGCGCTGTGGACCGGGAGGTCCGATGTTGAATTTGGCGATGTTGGCGGTGTCTCCCGCGGCGAGGAGTTGGTTGTAGAGGCTGGCGAACTCGAGGGCGAGGGAGGGCTCCTGGTTGCCGGTGGCCACGTTGGCGCGGAGTTTGGTGCCGTGGAAGTAGCGTGAGCTGGGGCGAACGGGGACGTAGGAGAGACCGATGCGGGGGCTTCCGGTGATGCCGTAGAGATGGTTCTTTTCGATGCCTCCGCCGAGCGAGTAGAAGAGACGGTTTTTGATGTCGCCCTGGAACTGGAGAGTGTACTGGTAGTTGGTTCGCTGGATCTTTTCGTTGTCGAAGGCAGTGACGAAGCTGCCGCGCTCATCCTGATAACGGAAGCCGAAGAGAGCGGTGATTCGGTACGGGAAGGTGTAGTCGGATTGGTAGTAGAGCTCGTCGCGGTTGGAGACGGATTTTTCTTCAGGGATAAAGAAGGAGGCCTGGCCGGTGACGCTGTAGCCGTTGGCCCCGCGGATGGTGACGACATTGCCGAAGTACTCGGTGAAGGGGTCAGTGCCGAAGTCGAAGGTGATGGGGGTACCGACGTTGGTGTAGGCGTGCTCCTGTTCGCGCTTGCGAGTGATGCCGTAGCGGACGAGGTTGTGCCAAGTGCCGAGTGCCCGATTTTCGAGGGTGAGGCCGGAGTAGATGTCCTGATCGGCTTGCTTGCCGTCGGCGGAGATGCCGTAAAAGTTGTGGGCCTGGGGAAGGCCGGCTCCAGAGACTGCGTTGCGGATGGTGAAACGAGCCTGGGTATTGGCGGTGAGATCGTAACCGAGATTGGCTACCGAGGTGGCGGCGTGGAAGCGGTCGCGCTCGATGGCGTTGGAGCTGTCGAAGCGGCTGAAGGCTCCGTAATAGTCGAGCTTGTTGTGGGCTCCGGAGAGAGCGACCTCGTTGCGGTAGGTGTGGAAGTTGCCGCCGTCGCCGGAGTAGTCGATGACGGGGTGCATGGAACTGCCGCGCGGTGTGGAGAGGTTGATGACCGAGGCCTGGGCGTCGGTGCCGTAAAGGGCGGAGTTGCCGCCGCGATACATTTCGAGGCCAGCGAGACCGGTGCTGGAGACGTTGCCGAAATCGAAGACGCCGCCTACGTCGTTGGCTGGGATGCCGTCGATGAGGACTTTGTTGGCGCTGGAGTTGCCGCCACGGACGAAGAGCGACGCGACGCCGCCGTATTGACCGGTCTGGACGGCTACCTGGCCAGGGGCTTGGCGGAGGTCGTCGACGATGCCGACGCGTGTGGCGAGATCGGCCTGGGGGATGAGGGTGATGGCGGAGCTCGACTGCTGCAGAGGCGTAGGAATGCCGGTGGCCGTGACGGTGATCTGCGCGGTGACGGTGGCGATCTCGAGGATGACGTTGCGGGTGAGTACGTCGGTGCGTCCGCCGTAGAAGTCCTGGCTGATGGATGGAGTGAAGGTGCGCGCGGAGGTGAGGAGGACGAAACGGCCGGGAGCGGTGCTTCGGATTTCAAAGGTGCCATCGAGACCAGAGACGGCAACGGCGGCGACTTGTTTGCCCTGGATGAGTTGGACACGTGCTCCGGCGACGGCGGCGCCGAGAGGATCGGTGACAGTGCCGCGGACGACGACGGCGTTAGCTGAGAGAGTTGTGGCAATGAGCAGAGAGAGCGTGGCCGAGAGACGGCGCGCGTACGTGAACATGAAGAAGCTCCTCCGTTCCCCCCCGGGAACGTGGTTGATGTGCGCTGATGGAACCGGTCTCCTGACTGACGCGATACATGCTGGCCATGTCGCGGATGCTTCCCTTCCCGACGCCAGGCGGCGTTAGTGGGAACATCTATGGCTGGCATTCACACTGTTTTACGAGTGTGCGCGAATCACAGTTGCGGGGCAGTGGCGGAATTTCACCGCGCTTCCCGAACATTCCGTTGCGGGACAAAGGTGGATGAGGACGGCGAGCTAACGATCTTGCAAGCCGCAGGATGAGTGAGATTCAAGTTTGAAGGATGCGCGAGGGGAAGTCAAAGGATTCGGCATCGAGGAAGAGGCTACCTCATCTCTTCAAAGGCGAATCTTCCAATTTCGAAGGGATGCGAGACTTCGATTCTGGAGGTGACCGTGTTCTTTGGGTAGGGCTGTGGGCCGTTTGTGGGGAAGCCCCAGACTCTGCCAGTGCGCATGTCGACTACGACTTTACCTATGGCCTGCCTGCGGTTGTCGGGGGCACGCAGCATGTGGGTTCCCGGCTCGATGAAGAGATTCGAGCTGGAGGATTGTGCTTGCACGGGTTCGGGGTTGCGGAACGGGCGGATCGCGATTGCGAAGAGGAGGAGAGCGATGATCGAGAGCAGGATGTTGGTGGAGGTGATGGGCTTCATGGCTGGGTCCTTTGCTAAGGGATGAGGAGAAGTTTGCCGGTGGTCTTGCGGGACTCGAGGTCGCGGTGGGCGTGGGCCGCGTCGGCGAGCGGATAAGTGTGTTCGAGACGAAGCTTGAGTTTGCCTGAGGCTACGGATTGCAAGACTGCGTCAGCGCGGGTTTCGAGTTCGGCGCGGGTGGCTGTGTAGTCCTGGAGCTTGGGACGGGTGAGATAGAGGGAGCCTAGGGTTGAGAGCCTGATGGGGTCGAAGGGGGGTACGGCTCCGCTGGAACCGCCGAAGAGAACCATGGTGCCGCGAGGGCGGAGAACTTCGAGGAACTTATCGAAGGTGGATTTGCCAACGGAGTCGTAAACGGCATGAAGGCCGGGGCCGGAGACGAGTTTTTTGATTTTGGCGACGAAGTCTTCGTGGGTGTAGAGGATGACTTCGTCGGCTCCGGCGGCTTTGGCCAGATCGGCCTTCTCGACGGTGGAGACGGTAGTGAAGACGCGAGCGCCGAGGGATTTGGCGATCTGGATAAAGAGGAGGCCTACGCCGCCGGCTCCGGCGTGGATGAGGATTTCGTCGGCGGGCCGGATGGGATAGGTGGAGTGAGCGAGGTAGTGGGCGGTCATGCCCTGGAGCATGGCGGCTGCGGCTTGCTGGAAGGTGACGGCTTCGGGGATGAGGATGAGACGAGCGGTGGGGGCTACGGCTAATTGCGCGTAGGTTCCGGGGACGCTGCACCAGGCTACGCGGTCGCCTACTTTGAAGTTGGTGGGGGTGGTGTGCTCGCCGAGTGCAACGATGATGCCTGCTGCTTCCTGGCCGAGGGTGAGGGGGAGCGGGGCGGGATAGCGGCCCTCACGAAAGTAGACGTCGATGAAGTTGACGCCGGAGGCTTCGATGCGGATGAGAGCTTCGCCGGGGCCGGGTGTCGGCGTGGGAAGATCGCGGAGAACAAGGGCGTCGGCGGTGCCGGGGGTGATGATCTGAATGGCCTGCATGGGTGGTTGGATGCTCTCCTGCGAAGTCGAGGTTCGGCTGGCGTGGGGCACACACTTGACCCTTGCCAGGTGAGGAAGTCACCCGCTGTGAAGTTGCGAGTGACTTCGATGAAGGATACAGGATGGTCATGATCTGGTCATTCAGGGTGCGATAAGGGTCTGGTTTTTAACGACTCGACTCCCTTCCCATTACCCATAAGGAGGAGTAAATTTCACGTAATGAAGATTGTTGCCAATCTCAGGTTTGCACAAGTACAGGCTGTGCCTGACGGGTTGCCCCTTCAGCAACCATAGGGCAGTCGACTGCATCTTATCGGCTCAGAAAGTTCACTGGATCTGTTGCCCTGCCAACACATCAGCGGCGCTGTCTAATTCTTCCAGGATTCTCTTCGGGCTCCGTTTCAGAACATAAAAACAGTTCACCCGCTTCGAGATCGATCTTCGCGGGAGGAGCACGTGCAGGTCTTCGCAAGGTAGGTATTGATGCGTTTACCACCTTCAAAAGTATTTGTTGGCTTGCTCGCTTTGATGCTGGCCGCGCATTTCGAAGGCAGCATTGCACGTTTCGCACAAGCCCAAGTCCTTATTCCAGATGAGCCACTGCGGAACGGACCAATTCTTCAGCCCTCGACCGACGCTCCTGGATTGACGACCTATGGCCTTGTAAGCCACAGCGCGAGTTTGCCGAATGGCCCCAGTGCGAACGGTTATTTCATCTTAAGACAAGAGTCGGGTCCATATGACTCCCTGCGTCTGCTCGCGCCGAACTTAGACGATGACGACGCGGACGACTCCTCAAGCGGAACCGAACTCATATTCAATGGCATCAGAGTGAATGAGGTTCGACACGCCTACCAGCACAGTCCGATCCGAAAGCACTCGCCACATGAAGATGATCTGTCTCTTGAACCCGGCTCGGAAGAAAAACAGTCCGAGCATTACCATTGGGGTGGGCTGATTGCTCAGTCTTTCTTTTTCAACGGGATCGAGAGTGCCTGGCGCCTTGCCAGCGACGATCAGATTCGCTATCTTCTTGCGACAAAACCGTTTTGGCATGATTACTTCGCTTCGATGAAGCAGTTCAACATGCGTCGCTGGAATGACGGCGACAATTTTCTCGTGAACTATATCGGTCACCCGTTGCAGGGTTCCGTCAGCTCCTACATCGCAATACAGAACGACCCGGTGGGACGTAAGCAGGAGATCAGCGCGACAAATGCATACTGGATGAGCCGTTTTAAAGGGTTTCTATGGGCAACTGTCTATAGCACCCACTCTGAAATCAGTCCGCTCGGTGAGGCTGGAATAGGCAATGAAGGCGGATGGACGTATCCCATTAATGCTAATTGTCACCGTCCGTGCCCAACCTTCAAGCCCGGCGTGAACAAATATACGAACAATACTGGATGGGTCGATTTCATCATTACTCCGACTGTTGGCTCGCTGTGGGTGCTGGCAGAAGATACGATCGACCGCTACATCAGCGACAGGATTCAGGGCGATGACAGGTCCCGTATCTTTCCCAAGATTCTTCGCGGCTCTCTGAATCCAAGCCGCACAATGGCGAACTTCGTCCGCCTCAAGAAGCCGTGGTATCGAGATTTTCAAGAGGGGGAACCATACTGGCGCCCCGGTCACGGCATTCATATGCTGCCCTCGGATGAAGAGAGTGCCCGAAACCAGCAGATCCAGAGGTTTTCGTTCTCGGCTCATTTCCGCACTGCGCCGGTAGGCTCGGATTCTCAGGGATGCGTTCTATGCAGTGCAGGACGGGGAGCCGGACTGGAGGCCGACTATGCCATCACTCCATGGATCAGCGCCTCTGTCTCTCTCGATAGACAACAAGCATCTATGGGAAAAGGCGCTCTTGAGGATGGGTCGGCATTAAGCACTGGATTCGGGGTGCGACTTGTTCATGACCGTCCGCACAACACCTTCTCACTGTCTCTGCGACCGGGATTAGTCGTTGACAAGATTCCAATTCCTGCCCACGTGGATACAGTGAAAGGGACTTATATTCCCAGTGGTCAGCTGAATGTTGTACATCCAGCCGCGACAATCCTATTGGCCAATGATTACAAGATAAATCGCACTGTTGCCCTGCGATCCGCTTTTGGCGCGACGATTGTCCGCTACCGCTCCACCCGCAAGGACCCACCCTACGTAGGCAAGATTCCATACCTATCGTGGCTGTCCCCCGATAGCTATACCAACCGGGCAACATGGATATGGCAAGCCGGACCTGTATTTCGATTCTGACGCTCCTTGAGACGGAAGTCAGGCCGGGCGTGATATGGAGCTCGGCCGCGACTTCGATGAAGGATACAGGATGGTCAGGTCATTCAGTGTTGCGACAGGGCCGTTTTTCTTGACGGACTCGATTCCCTTCTCCATCGCCGACGCGGAGGAGTACATTTCACTTTTGCCAATCACTTCGTGGTTCTTCGCCTTGAGGACGAAGAAGGGTTGCGACGATTTCGATGTCTTGCGCTCGAACTGTTCATCGTGAGGAGAGTTTTTCTTAACCGATTCGATGCCGTTGAGAGCGCCTTCCTTCGCCCTGTAGCTTTCGCTCGTGAGGATGATTTCGCCGTTGGCTGCCTTGAGGTTGAACATGAACTGGTTGCCGGCTGCCGACTTCAACTCGTAATGTGCTGACATGAGCCCTCCATGAAGCAACAGGATTTAAGTACTGAACCAGAAACTGGCCGCGTAGAGCGTCCAGCAGAACCGCTGGCTCAACCGTGATCAACACTCTACCTAAGAAATGCCTGTTGTGTCTCTTGCTTCAACTGCCAGAGTGGTGCAAACTTGCTCGGAGCAAGGAAGGTCGCTCAAACATATGTGTACGAAACCGGGACCATATTGGGTTGAAACACGAAAGCGCATTCTGCTGTCGGGGCTGTTGATAGGAGCTATGGGTTGCCATTCTAAGATCGCGAACCGACCGGACAATACCTCAAGAGTGAGTGCATCCGGAACGGCGAAACTTGCCGAGGACGGCAGGGTAACTATAGTCGCGATGTGCGCAAAAGAGTCCTTTACTACCGCGCGTCAGGGACTTATTGTGGCTGAGACTGGACTGCGTGAAGATGTGTTTTTGTTGCGCGATCGAGGCTCCTATAAGCCGGTTCCATATGGGCTGGAGGAAACGCAGAAGCTGGAGGCTTTGCTTCGCGAGGACGCAAAGGCAGCGGGTCATTCAGAGAAACAGGCGGCATGCATTCGGCAGTTCGCGGAGCATCTGGAAACGCTGATTGCACCTCTGGTAGAAGCGGACCGGAGAGAACGTGAGATTGATACTTCGGCGTTCAGTCAGGCGGACAAACAGGTGCAGGATGACTTAGAGCGGGAGAGCAACGCCAAAGTACCCCACTAAATGCGGCTATTGGAGGAGGCTCTCTTCCGAGCGCAGCCGGAGAATGCGATCTACGGCGTAGGGAGCACGGTGGGAAGCGGTGTGGAAGTGGCGCACCTGTAGCTCGCCCAGAAGGCCGATGCCCATCATCTGAATTCCGGCGAGGATGAAGATGCCCGCAATTACAAAGATGGGACCGTGGATATCCATGACGTGCTGGCCGGTGATGAGCTTGAGGATAAGAAGCCAGGTTGCAAGGCCGGAGCCTGCCAGCATACCCAACGCTCCAATGGTCCCGAAGAAGTGCAGTGGGCGGGTCATATAGCGCAGTAGAAAGCGAATAGTAAGAAGATCGAAGAAGACGCGGAAGGTTCGGGAGATGCCATAGTGGCTCTTGCCGAACTCGCGTGCCGGATTGGATATGGGAATCTCGCAGATGCTGGCGCCATACCAAGAAGCTAGGGCAGGGATGAAGCGATGCATCTCGCCGTAGAGAGGGATGTTCTGAATGACCTCGCGGCGGTAGGCCTTGAAGGTGGTGCCGAAGTCGTGGATATTGACACCGCTGAGATAGGCCATGAGCCAGTTGGCGCAGCGAGATGGGATGCGGCGAAGGATGAAGTTGTCGCCGCGCTGAGAGCGCCAGCCGCTGACTACGTCGTAGCCTTCTTCAAGCTTGGCGAGGAAGTTTGGGATCTCATCGGGTGAGTGCTGGAGGTCTCCGTCCATGGCAAGGATGCAGTCGCCCTGAGAGTGGTCGAAGCCAGCGGCAAGAGCGGATGTCTGGCCGAAGTTACGGCGTAGCTTGATGACAAGAACGCGCGAGTCTACCGCTGCGATCTCTTCAAGGAGGCGGTAGGTACGGTCGCGGGAGCCGTCATCGACAAAAACCAGCTCGAAGGAATCGCCAACGTGCTCCATAACGGCCTTGAGGCGGTCGTAGAGAGTTGTAACGTTTTCTTCTTCGTTGTGAAACGGCACGACGATAGAGTATTTAGGCACTGGATTATGATACTCCTCGCAACCTACGGTGACGAGATAGTAACTGGCAGCTGAACAGATTCAGCGTGCCTGAAACAGGATGATAGAGAGATGATGTAAAGAAGCAAAATGGTTGTACAGCATTGCGCTGGTGCAAGCTGAATGTCTTTCGTTATGATGAAGTTCCGAGGTGTCATCGCCGTGATGTCACCTCGACTGGAAAAACTATGGCAAAGCGCGTCGTCATAATCGTCGTAGTGCTGGTGTTGGCGATTTTCGCCTACTACAGCTACAACCGCTATGACTCCAGGCGCGCCGGGGTGTCTGGAGAGGTTTTTTCGAACGATCCCCAGCCCGGGAAAGCCAAGATAGACACGATTTCTCGATCGACGGGATCCTCTGACAAAAAGGCCGCTGATACTGAGGGAGAGGCGATTGTGTATCCATCGTCAGTGACGGCCCAGCCCAGTTCTACGGCAGTGGCCGCGCCGACTTCAGTTTCATCGGGTTTACAAGTAACCCAGACGGGAGAACCGGCGCACGAGTCAAATCCGGCAGGGGACACGATCAGTGCGAATCCGCCGAACGGAATGATGTTTGGAGGCAGGGGAAAATATCAGGTCTATCGGCAGGGAAATATTACCTGGCGCATGAATACGGAGACCGGACAGACCTGCGTCTTGTTCGCAACGGATGAGGAGTGGAAGAAGCCTCGGGTCTATCACGCTGGGTGTGGCAGCACGAAATAGGAAATTAAACCAAGTAGTTTACTTTTTGCTCTCCGGGGATTGCGTAGCGGCCCATTTTGCATGCTCCTGCGAAACCAATGACTCTACTCTCTCCGCCAATAGAGCATAGGAGTCTGCACCGGCGTAGGGAGCCGCTTTTGCAAGATAGACGTACTTTTCATGTTTGAGCGCCTCGCAGGTCGATCGATAGGATGTCCAGTTCTGCTGGTATTGATAAAGATGCAGCAATCCTTCTAACACGGTTATTAGCACGCCAAGAGCGCCGGTAATAACCGTCGTGTGTGAAATGGACAAGGCCCCGACGAACGGGATAAATGCCGCAGCCAGAATTTCAATTACTTTAATTCGTTTGTAAGTTCTCTGATTATGGATACTTTTCAGGTCATACCAAGCAATCTGCTCTTCCAAGCGTCCCATAATCGGATCAGATAAAGCGATAACTTCCTGGGTCATAAAAGATTGCTCCTGCATCGTAGCGATCAAAACGAGTAGCGGTATTCGGTTCGGAAGATATCTAAATACCAATTCTGCGAGGTCAGCGCTCTGCCGTAGCCAAAATACACGGAATGATGGCTGCCGAATGATAACCGCGGACCCACCTTTATATTGACGATGTTTACGCCGGCGGTGCTTGGATTTGCAGGGCCGGTAACGTAGCCGTTGCGAACATTCCAACCTACGACTTCAAGAACTCCGGCTAGGCTGAAGTTCTCGTCTTTTATGAATTGGTAGCTTGGTCCCGCTCCGTAGAAGAAGACATCGCCGGCAAATCCATGAGAAGTCGCGGTGGGAAGGCCAGAGGACGTTCCGACGGGATGATTGTCTCCAACTTCGGCTTCAACAGCGAAACGTTCAGATAACCGCTGATAGTACAGAAGAGAAGGCTCAATACTGTAATGATTTGTGCCTAAACCGAGACCGGCATCTCCTGAAGGGAGAGACGCACGGAACTGCAGGGTAAGATAGCGACGCGTCGAAACGATCGGGGCAAACTTCATCCCAAGCTGAATATCTCCGAACCCGCCTGAATTGGGAAATGCCTGCGAGGAACCCGCGACCGATTGTGGCTGGAGCCAACGAAAAGGAAGCTGAGTAAAGAAAGAAAAATGAGGATGCGGGGAATATTCGCCGTAGAAGTAAAGATGCTGGAAGTTGACGGTCCCTGGAATTCCGGGGCCTGGGCCTGGAGATCGAGGGTCATAAAGTTGGTTGGTCTGAGGAGTTATGAATCGATAGCATCCACACTTTGCATAGAAAAACTCGGCACGGTCAGGCGTCTTGTCGTTGAGCGCGGCATCGAAGCGGACGCGGACCTCAGAATGGACGATCGCATTGTCGATGTATCCAACCATGCTGGGATCTATGGTTGCCCTCTTGATTCTTTCCACCGCAGGTTTGGTGGACTTAGCGGGAGTTCTAGTCTGGGTACGGTAGAGGCTTAGATCGCGAGAGTAGATAAATGGACTACTGACATCGAAGATAGGTGAGCCGCGATATCCGGCGATCGACAAAGGTTTGGTGACCGCAGTGATCGTGGAGGATGCGTTTGAGGAAAGCTGCTCATCTGTTGAAGAGGCAGCAGATGAGATAGCGGTGGCAACCAAAAGCAGGCAGAAGGTCGAACCCAATCGTTGCATTGGAAACTCCTCGGAAAATGAAATTCCGCTACTAGTGTCTGGTCGGCCCGTTTTTTAGTTTTCTCTGTAAGTTCTGGTAAGGCTCTGCGAGGTTTTTTTTATCATCCACCGACAAGTGCGGCAATATTTCGTCCAGATGAGAAAGTGCAGCAGCTGCGCCGGCCCGGTCACCGATCTGCAGCTTGTCCTGGGCAAGCTCTAGATAGTTCGCCCCTATATTCATATAGAGTGCGCCATTTGCTTTATTCGTATCAACTTTATTAAGAAGATCAAATGCCCTGTCTGTTAATGCTTTAGCTTCCGCAGGATTCTGCGATTGAAGTAGTTCTCCCCTTAGCTGAAGAGTTTCAGCCATCTTTGTGGATAGCGATGGCGTTGGCACTGCCAACTGCTCGACGAGTTCAAGGGCGCGCTGGCTTTGTATTTCCGCAGAATGAAGCTGGTTAGCAGTCGACAACATTCTTGCTTCGTTGCTGTAATACTGGGCCAGTTCCATCTTGTACTCGCGATTTTCTGGTTTCTTTTTGACCAGTTGTTCCGCGAGAGCGATGGCATTCTCGTATAGAGCTTGTGCTTCTGTAGTTTGCCCGGCACTGCTCACTACAATCGCATAGTCATTGTAGACCCGGGCCAAATCCTGAGCAGGGTCTGGGTTCTCCTCTGTGTTTGCTGTGGCTGAGTATTTTGATACTAGCGGCTCAAGTAAGTCTATTGACCTGCGGAAGTCTAATTGCACACCTTGAGCATTGTGCATGCGAAAGCGAATGATTCCGCGATTGTAGTAAGTTCGGGCGAGTTCCTGCTGGTAAATCGCGTTCCCCGGTTCCTGGTTATGCAAAGCTTCCTGGATGCGGATAGCTTCGCTGTACTCTTTCTCAGCGTCAGACGGACTATAGGTATGAAGGCCAGAATTGTTATCAAGTGCGGCGCGAATGGTTTCTCCCAGCCAGTTGTGAGAGTATGCGAGTGCCTGATGCAAGTCACCGCGTGTGGGATATTCCGCTGCTAAAGCTGTTAGACGAGTGATGGCTTCGTTGTATTCCTGCGCTGCTTCCTTGTACCTTCCGGTGAGTCGGTTGATATCTCCAAGCCGCGAATGTGCTTCGGCCTCCTGGATGCGCAGGCTCAGATTTGTGGAATTTTTTTTCGCAAGGAGGGTGTAAAAAATTTGAGCCTTGTCGAGTAGGCCTTTGCGAAACTCCTCCATTTGCGGGGCATCGCTAGCCTCGCGTGCCTGTTGACTTCCGGCAGAGGAAAGGCTCTCATTGACTGCTTTTTGCGCCCACGTCAGATTTTCTTCTGCCCGTTGTGTCTGCCTCCAAGCGAAATATGCCGAGAGGAGCGCCACTAGAAATAGAGAGCCTAGTATCCCCGCGGCCCACTGCGTCTGTCTCAGTTTCTTTTGACGTTCTCGTTTGATCTCGTCACTGAGCCGCCGGCGTTCTGCTTCACTGCGATCGAGGAAGTTCATTACCTGAGCAAAGTAGGGGTTATAACGCTGTGCCCAGGCAGCAGTCGGTTGGTTTTCGCGTACCCATTTCTGTCCGACCTCCAGTTCCGGATTGCGCCATAGCCCTGCCCTGCCCTCTTCGCACCACATCGCCGCGTCGGAAAGACGGTTGTAGATGTCGGCTGAGACCTTTTCCTGCTCGGCCCAACCGACCAGTCGTGTCCAGCACCGCATGAGGCTTTCGTGGGATAGGTCGACGATAGACTGCTCCTCCAGACGTACATCGGCCGGTGGCATAAGGAAGGAACGGCCGGGACGCCGAAAGATTTCGACGATGCGGGTTACTTCTGTTTCGGATGTCTGACTGATAGCGGTGAGATCTGCTACTGAGGTTGGCCGCCGAATACCGCGATTGTCTGAAAAGGTGTCGGTGAGGGCTTTGAATATTTTTTCAGTGGTCTTCTTCGCATCGTCCGTACCTGTTTCTTCATAGGCTTCTTCGGCGTGAATCGACAAAGCATGGCGGAAGGTTCCGATTGCTTCGTAATCTTCGATATCAATGGCATTGGTAGATGGGGATCTTTGCGCCCAATGGTCCCAGGTCCGCATGAGTGCGTGCTGCAGGATGGGTAGTTGGTCGTAGTCATCGCCAAGATCATTGAGCAAACGAAGCACCAGGCGCTGCGCAATGTTTCCGCCTCCGACGGCTACCGGACCAGTGATCGCTGAACGCAGCTCATCGCGCGACATCCTGGGGACAAGGTAGGACCCGCTATTGACTGCTTCGGGAAGGCCAACGAAGTCCATGCAATCTCCGATGAAATCAGAGCGCATAGTAATGACGACGTAGATAGGAATTTCTTCCTGGCGAGTTGCCTCTAGAAGAAGCTTTACGAAGGCCGCCGCTTCATTCCTTGAGTTCTCTAATTGAGTGTTTCGTCGAAAACGAAATAACTCTTCGAACTGATCCACCACGATCAGCAGATTGTCATCGGCGAGGACTCGTGCCTGCCGGACGGCCTCGACCAGGCCTCGCGTGCCTCTCTGCAAGGTGGCTTCGAGCAGGACAGTGTTGGTTCCCTGCAGATCTCCTGTGGTTCCGATTACGTCAGGGGAATTCAGGGCTGCGGCGAGATGCCGGACAGGATCTTCTCCAGGCCGCATGACCGCTATTCGCCAGCCGGGGCTGGCGTTGACCATGAATCCGCCATAGAGGGAGGGGATCAGGCCAGAACGCACCAAGGATGACTTGCCACTACCTGAGGTTCCGATGATCGAGAGGAGTCGGCAGAGCCGTAGCCGCCTCAGTAACTCGTCTATCTCCTTTTCGCGCCCGAAGAAGAGGTGGTCTTCATCCGCCTCAAAAGGACGTAGACCCGGGAAGGGATTGAACATAATTCTCAGATCCCTCCTGAGGTCTGTACGCGTGAGATAAATGGCAGCAAGCTATCAGAACAGAATTGTTCCATTTGTAGAATTACTGGAGCTTCATGCGTACGAAAGCGTTCTTTTTCGCTGTTTTTTGCTCCAACACATGAGATGGTAACGACAGGCAACGGACCCGTGCGACCATAACCGACGCTCTTCTGCACTTCTCTGAGCTTTCGACGGACCCATCCTTCATTCGTGGAACCGAAGAAGATCAGCACGCCATTGCAGACGCGGAGATTCTCCTCGTGACATTGGCGAATCTCCGCTTCATCGCCCTCAAACGTTGGATGCAGGACCTCGAAGCCCTTATCGAACAAGGCATCTGCGTATTGCGACACGATGGCCGCGTCGCGTTGATCATAGATGAGGTAAATCTGTCCCCGGTTTTCAGCCGTTGGTTCAATGCAGTACTTCTGCTGCGAGATCTTCGGCTCATCCTTGAGACGATCATGAATAACGGTTCGCAGATCCTCGAAGAGTGTCTCGAGCAAATCGGATCCAGCTTGCATCCTGGGATCCATTCGCAACTGATTAACGACTTTGAGCTGTCTCTCATCTTCGATTACCAGGCCGGAAGGAACCCATAACAGACGTACAAACCCGCCGCGCTTCCCTCTTTCGATTGCGAGTTCGTTCTGTATCTCCGGTAGAGATACACTGCTGCCCTCTGGGACGAGTCCATAATTTTTCCCGACGAGATGAATGGACATCCTGCACTGCGCCAAGTCTTCTTCGAGAGACGTCTTCATTTCTGAGGCGATCAAAGGCAGGCCTTGTGCAGGCAAGATGGTATACCCATGCTGCTGAAGATCGCGGCGGATTGCTTCGCGCTGCTCTTTGAGGTCGGTGGTTGTCTCTGCAAGGAAGATAGCTTCCTTTTTGCTGCTCTGAAGTACAGATGTCATGCCTGGAGATTCATGCTGCAATATTTCCAGCAGCGCTGCGATGTCGTGTGCCAAGTCATCCAGCTTCATCCAAAAATCACGCTGCGCTTCGGTGCCAAATATCTCGTCGAGTTCGTGCACGCGTCCTGAATTTGGGTCGATATGGAAGAACTCGTATCCCAGAAGAGGTTGTAGCTCCGGTGGGTCCATCTCGCGTGGAATCGGCGTCTTCAGGACTTTGAATATGCGTGCTTTGTCGTGAAATCTAACTCCACCCTGGGCTTCGGCGGCTTTCCAGAACTCGACTAACTCCCGTCGTGTCCACTCTGACTTTACGTAGCGGGGAGAGATAATCGTTATGAGAACAGCGACCCGCTTGAGTTGGTCGACAATGCTACTTGCAAAAACATCGTTGCCAGCAAGTTTGGGATCGCGCCAAATCTCGGGCTTTTCGCCTAGTAACTGCCCCACCCGTATTTCGAGGGCGCGATGAAGGTTGGTGATCCATCCTTTACTGCCATCGACAAGACAAACATTGTCGATGTGGCAGTAGCTGATGAAGGCGTCGCAATCGAAGCTCATACCGTTCGGCTCCCAACCGATCTGTTGATCGTTGCGCAGGCCCGGCGCTCACAGATGAACTATAGAGTCTAGACTGTGAGGAGTCTATTGGGAATTTGGTTAGGCGTGGGCCGGGCGCGAGCTATGGAACAACAAGCAACCGGCAAAAATCTGGTGTGAGCCGGCTGCCTGCGATCTACCTTGGTGCGCGGCGCAGGCTAGCTGTAAGCAAGCTGTTTTTTCATGACTCGATCTCCTAGTGAAGACCTCGGTCGTAATGACTTCACTGGTTAAAGGTGAAGAATTCGAGTCATTCGTGACGTAAATATACAAGTTTTCTTTTTTTCGTTTTAGCGACGAGTGTTGATCTACAGGCAAACAAAGGGCCTTGCAGTATGTGCAAGGCCTCTCGCATTTACGGCTATTCTAGGTCAAGATCACTTCGTAGCTAAACCTCTACCAACTGCCGACCGTATCTCTTCTCGACATATTCGTCCAGAATGACCTGGAATTCTTCGACGATACGGTCGCCTTTCAGCGTAGTGAAGAGCTTGCCATCGACGTAGACGGGAGCCTTCGGCTCTTCGAAGGTTCCTGGAAGGGAGATGCCTATGTTCGCGTGCTTTGATTCGCCGGGGCCGTTTACGATGCAGCCCATCACGGCGAGTTTTAGCTCTTCGACGCCGGCGTACTGCTTCTTCCATTCGGGCATCTGCTCGACAAGATAGCCCTGAATGCGCTCGGCGAGTTCCTGGAAGTAGGTTGAGGTCGTACGGCCGCATCCGGGGCAACTTGTAACTTGCGGCATGAAGCTACGGATGCCGAGAGACTGAAGAATTTGCTGGCCACAACGAACTTCTTCGCTGCGGTCGCCGCCAGGGGTGGGGGTGAGGCTGACGCGAATCGTATCGCCGATGCCGGAGAGAAGCAGCGGAGCAAGGCCGGCGGCAGAGGCGACGATTCCCTTCATGCCCATACCGGCTTCGGTGAGGCCGAGATGCAACGCGTAGTCGCAACGTTGAGCGAGTTCCTTGTAGACGTCGATGAGATCGCGGACGCCGGAGACCTTTGCGCTGAGGACGATCTGGTCGCGACGGAGTCCGTAGCGCTCGGCGGCGGCGGCGTTGTCGAGGGCCGAGACAACCATTGCTTCCATCATGACGTCACGAGCGGGCAGCGGATCGGCAGACTTTGAGTTCTCGTCCATCATCTTGGTCAAGAGCGCTTGATCGAGAGAGCCCCAGTTGACGCCAATGCGGACGGGCTTCTGATGCCGGACGGCAACTTCGACCATGGTGCGGAAGTTGTCATCGTCTTTACGCCCGATGGAGACATTGCCGGGATTGATTCTGTACTTCGCCAGTGCCTGGGCGGTTTCGGGATATTTCTTAAGGAGCAGATGGCCGTTGTAGTGGAAGTCGCCGATGATCGGCGTGTTCCAGCCTTTGGCCGCAATGCCTTCGACGATGGCGGGAACGGCTTTCGCCGCGTCGTCGTTGTTGACGGTGACGCGTACCATCTCAGAACCTGCACGGGCGAGTGCGGCGATCTGTTGAATGGTGCTTTCAACGTCGGCGGTGTCGGTGTTCGTCATTGACTGGACGACGACGGGCGCGTCGGACCCGACCCGAACGCCTCCGATATTGACGGTTACGGCACGACGACGCTGTATCTCAGGCATAAACTCTCCACCCTCAAGTTTATCATCGGGAGGTCTGCAACCCTCGCGATACACTAGGGTTGATGGCCCGGTAGCTCAGTTGCATAGAGCAGCGCACTCCTAACGCGAAGGTCGGCAGTTGGACTCTGCCCCGGGCCACCACGTAAACCACACTATATCAACAACTTGACGGAAAAGGTCGGTCTCGCAAGACTTCCAGATCCCCAAAAAACTGGGATATTTGGGGGCATACCTTCGACCATGGGAACGTCGGGCCGAGAGCTTCGCCGAACTGCATCCGTTGAAGCCCATCACATTCTCCGTAGTAATGCTGTTGTATGGATGAGGTTTGAACGCCTTCGGCAAAATCTTCCCGCTTTGTAGGCAGGTCTCAACCCGCAGAGAGTTTGTAGATTCCGTCAATTCAGAATCGCTAGCATCTCCTTGAGCATGGCAAAACCGCAATCAACGAGGCTGCGCGATAAGATCGTCGGAAAGGTGAACCGATTGTTGTTCGTTCGCAGAGACCATCACCGGCACCCCTTTAGCAAGGTATTGAGCTAGTGCTTCAGGTTTTCCCCATTCGATCGCCCAGCCGTCTTGAATCGCAACAGCGATGTACTTACCTGGAATCACACTCGGCAGAGAGAAACTTCCATCAAGGTCACTCTGGTCTCTTCGGAACAACTCGATGTCGTCGCTCCTCCCGATTGGAACGAGCACCACCATTACTCCAGCCGCTGGTTTCCCATCGTTCTTTACGAAGCCTTCCACTACGCACGAAGGTCTCGCAACCTTGACCGTTAGCGATAAGGCCGCACCGGGAGCTATGCTCAACATATCGCTCGAGACTTTCCCACTCTCTGTTTCGATTTTCGCGACGTGATAGATGTGATTATCTGTTCCGTACACAGAGACGTAGTAGTCACCAGACAGCAGTCCAGCGAACTCCGCCTCTCCTTTGTCATTCACAGATTGCGCAACCGTTATCCCTTGTTTTTTGCTTCGAAGTGCGACCTGAGTCACAGTCAGCAATTTCAAACCGTTTTCGCCTTCAAACTGCATCTTTATTGTTCCGGATTCTTCCCCTGCCATTGCGTCTACATCGAGGTTGTCTTTCTCCAAGTCAATCGGCATCGATTTAGTACTTCCCGAGGTTTGGTTCACATGCCTCAACACGTAGTGCCCAGGGGGAACACCGACTAAAGAGGTTCCAGAATCATCAACCTGCATCTGCCCATTTACCTCTTCCGACTGACCAAAGACCGATTCCTGCAGTTGCAAATAATGCGGGTTTTGTTGGCCATCTTTTGTATGGACGGTCAGGGTGACAGCAGGCAAAGGTTGAAGGTGCATATCGATATCGATCTGATTGCCAGCGTGAACAAGAATCGGTGTCGCGCCATCTGAATCGGTTGTGTCCGCATAGAATGTCGTCGGGTAAGCCACGTCGAGAGAGGAGTCAACCGAACGAGCCGCCCTGACGGCACTCGCCGAGTTTAGTAACTGAGGATGCACTGCGTACCATGGCATTGCCTTCACAGAGATAAAGTAGTTTCCAGGTGGTAAAGAAGCGAACTCGTACTCTCCTAAATCGTTGGTTTGCGAACCTCGCATCGAATTGATGCGGCTCCTCCCTTCTGCACGATTTTCTCGATAGAGAATTACCGTGGCGTTGCGCACCGGATCTCCAAACTCGTCTAGAACTCGCCCGCTAATGATTGCCTGAGGGGTTACTCGCAGGACGAGCGACTCGGTGTCCACACCGGCCCCCGTCACAATCGCGCTCGAGAAGTACTCGTGTTCGTCGTAAGGTGATGTTAAGTACCCGTCAGTCACGGCATCCAGAGAATACTTGTCCGCCTTCAATTCTTTGAACTCAAAGACACCATCCTCGCCCGATACGGTCGATGCGACTAACTGCTGAGTCTTGGTATTTACGATTCGTACTGTCGCACCCTGCAGAGTGTGCCCGTCTACCGCGCTTACGGTTCGTCCAGCGATGCGGTAGGAAGCTGGCTTAGTATGGATGGATTCGTGAGGTGAAGTGGTTTGCGCTGCGGACCAGTCTGCAGTCACCAACAGCACAAATATAGAGAATCCAGTGTGCAGTTGGGAGCTCGCGATCAACCGTTGCGACCTCATTCTTCGTTCTCCATTATCTTCGACACAGTAATCTCTGCTTTCTGTCCGGGTGCCAGCGTCACCATTGTGCCTTTCGACTCATATTGCCTCAAGATTTCCTCGTTACGATATTCCAAATGAGGATCAAAGTTGCGATATGCCAAAACGAGATATTGCCCTGGAGCTAAATTTTGCAAGGTGAACTTCCCGTTCACTGCGCCTGCCGTCTGCATCACGCCTCCAATATTGTTGCCGATCGGAATGCAGAATATGAAGAAGTTTGGTCCATACGAGCCTTGATCACCTCCGGCGGACCCATCCGTGGATACCGTCCCGTCAAGCCAGGCCGTATCATCTCGCAACGTAATCTCAATTGGCGCGTTGGCTCCGCCTGGACCAACGACCAGCATATTGCGCAGCAGGTCAACGCCGTGGGAGGTCGCGGTAGCAACATATCCTCGAAACGGCATCACCGATAAACGGTATTTGCCCTCCCATACATTGTCGATGGCGAGATTATCGTTTCCCTTCCCTGATGGAGGCCGAAGAGTCGCCCCCGGTCCGTTCGACTGATCTGGCTGCAACGTTAGATTTAGCAATCGCGATGGTCCAATTCCACCACGCTCCATGATCGGTCCTTTGGGTGCGCCGTTGAAGGTGTCAGCCGTATACTCTTCCCGCACAATGACGGAAATGGATCCTCCTGGCGCCAACGAAATTGGCGATCCCCTGGCAGGACCTCCCGCAACTTCAATCCCGCCAGCTGCGCTGCTTTGAACTGGGCCGAAGGACGTAACCCGCACGTTATATGAACCGTTCGGAAGGAAACCTTCAATCATTTGTGATTGCGGATTGAATCCCAATGAGAACCCCGAAGAACCGCTTCGATCCTCGACCCCAACGCTGATCCCGTTGCCGGCAGTGACATTCAGCACTGGGACGTCTACCCGGTAGTATGGTTGAGCACGCAAACTGAGATCGGCCTGGATTGTTTCTCCTGGACCAATGTGGATAGGTGTGCCACTCCCTAGACCGGCTTCGTTTGGATAATATGCTGGCGGATAGCCTGTTATTTGCTTGCCAGGAACGGGAATCAGCAATTCGTTCGGAACCCACTCACGCGTCATAACTTTGTAATTACCGGCAGGCAAATCCGCAAAGCGATATTCACCGCGGCTATTCGTAACTGCGATATTAGTTTGCATCCAGCTGGCCAGCCCGTCCTGTATCTGTTTCCGTAGCAGAACTACTTGCACACCTATAGGAGGCGCGATTGCAGACGTCGTGACACGTCCTCGCAAAATGCTTTCGGGGGTCAGCTTGATCTGCAATTCGGGGTCGTCAGAACCCTTTCCAAGTAGAACCAATATGGATGGCCGCTGCATGAGCAGGTATCCTGGCCGTCGCACCATCACTGCCACCTGGATTTCGTTGCCTCCGGCATCGCGGCCACCCAATCCTGGTATGGAACCTCTGGCTGCATTTTCAGACAGAAGCCGTAAGTCGAAGTCGAATCGACCATCGCCATTTGTCATAGTGGCGGCGTCCATCGCGGTGACGAGCGCGCGGCCGATGGGCTTGTTGGTGACGTCATTCAGGACAATTCCGTGGACATGAACTGCGCGTTCAGTGGGCGGACTATCTTCCTGTCCGAGACGCGAAGCTTGGGCACCATAACCGAGCAGCAGAACTACAGGAAGTATTGCCGTGCTTCGCACGAAGTTGTCAAAACAAAAAACGAGATCAAGGGCTCGCATACAATCTCTCAGGAAAAGCTCAAGTCTGAAGGTCTGTTCTGTTTTGCTGAGTGAGTAGACTCCGGCAGACACAAAAAGGTTCCATAGCTACGCCGAAGAAGGCGTTCTTCCCAATAATCTCTCCGTGTCACCATCTACCCCGTGGCTAATACAGGATCAGATCATAGCTGCCAGGGTAACGCGCTTATTTGACGCAGAGAAAGATGCCCAGCCGGCATCCCGCGGGGTCCCGACAGAGAGGTCAAATTCTCTGGATTGACAGGTTCGCTGGCCGATCCTTACTGCCTGCTGATCGAGGTATCACTTTCAAAATCTTCGTGGCTAACTGAGGTTCGACGGTCGAAAACATAACACCCGCCTCGCCATTTGCTGACGTGCTCCGGCACCTGCTCAAGGTATTTGAGGATGCCACCCTTCAGATGGTAGACCTCCTCGAACCCCTCCTGCAGCATGAAGGCCGAGGCTTTTTCGCAGCGAATGCCACCGGTACAGAACATCGCCACCTTTTGGTGCTTTGCCGCATCAAGATTTTCACGTACGTAGGTAACGAAATCCGAAAACGTGTCGATGCCGGGAACAGTCGCTCCGCTGAAGGTGCCTAAGTCGGTCTCGTAGCGGTTCCGGGTGTCGAGCAGAAGAACGTCGGTTTCAGCGACCAAAGTGTTCCATTCCTGTGCGTCCACGTATTTTCCCGGTTTTGTTGGATCGACCTTTGCTTCGCGAAAGGTAATGATCTCGGGCTTGACCCGGAATTTTTGGCGTTTGAACGGGGGCGTTTGTGAGAAGGAAAACTTTACTTCTGCCCTTTCCAAACCCACCTCTTCCGCCAGCATTTCCAGGAAATGATCGATGGTCTCAGGCGACCCTGCCATGGTGCCATTTACACCCTCATCGGCGATCAGCATGGTGCCGCAGAGATCACCCATGCCGAACACGGCGCGCAGTTTCTCGGCAAGGGCCGCTGGTTGGGACACAGAGATGAATCTATAGAAGGCTGCGATCGTGTAGGTCACTGTGGTTAATGATAAATCCTCCATCGATTTAGATGCGGTATCTGACCACCCACACGCCTACTTCTCGTCATCAACGATGATAATCGCCTGGAATCTGGGAGTTGTCCCTGAATACAACACCGGGCAGACTCCGAATGTTCTGGAGTCTGCCCGGCAAGAGGATTAGAAGTTCACATGGAGCCCGTACTGGATCTGCCGCGCGTTGCCGATCAGACCGCTCGATGTACCGAAGCCAGGCTGCAGATCCTGCGCGCTGACGATATTGTTCGTTGCACTGCAGGGAGCATAGAGGGCATGGCCCGTAGTTTCATCCGCGCCGATCACCGATCCGCAGTTGACCGCCGCGATTGGCGAGGTCTGCGAGAGCTGAGATGGGTCAAAGTTCGGATGGTTGAAGAGATTGAAGAAGTCCAGGCTGAACTTGATCGTGACTCTCTCATGCATCAGTGGCCAGTTTTTGTCCAAAGACAAGTCAGTATTGTTGAAATTTGGCCCACCGCAGATGCCCCGACGAGCCATGTTATTGGGGATCGTACCTAGCGCGTACCCGATCAGCGTGAATGCTCCCGGATTCATGATCGTATTGCCGTGACGACCGGAAACGCAGCTTTGTCCCGTCGCCAGTGGACGCAGCTGTAGTGTATAACCGGTCTGCACCAAGGCACTGCTCTGGTTCAACTGACTCGTATAAGCTGCACCGGTAGACGGGTCAATGCCGAGGTTGGCCTCGTTCGCGGTTTGGAAGATACCGAAGTTATTGCCATTCTGAGCCGATACGATTGTCGCCAGCTCCCATCCTCCCAGTACTTCGCGTTTCACCACGTTGGATCCCTGCAGCTTCGGCAAAAACCAGATTGCATTTGCTACGAACATGTTGGGACGGTTCGCGTTCGAGTTGCCGCGGTCTAGCTGGGGCATCGTGTAGTAGGTCATCGACTGGTTGCCGATACCTCCGTTCGAATCGTCGATGACGACATTCGTCAGAGCATGCGACCACGTATATGCGGCTCCGAGTTGCAGGATGTCGCCAATATGGCTCTTCAGCGACAGTTGCAGACCGTGATAGCTTGAGTCTCCTCCATGCGCCCAGTACGTCAAGGTTCCGTTGTTCCCTCCTGCTGGAAACGGACGCAGATTGTTAACATCACTACTGTTGGCGAAGGTCGCCGCCAACCAGTTACCCGGCGCAATCGAGTTGATGTCATACGTGCTGGTCAAGTGAATGCCGCGGTTTCCCACATAGGCCACCTGGAAGATCGTATCCTTGCCTAGTTCTTGCTCAATGGCCAGGTTCCACTGCCACGCATTAGGGAGAGTGGAACTCGGATCCTGCCCACCTGCCGGGCTGGCTGAACCGGAAAGGCTCGACGGTGTCGCTCCGCCCAGCGTGCGAGCGTAGTTGTTTGTGGTCAGGGCAAACGGGGCGTTGGCCACGAGCGTGTAGCGCGACATGCGCTCCCGCTGAAAGAACTGACCCACGCCGGCGCGAACGACCGTCGTACCGGTTCCGAACGTATCCCACGCCACACCGATACGCGGCGCGAAATGGTTGTATCCATTCTTATTCAACGCGCGGTTCGGTCCCGGTGTGCCGTGACTGAAGTTCGTTCCGAACTGCTTGTTGGCATCTCCACACGGGTCCTTTCCAGGCGCTACCCATAGGCCGTTGCAGGCGTCGCTGGCAGGCTTGGACGGATCGTAAAGCTGTGGCTGGAAGCTGGTGAGCTGATCGTTCGGCTGGAAAGCCGCCAGTAGCAGCGAGTAGCGAACACCAAGGTTGAGAGTTACTCGCGGGGTGGCTCTCCAGGTATCACCGGCGTAGAACTCATAGTCGCGCCACCGAAGCTGAGCACGAACGTTAGTCGATGTCTCGCTGATGTTGAAGACGTTTCCGGTAAGTTCCAGATTCGCCAGTGAGTCGTTGGTTTCGATACCTCCAGCGTTCGTAGCTACGCTGCCGATTGTCGGACGCTCGCCTGTACTGCTGTTCACGTCCTCATTCTTGCCATTGAACCCGAAGAGAGCACCAAACTTGAAGTTATGTTGCCCCTTCACCCACGAAAGATCGTCCCGGAAGGCATAGATATCAAGCTGATTCTGCCAGGGCGCTTGCAGCGACGTGGTACCGCCATAGGAGCCGAAGTTGACCGAAGCGACTCCAAGCTGATTGTGCTTCAGCGAAGAGGGGTACAGGGTAGGAAAAGCCGCCGTCACCTTGGGTAGAAGGCCAGGATCCGTACCGCCGGGCGTAATCACAATGCGGTTGTTGGAGTAGTTGAACGCCGCGTCGTTAACGAGGGTGCTGCGAATCGTCGAGGTCCAGTGCGCCGTAATGGACTTCGACGGCTGCGCCCAGTTGCTGTTCAGGGCGGGATACACCGTATCACCCCAGTAACCCGCGTTAAAGGCCGGGTTAGTCCATGAATCCTGCGTATAACGGCCCATGATGCGATTGGAGTGGTTCAGGTCGTAGTCCGCACGGATGTTTTCCTGCCTCCAATTTAGCGCCGTCGGAAGCGACGTCGACCAATTCTGTCCGTTCGAATTCAGGGCACCATTCGGCGTGCTCGGCATTGGAAGCATTTCCATCATCGTCGCCGTCGAAGGATCGACCGCTGCCAGCTTCGATGGCCCTGCCAACTCCCCTGCCGGAACACTGCTGAAGTCCGGCAGTCCCGTGGTATTGCAGCCCAATAGTGAGAAATCGCCGGTGCGTTCGGCCGCCGTAGGAACACAGGCGCTCACCTGCCGTCCCTTGATCTCGTGGTTCCACTCCTGGCTCCAGAAGAAGAACAGCTTGTCTTTGAGGATGGGGCCGCCGAGTGAATAGCCCCAGTCGTTGCGCCGCTGCTTGTCCTTGCCGTTCAGCGGCAGTCCCTGGCCTGCATTTTGCGCCGAGAAGTACGTATACGTGTTCAGCGCATCATTGCGTCCGTTGTAGAATGCGCTGCCGTGGAACGTGTTCGATCCGCTACGGGTGATGATGCTGATCACCGAACCCGATGCTTGTCCGTACTCCGGGCCATAACTGTTCAGCAGCATCTTGAACTCGGCGATCGCCTCGTTCGACGGATAGATCAGGATCGTGCGGTTCGATCCCACGTCATTGTTGTTTACGCCATCGACCATGAACAGGTTGTTAGTGGTCGGATTGCCGTTGACCGACATATCCACGCCGCCGTTCAGTCCCTTGCCCGTGTTCTGGAAGCCGTTCGCTGCCGAGACTCCGGGCTGAAGCTGTGTCAGCTGCACAAAATTTCGGCCGTTCAGCGGGAGTTCCTTCACTTGGGTTCCATCGACGGTCGCGCCGAGAGCCGCGCTGTCGGTCTGCACCTGTAACGCATTCGCCTGTACAGTAACCGTTTCAGCTACACCCCCAATTTGCAACTGAGCATCGACGGTCGTCGTCGTGGCGACGTGAACGATCGCTCGCTGCACCCTAAATTCCTTGAAATTGGCAGCCGAAATACTGACGTCGTATATCGAATCAGGTAGTTCTGCAACGGTGTAGTTGCCGCGGGTATCCGTCTTGGCGCGGAAGGTCTCCGACGTCGCCGTGTTTGTAGCTGTTATGGTTGCACTCGAAACCCCGGCACCCGAGGAGTCCTTTACCGTACCGCTGATTGTGCCTGTAAGTTTTTGCGCGTGCGCTGAAAGGGACCCTAGCAATACAAATGCTATCAGCGCAGCAAGAAGCGACCAGCTAGCTAAGCTCTTCATCGTATAGCCTCCGTTGAGTTTTCAGATCATCAAGATGGCCCTGATTCGTAACCGCTGCACTGATGAGGCAGCCTGTTTGGTGTTTTCTTATATATTCTGCGGGCGTGCCAGTGTGCTGTGTGGCTCACTTGCGCCTTCTACAGACACACCTTCGCTACTAAAGAATTTGAATAATCCTTAAGTGGTTTCGAAAACTGGGAGCAGTTGACACGTTGACTTTTCGTTTGTCAAGAACAAATGCGTTGCAGGAGATTTGCTTTCGCATACTTTCCCGATCGGATGAGCGGCGATCCTTGCACTTCACCGGCTCACATCCCCGCATTGCTCGGATACCGCTTCCGCCTGTACTGACGGGGGTTTATGCGTTTGGAACTTTGACAGGCTTTCTGTGAAAAGCGGTCAGGTAAGAAGAGTACGGTTTTTGCGGAGCTCGGCCAGAGAGTAAAAAGTGCCTCGCCAGGTTACGCCTCCTGCCTTGAGGGTGGTGAGAGCGGAGCGAAGAATGCAGTAGATGAAGAGTACGGCTCCGACTGGGAACAGGAGCGCGTACCAGGTGGAGATTCGGCTGTGGCGGCTCGAGCGCGCGTAGAGTACGGCGACAGCAGCAACAGTGAGGACGGCTGGGGTACGAGTTTCGGAGAAAGCGAGGCAGGCTATCGGTCCGAGGCAAAAGAGGGCGAGCCAGAGACAGGAGAGGAGGACGAGCGGGGTGCGAAAGCCGAAGACAGCGAAGAGATTTTTCGTCATGACGTTGACGACACCAAACACCCCAGCGGCCCAATGGAGAGCGACCATTCCGGGAGCAATGGCTACGCGTTGACGGAGGCCTGCGAGTTTGACGCGACGGGCAAGGGTGAGGTCTTCGAGAATCTCCATGCGGAGTGAGTCAAAGCCGCCTAGCTTCTGGTAGGCGGAGGTTCGGAGGAGGTTGAAGGCACCAATGCCGATGGAGTCGCGGATGGATTTGGGGTCAGAGGCGCGCCACGGACGGGTGGCCCACAGGCCCATGACTTGAAGGTAGCCGAGGAGCATGCCTTCGCCGGGGGTTTTGATGAGGGGTGTGGGGAAGGTGACGAAGTGATCGGCTTGGGTGGCTACGGCCTGAGCAAGCGATCGACGGATGGCTTCGGGGGCGAAGATCACGTCAGCGTCGGTGAAGAGGAGATAGTCGGGCTGGTGGATGACGATGGCTTGACGGGCGGCGAAGGCCATGGCGTGGGTCTTGCCAAGCCAGCCGGCGGGAAGCTCTTTGATGTGGAGGGCGTGTAACTTTGCAGGGTACTGTGCGGCGAGGGTGTTGATGATTTCACCGGTGGTATCGGTGGAGCGGTCGTTGACGGCGATGATTTGCAGGTTCGGGTAGTCCTGATTGAGGAGAGATTCGAGGGTGGGGGCGATGTCGGAGGACTCGTTGCGGGCGGGGACGATAACGGTGATGGAGGGAGTGGTTGCGGGTGATTGGTTGTACTGGGGGTCAAGGAGGTTGGGGATGCGGCGGAGACCTAGGGCTGCGGAGATGGCTTTCCAGAGCCACGCGAGGGCGACGAGCCAGCTAAGGAGTTTCAGTGCCGTGATCATACGGCGGCTACGGCTTCAGTGGTGTGGAGCGGAGGGGCGTAGCGGGAGCCGATGAAGAAGATGATGGAAGCCAGGACCAGGGTGATGAGGGTGGACCCGAGGCCGATGTTGAGGTTGCTGCGGTCGCTGACGGCTCCGATGACGCGGGGGGAGATGGCGTCTCCGAGGGCGTGAATGATAAAGAGTTGACCGGCCAGCGCGGTGGCACGAATCTCTGGTCGCACTGCGTTGACGGTAGCTGCGTTGACCGGGCCGGTGCCAAGGAAGATGAAGAAGATGGCGATGGCGAGGCTTGGGATGGTGAGTGATTTAGGACCGAAGAAGCAGACCAGCGCCGGCGGGACGGCCAGGGCTGCGCTGATCGCAGGGACAAGGTAAAGCGCCTTGGATGTCTTGCGCGACCAGCGTTGCGCGATGATTCCTCCGGTGATGGTTCCACCGAGGCCGGTGACTACGGTGATGGCTCCCATGAGAAAGGCAGCGCTGGATTGAGAGTGGCCTCCAACGCGCTCAAGGAAGGAGGGCATCCACCATGAGATGCCGCCGAGGGAGAAGGTGACGGCGGCGTAGCCGAGGATGGAGGTTAGATAGGCTTTATTCTTCAGCAGCGAGAGGACGGTTCCTTTCTCTAGCTTTGCCTTGTCTTGCTGGCTCGCTCCTCTGGCCGGTTCTTTCATGAGGAAGGCTATGAGCAGGGCGATGATGACTCCGGGGATGGCGGAGACGATGAAAGACATGCGCCAGCCGAAGCGTTCGCCTACGGTTCCGCCGACGAGGTAGCCGAGAGCTGCGCCGACGGGGATGGCTACGTTGAAGATGGTGAGGACGCGATTGCGCTGGCCTTCGGGGTAGAAGTCGGAGAGGAGCGCGGGAGCGAAGATGCCGAAGCTGGCTTCGCCTACTCCGAGCGCGGCGTGACGGATGTTGAGAGAGTCGTAAGAGTGGACCGTGGCGGTGAAGAAGTTAATGCTGCTCCAAAAGAGGGCCGCGATGACGATCATGGGCTTGCGTGGGAACCGGTCGCCCAGCCAGCCGGTGATGGGCGAGGTGAGCATGTAGGCGAGCATGAACCAGAGGGTGAGTGAACCGATCTGCTCGTCGGTGAGGCGAAACTCGCCTTTGATCTGCTCCTGTACGCCGGGCAGGATGTAGCGGTCAATGTAATTGACGAAATTAAGGGCGGTCAGGAGGACAAGGGCGGTGGTTGCTCCGGCGACGGAGGGAGCGCGGGTGGGTTTGGTCGCGGAGGGCATCTGGGGAAGGATAGCAGGCAGCGATTGGTCGCCGATATTAACTTGCGTGATGTACCCCTCCCTCCCCCTAAAAACGTGCAAAGTATTCAAAATAAAAGACATGAGTCCGTACTTTCCTGGTTAGTTAATTTGAATTCGCTCGGTTAAATGCGAAGACCCGACTATTGGCCGGGTCTTCTTTGATCTATATGTTCATTATATCGAGGCTGTCAATAGTGGTAGATAATAACTACCTAATTTTTCAATATATTAGACAGCTATTTTGAATGTAATAGGTAAAAAACATGGCGTTCTTCGGTGAGGGCGGAGCTCGCCTTGGATTTGATCCGATGACTCCAGAGACTAAAAGCGATAGCCCAATGAAAACTGGAGCTGACGACCGGCGAGGGCGGCGGTGGGCTGGCCGAACAGAGGGGAGTTCAAGGAGCCAATGTAGCTTGTGAAGTTGGTGCGGTTGAGAACGTTGAAGCCGGAGACGCCGGCTGACAGAATCTTCGCGTCGTCTCCCTTGTCTTTTGTGAGGTAGAAGTCGTGACTATAGATAAGGTCGAGGGAGGCTACGCCGCCTGCCTGAAGGGTGTTGCGGCCGACGCCAGCGGGACGGGCGTTACCGAGGCCAGTGCGGAAGTCGTCATTGCCTGTGGTTTCGTTGTAAGGCGTGCCGGAGTAGAGCGTGGCGCCGACTCCCAGTGTGAGCCAATGATCGGGATTGATGTTGCCCATTAGATTAAAGCGCTGAAGGCGATCCTGATCGGCGCGACCCCATTCGTCATTGGGGTGGTATTGGTCCTGCGGGAAGGCGTTGATGCCGCCGGTGTTGTTATAGAAACGCGAGAGTGTGTACTGTCCCTGCCCGTTGAACCAGCGTCCGGCGTGGCCGCGGAAGGAGAGGTCGAGTGCGTTGAGAAGGGAGCGGCCGCCGGACTCGATCTGTTGAATCTGGCCGAAGTTGAGGTCCGGGCGTGGATAGTCGGTGATGAGGTCGGGGTTCGGGGGAAGAATTGGGGCGTTCGCGTCGCGGGAGCGGAAGCTCTTGATCTGGACCTGTCCGCGATACGCCGCGGTGAGCGTGACTGTTTTATGGATCTGGCGCTCCACGCCGAAGCTGTATTGAAACGCGTAGGGAGTGCGAACGTGTTGGTCGAACCGAACCAGGTTTGTCGGAAGATTGCCGATGTTGGAGTCCGCTGGGAGAGGAAATGGCGGATTCTGAATTTGAACGGAGTGGAGAACAACGCCGTTGTGGAGCTTGACGGTCTCGGGAAAGTCGCCGCCGGTTCGATCGTAGAAGACGCCGGTACCGACGCGAAGAATGGTTTTGCCCTTGCCGGGAGCGTAGGCGAGAGAGACTCGCGGGGCCAGGTTGTTGTTGTCCGGAATGAAGGTCTGCCAGTCGTAACGTAGGCCCAATGAGAGCTGGAGCTTCGGGCTGACCTTGATCTGATCCTGAATGAACGAACCGAACTCGTTGATCCAATAGAGACCGCGGCCGACGCCCTGTTGTGCGGTGAAGACAAAGGGAGTGTTGCCAGCGTAGTTGGACAAGGAGGCGAATTTGAAGGTGCCAAGACGATTGGAGTGGTCATCGACAGCACGGCGGCTGAACTGCGGGAGCTGGACGCCGGCGCGAATGTAGTGCTTGCCGTGGCTCCAGGTGACGACCTCGTTGACGTGAATGGTGTTCTCTGTGCGAGCCACGTCGGCCTGTGCGCCACCGCCGATGAAAAAGCCGTTCACCTTAATGGATTGCGCATCCGTGACACTGCGAGTGACATCCTCGTCCTTCTCGAAGGTGATCTGGAGCTGATTGATGAGATTCGGGGTGATGATGATGCGGTCGTTGAAGATGGCGTCGTCTTCGCGGGAGTTGAGGTTGTAGCCAGCTTCCGGCAAGGTGATGCCGCCGACGCCTGCGTTAGTGCTGGTGCTGTTCTCGAAGTTGTAGCCAACGGAGAGCCGGTGGGTGGAGGAGAAGTCGTGATTGACGCGAAGAGAGTACTGCGAGTTGCGGTTGGGGGTCAGCACGTTCTCGTTGATGGGGCCGGATGGGCCTATGGCGTTGACGACAGCGGCTGTGTCCTGCTCCCGATGTGATGCCGAAACGATGAAGCTGGTGTGTTTGCCGCGACCGACTGGACCGGTCAGGTTGCCCTCGTAGATGCGGCGAGCTTCAGGCGGACGCACGGGCGAAAAGTAATTTTTCGCGTTGAAGATCGCGTCACGAAGGATGAAATTGGCTTCGGCGTGGAGATTGGAGGAGCCCGGCTTGGTGATGATTTCGATGCGCCCGCGTCCAGGGCGGGTGAACTCTGCGGAGTAGGGATCGTTGTTTATGCGGACTTCCTGAATGGCGGAGGCCGAAACGCCGACACTCTTTCTCTCGATGCCGTCGACGATGAGAGTGACGCCGCCAGAAGATCCGGCGGAGGCGTCGAGAAAAGGGGTGAGCGTTGCGATGGGGTCCTGGTCGAAGACGGGGAGCTTTCGCAGATCGTCGCCGGAGACGGTGACGGTGTCTCGATTCGCTGAGGAATCTGTGGACAGAGACTGATCCGCTCCGACTGTAATCTCCTGGCGGACGGATTCAGGCGTGAGTGTGATCTTCACCGTGGTACTGCCATTGGTCACCCGCAGTGCCTCGGTATGAGCAGCAAAACCGGAGAAAGGAGGCACAACGAGAGAGAACGTGCCATCGGGCAGGCCGGTAAGGCTGAAGTTTCCCTTCGAGTCAGCCTGCGCTTGAGAGACAAGCTCGCCGTCAGGCCGTTCGAGCCGCACCGTAGCGCCTGTGATCGCCGCGCCGGTAGGATCCTGGATCGAACCGCGAACAGAGAGGAGGTTCTGCGCATAGGTCGAGCAGGCTGCGAACAGTAGAAGGAAAGCAGAGAAGCGCCATAAGGACATGAAACCATCGTAGCGGCCGGATATTAATTAGCCCTTAAGAGCGAATGTTTGAGCGCGAGAGCACTAAGATCTCCGTTATGGATATTCCTAAGAGCTTCGATATTTTTCCGATCGGCTATGTACATTCCACCCTCAAAGAGCGCTCCGACGCTCCTCGTCAGGGATGGGAGGACGGACCCGATGCACGGCTTGAGATTCATCCGGATTTTTTCCTAGGTCTCGAGGGTATCGAGTCCGGACAGGACATTTTGATTTTCACGTGGCTTCATGAATCGCAGCGTTCTGTTCTCAAGGTGCACCCGCGAGGCGATCGGAACAACCCCAGGATGGGGGTGTTTGCAACTCGTTCTCCGGATCGGCCCAACCCGATAGGACTGCATCGTGTAAAGGTTCTGAGCGTGGACGGGGAGGGCCGACTTCAAGTGCGGGGACTGGAGGCCATCGATGGCACTCCGATCGTCGATATCAAGCCGGTCCTCGAACGCAGATGCGATTTTTGAAGACTAATGTCGGGGATCTTCAGCTCTCGTTAGAAATCCTGCGCTGTCGTGCGTAGGCAAAAAGGAGTCGTTGTGCGATTAGCTGCGAGGGCCTTTGGAGTCCTCGGGACGGGGGTAGAAGGCTTCGACCACAGTGGAGATGCCGCCGCGGGGACGGAAGTCGCCTACTACTTTGGCCCAGATGGGGTCGGTGGATTTGACTACGTCGTCGAGGACCTGGTTGACGATGTTTTCCTGAAAGATGCCGAGGTTGCGGTAGGTGAAGAGATATTCCTTGAGAGATTTGAGCTCGAGGCACAGTTCGCGAGGCATGTAGCGGATGGTGAGGCGACCGAAGTCGGGCAGACCGGTCTTGGGGCAGACGCTGGTGAACTCGGGGTCGTCGACGAGGATCTCGTAAGCCTTGAACTGGTTCCGCCAGGTTTCGATGGCGGGGAACTCGATGTCGAGGCCGGATTTTGCGTGGTCGTCGGTGTAGCCGGTGGTTTTGGTGGTCATGCTTCTATTTTAGCCATTATCGTGCACGCCGAAGGACCAGGGATAGGCAAAGGGCCGCGGACAGAGGATTCGCGGCCCTTGTGCGTTGTCGCAGCTTTGTCACTTGGAGGGGGTAGCGGTTGTAGCTCCGTTCAGAACGGTTGAGCCGTTGACCGTTTTGGGATCTACTGTGATTTCCTTGAGTTTTGCTTCGACGTCGGTTGGGACGTCCTTTTGGTAGCGGCCTCCGAGGTGCTCAGCGAAGAACTTCTCCATAGCGGTGACCATGGCGAGGTTGTTGATGGGACGGGCGAAGCCGTGGCCTTCATCCGGGGCGACGAGATACTCGACTGGCTTGCCGTTATCGCGGACGGCGGCAACGATTTGATTGCTCTCGCGAATGTTGACGCGAGGATCGTTTTTGCCCTGGACGACCATGAGTGGGGTGACGATAGCCTTTGCCTGAGTTAGCGGGGATTCAGCCATCAACAATGCTTTGCCATCGGGTGTAGTGGGGTCGGCCATGCGGGTGTACATTTGTTTGCGACCTGCTTCCCAATAGGGCGGGATGGCGTCGAGGAGCGTGATGAGGTTCGATGGCGCCACGATGGCTACGGCAGCGGCGTATAGGTCTGGAGTGAATGCGACTCCAGCTAGCGTGGCGTAGCCGCCATAGGAACCGCCGGAGATTCCGACGCGCTTAGGATGGACGGTTCCATCGGCTATGAGTGCCTTGACGCCCCATGTGAGGTCGTCCTGCATTTTGCGGCCCCATTGGCCGTTGCCAGCGTTGAGGAACTTCTTGCCGTATCCGGTTGAGCCGCGGAAGTTGGGTTGAAGAACAGCATAGCCGCGATTCGCCAGGTATTGTGCGAAGGTATCGTAGCCGAAGGTGTCGCGGGCCCAGGGACCGCCATGCGGAAAGACGATGAGAGGAAGGTTTTTCGCTGGGAGCCCTTTGGGGAGGGTAAGGTATGCGGAAATCTCCAATCCATCAGACGATTTGAAGTGGTAAGGCTTGCGCTCCGAGAGATTGGCTCGGGGCAGCTCTTCACGGATGCGGTATTGCAGGACCAGCGTCTTGCTGTCGCGGTTCCAGAGGTAGGTTTCTCCAGGTTCGGTGTCGCTGGAGGCATTGACGATCCAGATGTTCTCGTCCTTGGAGTGTGCTCCGAAGTGTATCTCCTTGCCGGGGAGCTTGGTCTGCAGCCATCGATACTCCTTTTCGAAGGCTTTGTCTTTGAAGTAGCGCCGGTCGCGGTCGTCCTGGTAGGTGGTGAAGAGGACGCGGTAGTCAACGTCGGAGATTTGAACGTCGCCGATATCGACCCGGTTTTCCGGATCACTTTCCAACTTGGTCGTTGCTCCGGTCGCGGGATCGAGCAGCTGCAGTTCGGCGAGATCGAGCGTGCCTTTGTTGGTAGTAAGGTAGACCTGCTTGTTGGCGGCGTCGAAGTCAGAAATGCCGCAACCTTCAAGCACAGTGCAACTGTAGATCTGCTTGAGGCCCTCTGGATCGACGCGGAGGATTTGCGTGTCGCCTGCCTGATTCGTGCGTTCGGCCAGGCGCAGGTTGCCGTCGTGATCGAAGACCCAACCGGCGATCTGATCGGTGTTCTTGCGAATCAGGGTCTTATCCCCTGTCGAGAGGTGCAGCTCGTAGAGGTCGTGCCAGTGGGGATCGCGGTCGTTCAGGCCGATGTAGAGAATGTCGGGCCTGGATTTAGGCGCAGCAAAGATTAGAGTGCGAACGCCTTTAAGGTTAGTGAGCGCGCGGGTGGCAGGCACGCCTGTCTTGGGATCCGGGGCAAGGGTAGGGTCGATGGCGTATATGTTGAAGTTCTCGTCGCCCCCGACATCCTGGGCGTACAGAATGTACTTCGAATCGCGGCTCCAGAAGTATCCGCGAACAGGACGGGCGGCCTCGGCGCTAACAGGCCGCGCGGCGCTGAATGGCTCGTTTGCTTTTTTAACCCAGATATTGCGAGTACCTTTGTAGGGCTTCAAAAATGAAAGGTACTGCCCGTCGGGGGAGATCTGGGCACCGGAGATCTGGACTTCGCCGAAAAAGAGGGCGCGGTCGATGATAGGAGCTTGCTGCGCAGCTAGCGGAGATACAAGGGTCATAGCGGTTATGGCAGAGAAGATAAGCTTATTCAAGGTTAGCTCCCGGATTTGATAGCGACGCGTTTGACGATATAGGAGAAAGCGTCGAGCGAGAAGCCACATTTGTAAGCTTCCATTGTCTTCCGGAAAACGTATCTCGAAAATGCGATTTCAAGAAGGTGCGAAAACGGGCGTTGGATAGAGTTGGGAGAACCAGAAAGAGTGTGGGGTGGCGCCGTGTTGCTGATAGTGTTCCAGGCGCTCGCGACCTTCGGCCACGGTGGGATGTGACCCGCGGGAATCCACCATAGGCAGTAATTAGGCTTGTCTCCCTTTTCAAACCAGGAGCGGCGCTGCTTGAAGATTTCGAGGTGACGGGAGTTGTAGGTGTAGTTCTTGAGGGCTTCGACGGAGGTCCAGACGCTCATATTGGCGATGACGAAAGGGTCGTCGTTGTAGGGGACGTCAGTGGCGTTGCCTTCAGCGGATTTGAGTCGCCAAACGAAGCCGGGACTGGCTTCAGCGAGGGCGTTGATAGCGTCGAGCTCGGAAACGAAGCTGGCTATCAATGGGTCATCTATAGGAGCGATCAGGCGGGCTATGTTGATTTGCGCGAGGTGGAAGTCGTCCATACCCAGATGCTAGCAAATGTGGCGAGACAGACTGCGCAGGCGACTTGTCTAAAGAAGGGGACCCTCGAAGCAGTCCCCTTCCCCGGAGATTTATTGCATCTTTGGAAGCTCCATTAGGAGTCCCCCGTTGCCGGTTTGGACGGTTGGGAGTTGGCCGTTCCAACGCTCGATGAGGGCTTTCTGGTTTTCGATCTTGCGCAGCTCGAGCAGTTGAGGGGTGAGGGAGGTCTGACGAATCTTATTCGCTTCGGCCTCGCCGTTAGCACGGGTGACTGCAGCTTTGGCTTCGCCATCTGCTTCCGCGATGGTTTTGGCAGCTTCGGCCTGAGTCTTCGCCAGCTCGTTGCGCGCGCGCTCGGCATCTTGTATTGCTTGAGCTTTGGAGGTGATGGCCGCAGCGATGACCGCAGGCACACGAGGAGCTCCGATGAAACCGAACTGCTGGATGCCGACGCCAACGGACTCCATCTTTTGCTGGATGAGGGCCTGAACGCGGGCGAGGAATTCGGCCTTCTGTTCGCCGTAAATCTGCTCCACGCTATAGGTTGAGGCAACTTCATTGAGTGAGTTGCGAACAACGTCGCGGAGTATGCCGTGAGTGAAGATCTCGAGGTCGCTGAGACGATACTTCACATAGAAGTCGGGCACGCGACGAGGATCGATGGCATAGCTGAGCGAGACGTCAGAGTAGATTTCCATGCCTTCTTTGGAGTTGAAGCTCATCTCTTCGTTCGATGAGCGACCCTCGTTTAGATCGTGGGTCCATTTGACGGTCTGGACGAAGGTTGGAAATTCGATGATCTGGCTGCGCAGAGGGCTATAGAAGACCCATCCGGTGCGAATGGGAATCTCCGCGGGACCGCGCTGAGATCCGCTGAGTACGACCTCGACACCGACGTAACCCGCGCCAATGCGGGTGATCGATGCGATGTAGTTGAAGAAGATAAGAACCGACGATCAGAATACCAGGGCGATACCGCCGAATTTCAACAGCCGTGGGAGGCCCGGGATTTGAGAGTTAGTATAACGACTATTTCCTGAATTTGTTACTTCACCAAAGAGAGTCACGAGAGGCTCCAAATCTTTCTAAACGCAATAAATCCACCCGCTGCGATTAATAACAGCAGGCACACTCCTCCTAGAACAGCCCGATCACTCGGCAAATTAAGTAGGTGGAACGCAGTCACCATACCCCAGTAAAGGGGAAGCATGACGAGCAGAGAACCAAGCAACTTCCAAAACAACATACGCTTCCCGGCCACTACTTTCTGGCCCAACAACCATTTCACTGATTGGATGGTATGCCAATTTTTATAAAGATACTGTAAATGCCTTAGTCGTCTTTGCAGAGGAATTTAATCGACAACGCAAAAAAGCATAGCCGCGATGAGATCTTCATCGCGGCTATGCTTTCCGTTTGCTGATTCGTTGCGGTAGCTAGTTTCTGCGACCAAGGGTTGGCCGGTCGTCGGTCTTGTTGGGATTGTTCGGGTCGTTCGGATCGCTGTTGCCGCTGCCTACGCGACGGAGCGTGGGCTTGTTGCCGTTACCCTTGTCGTTTAGCTTGCGCTTGTTTTCGATGCGGGCGAGGCGGCCCTTTACGTCGTCGAACTCGCTGGTGGTGACTATGTAGTCAGGCCGGGCTGGCATGATGGTCGCGATCTCGTCCTCGGAGCGGTTGATACGGTCCGGGGTCTGGGGGTGGTCGGAGAAGACCTTGGCGAGGGTTCCGGGTTTATGTTTTTCGAGGGCATCGATCTTCTCGAAGAACTGGATGAAGGCCTGGGGGTCGTAGCCGGCCTTGTACATGTACTGGAGGCCAAGATAGTCGGCTTCTGCCTCATCCATGCGGGAGAACTTGAGGAAGCCGATGGGGATGGCGAGCTGCGTCGCTTCGTAGATGCCGTAACCGGTCCAGGAGCCCTGGGTGAAGATGATCAGAGGGATAGAACCGATCTGCGCGTAGTTCATCTTGGTCATCTGGCGGGCGGCGTGGTGGGCGCAGACGTGGGCTGTCTCGTGGGCCATGACGCCAGCCAGTTCAGCCTCTTCGTCGGCGGCGAGGATCAGGCCGGAGTTGACATAAAAGAAGCCGCCGGGGAGCGCCATTGCGTTGATCTCTTCGGAATCGATGACCTTGATGGTGAAGGGAACCTTGCAGTCGGAGTTCTTGACGATGTTCTGGCCCACGCGATTGACGTACTCGACGACAACGGGATCGGTGACGAGGTGGGCCGACTTCTCGATCTCCATGGAGTAGGACTTGCCGTTGCGGATCTCCCAGTCGGTGGAGTACCAGTTGCCGACGCCGCGTCCGCCGATGTTTCGGGTCCCGACGGCGTTGACGTCGTCCTCGCTGCCAGGCTTGATGTTGGTTTTAAGCGCCTCGCCGGGAGATGGGAGGGAGTCGGTCTTGGCCTTGGCGGTATCCGCTGCTGCCTTGTTTTCAGCAGGAGTGGGCTGCTTACTGGTGTCGGGGGTCGTGGGGAACGGGGTCTCTACAGGGACGGTCGTCGGTTCCTGTGTATAGGCCAGGGTCGAAAGAGAGAGGATAGTGGCTAGACCGAGGTGAGTGACCGTACGCATGGGTTTCTCCTGGTGGGCCGCTTCCCTGTTGAGCGGACGCAGCTCGACACCTGTTGGACGTAGTATGCGCCTTTTAAGTAAGCGTAAACAAGGGACTACAGGGTAGTGAGTAAGGAGTAGAAAGAGACTGTTCCCCTATCTCCGTGATTTTTTCCAGCTCTTTCCCCATTTGTTTCTACTGTTTTCCCTATCCGCTGCTACCAGGCGGAGTAGGCGGTGCCCTCGGAGGAGGTTTGCTGGGCTCCAGAGTGAACGTCGGTGATACCGGGCTCGGTCTGGTCGGTGGTGATGAGAGTGTCACCTTCAACAGGAACCCAAGAGTCGGTACGGTCGGTCATTGGGTCTTTGGGCATGGTTTTGAGGTAGCCGGCCTGAACAAGGTCGTCCAGCGTCTGGGGGCCTTTTTGCTTGTCGACGGTGTAGGAATCGATGGCACTGCGCATGGTGTAAAGGTCTTCGCGAAGGACCGCTTCCTTGGCCCGTAAGACGTTGTGGGTGTAGGACGGAATCGCGATAGCTGCGAGAAGGCCGATAACGACCATGACGATCATCAGCTCGAGCAAGGTGAAACCTTGTTCGGATGAGCGCGATCTCCACGTCCTAGAGTCCGCCTGTGCGGCGCCTGAATTTCGTGTGCGGATTGTGGTAGTGGCTACCATGTGGAGTATTTTGTGCCGTCGAGGGCGGTTCCAGTGCTCTTAGTGTAGACATCAAAGACATTCTGGCCGCCGAAGGAAGTGGAATCGGGGTCGTCCTGATTGGAGCGGAGGCCCCAGTCTGTGGTGTTGGTCATGGGGTCGACTGGGATGCGGCGGAGGAACTTCACTTTTTTGCTCTGAATGTCGACTCCATTGACGAGAGTGTCGAGGTCAGGGGGGTAGTTGTAGCTGTCGGCTTTGGTCATCATACCGCCCTTGTCGGCTGCGTCCTTGTAGGCGTCGATGGCAGCACGCATCTCCCATAGATCGCGGCGAAGCTCTCTTTCCTTGGTGCGTTTGACTTGAAAACGCGCCAGCGGGATAGCAGCCGTGGCGAGGATGGAGACAATAGCTATGGTGATGATGAGTTCAACGAGAGTAAGGCCGGATTGCGGGTTAGAACCCACGTCCGCAAGGGCCGGACGTGGGGCACCCGAATTGTTGGCTGAGAAGCGAGCCGGGTTGTTGCGAGCGATCACTTCACATGCACCACGGCCTGCGAACCGACGGCCGGAAGATTGGCCTGGGCACTGTTGCGGGCTCCGACCTTAACGAGGGTCAGGTTGGAGTCACCTGCGCCGATGGCCTTGAAGGTGAGGGTGGCTACACTTCCCTGTCCGTCGACTCCGGCAACGTTGGGTGGACGAGAGGTGGAGATGGTAACGAGGCCGTTGCCCTCGTCGCGATGGACGATAGCGACTGCCTGACCGTCGCGGCTGAGGAAGTCTCCGGCGTCGACGTTAACGAGTTGGAGGACGGCTGGGTTGAACTGGAGCTGGATGGGCACGGAGTAGACATCATGCCCGTTGGCGAGGTTGACTGCGACCTGGAAGGTGCTGCCGACGGCCTCGTTAGGATTAGATGGAACGACAGTAAGGCTGATGGGCGGACCCGCCGGCGCTGCCGGGTTCTGGGCGGGAGCCTGGGTTGGCTGGGAGGGAAGGACGCCGGCAGCGGGCGGCGTTGGCGGCGCGGCGGCCTGTTTGAGCTGCTGCACCATCGCATTGGCGGCGTTGGCAGCGGTTGTCGCCTGACCGGTAGTCTGCGTGCGAGCCGGAGTGAGGAGTGTGCCTGCCCCGAGAGCGGCTGCGAAGTCGTGGCGGAGTTCGACGGCCTGGCCTGTCCCGGTGTCGATGGCACGGGTGTTCATGCGGGTGAGGACAGACTCACGCACAATGTGAGGAATGAGAAGAAAGACGATCTCGTCCTGCTGGGTTTCCTTGGATTGTGAAGAGAAAAAGTACTTGAAGAAAGGAATTTCGCCGAGGCCGGGGGTTCCGCTGACGCCGCGGTTGTCCTGCTTGGTGAGAATACCGGCGAGAATACTGGGTTCGCCCTCTCTGAGTTGGATGACCTGCTCGATGGAACGCTGACCGATGATCGGTTCAGTTACACCACTGATGGTCACGCTGCCGTTCTGCGAAAGGACCTCAATCTTCATCTTGAGGGTGACCTGACGGTCGAAGTGGACGGTAGGCGTCATGTCGATGTTAACGCCGACGTCGAGGTAAGTGAACTGAGTCTGAACGCCGATGCTGGCGACGCCGGTGGAGACGCCAGCGTTGTAGGAGCCGGTGGCTACAGGGATCTTCTGGCCGATTTTAAGCGTGGCACGCTGGCCATCGGTGGCGCGGATGCGCGGATTCTGAAGGATACGAGTGTCGGTGTCCGTCAGAAGGGCGTTCAGTGTGCCACCGGTAATGCTGACAGCGAAGTTGGTGGCGTTGAGGTTCGCGAGGGAGTTGAGGGTGAAGTTGGAGGTGGTGGTGGTCGTGCTGCCAGTGGTGGTGGTTGTGCTGGTGCTGGTTGCTGTGGGACTGGCCTGAGGCGTTACGGTAACGGACTGCGGGAGGGTAATGCCGAGGTTGCGCGCCTTGTCGCGGTTGACCTCGAGGACGGCTACGTCGACGACGACCTCAGGCTTGGCGCGGTCAAGGTCGTTGAGGATCTTCTGCGCTAGAAGCAGTTGGTCCGGCGTGGCGCGCATGACGATGGCGTTCTGACTGGGGACTAGATTGATCTTGATGCTGGGGTCGAGGAGGTTGCGGAGGGCGGTCTGTATCTCGTTGGCGTCAGCCTGCTGGCTGGCATTGGTGAGGTAGAAGGTCTGGACAGCTACCTCGTCAAGGTCCTGGCGCTTGGTGCGGGTGTTCTGAGCGACGAAGATAGTGTTGTCGGTAACGGGTTTATAGAAGGTCCCGGCAATGGTGCCGACGATGCGGAGGGCATCGGCGAGGCTGACATTGGTGAGGTCGACAGGAATGCGCTTGGAGGTGTAGTCGGGATCGAAGAGAACATTGAGTCCCGCGGCCTTGCCGATGGCCTGGTAGATGACCTTGACGTCCTCGACCATGTGAAGGGTGATGGGCTCGTTGGAGACGGGCTTGAGTTCAACGGGACCGGAGATACCACCTATGTCCTTGAGCGTCTCCTCGTCCTGACCGGACTGAACAACAGGCGGTGGAGGAGCGGAGTTTTCGGCAGTACCGTGCGGTGATTGCTTGCCCTGGATGATGTCGAGCTCTTGCTGGGCGGTTTGATTGGCAGGATCGATCTCTAGAGCGCGGGTGAACTCGTTCACGGCGCCGCCGATGTCTCCGCTTTGCTTGAGGACCCGGCCCCGATCGACATGGCCAACAGAGGCCTGGAACTTCGTGCGTTCTAAGTGGGCCTTGTACCGGAGGTCCTTGGGGGCCTTGAGAACGGCCTGACGGTAGTCTTCGTAGGCGGCGTCGTAGTCCTGCCGGGCTTCGGCGTCCTGGCCTTTTTTGCTCCATGCACTCGCGGACTGGGCGTGGGCCGCAACCGAGGTTGCTCCTGCGAGACAGGAGAGAAAGATAGCCCAGAAGGCGTATGTCGATAGCTTGCTGATTCGTTTGTTCCCGCGACCCATGCTGCTTCCGTTTGCGTCCTTTACACCAAAAAAAGTGTGGCGTCTGCCGGAGTACACGCCTGCCCCGCCATTGCTGCTGTTGGGGAGGACGCTGCCTGTTGGGGCGGTGCCTGCCAGGCTGTTGCGCTCGGGTGAGTATAACATTCGGTGCAAATTCTTCCTCTTATATCAGAGTGCATCTTTAGGGTCAGGAGATATGAGCGCAAAGATTCATGTTTCATGGCTCCCGCAATGAAGGGCTGAGGGTTAGACGCGCCAGCCTCGCATGGGTGAGGCGATGATTGCAGACATGTTAAAGTAAGAGATTCGATGTCTCGTAATCTATCCAATCCGACTGTAGCGCATCAGCCGAAGGCCGTGGTAAAGGCGAAGGACCGGGATCCGGTGGCGGCGGGCCTGCGGGATGCATCGTTCAATCGCTCGGCGAGCTTTAACTACTTTCTGTCCGACAAGTTCGAGGCGGGAGTTGCGCTGCGCGGGACCGAGGTGAAATCGATTCGCGAGGGCAAGGCCAACCTGAAAGACGCCTACGGGCTGCTGAAGGATGGGGAGTGCTTTTTGTTGAATGCACACATTGGGCCGTTCTCGCATGGGAACGCGATGAACCACGACTCTCTCCGCACGCGAAAGCTCCTGCTGCATAAGTCAGAGGTTCTCAAGCTCGAAGCGATGACGAAGCAGAAGGGTTATACGCTGATCCCTACGCGGCTTTATTTTCGCAACGGACGCGTGAAGTGCGAACTGGCGCTCGCTAAGGGCAAGCAGGATTGGGATAAACGCGAGACTGAACGTAGACGTGAGGCTGATAAAGAGGCCAAGGCTGCCGTTGCGCGGAGTCAGCGACGATAAGCCCGCTTTTGTTTTGCTTGCCACGACAACTTTGCAACGTATCAAATCGATTTACATTTCCAGCTCATTTGTTCATTCGATGGAGTGCGAGTCGCGCTAGGATAGAGCCATGGATACGAGGCTTCTTTTTCAAGATGCGGCTGGTTTCGCAACGCCGATGCTTGCTGTTTTTGCGGTTGATATTTCCGTAGGCCACGATGATGATGCACTTCCGGCCTTGCTCACGACTTCGGATTCGGTGACGAACGCCGCAGCGAAGGTTCTGGAGTCCGGCGAGTTCAAGGCTACGCTTGGCGAAACGCTGCTGGTCCATGCACCGAACGGACTGAAGGCCGAGCGATTGCTGATTGTAGGAATGGGCAAAGCCAAGACATTGAGCGTGGATGAGGTTCGAAAAGCAGCCGGCACTGCGATTCGAGCTGCCAAGCCGCGCGGCCTACGGGAGATGGCGATTGCCTTTCCGGAAGAACATGCGCTATCGGACGAGCACCTGGAAGCGCTTCCTTCCCCGCTGACATCGCGTGCCCTGGTTGAGGGCGCAGCGCTGGGGGAGGTGGACTACGACACCTATCGGAGTGATCGCAAAGACCGGTCGATGCAGACGCTTACAGTGGTTGCGAAAGATGGGGAGCGATCAACGACAGGTGAGATTCAGGCTGGTTTTGATGAGGGCCTGATAGTGGCTGCGGCGCAGAACTTTACGCGCGCGCTGGTGAATGAACCCGGCAATGTTCTGACGCCAACGGAGTTGGGAAAGCGTGCAGCTGCGATGTGTGCGGAGAAGGGGCTAAAGTGCGAGGTCTACTCGACTGAGAAGCTGCACGAACTGAAGATGGGAGCCTTCTGGGCCGTGGCACAGGGCTCTGCGGAACCCCCTGCCCTGATCGTGATGACATATGAACCGAAGTTACCGAAGGGCGAGAAGCCTGCTCCGGGTGCTCCGGTGCTGGGGCTTGTGGGCAAAGGCATTACGTTCGATACGGGCGGAATCTCGATTAAGCCGGCAGATGGCATGGAGAAGATGAAGTATGACATGGCCGGCGCAGGCGCGATGATTGGCGCGATGCGGGCAATAGCAGAGCTGAAGCCCAATGTGAAGGTAATCGGGATTGTTTGCTCGGCGGAGAATATGCCGGATGGAAGGGCGTTCAAGCCGGGCGATGTGGTGACGGCAATGTCGGGCAAGACAATCGAGATCGTCAATACAGATGCGGAGGGACGGCTGGTGCTAGCGGATGGGTTGCACTATGCCAAAACGCTGGGATGTACACACCTGATCAATGCGGCTACGCTGACAGGGGCGTGCGTCGTTGCACTGGGAATGTTGAATGCCGGCTTGTTCTCAAACGATGAACAGACGTGGGGACGTTTTCAGGGAGCAACGAAGACGTCCGGTGAACGGTTCTGGCGGCTGCCATGCACGGATGAATATAAAGACCAGATCAAGAGCAACATCGCAGACATTATGAATACAGGAAAGACCCGGTGGGGTGGGGCCATTTCTGCAGCCATGTTTCTGAAGGAGTTTGTGGGCGATACACCGTGGGTGCATCTGGATATCGCGGGCTGTGCATGGAATGAAGAGGTGAAGCCGTGGCTTGCCAATGGACCTTCGGGAATTGGCGTGCGGTCGATTGTTGAGTGGGTGCGTAGCTACTCGGCTTAAGTACCGACCGCGGATGACACTGATAAAAACGGATAAAACCTGAAATTATTTGATCCGTTTTTATCCGCGCAATCCGCGGTCGTTTTGTATTTTGGGGTAGGTTACATGCGCTCGGGGGCTTCGATGCCGAGGTAGCCGAGGGCACGGGTCATCTCTCGCTGAGCGACGGCTGCGGTGGCGAGAAGGAGCGCCTTGCGGGTGGGGTCAGTTTCGTGGAGGATGTGGTGGCGGTGGTAGAAGTTATTGAACTGCTGGGCCAACTGGAAGGCGTACTTGGCTAGATAGGCCGGTTCGGCTGTGGCGATGCACTGCTCGATCATGAGGGTGAGTTTGGAGGTGAGGAGCCAAGTCTCCCATAGGCTGCTTCCCTCCTCGGTATCCAGAAGATTAGAGAAATCGAGCGTGGCAATGGCTGCGGTTGAGGCCTCGGGCGTTGTGTCGGCTTTGCGGAAGATGTTAGCTGCACGGACGATGGCGTATTGGACGTAGGGGCCGGTTTCGCCTTCGAAGCTGAGGGCATCCTTGAAGTCGAATGCGATGACGGTGTTACGGGTGAAGCGCAGCATGAAATAACGGAGCGCGCCTACGCCAATCTGCGTAGCGATGTTGAGACGTTCGGCTTCGCTGAGATCGGGATGGCGGTTGTCGACTTCGGATTTGGCTGCAGCGATGAGCTGGTCGAGGAGGTCGTCGGCCTTGACGCCGAAGCCCTTGCGGCCGCTGACCTCGATGTAGGCCCGCTTCTGGTCTTCTTCGCTGATCGGATAGCCGAGCTCGATGGCGCAGCGTGGAGTGAGTGCGACCATCTCGTAGCTGAAGTGGGTGTAACGGTCGGCGGCCTCGGTGAAGCCCATGCCGCGGAGAGCCTGGACGACTTGTGTTTGCGGGTCGTTCTGGCGGGAATCGATGACGTTGTAAATTGCATCGGCGTGACCGAAGACGGGGTGGCCGGGATCACTTGGGCCCTCGGTCGAGATCCAGCAGGTATGGGTTGGATACTGATGGAATTTCTTATAGCCAAAATCTTTGCCTGGGAGAAGACCGAACTTCCAGAGGTGATAGGCGATGTCCTTGCCGACGTAGGTTACGGTTCCATTGGAACGGACGATAACTTTGGCGTCTTCGTCGGGAATGTCAGTTCCCTCTTCTAGCTCTGTGGCTCCTGCGCGACGCATGACATAGCAGCCTTTGTTTTTGCCTGCGCTCTCGAGGTAAAGGACGCCCCTTTCCATCATGAGGTTGCGGGCGGCGTCCCAGAAGTGGAGGTGAAGTATCTCACTTTCGCGGGGGAGGAAGTCGTACTCGATGCTGAGGCGCTCCATCGTTTCGAGATGGCGGCGGAGGACGGCCGTGGCGACGAGATCGGCTATGACCGCCGTGTCGTTGCCTCCGACTTCGAGAGCGTGGAGGGTATCGAGACGGATTTGTTTGCGGGCGGCCAGCTGATCGGGATCGGCGGTGTACCACTGCGAGACGCGAGCGTAGAGGTCCCAGCAGTAGAAGTCGATGCGCTGATTTTTCGATGCCAGATCGGCGAGAAGTTCGCGGGTGGAAGCGAGGTCTTTACCTTCGAGATGGACGAGACCTACGACGACGTCGGCTACCTGAACGCCGGTGTTGTCGATGTAGTTCTGGACACCGACCTCGTAGCCGCGCTTGTAGGAGTCTGGACGAAGGAGACGCTGAAACGTATCGCCGAGAATGGCGTTGCGGAGATGGCCGATGTGCGCGGCTTTGTTGGGGTTGATGCTGGTGTGCTCGACGAGGCGGAAGCCGGGGCCACCTATATCGGCGTGCTGATCGGCGGCGATTCGGCGGACGGTAGCAGCGCGATCGAGGCGGACGTTGAGGTATCCGGCTCCAGCGACTTCTACGCTGGCAACGCCTTCGAGATCAGGAAGAACAGCGGTGAGTTCGGCTGCGAGCTCTGTGGCGATGACGCGAGGAGCCTTGCGGAGGCGCTTGGCCAATTCGAAGGCGACGGGGAGGGCAAGCTCGCCGAGAGCGATGCTGGGCGGCTGCTCGACGGCGAGCTGCGCGAGGGTGACGTCGTACTTCGCGAGAAGAATGGCCTGAATGCGGGCCAAGAGAGACTGCTGAATTGTGCGATACATGCCTGGAGCTCACCGCTTGGAAAAAGTTTGGGGCTTAGTTGAGTTTACGCGAGGATGGCCGAGAGACTGACTACGGCATCTCGGCGGGGAGGTCTTCGATCTCTTCGAGGAGGGGTTTGTGGTTATGGATGCGAATGCGATGAATGAGGAAGATGAGGCCTCCGGCTCCAGTTACGGAGACAAGCATCCAGGCGTGGATGGCGAGGCCGAAGACAGCGGCATGGGCCTGCGGGGCTCCGTGGCTGACGAGAGCGGACTTGACGGCCCACTCGAAGGTGCCGATGGCTCCGGGAGAACTGGGTAGCATGTAGGAAAGGTTGGCGAAGGAGACGGCCTCCCAGGGGCCGCGAGGATCGGTGGCAAGGCCAACGAGGCGGATGGCGGAGACAAAGATCATGCCCTCGCAGAACCAGATGACGAAGCTCTGCAGCAGCAGTGAGATGTTGCCGGAGAAGCCCAGTTGTCGCAGTGTGCCGATGGCGAGAAGAAGCCAGTGCTCAAGTTTGCGGGCGAGCTTGTTTGCCGGAAGGGTCGAAAAAAGCTTGCGAAGGGGTGCTTCGAGATGGGCGGCTCCAAACATGAGAATCAGAAGTCCGGCGATGGAGATGGCGAGGGCGACATTGGCTCCGTGACGAATCTTGTTCGGTAGATCGGCTCCCATAGTACGGACGAAGATCAGCCCCACGACGAAGACGTCGAGGAGCTTTTCAAGGATGACGGTGCTGAGGATGGCAGAGGGGGCAGCGCCGAGGTCAGAGGCGTAGGTGAAGACGCGCATGATATCGCCGATGCGCAGCGGCAGAATATTGTTAGCCGCCAGTGATGTCATCAAAACGCGCGCGCAGACACTAAAGCTTGCTCCGGTAGGACGCATCATCCAGGCCCAGCGCACGCAGCGCAGCGTGTAACCAACGAGAGTGAAGCCAAGGACGCCGAAGATCCACATGGGGTGGACGAAGCGCAGAGAGCGGAACTCGGAGGGGTGAATTCCTTTGAAGGTATACCAGAGGAAAAAGGCGCTAACTGCTAGCCCTGGGATGGTCTTGAGAAGATTGCGGCTGCGGCGTGCGGTCATGCAACCACCGCGTCTGGGGTGGAAACTGGACAGGATGCGGCGTCGCCTGGAGCAAGAAAGAACATAACTTCTTTTATTGTATCGTTGTAAGATTTCGAATCCATGCCGCGACTTTTGAGCACTCCCTGTGTCTAAGGGCTGAAGGACCGGTGCAGGAAACCGTTTCGTCAGAAAAGCAGTCTACCTACAGAGCGGACTTCACCAGGGTAGACCTCTTAAAACGAGCAGCGGAGCGAAGGGTAATTTGGCCACAACTGTTGTAGTCTCTCCAGGATCAAGAAAAGTAGCGACTCAGAGTCAACGGCAGCGACCGGATTGGTTGTTTGCTGGCGGACTTGTAACTCTATTGACGTTGCTTGCTTTTGCAGTCCACGGGTATCACCCGTATGCGGAAGATGGCGGCCTCTATATTGCCGGAATCAAGCGTGTGCTGGATCCAGGGATGTATCCGCACCATTCAGAATTTGTTTTGGAGCATCTTCGGTTTTCGGTGTTTGCGCCGATGGTGGCTGCGATCGTTCGCGGCTCAGGGCTGAGTCTTGAGGTTGTCCTGCTGCTGTTGCAACTTGTGACCTTTTGGATGACGCTGTTTGCGGGATGGATGCTGGTGTCGCGCTGCTATTCGCAGCGTGAAGCTCGTGTGGGTTCCGTGGCGTTGCTCGCGGTATGGCTGACGCTGCCAATTGCAGGGACTTCGCTGATGTTGATGGATCCCTATGTGACAGCGCGCAGTATCTCGACGCCCTCTGCATTGTTTGCGTTGGTGGGGGCGCTCGCATTCCTGACGCCGCAAGACTCGACACTCGCCGAACGAAGGCGCGGGCTTGCCTTGTGCATTGTGTCGTTGGCGTTGGCGGCTATGGTTCATCCGCTGATGGCCGGCTATGCCCTGGCCTGCGTATTGGCGCTGGCCGCCGCGGTACCGCTGGAGCGGAAGACGCGCACATTGGCGTCGATTGGATTATTCGTTGGAGGTATGGGCACAGCGATGGCGATTCAGAGCGTGTCCTTGCCCGAGAACACAGCGTACCTCAGGGTTGCCATGACACGAAGCTACTGGTTTCTAAGCGAGTGGCATTGGTATGAGTGGATTGGTGTCGCGGCACCACTGTTGATATTGGGATGGATTGCGACGGGACGGCGGCATGAGGATAACGGCGAGCGGACTGTGCTGGCTCGGATGGCGTTGGTGATAGGGACCACGGCAATGGTGGTGGCGCTACTATTTGCACGCGAAGGATTGGCTTCACATCTGGTAGCAAGATTACAACCTCTGCGGGTCTTTCAGTTGGTGTACGTCGTGATGATTCTTGTGCTGGGAGCTGAGGTGGCCAAGCACATGTTGCGACGGCACGCTATGCGATGGACTGCTGTGTTCACGGTGTTGGCAACGGTGATGTTTTTGGCGGAGAGGCAGACGTTCCCTGCCTCAGCACATTTCGAATTGCCCGCCTCGCTGCGATCGAATGCGCCGGGTAATGCGTGGGTGCAGGCTTTCTTGTGGGTCAGGCAGAATACACCGAAAGATGCTCTGCTGGCGCTGGATGCCGACTACATTACGAAACCCGGCGAGGATGCGCAGAGCTTTCGGGCTATTGCCGAACGGAGCGCGCTGCCGGATTACTCGAAGGATGGCGGTGAAACTTCGATTACGCCAGAGTTGACTGGTGCGTGGCTCGAGGGGCAGGCTGCACAGTCGAGATTGAGCGATACGACCGATACGCAGCGAATCGCTGCATTGAAGCCGCTGGGGGTGGGATGGGTTGTGTTGGAGCGAAAGGCTGCCACGTCGTTCGTCTGCGGCTTCGCGAATGAGGCGGTGAAGGTCTGCCGTCTGCCCTAAGGATGTGGGCAGACGGCGCCATACAGGTGTTAGTTTGATGCGGTCGTAGGTTTTGAAGCTGTTGGTGCGACGGTAAGGACGACGCTCTCCTGATCCTTGGTCTCGAACTTATTGTAGAAGGCACGGAGATCGGAGTATTCCTTCGGCAGATATAGAATCTCGCCCAGGGTATAGTTGCGGCGAACTGTTACGCTCGTAGGCGTGGACTCGGTCGCCATGGTATAGAGAGCATACGTCTGGAATTGCTGCTTCATGCTGGAAGGCAGGGATTCCACGCTAAAGACCGGCGGAAAATTGACGCGGACCGCATCCTGATTCATGTAGGAGTAGTGGAAGTAGACAGAAGACTCGCGCTTCTCGTGAGGGAAGCTGGGTTTGGAGTTCGTCTCAAAGATGTCGCCGGTAAAGAGGAGGCGTTTTCCTGTGGAAGAACCTATCGGCCCTTTGACGTTGAATGTAACTTTGAGAGGCGATTCGTAATCGTCGAGTTTTTCGACGGACGCGACCTTAACATCCATGCCCTGAGGCAAGAGATGTTCTACGGAGTCATGGAGTTCGCGCTCCAGACTGGATGCGTCGCCAGAGGCTGATGTCTGCCGCCAAGTGATTGCCGGATCGCCGATGAAGGTCATACTAACGGTGCCGGTGGCAACCCCCTGCTCGTCCATAGTGAGGTTAGCAACTCGCTGCACGCGAGAGTCGGTGTAAGGCTTGGGAGGCGTTGTGATGATAGCGGAACCCCCTTCGGCTTGGCGGATGCCGCCGACCATTGTGTGCTTCCATGCGAGTTGCTGGTAGGGGCAGAAGCGTGAGCCCGGATCGAAGTATTGATCTTTGCCATCTACGTTAACGATTGCGATGTAATCATCAAGCTGCCTGAGGCTTTGAAACTGTGGAAGGAAGACACTCCGGTCGCGACTGGTAATGAATGCGATATAGGCCTTCATGCCTGCGGCGCGAGCCATGGAGACGAAGAGCTCCGCGAGCTGATCGCTGCTGCCGCGCTTGCGGGTCAGGATATCGTCTGTGTTATGAACTTCTTTGAGCCCTTGAGACTTCTCCTCTGAACTCGTGTGCTCGCGGGTGAAGTCGGTGTTTTCAAGCTTCATGACTGCCGCGTAGAGTTTGCGGAGTTTCTGGTCCTGAGTGTCGGTTGGCGTGGTGAGATCCTGAACGGCCGCACGCACTGCTGGACCCGAACCAATAAATTTATCCGCAAGCTTCGCCCAGTGCTTCCCTTCGTTTTTCCAAAAATCATCTAAGGTGCGATACGGCGTGTAAAAAAAGAGCACGCGGTAGGTAAGGCTGGATACGGGCGGCATGTACTCCTCATCCAGCACGGGAGGAACATCGTGGACGTTCAATTCGAAGATCAACCGGCCCTCGTTGAAGCCGACTCCTGGAAGCTGAGTGTTTTTGAAATCGGCGTTGACGGGCAGTACAGGAAACCATGAGACCGCACTGGTGAGCTGGCCGCGATCGTCGTTCGAGACAAGCGGCTTATTTGTCGGCCTCCACACATAGTGGGCTTTGCGGGTGAAGAGGTTCGTCTGAATGAACCAGCGTGGCGACATGAAATAGTTGTCGTCCAGGCGGCGCTTGTAGCTGTATTCAATGATGCTACCCACTTCGACATCGGGCAGGGTAAAGACCTTGGACATATACCGCATACCCTTGGTCTTTTCGTTGAGCTTGTCGTAAGGCTTACCGGTGAACGGGATGATCGTGCCATCGGGATGGATAGTGCGGCCGGCGATGTCGTTGATGCTGATCCCGCCTTCTCCCGCCTCATAAGGCAGTTCAACGTTGGCGTATTCCTTACCCTTTTCTGTAAGCACCTTGAGGCGGATGTAAATACTGAACATGTGCAGGTCGTCTTCTGTTTTCTCTTCGCGGAAAAGATAGACGGCTGCGGCGCCGGGAACCTCGGGTTGCGAGGTCATCGAGAGTTCTTCGGGTGTAGGTGCCGTCCACTGATCTGCATGAACGAGAGGCACGGCAACACCGAGGAGGGAGCTGAAGAGCACGGCACAGAGGAGCCGGCGGCCTGTGGTACGGTTCATTTTTTTGGTCGTTCCTTCTTCGGTTGAGTTTTTGACTTGTCAGGGAACTATTGTTTCTTCAGTATGGCGTGACTTTGCTCGTCGGCTGCGATTACGCCAGCCAGCTTCTGGAGGTCTCCGTACTTCTCGGGCGGCAGAGTTACCTGGCGGACGGTGTAAGTACGGCTGTAGTGCAGAATGTTGCCTTTGATCTGGCTTGCGCTTTCGTAGGAGGCGAAACCAAGATCGAGTTTGACCGGTTCAGGCATTTCATCGACCGTGTAGCCGGGCGGGAGTTCAATCTCGTAATCGTCCTTAGCCTGCAAAGTCTCCTGCAGGTCGATGGGGACGGTGCGAGGCTTGTGGTCGGTCTCGAGGGATTCGCTGCCGAGGACACGAGGGCGAACCATAAGTAACGATCCCATCGATTTAGCGTAGCGTTCGGCGTCAAGTGAGTAGGTGGTGGTCAGATCCTTGTTGAGCGATTCGGCGTTCTCTACTTTTACGTCCGAGACCTTAAAGGTGGTGAAATCTCGTTCGAGAATATGATCGAGGTAGTCGCTCTGCTCCTTCGCATCGCCGGTGGTAAACATGGTACGACGATGCTCCGATACATCGCCGAAGCGCTTTTCAGTGACAACGCCTTTGAGCGAGCCATCGGGCTGCAGCTGAAACTTAGCTGTACGGCGAATGGTGTTGAGTTCGGGTGAGAGCAGGGGAAACTGAACGATCTGGCTGTCCTTGCCTTCCACGAGAACGCCGTAACCACCCTGCAGATTATGCGCAAGCTGACCGAAGGCCGTCTTCTCCCAGGTAGGGTCGAAGATAAGGTATTGCCGGCCTGTTTTAGCAGTGATGACACTGTGTAATTTGGGAGAGCTATAACCTTTCGGGATCTCGATGGCTGCGATCATGTGATCACCAAGGATCGAAGGCGCATCGGGGTCTACGACACCGCGTCGATCATCAACGAGCATAAGGGTGGAGTGGACATCGACAGTCGAAAGCATAGCGGAGAGCAGCGTGGCCTTATCCTTACAATCGCCATAACGATTGCGAAAGATGTCCGAAGCAAAATGCGGCTGATGGCCGCCAATTCCCATTTCGATGACGAAATAGCGAATTTGTTTCTGAACAAACTCAGCAATGGCTTCAGTCTTGTCGTAGAAATCTGTCTTGTCGCCGACCAATTCCTTTGCTTTGGCAGCGATCTCTGGCGTGGCGACGAGGCGATCTTTTGCCAATGTGCCGTACCACTCCCCGACGCTCTGCCATGTGCCTTGTGTAACTGAGGTACCGCCCGGAGCGCCATAGTGCACGGTCATACGTCCGGCGAGCGCCCACTCCGATGGACGCATAAGGACGTGATCAAGATCGATCGCAGGTGTGTCCTTCATCTCCCAACGCCAGCGCTGATGTTCGAGATCGACGGCTTTCACCTGATCGTGATGCGCCCAGACCGTTCCGTAGGTGTAGCCTTGCGGCAGTTCCAGCGTGAAGGATTGATTGAGTCGCGGAATATCGCTTTGGAAGAACCAGGTCTTCTCGGTCAGGTAAGGGCGGATGCGCTGCTCGTACTCGTAGGCGACGATACCGCCGGGATCGCGGCCGGGAGCCTTGGCAACTTTGAACTTCTCATCACGGTAGAGGCTACCCTCGCCGGAATAGCCATATTCGACGATCTCGTTGTCCTTGAGGGCATATTCGTGGCCATCGGAGCCGATGCTCCATACATGCAGCGAGAGTATTTTCGTGTCCTTGTCGAACGGTACCTCAATCACGGCATCTTCTCTGCCCTGAGGACGGAGAATCTTCAAAGCGTAACGGTGGTGCTCCGTAGCTGTGCCGTCGGGCGCGACCGAATAAGTGGTCTCGTCCATAAGGACCACGGCATTGGTTTCGGGGGAGTAATGCGGAAGGCTTTGTGCGGCTGCGGCGCGGACCCAGTCGGGAACACTATCCTTCGACGCGATGGCCGGCACCGTAGCGGCGAAGAAGAAGTTGGCAGTAATAAAGAGCCGCCTGCAGGCTCCTTGAAGTAAAGCAGTGCGACCGATCATGAAGCCCCTTGCACACACGTTCTCTACTAACGGAGCCTGATATGGCCTGATCGAGACGATCTGTGCGCGTTCGAGTGTTATACGACGGATACCGTTTGCAGATCAAGGTAAATCAATGTGCAGGGATTCCCTGTTTGTGGGATCGCCTTGAAGAGACTGCAAATGACTATGGGACTCGGAGAGGGCGGAAGCCGCTGGTTGGGAAGAGTCCCGTTGGGCCACTCTCCGTTGGGTATTGAGGTTTGAAAAGATAGCGAAAAAAGAACCCGCCGGAGACCGTTTTGTAGTTGTACGAGTTATTGGCAATGAGGAATCCACCGACGTACCAATGGTCGGCTACTCGATAGGACGCCTCCGAGTTGACCGAGTAGTTTAGAGCGGTATTGCTGCTCTGGGGGAATATCGGATTGCCGAATCCTGTTTGCAAAGGCCGGTCCAGAGGAAAATAGGGAGCCTTGTCTTCCTGGAAGGTCTGGACGCCCACGCTGCCGTTGATGGCGTAATGAAAGTTCTTGTTGTAGTAGCCCGAGTACGATATGGGAACCGAGGCGAGGAAGTAGACGTTCGGGCTGAAGTAGCCGCCCGTCCCGTAGGTCATATTGAGCTGGTTGTTGTCGTAGTGCATTCCGAAGAAGTTCGCCCCGATATTGAGGCTTCCATATCCAGGCCAGTTCTTCACTCGGAAGTAAGCGCCCATTGTGCCCTCGAATTTTCGATTATCGAGGACATGATAGCCGGTGAGGGAGGCGCCGTCGGCAGAGGCGTAGAAGCCGTTCTTCTCAGTACCAACGTCGATCCGGACGCCGCCACCAGTAGAGATAACACCGCCCCATATATTGCCGCCAAAGATTGCCGTGGTGGTGCCGGGATCGCGAAGACCGGCATAGGAGAGCTGCGTATCCTTTACCGAGTCGCGGTCGCCGAAGAAGGTAAAGTGGCCTCCCATCGGGCGCCATTGAGCATGGGCTGTGATGTTTGAAACCAGAAACGTGTAAGGGGTGTAACCAACTGCGAGGCCGATGTTGGCAGTGGTCAATTGCACCTCGCCCCCGATGCCGCTGGCAAACTGCTGAGCCGGGGGAGTGATTGCGTTGGCAGGCAGTGTGCCTAGAATTGGAATCGTACCGGTGGCGCTCTGGAAGAATGTCGTGTCGATGGTTCCGGAGTTCAGGAAGACTGGCCGGGGTATCACAGAGACGCGGACCGCTTTGCCCATCACTGCGGTGGCCTCAAAGGGAGCCTCTATATCGGTAAGACGGTCGAAGCCCGCTATGCCGCTGCGATAGCGGCCATAGGCAGTGCCACCGATCCATCCGCTGTACGAGCCTTCGAGGGCCGCAAGCTCGAGCTCTGTTTGAGCACGCTGTGAGAGTGGCGGGCCGGGTACGGTAGCGTAACTGCCGCTCAGGGGTGGAACGTTTTTTGCAGCAAGATCGGCATCGCTTGGAGGCACTCCCTGCGATGCGTCGGGACCAAGGGCGGGATAGGGAGAGCTTTGGAGCGGCTGGCCCACGTTGGGGTAGGTCATGGCCGGAAGCGCTGGTTGCGCCGCGGTCCGGGCCGGAGGGTTGGAGGTTGTTCGGCGACGCGTGGTCGTTCCGTGCGAGACGGTTCCGGGCTGGGGATATTGCTGGCCCAGGCTGTCTCCGGTCTGGGATTGGCTGTATTGGGCGTTCTTCGTAGTGAGGGCTTCGTCAGGCGGGGGGTTACTCTGGCCCATCATGACCGGACCGGAGTGGGAACCGGTGCGGGCGTTCGGCATATAGCGCGCTGTTGGCAGGACGTCCGTGACATCATGCTGCGGCGGGGCGTTGCGTGGACTATTGTCTCCCAACTGAATGGGAACCGGCGAGGGCGTATATCCGTAGCTTTGCGCCGGAGGTACGTAAGGAACGTAGGGGCCGTAGGTCTCCTGAGGAGCTGCAGTGATAGGCGGCTGCTGCGCCTGAGCCTCCTGGGTCAGCCGCATGATCTGCTGGCGCTGAAAGTCCTGAGACGACAGATCGCCCGGCACGGTCGCGGGCGAATACGGAGACTCTGAAGCTAACTGGAGAGGAGAATTGGCGATGGGTGGCGGACTGACTGCAGCGGCTTGTGGGACATAGTCCCCCAGTGTAGATCGCGTCTGCCTGGCGATCCGTGGTGCCGGATTAGCCATGTATGAGGGAACGGCGCTTGACTGGGGAGTCAGCTGAACAGGCGCCTGGCCGTAGACGTTGTTGTAGTTCGGTAGATATGGCTGGGCCGGGGGTGGTGGGGGAGCAGCGGGCTCAGAACTATTCGAATCTGGCTTGCTGAGCAGCGTGGCGAGGTCCTGTGGCTCTGCCGGCTTGGGCAGGCGAGCTACAGGAACGGGCTGGCTTAGCTCATTTGCCAGCTCAGCGCCGGGATCGCCTGGGGGCATGGCAGCAAGAGAGGCTCGGAAGTAGTCTGCCGCACGGCCGCTATTACCCTTGAGTTGCTCAAACTTCGCGCCGAGGTTGAGCATCTCAGCGTCTTTTGGGTAAGCGTCGAGACCATACCGCAACCATGTCTCGGCGATCTTGCTGTCCCCGGCCGCAAGGGCTGCTCCCACTGCGGATTTGTAGTCTGAGGCAGAGGCCGAGGTCATGTCCTGCGACTTGAAGATGGCAACAGCCTGCTTCGGCAGCCCGGCGCGAGCATATCCTGATGCTAGGGCTCTGAGAACACCGGGATTATCCGGAAAGGACCGTGCGGCAGCGTTGAGGATGGCCAGAGAACGCTTAACGTTTCCCGCTGCGGCGGCCTGGTTGGCGCGACGGACAGCCCAATTAGTCCAGATCGTCTGCACCGTGCGACGTTGCTCGTTGGTCAGGTCCTGCCGGCCGCCAAGCAACATAAGCTGGCGATAAAGTCCTGCATCATTACCACCGTTGAAGAGTAGCCACGCATCCTGAATATCGACATCGGCCGGAGCGATTGTGCGCTGAATGGCATAGTGCTGCTTCACGCGGTCAAGGAAGACCATCGCCTCGCGAGGCTGGCCGAGAGCGTTGTAGACGGAACCAATCGTCTGAAGATATTCGACGTCAGACTCTAGCTGCACGCGGACCGGTTGTGGTATCTGCTGCACCTGAGCCAATGCTTCCTGGTCGCGGCCTGAAGAGTGGAGAACTGACAGCAATCCCTTCCATGCCTCGGGTCGATCCGCGTTCTCGGTCAACACCTGGCGATAAATCGGGTAGGCTCGTTGCGGCTCATTGCGCGAGAGATAAACACCGGCCAACTGGAGGAGAAGCTCCGTGCTGGGCTTCTGACCGGCAGCTGTCTGAGCTTCAATCGATTTCTCGAGTATCTCCTGCGCTGCATCCAGCCTGTTCTGGCTCTGATAGATGGAGGCCACCGTAGCCTGAAAGCCAGGATCGCGCATCGCCACTGTATAGGTTGATGGCGGCATGTTCGTGAGAGTTTGAAGCGCTACTTGATCCTGCTTCATCGCGTGCTGAACGCGGACCAGCCCCTGCCAGGCGGCGGTATTGTTCATGTCGGCTGCAAGTATTTGGCGGAAAAGCCCGGCAGCCTGATCGAGGCGATTGGCCTGCAGGAGCAGACCGGCATATTGGAGCTGCGTCTCCACCTGCAATCCATGTGCTCCTGGAGGAAACGGCAGATCGAGCGCGCTCTTCAGTACACGCTGCGCATCGGCGTCACGGCCAACCGCAGAGTACGCAGAGGCAAGCGTACGGAGGAAGTCCGGATCGCGCATGAGTTGCGAACGAACGGCGGTGGGAATGCGCTGTTCCGTTAGCAGGGCCTGCGACGCATTGCCCGCGGCATACTGGGCCATGAAGAGACCGCGCCAACCTGCTGTCGCTGTAGGCTTCAGCTTGACGTAGCGCTCAAAAACTTCGATGGCAGGTCCGGGCTGTTGTGCTTTCAAGAGCGTCCCACCGAGTCCTTCCAGCGCCTCGGTGCTGCTGGGGCGCATGGCAAGCGCTGCCTGATACTTCTGCTCGGCAGTGGTCAGGTCGTTCTCGTTGAGAGCGATCGAGCCCTCGCCCATAACGAAGTAGAAACGAGCGTTTTCAAGTGCAGCATCGAGCCCTGCGTCGCGTGCACCATCCTGCTTGGCCTGCTCAAGGAAGCTGATGGCACCCCCGAAGTTGGCCTGTTGCATGCGGACATAACCCATGCCGGCGAGAGCACGAGCGTTCTGCGGCTCACTCGCAAGTATGGCTTTGAAGCGGGTCTCTGCCTCATCGAGCCGCTTCGCGTTGAGTGCCTTGTAGGCCTCCTGCTCCCTTGCATTGCTGGCCCGAAGAGCGGCATCCGCGGCGATCTGCTCAGGCGTCTGCGGCACGGATGGCTTGCCGGGGACGGGCTTGGGCTGGTTACGGAGCGCCTGGCTCAACTGGGCGTCGTTATGCTTGGCGAGATAAGCTTTGATGTCCGCTGCCGATGCTGGATTGGCCGAGTCCCATACGAGAGACTGCCGGAGCGCCTCGACCGCCTGCGGGTCGTTAGGATGGCGCTCAAGATACTTCCTGCCTTCTGCCCGCGTCTGCGGGTTGTAGGTGAGGATGCGCCCTAGCGCTACCTGATACCGCGAGTCGCTCGGAAATTTTTCAACCAGGGCGCGAAGTCCAGCGATAGCGTGCGCACGGCCTTCCTCAGTTGCAGACTCAGTCTCGTAGTAGGCGAGCGCCCAGTCGCCGGGCGGAGGTGTATTGCCAAAGACCTGACGATAGATCGCCATCGCCTGCGCATACTGACCCGATTGCGCATATTTGCCGGCCTGTTGCAGCTGTGTCGCCTGATCCTGCTGCGAACCCATCTTCTCGATGCGAGCGATGTTGGGGTCGTTGGCGTTGATGGCGCGCAGACGATCCAAATAGGTTCCGGCGAGTGCGGTATTGCCGCTCAACTTGGCGGCACGCGCCAAACCGGCAAGTGCATCCACGTTGACGGGATCGGCCAGCAAGACCTGCTGCCAAGTCTGTACCGCCATGTCCATGCGGCCTCTCACTTCAAGTGCATGGGCCTTATCCAGGAGAGACTGGGTCGCTGATTCCACCGTTTGGGCACGCAGTTGGACAGGCAGCATCGCCGCGCTAAGTGCGCCGAGAATCATCGCTGCGGCTAGAGGTCGTATTGAGGGAACAATCTTCATAGTTCGCCACTCGGGTGACAGTGCGTTTGGAAACCAGCATCGTCACCTCTGCCGTCCTTCCGCAGCTTATCGCTTTTTCATGTTTTTGTACCGTTTTTTTCGCGGTATTTACTGTTTTGACACTGTTGGCTCTGGTAGATAGCGTCTTTTCCGTCAGTGCCACTTCACCTTCAGCCTTCCATCGCGATCGAAGCTATAACGCTGTTCGACCCACCCAGTGGAGAAAAGCGCAAGATTCTGGTCGTAATAAACCGGGGTTCGTCCGTACAGGCCCATGGCCGGGTTCCTCGTAGCTGCAAGGCGGTCCATCTGGGCCTTGGCCTGCGCTCTCATTCCTATGACCTGAAGGTACGGCACTATCGCCGCGGAGAACCCTGGTGGCGCATTGATGCTCACAATCCGGCCGCTGGCATTCACCACCTCCGGCGGCGCACTATGACTTTTCATATAGGCTGCCATGCCGGAGACATCTGTAAGCAGATCGCGGATCTTGGGGGCGTTAGGGTCAGAGATGCCCAGCCACAGATAGACTCGGATCGCATCGTAGCTGCCTACCGCCAAAGCGTTCGCTTTGTCCGGAGGCGGGCAGGGCCGAACGCCTGTACCGGCACTCACCCAGTCCATGGCAAAGCCGTCGACTGACCCTTGAGCCAGTATCCGCTCCAGTGAACTCTGGACCGCGTTCCACGGCCCCCGCGGCACAGCATTGGAGAGGCGGGTCAGAATAAACGGAGGCATATAGCTTGGATTTAAGATCCATGTGCTGTCGTCAGGATGAAAACCGACGGAACCGGAGAGCAGTGTCGTCCCCAGACCGAGGACATAAGCCACCTCGAGTTGTCCGATACGAATTGCAACCACGGTGCCTAGTTTTTCGTAGCGGGGTTCCTGCCATAGCCTGCCCGCTTCCAGCAGCGAGTACGCGATCCACAGGTCGGCATCCGATGCTGGATTGGGATCGAGGGTCTTCCAACTGCCGTCGGGACTTCTACCCCAACGCCAGGCAGGCAAGTGCTGTGTTAGATCGCCTCCCGCAAGGTTAATCTCGGTCCACCGCAGGAGCCTGTCAAATCTGACGCGATCGTTGGCAACCAGCGCAAAAAACATTGCGTAGGCTTGCCCTTCGCTAGTGGTGCGGTCTTGAGCACTACGATCGACGACCCGTCCCTGATCATCAACGACATACCGTGCATAGCTCTCCCACAAGGGCCATGTCTGCGCCTTAGCCGCCGACGAAAGACAGACTACCGGAATGAGTCCAATAGATAGCCACAGTAAAAACTTTCTTCTGACAGGGTCACCTTTAGCCATGGCGGCCGCCTCTTCAGTCGTTGCCTTGTAAGCGGGCCCGTGCCCTCCGCCGCAACATCGCGCGAACGATGGCGGCCATCAGGAAGCAGAAGATCATCGTCGAGACGACCATGAGCCACTGCAACTCTGAAAAGAGCATGTTAAGTCTGATCCAGGTGGAGAGCGAACCGACCCAGTAAACGTCGTTTCCGATCCGGTAGGAGATGAAGCGCTTCCCTTTGAGCACGCTCACGGACTGCGCGATATCGGAAGACTGCGAGGTTTTCAGGAAGACCGAAAGGAAGTTCGGCACCACAGTTTTGTCGCGCAGGACGACCAGTACGGCAGAGCGGTTGGAGCCGCTGGGCCACTCGATTCCCTCGATTAGAGCATCCGGCAGTCCGCCTGCAGTTTCCAATTCGCCGGACTGGATGCGGTCTGAGCTGCGAACCTTCCACCACGCACGTTGCAGCGGTGCGAAGAAACCCTGGGTGTCCTGAATATGCAGCCCGCTGCCATCAATCATCACCGGCAGTGAAGGGTTCAGTTTTGTCAGAGCCGGCTGATCGTCGACCGTACCGATGACCAGATAATCTTTGTGCCTGTTGCTCCTCATACCGTCTGCGTTGGTAACAGTCACGTTGAGCACCGGGTAGCCGGTTTGTCCGCCAAAGTGGCCCATGAAAGTGAGATATGTCTCAATCTCCTCGGGACCCGGTGTGTCCGGCAAGACCACGGTTGTATCAGTGAGATCGGCCCTCCGGGTAAACGGAAAGCCCGCATTTGCGAAGATCTCAAGGTTCGGCAACACGGTCCAGTGGGGTATGCCCCGAATATCGAGATAGGAGTCCTTCATGATGGCGCCCTGCATGTTGTACGGCGCCGTATCCTGACATCGGCCCTTCTTTGCCAGCAGGAAGATGAAACGCATCATCATCGTATTGGAGAACGGACGCATGTTCGCAACTGGTACCGGAACGATGGTCTCAAGATGAGCCGATGCGTTTTCCGTATGCGGCAGCGGCGTCGAACTTATATAGGCATCATTTGTATAGACCTGCAGCGAGCTTTCGTTCGACAAAGGGATGCCGTTGTAGCGGTAGCCCATGTGAAAGCCTAAATTCTGCATGGCGCCATAGAACAGATCTGGCGGGACACGCATGTAGACCGCCACGGGGACCGATCCGTCGCCCTGCAGGTTGCCTGTTTGAGTAATATCGCCAACATGAGTGATCTTGTCAGTGCTGAGCCACCGCGGAGCGTCATCAGGATTGCGTGGCTCGGGTACTTTCAAATTGGAAATACGTACCTGGTCGCCGTTTAACAGATCGCGTTGAAGCGTTAGACCCATGGCGGCGGTCATGAGGTCTTCCGGATTATCGCCAGTAAGAACAAGAACTTTGGAATATGGGTCGTTGGGATTGGCCCGCATGGCAATCGTTGGGCCTGAGCTGTCGTTGACTTTGAGCGAAGCGGGAAGATCGGCCGCATTCTCGCTGATGACAATGGCATTCCCCATAGGAATGGTGCCAATGGAGACAGGAAAACGGACGGCACGAAAGTCCGTGAGAATACCGAACCAGGAAGTAACGATACCAGCCGCTTGCAGCGCCTTCGGAGAGGGCTGACTCAGGAAGACTATAGGCACGACCGGATGAAGATTGACTGCGGCATCGTAAAACGGCAAAGGCAGTAATTTAAGGTCGTTATGCAGAGGCAACAGCGAACCTGCCAGCTGAATGGTCGTGGTGGGATCGATGTGGCTCCACAGGGTCGTGTGAGAGGGATCCTCGCACTCCATTGTGTAGTGCCCGACGAACTCGAAGGTAAGCTGGTTATCGCGAACGAGCATCTCCGCAGGGATCGTGAGTGTCGCCTCCAGCAGGACATTGTTCTCTGTAACACTGAGCGACTGGTTCTCTACCCGCTGCGCCGCCGTCGATGCGCTTGGCGGAACAGGAGGAGTATTAACGGCAAGAGTGGCGAACAGAGTCCCGTTCAGGCTCACCTTGAGATGGCTGAGCGATGGAATCAGGCCGGGGGAGAAGTGATAGTGCAGCTTCATGGTCGCAGTCTTAACGACCTGAGTCTGCGGGATCGAGAAATAAACGGTGTGATATGCATCGACGCCGCGAAGTACGATCGTGTCAGGAACGCCAATATCGGCTAGGGTGAAGATATTGTCGAAGGTGCCCGGCGCTACGGGACGTGCCTGCGCGCCGGTGTCTATCGGCGAAGTGACGTTACTCTCGGTAGATGCTGACTGTGGTTCCGGGATAGCCTGGAGTTGCCCAAAGAGGTTGCTTGTTCCGGCAAAAAGGGCCAACAGAAGCAGAGGGACAATGCTCGTGATGAGCTTTCCCTTCGGCTGATTTTTCTTCTTCGTCTTCATCAAACCTCGTATTGTCTGCGAAAGCCCGTGCACGGCCAGTTCGAAGATGCGGCCCAGGCTCTTGAGCGGCCGGTCAGCCTCTCGCGTCTCTCCCCACCCAAGCCATGTATCGGCACGAGAGTAAAGCACCATGGTGAGCGCTTCTTCTTCCTGCAAAGTCAGGGGGTCGAACTGAGCACGCAGTATATTGCCGTCGAGCCCAACAATAGTCGCCGGCAGCGTGGCATCACCGGCAAGCACTGGAAAGACTAACTTTACGGTGTCGCCGGCAGCAGCACTCGTAATATCGCGCTCCGTCTTTATCATGACTCCGCCGCTTGAAAGATCGGCGGTGACACCTTGAATCTTTGTGCCGCTTGCCAACACCACCGTGGTGGGTACAGCCATAGCGACGCGCACTGTCTGACGGCGTTGCTGGCTCTCCCATGCCACCGCTGTGGCTACGCTCAGGATGACCATGTTGAACATGACCCATATCAGGTTCATGATGATGGTGCCGGGATGGGTACCGTCATACAGCCCACTGATATAGGGAATGGGAATGTAGAAGAAACGTGGGATCGCCATCAACATGGCGATGAAGTTCATCCCGAGCATGAAGAGGAACGGCTGAGCGATGCGGGTATCGAAAAACTTTCGGTTAACCACGCCGCCCTTGGCAGTCACGTTGAAGCTGCCAAATTTCGGGTTGACCATTGCAAGCATGGTCGGCAGAAAGATGTAGGGCGCAAGTACGGTCTCGTAGATTTCGTTCCAGAACGAGTGGCGATGCTGCCCTTGGATCCGCGAGTTGGTGATATTCGACAGCACCAGGTGCGGAAAGGCATAGGCAAGAATCGCCGCCCAGTAGCCAGGAACGTTTACGCGCCCAAGGATGAGGTAGATCAACGGCGCAGTCAGGAAAATCAGCCGTGGAAACGCGTAGAAAAAGTGCGCCATCGCGTTGAAGTAGCAGAGCCGTTGTGCAGGCTTCAGACCTCGGGCGAAGAGGGGGTTGTCCGTGCGCATGATTTGGACCATGCCGCGTGCCCAGCGAATGCGCTGTTTCACGTGACCGCTCAGCCGTTCCGTCGCTAATCCGGCCGCCTGCGGAATGTTGATGTACGCGGTGTTCCAGCCGTTGATCTGCATTCGCAGCGATGTGTGAGCATCCTCGGTCACCGTTTCAACTGCAATGCCCCCAATCTCATCGAGCGCCGTTCGGCGAAGGACCGCGCAGGAACCGCAGAAGAACGTCGCGTTCCAGAAGTCATTGCCGTCCTGGACGATGCCGTAGAAAAGCTCGCCCTCGTTGGGAATGACGCGGAACTGGCCCAGATTGCGCTCGAACGGATCTGGCGAATAGAAGTGATGCGGCGTCTGCAGCATCCCCAGCTTGCTGTCGCGCAAAAACCAGCCGAGCGTGACCTGCATGAAGCTGCGCGTAGGGACGTGGTCGCAATCGAAGATAGCCACGAAAGGCGAATCGAGCCGCGCCAGTGCCCGGTTGATATTGCCAGCTTTGGCATGGGCATTGTCGTCGCGCGTCATGTAGCCGATACCTGCTGCTTCGGCAAACTCCCGGAACTCCTCGCGCTTGCCGTCGTCCAGGATGTAAACATTCAGTTTGTCCGCCGGCCAGTCGATGTTCATCGCAGCCAGCGCCGTATACTTCACCACACTCAGAGGCTCGTTATAGGTAGGAATCAGAAGATCGACCGAGGGCCACTTCGCTGGGTCGTCCGGCAGCGGCACCGGTGTGCGGCGTAGCGGCCATATCGTCTGCATATAGCCAAGGAACAGAATTACGAACGCATAGGCTTCGGCCATTAGAAGCAGGGACATGAAGAAGCCATCGAGCCAGCTCCATGCCGAACCAGGATCTAAAAAGAACTTCGTCGTGGTCGCGATTCTCCAGAACCCGTAGCGAAACGTCGAGTACCCCGACGCAAACATCAGCGTCAGAGTCACGAGGTATGAGCTCGAACTGCGGTCCATCCAGATTGCAAGCAACACCGTAAGCAGGCCAAGCACAAGCTGCTGCGGCCACGTCAGTTCAAGAACACCCGTGAACCCCAGAAGAGTAATGCCGGAAACGAGGATGACGAATCGTAGAACTCTAAGCAGGAAGGCGTCGCCGGACTCGAACGACCGCCACAGTGACGATTGGGTCATCGTTCACTCCAGCGTACGTTTCGGAAGCCGGCAGTGGCCGGGGCTGCGATAGTGCGGAGCCAGGTTGCAACGTTCAAGTAGTCCTCGGAGACGGGCGATTCCGGTGCGTAATCCACTACGGTCATTCCCTCTGCCAGTGCTTCGCTCACCGCCGGCGCGCGACGGATGACAAAGGGCAGAAGGCGGTCGCCTAGCTGGCGTCGCAGAACCTCGCGAACATCGAGGTGCAACGGCAGCGACGCGTCAAACTGGTTCAGCACATAGTACGGCTGAATGGGTCGACCATCCGCGTCGACGCAGCCGTGAAAGAACTTCTCAACCGACTGCAGACTGATAACCGAATTCATATCGGGCGCAACCGGCACAAGAATGGTCGGATTCATTCGTGCCATGTGGCGAACGATCCATCCCGAACTGGGGGTCAGGTCCAGGAGAATGCGGTGCGTTCCGCGGCTGTTGTTGATGATCTCCTCGACGAGTGCCTCCTGCGCCGCCTCGTCGCCGATCCTCTGATCGATGTCATAGCTGACCAGGTAGATGGGTGCGTCGGTGCTGCCACTGGGGGGCGAGAAAGTACGAACAGTTCCCTGCCGAAGCTCGCTTGCACCGAAGTAAAACGGCAGCAGACCGTGTGAGGTCGTATCGGTCAACAAAACCTTCTCCCCAAGCGAAGAAAGCGAGCGGCCAATCGTAGCGACGAGGCTGGTCTTGCCAACGCCGCCAGCCAGCGAGAAGACCGCAAGTATCGGCGTGCGAATCTCCTTCTGCCGCACGGGGGTGGGCTCGGGCTGTTCCTGTCCGGGCTGCTCGAAGACGCCCTTCAAAGCAAACCAGCGGGCGGCCACACGTTCACGCGAACGCTGCAGCGTCTCGGCCACAGACGACTGCGTCGGTGGCGCAGAGGGCATTGGCATAGCTTGTTGTTGCGCGGCAGGCGGAGCATACAGCCACGCCGGTCCTGCGGGGTCCGCTGTATAAGCTGCACGCTGCGTGGAAGAGTCGGTCACTGAATCCGGCAACGGTTCCGACCCAACTCTTCGCGGCAGGTCAGAGTAAACCGGCGCTGGCTGATATCCGGAGACGTCCTGTGCCCGGCGTCCACGTGCGGGATCTGCAGAAGCCGGAGCCTGTGAGAACGGCGAAACGGGTCTGATTGGTGGAGATGTTTGCCCAGACACGGGTGTGGTGGATTGAGGCGGCAGCGGATCGACAACAGATCTCCTGCCCGCGAGAAACCCAGAATCGAACGAGCCTTCTGTTTGACCTGTTCGACCACCCGATTGCTCCGAAGCACGATCACCAAAGGATCCGGTACGCGCGGGGGCACGCTCCACTGAATTTACGGCTGTAGCATCCGGTCGCGACTGACGAACCTCTGATTGCGGTGGGTGAGGCGGAAGATCGGTTCGCCGCTTACCTCCAACCATAGGCTGCCCGGGCTGCGGAACATCGCCGGAAGCCATGGATCGCTTCGAGTCGACAGGCGTCATAGGGGCAACCGGGATCGGTACTTGCCGGTTCCGAACCGGAGCCGACTTGAGCCCTGAATCGTCCTGCGCCGGCTGACCATACTCCGGGCCACGATAGATTTGGCGCACACCCGATGCGTCGTCAGGGCTGTAGCCCTGAGGCCGGCGCACGGAGACCTGCGAGGCGGGCGACCTATACTCCGGTTTGGCTGCGGGTGGATAGTTCTCCACTGGCTGCGAACCGGAGATGTAACGGCTTTGGCTGGCGGCAGGCGTTGCATCAGATGCAACCGTGGGCCTTTGAACACTGCGTTCTTCCTGATCGGGCGTCGACCGCATTGATTGCGAAGTCGACGGCGGTTGAATCGGGGTGTCGGATATTGTTGGCGTATAGGGATCCGACGTCTGGCCCGGAACCTGAGGCACACTCTCTGAGCCGAACTGTTTTCTGCGGCGTATTTCCGATTCCGCGTAGCGCGCGGCTTGTCTTTGTGCGGATTCATGCGCCTCGGCAATCTCGCGCTCCTCTCGCCGGGCTGCAGCCTCGGCAATAGCAGCAGCCTCGGCCCGGCGTGCCGCTTCCACACGTTCAGCAGCCGCCGTGCGTGCCGCTTCCTCCGCTTCTCTCAACGATCGCTGCACCCCGGAATCGGACATATGGTCCGGATTCGTGCGCGCTACCTCGGCTGCCTGTCGCGCCGCTGACTCTGCCGCTTTGGCTGCGGCTTCTGCCTCGGCCTGCGCCAGCAATGCCTGTTCGCGAACCTGCTCTGCTGCGCGATGTCTCAGCTGGGCGCGATACTCCCGCCGCGATGCCGAAAAGTCGCGATACTTGGCTCCATGCAGATTGGCCCAGGAGTAAAGCACCGCCACATCTTCCGGCGTCTCCGCTGCCAGTTCATCATCCCTGTCTCTGCCGCGCGATTCCATATATTTTCGTCCTGTACGACGCTTTTCGATGCCACCTGGAGAAAAGGAGCAATCGGGCTACATCTAGCCGCACCGTTGCACCTAATGTTATGCAATAGCCCGAGGCTACTGCGCTCGCTTTCTCAAGTCAATGAATGCCCTGTGCGACTTTAGTGTCACGGCAGTGCCCCGGAGGCCAATTAGCTCAATAATTTGCACAAGAATCTGACATGGAAATCGGTAATGAGACTTGCCCGGTTGCTCGAAGATCACGGCATCATTATGCGACAGCTGAACTACCCCAGGTTTGCACCGCCGACTGTGCTAACTTGGTAGTGTGGTCTGAGAGCGTAGCTCAGTTGGTAGAGCATCGCCCTTTTAAGGCGTTGGTCCTGGGTTCGAGCCCCAGCGCTCTCACCATAAAATTCAACAATTTACAAGCAACACCAAAACCTCTCAATACCCAGTGAGTCACATTTGGGTTACTGAGACGACACTTTTCTTATGTACCGGAACCGGCGGGGGCGATTGCAGTCGCGTTCACCAGCAGGTATCTCCTCGATATTGACGCCGGGAGAAAAATGCATCGCAATCAGCGTTGGAAGAATGTCAGCGATAACGCGCCAAACATTATGGAATAGCAATTCCGCATATGTGGACTCGTAGAACTTATCGTACTTGGATATGTCGTCTTTCCTATGCTCCAAGCAGTCATTCCGAAAAATCTCCTAGCTCGTTATGCCAACGGAGGCGTTGTTCCCGCATCGCATTGCAAAATTTTCCTGAAAGTTCAGGATGCTTCTGCTCAAACTCCTTGACGCCATTCTCGAATTTCTTGTCATCTTTGAAAAGAAAGCGAAGTTCAAATCCCAGGAGTTTCGCTGTTCTAGGCATGAGGTCTGCATAGGCGTGCCATAACTCACGGGCAAAGCTTTCATAATTCTGTCTTCGTTCCAACTCTGATGGGGTTTCGTTGATCGACAGGCGAATCTTTTTAAGATTCTCGAAGGCTGGCATCAATCCTTCTGTCAAAAGCACCATTATGGCTTCCTCCACTTTTTTCCGGTTTTCGCCATGGATGCTGCTTGCGCCCAGGAGTTCTGGCAATTCGCACGAAAGCTGCTCAATGAATTCCTCTGATGCTCCAACGTTAGCGAAAAGCACCGCTCCCACTCATTAGGTTCTTTGCCGTTATCAGTGACGCTCCAGATGTCAGAACCACTTACGAAGTGGAGAGCATTATCTTTCACGAACATGCCAGTAATCTTTTTACCCATATGAATGTGGATATTGTATCCAATTTTCGCCTTTAATTCGCCCTTACACCTTGCTCTATGACTTGGCTCATGGACCCAATGCCGAACAGACGGCGGCCGTCAACGCATCGCATCTATCTGCACTTCATGCACGGCCTGAAGGCTGGTATTGCCAGTTCCTAGAGCCTGATCCCACAACACCACTGCCGCGTACGGCTGGAACCCGGCCGGGAAGATCGTATTGAACTATGCTCAAATGCGAAAGGACGTAAGCGATGCAAAGCCCGCGACGGACCGTTCTGTTATGCGCATGCTGCCTCGCTCTGCTATCGCTGCATCCTTCGATTGCCCAGGATCAGAAAGAGCGGAACAAAGAGATCCCTCCGGCGAGAGCGCAGGAGATACGTGAGCTTCAGTCGATCTTGTCCACCCAGCCCAACGATCCCGCCGCACTCTTCAACCTCGCCGCGGAGTACGCGACCATCGGTGACGGCCCCAAGGCCCTGGACCTGTTGGAAAAGATGGCCAAAGCGCATACCGGTATGGATCCCAACGCACCCGCTGGCCGTCCCTTCAAGAACATTGCTGACGACCCTCGATTCCTGTCGCTCGTAGCGCAAATTGAGAAAGAGAATCCACCGGTCGTCCGCAGCACAATCGCGTTTATACTCCGCGAACGCGATCTCTTGCCCGAAGGGATTGCTTATGATCCTGTTGGCAAAACGTTCTATGTCAGCAGCATAGGCAAGCACAAAATTATCGCAGTCCATCTGGATGGTTCAGCAAAAGACTTCAAGGCTTCAGGGCAGGACGGACTAGGCGAGACACTGGGGATGAAAGTGGATGCCAAACGGCGCATCCTGTGGGTTGTCAGTGATTCCTTTGCGCAAGGCGTGCAGGACAAAGCAGAACGCCAGGGCGTCTTTCAGTACGACCTGAAGACTGGCGCGCTTCGCTTCAAACACCTGCTCCCGCCCAACTCAGGTGGATTTCTGAATGACGTTGCCCTTAGCTCAACCGGCGAAGCCTTCGCTACCAACACAGGCACCGGAGAGGTCTTTAGCGCTTCACCGGATCACGATGGCCTCGCGCCATTCCTGCCGCCGAACTCCGTAGTACAAGCCAACGGCATTGCCGTTTCGCCAGACGACAAGCTACTCTTCGTAGCCGGGTGGATCGGAGTCGCACGTGTCGAAATCGCCACCAGGCAAGTGCAACTTCTAGCCAAGCCGCGCAACATCGCCGACGCCAATATTGACGGCCTTTACTTTCACAACGGCGCGCTCGTCGGAATCCAGAACCCCGACGTACATCCCGGCAGGGTCATGCGCTACTACCTGAATCCAGCCAGGAACACCATCGAACGGGCCGAGGTTCTCGAAGCTTACAACCCCATCTTCGATGGCCCCACTACCGGCACTCTGGTCGGCGATTTTCTCTACTTCGTCGCCAATCCGCAGATCGAAAAACAACGAGAAGACGGCTCCGTGCCACCGCCCAGCAAATTTCAGGACATTTACATCGTCAGGCTGAAGCTGTAATCGTCACGTCGTCTCGGCTCTCGTATCAGTATGACGATCGGCGAAACGCATTTAGAAACCACTCCATTTGTGGCTGCAAAGTCGGATTTTCGGCAAGTTCGCTCTGCAGCAGATCGTAGTTTCCGAAAACCCCGTTTCGTGCGAATTGCAGACGCCTCGTTAGTTGGGGAGACTGTTGAGGAACGTGGTCATCTCCTCCACGACCTCTTTTGTGTTGGAACGGAAGATAAAATGATCGGCACCCGCAATACGCACTACGCGAGCTTCTGGAACTGCTCCCTGGAACGCATCGGCTTGGGCGTTCGTTGTTTCGCCGGGTGAACGAGAAATGGCGAAGATGGCTAGGGTCGGGACATGGATCTCAGTGAACTTCTGCGCTCCATTGACCAACGCTAGAAGAATGGGCGGAGGGGGCGGCGCATCTTTCCGGCGGGCTGGAGGAGCAGGCTGAGAAGCAAACCTCCGATCCAGTGCTTTCAGGTCTTCGTCAAACCTTGCCACTGATGCTTCCAGGGCAGCAAAGTCGGAACGGGTCTGGAGCGTAGCAGAAAACAGAAGGCTCAAGTGCTGCTGAAGGTCTTTAGCGTCAATGATCGGGTCGCCAAGTGTTGGCGAGTACAGCGCGTACGGGTACCCAGCCTCCAAATAGACAAGGCCACTCACTTCCTCGGGGTGACTAGTCGCTATCGAACTTAGTTCTTCGCCAGCCAGAGAATGACCGACTAGTACAGGCCTGTCGATTTTCAGCGCGGTGATGACTGCTAGAACATCTTTTCCAAGACGGTCGGCTGAGTAGTTTTCCTGATCAGGCGTAGGGGCACTTGACCCTCCGAAACCGCGCCGTGAGATAGCGAGCACTCGATGCTTAGGTAGAAACATCGGTGCGAAGTCATCGAACTCGTGACCATCCAGGCCCATGCCCGCCAAAAATATGATCGGACGTCCCGACCCGCCAAAATCCAACACTTCAAGTTTAACGTTGCCGTCTACTGCAATCTGCTTTGTGGTGTGCTGCGCGAGATCTGATTTTACGGGAACCTGAGCAGATAAGGCCGAGCAGAGGAAGGTAAGGGCAGCTAAGCAAAGTTGATTCCGTAGCAAGTGCGGTTCTCCGGTAGGAATAGGTTACAGACGTTTTGTACAGCTAAATGTCGCTAATAGTTGTTCCCGAAAAGTCTTGTTATCGGCAAGTTCCGCTGCTCGAAAGCTGACGTCGGGGAGGCCACTGCCCAACAAGTTCGCTTGCACTTGGAGACTCAAAAGAGTATCGAATCAGCCAAACTTACTGAGTTGGCTCCTCGGCAAACGTCTGATTCACACCCTCCTCAAGTGACGTGAACGGTGCACTATATCCACATGCTCGCAAACTCGTCACTTCAGCCTGAGTGTAGTGTTGATACCGGTTCTTCAGATCGCCCGGAAACGGAATGTATTCAATCGCACCCCGCCCATGTACCTGCATCAGGGACTCCGCGACTGCCTTGAACGTACGCGCCTCCCCGGTGCCCGCGTTGACTACGGCGTGGACCGCCTTCTTCGGCCCGTCGTGCAGCAATCCCGAAAAGAACATGTTGATTCGCGCAAGGTCTTTCACAAAAACGAAGTCGCGCCGCTGCTCGCCGTTGCCGTAGCCGCCCGAGCCCTCAAACATCCTGATCCTGCCCGTGTCCTTCAACTGCCGCGTGAAGTGGTGAATCACACTCGCCATCCTGCCCTTGTGCTGTTCTCTGGGACCGTAAACGTTGAAGTAGCGCAGCCCGACCACGGTGCTCTTCATCTCCGGCATCAGCCGGCGGACGTAGTTATCGAAGACCAGCTTCGAGTAGCCATAGACGTTCAGCGGCCGTTCGTTCGCGGCGACCTCGATGAAGTTCGTGCTGGCCCCATACACTGCGGCAGTCGAAGCGTAGACAAAGGGGATCCTGTGCTCCAGCGCAAAGTGCAGCAGTTCCTTCGAGTAGGTGAAGTTGTTGTCCATCATGTACCGGCCGTCGTCTTCGAGCGTGTTCGAGCAGGCCCCCTGATGCAGAATCGCCCGCACCTTGGTAGCTTCAAAGTCCCCGGCCTTCAACGCGGCACGAAACTCCCTCTTATCCATGTAATCGGCATACTCGGCACCCGCGAGATTCAGAAACTTCGCCCCGCTCAGATTCGGCGATGGGGCAAAGTTATCCACCAGCAGGATGTTCCGCTCCCCTGCGCGGTTCAGCTCGTGGATGAGGTTGCTGCCGATGAACCCTGCGCCGCCCGTGACAATAATCAAAATTCTTCCCCCGCTTTTATCAAGCCGTTGTTTTTGGGTGGGAGCGCAGGGCTTTAGCCCTGCGACAAACCATTGCAATGCGAGGGGCTTTAGCCCCGGTCTTTCTCTAAACTAGTCACCTTCGCCCACATTCTCACGCTCTACGCCGAACTTCCGACGAGCTTTTTCACAATGTTAGTCGTGGAAAAACCTTCAACCGTAGGAACGATTTCCACACGCCCACCCGAGGCAAGGACCTCTTCGTGACCCACCACAGTTTCGACCGTGTAGTCGCCGCCCTTCACCAGCACGTCGGGCCGTATTCCACGGATCAGCTCCATCGGCGTGTCCTCTTCAAAGAGCACCACAGCGTCAACCGCAGCCAGCGCAGCCATCACGCGAGCCCGCTCTCGTTCTCCTACGATCGGTCGCGTCGGCCCCTTCAAGCGGCCAATGGAAGCGTCCGCATTCAGTCCGAGCACAAGCTTCGACCCAAAGCGGCGGCAGTCTTCAAGCAGAGTGATGTGGCCGACATGCAAAAGATCGAAACAGCCGTTGGTAAACACAATCGTCTCGCCTGAGGCCCTCCACTCCGCAACGCGCTTCTGAATCCGCTCCAGATCGAGAATCTTGTCCCCGGCGTTCAGCCCTGTGCTCGGCGTCAGCAAAGCGATCAGCTCGTGCCGTGCAATCGGCACGGTTCCAACCTTTCCGACTACGACTCCCGCAGCCAAATTTGCCAGCTCTACAGTAGTCTCGATCTTCAGGCCCCCGGCGAGGCTGGCGGCAAGCGTCGCAATCACTGTGTCGCCCGCACCCGACACATCGAACACCTCTTGCGCCCGCGCCGGAGAGTGGAAGGTGCTGTCAGGGCGCAGCACGCTGATTCCCTTCTCGCTCATCGTCACGGTAAGAAATTCAAAGTCATGGACGACAACAAGAGTCTGCGCCGCCGCCAGCAGCGCGTCCGTCTCATGGGCGGGAACGGCTGTTGCGATCGAAAGCTCACCGAGATTCGGACAAACTGTAGTCGCTCCCGCGTACTTGCCGAAGTCCGGCGTCTTTGGGTCGGCCAGTACCGGGACCCCGGCTGCACGCGCCGCTTGGATCACAGCTTCGCAGAGCGCCTTCGACAGCGCCCCCTTGGCGTAGTCCGAAAGGATAACGGCATCAACCCTACCGGCAAGCTCCGCGGCGCGTTCCAGCAGGCACTGAGCCTCAATGTCGGGGTGTTTATCCCGGCTTTCGATGTCCAGCCGAAGCAACTGCTGAGTTCGCCCCACGATTCTGGTCTTCGAGATCGTAGGGAGCGAGCTGGCCACAACGCCGGAAGTATCGATCCCGGCACCCTGCATGATGCTTGTCAGTTCCGTTTGTTCGGTGTCATTCCCCCAAAAACCTGCCAGAAACGTCTGGCAGCCAAGGCCAGCGAGATTCATTGCGACGTTGGCTGCCCCGCCCGCCCTCTCGTACCGCTGGGCATGGCGAATGACAGGAACGGGAGCCTCGGGAGAGATGCGATCAACCTCGCCATGAATGTAGCGGTCCAGCATGATGTCGCCTGCTACCAGCACCTTGAGTTGGCCGAAGCCCCCCTCCAGCAGGCTCAGGATCGAATGAAGTTCCGGCAGCATGTGCAAAAAGCGTCTCCTTGTCGACCCATCATCGCATCTCCGCCCAGGCAAAAAAATCCCTGAAAGGTTGCATAAGTTTCGTCACCCGATTAAGCGCATCCCCCTGTCCACGATTACCACGCGTTTCACCACGTTTTGTCCACAAAAACACCACGTCGAGCGACCATTTTTCGCAAAATCCCCAGCAAAAACGCTGTTCCGCCGCTCCAGAATTTTTCGGCAAAAAAATCACCCGAGAACCGCCCGAACCTCTCCCAAAACCTCTTCGACCGTAATCGAAGTCAGGCACCGCTTCCGCTCCACGACGCAAGTCTCCAGCCCGCACCCCCAGCACTCCGTCTGGTGATAAATAACCCGATGCTGACGTCCATACGGAAACCACACGCGAGGCTTATTACGCGCCGCAAAGATAGCCACACAAGGCGTCTGCACCGCCGCCGCCAGATGCATAGGCCCACTGTCATGCCCAATAAAGACGCGGGCCCGAGCGAACGCCGCCGCACTCTGTCGCGGCGTCAGCTGCCCGCACAGATTCACCACCGGTCCACCGCCAGCCTGCCGCCAGCCTTCCGCAGCAAACTCGCTCGCCTCACTCTCCTCCGGCGCCCCGCACAACGCCAGCGCATAACCCGGATAAGCACCCGCAACCCGGCCCAGCAAAGCCCTCCAGTTCTCGCGCCCCCAATCCTTCGATTGCACCTTGGTCCCCACACTGACCGCTATCAGAAGCCGCTCCTCAACCGGCTTCAACACCTTGTCCGCACGCGTCATTTCGGAGTCCGTCAGGTGTAAATCCCAGCTTTCCGGATCACCGATGCGCCCATCCCCAAGCTCGCCGATGTTGCGGGCAAGCCGGGCACCCTCAGGCTCAAGCGCCCCATCAGCGGCCTCCCACCGATTCTGTTGCATATCTTCAAACACCGGCACACCTATCAAACGCCTGATGCCGCAGGCCCTGAAGAACGCAGCGTCCCGATGCGCCGACGCTACTCCGCGAGAAGAACCCAGATAGACCAGCACATCGGGGCGCCAGCGAAAGACCTGCCACCATAACGAAAGCAGTTCGCGCGGCCCACGCGCTCCTACGGTGTAACGGAGAAACCCATGCACAAGGCCGGTATTTTCAAGGATCGCTGCAGCCGGAGGAGCTTTGACGTTAACAGGAAAATTAGTCAACATGCGGCGTTCGGCCTGTGGAAAGGCTCGCGCAATAAGGTGCAGTGCGGGAAGGGCTACAAGGGTGTCTCCAAGGCTGCCAAGGCGGTAGATCAGGACCCGTTTCGTCGAACTCGTCATGTATGCCTCTTAGTCTCCTTGGTTCGGCGACTTACGGCAACTGAAACCTCTGCAAGCTGATAAAGTTTCTAACGGAGTAATGTCTGGGTATGCTTGACGCTCTTTTGATTACGCGAATGCAAGACGAGATAACAGAAGCTCTGCACGAGAGAGAGAAGGAAACAGAGAGAGATTTTGGTATCGCAGCCAATGCCGATGGCCTAATGGCGATTGCCATGGCGCAGCACGTTGCCAACTTTGATCTCTGGCACGAGGAGGACAAGGCCCGCTCCCCTGAGGCGACGGATGGGGACATCGCAGAAGTGAAACATGCTATCGACAGGCTGAATCAAAAACGGAACGACCTGGTCGAAAAGATGGACGTCTGGCTATTGGAGAGGCTGGAGCAAAATGAGCATGCGCCCCTGCATTCGGAGACACCCGGACTGATGATTGACCGGCTCTCCATTCTTGCGCTGAAGATATATCACACAGAAGAAGAGGAGCATCGTGAGACAGCCACAGAAGCCCACCGTCGACGTAATGCCGATCGACTGGTACTTCTCAAGGAACAGCGGAACGATCTGGCAGGCTGCCTGGATGCCCTGTGGAGCGAAATCCTGCAGGGCACACGGAGGTTCAAACTCTACCGGCAGATGAAGATGTATAACGATCCCGAGCTTAATCCCGCGGTCTACGGACGGAAGTAGTTGAGATGCCGCTAAAAAATTATGATAATGCGAGTGCGAAGCGGTAAATATGGCAGCAACTGGCAAGGGGAGTTGACCTTGCGGCCAGGTCTGCGTATAAAAACCCAAACAAGTTCATAGAAAAAATATGGCTGTCGGTTGAGCCAAAGAAACGTAAGTTAGGGAGCGCCTCAGGCGACTGAATTAATCATGGCACAGACTAAAACAGAAATGGCATCTGCTACGAAACGTTCACCCCGTACACTGGCTGGAACAATGCCTGTAGTTTTGGACAATGACCGAGCGCAGATGCTCTCTAACTACGAAGCTGCACTGCGTCTTATGCAGGAAGGCAAGTACGATAAGGCTCACGCGGCCTTCGATAAGATGTTGGCCGCCGGATCCGGTGACCTTGCGGACCGTATACGCATGTACATCAATGCGTGTGTCCAGCAGGTGTCAAAGGGAAAGACCAGTTTCGCCAGTCACGAAGAGCATTATGATTACGCGATCTCTCTGCTCAACGATGGCCATTATGAAGACGCCCGCGAGCAGTTCACTGCCATACTGAAGCAGAACGATAAAGCGGACTATGCCTTCTATGGCTTGGCCGTGCTGGCGAGCATGACGGGGGATTCCCATACATGCCTGGAACACTTGACCGAAGCGATCCGGCAGAACCCACGCAACCGCATTCAGGCACGGTCAGACTCGGATTTCCAGGATATGGCCGACGATCCGAGGTTTACAGAACTGCTTTATCCAGAGGTATAGCGCATTTTTCTCTACGTACGGTTTTCGCACGACGGCGTATTTGAGGCTTCCTCGCGCGATCTCCGATTGATCACGGCGTCGCTGGCGACATCTTTCCTCAGCAGCCATTAACATGAGTACGACGTCAGAGAGAGTTGCGTGGCTTTGCTGAACTCAACGGAATCCGGGGAAAAAACACTCCGTGTCGTAGCAATCGGCGGAGGCACGGGATTATCCACGCTGCTGCGAGGACTCAAACGCCATGTAGCTGCGCCCGACCGGCGAAAGAGCAGACGCTCGGATTTCCTCCCGCACCAGGTTCAGGTTACTGCGGGTGCGGAAACTTGTCCCGGTTCGCGTTGCGTCGTCAGTGAGTTATCGGCGATCGTTACCGTAACCGACGATGGAGGATCGTCGGGGAGGCTGCGCGAGGACTTCAAGATGCTACCGCCGGGCGACATCCGGAACTGCATGGTGGCCTTGTCGGAGGATGAGCACCTTCTATCGAAGCTGTTCCGATATCGCTTTGACCAGGGTGAGTTGGAAGGACACAGCTTCGGCAATCTCTTCGTCGCGGCGCTGTCAAATATCACAGGAGATTTTGCGCAGGCCGTGCAAATGTCGTCGCAGATTCTCGCGGTCCGTGGGCGGATATTTCCTGCAACGAACACCAATGTGACATTGGCAGCGCAGATGGATGATGGCTCGGTAGTGCGGGGTGAGACGAACATCACCGCGAGTAAACAGAGCATTGTGGAGTTGCGTTTGGAGCCCGGGACAGCCGATCCACTGCCGGAGACTTTGGAGGCAATTGCAAACGCCGATCTGATTACGTTGGGCCCAGGCTCGCTGTATACATCGCTGATTACAAATTTGCTGGTCAGAGGCATACCAGAGGCGCTGGCGGCATCGGCCGCGACAAAGGTGTTCGTCTGCAACCTAATGACGCAGGCGAATGAATCGCTGGGACTTACAGCATCGCAACACATCGAAAAAATATTGCAACATTGCGGCAATACAGGTCGCCCCATCTTCGACTACGCCGTAATCAATGCGGAGCCAATTTCTGCTCAGCGGTTGGAACAGTATGCACGTGAAGGACAAGAGCCAATCGAAGCTGATCTGGATCGCGTCCGGGCATTGGGTGTAGAGCCGGTGACAGGGAACTTCGTCCACGAGGGCGATGTACTGCGTCATGATTATGACCGGGTGACCGAAACATTACTATCACTCGCACTGTCTCGAGTGACGCCAGCGCTGGCACATCAGGACCAATAAGCCATGCTGATAGAGACACCTATTTTGGAGGGTGCGAGGCTCAGGCTTGAACCGTTGAGCGACAAGCACCTGCCTGGACTTGAAAAAATTGCTTTCGATGAGCGCATCTGGCGTTACATGCTTACTGTGGTGAAAACGCCGGAGGATCTGCGCGGCTGGATGGATTCAGCGCTACAAGCAAAGGCGACAGGCAGCACAATACCGTGGGCGACGGTGCTGAAGGGTGAGAATCGGGTGATCGGCAGCACGCGGTTTCTCGATCTCGACCTGATGCACAGGACAGTGGAGATTGGGCATACATGGCTGTCGCCAGAGTTTCATGGCTCGGGGTTGAATCCCGAGGCGAAGCTATTGCAACTTACTTATGCCTTTGAAGAGCTCAAGATGAATCGCGTCGCGTTGAAAACTCATCATGAGAATCTTCAGTCGCAGGCAGCGATGCGAAAGATGGGAGCGATCGAAGAGGGCACTTTTCGCAATCATTATGTGATGCCCGATGGATCGTTGCGCCACAGTGTGTGGTTTTCGATTATTCGCGAAGACTGGCCGCAGGTGAAATCTCGACTAGAGGAGCGGCTGCAGCGGGAGAGGACTCCAGCGTCCGCTTGAGTTGACCACAGGCGGCGTAGATATCGCGGCCACGCGGGCGGCGGATGAAGGCGGGGATGTCGGCTTCGCGGAGGCGCTTCTGGAAGGCTGCCACGTCTGTAGGTAGCGGCTCGTGGAAGGGCATGTCGGGACCGGAGTTCCAGACGATGAGGTTGATCTTGGAGCGAAGCCCTTTGAGCAGGGCGATAAGTTCTTCGGCGTGTTCCATTTGGTCGTTGATGCCGCCTAACATTACGTATTCGAAGGTGACTCGCTCGCGGGGGCGCAGGGGCACGGCGGAGATTGCTTCCAGCAGCGCGGCGATGTTCCACTTGCGCGTGATCGGCATAATGGATTCGCGGACGACGTCGTTGGAGGCGTTGAGGCTGACGGCCAGCTTGGGGCGAACTGTTTCGCGGGCGAACTCGACGATGCCAGGAAGGATTCCGGAGGTGCTGACCGTCATCCGGGACTCTGGGATCTTCATTCCGATTGTTAGTAAGCGGACGGCGTCCATGAATGCGGCGTAGTTGAGGAAGGGCTCCCCCATACCCATGAAGACCAGGTTGATGCGGTCGCGGCCTACTTCGACGTTCTGGCGGTTTAGGACGGCGGCCACCTGCCCGGCGATCTCGCCCGGTGTGAGGTTGCGGCGGATTCCGAGCTTCGCGGTGAGGCAGAACTGGCAGTTGACTGCGCAGCCGACCTGGCTCGAGATGCAGATTGTGGCGCGCTTGTAGTCGCTGTCGTCATGCGAAGGGTGCTCTTCTTCCTCGGCGGCTTGGGTGCCGTCACCTTGTTCGCCGCCGTCGCCTCCGGGCATCCAGACGGTCTCTACGGTCTCGCCGTCGGCCATGCGCATGAGGTAGCGCTCGGTGCCGTCGATGGAGCGGGCGGTCTGGACGATCTCGGGGAGGCCGATGGTGTAGCCTTCGGCCTTCATCGAGTCGCGGAGGGCGATGGGCAGGGTCGTGATCTGGTCCAGAGTATCGATCCGTTGACGGTAAAGGGCTTCGTTGAGCTGGGTGGCTCGATAGGCCGGTTGATTCAGGCGCTCCATCAGGCTCGAGAGCTCGCTGAGGGATGCGCCGAAGAGCGGCTTCGGTGGCGCGGAGGCTGTTGTTACGTTCGACATAGCGGCGATGGCGCGCGGTTTGGCGGGCTTCTCTCTAGTCTACTCGGCGCCGGCAGAACGCGACCAATTCCCTGCGCTGCTGTGAAACAATGGAGGATGCAAGGAGCCGCATGTCCGTAACTCTTACCGAAGAAACCGCCGTCACAAGCACTTCCTCACGAAATATCCGTAAAACTGTGCTGCCGAATGGTTTGCTGGTCCTGACCGAGAGCATGCCTCATCTTCGCAGCGTCTCGATGGGCGCCTGGATCGGCTCGGGATCACGGGATGAAGCGCCTGAAGTCAATGGGGTTTCGCACTTCGTCGAGCATATGGTGTTCAAGGGAACGACTTCGCGGTCGGCACAGCAGATTGCCCGTGAGGTGGATACTATCGGCGGCAATCTGGATGCTTTTACCGGCAAAGAGATGGTCTGCTTCAACATCAAGGTGCTGGATGAGAATGTTGCTCCGGCGCTCGATGTGCTCTCGGACCTTGTTCTGCATCCGACCTTTACGCCGGAAGAGCTGGCTCGCGAGCAGGGTGTGATTCTCGAAGAGATCAAGATGGACGAGGATAATCCTGACTATCTCGTTCACGAGATTTTTACCCAGAACTTCTGGAAGGGCGATGCTCTTGGACGGCCGATTCTTGGGACGGAGAAGACCGTATCGAGCTTCGACCAGAAGATTGTCTTCGACTTCTACAACAGCCGGTTTACTCCGCGGAATATGGTGTTTTCGGCTGCGGGGAACCTGGAGCACGATGCGTTTGTGGCACAGGTGGAGCGGCAGTTTGGCTCGCTCGCAGCTGACGGGGCGGCGCAGTTCGTGAGGCCAGAAGCTCCGGTTGCGACTCCGCACATTACGCTGAAGCGGAAGAAGTCGCTGGAACAGGTGCAGCTCTGCCTTGGGGTTGCTGCTCCTCCAGTGAATGATCCGGATCGGTATGGGGTTTACCTGCTGAACACGATGCTTGGGGGCGGCATGAGCTCGCGGCTGTTCCAGACGATCCGTGAGGATCAGGGTTTGGCTTATTCGATCTACTCGGAGATGAATCCTTTCCGCGATACGGGATCGCTTTGCGTCTACGCAGGGACTTCGGTGGATAAGACCGAGAAGGTGCTGCGGCTTACCCTCGAGGAGTTGCGGCGTCTGAAAGAAGAGACAGTTAGCGAAGCAGAGTTGAAACGGGCGAAGGACCAGTTGAAGAGCAACATGGTTATCGGCCTTGAAAGCTCGGGCAGCAGGATGTCGAACCTGGCTCGTCAACAGATGTATTTTGGGCGGTTCTTTGGAGTCGATGAGATTATCGAGGAGATCGAAGCGGTCTCTTCGGCTGATGTTCAGAAGTTGGCGCAGCAGTTGTTCCGGCCTGAGGCGATTGCGTTGACGCTGCTGGGGAATCTTGGATCGATGAAGATCGAGCGAGAAGACCTTGCTTGCTGATAAAGTTTTGATCGATGTAGGGCATAATGTTTCCCGAGGATTGTGAAGACCATGAATTTTGAGCAACATGTAGCAAAACCCCGTACCGCGCGTTCGAGTGAAGAGGGCTTTACGCTGATCGAACTTCTGATCGTGATGTCGGTGATGCTGATCCTGATGACGCTGGCCGTGCCCCAGTTGCTGAAGCTGCGCAAACAGGGCAATGAGACCTCGGCGATTCAGTCGGTGAGGACCATTGGACAGGCGCAGTTGCAGTACAACTCGCAGTTCCCTGCCAACGGCTTCTCCTGCTCTCTGGCGACGCTTGGCGGCGATCCTAAGTCGGGTGCACCAACGGCCCAAGCAGCACAGTTGCTTGCTCCAGACCTGGCTACCGGCCAGAAAGCGGGCTATACCTTCGCGATCACCAACTGCACGAAGGTAACGGTGAACAATCAGGATATGTACACGTCCTACGAGATCACCGCTGTGCCGCAGTCTGTTGGGAAGACCGGCGACCGTGGGTTCTGCTCGGACGAGAACAATACCATTCGCTATGACCCGACAGGCGGCACCAACTGCACGCAGCCTATCCAGTAATGCTGGCCAGAACACTTCTTCTGCTTTCGCTATCCTGCTCGACTTTGCTCGCGCAGGATAGCGATGCTCTGATTCGTAAGATCGACGACCACTACAACCATCTCAACTCACTTCGCGCTCGTTACACCGAGCACTATGCCGGAATGGGCATGGATAAGACCGAGTCGGGCACGCTGGTGCTGAAGAAGCCAGGCCGGATGCGGTGGACGTATGACCAGCCTGCGGGCAAGGTGTTCGTGCTCGATGGCAAGTCAGCGTGGTCGTACACTCCGGGGACCGATCAGGCGCAGCGGATTCCGGCGAAACAGCTGGATGATCTGCGCTCTCCGCTGCGGTTTCTGCTGGGGCATACACAGTTGAAGAAAGAGCTGGATAACCTGACTGTCGCGCCTGTGGGCTCGGGGTTTCGGGTTTCGGGTGTGCCCAAGGGCATGGCCCAGAGGCTGAAACTGCTGACGCTGGATGTTAGCTCGACCGGCGCGATAGAGCGGATGCGCCTTGAAGAGGTTGATGGTGCCGTGACCGAGTTTGAGTTCTCCGAGATGCAGGAGAATGTTCCGGTGAGGGATGCGGATTTTGTCTTTGTTCCACCTGCGGGCGTGACTGTGGTTGATGGGCTTCCTCCTATCTAGACTAGGGCCTCCCCCCCTCCCCCCTACCCCCTATTTTGCGCGTAAGTTGTTTTTAATCAATCGTTTGCCGGGATACCGTGACGGCAAAATATTCATTCTAAATGGGTTACCCGTAAAATATCAGTTCTAAAGGACTTATGTGGATTTAATGCGAAAAGCCCCGGTTTGACCGGGGCTTTTTTTTACTTTCTAATTTAATTATAGCGGGTTGGGGATAACTCTTTTGCAATGGGATGTCTTTTGTTTTGTTTTGGTTAGTTGAGTTTGGGGCTTGACATAGGTTTTTGTTGGGATTTTTCTTTGGGTTTAGGTGTAAATTATTGATTTTGTTTGATTTATTGATTCGCATGCGCTTGCTGGGTAAAGCAAGAGCAGACAACAACAAAAGAAAATACAGGGATTCTTCGCTGCGCTCAGAATGACGACGTAGTAACAAGCAACGGCAACGACAACAGCAACCGCAACAGCAGATCCCTACGGGATGACAAACAAAAGGACAGGCAACGGCAACAGCCAACGGCAACAGCAACAGCGATGGCGGCGGAAATGTTGATCTTGTGTTGACCCTAAGAGCCAGGCGTATGGCGTAGTGTGGCTACGTTGGGAGGAGTAGAATTGAACCAACATTTGTGCAAAATCAAATCGCGCGCCGCCGGTGCGGTGCAGAAAAGTTGAGTCGGTCGTGAGCAATACACTTATCGCCAATGTGTTGGAAACAAAGGAATTTCAGGAATCGGTTTATGCGTTGTCGCCAACGGTAGCTGTGTTCGATTGCGATGGAACGTTGTGGTCGGGGGACGCTGGATCGTCGTTTATGAATTGGACGGTCGATACGGGTCTGGTTTCGCGGGAGGCCGCTGACTGGATCGATGGCCGGTATCGCGGGTATAAACGCGGCGAGGTTTCGGAGATAGCCATCTGCGGGGAGATGGTGCAGTTGTATCAAGGGCTGCGTGAGGACGAGATGCGTAAGGCTGCGCGGGAGTTCTTTGCGAGCCGGATTGAGCGAAACATCTTTCCAGAGATGCAGGAGCTGGTGGCGAAGCTGAAGGGCCAGGGTGTGGATATATGGGCTGTCAGCTCGACCAATGACTGGGTGATCGAAGAGGGCGTGCGGCGGTTTGGAATACCGGCTGACCGAGTGCTCGCAGCCAAGGTGAAGGTGAAGGATGGGGTGGTGACGGACGGGATTCTGGATGTCCCGACTGATGAGGGTAAGGTGGCTTCGCTGGCTCGTGTGGGGATTACGGCTCCGGATGCGGTGTTTGGGAATTCAGTGCATGACGCGGCGATGCTGGCGATTGCGCGGAGGGCGTTTCCGGTAAATCCTTCCGCTGCACTGCTGGAGCGGAGCGCACACGAGGGCTGGGCGGTTTACTATCCTGCGTCGGTGCGACCGGCCTGATTTGGCTCGATGAGCCTTTATGGTGCGCCAGCCGTCTAAACTGTAGTCAAGGTGAAAGATTCCATTCGTAAGCTGGACGGACATATCGATGCTGCCATTCCCAGGCCCTTGCGGCTTGTAGTTGCGGCTTTAATCGTCCGTGGCACGGCGGAGGATGGGGTAGAAGTGCTGATCTGCCAGCGCAAACCGGACCAGCCGATGAGCCTGAAGTGGGAGTTTCCGGGTGGGAAGATTGAGCCGGGTGAGAGCTCAGAGGATGCGCTGGCTCGAGAGCTGAATGAAGAGCTGGGGATTACGGCAACGATTGGGCGCCGGGTGGCTCGGGTGCGGCATAAGTATCGGAATGGTGGGGCTATCGATCTGCAGTTCTTTCTGGTGAATGATTTCGATGGCAAGCTGGAGAACCGTATCTTCAACGATATGCGGTGGGCTCCGCTGGGGACTTTGCCTGGGTATGATTTTCTGGCGGCGGATCTGGGGTTGATTCGGGATTTGTCTGAGGGGAAGTTGCTTTAAGGGTTTCTCGTTTGGAGACAGTGCGGTGGGATAGGAAGGCATACCTCAGGGACTAAAGCCCCTTTTTTTGCGCCTTTGGATGCCTGGGCTAAAGCCCAGGCCTACCTCAGAAGCAACGGCAAAAACAACGGCAACGGCAAGAGCGAAATACAGGGATCTCTCCACTGCGGCGGCAGAAGCACCGCCTTCGGTCGAGATGACGTTTGTGGTGGCGAGTAGTAGTAGGCAGTCGGAAACAAGGACGACAAATGCAACGGCATACAGCGGCGATGTAACAGTTAAGGCGATGACTCAGGGCCTGGCTGCGCCGATCTAGCTGTGAATGAGATTCCACATCCACATGAGGGAGAGCGCTGTGACGATGGCGGCTGTGAGCCAGGCGATGATGTTGAACCAGTGAGAGTTGGTGTATTTGCCCATGAGCTCGTGCTTGTTGATGAGCTTAAGCATGAAGACCAGAACGATGGGGAGAAGGACGCCGTTGAGGACCTGCGACAGAATGGTGAAGCGGACCAGAGGGAAGTTGGGGATGAGTACGATCGCCGCTCCTGCTGCGAGGAGCAGGGTGTAGAACCAGTAGAAGAATTTTGCTTCCTTGAAGGATTTGTCGAGGCCACTCTCAAAGCCGAGGCCCTCGCAGACGGTGTAGGCAGTGGATAGCGGCAGGATGGACGCGGCGAAGAGCGAGGCATTGAAGAGGCCCGCGGCGAAGAGAATGAAGGCATAGTCTCCGGCGAGGGGCTTCATGGCTCCGGCGGCGTCGGAGGCGTCGACGATGTTGCGGATGCCGTGGGTGAAGAGGGTGGCGGCGCAGGCGACGATGATGAACCAGGCGACGATGTCGGTAAAGATGGAGCCTACGATGACGTCCCAGCGTGAGTTACTGTACTGGCGGACGGTGACTCCCTTGTCGACGATGGAAGACTGCAGGTAGAACTGCATCCAGGGGGCGATGGTGGTGCCGATGACTCCGACCACCATATAGACATAGCTGGAATTGCGCCAGACGTGGCGTGGAGGGAGCTTGACGGTCTCGACGAGGGCCTGGTGCCAGTCGGGGCGGCTGAGAACGCCTGCGATGATGTAGGCGATGTAGAAGACGCTGGCGATAAGGAAGACCTTTTCGACGCTCTTGTAGTCGCCTTTGACGACGAGAGCCCATACAATGAGGGCGCAGATGGGCACGCTGAGGTATTTGCTTATGTGGAAGAGCTGCATGCTGCCTGCGATGCCGGAAAACTCAGCGATGACGTTGCCGAAGTTGACGATGACGAGAAGGATCATCGTGACGAAGGTCAGGCGGAGGCCAAACTCTTCGCGGATGAGGTCGCTGAGGCCTTTTCCGGTGACGACTCCCATGCGGGCGCACATCTCCTGCACGACGATGAGGGCGAGGGTGATGGGGATCAGCGTCCATAGGAGGGCGTAGCCGTATTGGGCGCCGGCCTGGGAGTAGACGAGGATGCCGCCGGCGTCATTGTCGACGTTGGCGGTGATGAAGCCGGGGCCGAGTATGGCAAAGAATATGAGGAGCCGCGTTCTCCATGTGCGCCAGAGCGTCATTGCATCTACCTTTTGGGTTTTGGGAGAACGTGTCAGCTCGCCTGTATCAGGCTAACCCATGAAGCGGATTTGAGGAGAGGCTGTGGGGTGTCGACTTTGATGTCAGGTGGTCTTTGATTTCAGACTGTGGACGATTGCGGTGGCGCGTTGGAGGATGAGGCTGACCTGATGGTCGTTGTGGTAGCCGTCACGGTGGGCGCGGGCCTGGCCGGCAGCGGCGATACGGGGGCGGGCGGACTCGTCGTTGAGGTAGAGGCGGATTTTCTGTAGGCATTCGTCGAAGGTGGAGAAGAAGACGGCCTCTTCGTCTTCGCGGAAGCGCTGGAGGTGGCCTTCAGAGCGCTCGGCTAGAAGGAAACCTCCGCAGGCGGCGATCTCGAAGCTTTTGTGGACGAACTCGTCCTGGTTGGAGTGGGTGAGGAAGCTGAGATTGATTTTTGAGCGCCAGATGGCTTCGCGGTATTGCTGCTGGAAGAGCTCGCCTTCGCGGTAGAGGCGGGCGAAGGCCTCGGGCGGGAGGGCTCGTTGCCAGGAGCGCTGGTTGCCTGAGATGGCTACCTGAAATTCGCCAGATTGGGAGAGCTTATTGAGGGTGGCGGCGCGGTCGTCGTAGGGCGTGCCGACGAAAGAGACTTCGCGGTTGCGGTCTTTGTCGGACCAGCTGGGTGGCGGGGGATAGTGGATCGTGGGCTCGTAGGCGGTCTGGATCTTGATGACGTCGCGGGCGCCGCGGCTGCGATAGTCGGTGATGTTGCGGTCTCGCTGGACGACGTGGAGGTCGTAGTGAGGGATGTCCTTCATGTAGAGGCGCCAGCCGGGGTCCTGACGGGAGCCGAAGGGGTTATCGATCATATAGCTGATGGTGGCGATGCCCAAGGCGCGGAAGCGATCGAGGGTGCGGGGCTGCATTGAGAGGAGCTTGTCGGTCCAGAGGAGGTCAGGCTTTTCGCGCTCGGCGATGCTGAGGAGGTCGCGGTTGAGACGGTTGACGGCGGGGCCGGCGGAGAGGCGAAAGGCAATCTTGCGGATGAGGGGGTTGGGAGACAGATAGTCGTGGGCGTTGAACGGGATGACCTGATGGCCGAGACGCTCCAAGGCCCAGAGGCGGTAGAGGGAGGAGTCGTTGGGAGAGAGGCCCGAGGCGTAGAGAATCTTCATTCGTGCGGAGGGTTCCTGGGACGATTTTTTAGTGGTTGGCGCGGAGGAGCGCGATGACCTGTTCGGCGTGCACGACACCGAGGAGATGCTTTTCTTTGTCGACGACAGGGAGGGAGCGGAGGTTGTACTTGTCGAAGAGCTCGGCTACCTTGCGGCCGTTGGCGTTGATATCGCAAGTGACGAGGTGGCCGCGCGGCAGCTCGGAAAGGGTCGAGTGAGGGGCGGCGAGGAGGAGTTGGACGAGAGGAATGAGGGTTACGATCTTCTCCTCTTCATCGATGAGGTAGATGTCGGTGATGATCTCGATGTCGCCCTCGAATTCGCGGAGGGCTTTGATGGCCTTTGAGACGGTGGCGTCGACCGGGAGGGCGATGTATTCGGTGGTCATGCGACCGGCGGCGGAGTCACCGGAAAACTCGAGGAGCTCTTCGACCTCCTGACGCTCTTCTGGGTCCATCTCTTCAAGGATCGCCTCGGAGCGCTCGTCGGGGAGTTCGGCGAGGAGGTCCGCGGCGGCGCCGGGGTCCATCTCTTCGACGATGCCGGCGACCTGTTCGGAGTCGAGAGATTCGATGAGGGCCTGCTGCATCTTGGGCTTGACCTCTTCGAGGGCCTCGGCTGCTACCTCTTCGTCGAGGCTGATGAAGAGAGCGTTGCGTTCGGCTGGGGCGAGCTCTTCGAGGATGTCGGCGATGTCGGAGGGGTGCATCTGGGAGAGGCGGTCCTGCTCGATCTTGAGACGGACGCGGCGGGCCGGGTCGCGCTCGATGAGATCGACGAACTCCCAGGGGATGACGCTGGGGCTGAAGCGGGAGGCGAGGCGATCGATTGTGGTAGAGGGGAGACCCTTGAGGAGACGGCGGACGGCTCCGCGAAGGCCGACCTCGACCTCGGCGATGCGGAGGGATAGGGGCGCGTTGGGAGTGTCGGCTGTGGGAGTTTCCCAGACTAGTTCGACGTCGTTGACGCGAACAACTTTGTGGCCGTGGACGTCGATGATCTGCTGGTCAAGGAGGTCGCGCTCGAGCAGGAGGTAGGTCTCCTCTTCAGCCGGAGCATAGGGAGAGGCGTTGTCGTTGAGCTGCATGCCAGTGGGAGTGAGCTGAAGATCTTCGATGGCAACTTCGTTGGCTTTGGCGTTGAGATTTGGCCCGTTGAGCTTGAGAACGAGCCTGTGGATGTGGGTGGAGTTTGCTGACGGGGAGACGGCGAACTCGCGCACACGCCCGAGGATGCCTCCACGGGCGTCGAATACGGGCGTGCCCATGAGGGAGGCCACGCTGGTGCGTTGATCGGCGTGTTTCGTCATCGATTTGCGTGCTCTACCAAACCTTACATACTTGCGCTTTCACCATGGGTTGTCCAGCCTTGCAGCCAAAGGCAGTAGCGAACTGAGGCATGTTGGTGACGATGCCGTTGATTCGCGCAAAACCGGGCGAGTGGGGATCGGTTGCGGCCTGGAGTCTGCTGTTGGCCTCACGGGTGTTCTCGCATGCCCACTGGGCGAAGCCGATGAAGAATCGCTGGTCGGGGGTGAAGCCTTCGATGGGTTTCAGGTCCTGAGCCGCGGTTGCCCTCTTCCAGGCGATGTAGGCGATGAGGGTGCCGCCGAGGTCGGCGACGTCTTCGCCACTGGTGAGCTTGCTGTTGATATGGATGTCATCGACGATGACGTAGGTGGCGAACTGGTCGCGCAGGCAGTTGATGTGATCTTCAAAGCCCTTGGCGTCTTCCTTAGTCCACCAGTCTTTGAGATTGCCCTCTCCATCGAACTGGCGGCCCTCGTCGTCGAAGGCATGGGTAAGTTCGTGACCGATGGTGGCGCCGGTATTGCCGTAGTTGGGTGCGTCGTCAGTGCGTGGATCGTACAACGGTGGTTGAAGGACGCCTGCGGGGAAGTTGATGTCGTTCATCTGCGGGTTGTAATAGGCGTTTACGGTGGGGGGCGTCATGTCCCATTCTTTGCGGTCGACGGGCTTGCCGACCTTGGCCCAGTTGCGCGCGGTTTCAAAGTCGGTGGCGCGAACGGTGTTTCCAAAATAGTCATCCGGCTTGACGGTCAGCGACGTGTAGTCGCGCCATTTTTCGGGGTAGCCGACTTTGTTACGGACGAGGTGGAGTTTGCGAAGCGCTTCTTTCTTTGTGGCGGGACTCATCCAATCGAGCTGCTCGATCTCGGATTGCATGGCCTCCTCGATCTGGTCGGTGAGGACGACGGTCTTCTGCTTGGTCTCGGGAGTGAATGTGCGGCTGACGAACTCCTGGCCGAGGGCCTCGCCGAGAGCGCGATCGACCTGACGGACGCAGCGTTTCCAGCGCGGAGGCTGTTGCTGGGTGCCACGGAGATAGCCGCTATAGAAGTCGAAGTATGCCGTCTCAAAGGGCGTGGAGAGTGAGGTGGCTGCGGCGGTGATGATGTGAAAGCGCAGGTAGGCTTTGAGGGCTTCGAGCGATTCGGCGGTGAGGATCTTATCGACGGCTTTTTGAAACTCAGGTTCAGTGACGTTCAGGGTGGAGATATTGGCAACGCCCTGGGCTGCCAGATAGTTGGGCCAGGAGATGGAAGGGCTGATGACGGCGAGGTCTGAGACCTTCATCTTGTGGTAGATCTTGTACGGGTCGCGGCGTTCGACGCGGGTGAGCGATGCTTTGGCCAGCGTGGTTTCTACGCGGAGGATCGTCGCGGCGTCCTGCTTTGCCTGAGCCGGAGGCGTGCCTGCCAAGGTGAGGATCTGTGCGATGTAGGCGAGGTATTTCTGGCGTGTCTCTTCGCTCTTAGCGTCGGTTTTGACGTAGTAATCGCGGTCAGGGAGTCCAAGCCCGCCAGCAGAGACTTCGGCGATTACCTGGTTGGAGTCGCCGGGATCCTGAGTGGATCCTGAGTCGAAAAAGAATGTTCCGCGGGTGCTGCGATTGAGAGGACCGAGGTAGGCAATGAGGGCCTGGCGGTCGGAGAGCTTGTCGATGGCGGCGAGACCGGGCGTGAGGGGCGTCGCTCCGCGCTTGTTGATGGCGTCGGTGTCCATGCAGGCGGCGAAGTAGTCGCCTATCTTCTGCTGGATGGGGTTACGATTGGTCGCTTTGGCGTCCTGATCGAGGATGCCCCAGAGAAATTGCATGTTGTCGTTGGCGAGTTTGGCGTAGACGTCCCAGCGGGGCTGGTCGGCGGGAATGGGATTGTTCTTCATCCATCCCCCGCAAGAGAATTTGTAGAAATCGACGCAGGGGTCGACCGATTTGTCCATGGACGCTACATCGAGGCTGGGAGCGTAAGGCATGGCCTGCAAAGGTTTAACGGCCGGGGTCTGCTGGGCAAAGGCGGTGGCGGCCATGAAAACAAGAGCAGCAGGAAACCGGTGGGAAACAATCCTCATCAGAATAAGTCCTCGTCTCCGCATGTTAGCTTATGTTGCGGCCGATGAAGTACGAAGTTGCAGGAGAGCGTGACGGAGGAAGACGCAAATGGGTATAAAGAAGGTAAGGCAGTCCTTGACATTCGAAGCAACCACAAGCACACTGCCATCACCGCTGTTGTCTGCCGTTGACGACTGGCACATAAAAAACGCAAGGACAGCCTTGGCCGACTCAACGACAATGCGCGCCAGCTTCACACTCGACTCATCACTGGATAGCGTCAACAAGATAGAGCAGACGGCAGAGCAGTACGCTCAGCGCGCGGGGTTTGACGAAGACACGATTCCGCACATCGCCATGGCGGTCCGCGAGGCGGCGGTGAACGCCGTTCTACACGGAAATTCGTACGATCAGAACAAACACGTTACTGCGTCGTTCGAAACGACATCGGATGCGCTTATTATTCGAATAGCGGACCAGGGACCGGGACTCGATCCGAATTCAATTCCCGACCCCCTGGCTCCGGAAAACATCCTTCGCGGTTCGGGTCGCGGCATCTTTTTGATTCGAGCCTTCATGGATGAGGTAAACTTTCGGCAGTTGCACCCGGGTACTGAATTGACCCTCATCAAGCATCGCACACCCGCGCAGTCGGGGACCTAAGGAGAACACTACACATGAGCATGAAAGTTTCTACTCGCCAAGTGGACGGCATTACGATCCTCGATCTCAGCGGCCGCATTACGCTCGGCGAAGGCAGTGTCACCATTCGCGACGCCGTGCGCGATGTATTGGCAAAGGGCTCCAATAAGATTCTGCTGAATCTGGGCGACATTACCTACATCGATAGCTCGGGCATCGGCGAGCTGGTCAGCGCTTTCACGACTGTTCGGAACAGCGGCGGCGAGCTGAAGCTATTGAACCTGACCAAGAAGGTCCACGACCTGCTGCAGATTACGAAGCTGTACACCGTTTTCGACGTGAAGGACGACGAGGCCTCCGCCATCTCTTCGTTCACGAAGTAAACCACGTCCAGGAGTGGCTACAAACAGAAAGGCCGTCGCGATTGCGACGGCCTTTTCTGTCGCCGAAGTTCAGTTCGATTCATCTACTTCGAGAAATCGACCTTCGGCGCAACGTTGTTCTCTGGGTTGCCCTTGAAGTACTCGTCCCGGTAGTGGAAGCCAGCGATACCTGCCCAGATGCTGTTGGGGAACTGCCGGACGTAAACGTTAAAATCTTCCAGAGTCTTGTTGTAGCGCTGACGTTCGACTGCGATGCGATTTTCCGTCCCTGCGAGTTCGTCTGTCAAGCGGATGAACTGCTGGTTGCCCTTGAGATCCGGGTACTGCTCCTGCAGGCGGAAGAAGGGGCCGAGCGCGACGTCGAGCTTGGAGTTGGCGTTGATGCTGGAGGCGCGGTCGCTGCCGGCGGCGAGGACTCCGGCGCGGGCGTTGGCGATGTTCGTCAGAATGGTTGATTCTTCAGCGACGTATCCCTTGACCGAGGCTACGAGGTTCGGAATCAGATCGAGACGGCGTTGCTGCACGACGTTGACCTGGGAAAAGGCCTGGTTGACGGCCTCATTCTTCTGAACCAATGTGTTCTTTGCGCTGATATAACTGCCACCTGCAAAGAGCAGAACGAGGATGAGGAGACCTACAACCCCAAGAACAACCCATAAAGATTTCATGTTTTTTGCGATATCCCTTCGTCTGAATTTCAGATGCGATCTAGCAGGTCTGCCCGGCTGTACTTTATCACTGTGCCGTTTGAGACTACCCTTCTTTGCAGCAAAAGCTGATTACATTTTCTCTCTCTCCTCAAAAGTCTCCACTTGCTCCTCCACCTCCGGAGCTGCCTCCGCCAAAGCCTCCGAAGCCTCCGCCGCCACCATCGTCACGATCGCGGCCACCGCCGCCCCGGTATCCTCTTCCGCCGCCGCCCATCAGGTTTCCGAGAAGGAAAAATATCAAGCCGATGTTGCCGGTTTTGGCGAGGAAGAAGAGTAGCAGCAGGATAGCCCCACCGCCGAGAACAATTTGAGTCAGGCTCAGGTGAATCGGCTGCTGCTGGACCTGACGGTGGTACTGATGGATGGGGAGAGTGAGCGTAACACCAGCGTCGGCGGCGATGACCTGGGCTATCTGGCGAACGCCAAGAGGGATGGCCGTGTTGTAGTCGCCCTGAGAGGCGGCTGGGACCATGGAACGACCGATGTCGCCTACCTTTGCGTCGTTCAGGATGCCCTCAAGGCCATAGCCGACCTCGATGCGGCCTTTGCGAGGCGTCATCACGAAGATCATGAGGACTCCGCGGTCGGTTCCTTTGGGGCCTACCTTCCACTTGTCTTCAAGGGCTGTTGCGAACTCTTCGATGGACATGTCGTCGTCGATGGTTTTCACCGTGACGACGGCGATCTGGGCGTGTGCCTGACGATCAACCTGAACGCACAGGTCTTCGACGCTCTGCTTCACAGAGGGGGACAGGACGCCGGCGAAGTCATTGACGAAACCAGTTGGCGCAGGGAGCGTGCTGACCCTTTCGGCGGATAGAAAACCGACAGGGCCGATTAGAAGAACAATGACGACAAGCCAACGAGAGATGCACTTCATTGAGGGCAATTCTACGCTGAACCAATGAACGCGTTACGAAACTGACGAGGAGCAAAGGAAAAGGGCAAGAGACGTTCAAGGCGTTCTCTTGCCCTGGCTGAAAAAAACGATGGACGCTATTGAGACGGAGGCGTTGTGGGTTTGGGGCCATGATGGCCGGGCGTGAGGATTCCCTTTTCGCGGGCCATCTTGTCGATCATGGTCATGTGCGCGTAGATGACCTTCGAGCCTCTGTCGACTGCAGCACGCAAAGTAGGATCCGAGGTGCTGATCATTTCCATTCGAAATTCGCGCAGGTCCTGATGATGATCCTTGACCATGAAGAATACGTACTCCTTATCGAAGTCGTCGCCTGACAGGCCATTGAGTTTGTCGTACTCGGCCTGGTCCTCTTTGCTGAGTTTCTTTGGGAGGGTGACACCCATGAAGTCGGCGATGGGGGCCATCTCATTGTTGAGTGCGGTGTGGTCAGTCACCATCTTCTGACCGAAGTCCTTGACATCCTGAGCTCCTGCTTTCTGAGTTGCGAGCTGGCCTAGCTGAACTTCGGCCAGGCCACCGGCACAAGCCCGGCGAAGAAACATCTTGTCTTTTATCGCATCGTTGGGCTCGTTGCTCATGCCTGTCGACTCCTGCATGGGCGACCGGTTCTGAGTGGGTAGATTTGGTGTGTTGTTGGTGGTGGGGGGAGCCGCAGTGTCAGACTGGGCGAAAATCGCAATTGGGCAGAGAGCTGTTGCAGCACCGAGGAGAATGACTCGTATTGGATGACAGTTCATGGCTGGAACTCCTTTGGCGGCGGACTTCTCTAATCGTTCTCGGGCCACCATAGTCGCATGTAGTTTGGTGTTTGGGAACACCTTCGGGTTGTCCATTTTTGAATGCGCTGACACTGTATCCTGTCCACTGGAGTTTGATCGATGACACAGAGTACTGTAACGCCGCCAGTAGCCCGACCTGAACCTACGCCAACGACATTGCATGGACAGACCCTCGAAGATAACTACCGCTGGATGCGCGATAAATCGTCGCCGGAACTGATTGCATACCTGACGGCGGAGAATGAGTATACGGCCTCTGTGATGCAGTCGACCGAGGAGTTGCAGGCGAAGCTTTACGCGGAGATGCTTTCGCATATCAAGGAGACGGACGAATCGGTTCCCTATCGCGACCATGGTTGGTATTACTACACCCGGACCGTCGAAGGAAGCCAGTATCCGATTCATTGCCGGCGAGCGGCTGTCGACGGTGCGTATGACGAGGCACTGCCTGAGCAGGTGGTTCTCGATGTGAACAAGCTGGCTGAGGGCCAGCCATTCATGGCGATTGGAGGGATGGGAGTCAGCCCGGATGGACATCTGCTGGCTTATTCGACCGACAATACGGGATTCAGACAGTACACACTGCACGTTCGAGATTTGAGAACGGGAGAGGATCTGTCCGATACAGCGGAACGGGTGGGCTCGCTGGTGTGGGCGGCTGATTCGCACACGCTTTTTTATACGACCGAGGATGAGGTGACGAAGCGGCATGATCATGTCTTCCGGCATCGGCTGGGCGATCCGGTTGAAGAGGATGCTGTGATCTATGAAGAGCGGGATGAGCGCTTCAACCTTGGTGTAGGAAAGAGCCGTGATGGCAAGTACCTGTTTATGGAGTCGGGGAGCCATACGACGAATGAGTGCAGCTATCTGGAGGCAGATACTCCCGGGGGAGAGTTTTTGGTAATTGCTCCGAGGGTGGATGAGCAGGAGTACTACGTCGATCATCGGGGTGGGTTGTTCTACATCCGCGTGAATGATACGGGGAAGAACTTCAGGGTGGTGACTGTTCCGGTGGATGGTGGAGGCCGGGAGTCGTGGACAGAGTTGATTGCGGAAGACAAGGAAGTTCCGCTTGAGGATTTTGATGTATTTGATTCATTCTGTGTTAGTTCTGGGAGACAGCTTGGACTGACAACGCTAACAGTTACCGCGATCGATAAGGATGGGAAGCTGGGTGAGTCCAGAGGGATTAGCTTTCCGGAGCCTGTGTATACGGCGCAAGGGCATGTGAATCGGGAGTTCGATACACAGGTCTTTCGGTATAGCTATCAGTCGCTGGTTTCGCCAGCTTCGGTGTATGAGTATGACGTGAAGTCAGGGACTTCGAAGCTGCTGAAGCAGCAGGAGATTCCGGGAGGATTTGATTCGGCGCGGTATGCTTCGGAGCGGGTTTGGACGACTGCGGCGGATGGGGTCAAGGTTCCAGTTTCCTTGGTCTATCGGCGGGACTCGTTCAAGCGGGATGGGTCGAATCCGCTGTATGTGTATGGATATGGGTCGTATGGGTATCCGCTTCCGGTAGGGTTTAGTCCGGCGCGGTTGTCACTGCTGGATCGAGGGCTGGTGCTGGCTTATGCGCACATTCGCGGTGGTGGCGAGATGGGCGATTCGTGGCATGACGCTGGCAAAATGATGGTGAAGCGCAACACATTTTCGGACTTTATCGCTGTGACGGAGCAACTCGTCGCGCAGGGGTATGGGGCGAAGGACCGGGTTGCGATTGAGGGCGGGAGTGCTGGTGGGTTGCTGATGGGTGCGGTGGTGAATGAGCGGCCGGATCTGTTTCGGGTGGTGCTGTCTCATGTGCCGTTTGTGGATGTGATGAATACGATGCTCGATGCTTCCCTGCCCCTTACGGTGGCTGAGTATGAGGAGTGGGGGAATCCGAATGAGGCGGAGGCGTTTGCTTATATGCGGTCGTACTCGCCTTACGACAATTTGAAGGCTGGGGATTATCCGGCGATGCTCGTGAAGACGAGTCTGAATGACTCGCAGGTGATGTATTGGGAGCCAGCGAAGTACGTGGCGAAGCTGCGAACGCTGAAGAAGAATGATTCTCCGTTGCTGCTGCATATCAACATGGATGCCGGGCATGGCGGGGCGTCGGGACGGTATGACTACCTGAAGGAGATTGCGTTTGATCAGGCGTTTCTGCTGATGCAACTTGGAGTGGAAAGTCCGGTAGGTGTCTGACGAAATGGAATTGTGCATTCAGGGATGCGCGGGGTGGGAAAAGAAGGCAAACCTCAGGGGCTAAAGCCCCATTTTTCCTACTCTCTTTATGCCTGGGCTAAAACCCAGGCATACCTCAGAAGCAAAAACGACGGTGGGGCTCGGAAGCAAAAACACCGGCAAGGTGGTTCGTTCAGGCAGGGCGGCGCTTGCGTAGGACCCACGTTGTCATGCAGCGGTGATCCTGCACGATTGTCGTCTTCAGAGGATCGACCATGACGGCGTTCATCTGTTGGGTCATCTTCATCAACTCCGCTTCATCGACCAGGAACCACTCTGAACCGTCGTTGATGCGGAAGATGTTTCCTCGGAGACGCTCGAAGTTCATGCCGATGCGCGAGCCTAGCCTGCAGAAGAGCATTCCGCCGGGTCGTACGACGCGCCAGAGTTCTTCTAACATTGCGAGGAAATGGGCTTCGTCTCGTACGAAGTGCAGGACGGAGTTGCAGATCACTACGTCTGCAAAGTTGTCGGGGAAATCCATCTTTTCGATTGGGCCTACGCGGAAGTTGGCCGCAGGAAGGTTTGGCGCTAGTTCGGCTGCCAGGGCTCGGACGTGTGCCACGCCCTCTGGATTCGCGTCTACGGCGAAGACTTCGCAGCCTTCGCGGAGGAGGTGGACGAGGTTGCGTCCGTAGCCGCAGCCAGCGTCGAGGATGCGCATACCGGGAGCGATGTTTCCTCGCAGGATCTGGTCGAAGACGTAGATATCGATTTGGCCGAACTGATCCTGCACGTTCATCGCATCAGCATTTTTCACTTGTCCTCCACGGACGTTTCCGGTCCGGCCATGAGGTCAGGCCGAAGAATATCGGTATGGCTAAAGTCGTTGCCTTTGTAGAGGAGCGGTTCGCCGGTTTGCTTTGCGAGAGCATAGGAGAAGCAATCGCCGAAGTTGAGACCGGCGTTGTGGCGACCTTTGCCAAAACGGCGAAAAGCGTCACGGGCGAGCAACGCCTGTTCGTGGCTTACAGGAACGATAAGGATTTCAAACTGTTCGATCAAGTTATCAAGCAGCGCGACAGGATCTGGCGCTCTGTAACGCATCGCGACCATCGAAGCCTCAACTAGGGACGCAGCGGATAGCATGCGATCGGTACTATTCAATATCGCCGAGACATAGATGGAGGCATCCGGTTCCGCGAAGACTATAGCCAGCAGTGCGGACGAGTCGATGACCATCTACTCTGGGATACCATCCGGACCATATCCAAGAATTTCGTCCTCGGTGAGATCACTGTTGATTGGCTGAAGATTGTAACTGCGGACGAGGGCCATAATTTCTTCGACGGTCGGCTTTGGACTGGAGGGTCTGAATCGTCGGAGACGCTCGATGCGTTCGGCCGCGGCTTTGCCAATAGCTTCCGTGACGGACTCTCCAGCTAACCCCGCGAGTTCGCGGACGGTTTTCTCCACTTGCTCGTTGGTCACATGAAGCGCCATGTACATAGTGTACATGAGCGGTTTTAGGCTTTGGTGATCTCGGGTTCTTCGATTTTGTCGCCTTCGCCGGGGGGCGAGAAAGAGGTTGGATTCGAGGCCCTGTTGGCGGGTGTAGAGGTCGTAGTAGCGGCCGTGGAGCTGGTAGAGGTGGGTTCCGCGCTCTACTATCTCGCCCTGTTCGACTACTAGGATCTGGTCGGCTCTCCGGATGATTTAGGTCGAAACTTCCGGGTTGCCGGTCAACCGCCCAGAATTCGATTCGCTGGTTCGGCGCCAGAAGCCTCGTCGGACGCGCCCAGGATGGTCCGTCTGAGGAACTGGCAGAAGTGTCAGTCGACCTGAAGTGATTCTCTGTGCTCTCCTAGTCCTTGCTCGAGTTCTCATCTTCCTCGAGAAGGACAATCATGCGCGAGAGAAGTTCACATCCTAACGTTAGCCTCAATGTGGCATGCGTGTTACTCGCGCTCCTCTGTTTGATGCCGCTGACAGCACCGGGGCAAAAGAAGACTTGGCAGTCTGGAACGATTTTAGAAGTCAAGCCGCAGCAAGCCGAGTCAGGCAGCGACAACGCGGGGAAACAGTATCACGCTTCTATAAAGGTGGGGAAAAAGGTGTATCTCGTGTTGTATGTCGCCGAAACCAATCAACCCGACCCGGGGCTTTACGTTGGAATGGCTCGGACCGTCCTTATTGATGGCAGCACATTGAAGTTCAACGATCTCCAGGGCCGCACGCACTCGACGCTCATATTGAGTTCGAAAGATGCGCCAAGTTTAAAGTAAGAATGATCCCTCGCCGTCCCTTCACTCATCTGATGCTGCGGCCCCCGTGGAGTTGGTAGAGGGACTCGTGGGTTCCGCGGTCTACGATCTCGCCCTGTTCGACGACACGAATCTGGTCGGCTCTCCGGATGATTGAGGTCGAAACTTCCGGGTTGCCGGTCAACCGCCATGAATCATCTGACGGACCCGAAAGAGAATTAGCTAAACGATTTGTAAATACTGGCCGACTTCTTGGGACTGATCCGAGCGACAATAAGCAAACGTGCAATACACTCAGGAGACCTCATGAAGTGGTTGTTTTATTCCTTGCTCTTGGCCGTCTTTCTCTTCACGGCTGCGGACGCCCAGGGAACGGGCGCCGACTCGATTCAATCCGGAGTACGCTTTATAACGGTCGAGCCTGGCGTCAAGCTCGAAGTAAAGGACTGGGGCGGTACAGGCAGGCCAGTAGTTCTACTGGCAGGGTTGGGCGGAAAGCTTCACTCCTTTGATGAATTTGCACCACGGCTCACCGGCAAATATCACGTGTACGGGATCACGCGTCGGGGTTATGGAGCTTCGAGCGCGCCTGAACCCGTCGGTGACCGTTACGCCGCAGACCGATTAGGCGATGACGTGCTCTCCGTACTCGATCAGATGAAGATGCAGCGCCCGGTTCTCATAGGTCACTCCTTTGCGGGCGAAGAGCTGAGTTCTATCGGCAGCCGGTTTCCAGACCGCGTGTCTGGTCTCATCTACCTCGATGCAGCGAATCGTTATGCCTTCTCGCCCGCGCATCGAGGTGACTTTCGCATCGATACCCTCGAATTGCGTCGCGAGTTGACTGCCTCTCTAGACGCAATCTCCCCAGCAGAGGCAAGGGAAGCGATTGATCGGTTGCAGGAGATGCTTCCGCAATTCCAAGCCGACCTTAATGAGCAGAAGAAACTGTGGGCCACTGCTCCGGATATGTCTCCGAAGGATTACGACGAGCAGGTGAAAGAACGCTCCACACACGCAGGACAGATCGAGAAGGCCGCTCTCGATGGGGAACGACGCTATACCGAAATCAAGTGCCCTGTCCTCGCCATCTTCGCCTTGCCACACGATCATGGTCTCCCACCGGGGCCAAAACGGGACGCGGTTGATGACTGGGAGATAAAGACATTTGGTCCGCAAGCGGACAGCTTCGAGGCGGGAGTTCCGACCGCTCGGGTAGTGCGTATTGCCCACGCAAAGCACATGATTTTCGAATCCAACGGCACCGAAGTGGTCAACGAGATAAACCGCTTTATCGACGGCCTAAAGAATTAGTAAGGACAAACGCGCTTCTCGTCACGAAGCTCCTGTGTTGTCGCCAATACGGAAGTTTAATCGTTGGAAATGCTCGATTGACGCCTAGTTGCCAATGAATCATCGAGAAGCCTAATCTGTCCTCACAAGTGGGCTTGCGGGATGTGTTGGTAGGTTTTTAGGCTTTGGTGATCTCGGGTTCTTCGATTTTGTCGCCTTCGCCGGGGGCGAGGAAGAGGTTGGATTCGAGGCCGTGCTGGCGGGTGTAGAGGTCGTAGTAGCGGCCGTGGAGCTGGTAGAGGGACTCGTGGGTTCCGCGCTCTACTATCTCGCCCTGTTCGACTACTAGGATCTGGTCGGCGCGCCGAATGGTGGAGAGGCGGTGGGCGATCACGAAGGTCGTGCGGCCCTGCATGAGGAAGTTGAGGCCGTTCTGGATCATGGCCTCGGATTCGGAGTCGAGGGAGCTGGTGGCCTCGTCGAGGATGAGGATGCGGGGGTCGGCGAGGATGGCGCGTGCGATGGAGATGCGCTGGCGCTGGCCGCCGGAGAGCTTGACGCCGCGCTCGCCTACGATGGTGTCGTATTGCTCGGGGAAGCGCTCGGCGAACTCGTCGACGCGGGCGATGCGGCAGGCGTCTATCAACTGCTCTTCGGTTGCGTTGGGGCGACTGAAGAGGATGTTCTCACGGATGGTGCCGTCGAAGAGGAAGGTCTCCTGCAGGACGACGCCAAGCTGCTGGCGGTAGCTGCTGAGGCGGATGGTTGCGAGGTCGATGCCATCGACGAGGACCTTGCCGCCGGTGGCGGTGTGGAAGCCGCAGATGAGCGAGATGATGGTGGACTTGCCGGAACCGGAGGAGCCTACGAGGGCGGTGACGGTGCCGGGGCGGGAGTCGAAGCTGATGCCGTGGAGGACGGGTTTGCCGGGGTCGTAGGCGAAGGTTACGTCCTGGAAGGCGATGTCACCGTGGATGGTGGCGAGGTTGTGGGAGCGGGCGGGCTCGGAGTCCTCTTCGTGCTCGGAGAGGATCTCGGTGGTGCGGTCAAGACCGGCTACGGCTTCGGTGAGTTGGGTTCCGATGGAGACGAGCTGGACGATAGGGGCGATCATGAACGCGAGGAACATGACGTAGGTGACATAGCCGCCGGTGGTGAGCTTACCTGCCACGACCTGGTGGGCGCCGAGGAACATGACCAACGCTCCGACTACGCCGAGGACGGCCGTAGAGGCCAGGGACATGAGGGACTGGGCGGTGAGCGAGGAGATGACGTTCTGGAGAAGGCGGTTGGCGCCTGCGGCAAAGACGCTAGCCTCGCTCGCCTCCGCGTGGTAGCCCTTGACTACGCGGACGCCGCCGAGCGATTCGGTGAGACGACCAGTGACTTCGGCGTTGATTTTCGCGCGCTCGCGGAAGATGGGACGAATGGTCTTGAAGGCGCGCTGGAGGATGAGGCCGAAGATGAGCAAGATGACGAAGGTGACGACTGTCATCTGAACGCTGAGCTTGATGAGGTAGACGAAGGCGAAGAGAGCGGTGAGGACGCCGCCGAAGAAGTCGATGACGCCGGTGCCGATGAGGTTGCGGACACCTTCCACGTCGGTCATGATGCGGGCGACGAGGGTGCCGGTGCGGTTCTCGTCGTAGAAGGCTACGGGGAGGCGTCCTATGTGAGCCTGGACCTTCATGCGGAGCTCGGCGATGAGGCGCTGGCCTTCTTTGGAGAGGAGCTGGGTGAGGGTGAAGGATGTTATGCCCTGCAGGATGGTCGCCGCGATGACTATACCCACGATGATGGGCAGGAGGCTAAGCTGGTGCTTACCCATCACGTTGTCGATGAGGTATTTCGTGGAAGCTGGCAGAATCAAACCACTTGCGCGGTTGATAATCATTAAAAGGAAACTGCCACCGAGGAGAAGCCGGCGCGGTTTAATGAGTTTCCATACCTCGGGGAGAACCTTCTTCAGCTTGGGCTTGGGACGGGAGGCGGTGAGATCGGCGGTGGTCGCACGGCCGGTGCCACGGGAGGGACGGTCTGCGGCTTTGATACCGTGACCGCTGAAACTGGAGTGGCCGAAAGAGGACATGTTCTCTAAAGTGTACGCCTGGAGCGGGTAGAAGGAGGTGGAGGCCGTTGATGCGCGGAGGCTTTGGCCTCCGGTGTGGCAACGGCGATGACGACTTACTTATGAAGACGTTTGAGACGCTTCGATATTTTGATGACGGCTGTGTTTGATCGATGCATCCCGGAGAGCCTTAGGCGAGACGGGTGCGCCGGGCGGCGATGAAGGAACGAATGCAAAAGAGAACGTAGATGAGGCAGAGAAGGGACATCGCTCCTTTTTCGAGGACGGCGACCGGATGCGGGAAGACGATTCCCCGAGCGAGGCGGATGGTGTCGATATCGGCGGGGATGGTTCCGAGGAAGCCGAGGAGAGCGACGGTGACGGAGATGTGCATCCAGAGCATGCGCTTCTTTGGGTCGTCGGAGTTCGCCATGACGCCGAAGAAGATGAAGAAGAGGCCGAAGATGGCGGGGATAAGCGCAGTGGGGTGGGTGCTGCCGGTATAGAAGAAGCCGAAGAGTGCCAGAAGAATGAGGGTGATGCCGAAGGCGATGGTGAGTTTGACCATGAGGATGTGTGCTCCTTGATTGGGTGAAGGGTCAGGATACCTGATGGAGATCGGGAGGCGAGCTAAAGGCGATTGCGCGGCGGCTGTGAAATCGATTACATTCATCCCCGCTGTGGAAACCGCGAATATTTTGTTCGCTACTGTCGCCTGCCAGGAGGGTCTTCTTGCGCGTTCCTTCATCTCGAATCTTTGTTTCGGCTGTGTTTTTTGTCTTTTCTTCCGCGGCGGTGCTTGCGCAGAAGAAAGAACTTGCGCTGAAGTCTCCTAATGGAGAGCTGACGATGCGTTTTGTTATTCGTCCGGCTGAGGGGAGTGCGCAGGCTGAGGGCAGACTGGTGTATTCGCTCGACTTTCGGGGAAAGCCGGTGCTTGAAGACTCTGCGCTTGGGCTGGACCTTTATGGGGCGGAGTTGCTGGGGGCGAAGGTACATGTCACGGGAAGTGATGCTGGAAGTGGGGTGGATGAGTATGCGCTGGCTACGGGGAAGACGAGTAAGGTTCGGGAGGAGTATCGGAGCCTTGTGTTGCGGGTTGCGGAGAATGGAGCGAAGGGACGTGCTCTGACGATTGAGGCGCGGGCCTATAACGATGGTGTTGCCTTTCGTTATGTGCTGCCGGAACAGCCGCGCGCGATGAGTGAATTGCGGTTGCGACAGGAGGCTACGGAGTTCCACTTCAGCACGGATGCGATTACGTGGGCGCTTGCGCTTCCGAACTACCGGAGCAGTTATGAGAGCGAGTATGTGCACCTGCCTGTGAGCGCGCTGGCCAATCAGGGAGGGGTGGCCAGTCACTTTCTGGTGGGGCTTCCGCTGCTTGCTCATGTTCCGGGAGTGGCCTGGGTGGGGTTGATGGAGGCTGACCTTGAGGGCAATGCGGGGTTGTATCTGACGAATCCGTCGGGGAGTTGGGAGGGCCGCAGCCTGACGGCGCTGCTTTCGCCTCAGCTCGAGCGGCCGGAGCTGGCGACGACGGGATGGCTGCCTTATCACTCGGCGTGGCGGGTTGTGATGGTTGCGGATGATCCGGGGCGGTTGATTGAGTCGAATCTTCTTACGAATCTGAGTCCTCAGAACAGGCTTCAGGATTCGTCGTGGGTTCGGCCGGGGAAGGCTTCGTGGGATTGGTGGAATGGAGATCTGGGGCCTGATGGTAAGGCGGCCTTTACGACGGAGAATATGAAGCGCTTTATCGACTTCTCTGCCGAGAGCGGATTTCCCTACTTCATGCTGGACGCAGGGTGGAGCGCTGAGGGTGACATCACGAAGATGCGGGGGCCGGTGGATGTGCCGGAGTTGGTGCATTATGGGGCGACGAAGAATGTGAAGGTATGGATCTGGCTTTACTCCACATCGGTGATGCGGCAGATGAAAGAGGCGTTTGCGCTGTATGAGAAGTGGGGTGTTGCGGGGTTGAAGATTGATTTTATTAATCGCGATGATCAACAAGGCGTTCAGTTTTACTACGACGTTGCTCGTGAGGCGGCGGCGCATCATCTGATGGTGGACTTTCATGGGGCGAGCAAGCCCTGGGGCATCGAGCGCGCTTATCCGAATGTGATGAGCTATGAGGGTGTCATTGGGATGGAGCAGTCGAGGGCGGGGCGGCGGGATGGTCCGGTGTCGCGGACGGTGCTGCCGTTTACGCGCATGCTTGCGGGGTCGATTGACTATACGCCCGGGGGTTTCAACAACGTAACGGAGGACAATTTCGTTGCGCGTGGGAATGGGCCTATGGTCATGGGAACACGGGCGCAGCATCTTGCGCTGTATGTGATTTTCCAGACGCCGTTTCAGATGGTTTCGGACAGTCCGCAGGCATATAAGGATGAGCCGGGGTTTCAGTTCATCAAGGATGTTCCGGTTGTTTGGGATGAGACGCGGGTTGTCTCGGGCTCGGTGGGGGAGTTTATTACGATTGCTCGGCGTAAGGGTGGAGATTGGTATTTGGGGAGTATTACGAACTGGACGGCGCGGGATTTGAAGATTCCGCTGGCGTTTCTTGAGGGTGGGCGGTTTGAGACGGAGATTTATTCAGATGCAGCGGATGCAGATACGCAGCCGACTCATCTGACGATCGGGAAGAAGGCGGTTAGCGGGGCGGATACCTTGACGATCCATCTGGCCAAGGGTGGCGGTTGCGCTATCCGATTTGTACGCAAGGACTGATTTTGCTATGAGGCTGCGGATTTCTTGATCTGGGCTCTGATCTGGTCTAGAACTTCTTTGGTATCCCAGTCGTTTGTGGGGTACCAGGCGGCGATCTTGCCGTCTTTGCCGATGACGATGGTCGACAGGGAGTGGGTAATGGTTTTGGGGTCGGTGCCGGTGACGCCTACGTTGAAGAACTGTGTGACGGCAGAAAGGTCTTTTTCAGAGGGGGCGGCGAAGTCCCAGTGGAGGAATTTTTCATTGGTGTACTGGCCGGTGTAGGCTCCGCCGTAGCTGCGAAGGACCTTGGGGGTGTCGTAGGCGGGGTCGAAGCTGATGCTGAGAAGGTGGGTCTGATCGCGGAGGACGGGGTCGGCGTTGAGGGCCTTGTCGATGTCGGCGAAGTTGCGGGACATGCGTGGGCAGAAGTCGGCCATGGGGCAGCGGGTGTAGATGAAGGTGATGAGGAGGGTCTTGCCCTTGAACTGGGAGAGGTGGATGGTGCGGTCGCTTTGGTTGCGGAAGTGGAAGTCGGGGACGGCGTCGCCGGGGTTGGGGATGTGGTACTGGACGGCGGGTTTGTAGTCGGGGCGGGCCTGGGCGGTGACGACGATGTTGTCGAGCTCTGGGTCGCGGGGGCCGGCGGCGTCCTGCGTGACTACGATGCGGGCGGTGATGCGGTCGCCGGGGTGGAGCTCGGTGAGGGCCATGGGGTCCTTGACCTTGTAGGGCATGGTCATGGCGTCCATAAAGCCGGGGACGGCTTCGTGGTCGAGGGTGACGTGGCTGGCGTCGGTGGCGACGACCTTGCCGCGAACGGGGAAGGTTTTTTCGGGGTATTTGGAGGCGGTTGGGGTGGAGGCCTGACGGCATCCCGCTAGAAGGCAGATGAAGCTAAGGAAAACGAGAAACTTGCGGGATTTACGAGGCACTAGCAGACTCCTGTCTCCATGATAAATGGGGTGATTTTGTGGCTCGGATGGGAGACGGATTTTCCTGCGGCGGCGAGCGTATAACCGAGGTATGGGCGTTCGGGAGTTGTTGCCGGTTGAGATTGTGGAGGCTTTGGAGCGGGGGGCCACGGTTGTAACGGGCAATCAGCGGGCGGCGCGGACGCTTCGGCGGGCATTTGATCGGCGGAACCGAGAGCGGGGGCTGGAGAGCTGGCGTCCGGCTGCGGTGATGGCCTGGGAGACGTGGACGACGGGGCTGTGGCGGGAGCTGCTGGTGCGGGGCGCGGTCTCTGAGGTTCTGCTGAACCGGACACAGGAACATGCGGTTTGGCGAGAGATTCTGGAGGGAGATTCTGAGCTGGCTAGCCTGCGGAGCTTCGACTCCATGGCGGAGATGGCGGCGGAGGCCTGGAGGAGGCTGTGCAGCTACAAGGGGCAGGGGCGGCTGCGGGGTTCAGGGGTGAGTGCAGATACACGGGCGTTCCAGCGATGGGTGGCGGCGTTTGAGAGGAGATGCGGGGCGGAGGGGTGGCTGTCGCAGGCTTTGCTGGAGGAGCGGCTGCGGGAGGCTGTCGGTCGAGGGCAGACTTCGTTTGGGGCAATGGGGTTGGTGTTGGTGGGGTTTGACGCGATGACTCCGGCGCAGGTGGATTTGGTGGAGGCGGTTCGGTCTGCAGGCGGGGTGGCGCAAGAGTTTGAATTGCGAGTGCCGGGTGAGGGGCGATTTTTGCTGGAGGCTGAGAGTGAGCGAGAGGAGTTGCTAGCGGTGGCAGGGTGGGTGCGTGGGGTTGTCGAGGAAGAGCCTCGGGCGCGGGTGGCGGTGATTGTGCCGGGGCTCGAGGACGAGCGGGCTGAGATAGACCGAGTGTTTCGTGAGGTGCTGGCTCCGGAGTTGGAGAGCATTGAGGCGGGCTCGGATGGGCCGTATGAGTTTTCCGTTGGAGTGAGGTTAGCTGCGACTCCGATGGTGGCGGTAGCCCTGGATGTCTTGCGGTTGGCGGTCGAGGCGCTGCCGCTGGAACGGGTGAGCGGATTGCTTCTGTCGCCATACTTTGCTGTGGCTGAGGAAGAGCGGGGTAAGAGAGCGGAGTTTGATGCGTTCGAACTGCGGAAGGCGGGGATGCTAAGGCCTGAGATCTCGTTGGAGGCGCTGATTGCGCTGGTGGAGGGTGGACGGCGTAGAGGCGGGATTGGACGGTTGCTGGCTCGGTTAAAGGGACTGCGATCTGTTGTGGAGAGTCGGATTGAGGGTGGAGACCGCCGGACGTATGCGGAGTGGGCGGAGAGGATGAGGGAGTTGCTGGAGGCTGCCGGCTGGGGTAAAGGCGCGGACAGCCGTGAGTTTCAGACTCGACGGAAGTGGGAGGGTGCGCTGGATGAGTTGGCGACGCTGGACTTTGATGGAGTGAAGGTTGGGTTTGAGCGGGCGCTCGAAAAGCTGGAGAGGATTGCGGAGCAGACGATGTTTGCGCCGGAGTCCAGGGAGGCTCCCGTGCAGGTGATGGGGCCAGTGGAGGCGGCAGGAACGACGTTCGATGCGGTGTGGTTTTTGCGTGGCGGCGACTTGAGTTGGCCGGCGGCGGCTTCGGGTAGTCCTCTGCTGCCCTGGCAGATGCAGCGTGAGCTGGGGATGCCGGGAGCCGATGTGGCTCGGGACCGTGAGAAGGCTCGGCGGATGACGAAGCGAATTGCAGAGAGCGCGGGGCGAGTGGTCTTTAGCTATGCGAAAGAGACTGCGGATGGACGGCAACGGTCTTCGCCTGTGCTGGATGGGTTAGTGCTGGAAGAGATGGAAGCTGTGGCTGTTGAAACGGAGCTTACGCCTGTCGCGGTAGAGGTTGTGGAGGATCGAGCGGAGATACAGCCTTTGCCGGATCGGGTCGTTCGTGGTGGGGCGCAGATTCTGCAGTTGCAGGCGGCTTGTGGGTTTCGCGCTTTTGCGGAGCGAAGGCTTTGGGCTACGGAGATTGAGGCAGCAGGATTCGGACTGGATGCGCGGGAGAGTGGAAACGTCATTCATAAGGCGCTTGAGCTTTTCTGGGGTGAGGTGGAGACGCAGGAGAGGCTGAAGGCGATGACGCAGGGGCAGCGGGATGCACTGCTGCGTCAGTGCGTTGTTGAGGCTTTGAACAAGACTGCGGAGCTGAACGCGACGGCATGGGACGAGGCCTATGTGGAGATGCAGCGGGACAGGCTGATGAGACTGCTTGGCGCGTGGCTCGATATGGAACGGACGCGGCCCGAGTTTGCGGTGAAGTTGAGCGAGAAGAACTTTGAGGATGTACGGATTGGGCCGCTGCGGTTGAGTGTGCGTGTGGATCGTGTGGATGTGACTGCGGGTGGAGAGCTGCTGATCGACTATAAGACGGGTGCGGCTTCGCCAAATGACTGGCTGACGGAGAGGCCGGATGCTCCACAGCTTCCGCTGTATGCGGTGCTGTCGGAGCAGGAGGTGAAGGGCGTTGCGTTTGGGCTCGTGCGGGCGGGTAAGGAGATGGGGTTGAAGGGGTACGCCGGGGAGGACGGCATCCTGGTAAAGGCCTCGCGAATGAAAATGCCGCTGGAGATGCAGATGGAGGACTGGAAGCGCGTGCTGGAAGGACTTGCGAATGCGTTCCATGCAGGCGATGCACGAGTGGCTCCGAAGAGCTATCCGATGACGTGCAGGCATTGCGCGCAACGCGAGCTGTGCCGTCTGGATGTTTCGGTGCTGGAACAGAATGAGGACGAGGACAGCCTGGAGGTTAGCGGTGGCTGAGCTGTTCGCTGTTCCTGCAAAGAAGATTGAGACGCCGGATTGGGAGGCTCGACAGCGGGCGCTCGATGTGGAGCAGTCGTGGATTGTGGAGGCTCCTGCTGGATCGGGTAAGACGGGGCTGCTGATTCAGCGGTATCTGAAGCTGCTGGGGCATGACAGCGTCAGCGAGCCGGAACAAGTACTGGCGATTACGTTTACGAAGAAGGCTACGGCGGAGATTCGGGATCGCGTGATGGCGCAACTGGAGCTTGCTGCGCGTAGTGCGCCGTTGAAGAGAGACGATGAGTTTGAACGCGAGACTCGGAGGCTTGCCGAAGGTGTGCTGCAACGTGACGCGCAGATGGGATGGGGACTGCTCGAAAACCCGCGCAGATTGCGGGTGCAAACCATCGATGCTGTTTGTGCGGAGATTGCGCGGTCGCTGCCTGTGCTGTCGGGTGGCGGTGGAGGACAGCGGCCGACCGAGGATGCGGCATTGCTGCACCATGAGGCGGCGCGAAGAACACTGATGCAGCTTGGCGGTGCGGATGGTGTATTGAACGAGGCACTGCGGACGGTGCTGCTGCATCGTGATGGAAATCTTGCAGAGTGCGAGCGGTTGATTGCGGAGATGCTGGCGCTCCGGGATCAGTGGGGTGAACTGGTGCCGTTGGGTCGCCAGGAGTTGAGTGATGCGTATCTGGATAGCGTGGTGCTGCCGCGGCTGGAGCGCGTGCTGGAGCAGGCGGTTTGTGCAGGGCTGACTGAGTTTGCCATGGCCGTGCCTGCGGATTTTATGCAGACGCTTTGCTCGCTGGCGGCTTTGTTGGGAGAGATTGAGCCGTATGAGAAAGATGTCTCGCCGATTGCGGTGTGCGCGAGGCGGGCTGGTGTGCCGGGAACAGGTGCAGCGGATCTGGAACACTGGCGAGCGTTGATTCATCTGATGGTGTCGCCATCGAGCGGAACGTGGAGGAGAAGCTTTGCGAAGAACGTGATGGGCTTCGAGACGACACCTGCGCAGAAGAGGGCCTTGCGGGCCGTGCTTGAAGAGGTTGCGCATCGAGATGATCTGTTGCGAGCGATTGAAAATGTCGATCGGTTGCCTCCGGCCAGGTATCCGCAAGAGCAGTGGGAGGTGGCGAAGGCGCTGTTTCGCGTGCTGCGGCGGGCTTTGATTGAGTTGCAACTGGTGTTTGCGCAGCATGGCGAGTGTGACTTTGCTGAGGTGGGATTGCTGGCGAAGTCTGCGCTGCGGCGTGACGGCGCGGTGGATGATCTACAGACGGCGCTGGGAATGACGCTGCAGCATCTGCTGGTAGACGAGATGCAGGATACGTCGACGAGCCAGTATGAGTTGATCGAGCTGTTGACGCAGGGATGGGATGGGCGCAGCCAGACCGTATTTCTGGTGGGAGATCCGAAGCAGTCGATTTACCTGTTCCGGCAGGCGCGGGTGGAACGGTTTATACGGACGATGCGCGACGAGAGACTGGGCGATTTGCCGCTGGGGTGTTTGAGACTGACGGCGAACTTCCGGTCCCAGAGTCGGCTGGTCAAAGCATTCAATGAGGAGTTCTCGCTGTTGTTTCCTCGGGATGGGAACGCAGCGGATGAGGCGACTTATGTTGAAGCGGTTGCGGTGAATGGCCCTTCGACACTGGGGAAAGTATGTCGTGGAATGGTGTGGCATGCGAGTGTTCTACCGCATGACATTACGAAGAGGGATCGGCGGCAACGAGCGAAGATGGATGCGGGACGGATTCGCGAGATTGTGTCGGAGTGGAGGGCGCGCCCATTGCCGGAGGGCCGGAGTGAGCGGTGGAAGATCGCTGTGCTGGTTCGAAGTCGCGATCATCTAATGAACATTATCGCGGCGTTGAAGATGGACGATGGCCGTGGGGCAATTCCCTTTCGCGCGGTCGATATCGAGAGGTTGAACGAACGGCAGGAGGTGTTGGATCTGTTTGCGCTGACGCGGGCGCTGTTGCATCCGGCAGATCGCGTGGCGTGGCTCGCGGTTCTTCGCGCGCCGTGGTGTGGGCTGGAGTTGGCGGAACTGCATCTGTTGGCCGGAGGCGATGATCCTGACTGGGCGGAGCGGAGTATTCAGGATGTGATCAGCGAGCGCGGAGATTTGCTGAGCGAAGAGAGCTGCGAACGGCTACGGCGGATTTGGCCTGTGTTAAATGCAGCGACGGAGCAGAGGGCGCGGTTGACGTTGTCGCAGTGGGTGGAGAGGACCTGGCGATCACTTGGCGGTGATGTTTATCTGCAGCCAGAGGAGAGGCTGAATGCGCGGCGGTATCTTCAGTTGCTGGATGAGATCGATGAAGAGGGCGGGCCTGTTGATCTAAAGGTTTTGCGACGACGCATGGCGCGATTGTTTGCTGAACCGAAAACGGCTGAGGGGGCAGTCGATCTGCTGACGATTCACGGAGCAAAGGGGTTGGAGTGGGATGTTGTGATTGTGCCGTCACTTGAGAAGAAGTCGAAGGTGACGGGTAGTCGATTGCTGACGTGGGGAGAGATTGAATCTGATGATGAGGATGCTGCGGCTATCATGCTGGCTCCTATTGCGGGTAAGGGTGAGAGTTCGAGAGAGCTGAATAATTGGCTGAAAAATATTCATCAGGCGCGAGAGGCTGCGGAACGGAAGCGGCTCTACTACGTCGCGTGCACGCGGGCCCGGGAGGAGTTGCATTTATTCGCTGCGCCAGATGCAACGGCTAACGGAGAGGTAGGCCGGGAGTCCGGGAGCTTGTTGAGTGCGGCGTGGCCTGCGGCGGAGCGGCATTTTGTTGAGATACCAGCACCACCGACAGCGGTTCCGTTTCTGCCCTTCCCTGCTCCCACAGAGGATGACTTTATCGGGGATATTGCTGCGGCTGCGATGGCGCGTGTACCGACGTTCCAGAGGCTGCCGCTTGGTCTTATGCCGATGAAGCGGTCGGAGAAGGTGCGGCTGCCTTACGGTGATGCTGACGCAGTGCCTGCAAGGATTACTTTTGAACGGCCGGAGGGATCGTTTGAGGCGCGGGCATTTGGTAATGCGGTGCATGGATTTTTGGAGTCGCTTGCGAAGTCTTTGAGCGAGGGGGGCGTTGCGGATACCGTGCTGAACGAGGTTGCGGGATGGGAGGCGCGAATTACCGCTGTCCTGCGTAGCGATGGCTTGTCGCCAGGGTCAGTCCAGCGGCTTGCTCCGCGGGTGGTAACTGCATTGACGAACACTTTGCGCGATCCGCAAGGTCTTTGGGTGCTGCGTTCGCATGTAGATGCGGCGAGTGAGTTTGCATTGACTTCGTGGATAGAGGCACGGAGCAGTGTGCGGCTGGACCGCGTCTTTCGCGCTGGGGCGGCGCCGTTGTCGGAGGGATCCGGTTGCCTTTGGATTGTCGACTACAAGACGACAACGCATGGTGCTGAGGGCGTCGAGGAGTTTTTGGCGAAAGAAAGAATAAAGTATGCGCCGCAGATGGAGGCTTATGCGCGGGTCATGAAGGGCGCAAGGGTAGGGCTTTATTATCCAATGCTGCCGAGATTCATCTGGTGGACACCGGAGAGCTAGGACGCCGGCGTTGTGTGGCGAACGTCGGAGCCACGGACCCAGAAGATGACGTCCTCGGCGATGTTGGTGGCGTGGTCGCCTACGCGCTCCAGGTTGCGGGCGATGATGAGCGCGTTGAGCGATTGTGGCGTCAGCTCAGGTTTGTCCTTGATGAGGGAACTGAGTGCGTCGAAGGCTGCGTCGTTCATCTCGTCGACCTGATCGTCGAGCAGAAGGACGGACTCTGCGAGTTCCGCGTCGGCTTCGATGAAGGCCTGTAGGGATTTGCGAACCATCGCGGAGGAGAGCGAGGCAAGCTTTGGGATGTCGACGGGAAGGTCGATATTAGCGAACGCTCCCATCTCGCGAACGCGGACTGCTATGTTGACCGCCTGGTCGCCTACTCGCTCGAGGTCAGCGTTAATTCGGATGACCGAGAGAATGAACCGCAGGTCGATGGCCATGGGCTGTTCCATGGCGAGGAGATCGAGAGCCATCTGATCGATCTCGCGCTCGAGGCGGTTGATGGCAGGCTCGGAGCGGAAGACGAGCTCGCAGATGCTGAGATCGCGCGTGCGGTAGGCTTCGATGGAGCGCTGGATGGCCTGCTCGGCCATGCCCGCCATGACGAGGAGACGCTCTTTGAGATCGTCGAGGCTCTGATGAAATTTGACACGCATCAGCCGAACCTCCCGGTGATGTAATCTTCCGTGCGCTTGTCGCGGGGGTTCGTGAAGATCTTGTGGGTGGAGTCGAACTCGACCATCTTGCCGTTGAGGAAGAATCCGGTGTTTTCGGCGACGCGGGCGGCCTGCTGCATGTTGTGGGTCACGATGACGATGGTGTATTGGCTCTTCAACTGGAAGATGAGGTCTTCGATCTTCGATGTGGAGACCGGATCGAGCGCGGAGGCTGGTTCGTCCATGAGTAGTACTTCGGGATCGACGGCGAGGGCGCGGGCGATGCACATGCGCTGCTGCTGGCCGCCGGAGAGCGAGGCTCCGGATTTTTTCTTGAGGTCGTCCTTGACCTCTTCCCATAGCGCAGCCTGCTTGAGCGAGCGCTCGACTGTTTCGTCCAGGATGCGGCGGTTGCGGAAGCCATTGAGCTTGAGGCCGCTGACGACGTTGTCGTAAATCGACATCGTTGGGAAGGGATTGGGCCGCTGGAAGACCATGCCTACACGGCGACGGATCTCGACTGGAGACGCATCGTTGTAGATGTCGATTTCACCCATCTTGACGGTGCCGGTAGCGCGGGCGATGGGGTTGGTCTCGTGCATGCGATTGAGACAGCGGACGAAAGTGGATTTGCCACAACCCGAGGGGCCGATGAGCGCGGTGGCGTGGTTCGCGGGAATGTGCAGATTGATGTCCTGCAGAGTGTGGTTCGAACCGTACCACGCGTTCAGATTCTCAACTAAAATGCCGACTCCCACTAGCTTCCTCCCTTGAGTACGCCGCGGTTGGCAAAGATCCGAACGAGCGTGACTGAAACCATGATCATAACGATAAGAACGAGAGCTCCAGCCCAGGCGAGACGATGCCACTCGTCGTATGGGCCGGTCGCGTAAACGAATATCTGTAGCGGTAGAGCGGCGATGGGCTCATTCAGTCTGAAGCTCCAGAACTGATTGCCGAAGGCGGTAAAGAGCAGCGGTGCCGTCTCTCCGGCGACACGCGCGAAGGCCAGCATGCAGCCGGTGATGATGCCGGGCGATGCTGTACGCAGGCTTACTGAGATAACGGTTCGCCACTTGGGGACACCGAGGCCAAGAGCGGCTTCGCGGATGGCATGCGGCACGGTGGCGAGCATCTCTTCGGTGGTGCGGGTGATGGTGGGGACCATCATGATGGCGAGGGCTACACCTCCCGCGAATGCAGAGAAGTGCTTCTGGGGCATCACGATGAGCGAGTAGACCGAGATGCCCATCACGATGGAGGGGACACCGTTGAGAACGTCGGCGGTGAAGCGGACTGCATTGGCAAGGAAGGTGCCCTGGCCGAACTCCGCGAGGTAGACGCCGGCAGCGATGCCGAAGGGGACGCCCATGAGGCTGGCGAGGGTAAGGATGATTCCCGAGCCAACGATGGAGTTGGCCATGCCGCCGCCCGATTCACCTACCGGAACGGGAATGTGGGTGAAGAAGGCCAGATTGAGGGAGCTCGCGCCCTTGTAGACCAGGTAGAAGAGGATGGCGAGCAGCGGGATGATGACCACAATTGTCGCAAGGATCGACAGGCCGCTGACGAAGTAGTTCATCACGGTGCGACGCGCGCTATTGATTCGCATCCCCCTGGTCTGGAAGTTCATCGGCGGGCGAGGTTGGTTGAATGGTTGGGTGCTCATGCTTAGGCCCCCCTTGCCGGTGCGCCGCGCGTGACCGCCCAGACCATGAGGCGGGCGATTGCGTTGACGACGATGGTAACGAGAAAGAGCGCGAGACCGATCTCGATGAGAGCGCTGAGGTAGAGGTCGCCGGTCGCCTCAGCGAATTCGTTGGCGATGACGCTGGCCAGCGTATGCCCCGGTGCGAAGAGGCTCCTGCTGATCTCGGGGTGATTGCCGATGACCATGGTGACTGCCATGGTCTCGCCCAGGGCGCGGCCGAGACCGAGCATGATCGCTCCAACGATGCCGATGCGGGAGTTGCGGAGAACACCGATGCGAATCATCTCCCACTTGGTGGCGCCGAGGGCAAGGACGGCCTCGCGCTGGCTGTTGGGCACGGCCATCATGATGTCGCGGGTCAGAGACGAGATGATGGGCAGAATCATGATGGAGAGGATGATGCTGGCGGTCAACAGGCCAACGCCGAAGTTCGGGCCCTGGAAGAAGCCTGTCCAGCCGAGGGTCTTGACTAGGAAGGGGCCGAGTATGTTGCGCATGATCGGGACGAGTACAAAGACAGCCCAGAGGCCGTAGACGACGCTGGGGATGGCGGCGAGGAGTTCGGTGAGGAAGGAGATGGGGGCGCGCAAGGGCTGAGGGCAGAGCTCGGCGATGAAGACAGCTACTCCAAGCGCAAGGGGAACCGCTAAGACGAGGGCGAGGAGGGAAGTTACCAGTGTTCCATAGATAAACGGAAGAGCGCCGAAGTCGCCAACGACGGGGTCCCAGGCCTGGCTGACAAAGAACTTCCAGCCGAACTGTACGATGCTCAGGTGCGAGCGAAGGATAAGGATAACGAGAATGAAGAGAACGATGACGAAGATGCTGCAAGCGCACAACAGCATGACGGCGGCGAAGCTGTTATCGGCCAAACGCCCGCTGCCTCGCTTGCTGAGGTATTCCCGAATGGGCGAGAGCGCAGAATTGCCGGAGGGCGGTTCAGGGTTTTCCGCAGAGGAGGCGGGCTTGACCGGAATCGTAGCCGGCAGAGGCAGTACAGACCCGGGTTCTGGCTCGTTTGTCATACTTTTGAAAGGCACAATGCTATTCCCTGCGAATCTGGCTCTCGGGCTGATTGTATCCGGCCCTGCAGGCTCATTCGGTTTAAGCGAAAATGAAAAGTCGCCGCACGAGGCTCAGGATGCGAGAACTCAGTGCGGCGAGACGGTTATTTGAGCTGCGTGATGCTCTTGCGAACCATATCCTGAACGGGCTTCGGCAGCGGAGCGTAGGAGAGGGTGGCGGCTTCGGACTGGCCGTGATCGAGCATCCAGCCGAGGAACTCAACAAGTGCCTTACCCTTGGCGGCGTCGGTTGAATGCGTTGGGATCAACAGCCATGTAAAGCTGGCAATCGGGTAGGAAGCTGCGCCGGGAGCGTTCGTGATAGAGATGCGGAAGTCGGCGGGCATCACCTTGGCAGACTCTGCAGCCGCGGCGGTAGCACCATCAGTCGAAGCCCTTACAAACTTGCCTGCCTTGTTCTTCACGGAGCCGTAGGACATCTTGTTCTGGACAGCGTAGATCAACTCGACGTAGCCGAAGGAGTTGGGCGACTGGCGAACCATACCGGCGATGCCCTCGTTGCCCTTCTGACCGATGCCTGTGGGCCACTTGACGGAGGTGTTCTTGCCTACCTTGCTGGCCCAGTCGGGGCTGATCTTCGAGAGGTAGTCGGTGAAGATGTAGGTGGTTCCACTTCCATCCGAGCGATAGACAGGCAGGATCGCATTGCCCGGAAGATTAACGCCGGGGTTGTCCTTTACGATTCGGGGATCGTTCCACATCGTAATCTTGCCGAGGTAGATATCGGCGATGACGTCACCCGAGAAGTTGAGTTCCTTGCTGACGCCGGGGATATTGTAGACCGGAACGACAGCGCCAAGGACCGTGGGGATGTGCATCGTCTTAACCTTGGCACTCTTGATCTGGTCATCGTTCATAGGGCCATCGGTCGCACCAAAGTCAACCGTGCCCTCGGAGACCTGGCGGATACCGCCGCCTGAGCCTATGGACTGGTAATTGATCTTGACGGTGGGGTGCTGCTGACTGTATTCGCTAAACCACTTGGAATAGATGGGATAGGGAAAGGTAGCTCCCGCTCCGTTTACGTTCTGTGCGCTGGCTCCAATGGCCGTCAAAGCCAATATGCCTGCTGCGATAACCTTCAGTTTCACTCGTTCCCCCTCGGATTGGGTGACACGTTTCAAGTCACCTTTATAGAGTGTGAGGTGGAATTGTTACACCAAGGTTACAAGTGGGTGAATAGGGCGAAAAAGCACATTAACTGACAGTACTTTGTGCCTTGGGGAGGGTAAAAATGAACGTGCTCCCCAAATTAAGTTCGCTTTCGGCGCGTATCGTGCCTCCCTGTGCCTGCACTACATGCTGTGCAATGGCAAGGCCAAGACCGGTACCTCCGGACTCCCGCGAACGGGCTTTATCGACCCGGTAGAAGCGTTCGAAGATACGGCTGAGGTGTTCAGAGGCAATTCCCTGGCCAAAGTCGCGGACTCTGAACTCCACCGCATCAACCGGGTCAGACACCTCTCGGGCAGTGACGACAAGTCTGGAGTGCGTCTCGTTGGGAGGCTGGCCGTACTTGATGCCGTTTTCGATCAGATTGCTGAGCACCTGAACGATGGCATCTGTGTCAGCGAAGACCTCCGCGTGAGTTGTCTCCCCGATCTCGAGGAGAGCCTCGGCATCCTGCACCAGACCGCTCATGGCCTGAACGGCATCGCGGACCAGCATGTCGGCGCGAACAGGAACCGGGTGCAACTCCTGTTCGGATGACTCGACACGGGCCATCACCAGCAAATCTTCAGTCAGCCGATTCATTCGTGTGGCGTTCTTGAGGATGGTCGAAAGGAACTCACGGGCTTGCGGACTAAGGGATCTCTCATGATCCAGCAGCGTCTCGACGTAACCGGTGATTGAAGTTAATGGCGTCCGCAACTCATGGGAGACGTTGGCTACAAAGTCTCGTTGAGTGCGTTCCACTTGTTCGATCCGGGTGATGTCGTGCAGTACGGCGACAGCTCCACCACCGGGCATCGGTGAAGCCGCGACTTCAAAGATTCGCCCAGGGAGAAGTGACGTCGAACGCCGCTCGCTGACGATACGATCCTCGAGAACCGTACGGACGCAGGCGAGAATATCAGGATCGCGAATCGTCTGAACCAGCGCGTGGCCCACGCGAACAGCACCGCTGACGGAAGAACCGGGGATCAACTTCTGCATCCGCTGATTGGTCCACTGGATACGCCCTGCCTGGTCGACGGCGACGACGGCGTCCTGCATACTGTCGATCATCGCCTCCAACTCGTGTCGGCTCTCGGATGCGTCGGTGAGCAGTCGCTCCACATGGCCCGAAGCCGCCGAAATCGCCTTGGCGAGACCATCGAAGTCGCTGTATTGATGATCAAAGGTGCCGACCGGCTGGTCTGGAATCGCAGAAGTGGCGATTTGAAGCTGAACGATATTCCTGCGAACGGACCGCGACAACAAAAAGGCGTTAATTGCGGCCCATGCCAGGACAAGGATTGAGCCAAAGATCCAGCCGTTTGGACTAAACCAGACACGCATCACTGCGACGAATGCCAAGGCAATCGTCATCCGAATGAAAAACGAGAAAAAGAGACCACGAGTCACGGGCTGTCCCTCGCCCTACGCCGAGGCCATCTTCGGAATCTCGAACCGATAGCCGGCCCCACGCATTGTCTTAAGGTAACGTGGCGTCTCAGCATCGAGCTCGATCTTCTCCCGAATACGGCGCACATAGACATCAACAGAGCGGGGAGTCACGAACCGGGCATCGCCCCAGACAGCGTCGAGCAGATGGTCCCGGCTAAAGACACGGCCCGGGTGACGAGCCAGGTAGTCCAGCAAACGGAACTCGGTAGCCGTCGTGGTTACCAGGTCGCCGTTGACGCGGAGCTGCATCGCGCCCGCATCGATCTCAATATTTTCGAACTTGACGACGGACGGAGTAGTCGGGCGCTCAAAACGGCGAAGGACTGCCTTGACACGTGCCACTAACTCGCGCGTAGCAAAGGGCTTGGTAATGTAGTCGTCGGCACCCATTTCCAGGCCATGCACGCGGTCATTCTCCGCAGCCCGAGCGGTCAGGAAGATGATCGGAACGACGCTCAGGGTGGGATTCTGGCGCAAACGACGGCATAGATCGAGACCATCGCCGCCCGGCACCATGATATCGAGCAGGAACAGCGCAGGTGGCTGCCGCTCGGCGTCGGGTAAAATCGGACCGATCGTCAGGTACGGGCGTACGGTAAATCCTGCGTTTTCCAAGTGGTACTGGACCAGCCTGGAGATATCTGGATCGTCTTCCAACACGAAAATCGTCTGACTCAATGCTTAACCTCGATTGTTGACGCAATGTTACCGTTCATCAGGTTAGCCTATGGAACGTCGCCGATTGCAAACGTACGATGAATCGTGGAGTTACCCGGCTGGGCTATAGTAAGCCCACATAGGCTAGGATAGTGTAGTAGATGCAGTTTTGTGAATGAGATAGCTATGACGCATGAGTACCCCCTTGTTCTGTGTGTGGATGACGAACTGGTCGGCCTTCGGGTTCGAAAGATCCTGCTGGAGCGTGCTGGCTACAGGGTACTGACAGCGCTTAACGGAGCTGCAGGTTTGGAGATCTTTGCAAATGAGCCGGTGCAGGCGGTCGTCTTGGACTACTCCATGCCCGGTATGCATGGAGGTGAAGTTGCTTCCAGAATGCGACAGACCAAGCCGCATATTCCTATCCTCCTGCTCTCCGCCTACATTGGTCTACCCGCTGAGGTTACTTCCCTGGTTGATCTCTATATGACCAAAGGCGAGGGGGCCCCTGTCCTTTTGAAGAAGCTGGGCAGCTTGCTGCATCCAGTGAATGCGACTTAGAGAGGCCAAACGGGAACGGTCTGTGAATTTAAGCCAATTCAATCGGATCCTCCGTCAGGTTTTTCTGCTGCCGGTCGTTGCGCTTTTGCTAACGGCAGGCGCGCTTTACTGGCAAATTCGCGGAGCCAACGCCACCGTTAACCTGATCCAGAATTCCGACACGCGTATAGCCCAGGCTGCTCTGATAGCGAAACTCATCGCAGACGAGGAATCCGGCCTTCGTGGATATGAGACAACGCTGGACACCCGCTTTTTACAGCCTTATGTAGAAGCGGAAGCGCGCCTGCAGACCGAACTTCGTCGCCTCGATGAGATGACCGGCTCTAACCCAGAACAGAAGAGTCTCATCGAAGATTTGCGCAACGAACACCAGACCTGGCGCGATGCTTTTGCCGTGCCGGTGATCGCTACGGTCCGTGCCGGAGGCCAGAGCAACGACGTCGAGTTGAACCTTCGGGGGAAATCCCAGATGGATGAGGTGCGTAACGATATCAACGCCATCATCCGTAATGACGAACAGCGTAGGGCGGCACGCATCCAGCTCTGGCATCGACAAGTTCGAAGCATGCTGGTGGGACTAATCATTCTGGCACTCAGCATGGGAATCCTGATCGGCCTCTTTACTCGTAGCCGGCTGCATGCCGTCTCCGATGCCTATAAGACTTCTCTGGACGTACTGAACCGCCGTGCCGCAGAGATATTTCAGTCTGAGCAACAACTGCGCACGACGCTCGACTCGATTGGCGACGGAGTGGTCACTTGCGACGCGGACGGCAGAATTCAGATGATGAATCCCGTGGCGCAGGAGCTTACGGGCTGGAGCCAGGCAGACGCCAACGGTCTTCCACTCGAAGAGGTCTTTTGCATCGTCCATGAAAAGACGCGAGAGACGATGGAAAACCCCGTCTCGAAAGTCAAACGACTGAACAGCATCGTCGGCGTGACCAACCACACCGTCCTTATCCGCAAAAACGGCACAGAACTGCATATTGCCGATAGTGGGTCGCCGATTCGCGATCAGAATGGCAGGACCGCAGGAATCGTTCTGGTATTCCGCGACATTACAAGAGAGCGCCGCACTCAGGAAGCTCTGCTTGCAAACGAGAAACTTGCTGTCGCAGGAAGGCTCGCGGCAACGATCGCGCATGAGATTCACAATCCGCTCGACTCAGTATCGAATCTGCTCTATCTCATGCGGACTGGAGTCTCTGAAGAAGAGTCGAAGCACTTTATGGATATGGCCGAGCAGGAACTTGCGCGAGTGACACAGATCAGCCGCGCCATGCTGGGGCTTTATCGCGAATCGAAGGCTCCGGTGCAAGTCAACTTGAAGGAGATGCTGCTCGAGATTCTTCTGCTGATGGAACGCCGATTTACCGATTTAGACGTCACGATGCACGCAGATCTCCCGAACTCGGTTATCGTGGATGCCTTTCCTGCAGAGCTGCGGCAGGTCTTTACCAATCTCATTACTAACGCGGCCGAAGCAGCGAGCCCGGGTGGTCAGGTGCGTGTCAGCATCATTCCACAGGCGGAAGGCATGGGAGCCGATGGCCTAAAGCTGCAGGCAGGAGCAACGGTAATCATCGCCGACAATGGCACCGGCGTTCCCGAGAATGTGCGACCGCATCTGTTCCAACCCTTCTTCACTACCAAGGGCGAATACGGAACCGGCCTCGGCCTGTGGGTCAGTCGCGGCATCATTAATAAACACGGCGGCAACATCGAGCTGGACAGCAGCACGGATAATGGTTCGCACGGGACCGTTGTAAGTGTCTTTCTGGCAACCAAGCCCACCATCAATGCGGGGAGTGCCTAGCCTCTTACGCGATGCAGCGCAACTGCTCCAGCGTAATCGCCGCCGCCTTGACGCACGCTGCCTGATCAACATCGTAATGTGTGACAAAACGTACCGAATGTGGCCCTACGGCGCTGCTTAGTATTCCCTTCTGCTTCAAAGCAGCGCAAAAACCGGCGGCGTCACCGTGGTTCTTCAATTTGAATATGACTATGTTTGACTGAACGGCATCGAGGTCGATCTCAGCTGCAGGTTCGCTCGCTATGGCGTCCGCCAGTAGACGAGCATTCGCATGATCCTCCTTCAACCGCGCAGGCATCTCTTTCAATGCAACAAGCCCCGCAGCGGCCAGGACTCCGGCTTGTCGCATTCCACCGCCGAGCGCCTTGCGGAAGACCCGCGCCTCATCGATCGTTTCCCTGCTACCCACCAACATGGAACCCGCGGGCGCACCAAGTCCCTTCGACAGGCAGAACATCACCGTGTCGAAGCCTTGAGTTAACTGCGCGACGCTGATACCGAGAGCAACAGCGGCGTTGAAGACACGAGCACCGTCCAGATGCACCGGCAACTCAGCCTCACGGGCGCCGTCCCATATCTCCTGCATTACCTGGAGAGGAGTAACTGTGCCGCCAGCCATATTGTGAGTATTTTCAACGCAGATCAGCCCGGTCTGAGCACGGTAGTAAATCTTTGGCCCGATGGCCTGCTTCACGTGGTTCCACGTCAATATTCCACGGTCGGCGGCGACGGTTCGAGCCTGACAACCGGAGAACGCTGCGACCATCGCCATCTCCCAGTCGAGAACGTGCGATCGCGCCTCGCAAACAACCTCCTGCCCATGCTGCGTATGCAGCCGAATCGCGATCTGATTGCCCATCGTTCCGGTTGGGACGAAGATAGCGGCTTCCCTGGCGAAGATCGCGGCCGCCTCCGTCTCAAGCAGGTTGACGGTGGGGTCTTCTCCGTAGACGTCGTCTCCTACTTCGGCGTTGGCCATCGCGGTTCGCATGGCGGGTGTTGGCCGGGTGACGGTATCGCTGCGTAGATCGATCATCGGTTTTGCTGACTCCTCATAAATTGAAAATGGATTGGACTAAACCGCCGACGCAAGCAACAAGCGGCTGAAGACTTCGTTAGAGACCATTCGTCCCTGCGAGGTAAGGCGAATCAAGTCGGACCTAATCTCAAGCAAACCCGCGTCCCGGACCTCCAGAAGAGCGGGCATAACATCTTCCAACATCGCATTCCCGAACTCATTCCGCAGGCTGGCTAGGGCGACACCTTCATTCAAACGCAAGCCTAGAAAGAGCGATTCTTCGAATGCTGCTTCACGTCCTATGATGTCAGCCGGGATGCTGGAAGAATCTTTGGCTTGCGAAACAATCTCGAACGGTCCGGCATCATTGGGGCCGCTGATATATATATCCAAATCATCCGTATTCGCAAAGCGGACATCACTCGCGCCAGATCTCAACATGGAATGAGCATCGAGGCCGAAGCCGATGTAAGGCTGTCGTCTCCAGTACTTCAGATTGTGCCGCGATGCGTGTCCTTCATGGGCAAAGTTCGATATCTCATATTGCCGGAGCCCAGCAGCATCAAAAGTCTCACAAGCTAATTGATACCATGCGGCGGCATCGTCCTCTGAAGGGACCGCCGAGGCGTGATAGCGCGTTCCGCTCGCCAACATCTCCTTGCCCAGTCGAGAGTCATCATCTACCTCCAGCATGTAGACGCTGACATGCGGAACACCACTGGCAATAGCTTGCTCAACCGAGTATCTCCAGCTCTCCTCTGTCTGGTGCGGAAGTCCAGCGATCAAGTCAACATTGATTTCCGCAACACCCGCAGCCCGCAAACGCTGTATCTCATTCCGGCACTGCTGTTCCGTATGCAACCTGCCTACGGCTGCCGATTCCTTGTCCACGAACGACTGCACACCGAAGCTTATGCGATTCATTCCTTGCCGCAATAGCTCTTCCAGAGTCTCATCAGATAATTGCCCAGGCGCACATTCGAGGGTGATCTCGGCTTCATCGTGCAGATCGAACTCACTCCGCAAGGCGCCAAATATCTGTCTGAAGTGACCTGGCGACAACAAACTTGGGGTACCCCCGCCGAAATATAGGGAGTCTGCCGAACGATCGAGCGTTGCACTCAAATTCGTCGCAGCAGTCCGGGCTTGCCGGATTTCTTTGCAAATGCAATCGACATAGCCTTGCATTCGGTCAGTGGAGAAAGCTCCCGACGCAAAGTTACAGAAGGTACACTTCGCTTTGCAGAACGGAACCGAGATGTAAACGCCGACAGTGTTGTTCGTCACGCAAAAAACGCCTTTGGTGTCATTGTTTCACGTTGAAGCATTTAAATCGTTACCTTGGCCAGTGGCGCTCCATCTAATGAGCCAAAGAGCTTCGGAAGGATTAGTCGGCCATGAATCCGATCACACCCCGCACTTCAGTCATGCTTGTCACTTTGCTTACCCTCCTGCCGAGCATATCCTTCGCCCAGAATGCAGCGCCGGCAAGCAAGACTCCAGTCGTGGTTGAGCTTTTTACATCCGAGGGTTGTTCGAGCTGCCCTCCCGCCGATGCTCTACTGGCCCGCATGGATAAGGAACAGCCCGTCAGCAATGCCGAGATCATTGTGCTTGAAGAGCACGTCGATTACTGGGAGAAAGGCGGATGGCACGACCGTTTCTCCTCATCGCAATTTACCGAGCGCCAGAATCAATATGCTCCCCGTCTGAAATTTGAAAGCGCCTATACCCCGCAGATGGTGGTCGACGGCACAACCCAGTTCGTAGGAAACGATGCTCCACGCGCCCTCGACGCCGTCACTGCCGCTGCCGGAACACCCAAGATTGCCCTTGTTCTCTCAAACCCAGTGGTCGATGGCCGTCGGGTCGGCTGCTCGGTCTCGGCTCCAGCCTCGTCTTCTCCTTTGCCTAAGGTGGATCTCTATGCCGCCCTCATAGATCCGACTGCGACCACACAGGTACAAGGTGGCGAAAACAAAGGGCGTCAGCTCGAACACGTTGGCGTCGTGCGCTCGCTGAAACGCATCGGGAAGCTGCAAGACCTCGGCAAAGGTCCTCTGGCGTTTAATCTCAACACGCCGCCGGACATGCAGCCAGCCAACCTGCGTGTCGTTGTCTTCGCTCAGAGCTCCGATCTTGGACCTATCAAAGGCGCAGCCTCCGTCTCTACGAAACAATAGTTGCAGGACAACAAGAATCCGGCCTGATTCCGAAGCATCTAGAATAGAAGCACATGGCTGCCAAGGAAAAACCCGAGGATTCCAAAAAGGAATCCCCGAAGAAGGTCCAGCAGGACGACGAAGTCGCAGGCAAAGCGTATGACGGGCGCCTGATGCGCCGCCTGCTTACCTATCTGCGTCCGTACAAGCTGCAGACCGCCCTCTCGGCGGTCGCTATTATCGTCAAGGCCGGCAGCGATGTACTTGGGCCGTATCTGGTCAAGGTTGCCGTCGACACCTACATGACGGACGTACCCGCCGCAAAGCTTTCATGGTTGGCACGGCATCTCAGCAGCAAGCCGATGACCGGTATCACACAGATAGCCGGTCTCTACCTCGGCGCACTTCTGCTCACGTTCATCCTCGAGTTCCTCCAGACCTACCTGATGCAGTGGACCGGCCAGAAGATCATGTTCGATCTTCGCAGCCAGATCTTCCGTCACCTGCAACGTATGCATCCGGCCTTCTTTGACCGCAATCCCGTCGGCAAACTTGTCACGCGTGTCACCTCCGACGTCGATGCACTCAACGAGATGTTTACCTCCGGCGTCCTTGCGATCTTCGAGGATGTCTTCGTTCTGGCCTTCATCGTCATTATCATGCTGCGGATGAGCTGGCCGCTTGCTCTGCTTACCATCTCGGTCATCCCGGCTATCCTTTATGTCACGCGCATCTTCCGCAAGCACGTTCGCGACAGCTATCGCCGTCAGCGTGCCGCTACCGCCCGCATCAATTCCTTCACCCAGGAGTACGTCTCGGGCATGTCGGTTGTGCAGCTCTTCAATCGTGAGCGGCGCGCCTTCAAGGACTTCTCCGCCGTCAATGCCGAGAACAAGAAGGCATGGAGCGATGCAATCTTCGCCTACGCCCTTTACTACCCCATCGTCGAATTCCTCAGCTCCACCGCCATTGCTCTGGTGATCTGGCGGGGCGGGGCCAGCGTCCTGCACGGCACCGTCACCCTTGGCGTTCTTATCGCCTTCATGCAGTACGCGCAACGATTCTTCCGTCCCATCCAGGACCTCAGCGAAAAGTACAACATCCTGCAGGCTGCTATGGCCGCCAGCGAGCGTGTCTTCAAGCTGCTCGACTCCGAACCCGAGATCGTGTCGCCCGCGCATCCGGTTGCCGGGGATGGCTCTGGACGAGTCGAATTCCGCAACGTCTGGTTCACCTATCAGACGCTTGATAAAGCCCAGCAGGCCCGTATCGCTACCGCTAGTGACGAAGAACTGAACAGCTTTGCCGACATCGAATGGATTCTGCGCGGCGTCAGCTTCACCATCGACCCCGATGAGACCGCCGCCATCGTAGGTCACACGGGCGCAGGCAAGACCACCATCACCGGCCTGATGATGCGTTTCTACGACATACAGCGAGGCGCAATTCTGATCGATGGAGTTGATGTCCGCCAACAGGATCTGAACCACCTCCGCCGTCGGTTTGGCGTGGTCCTGCAGGATCCATTCCTCTTCACCGGAACCATAGCCGACAATATTCGCCTCGGCTCCAAATGGATCACCGACGAACGCCTCGAACGCGCTGCGGATGAAGTCAACGTGGGCGACTTCATCCGCTCGCTACCGCTGAAGTTCGCCGAGCCCGTCCGCGAGCGCGGAGCCACTCTCTCCACCGGTCAGAAACAGCTCATCAGCTTTGCCCGGGCACTGGCCCACGACCCCTGCATCCTGATCCTCGACGAGGCGACCTCGTCTGTCGATACCGACACCGAACTACGCGTTCGCCTTGCCCTCTCCCGCATGATCACGGGCCGCACCTCGGTCCTCATCGCGCACCGTCTCTCCACCATCCAGACCGCCGACACTATCCTTGTCATGCACAAAGGTCAGCTCCGCGAGCGCGGAACGCACCAGGAGTTGCTGGCCCAGCGCGGACTTTATTGGAAGCTCTATCAGCTCCAGTACAAGGACCAGGAGCTCGGCACAGGCGTCGACACAGGCATTCCCCTCCAGCCCCTCAGCGCCGACTAGCCTCAGCCACCTTCAGGCAATCCTCCACCACTTTCCCTACTCTCTTCTCTCGAGCCTCCGGGCTTTGGTAATAGAACACCCCCATCAGATGCCCGCGCCGCTGTATTACCGTCATCGCTTCCCACCCCTTCCGCGCGATCGGCGTTTCCCGGAAGGCTACTTGCAAGATCGGCGGCAGTTCCTTTTCGCCCTCCATCGTCAACATGAGACGCTCAGCTATCTGCTCCGCACGCCGCTGTCTCGCCTCCGCGCCTTTCACGCCGTCGATGTACTTGCCGATCTCGCGTCGTGTCGGTTCGCTCAGCTTCGCGTACCACTTTGCCAGCGCCTTCTCACTCTTTAGCAGCCTCTCAAGCTCTGCCGGAACACAAGCTTCGCGCTCTTCAAGATCAGGCTCGACGGCAAGGTCAATCATCCCTCCCAACCCGACCCCGGCGGCTTTCTGCATCTTCTTATTCACCAGAACGAAGTACCCGCCATGCGTACTATCTGCGAAAAGCGATGTTCGAAAGACCTCACCTGCGACCTCGACCTTTACCCGCAGCCGCACCATCTTCTTCCACGCCGTCTTCACATCGAACGGGACTCGTGCGACGGTCCATCCCAGCTCACTGCCGAGAGGTTCCAGCACCGCCCTGAATCGCTTCGCCGCAACTTCCCCCATGCAATCCTCCCGAGAAAAATCTACACTGATTCCCATAGCGACGATATCCAATCCGCGAATCTTCCTGTCCGCCGGTGAAGCCAGCGGCGATCACTACGGTGCTCAGATTATCTCGGAACTCCGCGCACGCAATCCGCAGGCAGAGTTCTTCGGCCTTGGCGGAAAAGAGATGGCCGACGCGGGACAGGACCGCATCGTACGTGCCGAAGACGTCGCCCACATGGGCATCACCGAGGTCATCCGGCACGCCCCCTTTATCTATCGCCAATATCGCAAGCTCGTTGGCTCCATCAAACAGCGCCGGCCCGATGTAGCTGTCCTCATCGACTTCCCGGATGTGAATCTTCGTCTCGCCCGTGAACTGAAAAAACTCGGCATCCCTGTCATCTACTTTGTCAGCCCGCAGTTATGGGCATGGAAACGCAAGCGCCTCCGTTGGGTGCAGGAGCGAGTGAGCCGCATGATGGTCATCTTTCCCTTCGAGCAACGCTTTTACCGGGCTCGCGGAGTAGACGCCAGATTCGTCGGCCATCCCCTCGCCGAAGTTCCTCTTCCGACCATCTCACGGGAGGAGTATGCCGCCCGGCATAGCCTCAATCCAGCCAAAGACTGGATTGCGCTCCTCCCGGGCAGCCGCGAAAAGGAGGTTCGCGCCAACCTCCCGATCATGCTCGATGGCGCATCCTGGCTCAGCCGTCACTACGAATTTATCCTGCCTGTCGCGACCACTCTCGAACCCTCCAGAATAAAATCGCAGGCAAAGCCCTGGATTGTGGAGTACGGACACCATTCACCTCCTGCGCTTTCCAATCTCCACCTCGTTCCTGACGCCCGCGAAGCGCTTTACCATGCCCGGGCCAGCGTAGTAGCAAGCGGAACGGCCACCGTCCAGGCCGCCGTCATTGGTAACCCATTTATCGTCGTCTATAAGGTCTCTTCCCTCACCTACAATCTTGCCAGGCGCCTTATACGCTACCCGACGGAGATTCCGGCCCAGCCCGACGCCCACGGCAACCTGCCGATCGCCATGGTCAACCTCATTGCAGGTCGCCGTATCGTTCCGGAGCTGATCCAACAGCAATTTACAGGCACCCATGTAGCCACCTCTCTACGCCCGCTGCTTGCCGATAGCCCGCAGCGGACACAAATGATCGCCGACCTGGCCGAGGTCCGCCATCTCCTGCAGCCTGCCTCCGGGTCCAGTTCCATCACAGAGGTTTGCGATACGGTAGAAAACCTCCTCCACAGAGGTGTGGCCGAATTTCCACCATCTGCGTCTAATAGAACGACAGCAGTACCATAGTCTTTTGAGGACCTTAGCCTGCATGCACCTCCTGACCCGCTCCGCCCGCATAACGATTGCAGCCTTGTTCTCGCTTTGCCTGCTTGCAACGCCATTGCTGGCTGCCCCGGCCAAACCGCAGTTGCAGGTCACCGGTTACGTCATCAACGCCGACCTTGACCCTTCCGTCAACCGCCTCTCCGCCACCGCCGCCGTAACCTTTACTGCGCTCGAAGACCTCACAGCTCCCATCTTCGAACTGAACAACGGCCTCCAAATCACCAAGGTCACCGACGCCAACAAAAGGCCTCTCGAAGCTGAGCGCCTCACCAACAACTCCACCGTCCGGTTCAGCCTGGCCAACCCCATCTCCAAGGGAACCAGCACTACCTATTACTTCGAATACTCCGGCACCCTCAAGGGCGCGGACACCAGCCCCGTCGAAGGCATCAAGCTCGCCTCGGTCGAAGAACCTATCAGCATCCTCCTCTACGCGGGCCGCTGGTTCCCCATGGTGGGCTTATTCACCAATCGCTTCACGGCGGAAATGCACATCCGCGTCCCCAGTGACCAGCGCGTCGTCGGCAGCGGCAGCGGTGTTGCAGCCGCAAAGAGCGTTCCCGGCAATCGCACGGAGTACACCTTCAACTGGGCCAAGCCAGGCTTCCCAGGAACCATCATCGCCGGCAAGTTCATTGAGCCGATCACCGCGGGCAACATGCGCGTCTATGTCACAGAAAAGCGCAAAGAATACGCCCACGACTTCGCCAGCCAGGCCGAGCGCGAATTCCTTTTCATGTCCGGCACCTTCGGTCAGCCGGAATCTCCCCATATGAATCTCGTCGAGCTCCCCGACGACTCCGTCTCTGCCGCCTGGGCTCCCGAGATCGTCGCTATCGCCGGCAACCGCATCGCCGCCCGCAACGCGCAGCGCCTGATCTCAAACACCCTCGCTCATCAGTGGTGGGGCGGGCAAATCTCTCCTGCCACCATGAACGACGCGTGGATCACCAACGGCATGTCTCGCTACGCCGAACTGATGTACCTCGAAGACTCCGCTGGCAAGACCGCCTTCGAGAGCGCAGTCACAGACATCTCCGCCGGTGCGCTCGCCTACGACACCGAACCCCTCACCACCATAGGCAGGCTCGACCCGTTCTCCCCCCAGTTCCAATCCATGACCCTCGAAAAAGGAGCCATGGTCTTCCACATGCTTCGCTGGGAGCTCGGCGATGACGCCTTCAATAAATTTCTGCGCGCTCTCCTCACCCAGTACACAGACAAGTCCGTCCGCAGCGCCAACGTCGAGTCCTTAGCGGAAGCACAATCGCAGCTGCAGCTTACTCCCTTCTTCGCACAGTGGCTCGACGGCACGGGCGCTCCCTCATTCACGAATAAGTTCACAGTCTTCCGTCTCGGCAGCAACAAAGGCTTCCGCACTGTAGGCTCCGTGGATCAGGATCTCGACCTCTTCCGTATGCCGGTCGAACTTCGTATCGAAACAGACGGCAAGACCGAGGTCCGCCGCGTCGACGTAACCGGCACCGAGAGCCACTACTCTGTCGAAACCTTCGGCCGCCCACGCCGTATCACCATCGATCCGCAGAACTGGCTGCTCAAGAGCACGCCCGACCTCGCAGTCCGCGTTGCCGTCCTGCGCGGCCAGCAGCAGGTTGCCCAGGGTGATCTCACCGCCGGCCTCATCGAGTACCAGAAGGCACTCGACGCCAATAAGAACAGCTCGCTCGCCTCCTACCGCATCGGCGAGGTCTTCTTCATGCAGCGCAACTATCAGTCCGCCGCCAACTCCTTCCGCGACGCCCTCCGCGGCGACGGTGACCCCAAATGGGTCGAGGTCTGGAGCCACATCGAGCTGGGCCGCATCTTCGACCTCACAGGACAGCGCGACCGTGCAGTCAACGAATACAGGCTCGCCGTCCAAACCAACGACAACACTCAGGGTGCCGTCAATGAAGCCCGCGCCCTTATGCAGAAACCCTATGCACGCGAACGCAATGACAATTAGGCTGCATCCTTAACTCCCCATCGCAACGACCACGTATCATACGGTGGAGTGCGATAAGGGGGGATGATGAACGGCGATGGAAGCAAACAGGAGCGGTCGTCCGGGGTTTTGCTGCATGTAACATCATTGCCATCCTATGGCGGTGTCGGCGATTTCGGTCCGGCAGCCTACGCTTTTGTCGACTTTTTGGCAGCGTCTAAACAACGCCTCTGGCAGGTCCTTCCGCTCAGCCCCACAGGCTACGGCAGTTCGCCCTACTCTGCGCTCTCCGCCTTCGCCGGAAATCCTCTGCTGATCAGCCTGGAACGTCTCGCGCAGAACGGCTTGATTGCATGGGAACGTATCGCTGGGCTGCCTGGCCACGATGGCCCGGCTGATTTCGAAGGTGCAACCCGGTTAAAGCTGCCCTTGATCGAAGAAGCCGCGAGGAATTTTCTCGACCACGCGCCAGACGATAAACGGGCCCGCTTCCATAAGTTCTGCAAGGACAACATCTCGTGGCTGCCTGACTACGCGATGTTCAACGTACTGCGGCGCCACTATAACTACGTGAGCTGGAACGAGTGGCCCCAGGAGTACGCACAACGCAAGCATGACGCTTTGACAGCCGCGCTGAATCGTTACGGCCGCGAACTCGCCGTCGAGCAGACGATTCAATTCTTCTTCAACGAGCAGTGGTGCGCCCTTCGACACTACTGCGCCGAGCGCAAGATTCGTGTCCTCGGCGACGTAGCCATCTTCGTCAGCTACGACAGTGCCGATGTCTGGACGCATCCGGAGCTCTTCGAGCTAAACGAAGAGCGGTATCCCATTCGCGTTGCCGGCGTTCCCCCGGATTACTTCTCGGCGACCGGTCAGCGCTGGGGTAATCCTCTCTATAAATGGGGAACGCTGCGAGAGCGCGGCTTCGACTGGTGGGTAGCGCGTATTCGCCGGGCGCTTACACTCTATGACACGGTGCGGCTCGATCACTTCCGCGGCTTCGAGGCATATTGGTCGATTCCCGCCGAAGAGGAGACCGCAATCAACGGCCAGTGGGTCAAGGCACCCGGCCACGAACTGTTCCAGCGCCTAAAAGAAGTCTTCGGCAATCTGCCTTTCGTCGCCGAAGACCTCGGCCTCATTACGCCGGAGGTCGACGAGCTACGCGAGCATTTCGGCATGCCCGGCATGAGAATCCTTCAGTTCGGATTTTCAGATCGCAAAAGCCACCTGTACCTGCCGCATAAGTTTGTGCCCAACACCGTCGTCTACACCGGCACTCACGACAACAACACGACTCTGGGCTGGTGGCGAGAAGAAGCCAGTGAAGCTGAGCGGAGGAACGTCCAAAGCTATCTGCAAACCATCGCGCACGATGATGACATCGTCTGGGCGATGATCCGCGCCGCCGCCCGTTCCGTCGCGAACCTTTGCATATTTCCCCTCCAGGACGTACTGCATCTCGGCAGCGATGCCCGTATGAATAGGCCCGCCGCTACCTACGGCAACTGGACCTGGCGCTACCACTCGAACGCCCTGCACCCGGACTTCGCGACCCAGCTCGCAACCTTGATGGAAATGACCGACCGCGACGGCTACGTCCCACCCGCCGAGGACGAGGAACCCCAACCGGCTCTCGAAGCAGGGAAAGGGGCCGGCGAATCCCAGAAGCGGGCGCAGTCGGCCGCCAGCGTTTAGACTGAAGGCAGCACTTTCAAAATCTTTTCAGGAGCACTCATGCCTCTCTCTGGCGAAGCCATCCGCACCATGAACTACGTTGACGACATCTCGGTTACGCTGCGCCGCATCCTCGCGGTTCTGCCGTCGCTGACCGAGGATGAGCGGCAGCGCGTTTCCGAACATATCAAGCACGCGGAGCCGAGCTACGATTCAGTAATCGCAGCCGTGGCCAGCAAGAAGTGACAGAACCCGCCGCGCCCCAGTCACCCTTCCAGGTCGAGCGAGTCGCCGTTATCGGGGCCGGGGTGGCGGGGCGCAGCTTTGCATTGGCTTGTGCCGCTGCAGGCTTTACGGTCATTCTCGAAGATGTCATGCCGGCCAAGCTGCGCCACGCAGAGGCCGAATATGCAGACGCCAATCAGAGCGGTGCGTTTGGTTCCCTGCAACTCGCCTCGACTGTGGAAGAAGCCGTCCGCGAGGCCGATATAGCCGTAGACTTTGTTCCGGATGAGTTGGAGTCGAAGCTGGAAATATTCAGCATGATCGACCGCATGGCTCCTCCAAAAACCATCCTCTGCACGCCAAGTTACGCGCTCAGCATTACCGATCTGGCCTCCTGCGTCTACCGGCCCGATCGTTGCTTCGCGGTTCGGGGAGACCTGACCGCCAGGTCAACGGATATTCGTCTGCTTTATCCTGCCAGTGCCAGTAAACTAATGCTGGCGGCGACAGAAGATTTCTTTCACACGCTGGATCTCACACTTGCCATCGAACCGGACCCCGATGCGCCGATGTTGATGAAAAACTCCCCGGCTTCAACCCGCTAACCCCGGCAAAATTCGCCGCTTCGTCACAATCCGGAACTGTTTTCATCATTCCTGCGTAACTGAACCTGAATACCGTAGTCCAATTATTGCTATGCGCGCGCTTTACGACATCTTCGCTCAGGTCTTCCGTTCTATCGGAGCCAACAAGCTGCGCTCCTTCCTGACCATGTTCGGAATCGCCTGGGGAGTAGCCTCGCTGCTTCTGCTGATCGGCCTCGGAGAGGGCTTCCGTTCCGGACAACGCCGCGGCCTCTCCGAGCTCGGCACCGACTTCATCATGATGTTCGGCGGCACCATCCCCGCCCTCCCCAGCCAACACACCGGCATGCAGCCTTACAAGCTCACCCTCTCCGACGCCGACGCCATTCGCACCCAGGTCCCGCATGTTCGCAACACCACCGCCCTCATCAACCGTGGCGACCTCAAAGAGGTCAGTGAATACTCCAGCTCCAGCGGCGCCGTCATGGGTGTCGAGGTCAACTTTCCCGAGATCCGCCACCTTCCTATCGCCCAGGGCCGTTTCCTTAATGCCGATGATCTCGCCCAGCGCCGCCAGGTTGTCGTTCTCGGTCAAAAGAATAACAAGCTCCTCTTCCCGGGCCGTCCCTCCGTCGGCTCCTTCATCACGCTCAACGGCTACCGCTTTCAGGTTATCGGTGTAGCTACAAGGATCGGCCGCGGCAACGCCGACGGCGACAACCAGAAGATCTACATCCCGCTCAGCACGATGCTTGATCTCTTCGCCCTCAAAGGCGAAAACATCCCCCACGATTCCATCACCTCCATCCAGTACCAACCCCTTACTCCCGACCTCAACGAGACAGCCAAGGCCGAGGTCCACAAGATCATCGCTGAGCGCCACGGCTTCGATCCGAGTTTGGCGGACGCCTTTGAAGAGTGGGACACGATTAAGTCCGAGCGGACCGTAGGCGTCATCTTCACCGCCATGGACGTCTTCCTTGGTGGCGTTGGAATCGTTACCCTTGCTCTCGGCGCAGTTGGCATTGTCAACATCATGCTCGTCACCGTCTCGGAGCGAACCCGCGAGATCGGCCTACGCAAGGCCCTCGGCGCCACCAACCGCAGCATCCTCTTCCAGTTCTTTCTTGAAGGCCTGTTGCTAACCGGCCTCAGCGGCCTGATCGGCATCGTCGGCGCGACAGGGCTGATGCTCGCTCTCGGTGCAGCAATGGGAAATAACCAGGTGGGCTTCGACCCACCCCGCCTGGTTCCCTGGTCCGCCGCTATGGCAATGGGCACGCTGACACTCTGCGGAATCGTTGCCGGCCTCTACCCTGCCAGCAAAGCCGCGTCACTGCAACCAGTCGAAGCACTGCGCAAGGAGTAGGCCCATGCTCAAAGACATCTTCGGCCAGGCAATGGAAGCGATGCGGCACAATGGCCGGCGCACGGCCATCACCATCCTCGGCATGGCATGGGGCATCGCCACCGTCGTCCTTCTACTCGCCTACGGTGCAGGCTTCGGTCGAGCCTTCGAGACAATCTTCGCGCAGTTCGGCACCAACATGATCGGCGTCTTCCCCGGCCGCACCAGCGAGCAGGCCGGTGGCTCCAAGGCCGGCGTACAGGTTCGCTTCCAGATGGACGACGTCGAGCGCATTCAAGAGACCGTCCCCGGCATCCTCCACGTCTCTCCCATGATGTGGAAGCAGGTGCCCGTCCAGAACGACCTCCACACCTACACCTGGGAGGTCGATGGCGTCACGTCGGAGTTGCAGGACATCCAGAAGATGGATCTCGCCGCAGGTCGTTTCATCACCGCCGCCGATATGCAAACCCGCGCTCACGTCGCCGTCATTGGCTCCGAGGCCAAAACCAAACTATTCTCCGGCATCTATCCTATCGGCCAGAAGCTCCGGCTCAATGGCATCACCTTCGAAATCGTCGGAGTGCTCAAGCCCAAAATGCAGGAGGGAGACGACAACATCAACCGTATCGTCTACATTCCCTTCAGCACCATGTCCGACCTCAAGGACATCAAATACATCGACGGCATCTGGATGAACTTCAACGGAGACCACACTGCCGTTGAACGTGCCCTTCGCAACACCATCGCCGCGGCTCACAGCTTCCGGCCCTCCGATCGCAACGCCATCTACGTCGCCAACATCATGGAGCAGCTCTCGCAGTTCCGAATCGTCTCGCTTGGCCTGCAGGCTCTGCTGCTCTTCATCGGCGCACTCACCCTCGGCATCGCCGGCATCGGCCTGATGAACATCATGCTGGTAAGCGTGCAACAGCGCACCCGCGAGATCGGCGTGGAAAAAGCCCTTGGCGCGCGCAAACGCCACATCCTCATCCAATTCCTGGCTGAAGCCCTCGTCATCACCGGCGTCGGTGGTCTCGCTGGAGTCGCTCTCGCTTACATCATCAGCATCAGCGTAGGCAGCATCACCTTCTACAGCGCCATCGCCTCCAACGCCGATGCCGCCGACATACGTCTGCTGATCTCGCCCAACATCGTCGTCGTCGCCACAACCATCCTGGTCTTTGTCGGCATGATCAGCGGCATGATCCCAGCCATTCAGGCCGCAAATCTCGACCCGATCGAAGCCTTGCGCTACGAGTAGCGACGTTCTACCGCTCACCCCAGCTCAACTTGTTGCGAAGAACGTTGAAGAGCCCATTCGGCCGCGGACGAAGTAGACGAACACTCTGCTCCGAGCGGCAGCACATCACCTGATCGCCAAGAAAAAGTTCGACTGCCTCCTGTCCATCTACCGTCAGGTAAGTAAGATTCGGCACGCCTTCAATGTTGATGGCAATAGTAGAGTCGCCCGGCACAACAATAGGTCTAATCGTAAGCAGGTGTGGGCAAATCGGTGTCACCAAAAGCGCATTAACACTCGGCATAACGATGGGCCCATCTGCCGCAAGATTGTAAGCCGTAGAACCGGTAGGCGTGGAAACAATAATCCCGTCGGCACGCATCGCAGCCACAAATTGCTGATCGATCTCAACCGAGAAGTCAGCCATGCGGGCGATAGCGCCCTTAGCGACAACAACGTCATTCAGCGCGTCCCAGCCGTGAATAACTTTGTTATCACGGTGTAGCTCGATATGCATCATCGAGCGGACCTCAACACCGGCACAATTGTTGCACCACGCTTCAAGGGTCGGGTAAAGCTCGGCAAGCGGAATCTCTGTCAGGAAGCCAAGCGAACCGAGGTTCACGCCAAGGATGGGCGTCGGCATACGCGCAAAAGCGCGCGCCGCAGCCAGCAAAGTACCATCGCCTCCTAGAACGATGACGAGGTTAGGCTTGTGATTCGGAAGATCCGGCCGCTCGATGCCATCGCTCGAACCGACATAGGCGGCGCTTGGCGGATCAAGCAGACAGCTGTATTGGCGCGTATCGAGCCACGCGATGAGTTCGCGCAGAATGCCTTCAAGTTCCGGCTTCTGCGGCTTTGAGATGATGGCAGCCTGGAGCATTGATCTCTAGTGTAAACGCGTCATCGCGAACCGTAGCATTGGCATTCCCGATTCCAACGGAGCCTCTTACTTAAATCGAGCGCGAAGAAGGTACTCGTGATTCCCTTCCATACCGTGAATCGGCGAATCGATGACCTCGATATCCATGCCGTCTTGCTCCAAGACACACTCACGGACCCGCTCCACGGCCTGCTTCCGTGCTTCGGGATCGCGAACGATACCTCCCTTGCCGATATTGTGGCGACCAGCCTCAAACTGCGGTTTTACCAGAATCACGGCTGTACCCTGCCAGCGCTTTTCAGCCGTACTAAGCGCCTTCAGCACCGGAGGGATAACCAGCGTCGCAGAAATAAACGAGACATCCATCGAAAAGAACGCCGGAACCGCACCGTCAGCCTGGAGCAACTCTCCCGGTGCAAGCAGACGGGCGTTCGTACGCTCGCGGAGGGCAACTCGAGGATCGTCGCGAAGCTTCTGCGCGATCTGCCCATAGCCGGTGTCAACAGCCAGAACGCTGGCCGCTCCGCTCTGCAGCATGCAATCGGTAAACCCACCGGTTGAAGCTCCGATATCGACACAGGCCAGCCCAGTAAGATCGATCGACCAGTGAGCAAGCGCGTGCTCAAGCTTCAGGCCGCCGCGGCTTACATATTTCAGGTCGCTGCCAAGCAGGCGAATAACGGCACCCTCCGCGATCGGCGTTCCCGGCTTGTCGATCCGCTGCTCGTCGACCAGAACCCGCCCCGCAAGAATAAGGGCCTGAGCGCGCTCACGGGAGGCGGCGTGGCCCTGGTCTACTAGAAGTTTGTCGAGGCGAATCTTCATGAGCGGTACGGTGCGCTGAAAGTGGTACAGGAAATCACTTCCCCTTCTTGTTAGAGTACAGGTATCGGGGAAGTCGATTGAATACCTCCAAATAACAAGCTTTCGATTTAGAGTGACAGGGTAACCTTGGTTAGGCAGATTGCGGTAGCTATCAAGAAAACCTTGCCCTCAACCGACGTAAATAGTTGAGATAGTAGGAATCTGTCTTCGGGCCGGATACGTTTTTTATGTATAGAGAGACGGGACTCGTGAACGCTTCGCCACAATCGTCACAGGATGATGGGACCTTGCTGGCGCTGGTAAAACGAGGCGACGAGTATGCGATGGCATCGCTGTTTGATCGCTACTCCAAAGTGGTGTACTCGGTTGCGCTCCGCGTGCTGCGCGATCCGGCCTCTGCTGAGGACATACTTCAGGAAGTGTTCATGCAGCTGTGGCGCAGTCCGGACTCATTCATCGCAACGCGAGGCAGCTTAGGAGGCTGGCTGGCCGTTGTATCGCGTAACCGCTCGATCGATGCGCTACGGCGTAAGAAACCGGTGGAACCGATCAACGAATTGAGTCTCGCCGGCCCTTACAACCTGGCAAATGAGGCGGAGCGAAACAACTTGATGGAACGCGCTCGCAGCGTGATCATCAAACTGCCGGCAGAGCAGCGCAAGACGTTGGAGATGGCCTTCTACGACGGGTTGACGCACTCCGAGATCGCAGAAATGACCGGCGATCCACTCGGTACGGTGAAGACAAGAATACGCAGCGCCCTGACGACGTTGAGAAAGGCCTTTCTGGCATGAGCTTGACCAGACATATCGAACCGGAAGATCTGGCTCTCTTTGCCATGCAGTTGCTTGGCAAGGACGAAGCCAGGGCCGTTGCGGCTCATGTGGAGGAGTGCCCAGACTGCCGTCACCTGCTCGCTGAGGTACAGGGCGATCTCGCGGTGTATGCGCATGCCGTCGATATGCACTCGCCACCAGCACTTGCGCGGGAACGGTTGATGAAGCAGGTAGCCCGCGAGAAAAAGGTAGTGCCGATCGAGCGCGCACCTGTTCAGGCGCCATTACCCACTCGCAGCGAGCAGGTCTTTCGAACCGGGCTCGGGAGCGGGGCTTACCTGGCGGACGAAGAGCCGAAGCGCAGCACACTAAGCAAGCTGGCGCCGTGGGCTGGATGGGCCGCAGCCGCGGGCCTCGCCGTCACCGCATGGAGTTTTTATAACGATCGCGATGTCCTTCAAGGCAGGTTGAAGTCGCAGGCGAGTCAGATGGACCGAATAAGCGCCGATGCCGCGGCAGCCAAACAAATGCTCGATGCAATGACCGACCCAACGGCAAAGCACGTGACGCTGATGAAAGCCCCAGCCAGCCCAACGCCCCCCGATCCACAGGGTCGCGCGACCTATGTCTCCGAGAAGGGAGCCTTGATCTTCCTCGCCAGCAATATGGAGCCGTTGCAACCCTACAAGGTCTACGAGCTTTGGCTGATTCCGGCTGACGGGCGAGATCCGATTCCCGCTGGAACCTTCCGTCCCGACGAGCACGGAAATGCGAGCGTGATTATGCCGCCGCTGCCAAAGGGGATTGAGGCCAGGGCCTTTGGCGTAACCATCGAGGATGAAGGCGGATCGCAGACTCCTACGCTTCCAATCATCCTCGCCGGAAATTAGATCGTAAGCGAGCACAAAACAAAAGAGCCATCCATTTCGGATGGCTCTTCTTCTGGCATAGCCTTTTATTACGGCGCCGAGACGCGAACCTGAACACCCTTGCCCTGCAGGTCAACCGTCGTTTCGACCTCGTCCGTATCGGTCCGGATGATCGTCATAGTGTTGGTCTCTGGCGAGGTAACGTACACCTTACCCGTGGGAGTACCGCTGGTGGCAGCGATGAAGGTGGGGTGTACCGATGCCGGAACCGGGATAGTTTTCGTCACCGTGTTGCTGCTGAGGTTCACTACCGAAACCGTGCTGTCATGCTGATTCAAAACGTAGGCACGCGAGTTAGCAGTATCCTGCAACACCGCGACCATCAGCGAATTGACGCCTACCGGAACTGTGGCAAGCACCTGCCCGAACCCTACGGCATCGACCGGGTTAGTCGCATCGCAACCGGGATTCGAAGGCAGCGTGACAACAGAGCAAAGTGGAATGTTGATAACGCTCAGCGAACCCGGATTGACACCATCTCCGGCATTGGCGACAACGAGCTCGTTGCGTGCAGCCGCAAAGTCGGCCCAGACAGGCTGAGTGCCCACAACGATTGGATTGGTGCTTCCCGTAGGCGCCACATCAAGCTGGTTCGTCTGCGAATTGATGACGCTCACCGTACCGTCTCCCTTGTTCATGACAAAGGCACGCCGGCCATCAGATGTCATCACACCGTAGATGGGCGCAACGCCCACAGTAAGACGGTTCGAGATGGTATTGCTGGAGATATCGATTGCCGCTACTTGTCCAGGACCGCCGTTAGTGGCTTGGCTGATCGCATAGGCGCGAGTCCCGGCAGCAGCACCGACGATGTAAACCGGCGTGTAGCCAGTATCGATCGGAAGTTCCTGCTTCAGAGCCAGGGGGCTTCCCGTGAGCTGTGCGATAGAGTTTCTGCTGCCGGCCTCGGAGATATAAGTCGAGGTTGTTAGCGGTAGGATATTGTTCGGACCCGCGCCTGACAGCAGCGTGGTCTGCAGAACATCCTTCGTCTGCAACGTCGTCGAGATGCCGAAGCTGTTGACAGTTCCATCGCTATTTAGCGTGTAGCCCGTATTTCCCCCACTGTTGAGCACGAAATAGTAGGGATTTACGCCGAGATTAGCCGTAATCAGGACCGTATCACCGGAGAAATCGACAATCGTGACGAGGCCCGGCAAGGTCTGGCTCGGGCTCGATACGGCGACTGCGTACTTCGTCGGCTGACCCGCAGGCCCAACGGGGTTAATGGCACTCACCACCGGACGGTAGGTATTACCGCAACCGAGGATGGACGCCAGCGCAGCCGCTGTGAGAGCGAATGAGTAGACGGACTTGGCCAACCGCGTGGGACGCCGGTTTGACTGTGGCTGGGTGGTATCTTCTGCTTCGACTCTTGCTAAGTACAAAACTGCTCCCGCGTGATGCTCGTGTTGGCTATTCTCAACTTGATTGTAAATCACCAAGGAGATTGACACTTGTATATAGACGGAGAAATGGCGCGACGGAAAGCGATTCCCTCCGATCGCGACCGAAAGCAGTCGCAGGCATTGGCCCTCGGGGCCGGAGCATTGCTGGCTGCCCTCTCCGTCAAGACTGCGGCGATCGCTTATCCTCTGGCGCTGCACTTCCCTGTTTTTGTCTTCGGAGCGTTTGGAATCAGCATCTTCTTTGCCCTGACCGTCTTCGCCTTGCGGGCTGCCACCGGGCCGGCAGCAGCATGCGGAGCCATGATTTGCCTCTTGTTGATCATCTGGACAGGGTCAAACCCCGGCTCCCTTCTCCATACAGCGTTGATCCCGCTCATTTTGTTATTCGCACTCACATTCGTCGCAACCCGCATGGGCCGACAAAGAAAAGCAACCGCAGGGCTCGCCGAGGCCCGAAAAGGCAGAAACGCAGCCCAGATCATCGCAAACCTTGGCGCTCCCGCAGCTTTGTCTTCCCTGCTTGGCATCGGGGGTTCCCTCGGCTGGACGTTCCATACTGTCACTCCGCATCTTACCGGTGCCGTTGCCCTAGCCGCACTCGCAGAAGCCACCGCCGATACGGTCTCCTCCGAAATCGGGCAGGCATACGGCGGCTCTCCCGTAATGCTGACGACACTACGCCGAGTGGAGCCAGGAACAGACGGAGCCATCAGCCTGCTGGGAACCGCTGCAGGCATCGCTGCAGGCGCGGTCATCGTTCTCGCAGGCTGGTGGACACTCCAACTCGAAATTCACGAGGCTTCCATCGCATTTCTCGCCGCCTGCGCCGGATTATTCTTCGACAGCCTGCTGGGAGCGACCGTAGAGCGTCGTGGCTGGCTGGGAAACGATCTGGTGAACTTTACATCCACCCTTTTCGCCGCACTCGCCACCCTGATCGCTCTCCATCAGTAGTCCCCTTTACCTTCGAGCCAGCGATGCAGCCAGCTGATGTTGAGTCCAAGCCGCAGCGAGGTATAGCTCAAAATCTCGTGAAAGTAGCGCATCGCCAGATCGTAGTTGCTGATGTGTCCAATCGTCGCCCGTGGCGAAGTATAAACATCCAGGCCAGACTCTCTGCACAGCTCCCGAATCCGAAACAGATGCGTCCCATCCGACACAACCACGATATGGTGAAGATTGTTCTCGCGGGCGATCTCGGCCAGCCGGTGAACCTGCGTCTCCGTGTCGATCGATCGCGTCTCCGCGATGATGTTCCCAAAGGGGACGCCGTTGGCCAGCAAGTAATCACGACCCACCGCGCCCTCAGTATTTCCGGAATCCTTATCCTGCCCACCGCCAAGTGTGATGATCAGCGGCGCCACTTTCCTGCGATAAAGGTCGACCGCGTGGTCCAGCCGCATATGCAGAACCAGCGAGGGCCTGCCCGAGTACTCCGCCGCCCCGAAAACAGCGATAGCATCGGCAGGCTGAGCCTCATCCTCATTCGCAACAGCATCAATCTGCTGATACACGTAGATAAACCAGCCCACCGTTACTAACAGAAAAAGCGCCAAACCCCAGCGAAGCAAAGTACCGCCCGCAGAGGAGTGGCTTTTACGTCGCTGATTGGTGGCCTGGGCAGTCATTCGGGATGAACTTGAGTGTACGGTATCCGTCAAATCAAGAACTAGCGTTGCAGTGTAAGCGCAATCTCATGGGTAGGGATAGCCCCTTCGCGAAGAATCATCCACGAATTTCCTCCGCCCGAAAGATCCACGATCGTCGTTGCGGTAGATCGAGCTGTAGGTCCACCATCGACAATCAGCGGAATCTTATTTCCAAGCTGGTCGCGAACACCGTTCGCATACGTACACTCCGGAAATCCAGACAGGTTCGCCGACGTCGCCGTAATCGGTAGCCCAAGCTTGGCCGCCACTGCTCGCGGAATCGCAGCCTCCGGTACACGCAGCGCTACATTCCCAGTATTCGCCGTCACCCTCAGTGGCAGTTTCGAACCAGCCTTAACCACGATGGTCAGCGGCCCCGGCCAGAACTTTTCCGCAAGCCTGTCGAAAGCCGTATCCAGTTGCCGGGCAAGCTCATAAGCCTGCGCGACCTCATCAATCAACAGCGACAGCGGCTTATGCCGTGCACGCGATTTGATCTCGTAAATCCGATCGACGGCCCTCAGATTCACGGGGTCTACAGCAAGCCCATAGAACGTATCTGTGGGCAGCGCAACAACCTGACCGGCATGAAGGCCATCGACAACCTTGGCGATGAGTTCTGGTTCGGGCTCGTCGGGATGAATGCGGAGTGTTTCAGCCGTCAAAATTCTGGCTCCTGTTCCGGTGCTACAACCATCTCGCACCATAGCATAGTGAAGAGGCTGGCTCAAGAAAACGAGCGACCGCGGATGGGCACGGAACAACGCGGATCAGAGACAAAATCCAAAGCTTTAAATCTCTTCCTGTTTTTTATCCGTGTTTATCGGCATTTATCCGCGGTCGGCACTAAGCGTAAGATTGGCGAAGATGCCTATCTCCGACATGTTGGTTTCAAGCAGGGCGAACACGCGCGTTAAGCAACTTCGAGCCGCCTTTCAGGGCCGTGCCCGGCTAAGCGGCGGCCTGGTGGCGATCGAAGGCGACCACCTGCTCGAAGAGGCCCTCCTGAGCGGCATGGTACTCAAAACCGTCTTCGTCAGCGAACGCCGTGACATCCCTCACATGGTCCCGCGCGGTGTCGAAGTCATGCGCCTTACCGAAGAGGTCTTCGAGAGCGTAGTTGAAACGCAATCTCCACAGGGAGTAGCCGCTCTCATAGTGCCCCCGGTGCACAATCTGGACAAAATGATCGCAAGCACAGCTCCCTTGATCCTGATAGCGGCCGGCCTGCAAGACCCCGGAAACCTCGGCACCCTCGTGCGCTCCGCAGAGGCCTTCGGAGCCGTCGGCGTGATAACCACCCCAGGCACTGTCAGCGCATGGAACCAGAAGGCTCTCCGCGCCAGCGTAGGCAGCGTCTTTCGCATGCCAGTAGTGAATGCAACCCCTGAAGATGTTGCCGGCCTCAAGTCACACGGTATCCGCCTCATCGCAGCAGTTGGGGGCACAGGCGCAACTCCAGCGCAGGCCCTCGACTTCACCAAAGCATGCGCCCTCCTCATAGGCAACGAGGGCTCCGGCCTTGGCGCCGAGTGGATGCGCATAGCCGACGAGCGCGTGACCATTCCCTGCCCCGGCCCCGTAGAAAGCCTCAACGCCGCTGTCGCCGGTTCCTTGCTCCTCTACGAAGCGTCGCGCCAGAGGGTCCCGCGATGAGTCTGTTCGACACAAGTCCCATCGCAGCTGCTAGCGGGCGCGCAAAACAGGCCCCGCTCGCCGAAAGAATGCGCCCGCAAACCCTCGACGAGTACGTCGGCCAGGAGCATCTATTAGCCCCGGGCAAGCCCCTCCGCCTCGCCATCGAAAGCGACGACCCAACATCGATGATCTTCTGGGGCCCTCCCGGCACCGGAAAAACCACCCTCGCAAAGATCATCGCGCGCCTCACCCAAGCCAGCTT
>Ga0210396_10000051_pt1 | contig 240048 bp, 208 predicted proteins | sample IncBWH17OmetaG_FD_155466 | JGI IMG/M metagenome (GOLD analysis project Ga0210396, IMG submission 155466) | Forest soil microbial communities from Barre Woods Harvard Forest LTER site, Petersham, Massachusetts, United States - Inc-BW-H-17-O ... | reverse complement strand
CTGCCGCGCTGGGTGATTCGCCGCACATACGGATGAGATAGATCGGGATGAGCATCTGTCCTGCGAATGAGATTCCGTTCAGGGTGAATTGCGTCAGCACCGATGCTGAAAAATCCTTTCCCCTAAACAGCTGAAGATCAATGAGCGCATCGTCGCCCTTCCTGGTTGCCCTCCGGATGAAAACAGTGAGCAGCACCAGGGCCACGAAAAATGCCGTCAAGCCGATCCGTTCGCTAACATGGTCCATAGCGTAGAGAAAGAGCACGAGCCCTGGGGAAAGTAGGCAGAAGCCGACAAAGTCGAGAGCTCTCGGCCGGGCTTCGGCACGGTCTTCGGGAAGAAAGCGAATCGCCAGAGCGATTCCCAAAAGACCGACCGGAATGTTCACGAGGAACAGCCAACGCCAGGACCCATGTTGAAGAATCGCCCCAGCGAGCACAGGCCCGAGGAGTGGTCCCAGCAGAATCGGTATTGCGGCGTAACTGTAGACGCGCGCCACGTGCCGCCCGGCGGCGCGCACGATCATCATCTGCGCCAGCGGAGCCATCAAACCTCCGCTCATTCCCTGGAGGACTCGAAAGCCAATCAGCGAGTTCGCGGACCACGCGAGTCCGCAGAGCGCCGATGAGAGCGTGAAGATCGGAAAACACCACAGATAGAGCGATTTTGCTCCGAGCTGCCCGACGAGCCAGCCATTCAACGGGAGCATGAGCGCCAGCGCCAGAAGGTAGCCGCTCGTGACCCATTGAATGGTGCTAAGACTGCTGTGCAGATCAACGGCCAGGCTGGAGAGGGAGACGTTCACCACAGTTGCATCGACCTGTCCCATGAGGGACCCAAGCACAGCGACAGCAGTGATCTTCCAGACCAGTGGATCGAGCCGATCGAGTTGATTCTTGGTATTAGGCAAGTGCGGCGAGGACCTCATTGGTCGAGCGCACGCGACAGAGCCGAGGTAATATCTTCTCGAATGCGAAACGATGCTGTTCACCATCTTGACCGGAGCAGGCGTCTTCAACGACGACAAAGCCAAAGCCGAGGCCGGTACCCTGGCGAGCCGTGGACTCCACCCCCGCGTTGGTAGAAACTCCGGTGAGGACGACCGTATCGACACCACGGGACTTAAGCTGCTTCTCAAGGTCGGTTCCGGCAAAGGCGCCCCAGTGACGTTTTGTAAGCAGGATGTCGCCGGGCTGAAATCCGGCAGAAGGGGCGATCTCCGAAGCAATCGCGGGCAGCGGTGTATTCCCCAGGTTGACTGGCTCGTCGACAGGAATCTTAAGGAAATCGTTGAGGTCGACGCGGACATAAACAACCGGGGCGCCGTGGCCGCGAAACGCTTCCGCCAGCTTTGCCGAATTGGCAACGACCTGTGGGGCCGGATGAGGCGCGGCACTCATGCCGACGATGGCATTCTGGAGGTCAATGAGAACAAGTGCTGTTTTGTGGGAATCAAGCTGAAGTTCTGCCATGGGACTCCTTAGGAGAAGATTTGTCACCGAAATCGAGGGCACCCTCGATTTCCAAGGTATAGAATACGAGGATGTCCTCGACTTTGTCAAATTCGATAAGGGTCGCCCCGCAACAGGAGCGCTCTTCACGCAGGCTCGCCAGTTTCCTGGATGCGGCGGCGCAACTGTTTGTCGAAGTTGGCTATGAAGCAACCACGATGACCGCGATCGCGGAGCGCAGCGGCTCTTCGATCGGGGCGCTTTACAACTACTTCCCGGACAAACAGGCCGTCGCCCTCACCTTGTTGGGCCAGTACGCCCAAGAGATGGAAGAGCAATGGAGGCCATTGATGGAGCAGGCGGAGAACCTCACTCATCGAGAGTTCGCGAGTCTCTTTATCGAACGGATCACTGAAATTTTTCAGGTACGTCCGGCTTATCTCAGACTGCTCGCGGCGCCGATTCGGCTACGCCGCGACCCCGCTGCGAAGAGAGTCTTGCGAGCCAACATCGCGAATGCCTTCCGAGCAAAGAACCCATCCCTTTCAGACGAACGAGCAGTGCTGGCTGCGAACGTGACTCTCGAGATGGTCCGAGGCTTGAAGAAGCTCTATGGAGAAGCGGGCGATAAAGGGAAAGACTTGATTGTGGCTGAATTCAAGAAGGCGCTGACCCTATATTTGGGAAGCGTCCTGGGCTCATGAAGTCGCCCATAACAGACGCCTCTCGGATGACGGTGATTCGGAAACTATCTCCCTTTTTTTGATCGTCTGCCGGATTGGAGATCTAAACTGTCAATTCGGATGGTTGCGGGGTTCGCTGAAAAGAAAGAATTGTTGGTTCCAGAGGTTTATTTGAACCGACGAACTCCGGTGCCAGCTCATTTTGTCCAAATGCTTCGGAGTCCAGACCAACTCCATGTCGCGATCAAGATAACGGGAAGTCGGCTTATAGGAAGTGATTACGGTTGCTCCCGGTTGATGGGCCGCCCGGAAGTTATGTGCCCAACCAGGCCCCAAGCGCAAAACCTGTCTCCGGTTCGGAGAACCGTTCTCCAAGGCCGCGAATTAGATCTGTTGCGTGCGTCGATGCCAGCGAAACGCCCTTCACTCCGCGTGAACAGCCTTCTGCTGGCTCACCTTGTTCCCATCATCCTTTTTCAATTTTCGAAAAATGATGGTTGAAAAAATCGTGAATACTCCAAGGACGGCGAGCGCCTCATGCACGCCATGAATCATTTCCGCCGGGTTGGAATGAACGCGAGGAACGAAAAACGCCGTGGCCAGTCCCGCTGTTGCCACGCCAAAACTGATCGACATTTGCTGCATCGTGCTGGCAATCGAGCTCGCGCTGCTCGTCTCTTCTTCGGTCACGTCGGCGTACACAAGCGTGTTCATGCTCGTGTACTGCAGCGAAGTGAACGCTCCATAGCAAAACGCCTGAACCACGATGATCCAAACCGCTGTATGCGGCCCGATGGTCGCGAAAAGCAGCAGAAGAAGACCGAGGATCACCGTGTTGGAAATGAGCACCCCGCGGTAGCCAAGACGGTTCAAAATCTTCGGCAGCAGGAACTTGGTGCTCATCGAAGCGAGCGCCTGCGGCATGATCAGCAGCCCAGACTGAATCGGCGTGAACCCCAGCCCCACCTGGTAAAGAAGCGGCAAAAGAAATGGCACGCCGCCGATTCCCAGCCTCGTGAAAAAGCCCCCAAGTACCGCCGCGCTGAACGTTCGAATGCGAAACAGGCTCAACCGCAGCAAGGGATAGGCAATCTCGCTCGCATGAAACAGGTAGCCGCCTATAAGCGAAAGAGAAATGGCCAGCAGCCCCAGTATTTGGCCCGTGCCTAGCGTATGCTCGCCGAAAATCTCCAGCACGTAAGACAGCAGCGCGATTCCGGAGCCAAACAGAATGAGCCCGACAATATCGAGCGGCTTGGTATTTTCCTCGCGGTAGTCCGGCAGGTGCAGATAGACCATCAGCAAACCAACGAGCCCGATCGGAATGTTAACGAAAAAAATGAACCGCCAGTGCAGGTAGCCGACGATCAACCCGCCCGCAATTGGTCCCAGCATGGGGCCAACCAGCGCCGGAATCGCCACGAAACTCATCGCCTGAATCAGCTCGGACTTTGCAAACGTTCGAACCAGCGTCAGCCGGCCAACCGGCACCATCATCGCGCCGCCGCAACCCTGCAGGATGCGGCACGCCACCAGCAAATGGAGGTTGTTCGATATCCCGCAGAGAAAGGATCCCAGCGCGAAGAGCCCGATCGCAGACGCAAACACCCGCCGTGTTCCGAACCGGTCCGCCATCCATCCGCTGATCGGAATGAAAACCGCCAGGCTCAGCGTGTAGCTCGCCAGCACTGACTTCATGCTGAGCGGCGTCACCTTGAGCGCCTCTGAAATAGCCGGCACCGCCGTGTTCAGAATCGTCGTGTCCAGCGACTCCATGAAAAACGCCACAGCCACCAGCCACGGCAGGAGCCGCTTGCTCGAAGCGGAGGGCCCGGATGGAATGGGCGGCGAACTGGTGGAGTCGACGGAGTTTGTGGCCATGGAGTAGAGCTACTACTCTACTAACGAACCGAAAATTTTTCTCGAATTCGCCATCCAATCGCAAATCACCCTCTTCCTCCGCTTTCGGGCGCGTAACTGACCTGTTCTATTGGCCATCCCCGTAATCATTTGTACATAAGCGTGCTCCGCGCCCTTCCCCTCCGGCCCGTTCTTGCTACGATAAAAAGAACCTGGGACATATCACCTGTTTGGAGTTCGAAGCGCTCGGCCGACAAGCGAGCGTCGTCTGTTTAGAACACGTCGCCACCGATGGCGACCGAGGAGTCTGACGTGAAAAAGGCATCTTTTTATCTCGCAATCCCGGCGATACTCGGCATTTTTGCCGCGCCCTTATTCGGCCAAGCGTCTCTAGCGGCGAAACCCCAAAGCCAAGCCGCCGCTGCGCAGGCCGCTGCAACTTCGCCGGCTTCCGCGCCAGCCACCGTTTCTCGCACCACCAAGGCCGTGAACTATCGCCGGGCCGGAGGCTCCACGAAGATCGATTTCAGCGGCACGGAGCTTATGCAAGGCGCTTCTGGCGAGGCCAGAGTCGATAGCAAGAGCAACCGCATGGAGATCGAAGTTAAATTTATGGGCTTCGAAGAGGCCACGAAATTCGGCCTCGAGTATCTCACCTACGTGCTCTGGGCCGTTTCTCCTCAAGGCCGCGCCGTGAATCTCGGCGAAGTCGCTCTGAAGAACGGCAGCGGCCAGGTCAAAGCCATCACGGACATGCAAACGTTCGGCATGATCGTCACCGCGGAACCCTATTTCGCCGTTACTCAGCCGGGCAACATGGTGGTCCTGGAAAATACTCTCGGCCCCGCCACGCAAGGCAAAATCGAAAACATTGACGCCCAATATGAATTGCTTGGCCGCGGCATCTACTCCTCTTCAAACACCAAAATTGAAAACGCCATTTTCGGTATCGACCGCAAAACGCCTCTCGAGCTGTTCGAAGCGCGCAACGCCCTTCGCATCGCCCGCATAGCCCAAGCCGACAAATACGCTCCTTCTTCGCTCGCCAAAGCCGAACAGCAGCTCAGAAACGCGGAAGAAGTTTACAGCCGCAAGAGCGAGAAGAAATCCGTGGAAGCCGCCGCCCGCGAAGTCGTCGAAACCGCCGAAGAAGCGCGCGTGATGGCCGTAAAGCAAAAAGCCGAACAGGACGCGCAAGCGAAAGCCATAGCGGACAAAAAAGCCGCCGAAGACCAAGCCGCTGCCGAAATCAAGCGCCGCCAGGATGCCGACCAAGCTCGGCTGCAAGCCGAAGCCGCCAAAGCCGAAGCCGTTCGCATGAAGCAGGAAGCGGAAAAAGCCGCAGCTGACGCCGCGCGGCAAAAACAGGAAGCCGAGCAAGCCACCGCCGCCGCGGTCGCGCAGCAGCAAGCCGCGCAGGCCGCCGCCGAACAAGCCGCGCGAGATAAAGCCGCTGCCGTCGATCAACAGCGCGCCGCGGAAGCCGAAGCGGATAAAGCGCGTCAGGCCGCCGCAAGAGCCGAATCCGAAAAAGCGGAACTGCGCGCGCAACTTCTGAATCAGCTCAACTCGATTTTGCAGACGCGCGATTCGGCGCGCGGGCTCATCGTCAATATGTCCGACGTGCTGTTTGATACGGGCAGCTACACGCTCAAGCAGGGCGCGCGCGAAAAGCTGGCGAAAATCTCAGGAATTTTGTTGGCGCATCCTGGCCTGACTTTGCAAATTGAAGGCCATACCGACAGTGTGGGCACCGATGAATTCAATCAGCAGCTCTCCGAGCGGCGCGCGGATTCCGTGCGAGATTTTCTCGCGGAGAATGGCGTGCCTGCGTCTTCCATCACCGCGCACGGCTTTGGAAAAACCCAGCCGGTCGCCACGAATGACACCGCCGACGGCCGTCAGCGCAACCGCCGCGTCGAGCTCGTCGTCAACGGCGCCGCAATCGGAAATACGGCCGCGGCTGCGAACACGTCAGGCAACCAATAAGTTCTCGCAGGCGGTAGCTGAGTTTGCTGCCAGCGCGTTGAGTTTGCCGAGCGCTGCGGAAATCTTTCTCCTCCATTTCGCTCCAGCAAATGCTCCCCAAAATTGACGGGGCGCTGCGCAATCCGGTACGGTGTTTCTGGATTCGCGACTGCGCGATCCGCTCGATCCACTTCACCTGATTGAAGCCGGAGGTCACTGATGTTCTTTGTTCTCTTGGCGCTCGCTTTTCCTGCGTGGAGACCTCACTTTTCGTTTCTTGAAAATCCGCTGGCCAACGAAATGATGGTTTTGCGCTGGCTGCATCTTATTTTCGGCATCATCTGGATCGGGCTGCTGTACTTCTTCAATTTGGTTCTGACTCCGGCGATGAAGCAAGTCGAGCCAGCCGCGCGCGTGAAAGTTTATCCGGCGCTGATGTCCAAGGCCATGGGTTGGTTTCGCGCATCGGCTGTGGTGACCGTACTCGTTGGGATTCGCTATTTTCAGCTGCACCTCTTCGCGGACGCGCGGCTCGCGGGCGACCATTCGCTCGCGGCAAAATGGCTCGGCTGGTGGCTGCTCGTTTGGGTGGTCGCATACATTTTCATTTACGCGTTGCAGCTCCCTGCAAAAGGATTTCTGGATAGTCCGTGGGTGCGCGGCATTGGCATCGCGATTGTCGTTGCCACCGCGTCATGGCTGGTGATGGCGCTGAACGGCGGACCAACCGTTTCCAATGCGCATCTGGCGATCAGCGTCGGCGGGGGACTGGGTCTCGTCATGCTACTGAACACCTGGGGCGTGGTGTGGCGCGCGCAGAAAAAGTTGATCAAGTGGGCGCGTGCGAGCGCGGAGCAAGGTGTGCCGATGCCGCCCGAAGCCGAGCGCATGATGCGCTGGGGCTTTTTGACCGCGCGCGTTTCGTTTTGGCTATCGTTTCCCATGTTGTTCTTCATGGCTGCGGCGAGTCACTATCCTTTCCTGAGCACGATTGCGCGGTGAAGTCGAAGTGAATAGTGAATAGTGGGTAGTGAGAGTGGCTAGCGAGCTGGCGCCTGACAGCGAATGAAAGAGTGAGAAGAGAAACCGACCCCAAGACCCGGGTTCAAGAAACGAACCTGGGGCACCCGCACCCGCCGGACCCGCCGGGAAAAGACAGAGTCAAAAACCTCTCGATGGTGAAAGAAGGTTCCACCGGCCATTGAACGGCGGGCGTAGTTGGGAGGAATTGGGGTGTGACGAAGAGGCGCGAGGAGCATCAAAGAGCTGACATATTTGGAGCGATATCCGCGGGAAGTGCAAACCTCGTGAGGAGGGGCACACTTCATTTCCGGGGGATATTCGTCGAAGACAGGAGGAGTTAGGCATGCCTAGAGTCCTGATCACTGGAGCAAACCGCGGGCTGGGATTGGAGTTTGCGCGTCAATATGCGGCTGAGGGCTGGGAGGTGATCGCCACGGCGCGCAATCCGACGCAGAGCAAAGAATTGGAGCAGGTGGCGAAGAACAAAAACGTGTCCGTGAAAGCGTTGGACGTGGCCAGCGATGAATCCGTAAAGAAGCTGGCGGCCACGCTGAAGGGCAAGGCCATCGATCTGCTGATTCTAAATTCGGCGATTTTCACGCGAGACGGGAACACGTTCGGCGAGCTGAATTTTTCCGGTTGGCGAGAATCGTTTGAGACGAACGTTTTGGGATCCATGCGAGTGGCGGAGGCGCTCATCGAAAACGTGGCGGCGAGCGAAAGAAAACAGATCGTGGCCATCAGCACAGGAATGGGCTCGCTGGAGGCGTTGGAAAAAACGATCGGGTTTGGGGCGGCGTATCAGTACAGAACAAGCAAAGCGGCTTTGAACATGGCGATGTCGATCCTAGCCAGGGACGTTAGGCCACGAGGAGTCAGCGTTGTGGTGTTCAGCCCGGGGTGGGTACAGACGGATATGGGAGGGGCGAACGCCGCGTTGACGCCGGAGCAGAGCATTGGGGGAATGCGCAAAGTGCTGGCTGGAGATGCGATGGAATTGACGGGAAAATTCCTGAGCTATGACGGCACTGTCTGGCCTTGGTAGGCGGACCGCGGGTCGGTTTTGAAAAGCCCTAGGCAGAAATACACCGACAGCGAAGGCCGCCCATGGGCCGTCCACCCGCCAAGGAGTAAATCGTCCTTCTCGACCCTCTCACAACACCGTATGCGCCACTACCTCCTGCTATCCAAGGTGGACATAAGATCGATCTATTCCGGTGTGGGCTGGGCGTTGTTTGTCTCAATCGCCTTGGCCGCATCAAGGGTCCGATCTATGTGCGGTTCAGAACTCAGCCCGCCTGCGTGCGACAAACAATCTTTGCCCGCATCGACTCCACACGTAGGGCACGGGACGGCAAGTAGTAGTTGCGGTGTCAGGTCTGTCATTCTCACTGACCAAGCATACGGCGACGCATCCCGTAGGACTGTCCAAATTGGGACATAGACCCAGAAGGTCACCCAAAACCCGCGCACGCGAAATTAGCGTATGCGGCACCCGGCCGTGGTAGGCGGACCCTGGGTCGGTTACGGAGTGAAATGGTTTGGTGGGACAGTGGAGTTGTGCGGAAACCGTCAAGACCTGGGAAAAGGAGTGACCTACCATTCGCAAGAAACAAACTGCAAACGGTAGGCGACCCCACAAAGAAACAAAGGCAAATCGATCGTGGCGTATTGAGGGTCGTCCCCACGCCTTTCTTGCCGCTATCTACTTATGGTCCTGACTGAAACTGTACGTCCCGTTCCAGGAGTAATTTACTCCGTCGGTAGACGATACATCGACCCGAGCGTGGAACCCGGCTAACCTTCCGATTCCGTCTGAGAACGTGCACAGTCCGGAATTGCCCGTCGAATCGAGCGTGCAACGGCCGACGGCCCAGTCGCCGGTCCCGACGTAGAGGACGGCGCTACTGTCCACAGAGATGTAGCCGCCTTCGGGGGTAGGGAGGGGAGCCGGACACGGATAGGTGGTACCGCCGTTATCACAACCGATAAGCGCCTGGGCGTATAGAACCTTGGAACCGAGTTCGATCTCTGGGAGGTTCGAGGACGTGATCGTGCAGAAGGAACCGTTGTCGAGCGTCCACGCCGAGCAATTCTTCGTCACATGGAGTTCTCCGTTTCGCTCGTCCGCTTGGGCCACTCTGGGCATCAGAGGAAGGAACATGGCGGCAAGCACCGCCAGCCCGAGCAGGACCAAGGAAATCGAGATAGCGTTTTTCTTTGAAATTGTGTTTCGCAACATTTTTCACTCTCCTTATGTATCCTTATACAGAGGTTGAACGAAGCGGAAATCGGGAGTAGGCTTCACGAAGCGCCCGGCCTTCCGCCTGTTTCTTCGCGTGAACGTAGCCTGCGGCTTTACCGGAAGTCCTCTGGGCGAGCTCACAAATTCTCAAGAGTTCTCACAAAGACTGCGAGAAGAACCGTGAGCGAAGAAACACGCCGGAGAACCGCTTCTGAAGGTCTCCGCGATTCGTCCTCCGCTGCGAAAGAGACGCCGGGCCACGAGACACTGCGGCTCTACGAATTTGGTCCCTTCCGTCTAGACCCCACCGAACGCAAGTTGTTGCGCGGTAACGAGATGGTAGCGCTCACGCCCAAAGCATTCGACACCTTGCATCTGTTGGTCCGAAATAGTGGACGCGTGCTGGAGAAGGACGAACTGATCAGCATGCTTTGGCCCGACACGTTCGTCGAAGAGGGTAGCCTCTCCAACCACATCTTTTTGCTGCGAAAGGCCTTGGGTGAAGACCCAGGGTTCATTGAAACCGTTCCGCGGAGAGGCTACCGCTTTGTTGGCGCGGTGCGACAGTTCCCGGTTGCCCCGGCGGCGCACCTGGAAAAGCCACCAGAGGTGGGCGCTCCTATTATTGCTTCCCTTCCGGCGAGAGCGCGACGGTACTGGCGCAGTCGGGCCGCGCTAGGGATCGCTGCGGTTACTGTGCTGGCTTCGCTGGCGGCTGCGGGCTGGTTTTACGAATTCGCGGCGCGAGGCGAAGCCATTGACTCGCTGGCGGTCTTGCCCTTTGTGAACGCCAATGGTGATCCAAACACCGAATACCTGAGCGACGGCATCACCGAAAGCCTCATCAACAGCTTGTCGCAGTTGCCGAATCTTAAGGTAATGTCTCGAGATTCCGCTTTCCGCTTCAAGGGCAAAGAAGCGGATCCTCAAACGGTTGGTCGCGAACTGAACGTGCGCGCGATCTTCAAGGGCAAAGTCACGCAGCGAGGGGACACGCTGAACATCAGCGCCGAGCTGATCAATGCCCGCGACGGCAGCCACATCTGGGGACAGCAGTACGACCGGAAGCTCGCAGATATGGTTACTCTCCGAGAAGAGATCGCCAGGGAAATGGCAAGCGCGCTGCGTGTGCATTTAACGGGCGCGGAAGAGAAGCGCCTCACAAAAAGCTACACCGCCAATCCCGAAGCCTATCAGGACTATCTGAAAGGCCGCTATTGGTGGAACAAGACCACGGTGGGGGGATTTGACAAGGGCATTGAATACTTTCAGCAGGCAGTGGCAAAAGATCCCACTTACGCGCTTGCTTATTCCGGCTTGGCCGATTGCTACAGCTCGCTCGCAGATTTTGGCGTTGTTCCCGCCAAGGAGGGTTATCTGAGAGCCAAGGATGCCGCTCTGAAGGCCGTGGAGCTAGATGACGCCCTCGCCGAAGCTCACGGTTCGCTGGCGTTAATCAAATCAAGTTATGACTGGGATTGGTCCGGCGCCGACAGGGAGATTCGACGAGCCATCGAACTCAATCCAAGCTATGCGGACGCCCATCGATTGCATGCCGAAGTTCTGTGGCAGACCGGACGGCTTAACGAAGCCATCGCGGAGACCAAAAGAATCTTGGAACTTGATCCAATCTCCCTCGGCAATAACGTCGATTTGGGCGTCGAATATTTCCTGGCACGGCAGTATGACCAAGTAATATCGCAAGAGCGAAAGGTACTAGAGTTGGATCCAAACTACATTGAGGCCTACTACTTCCGGGGCATCTCTTATCTCAAGAAATCCATGCTCGAGGAAGGTAAGGCGGACTTGGAAAAAGGGCTGGCGATCGCCCCAGCCAGCGAAGTGGCACTAACCGGGGTCGGATACGGGTACGCTGTCACAGGTAGAAGGGCAGAGGCGCATAGGGTGCTGGATAAATTGAACGAGCTCTCGAAGCGCCAATATGTTTCACCGATCTGGAGAGTCAAAATCTATGCTGGTCTTGAGGAGAAGGACAAGGCATTTGAGTGGCTGGAAAAAGCCTATGAGGACCACTCCATAGTAAGCGTCGGGTATATCAAAACGAACCCCATGTTCGATCCCCTGCGCTCCGACCCGCGCTTCGCAGACCTTCTGCGCCGCACGAACCTCCAGCCCTGAGAAAGGCAAGTTGCTCCTGCCTTCTCGGCGCGCTAAGAGTCATCCACCACGCGCGTTGTCGCGACTATCGCTATTTGCTGGCTGCTTTCAAGATGTAGTTTTTTGTTGCGCGAAGGAGGGCGTTGGAAGTGGGTGCGTCGGTGATGATGCGGGAGAGGGTGATCGCTCCGACCATGGCGGCGGCGATGGCCAGGGAGCGGTCCTGGGCTTCGTGCGCGGGCAAAGTTTTTAGCTGGCGGGCAACCAATCCGGCCAAGCGCAGGAAACCATTGGTGGCCGCATCACGGGTGGCGGCATCGGAGCGGGCAAGCTCGCTGCCCAGGGCGGCGAGCAGGCATCCCGGAGCGGGCTGATCTCTGTGGGTTCGAGAGAGATACGTTTCGAGCAGGAGCGGCAGGGCGCGGTCTGGAGACTTTCCAGCAACGCGAGCTGCGAGACCATCCGTCAGAGAGAGAAGCGCCGTATGGCAGGCCTCGGCGACAAGCTGGTCCTTTGAGGCAAAGTGACGGTAGAACCCTCCATGGGTGAGACCTGCGGCGGCCATCAAGCGAGATAGGCCTGCATCGGAAATTCCATGGCGACGGAACTGCTTCGAAGCCGTTTCGACAATGCGTTCGCGCGTTCTGGCGGTATCGGCCTTGGACTTTCGCATCTGGCGGTTCTCCTTCGGTTTCGAAAACTTTTGCGTTGACGACTGCAACGTTTAGATGATAACAAACATCTGTTTAGAGGACGACTGACATCTAAAGGCGCCGTTTTGTTTTGTGCAGGCGCGGTTTAGGCGTTTGTGAGCGCAGATCCCCTTCGGAGGCGTCTCTGATGAGCGAGTTTGAAATTCGGCGGCTGGGGGCCGCGGACGTGCCCGTCTATCAGGCTCTTTTTCTTGAGGCGCTGCGGTCCGCTCCTTCCGCGTTTGCAGCGGACTACGAACAGGAATCGGTTCGCAGCGTGGAGGAAGTTGGCGAGCGTCTCCAACGGGAAGCGACGTACGGCGCGTTTGTCGCGGGGAGGCTCGGAGGGATCGTGACGTTCCAACAGCAGATGACGCCGAAGCGGAGACACGTGGGAATGGTTTGGAATATGCACGTGGCGGAAGAGCACCGCGGGACGGGTTTGAGCGCGGCGATTTTTCAGCACGTTCTGGATGTGGCCAGCCAGCAAGTGGATCAAGTAGACCTGTATGTCGCGGTGGAAAACAAAAGGGCCTGGAAGTTCTACAAAAGATTCGGATTCGAGTCCTACGGCGTCATGCCTCGCGCCTTGCGGGTGGATGGCACGGACTACGACGCGCTGATGATGACGCGAAAGTTCCGATAGAGAGGCGGCTATGGAAGCACGCGGGGCAGTAACGCGCCACTATGCGAGCGGCGACGATCTCGAACAACGCATCGTCGAGCAATTGCGCGGCGCGGGGCTGTTGGAAGGGCAGAGGCTAATGCCTCGCGACCTGGCGGCGCTGGATCAATTCCACGTGGGAGGTCTGGAGGCCAGCGACGCGCTCGCTCGTTTGTGCTCTCTATCGAGCGGCATGCATGTTCTGGATGTCGGCTCCGGACTTGGGGGACCCTCTCGTTTTCTTGCGGCGACGTATGGGTGCCGCGTAACCGGAATAGACGTTACGGAAAGCTATTGCCGGATTGCCTCGCTGTTGGCGGAACGCATGGGACTCGAGCATCTGGTGGACTACCGTCACGCGGATGCGCTGCATTTGCCTTTTGCGGACCAGACGTTTGACGCCGCATGGACACAACATGCTTCGATGAATATCGCGGAGAAAGCGGAGTTTTATGCGGAGATCGCCCGCGTCGTAAAGGCTGGCGGCCGCTTTGCGGTGCATGATGTCGTGCAATCGACTGGAGGAGCAATCTTATTTCCCGTGCCGTGGGCGCGAAGCGCCGCCTTGAGCCATCTGATTACTCTCGAGGAGACGCGGGAGGCCATAGTTCGCTCCGGATTTTCCGTGCTCGTGTGGAATGATGTCTCGGAAGCCGCGGCCGATTGGCTTTCGAAGGTGGGGGCGAAGCGCGAACCTGCGGATGTGCCTCGATTGGGACTACACCTCGTGCTCGGGCAAGAGTTTGCGGAGATGGCCGCGAACCTTCGCAGGAACCTGATGGAGCGCCGCTGCGGCGTGCTACAGGCGGTGTTTGAGCGTACGTCATAAGTTTTGCTCGGACTTATCGGGCGGCAGAAAGATCGCGCAGGAATAAAAAGAGGAGGCGGGCCAGGTCGTCCCGCCTCCTCGCTCCCCTTTCGGGGATGTCCGGCCAGCCTGACGGAGGGCGGCTGGCCGGTCGTGTGTTGGCCTACCTATATAATCCCGGCAGAGCGAAAAAAGTTCCTGAGAAAATGGAAAAAGTGGCTAGAATCTTCGTGGAAATAAAGCCGTGCGCCGGGGTGCAGCCGACTTATGCCACGTCCTTCATCGTTGAGTCCAGATAACATACTGCGTTTTCTGCAAGTTACGAAAGGTGCGGCGTCGGCGAACGAGATTGGCGCGGCTTTGCACCTTGGCAAGGCGGAACGCAAGGCTCTGTTTAACATGCTGGTTAAATTAAAGAAGCGGGGGGCGGTTGAGGAATTGCCGGGGGGGCGTTACCGGCTTGCGGGGCGGAAAGGTGAGGGGGAATCGGGAGGGAAGGCGGCTCGTTCGGATGGGCATGATGCGGCGGCGGGCGGTTCGAGCGGGCGTAGCGGAAGGGAGGCTGGTTTAGCGGCAAGTGGTTCTACGGGGAGTGGTTCCACGGGGAACAATCCGCGGCGAGCGGGGGATTCGCAGGCGTTGGCGCGGGACGAGGTGCGGGGGCGGCTTGTGCTGCATCACGACGGGTATGGATTTGTGGTGCCGGATGTGCCGATGCCGCAGCTGGATGGCGACGTGTTCATTCCGCGCGACGCAGTGGAAGATGCGATGCATGGCGATCATGTGCTGGCGAAGTTGCAGCGCGTCAGTGATTTTCGTCGTGGGGATTTCCGGGGCGGGAGTGCGCGCGGCGGAAGCTCGCGCGGGGGGCAGCGGGCCGAGGGGCGGATCGTGCGCGTGCTGGGGCGGGCGCATCCGTCGGTTGTGGGATTGTTTCGGTATGGGCCGCGCGGGAATGTGGTGCTGCCCTATGACAACCGGATCCAGCATGAGATCGAGATTCCCGCTGGCGATGAGTTGACGGGGGCGCTGCGGGAAAAGTTGGGTGTGGGAGAAGCGAAAGAGGGAGGCGCGCGCGGGAAACGGTTGCCACATTTGCCGGAACTTGATGGGGCCGTGGTGAATGTCGAGCTACTGCGCTATCCGCGCGGGGGAGCGGCGGCGACGGGGCGCGTGATTGAAATTCTTGGGAGGCCGGGCGATCTCGGCGTGGACACCGAGATCATTATTCGCAAGCATCATTTGCCGCATGAATTTTCCGGGGCGGTTTTGGCGGAGGCAGAGCATCGCGCCGCGCCGGTGAGCGAAACGGAACGCGAAGGGCGCGAAGATTTTCGTCATTTGCCGATTGTGACGATTGATGGAGAGACGGCGCGCGACTTTGACGATGCGGTGTACGTGGAACGGCGCGCGGATGGCGGGTGGCGGCTTCAAGTACATATCGCGGACGTGGCGCACTACGTTCGAACGGGGACGGCGCTGGACCAGGAAGCGCGGTTGCGCGGGACATCGGTGTACTTTCCGGATCGGGCTGTGCCGATGCTGCCGGAGGCGCTATCGAATGGGATGTGTTCGCTGAAGCCGCGCGAAGAGCGGCTGGTGATGAGCGCGCTGATGGAATTTGATGCTGCGGGCAACATGCAGAGCGCGCGGATGACTTCAGGCGTGATTCGCTCGGCCGAGCGGATGACTTACACCAACGTGAACAAGGTGATCGAGGGTGATCCGGATGCCACGGCGCGCTACGCGAGATTGGCTGGGCATTTTCGCGATATGAAAGAGCTGGCGTTGCTGCTGAATAAGCGGCGCAATGAACATGGCTCGATTGATTTCGATCTGCCGGAGCCGGTGATTGAGTTTGACGAGCAGCAGCGCATGACGAATATCGTGCGGAGCGAGCGGAACATTGCTCACCGGCTGATTGAAGAGTTCATGCTGGCGGCGAATCGCGCGGTGGACGGGTATTTGCTCAAGCGAGGGATTCCGTCGTTGCATCGCGTTCATGAAAAACCGGATGCGCGCAAGGTGCTGGAGTTCGAAGAGCTGGCGCAAGCGTTTGGTTATTCGCTTGGCGTGGCGGATTTGCACCAGCGCGAGGTGGCGGTCCGGCACGGGCGTGTGCCTGCGCCGGCAAAAGTGGGGCGGCCGGATTCTTACGGGCACGGACGAGAGCGTGGGATGAAAATTGCTCTGCCTGGGTCGACAGAGCTGCGGATTACGCCGCAGCACTATCAAAAATTGCTTAGGAAATTGATGGGCAAGCCTGAGGAACGCATTGTTTCTTACTTAATGCTGCGCTCGCTGAAGCAGGCGCGGTATGCCGCAGAGCCACTCGGGCATTTTGCGCTGGGGTTTGACGAATACACCCATTTCACTTCGCCGATTCGGCGGTATCCGGACTTGATCGTTCATCGCGTGTTGAAGTGGGCTTTGGAGCATCCGCAAGTGACCGCACCAGTGGCTGGCCATGCGGGGCGCGGTGTGGAAGCTACGCTTTATTCGGAGACGCAGCTTGGGGAGATTGCTTCGGAGACTTCGGAAGCAGAGCGCCGCGCTAATGGGGCCGAACGCGAGTTGATGGATTGGAAGACGGCGCAATTCATGGAAGCGCATCTTGGAGAGGAATACGAAGCACTGATTATTTCGGTGCAAAAGTATGGATGCTTTGTCGAGCTGTTCGAAGTTTTTGTGGAAGGACTGCTGCCCATCAACGCTCTGGAAGACGCGGCGGGCACGCGTGTTGTCTTTCGCGAACGTGATCACGCCATTGTTGCGTTGTCTGGAAGCGACGGGCGGCGAGGTACGCCTGGATCGCGTCGTGGGCGCGGTGCAAAACCGAAAGAACTTGCTTGGCATCTGGGCGACCGCGTGCACGTTCGAGCGGAGCGCATCGATCCGATGCGGCGGCGCGTCGAATTCGCAATTGCAGAGGTCGGGTGATGGGACGCGCATCAATCTGGTATTCTTGAAAGCACGAAACATTAGAACAGAGAGAGGAATCTTCCACCGTGAGCACGTCTACAGTTTCAGAGCGCGGAGTGAAGCGCGTATATAACTTTAATGCGGGGCCGGGGGCTTTGCCGCTACCTGTGCTTGAGCGCATCAAGGAAGAGTTGCTTGACTGGCGCGGGAGCGGGATGTCGGTGATGGAGATGAGCCACCGCTCGCCGGAATTCGAGAGCATCAATGCGGCGGCGGAAGCGGGCCTGCGCAAGCACCTCGCGATTCCTGACGATTATGCGGTGCTCTTCCTGCAAGGCGGCGGGAGCATGCAGTTCACCATGGCGCCGATGAACCTGTGCCTGCCGGGAAAGCCGGTCGATTTGATTCACACCGGTACCTGGACGGCGAAGGCGCTTGGTGAATTGAAGAAAGGCGTTTTGCATCACGTCGCGGCTTCGACCGAGGCGGACAAATTCGCGCGTCTGCCGCGTAAGGACGAAATCAAATATTCGCCCGATGCTTCTTACGTGCACATATGCACCAACAACACGATCGAAGGAACGCAGTGGACTGAGTTGCCGGACACAGGCAACGTGCCGCTCGTGGCGGACATGTCTTCGGACATTGCTTCGCGGCCCATCAATGTGAAAAAGTTCGGACTCATCTTCGCGGGGGCGCAGAAAAATCTCGGGCCTAGCGGCGTCACAATTGTGATTGTGCGAAAAGACCTGGCCGAGCGCGCGGACAAGAACCTGCCTACGCTTCTGCAATACCGTACGCACATCAAGGAAAAATCGCTGTATCACACGCCACCGACGTTTGCGGTGTATATCGTTGGGCTGGTGATGGAATGGATCGACGCCGAAGGCGGCATCACGGCGATCGAAAAGCGCAACAACACCAAGGCGAAGCTTCTCTACGACACGCTTGAGGCAAGCAAGGGCTTCTATCGCTGCCCGGTTGAAAATTCCTCGCGCTCGAAAATGAATGTGGTTTTTCGGGTCGCTGGCGGGGACGAAGATATCGAAAAGCAATTCGCTGTAGAAGCCGCCGAGGCGGGCCTTGTCGGGACGCCGGGCCACCGCTCCGTCGGCGGGATGCGCGTATCGCTCTACAACGCCGTTACGCTGGCTGCCGTTGAAGCGCTCACGTGCTTCATGCACGAATTCCAGCGGACACGCGGTTAGCCATCGTGGGCGGGGCAAGCCCCGCCCCTACAGCGTCCTCCACCTATTCTTGCGAGCGACTCTTTCCCCTTGCGCTTCTACAAGAGTGGGCGTATTGTCTCTTGTCGAAGTGACAGGGGGGGGGGAGGCTCCCGCTAATGGCCAACAAGAGAATTGAACTTCCGCAGGGTACGCTCGACTTGCTCATTCTTCGCACGCTGGCGCTGGAGCCGCAGCATGGCTGGGCTATTTCGGAGCGCATACAACAGATTTCCAGCGACGTTTTGCTGATTCAGCAAGGTTCGCTGTATCCGGCGCTGCACCGGCTGGAGCGGCGAGGCTGGATCAAAGCGAAGTGGGGCACGTCGGAGAACAACCGGCGCGCGAAATACTACGAACTCACCAAAACCGGACGCAAACAGCTCGAACTGGAGAAGGATTCCTGGAAAAAACTGGCGGTGGCCGTCGCGCAGATTCTGGAGACGGCGTAGGAGGGCTTCGTGTTCAACGATTTGTTTTTCCGCCTGCGTTCGCTGTTCCGGCGCGATACCGTCGAATCGGAAATGGACACCGAGTTGCGCTTCCATTTCGATCAGCAAGTCGAAAAGTACATCAAGTTTGGTCTCACGCGCGAAGAGGCCAGGCGCCACGCGCGGCTTGATTTTGGCGGGCATGAGCAGCTCAAGGAAGAGATCCGCGACGCGCGCGGCGTGAATCTGATCGAATCGCTCTTCCAGGATATCCGCTACTCGTTGCGCATCTTCAGGCGCACGCCAGTGATCACTGGGGTCGCAATTCTTTCGCTCGCGCTTGGAATCGGCGCGAATACCGCGATTTTCAGCTTGATTGACTCCGTCATGCTCCGGCTCCTGCCGGTGCAAAAGCCCGAGGAATTGGTCCAGTTGCTCCGCGCGAATTTCTCAGGGACAGGAGGGGGCACCAGCTTTACGAATCCACTTTGGGAACAAGTGCGAGACCGCCAGGATGTTTTTTCGAGTACCTTTGCGTGGGGTGAGAACCGTTTCGATCTCGCGCAGGGTGGCGCCGTCCAAAACGCCAACGGAGTCTTTGCCAGCGGCGATTATTTCAACACTTTAGGCGTTCGCCCGGTGGCTGGACGCTTGATTACTCCAGCCGATGACAGACGGGGCTGCCCGGCTGTGGCAGTCCTCAGTTACGGCTTCTGGCAAGATCACTTCGGGGCGACGCCGAGCGCCATCGGAAGCACAATCTCTCTCAGCAACCATCCGTTCCAAATTATCGGCGTCAGTTCTCCCGGTTTTTATGGCGTTGAGGTCGGCAGCAAATTTGATGTGGCGATTCCGATTTGTAGTGCTGACGTCTTCGATGGAAAAGATTCCCGGCTCGACCAACGCTCCTGGTGGTGGCTGAGAATCATGGGCCGCGTGAAGCCGGGCATCAGCCGAGACCAACTGAAGGCTCGGCTCGGCCTTTTATCTCCGCAAATCTTTGCCGGGGCATTACCGAAGAATTGGGATGAGAAGGGGCAGGCGAGATTCCTGAAGCTCACGCTAGTGGCCGCCCCGGCGGCCACGGGAGTATCGTACGTGCGCCGGGAGTTCGGGCAGCCGCTGAATATCCTGATGGGTGTCGTGGGCTTGGTGTTGCTTATAGCGTGCGCAAATATCGCGAGCTTGATGCTCGCCCGCGCCGCGGCTCGTCACAAGGAAATCGCGGTGCGAAAGGCGCTGGGCGCATCGAGAGCGCGGCTCATCCGGCAGCTTTTGACGGAGTGTGTCCTTCTCTCGACAGCTGGCGCGGCGCTCGGCGTCTTCTTCGCGCGCTGGGGCAGCTCGCTGCTGGTGCGTTACATTTCCACGAACAACGACAAGGTCTTCCTGGATCAGACGTTCGATTGGAGGATCTTGAGTTTTACGGCGGCGATGGCGATTTTCACGGGACTTCTGTTTGGCGTGTTGCCTGCATTTCGCTCGACACGCGTTTCGCTGACGTCCGCAATGAAAGGCAGTCAGACGGTGGACGCAGAGAGCCGCACAAAGTTTCGCCCTGGGAAATGGATCGTCGCTTCGCAGGTGGCGCTGTCGCTGGTGCTGCTGGTGGCGAGCGGTCTCTTCCTGCGCAGCCTCGTCAAGCTGGTCACTATGGACATCGGCTTTGACAGAAACAACGTACTCCTCGTGCATGCGGATCTGCACACAGCGAAGGTTACGTCCGAGCAGCAGCCCGCGATGTTCGAGGATATCGAGGAGAGATTGCGTAGTCTTCCTGGAGTCGCGTCTGCCAGCCGGTCCGTCCTGACTCCAGTGAGCAACCGGATGTGGAACAACGTCCTGCAAGTGGACGCTCCCAATCCTCCGAAGGGAGACGATGCTCTCGCAAATTTCAACTTCATTTCGCCTGGGTATTTTGAGACGCTGCGCACGCCGCTTTTAGCCGGCCGGAATTTTAACGAAAGCGACACAAAAACATCGGCGCAGGTCGCCATCGTCAATGAAACGCTGGCGCGAAGGTTCTTTCCGAATGCGAATCCAGTCGGAAAGTTTTTCCGAGTCGAGCCGGAGCCGGGCCAACCAGCTCCCCCGATCCAGATCGTGGGTCTCGTAAAGGATGCCAAATACGATTCGCTCCGCGAGGATAATTCTGTCACTGCGTATTTTCCTGTCACGCAAGTTCGGGAGCACGCGGAAGCACAGTCGTACGAACTTCGCACGGCGATGCGTCCTTCTGCGTTGATTTCGTCAGTACAGGATGCGGTAGCCAGCGTAAGCAAAGCGATTCCGCTCGAGTTTCGCACCCTGGCCGAGCAGGTGGACGATTCGCTGGTGCAAGAACGACTTCTTGCGACTCTCTCCACTTTTTTCGGCGCTTTAGCTTTGTTGCTGGCGATGATTGGGCTCTATGGAGCGCTGAGTTATCTTGTAGCGCAGCGCCAGCCGGAATTCGGGATTCGGATGGCGTTGGGTGCGCCGAGGGGTTCCATTCTGCGGCTGGTGATGCGTGACGTGGTCATTGTTCTTGCCGGGGGCCTGACGGCGGGAGCCTGCCTCGCGTTAGCAACCGTGGGCGTGCTGCAAAAAATGTTGTTTGGGCTTGCTCCGCATGACACTTTCACGTTTGTCGCCGCGATTGGCGTGCTCTCCGCCGTTGCAGTTGCCGCCGGCTACCTTCCCGCGCGGCGCGCCACGCGTATCGATCCGATGGTGGCTTTGCGGTACGAATAGTCCACCATTCTAAGAAACGCAAGAGAACCGTTCCGGGACACACTGTTCAGAAATTCTGGCAGCTTGTTGCTTGACTTCATTGCCTGACGAGGTAAGTATGTCGCAGCTCTTCAAAGAACAACCTGAGATGGAGAGTTGCTAGAGTTCCGACTGGACACGTCGCCGGGCAGCTCGGACGCGGAGGGCAATCTCCATGAATGAGAATGATTATCTGCAGCAGATCGCGTCGCTCACCGGCCTTCAATATTTCCCGAGTCAAGGTCCGTGGGGCAGGAAGTCTGGCAGCATCATTGGGTCCCGGGACGGTTATGTCACGGCCATTGGGTTTAACCGCAGCGGGAACGCCGCGAACGTCGTCATCCTGATACGGTTCAAAAGCGTATCTGACCCAGTTTCGCTGAAGGCGTCCTTGGTGGAAAGTTCGGCCCTGCCAAAGAAGAGTTCAGGAAAGCTCGCCGCCACTGGCGACAATTTCATCCGATGGGAATGGAAATACTCTTTCACGAAACCGAACGCCGAGAAAGTAGCCAAACTCGCCGATGCGCTGCGCGAAGCCTTGAAGCCGTTCGCCGCGGGTTTTGACGGCCGCTGCGAGCATTGCGCTAGCTCTTCCACTTCCTCTCTGATGCTCATGAACGGGCTGCCCAGTTACATATGTCCCGGTTGCCAGCAAAAGGTGCAGCAGGATTTGGATCAAGCTGCCATGAATTACCAAGCCATCGAGCCTAATTATCCAAACGGCGTGGCGCTCGGAATCGGCGCAGCGCTCCTCGGAGGAATCGCCTGGGGCGGCATCGCCTATGCCATCAACTACATATTCCTGTATGGGGCTATTCTCATCGGGTACCTTGTGGCCGCCGCGGTGATCAAAGGCACGCGCAAGGTCACACGATTCGGACAAGTGCTCATTCCCATTCTCACGGTCGCAAGCGTGCTGTTCGGCGACGCCATTTTTTACACTCTTGTCGTAATGAGGAGCGAGAAGGTCCCTTTCTCTATGCAGCTCTTACAAGCCATTCTGGCGCATATGTGGGAGATAGAAATGAAGGGAAACGGCGTCCTGACGCTGGTGTTTGCTCTAGTCGGCGCCGGCTATGCGCTTTATGCCGCGCGCAAACCGAAGTTCAAGGCCAGCTTCGAGCCGCTGGGCGCTCCAGGATCCCATTCGTGACGAAGGCTCTAGAATGAGCGATGCGCACAGCCGCTTTTTGTAATAACTGCTAAAACTACCGCCAAAAACAAAAGCGCAGAAACTGATCCTTACGAGCAGTTCCTGCGCGATTCGCTTTCAACGATTCTGTTTACGCCAAGTCGAAGAGCAGGACTTCGGCGTTGTCGACGCCGGTCAGCTCGACGGATTTTTCCGCCGAGACGGCCGCGCCGTCGCCTTCTTCTAGCTTCTTGCCATTGAGCTTGACGCTGCCGCGCGCGACCTGGACGTATGCGTGCCGCGCGGACTTGAGCTCGTGCTTCACTGCATCGCCTTTGCTCAGCAAGGTCGCGTACAGTTCGTTGTCTTGCCGGATTTTCACGGAGCCATCGCGGCCATCCGGTGAAGCAACGAGCCGCAGCTTCCCGCGTTTCTCTTGTTCGCTGAAGTTCTTCTGGCCGTAGACCGGCTTGAGCCCTTTTTCTTCCGGAAACATCCAGATTTGCAGCAAGTGCACGGGCTCGGTCTTCGACGCGTTGAATTCGCTGTGGGTGACCCCTGAGCCGGCGCTCATGTACTGAACGTCGCCGGGGCGTATCACGGAACCGGTGCCCATGCTGTCGCGGTGTTCGAGCGCGCCTTCCAGCACGTAGGTGACGATTTCCATATCGCGATGCGGGTGCGTGGGAAAACCCTCGCCGGGCGCGACGCGGTCGTCGTTCAAGACGCGCAGCGTGCGAAAATGCACATGCTTGGGGTCGTAATAGTCGGCAAACGAAAACGTAAAATAAGTATCCAGCCAGCCGTGGTTGAAATGGCCGCGTTCCTGGCTTTTGCGGATATCGATCATGGTCCACCTCCCGGTTTGACACGGAGATAATACTCGTTATAACGACTATTGTCAAGAGGCGCATTTGCTAGCTTCCTTTCGGCCATTCCGCCCCTCAGGCACTTCTCCAACGCAAACATCCGCTTGCACTTACGCTGCGGCGGTCCCATTCCCGGCGGACTCCCTTTGGTATAGACTGGTGTAGCCACAGCCATTCGCCGTCTCTGTTTCCGAGGATCGCCTTATGGACTCCGCTCCGTCCGCAACGCAAACGAGAAAGCCCGAAGCTACCGCCGCGCCCCGCGAAACGCTCACCGTCACGGATAATCGCACCGGAAAGTCCTACGAAATTCCCATAACCCACGGCTCTATCCGCGCCATGGACCTCCGGCAGATCAAAGTGGATCCCACCGAATTCGGCATGATGAGTTACGACCCCGCATATAACAACACAGCGTCCTGCATCAGCAAAATCACCTTTATCGACGGCGACGCCGGCATCTTGCGCTACCGGGGCTACCCGATCGAAGATTTGGCGGAAAAAAGCACCTACCTCGAAACGGCTTATCTGCTCCTGCACGGAGAGCTTCCCACCACGCCGCAACTCAAGGAATGGACGTACAACGTCACGCATCACACGTTCGTCCATGAGAGCATCAAAAAATTCCTGGATGGGTTTCACTACGACGCGCACCCTATGGGGATGATGATCTCCACGATCGCGGCGCTTTCGACCTTCTATCACGATGCCAAGGATATCTTTGACGCGGAATCGCGCCGCAAGCAGACTTATCGGCTTGTCGGCAAGATGCCCACCATTGCGGCGTTCTCTTACCGGCACACATTGGGCATGCCGTTCGTTTATCCGGACAACGAACTGAGCTATCCCGGCAATTTTCTGAACATGCTCTTCCGCACTTCGGAGGCGAAGTACCGCCCGAATCCCACTCTCGAGCACGCGCTCGACGTGCTCTTTATCCTTCATGCGGATCACGAGCAAAACTGCTCGACCAACACTATTCGCGGAGTGGGAAGCTCGCACGTCGATCCGTATTCAGCCACGGCGGCGGCCATCGCCGCGCTCTATGGACCGCTCCACGGCGGCGCCAACGAAGAAGTGCTTCACATGCTCCTGGAGATCGGCTCGGTCCAGAAAGTTCCGGACTTTATTAAGCGCGTGAAAGCCGGAGAGGTCAAGCTGATGGGGTTCGGCCACCGTGTGTACAAGCATTACGACCCGCGCGCCCGCATCATTAAGAAGGTGGCTTACGAAGTCTTCGAATTGATGGGCAAGAATCCGCTGCTGGAAATCGCCCTCGAGTGTGAACGCATCGCTTTGGAGGACGAATACTTCGTCAAACGCAAACTCTATCCCAATGTGGACTTCTATACCGGCTTGATCTACCAGTCTATGGGCTTCCCGATCTCGATGTTCCCGGTGCTCTTCGCGATTCCGCGCACTTCCGGATGGATCGCGCAGTGGCAAGAGATGCTGCTCGACCCCGAACAGAAAATCGCCCGGCCGCGGCAAATTTATCTGGGCCACGACACACGTCAATACGTCCCCATCGACCAGAGAGGCTAATCGCGTACCCCAAGCCAAAACCCTGATGGGCCCTGGAGAAAAGCAATTAGCACTATCCCGATTTAGTACTTATTTTTGCGTTGTCACTCGACAGCCGGGTCGCGCCCGGTAGAGTTGACCGAGAGAGGTGGTATGGCACAAGCTCCGAATACGACTGGGAATCCTGCCGTGCGGCGCCGCAGCCAGCGTGTGCTGATGCAAGTCGCTGTCCGCGTCAAGGGAAAGGACGCGCAGGGCAACGCGTTCGAGGAAGAAACCGAAACCCTGGCCATCAACGCCCATGGCGCCTTGATTTTGGTGAACGCCCGTGTGACCAGCGGCAGCAAACTGATGATGCAGCACAAACGCACGCAGGAAGAACAAGAGTGTCACGTTGTTTTTCTCGGTCCTGTGCGTGGGGGCAGAGCTGAGATCGGTTTGGAATTTTCTGAACCCCGTCCCACTTTCTGGCGCGTCGCGTTTCCTCCCGAAGACTGGTCCTCGAAACACCCTGATGCCCGCCCGATCTCCATCTCGCGCACGGAAAAACTGTAGATTGTGCTTCCACGCACCCGCAGGTTTCTCCTCCCTAGCGAATAGGCAAGGATAGGTGTATCGCCTCCCCTGCCAGGTGGTGACATCCTGGAGCAATGCGCCTGCGTCTAAGACCTGGGCTCTGGGCGAGAATCTTGCGTTCTAACTGTCCTGCGGTCCGAAGAAACTAATTTTCGGGCTGGATTCCATGCGATGCTTCTGCGAAACACATGTTGATGATCAACTCGTTGCGAAAAGCTGCGACGTTGCTGCTGCTGATTGTGGTGATCGCACTGGCAACGCGTTCGGCGTTCGCATGGTACGAGGAACGGCAAATCTCCGGGCAAGTGCTGAGCATCGTGCCGTTTCAGACAGAAACGGGCCATATAGCTTACTCGATTGCCAGCGGAAAGGGATTCTCCTCCCCATTCCAACGCGATACGGGTGCAACCGCCTGGCTGGCGCCGGTCTATCCATATCTACTTGCGGGAATTTTCAAGCTGTTTGGTATTTACACGCTTCGTTCTTTTTTCGCTGCGCTATTTCTAAACATCCTCTTTTCCGCGGGAGCGTGCGTGCCGATTTTCTACGCGGGCAAGCGCATTGCCGGTCTTGGCGTTGCCAGCGCGGCGGTATGGTTGTGGGCTCTTTTCCCCAACGCCATCATTATTCCGTTCGAATGGATATGGGACACGCCCTTGTCGGCGCTCTTACTCGCAACTCTGCTGTGGGCCACTCTTGAGTTGGCGGAATCGCGCCGCCTCCTGGACTGGTCCCTTTACGGTCTCTTGTGGGGCCTTACGCTGCTCACTAATCCCGCCGTCGCTTTGCTTTTCCCCGTGCTACTTGCGTGGGCCGCGTACCGTAATCGCGATAGTGAACGCGCCGCAATGCACTTCGTCAAGCCCGCGCTGGCCGCTGCACTCGCGCTTATCTGCTGTTTACCCTGGACCATCCGCAACTATATCCAATTCCACAAGTTCATTCCGCTCCGTTCGAATTTCGCGTTTGAGCTGTACATCGGTAATAACGAAAACTACGACGACCAGCACAGGCCCCGACCCGGCGTGATCACCCAAGACCGCGAAATCGTGCGATACCTACACATGGGTGAGACCGCGTTCATGGAAGAAGAAAAAAGAAAAGCTGTCGCCTTTATCATCGCTCATCCGCGAATCGAGACTTGGCTCGTTGCACAAAGATTCGTGGATTTTTGGACGGGGACGGCTACTCCGCTGGCAACATTTCGTCAGGCGGATTCACTCTGGCTTCGCCTCATATTGTTATGCAACGACGTGGCGCCGCTCTGCGCGTTTTTCGGCGTGGTCGTCCTGCTTGCCACAAGAAACGCGTATGCACTTCCTACTGTCGCCGTACCCGTAATTTTTCCGCTGCTCTACTACGTCACTCATACCTCTCTGCGGTACCGGCATCCCATCGACCCGGCAGTGCTTCTCCTGGCGGCGATTGGCGTGCACGGGGTGTGGGGCTGGCTTACACACAAACTCCGCAAAACAACAGGCGCGGAGTCCTCCGTCGCCTAATACAGATGAAAATAACCGTCCTGTTGCACGAGGCGGACAGGGACGCCGAACAGCGAAGAGAGTTGGCCGGCCGTCAGGATTTCCTGTTTGGTTCCGTCGGCCACTATCCGGCCCTCTCGCAGCAGCACCACGCGTTCGATCTCCGGAATGATTTCCGAAACGTGATGAGTCACCAACAGAATACCGAGCCCGCTCTGCGCAAGATGCCGCATCGTATCTCGCAGCTGGAATTGGGCAGCGATGTCCAACGCGTTGCTGGGCTCATCGAACAGCAATGTCTGGGGATCGTGCACCAATGCGCGAGCGATCAGCGTCCGCTTGGCTTCCCCGGAGGACATCTGCGAGACGGCGCGACCCGCTAGATGCGCAATTCCTAGACGCGCAAGGGTCGCCTCGGCACGCACGAGATGATGGGGGTCTGGATGATGATGCGGAAAAATGCGCGTGCTACTGAAAAAACCGGAAAGCACGACATCGAGCCCGGTGGCGTCCGTGGTGCAAGAGGCCAACAAGTCCGGTGAGACGATCCCGAGCAGCGAGCGCAGCTCGAAGATGTTCCAGCGTTCGCGGCCCAGAATGGAGATCGAGGAACCTTCGCGCGCCACAGGATAGCACTCGCGCGTAATGGTCTTGATCAGCGTGGATTTGCCGCACCCGTTCGGCCCAAGTATGCAAACGTGTTCACCAGCCCCGATACGCAGTGAGATGCCGTCGAGCGCCGGGCGTCCCGCAGACTCCCCACGCATCACGGTGACTTCCTGCAAAGCTAAGAGTGGCGGCGGTGTAGGGATCTCGGATTCCGTCAACATGCTATCTATCTTAATCTGAGCAGGGCGAAAAGAAGAGGAACCAAGGAATCCAATGGAAATATCAGTTTCCGGTAAGGCAACTAAACAAACGAGTGGACCGCCGTAGGGTATCAAGTTTTGGGCTTGCCTTCGACGCACCAGAACTCGATCGCTTCAGCGCCTACTCACAGTGCATCGTTGCTGTTGCGTTCGCCGCGGTGTGCAGGTTAGCCATGTAAGCGGTCGAATTTGTGAACGCGGATGCACTTTTAGTGCACGAGATGGGTTGCAGGCGAACAAAGTTGAAACTCAACGTTGGCGCAAGCTTTGAGCCCTTCGGTTCACTCATAGCCGTATTCACGGTAACAACGAGATCGTTGACTGCTTTATTGTATGTGTTGACGTTTTCGACGAGCTTGTTGTAGCGGTCTACCACTTTGCCGCGCGCTGATTCACTTTCCAAAAGAGCTTTTATCATCACATTCTGACCTTCCAAAGCAACATCCGCCAACAGTCCCTCCGCCTGCGAAACAGTCATCGCGTCTTGTAACTGGCGGAGCGCGTAAATCCGTTCGTATGCTCCCTCTTTTTCCCCTACTCCCACTCTCTCCCCTAGTTCGGTGGTGCAATGGGTGTTGGCTACCCCCATTTGCCCGCGTCCTCCCTCCACTGCGTACCAACGAATGAACTCGGCGAGTTTGTCCCGCTGTAGAGAAATCCTTTGGTATTTGTCCTTCCCCCCGATGAAATAATCGACGCCCTCTTCTTGTGCGCCATCCCTGTACTTTTTCATGCCCTCGTCGTATTCGGTCTTGCTGATTTCATCGGTTTTGTAAACCGCATCCAATCGAGCCGCCATCCGATTAAATTCGATGCACGGCTGCGGCTCGTTAGGAACAAACGTCCTTGGCACAGTAGTTGCCTGTTTCCTCTGTTGTGCCTGTATCGGGCCGCACATTAGTACGATCGCAACGGAGATTAGAATCGCTCGCATGCTCCGCCTCCTTGAAACTTATTGTGGATTTACCGCTTTGGATGACCTGTCCGCAAGGTTAGGCAGCGGCATGATAGCACCCTTGAAACTTGGCCGGCCAATGGACATTGCGAACAGGATTGACTACAGGTGGTTGACTACTGACAAATGTAATGATCGGAAGCTAACGTAATTGAAATCAATCCGGCTTTGCGGGAATTTTCAGCACGTAGACGCAGCGGACGAAGGCAAAATAAAAAGGAGGTGAAAACCGCGGGGTTCTCACCTCCCGGGGTGGGGTGGGGTGTTACAGGACAATTCCCTCGGCGGCCATGCAGCCCTGCCCTGCCAGGCAGGTCTGCGGCCTCACTCGCTGATGAATTGCGGTAGGAGACTCACCACCAAAGGGCTTGCCTTTGGGGGTTTTGTAGCACCGCGAAGCGTGGGTGTCAACGGCAAATACAGCCTGCATTCTGAAATTGCCCCGGACAGACTCTAGGTTGCAGGAGAAGCCGTTTTTACCTGATCCAGAATCTCCCGGACCATGCGGCTGAGGCTTGTGGGGCTATAAGGCTTTTGGAGATAGCGGGCAGCCGTCTCCAACCCTCTTGATTCCTGCGAATAGCCGCTCGTGAACAACACGGGTAGCTTCTCAAAACGTTCTGCAAGCTTTGCAGCCGTCTCCCGGCCGCCTATTTTGGGCATGACGAGGTCCAGGATAGCTAGCGCCGGTGTCTCACTCTCGCAAAGCCGCAGTGCCTCTTCTCCGTCGACTGCGGACAGAACGCGGTAACCCAGGGCGACGAGCGTCTGCCTCGCCATTTCACGGATAGAGTCGTGATCTTCCGCAAGCAGCAGCGTCTCCGTGCCGCGCACGTCCGCTGCGGATGACGCCCACCTTTTGTCAGAGGAACCTTCCGAGGGGTTGCTCGAAGCCCCGGGGAGGTATGCGCGGAAAAGCGTGCCATGGCCCACTTCGCTGTATACATGAAGGAAACCGCCGTGCTGCTTGACGATTCCATACGCCGTGGCCAGTCCCATCCCGCTGCCTTTCCCGTTATCCTTCGTTGAGAAAAAAGGCTCGAAGACGTGCTCGCGCATTTCGGCGTCCATCCCAACACCAGTGTCGGAGACGGACAGAACGGCATAACGGCCCGGAGTGACTTGCGGATAAAACCGGCAGTAAGAATCGTCGATATCCACCATCTCTGTTTCGATCAGGAGTCTGCCTCCCAGGGGCATGGCGTCGCGGGCATTCAGGCAGAGATTCATCAGCACTTGCTCGATCTGGGTTGGGTCTGCCTTCAGAGCATCGAGCGGGGCGTTGATCACTTTCAGCTCGATGTCCTTGCGAATCACTTTGTCGAGAAAACTCGCAAGGTCGCCGGTGATGGCATTCAGATCCACGGTTCGTGGCTGCAGAATCTGGCGCCTGGCAAACGCGAGAAGCTCGCGAGTCAACGCCGCGGCGCGTTCAGCCTGCTCACGGATGCGCGCGAAGCGTTCCGAGATTTGAGGATAGCTCCGGCTTTGTTCGAAACCCAGCTCAGCCCACCCCAGAATCGCGCCCACCACGTTGTTAAAGTCATGAGCGATGCCGCCGGCGAGCTGGCCAATGGCCTCGAATTTTTGGGATTGATGCAACTGGCGCTCGATGGCGCGAACCTCGGTTACGTCCTCCGCGATGACTTCGACCGAGGCCGTCAACTCCGCAACGGAGAGCCCACGCAAGTGGAGACGCACAACGACCACACCGCCATCGCGCCGGCGCCACTCCGTCTCTGCAATGTGAGTTTGGCCTTCCTGACGACAGGCAGCCATGGCCTCCGCGTAGTGCGCCGGATAGCGGAATATGTCACGCACCAGCGCGGGTGGCATCAAGTCCTTGATCGAGTCACATCCTAAAATGCGAACAAGAGCGGGGTTGGGATCGAGGAAGTTGCCTTCCGGCGAAATCCGAAAAATGCCATAGATGGAGTTCTCAACCAGCTGACGATTGCGGGCTTCGGAGAGCGAGAGGTTCGCTTCCGCTCTTTTCCGTTCCGTGATTTCCAGGACCACGACGCTGATGGCCCTAATTACGCCACTGGCGCCACGCAGCGGGTGAAAGCTCGCCAGCCACGTGCGTAGGGCCCCGGATTGGGCTTGTGTCGTTCCTTGTATTTCGACATTGAGAATCGATTCGCCTCGGGAAAATACGCGCCGCAAGTAGGGCTCGACGGCCTTAGACACGCCAGGATTGACGTCCCGCGTCATCAAACCTACATGCTGCTCGGCTGGAAGCCCGTTGATGCGTGCGAGCTGCTCGTTCACCCGCAGGTAACGCAAGTCTGGGCCGTAAACGGCCAGACCAATCGGCGCAGTGCGATAGATCTGCTCGAGCTCGGCGAACTGTTCGCGGACGTGCGCTTCGCTTTCCGCCAGTGCCTGGTGCGCGCGCGTGTTTTCGTCGCGTAGACTCTTCTCGTTCAGGGCACGCTTCAACGCCGCCGGAAGGCGAATCAAATGGTCTTTCAGGATGAAATCATTCACTCCCTGCTTTATACACTCGACGGCGGCTTCTTCGCCCAGCGTGCCGGTTACCAACAGGAACGGAATGTCCTTTCCGCTGGCGCGCAGTTCTTTCAGCGCTTCGAGCCCCGTCCAGCTCGGTAAACGGTAGTCTGCGAGGATGGCGTCAAACTTGCCGCTTTGCAGGGCGGTTAGGAATTGTTCCCGGTCTTGCGCCCTCGTCCATTCCACCTGGAATCCTGAGGCTCTCAGTTCGAGCAATGTCAGCTCTACGTCCAGCGGCTCATTTTCAAGGATGAGCAGGCGCAAGGGCACCGCGCTTTCCGGCAGCCGCAACTCGTCCATTAGGACGGGTTTCATGTGCACTCCGCCGCGGACTTTCGCAAGTAAACGAACGATGGCGTTATCTGTTGCACGAGGATTTCTGTTCGAGCGACGCCACCTGTTTGAACGACTGTTGCCCCGGCTTTCACTGTGCTCTTCATGGGGATTTACCGGCGCTCCATTGCGCTCGCTTGATGTGTGGTAGCGTGGCTGAGGACCGCGTGGGGCTGTTGCAATTCATATTCCACGGCATCGAGAAATTCCGAGAAAGTTTTCGTGTCGTTTGCACCCCAGTAGCCCACGCTAAGGCGCAATGCCAGAGGCTCCCAGGGTTGGCGGCTTTGGTTGTGTATGGCCAGCCGCGATTCCACGCGCTGGCGGAGTACCGGCGCGCTCGGTTCCGCAGCATCCACGGCGAGGGCGGCGAACTGCGTATCCCCGAGCCGTGCAAGAAAATCGGTGCGCCGGAAGCAGCCGGCGAGAAGTTCGCCCGTCTCGCGAACCGCGTGCTCACAGCCGACGGAGCCGAGTTCCTCTTGAAGGGAGGGATAATTTTCGATCAGCGCACATAATAGAACGAGCGTGCCCCCCGAGCGCAGCGCCGTCTCCATGGAGCGGGTGCCCAGGGTTGTAAGGCCTTCGCGGTTGTAGAGTCCGGTGAGCTGGTCCCGGAGAAGGTCCGCGAGGCCTTTCAGAGTGTTGCGCTCCAGCGCGGTGCGCAGCACGCGTTCCATGGTGCGTGTGTCCATGAACCCCTTCAGGAGATAGTCGATCGCGCCCTCCGAAATACTGCGGGCGGCATAGCTTTTGTCGGCGACTTCCGCAAATACGATGAGTGGGATGCCAGGAGCAGCGCGGTGTACCCGGCGCACCGCCTCAAGCGGATCGGGCTTGCCAAGAGAAAGATCAAAAAAGATGGTTTCCGGGGCGGCCAACTCAATCGTCGCGACAAGCGTTGGGAGCGTCGAGACGACATTCAATTCCAATGCGCTTTCCGGCCCGGGATAAAGCGAGCGCAGGGATTCTGCCGCTTCTCCTGGAGCCGTCTCTGCCAACAACACGCGAAATTTCTTTCCACTCATGCGTGCAACCTCACCTTGGCGCCTTCCGCTCGCCGGGCGTGAAAAATAGAGACGGCCTCGCGGATTCTGGCGGCAATCCACGCATGCGAATGTTCATCGCGAATCAACTTTTGGCGAGACTGGAGAGGGCAGTCTTCTGGACCGCAAATTCCCAAAGCGCGGGCTTCTAGGAAGGGGTAGTGCTATTTTGGCCCAGTCGCTGGAAGAGTCAAGAAACCTTCCCCCAGGGGATACGGAAGTGCCACTGCCAGGCGGGACGGGATAATCTGACCCGAAGGTAAAGCCCTAGGCGCGTTATCCCGGCGCACCGGCGAGAACCGAACGAACCGGAACGAAAATCTCGTCGATTTTTTCCGCGAGCACGAAATCGTAATCGCTGATGCCTTTGACGCTGTGCGTAGTCAGGTCAATCACGACTTTGTTCCAAACGTTGAACCATTCCGGATGATGGTTCATCGCCTCTGCGACGAGGGCGACACGGGTCATGTTGCCAAAGGCCGCCACAAAATCCTTGCATTCGTATTCCTGGTGCAATTTGCCGTTGACGATTTTCCAGCCCCTCAGTTTGGTAAGAAGAGCTTGGATTTCGGTCTCGGTCAATTTTTTTGCGGGCATGGCGCGGTCCTCCGGACAGGGCGTGGGTGGCGACTCCATTATGAGCCTCGCCCCTGACATCGGCAACAATGCCGCACTTCGATGACCTTCGCGAGTGCTGGCGCGTGAATCGTGCCCTTCGGGCAGGCAGATCGTTGCAAGGCAGAAAACTCCGCGTGGCGCGAGCATCGCGTTGGGCGTTGAATGCCTGTGCGAATTCCATTATGGTAGAGGTTTCTTTTCTGCAAAAAATGCACGGTGTGCGCCTCGCGGCGTGAATGGACGGGGGAAGTCGTGAAGAAAAAGATTCGAGTGATCCAATACGGTATAGGGCCGATCGGCGCATCGATTGCTCGGCTGATGCGGGAAAAGCAAGCCATTGAAATTATCGGCGCTATCGATACGGACCCGGCCAAAGTGGGCCGTGATCTTGGCGAAGTGACCGGCGCAACCGATGCGCCGTGGGGCGTGAAAGTTTCCGCGGACGCGAAAGAAGTGCTCGAGCAGGCCGCCGACGTCGTAATTCACTCGACGTCGTCTTCGCTGCCGAATGTGATGGAGCAGTTGCTGGCATGCCTCGAGGCGGAGTCGTGCATCGTTTCGACTTGTGAGGAGCTTTCGTATCCGCTGCGTACTTATCCGGAGCTGGCTGCCAGCCTGGACAAAGCCGCGAAAGATTGGGGAGTTGCGCTTGTGGGAACGGGCGTGAACCCCGGCTTCGTGATGGACAAGCTGCTCATTACGCTGGCGGCGGTTTCGCAGCGGATCGATCACGCGAAGGCGTTGCGTGTGGTGGATGCGTCGAAGCGGCGTTTGCCGTTGCAGAAAAAAATCGGCGCGGGAATGTCAGTCGAAGAATTTCGCGCGCAAGTGAAGGCCGGCATAATCAAACACGTCGGCCTGCCAGAGTCTGTGGCGATGATCGCGGACAGCTTGAACCTGCCGGTGGACGAGATTATTGAGACGATCGAGCCGAAGGTCGCCACCGAGCGCGTGCGGACGGAATATTTGACGGTCGAAACAGGCCAGGCGGCGGGCGTTCACCAAATCGCCCGTGGCTTGGGTGGTGGCAAAGAACTCGTGTACCTCGAGCTGCAAATGCACGTCGGCGCGAAAGAACCAGCCGACACGCTCGAGTTGATAGGCCATCCCAACATCAGTCTGGTGATTCCCGGAGGGACGCACGGTGACGTTGCGACCGCATCTGTTGTTGTGAACTCGATTCCGGTGATTCTGGATGCCCCGGCGGGTTTGCGGACGGCGCGGGACCTGCCCATCGGATTTTTTTCGCCGAATGCGAGGCCGTGAACGGCGGCTACTAATTTATGAGTGCTCAGTGGTGGCTCGTCGGATCGCGGCCCGCGGGAGCATTAACCAAAAAACTGAGGGCGCAACGGCGGTTAGGCTGTTGCGCCCTCGTTTAATTGAGCCGAAAAGTTTTTGACGCTTCCCGGTTCAATCTGGCGGCAGAGTAAAACTACTCGTTTGAGGTGTCAATAGGGGTGACGCTGTTTGTCTGTGGAAAGCTGTGGATAGCTGTGCAAAAAAGCTGTCCATCATGGATCGTAAGTAAAAGAATTTGCTCCAGAAGCGATCAATCGCGTTTAGAAACCTTGCCCGGGTTGGCTGGCGGGCATGGGGGAGTAGTGGACGTGGACCAGGCGCCAGCCGGACGGGAGCTTGCGGTAGATCTGCGTTTCGCGACCATGTGTGGTTATAGACTTGCCGTCTTTTCTAAATTTGGCGTTGAAATCCCAGTAGAACTCGGCCCAGGCTGCATCTCCGTAGACGTGGATGGTGATGTCGTGCGGAGTGAGCTTCCGCTCTGAAAAAGTTTCTCCCATCAGGCGTTGGTAAACGTTTTGTTTGATTTGGTCGAAACCGTGTTCGTGGCCTAGCGGGTGGATGAACGAAACTTCCGGCGAGTCCCACCAGACTTGCGATGCCAAGCTGGTGTCCGAATCATCGACCGATTTCGCGTACATCGTGATGAGGCTTCGAATGGCGTCGACGTCCGCGACCGCGTCGTGCTGCTGCGTGGATGATTGCAACTTCGGCGGCTCGGATTGATTTTTCGCTGGGGCGGTGTAGGAAATTGCGGAGCCTAACGCGATTGCGACGAGAGCTGTCATAAAATTCATGCGCATAACGCGGAGAATTGTACACGAAGGGCGCGTGCCTGAAAAAGGGGGAATGGCGCTGTGGCCGGTGGAGCGGAGTATGATGCTACGCTGGCGCGCCTGTGCGAAACGCGCTAGGCGGTTGATCCTTGCGGCGGTGCTAGGTTCTTAATTCCTTCAGGGGCAATCATGAAGAAATTCGTCTTGGTTTTCTTTTTTGCGATGGCGGCATGCTCGTTTGGTTTGCCAACAGTTGGTGCTCAGACGGCGGGGGCAGCTTCTCCCCAGGCGGCCAAGAATCCGGAAGCGGCGCGATGGGAGCGCGAGGCGGCGAATGTCACGATTACTCGCGATGATTGGGGCATCGCGCATGTTTACGGCAAGACGGATGCCGACGCGGTGTTCGGCATGATTTACGCGCAGGCGGAAGACGATTTTAATCGCGTCGAGACAAACTATATCAACGCGATGGGGCGGCTAGCAGAGGCGGAGGGCGAGGGCAAGATTTATCAGGACTTGAGGATGAAACTTTTCATCGATCCTGAAGCGCTGAAGAAGGAATACGTGGCGAGTCCGGCGTGGCTGAAGAAATTGATGAATGCATTCGCGGATGGCTTGAACTACTACCTTTTCAAACACCCTGACGTGAAGCCGAGAGTTATCAAGAAATTCGAACCGTGGATGGCGCTGAGCTTCACCGAGGGAAGCATCGGCGGCGACATCGAGCGGGTGAACCTGGCGCAAATCGAGGCGTTTTACGGGAAAATCGCGGTGAGTGCGACGCCTTCCGCGGATGACGACGAGATTGAGGAACCGAGCGGTTCGAATGGCATGGCCATCGCTCCCTCAAACACAGCCGATCATCACGCGTTGCTGCTGATCAATCCGCACACGTCGTTTTTCTTCCGGTCCGAGCTGCAGATGGTGAGCGAAGAAGGGCTGAATGCGTACGGGGCGGTGACATGGGGCCAATTTTTTGTGTATCAGGGATTCAACGAGAGGGCAGGGTGGATGCACACGTCCAGCGGTGTGAATGCGATCAGCTGGTATCTCGAAACGGTGGAGAAGAAGGGCGAGCAATTTTATTACAAGTTCGGGAATGAGGAGCGCCCAGTCGACGCGAAAGTGATTACGGTCCCGTACAAGACCGCGGACGGCATGGTGGAGAAGAAGTTCACCGTGTACCGCACGCAACATGGGCCGATCATCGCCGAGACGGAGGGGAAGTGGGTGAGCATCCGGTTGATGCAGGAGCCGGTGAAGGCACTGACGCAGTCGTATACGCGCACGAAGGCGAATGACTACAAATCGTTCCGGCAGACGATGGAGCTGCATACGAATTCCTCGAATAACACGATTTTTGCGGATGCCGACGGGGACATTGCCTATTTTCACGGGAATTTTATTCCGCGGCGTGATACGAGCTTTGATTGGACGAAACCCGTCGACGGAAGCAATCCGGCGACGGAATGGAGGGGGCTGCTGTCCGTCGATGAGACGCCGCACCTGCTGAATCCGAAGAGTGGCTGGCTTTATAACTCGAACAATTGGCCGTGGTCGGCGGCGGGGCCGAGCAGTCCGAAAAAAGAAGACTTTCCCGTTTATGTCGAGACCGGCGGAGAATCCGCGCGAGGACTGCACGCGATCCGCGTGTTACAGGATAAAAAAGATTTTGCGGTCAGCTCGCTGATTGCCGCCGCGTACGACAGTTATCTGACTTGGTTTGAGAAGCCGGTGCCATGCCTCGTCAAAGCGTGGGACGACACTTCGGCAGGCAACACAGCGGACAATCCATTGAAGGCGAGAGTGGCCGAGCAGATTGCAGCCCTTCGCGAGTGGGATTTGCGCTGGGGAGGGGCGTCCGTACCGACATCGTTGGCGGTTTTCTGGGGCGAGGACATACAGAAGCATGTGGGCGCCGATGCGAGAAAAGTGGGCGTCTACATGAGCGATTATATCTGCACAAAAGCGCCGCCAGAGTTGTTGCTGCAGTCGTTGTCCGATGCGTCCGACCGGCTCGCGGCAGATTTTGGGAGCTGGAAAACGCCGTGGGGCGACATCAATCGCTTCCAGCGGCTGACGGGCGACATTGTGCAGCCGTTCAACGACGTAGGGCCAAGCATTCCGGTGGGTTTCACTTCGGCGGTGTGGGGCTCGCTGGCGTCGTTTGGAGCGCATCCATACCCGGGAACAAAAAAGTGGTACGGCACGAGTGGTAACAGTTTTGTTGCGGCGGTCGAGTTTGGCGAGAAAGTGCGGGCCCGGGCCGTGACGGCCGGCGGCGAGAGCGGAAACCCTGCGTCTCCGCATTTTAACGATGAGGCTGGTCGATACAGCAAGGGCGATTTGCGGGAAGTCTACTTTTACCGCTCACAACTCAAGGGACACACGGAACGGCAATACCATCCTGGAAATTGAGCCGGCCCGGACACCGCAGGTTGGGCAACGTCAGGGTGCGTTGGGGAGATGAACGTCCGGCTGGCGTTCCCGCTAACAGCGGATCGTTTTTCGCTTCTTACCGAGACGGCCGGCAGCCTCGGTCTTTTCGATGTACGCCGTGGCAAACGGCACATCGCATGCCGTGTCGCCCACGTCAACGCTAACGACGCCGATTTGCCGGGCCGTGGCTTTGGCCTGTTTCGATAAGGGTTTAACGTAAGTTCCAACTGCAATCACAAAACCGTTCATGGTATAGCGCACACGATTTTGCGCGCTCTTAATCCCTTTAACGACCGTGCCGAGCAGTCCCTCGATTTCCGCAAGGTCCAATGCCACGTCCGCTTTCGTGGCAAGAAGTCCGGAGTAGCTGCACCAACCCGCGGATGCAACGTGTTCCTTCTTCGATTTGATCCACAGCATCGCAAGGTCGCGGCCTTGTGGATTCTCCACCGTAACCCAAGGGACTGTGTATTCGGCGATCATCTGCAAATTTGCCGCGCCCTCAGCCCACGCGTTCAGCTGTTTTGGAGTCATTTGAGAGCCGTCCGCCACCATCCCGGCAAGGTACATCGCATCCAGATTGTTCGTCTCGTAGAGCTCGCAAGCGAGAGCCTGCTGCCCCTTGATTGTTTTCGCGATGACCTTCAGGTCGGCGACGCTCACGCCGAACATATTGTCCGTGGCCATGCCATGCCGCGCATAGATCTTGCGCGTCTTCTCAGTGCCCTTCTTTTTCAGCTCGGCCATGATGGAGGCAACGGTAGGCATGATTTCCTCTCTGCCAGGATAGCGGCCTATTTTGCCGGCGCGCTTTCTTCGAGTCTTACGTTGGAGAAGATTGCGGTTTCCAGTGTGGTTGCGACGTGCGAGCACACCCCGAGCCCCACGTAGAAAGGTTCATGCAATGTGACAAACTCAACAGGGCCCGAAGGCTTCAACTCCCCGCCAGGCTTGCCGAAGTACATGGTAAAACGGCTGCCTTTCTTGACGATGCGCAGCCGCGACGGCCCATCTTCCGCAGCAACGACTTGATAGGTTTGTTCATTCGGCGCGCCGCGAAATTGCAGCGAGGTAAGGCCATTGCCGTGGGACACCGCGTCTGCATACGCCGAGCCCGTGTCTAGACTCTGGCGCAGCATCAGCACGGTCTTGCGATGCTCCGCGGCGCTAGTGCCAACCCACTGGATGTCGGCCGTAAGAGTCACGTCGCCAGAGACTTTTTTCCAAACGAAATAGAACGCATCCGCGGCGCCCCACATGTTCGCGCCGCCTCCGGTGATGCGGTATTCGCCTTTCGACGCGTCGTACTCGGCTTTGCAGCCCGCCGGTGTTTGCCCGACGCCGCCTTCATTCGTGAAGATTCCCAAACTGTTTATCTGCGGCAGAGCCAAGGCTACGCCAAGAACCATGACGATCGCGAGCCCGCCAGCGCGGATGAATGATCTTCTATACTGAAACATATTCGAAGCCTCCCGATGCTCCCATCGCTCGCTGCTATGTAGGCGGCTTTGCATGCGTCGGCCTTTCTTTGCGCCGGGATTTGCCGATTCGCGCGCGGGACTGCGGAAGAACGGCAAGATTCTATATCATCCTCGAGGCAAGTCACGTCAACTCGTGGGGTTGATCAGCGGGCATCTGGAATGCAATTCGAGAGAGACCTGACGTGGCAGGAGCGCCGCAGCGCGCGCTTTGAAAGCAACTTAGGAACGAGTGCTACAAAACTCAGACGGGAAGCGCTTCTGGAGCAAGCGATTTTCTGGCGGCACGCTTGTTTGCGTAGAGGGCCTGATCGGCGCCATGGAGCATGGCTTCGGGCTGGTCGCCGGCTTCGTATTCCTTCCAGCCCACGGAATATTTGATGGGAAATTTCCGGCCTTCCCAAGCCACTTCGAGAGAACCAATGCGGTCCAGGACAAGCTGCAATTGCTCGTGATTGCATTCTGGAAGAATCAGCAGGAATTCGTCGCCGCCCATGCGAACGGCAAGATCCCCTCCCCGAACGGCGCGGTTGAGGGCAGCGGCGAATTCCTGCAGCACCAAATCACCGGCGGGGTGGCCGTATGTGTCATTGATGTACTTGAACTCATCGAGGTCTAGGACCACCACGGTCAGCGGATGGCCCTTGCGAGCAGACCGAGCTACCTCCGCAACTAGCCGCTGCTCGGCAAACCTGCGGTTATACAGCCCGGTGAGGGCGTCGACCATTGCCAGACCGCGAAGGATCTGCGAGTGATTCTGCTTTTCCGCAAGCTGACGCCGCAGACGTTTGATGAGCACTTGCTGGTAGATGGTGTAGATGTTGAAAAGGATGATAAGCGCAACCAAGCCGAAAATCGCTTCCGTAACCTTGATCTTCAGAAAGGTTGTTGCTCCCTCCAAAAGTGAGGGGAGAGCGAAGGAGATGAGCGCTCCGGTAAGAAGCAGCATGACAAAGATCGAGTTGGCCCAGACCCACCAATCCCTCTTCTCAATTTTACGCAGATTCTCGCCGATATCCGGCTCGCTCAACCGTTCGGGAGGCTTATTAGGCAGATTCTTTTGGGCGTCCATGAGAGGGAAAGCGCGACAAACGGTATAATCCACCCTAAGCTCTGACCCTCCGGCGGTCAAGCGCATTTGCCCAACCTGCGTCCCACAAGTTACTCAGAGGTCAACGACTTGCCTGCAATAGCGCCGCAAAGAGGCGGCCCCCACTCGCCCCTAACCGCTCCAAAAAACACGGTTAACTGGCCGCCCGTCCGGTACCCTGCTCGCTGGTACGGGGGTCCTATAGGAACCCACACCGTTCACGGGCACTCTAATCATGCGAACAAAGACCATGACTGCCGTAATCATTCTCGCGTTCTCCGTAATGGCTCTGGTGCAGTTCGCCATCAGCCAGTGGCGAATGATTTGGCTGACAACCGCCAATCAACCGCTTTCAGAATCCTTGCGGGCAGCCACCGGCATCGAGGCCGAAACCATTGGTCCCAACGATTTCGGCAAACTCCTCGGTATTTGCGACGAGATGTCGCCACGCCTGAAAAAAGGCACTCCTTGGCTGCGTGAAGTTAAGGGCTATTACACCATTGTGGCGAAGCTGGAGAAAAGCTTCCGATCCATCCAGCCTGCCCTATCCGCATGGGCAGCTGGCGAAATGAAAGTCTGCTCGCGCTACGTCGCCGTGCTGCTCGATCAAAATCTCTCGCTCGATCTCGACCAGCGAGCGGCCGTTCGTTCTCTGTAGAAACGGCTCCGGCCTAAAGCGGCCGTTGGTAATTCACGCTTTCCCTTCCCTCACCGAAGAGTTAAAACATTGATAACAAATAGCTTGCTAAGACGCCCCGCGCCGCCAGAATTTCATAACCGCCGCATAGTCCAAATCTTCCTTAGCGGCCGCTTTGACAGCCGAATAGGTTGAAAATGCAGCTGCGGCGGCGGGTAGCGTGACGCCAGCCTCCTTGGCAAGATCCAGTGCCAGCCCCATGTCCTTGTGCATCAGGCGTAAAGGGAAGCTGGGCGGGTACTCCCCTTTAAGAAGGAGCGGCGCTTTGACGTCCAGGACGGCTGCCCGAGCCATGCTGGATTGCAGCACCTCGACGAGCTTCTCGCCCTGGAGTCCAGCCGCAGTGACCAACGCTAGCGCTTCCGCCAAGGCGTCCACCTGAAGTGCAAGAATAAGGTTCATAGCCAGCTTGATGGTCTGGCCCGCCCCGTTGGGGCCCAGGTGAAACCAGCGCTTACCCATCACACTAAACACTGGTTCAGCGTCCTTAAGCACTTGAGCATCGCCACCTACCATGAAGACCAGCTCCCCTTTTTCGGCGCCCCATGTACCGCCGGTAACGGGAGCGTCCAAAAAGGCGATCTGGCGCTCCGTGCACGCCGCCGCAATCTTGCGCGCGAGAGCGGGCGAAACGGTGCTTGAGTCAATGTAAATACTACCCGGACGGAGAGTGCTAAGGGCGCCGGATACTTGGCTTGAGCCCGAACCGCCCCAAAGCACTCCCTCAAGAGCAGGAGGGTCGCTGACAATAGTGATGAGCACATCGGAAGCACCCGCCACTTCCTGAGGCGAATGGGCAAGCTTTGCGCCGGCGGCCACCAGCGATTCAGCCCGCGAGGCGGTGCGATTCCATACGGTCAGCGAATACCCGGCCTTCAATAGATTCAGACCCATGGGCCGGCCCATCAGCCCAAGACCGAGCAATCCAACGTTTGATCCCGGACCGATGTTTCGAGTGCGGCTGACATTCGCTCCGGCGCCAATTTTCACGCCGGGGCCGATGGTGGTCTTGGAGTGGTCATCGGGGGTCACAAAAGCCTCCTGCGCGCGACGGAGCATGAAACCGGACCGCCGCAGCGAAAATATGGGGTGTACGGCGGGTCGATTGTAACCGAATCGCGGATCAAGAGTCGCGTTCCGGGTAAGGGGACGGAGAGCGTCAGGCGGTCTTAGGACGATTCTGGAGCGGGAGAATTCCGGGAGCGCCGCCACCGGAGCTTACTGAGCTGGCGGAGTTACGCATCTTAGATTCAGGAGATTCAGGTTCAGCCGAGGAGGGCGAAGCTTCCGCGCTTGGAGCGGCGGCAGTCGCTGGATCGCCAGAACTACTTGCAGAAGCCTGCGGGGGCTCAACTCTCTTCTCCAGGCGAACAATGTACTGGTAAGGAATCTCCCAGCGGAAATGCCTCTGCGAGCCACGCTGCTCGAAACTTTGCTCGAGAAAGATGGAGCGGCCCGAATCCGCCACAAACGTGCCGGACGCAGGCAAAAGTATGTCTCCGGCGCGGTATTGCACGTCAACCTTGCGCCCAAGGAAAGCAGAATAGCGGGCCATACTGTACTAAGTGTCCGAACTGGCCAGTAACATCGTCAATGGTACGGAAGGACTCCCCCAAGAAGTTTGTGGAAAAGATGAGGAATGTTGCCGATCCCCTCCACTTCGCCGGGGGTCAGCGGCGAAAGATTTTTACAGAAGAGTGGCTGAAATCCGGCAACGCGTTGGATTGTAGATAATTTTTTGCCCCGGAAAACTTCCTGTCGTAAGCAACCTACTTTATCAAAAAGCGGCGTCTGGTTCCACGGCGTTGTATTTTTCCGGGTAACTCTTCGCCGAGGATTTGTGGGCGTCCTTTTACGAGCTCATGACGAAACGCAGAACTCCTCTTTACTTGGAAGAGAACTGCTTATCACTCTCCTGAACTACCGCCCGGCTTGACACAATTTCCCGCTCATTGTCTACTCCCCGCAGCAGGGAGGTTCTCACGCATGAGATTCAGGTTATACCTGTCCGCATTGGCCACCGCAGCGGTTTTCTTCACAGTGCATTCCAGCGCTCTGCAAGCGCAGGAATCGTCACACAAACTTACGGTGATGGACGAATTTCAAATCCAGCTCCCCGCCGATCCCCAAATCTCGCCCGACGGCAAAAAAATTGTTTACGTGCGCCGCTTCGCCGATCCCATGACCGACCGCCGTTACTCCAATCTCTGGATCGTCAACGCCGACGGCACCGACCATCGCCCGATCACGACCGGTAATCACAATGACGCCTCCCCACGTTGGTCGCCCGATGGCGCCCGCCTCGCCTATCTTTCCGACACCGATGGCAAGCAGCAGATTTATGTCCGCTGGATGGACTCCGGACAAACGGCCCGCATCACCAACCTCGATCAATCTCCCGACGCCATCGAATGGTCTCCCGATGGAAAAATGCTTTCCTTCTCGTCCCTGGTTCTCGGCAAGGGTCCTCACCTCGCCGATCTCCCTACACCGCCCGCGGGAGCCAAATGGGCCGAGCCAGCCACGGCCTATGATCGCCTCGTCTATCGTTTCAACGGCACAGGCTATCTAAAGCCGGGATTCATGCAGGTTTTTGTCGTTTCCGCCGAAGGTGGCGCCCCCCGCCAGATCAGCAACGGCAACTTCCCGAATGGCGGCAACGAGTTCGGCCCCAATCGCGCCACTTGGACGCCCGATGGAAAATTTCTCCTGATCTCCGCCAATCGCCACCCGGAATCCGACCACGAAGCCTTTGACACCGAAATCTACGAGTTCAGTGTCGCCGACGGTTCTCTCCGCGCCCTCACCAATCGCAAAGGTCCCGACAACAATCCCGCAATTTCTCCCGATGGAAAGTGGATCGCGTACACCGGTTTTGACGACCGCCTCCAGGGCCACCAAACCACCAAGCTCTACCTAATGAAGCGCGACGGCACCGCTTCCCATTCCATCTCCGACAAACTCGATCGCGACATTCAGAATCCCCAATGGGCGGCCGACAACAGCGGCGTGTACTTCCAATACAACGAACAAGGCGACACAAAAATCGGCTTCCTCCCGCCTGACGGCGGCACTCCCAAGAAAATGGCCGACCACGTCGCGGCCGCAACCAGCGCCTACGGCGGTGGCTCTTTTTCCGTCTCTCATGCCGGTCCCATCGCCTTCACCTACGGCCGCACGGACATCCCCGGCGACGTCGCCATCAGCGACCGGGGCGCGATGAAAGTGCTCACCTCGCTCAATCAGGAATTGCTCGAGCAGAAAAAACCCGGCCACGTCGAGGAAATCACGTACGAATCCGCAAAAGACCAGCGCAAAATTCAGGGCTGGATCGTGCAACCTCCCGATTTCGATCCCACCAAGAAATACCCTCTAATCCTCGAAATTCACGGCGGTCCTTTTGGCGATTACGGCGACCGCTTCGACTTTGAAAAACAAGTCTGGGCCGCGATGGGTTACGTCGTTCTCTACACCAACCCCCGCGGCAGCACCAGCTACGGCGAAGAATTCGCTAACCTCATTCACCACGCCTATCCCGGCGACGACTTCGCCGACCTCAATAGCGGGGTCGACGCCGTCATCGCCAAAGGCTACATCGACGCGAACAATCTCTTTGTCACCGGCGGCAGCGGCGGCGGCGTCCTCACCGCGTGGACCATCGAGCACACGGAACGCTTCCGCGCCGCTGCATGTCTCTATCCGGTGATCAACTGGTACAGCTTTGTTCTCACCAGTGACATCCCCTGGACCGCAAAATACTGGTTCCCCGGCAATCCGTGGGACAACACCGAGCAGTACATGCAACGCTCGCTCACCAATCTAGTCCCAAAGATCAAAACGCCCACTCTCGTCATGACTGGCGAAGCCGACTATCGCACCCCCATCTCCGAGGCTGAACAGTTTTATGCCGCCTTGAAACTCCTCAATATCGACGCCGTCCTGGTCCGCGTCCCCGAAGAACCCCACGGCATCAGCCGCCGCCCGAGCCACCACATCACCAAAATGCTCTACGTCGCCGGCTGGTTCCAACAACACAAAGCCACGAACTAGTGCGCTATCCCACAAAATCCGCAAACACTCGCTGGCTTGTAGGGGCCGGGCTTGCCCGGCCCGCGTGAGCCGAAGCGCTGCACCGATTCCTCTTGCGTCTCGTTTATCTTGGGTTTAGGTTGCCCCCTGTATATCTAACTGCGCCCCAATCTCAAACCAGGGCGAGTTTTTCTAGGAGAGAAATTTTCATGCGTAAAAGTTTTGCAGCACTAGCCGTCCTCGGTCCCCTCTCCGTCGCGGTAATCCTCTGCGCCGGCCTAATGTCGCGCGCCGCAGCGCCAGCGCCAGGTCCTTCCGGCTATCACGTCGTGAAAACTGTTCCGATTCCCGGCGACGAAGGCTGGGACTACCTCACCGTCGACGCCGACGCGCGCCGCGTCTACATTTCCCACGGCTCCCACGTCGTCGTCATGAATGCCGACACGTACGCCGTCGAAGGCGACGTCCCCGACACGCAAGGCGTTCACGGCATCGCGCTCGCGCCAGACCTCGGCCGCGGTTTCGTCAGTGCAGGCCGCGCCAACACCGCCGTCATCTTCGACATCAAATCCCTGAAAACTCTCGGCACCGTAAAGACCGACGCCAATCCCGACGCCATCGTCTACGACAGCGTCACTAAGCGCGTCTTCACTCTCAACGGCCGCGGCCAGAACACCACCGCGATCAACGGCGCAGACGGCACCGTCGCCGGAACGTTGGCTCTCGGTGGCAAACCCGAATTCGCCGTCGCCGATGGCAAAGGCAGCATCTTCGTCAACATCGAAGACAAAAACGAGCTAGTCCAATTCGACGCCCAGAAAATCACAGAAACCCATCGCTGGCCGCTCGCTCCCTGCAAGTCGCCCTCCGGCCTCGCCATGGACCTCAAGAATCGCCGCCTCTTCGCCGTTTGCGATGAAAAAGTCATGGCCGTGGTCAATGCCGACACCGGCAAAGTCGTCGCGTCGCCCGCCATCTGCGACGGCCCTGATGCCGCCGGTTTCGATCCAGCCACCGGCTACGCGTTTGCTTCCTGCGGCGACGGCAATCTCACCGTCATCCACGAAGATTCCCCCGACAAGTACACTGTCGTCGAAAACGTCCCCACCAAGCGCAGCGCCCGCACCATGGGCCTCGACCTGAAAACTCACACCGTCTTTCTACCGTCCGCCGAATTCGATGCCCCGGCTGCCGGAGAGCGCCGCGGCAAAATGAAGCCCGGCTCCTTCGGTATCGTCGTTGTGAGCAAGTAGCCAACACAAACGCGCGCGCGCTCCTGGTCCGCTCACGCGACTCCCGCACAAAATAACAGCGTCCCGGTGAAATTCATTCACCGGGACGCTGTTGATTTTCGTTAAGGTTTCAGCGCGTTAGTGCGAAGGCACCACGCCCACGTTGTGTACTCCCGCAAACAGCGACATTCCCGTCCCCGCCGACTGCGGCAGCCACCACATCTTGCGCAGCAAAGGGTATTGGCTAGTCATCATCTTTCGCCCGATGAAGTCCATCACCAGCGGGCTAACTTGCGTCGCCGCGTACAATGCCCCAGAATGCGAAAACGGCGCCAGCATCGGATTGGATTCCGTCCCGTACCCGCCGGAAATCGCGCGCCGCGTCGACCACGCATCAAACGCCGCCGCGCCCGACGAAGCAAATGTCAGCGCATACCAAACCTTTTTCTGCCGCTCTGAAACGTCCTCGCGATTGAAAGCCGGCTTACCTGGCCTAAAGGACAGGGATGCGCTCCCCGGCTGGATCGGTTCCGCAGACGACCCAGGCGTCACGCTTACAGGATTCGAGTTCGCCGCAACCTCAGCGTCCGTCTTAATCTTGGGATCTGGCGCCGAAGGCAGCGCCTTTGAGGGGGAGGAATCTTTCGCCGCATCCACGGAAACGCTTTCGGGGCGCTCTGCTACTGCCTTTATCGCATCCCCGCTCTGCGGAAGGGGGAAAAGCAAAAGGATCGTTGCGAGGATCATTTGCCACCTCAGTAGTTGAAAGCCATGCACTTCGGTCCCCACTCTCAACTACGGAGAATATACTGTCCTAAAGAGCAGGTGGCACTGGCCCGTTGGTCACATTCTCATTAGTACTCTCTTCTGGCCCTTACGTTTGTCTCTTTTAGGACACTCGTACTAGCCCATAAAATGAACAAGTTTTCTCGTTTACGGCATCGCACTACCGCTGCCTCCATTGCGTTTGGAGTGCGGGAGCCCCGCTCCCGCTTTCTTCGAGCCGCTCGTCTCCCAGCCAAAAGTCTTCCACTTTGCGCTTCAGCCAAAAACGACTCTGCTATAATCTGGCCATCGACTCGGCACCGCCGAGGTTGTCATAGAAGTTTGCTCTAGAGATTGCTTAGGGTTTTCACCTGAGGTTCCACTAGCCTATGGGGGCCAACGAATCCACCGCAGCCAAGCGCGCTCCTCAACCCGAGCGCGGCCCGCAATCCCCCCGCTTCATCGTCATCGAAGGCCCGCTCCGCGTCGGTAAAACCACCCTCGCCAAAATCCTGGCCGAACGTCTCCACGCCCGCCGGATCTACGACTGCGAAGACAATCCCTTCCTCGCCGATTTCTACAAAGAAAAAGCCGGCGCCGCCTTCCGCGCCCAAATGTATTTCCTGATCGAACGCCAAAAACGCATCCGCGAAGCTCTAGCCGTCGAAGCTCCCGGCCCGGTCCTCTCCGATTTCCTTCTCGAAAAAGACCGCATCTTCGCCAATCTCAATCTCGATGACGAGGAACTAAAACTCTACGACCGTTACTACGACTCCCTCACCGCCGGTATTCCCGCCCCCGATCTGGTCGTCTATCTCCAAGCCAAGCCCGAAGTCCTTCGTGCTCGCATCGCCAAAAAAGCCTCGCGCGACGAGTCCCAAATCTCTCCCGAATACATCGAAGAAGTCGCCCATGCTTACGAACACTTCTTCTTCCGTTACGCCGCCTCCGACCTCCTCGTCATCAACACCTCCGACATCGACTTCGTCGAGCGCAGCGAAGACCTCCAACAACTCCTCCGCCGCCTCCAGGACCCCGTCAAAGGCACCCAATACTTCCTCCCCTTAGGCGCCTCCGAATAATCTTCCGCCCTCAGCCTTTGCCATGTCCGTTGTAGGGGCACGGCACGCCGTGCCAGCTCTTCGGACTTGAACTTGAATCGGCCACCGCACCAAGCCGTCATTTCGTTTATAACGACGAACGGACCAGGCCGGCGCTTTCTCTTTTGCTCCTGCAACAAAAGGTTCGCCCCGCGCGGAGAGAAATCTCTCATCTCCTTCCCCTTGCTCGGCGATTTACGCCGCCTCATTTGTTTGACTCTAGCGGGGCGCTTAGACAATCAGGCTGCTTCACTGCCGCCCCCAACTCTCCAACTGGATTCTTCTCCCTACTGTGCGATAGAGCACAGTTAACTCTCTGGCGTAGGTTCATCCGTGCTGTTCAAAATTGCACAGACTGCAAATCCATACATTGCTATGAATGGTGACGCCCGCGGGGTTTGCTCTTTTAGAGAAGCCAGTCATCCACCAAGTTTCACAAGTCTCTGCGGCAGGTGTCGGCAATATGGAACGCCATGTTTCGGGTTGAAGGGGAGAAGCTAATGCGCAAATTAAAATTTACCAAGGTTTGGGTCACGGCGTTCCTAGTGGCCGGCCTGCTCGCCGGTTGCAGCGATCCGGACGCAAATTCCGCCGCAGCGAAACCCGGCAGCCCCCTGACTCCGCCTACAGTTACTGCCGTAACTCCTCCCACCGGTTCTACCGTCACTTGCCCCAATACCGCCGTTATCACTGCAACCTTCAGCACGGCGATGAACCCTGCGACCATCAACACCACGACCTTTACTTTGACTGGGCCGGGCGGGGCCAGCATAACTGGCGTAGTCAGTTATGTTTCCTCCACCAATGTTGCCACCTTTACGCCCTCGGGCGCTCTTTCGGCTAGCACCCCCTATACAGCTACCATTACCACCGGAGCGACGAACACCTTCGGCATCGGGCTCGCCGGTAATTTCCCATGGTCCTTCACAACCTCGCCTATCTGCACTCCTCCCGCTGGCGCCATACCTCTAGGAGCTGCTTGCACTTTCGGTATTCTCGCCGGCTCCACAGTCACCAACACCTCAACAACAGCAGCGCCTACCAACGTTAGTGGCGATGTTGGCGTGTCGCCAGGAAGCGCGATAACTGGGTTTCCGCCGGGAATGTTAACGGGCACAATACACGCGGCCGATTCCATTGCCGCGAGCGCCCAGGTTGATTTAACCACGGCGTACAACGCCGCTGCGGGAACAGCGGGAGGTGCCATCCTGCCTGCAGACATAGGTGGGTTGACTCTCGCCCCTGGCGTCTATAAGACGACGAGCGCCCAGCCCTCGCTCGGAATCACCGGCAATCTCACCCTTAGCGGGCCTTCGAGTGGTGTCTGGATCTTCCAGGTCGTGTCCACACTCACCACTGCCGCTAGTAACAGTCAAGTCATCATGGCGGGCGGCGCCACATCGCATAACGTGTTCTGGCAAATTGGCAGTTCCGCCACACTCGGCACCAATACAACATTCGCAGGAACCATCATGGCTCTTTCATCCATCTCGCTAAACACTGGCACCACCTTGAACGGCAGAGCACTGGCGCGCAACGGCGCAGTCACCTTGATCAGCAATACGGTAAATGTGCCTTCCTGTCCATGAGGCATTCGGCTGTGGACCAGCTTTCGCTTGGTCCACAGCCGCGCAAGTCGAAGTGAGTGGTTTTTCGCTTTCTGAGTTCGGAGGAATATTCGCATGTTATCTCATCTAAAGGGCCGTCTCGCCCGTCGCTTGGCAATCCTAGCGGCAATGATCGCTTTGCTGTTTACCTTTGCCGCCCTCGGCCGAGCTCAGGAACAGCCTCCTCCGAAGTGGGAGCTTTTCGGCGGATACTCCGTCTTTGATCCCGGCGCTAATATAACCGGCCAACTTCCAGGAGCCTTGCTCCCTTTGAGCAGCCGCCTGGAATGGAATCCGCGCGGCGCCGGCGCCAGCGTTACCTATGATTTCAACAAATGGCTCGGACTCACCCTCGATACCAGCATTGATTGGGGCAGCGGTGAATCCACGTTGGCGAAAAAAATCGACGACACTGCTTTCTCCAACCTCTCCATCGGCCCAAAAATTACCTTCCGCCACAATCACTTCTCCCCATTTCTTGAGGTATTAGTTGGCGATCAACGCCTAATGCCGGATGCCTTCCATGATGTCGACAAACTGGGTGTCATGCTCGGCGGCGGTCTTGATCTCAGCCTTACCCGGCATGTTGCGCTGCGGTTGATCAGAGCCGACTTTGTCCTTTCAAATTATCGCTATGGTCCGCCTTCGGTGGCATCCACGGATATCCGAGGCCTAAGAGCGCAGACCGGCCTCGTTATTACCTTTGGTGGCGGAGCTCCGCCACCGCCGCCCACCGCGTCTTGCTCCATACAGCCGGCCGAAGTCTTCGCCAGCGAACCTGTGACCGCGACGGCCAATGGCTCTAATTTCGACCCCAAGCGCACCGTCAAGTACAGCTGGAATGGCACCGGAGTGAAAGTCTCATCCAGCGATGCCTCCGCGCAGATCGACACGACCGGCCTCGAGCCCCGCGCCTATGAAGTCACTGCCAACTTGAGTGACGGCAGAAAAAATGGTTCTGCATCTTGCAGCGCCAGGTTTTCCGTCAAGATGCCCCATCCTCCCGTAATTTCCTGCTCGGCCGATCCTTCCAGCGTTCGGATTGGCGCGTCTTCGACCATCCACTCCGACGCCAGCAGCCCCGATGGACGCAGGCTCATTTACAGCTACTCGGCAAGCTCCGGAGACATCACTGGTAACGGCCCCAGCGCCACGTTAAATACACAAGGCGCGCAACCAGGCCGCATCACCGTAACCTGCAACGTAAACGATGACCGCAGTCCGGCGCTCACCGCCTCGTCCACCACCGCGGTAGACGTACAAGCTCCTCCGCCACCGCCTCCTCCGGCACCGGAGATCAAGCAGTTGGAAGCCAAGCTTGCCCTCCACAGTATTTATTTCCAGACCGCGCGCCCCACCGAAGAGCATCCCGAGGGCGGCTTGCTCGACAGTCAAGCCGACATCCTGAAAGCTTTGGCCGAGGACTACAAAAACTATCTGAAGTACATGCCCGACGCCCACTTGATCCTCAGCGGCCACGCCGACCCGCGCGGCACCCCTGAATACAACAAGAAACTCACCGAACGCCGCGTGGAACGCACCAAGAGTTTCCTGGTGGAACACGGCGTCCCTGCGGATCACTTTGAGTTGAAGGCCTTTGGTGAAGAGGACCAACTGACTGCCGACCAAATTAGGCAGCAAATGGCTGACAATCCCGACTTGAGCGCCGACGAACGTCAGAAAATGATGCGCAATCTGCCGCTCCTGGTCCTCGCCAACAATCGCCGCGTCGACGTCACTCTCAGCACCACCGGACAACAGTCCGTTCGTCGCTACCCGTTTAACGCCAAGGACTTCTTGGCTCTGATTAGCCCCAAGGGCGGTGAAAAAAAGCCCCCCGTCAGGAAGAAAAAGCCCTAACGGCCGCGCCGCATCACGGCCTTTCACTAGTCCCAAATTCGTACAGCGCTATAGTCGAGGCCTCCCCATCCTTCGTCTCCCTCGAAGGATGGGGATTTTCTCTTCCGCTAGGCCGCCCTCGAGTAGCGGGTTCTAGTCTGCCTGTAGAGAATCTTTCAGCGTTTTCGTTCACTCTCGATACAGATTCCCTGCGAGATACTTGAACCCTGTATCCACCGCCACCGTGGCGACCGTACTCCCGCGGCCAAGCTCCTGCGCCAATTGCAACGCCGCGGTGACGTTCAACCCGGACGAAGTGCCCGCGAATATCCCTTCCTCCTTCGCCAGCCGTCGCGCCATCTCACGCGCTGCCCCTTCCTGCACCGTGCGCACTTCATCGAAGTCGCCATCCTTCAAGTGCGGCGGCCGGAAGCCCGCGGCGATCCCCTCGACGTGGTGCGCCCCGCCTTTCCCCGTGGTAAGCACCGGCGAACCCGCCGGCTCGAGCGCCACGATGCGCGCTTTGCATCCAGCCTCCTTCAACGCGCGCGACACACCCACAATCATTCCCCCGGTGCCCACGCCGCCGCAAAACGCCGCCAGCCCATCTCCCGCCTGTTCCACAAGCTCCCTGCCAATTCCCATGTACGCGCGAATCGCGTCCGCATTATTAAATTGGTTCGTGTAGAACGTCCCCGGCTGCTGCGCCAATTCTTCCGCGCGCCGCTTCATCCTCTGATAAAGCTCCGGCACCAACTTGCCGCCCTCCGCAGGAAAAATCTCCAAATCTCCGCCGAAGAGCCGCATCGTCCGCAGCTTTTCATCCGAAAATCCGTCCGACGAAATCGGTGTAAACCGATACCCCTTGATCGCGCAAACCATCGCCAGCGACGATCCCGTGCTCCCTCCCGTCCACTCCACCACGCGCATCCCCGGCCGCAGGTCTCCCCGCGCCTCCGCCCCTTCAATCATCGCCAGCGCCATGCGATCTTTATAAGACCCGGTCGGATTGTAGTACTCCAGCTTCACCAGCACCTCAGCCATCCCCGCCGACACAATTTTCTTCAGCCGCACCACAGGCGTATCCCCAATCGCCTGCAAAACCGATTCCCGCACTTGGTTTTTCCCCGCCATGATCCTTCTCCCCCAATCCCGCTATGACTTAAGTTCCGCCGCAGCTTACGCTCCTGGAATGCGTTGCAGCAAGATCCGCATTGGCACCCACGGCACAGCGACGATCTCCAACTCCTTCGCCACCTCCAGGACACCGTCAAAGGCGCCCAATATTTCCTGGCCCCGTTCTTCAAAGACCAGGCGGGTGAGACCGCCATGCTCGGCTGTCTTTTTCCTGACTTCGCAGAACACGGGGCACGGACCACGGACAACGCGTCACCTGTCACCGCGATGCCACTGCTTTGTCGGGAATTTGCTACGGGTCTAGGAATTCGGGTCGAATGCAACCGCGACGGTGATCGTACTCTCGCCGCCAGGCGCAAATTTCCACTGTCGCACCGCCTTTTCGGCGGCATCTGCCAGCGCCGGGTTTCCGCCCAGCACCTCTACATCCTTCACCGACCCATCCGCGTGGATGGAAACCTTCAGTCGCACCGTTCCGCCAATGCCCCTTCTCTTCAAGATGGACGGATACTGTGCATCCACCTTCTTCACTACTTTGCGGTCATGGTCATTGTCCTGCGCCCGGCCAGGCGTCAGGCACACCAGTGTCAAGACGAGGCAAGAGACTATCGCGGCGTATCGCATCCTGCGTTGAGGTTTTGTCATCATGCGGCCTTAAAGCAGCGGTGCGGGACTCCGGTTGGGGACCACCCACACCATTGCGTCTTCCTTTGCCGCACAAATGTTGCAGTCCTCTCGCCATCTCCCCGCGTTTTTCACAAACGCGTTCCACAGGCGCACGGCACCGGCGAAGCTCTGGATAAGTTGTTGTAATTAATATGCTTAACAAACAGAAAGCCATTCCCCGCGGACGCTTGACGCGATCGGACGACCACATCGCAAGGCAGCTTTCTCAGCGTCCTCTGGACGCTCTGTTTCACATTGAGAAGATTCTTGTGATTTCTCCGCTTCGCATGAGAGTGCCGCGCCTCTCATCACGCCAGATCTTCCCGGATCAGGTTGCCCGTGGCGAGACCTTACTTCGCAGGCGCCGGTTGCGCCGTCGGCGGCAAAATCCCGTTCAGCCGCAGATACACCGCCTGTGCCCCATAGTGGTCGTACCAATCGTCGCTCAAAGTAATGAGCGCCCCCGCGCGCGACGTCTGCCTATTCCCAAACAAGGTCAGCGGATCACCCAGCTTCGAGTCGTCCACCCCCGCCAGCGCCGTCGAGCAAAACTCAAATGAAGCCTTCAGCGCCGCAACCAGCTTGTCCTTCGGGTCCGCATCCGTCAGTTTCACGTCCGGAGCCGCCACTCCCGAAATCTTCGAGCACAAAAAATAGTTCGACTGCGCGATGTGCATTACCACGTGCCCGAACGCATTCATCTCCGGCGTCGGCTTGAAATTGTATTTCTCCGCCGGCATCGAATCCGCCGCCGCCACCATGTTCTTCTCGTACCGGGTCAGTTGCGCCTTCACCGTCGTCGTCACCGGATTCGCCACCGGCCCCGCCGGTGCCGCCTCCTGCGCCGCGCATGCCGCACCAGTCACAAGCAGTCCCGCCATTACCAATCCGAGTCTTTTCATTGCTATTTCCCCTTCCCGCCTAACGCGCTCATCTCGCGCCCAGCATCTTCGCGCGCCGCACGGAAGCATACCCCTGCCACATCCACGCGACAAGCGACTTTCCAGCCACACAATCAGCCGTCCTTCGAGACCTCGAAAAATCGCACGCACCGCCTGCCATCGGCTGCGAGCGCTTCGCAGATGACTTACACCCCAGGGTCGCAACCGCGCGGCACTTCTTTCGCCGCCCTCCGGCGCGCGCGGCTATTTCCGAATTCGATTCTACACATCCAAATTTCATTTGCCTTCTCTAGCCCGTTTGCTCTCATAATGGTTGCGAAGTCTCTCGAAGCTCGTCTCTCCGCTTCGGACGATTTTAAATCAGTGATCTGGCCGCACACGGCCGGGATTTCTCGAAAGGTTGGAATCAAGGCCGCGGGTCGTGGCCCCAACGAGGAGCCTATGGCAAGAACAAACGGAAATGGTTCATTAACAAAAAGCAAATCCCCCTCCGCCAAAAAACTTTCCCCGGAGCAAAAAATCGCGCAACGCGCCTACGAAATCTATCTCGAGCGCAACGGCGCTCCCGGCAATCCGCTTGAAGACTGGGTCCGCGCCGAACGCGAGCTTCTCGAGAAGTCGCGCAAAACCGCCAAGAAAACGGCCAGCGTCGCAGCGTAATCGCGGCGCGCGCTCAACTTTCCGCTCGGATTCTCCCTAGGTCGCTCGCAATGCAGCGCAGAGCGACAGCCCCGCGGTCCTTCCCGTCCCAGTTCCGACTCTTCGACCGGCCTGACTTCTCTTTGCCCATAGCTCATTGCACATAGCGAAATCCCGTTAACCCGCGTCCTTTTTTTTCGCCGCTTTCGCGATTTGCTTCCCGCCTCACGCAGACATTCCCGCGCGACTCGGCTACAATGTCGCGGCTCCCAAAACGTGCTCAACATACTTCGAAGGATAATCTCGATGCCTCTCGCGCCACAAAGTATTCGCAGCGCCTCGCCCAAAGCCTCTCGCAAATTCGCCGGATTCGTTTTTGCATGCCCCATGTTTGCGTACGTTGTGGCGCTCGCGGCCTCTCCCGCAATTCTCTGCGCCGCATCGCAAGCGTCGCCCGCAAAAAGTTCCGCGCCGCCTCGCTTCGCTATCTCCTTCAGCTCAAGTCTCAGCGCGACGCCTCTTGACGGACGCGTCTACGCCATCATCTCCACCGCCAACGACCCCGAGCCTCGCACGCAAATCCTCGAAGAAGAAGTCCAGTCCCAACAAATCTTCGGCGCTGACATCGACGCCCTCGCCCCCGGCCAAAACGCCATCATCGGCGATGACGCCCTCGGCTACCCCACCGCCCATTTTCACGACCTCCCCGCCGGCGACTACTGGGTCCAGGGCGTCCTCAACAAATACACCACCTTCCACCGCTCCGACGGCCACACCGTAAAACTCCCCATGGACGAAGGCGAGGGCCAGCACTGGAACAGCAAGCCCGGCAATTTCTACAGTACGCCCGAGCGCGTCCACATCGACCCCTCCGCACCAAACGCAAGCATCATCCAAATCCATCTCACCAAAATCGTCCCGCTCATCGAACCACCCAAAGACACCGAATGGGTGAAGCACATCCGCATTCAAAGCCAGGCGCTTACAAAGTTCTGGGGTCGTCCCATGTACCTCGGCGCAATCGTCGTGATCCCCGAAGGCTGGGCCGCGCACCCCAACGCCCACTATCCGCTCCTCGTAAATCATGGCCATTTTCCCCGCGACTTCACCGGCTTCCGCCCCTCGCCTCCCGAACCCGGCATGACCGGCTATTCCCTGGAACGCGCCCAAGCTCAATACAAGTTTTACCAGGACTGGACCACCGGCAAGCTCCCCCACATGCTGCTCCTGCTAGTCCAGCACGCCAATCCCTATTACGACGATTCCTACGCCGTCGATTCCGCCAACGTCGGCCCCTACGGCGAAGCCATCAATCGCGAACTCATCCCCGCGATCGAAAAGCAATTCCGCGCTATCGGCCAAGGCTGGGCCCGCGCAATCTACGGCGGCTCCACCGGCGGCTGGGAAACTCTAGCCACACAAATCTTCTATCCTGATGATTTCAACGGCGCCTGGGGCGCCTGCCCCGACCCGGTCGACTTCCATGCCTACCAGATGGTGAACATCTACGACGACCCCAACGCCTACTGGACCATCGGCCCCTTCGGCCGCATCTCGCAACCCGAAATGCGCACTCCGCCCGGCCTGATTCAGGCCACCACCGAAGGCACCAATCGCTGGGAGCTCGTCCTCGGCACCCGCGGCCGCTCCGGCGAACAATGGGACATCTGGCAAGCCGTCTTCAGCCCCGCCGGCCCCGATGGCTACCCCGCCGAAATCTGGGATCAACGCACCGGCGTAATCAATCACGAAGTCGCCGCCTACTGGCGCGAACACTACGACCTGACCGCCATCATGCAGCACAACTGGTCCACGCTCGGCCCCAAGCTCCAAGGCAAACTCCACGTCATGGTCGGCACCGCCGACACCTTCTTCCTGGATGGCGCCGTCCACCTGATGCAGCATTCGCTCGAAGGCACCGCCAACCCCCACTCCGACGCCACCTTCGACTATGGCGTCGACCAACCCCACTGCTACACCGGCCCCCCAGGTTCCACCACCCGCGAAGGCGGCCTAACCTTCACTCAACGCGTCCTCCGCGCCTCCGAATCGTGGATGCTGAAGTCCGCGCCGCCCGGGGCCGACACAACAAGCTGGCGCTACTGACTCGCTTCCTCTACAACGTCGGGGCGCCCCAAAAATCTTGTGGATTCACCATGGGGGAGCAACATCTTGCGGACTTGTTAAGGGACCAAACACAATCGGGCGGGGAACGTTAACGCTCCCCGCCCGATTGTCCGATAGCAACAAATGGTTAGAAGTTGATCTTGGCAAATACCTGCACGATGCGCATCCCTTCCGCCGCCGCCGCAAAGGCTCCGTACGGTGTCGTCGGGGAAACCGAAGCGGTCGTGATCATGCCGAAGGAACTGGAAAGGTTGTTGCTCACCGGATTGTCGAAGTTGGGGTGATTGAGAATGTTGAAGAAGTTGGCGCCAAGCGTGAATCTGTACCGCTCATTCAACGCGAAGGTCTTCTTCAGGTTCATGTCGGTGTTGAAATAGCCAGGTCCGCGGAACGCATTGCGGGCGAAGGCGTTGAAATCAGTCGGAGTCGCAAACGAACTCGCGCTGAAACAACGCGTGGTCGCGCACGACGCACCAAAGCTGGTTGGCACCCCGGCAGCCGGTGCGAACAGAATGTTCGCGAGGTTTGCGCCGTTCGCCGTGAGATTGTTGGGCACGAATGCCACGCTCTGTTGTCCATCCTCAATGCTGAAGGGAAAGCCAGACCGGTAGAAGAACGTGCCGGCAATCTGCCATCCGCCCACCAAGGTATTCATCAAATGATTGGAGAACTTGATGGGGAGATCCCAGACGTAGTTGGCCGAGAGTTGGTGGCGCACATCATAGTCCGCGGAGGCATAGCTGGCATTGGGGTTGGTAGGATTGATCTGCGCAATAATGCTGTTAAAGAGGCTGTATTGCAGAACGCCGCCATTGGAGACGTTGTCCGTTGCATGGCTATACGTGTAATTGAAGCGCGCGGTCAAGCCATGCCACAGATTCTGCTGCACCGAAGCAGTGACGCCGTTGTAGTTCGAGTAGCCGTTATTGGTCAGTTGCTGGACAGCCGAAATGCGCGCATCCGGCGCTGCGCCTACCGGTAGCTCGGTAAACCCGCTTCCACAAATGGCCGTGGTGCAGAACGCATTGAGGTAAGGATTGGTAAGCAGAATGTTATACCCGTGGTTGCCAACATAATTTACAGAAACCAGAGTGTGATTCGCGAGCGTATGTTGAACCTCAAAGTTCCATTCCACGAACTGTGGGTTGAGCGTCTTGGCAGTGACGTCGAAGAGCGGAGGCAGCGCCGCAGCACAGGCCGGAGCTGCTGCCTGGTACTGCGCCAGAGTCTGGCCGCCATGGAAGGCCGTTTGGAACGCGCTGTTGCATGTTTGCACGAGATTCACACCGCTCCCCGCCTGCGCGGGATTCACTGCACCGCCAGGGATAGAGAAGCTAGTGACCTCCGGAAAATTGGTTGTGAAGTTGTCGAGAATCGTTCCCGGGTATAGGTCGCTGAAGAGCCCTATGCCTCCGCGAATGACTGTCTTTTCACCGAGAGGGCTCCACGCAAACCCCGCGCGTGGTTGAAACACCACTTTCTCCACGTCGCGAAGGATGCTGCTTTGGCCCGCCGTAACCATTTGATTGAACGGGATCGCGGCGTCATGCGAGAGTTGCTGGAAAGGCAGAGTCGGTATGGAAACGCAATTGGATTGGCATACGCCGCCGGAATTGCGGTCCGCCCGGAGTGCCAGGGTCAACTTCAATTTCCGGCTGACGCGGACCTCATCCTGGAAGTATAGGCCAAAGCTGTAGATCGCCAGAGGCTGAGGGGAGGACTGGGCAAAGTTTAGCGTTGTGCTGGTGTCAACCGTGTCAGTGGCAAAACCCGCCAGAGACGTGGAAACGGCCGCAGGATTGGTCAGCTCCGAAGCCCGAAGGTCGCTGACGTCGTCGCGCCGGAAGTTAACGCCCATTTTGAAGGTGTGCGGGCCCCGTTCGATGGAAAGGTCATCGACCAACTGCCACTGTTCGACGTTGCGTCCCTGAGGGAAGAAAAAACCGTTCGGAAATTCTCCGCCGGCAGCGCCGAGACAAGACATGCTGGTGTTCGAAGAGCAGAGAATTTCCGGGAACACTTTGTTTGCGGCGGTCACGTTGGTCGACTGGAAAATCGCCGAATACCACAGGTCCGAAAAAATAAAGTTATTCGCCACGGTAGGGCTGAAAATATGCGTCCAATTCAACTGCCCCTCGTCCTGCGGCTGGTGGCTGATGGCGTCGAACGCCGGATTGATGGGGTCTGCGAAAGTTGGCTGGGTCCCGCGATCAAATTTCGCCCGGGCAAAAACCTTGTCATTGTCGCTGAACGAATAATCCACTCGCCCGATCAGCAACCATTCCTGGTTCCCGCTGCTGCCCGACAAAGTAACGGCTCCCAAGCAATCCGTCGAGCCGCCCGGCAAGGCATTCACGCTTGCGCCTCCGATGCCAGGACAGGTATTGGCGGTTGGTACTGCATTGGCCGCACCCTTGGCACCGTTGTACAGCGCAAACGCCTTCTGATAGAAGCTCGTTGCTGCCGTTGGGACTTGAGAGAGAACGAAGTTCTGAAAAGCCGGCGTGGGCAAGAAAGACTGCGTCGCGGTCGCGAAGATGTATCGCAATCCTTCGGTATCCACGAAGAAGTAAGCCTTATCCTTCTTGATCGGTCCACCAAAATCCGCAGCCCATTGGTTATTGTTCTGGAACGGTTTTGGCTGTCCGCTGGCCTTGAGGAAAGTGTCTTCCGCGTTCAGATCGCTTCCCGTGTAGTAGTAATTTGCGCTGCCGTGAAATGCGTTGGTGCCAGAGCGCGAGCTGTAATCGATTTGCGCTCCCGCCATGCGGCCGTATTGGCCGGTGTACCCGTTGCTGACCACCGCGACTTCTTGCACGTCGTTGCTGCCGAGCAGCAAGTTGCTGGCGCCGGAGTTGTTCAGGTTGAGAAATGGGTCGTTGTAGTCATTGCCGTTGACGGTGAAAAGGTTGGACGTGCCTGGCAGGCCGAAAGCGCTGAAATTGCCAAAGCCGGGGCCGCTCGATGTGTTCATGGAAACGCCCGGCGCAGTCTGGGCTATGTAAGTGATGTCGTTGCCGGGGTTGGGAATGTTCTGGACCGTGTGTGTATCAAACGTCGTCGCGATATTCGCGTTTTCCGTTTGCAGCAGGAGATCCCCGCCCGTCACCTCAACGGTAGTCGTCGTGTCGCCCAACTCCATCGCGATGTTCACTGTAGCGTTCTGCCCCAGAAGTACTTTCACTTTATGTGATGACGTTTTGAACCCGTCTTTTTTCACCACCAGAGTGTAGTCCCCGGGCTTCAACAGCGAGAACACGTATCCTCCTGCAGCCGTAGTTACCGTTGAATATGTATCCGCGGTCGTGTTGCTGGTGAGTGTAAGCGCTGCGGCGGGTACGCTCGCCCCGCTCGGATCATTCACCGTTCCGCTCAGTCCTCCCGTCACGATGGTTTGTGCGGACAACATTGCAGCAGAACAAAACAACAACACAATGGACAGACACGTTGTGTTCAGAAACTTCCTTGTCATGTCTTTCGCCTTCCTTAGTCAATTTGACTCCTCTTCGCTTTCCCTCCACCTGAACACACGACTCCCTCTGCCTCCAAGAGACGCCAACACGCCCAATCACACTCGCAACCACTTGCTCCCTGAAAAAGCCTTGGCCCGAACCGGCCAAGACCACCACAGAACCACGCGAGGAACTACCAACTACCTACGACCTACGACCTGCTGCTGCACGGAACACTGCAATATAGATGCCACAGCACTGATCATAAGTTATAGAAAACTTACAGTTTATTTACACGAGAGTTGGGAAGTTTTATCTCAATTTCTGAATTTAGAATATTTCTATGATTTTTTGTGTTTTAGAGAGGCCCCACGAGGCGGCGTTCCCTCGAGGCCACCGCCAACTCCCACTTCGACGCCACCTTCGACTACGGCGTCGACCAACCCCGCTGCTACACTGGCCCAGGCGCCGATACCACCAGATGGGGCTACTAACCACCCGACTCTCTTCCCGAACACTTTCCGTCACGCGCAGGGTGTACCCCTCTCGCCCATGGAATTTCCCCTTTCCATTATTCTGTTTCGCGCTTTCGCACTCGCTACCCTCCACTCACTACCCACCACCCACTTTCTTTTACCCGTATAATGTGCGCGCCATTCAGGGGGCCCATTTCACTCGGGAGGTTCGATGAGCGTCAGCCTACGGCTCCAGGAAATTCGCGACGGTTTCGAGCGGCCCTTCTGGGTCGCCAATGTCAGCGAAATTTTCGAGCGGCTTTCTTACTACGGCGCGTTCTCCTCGCTCGCCGTCTATCTCCAGGAAAAACTGAACTTCTCAACCGAGCAGACCGGCACGCTCACCGGCATCTTTGGCGGAATGGTTTGGTTCCTCGCGATTTTTGGCGGCGCCGTCGCGGACAAGCTTGGCTTTCGCCGCGCTCTCTCGATGGCCTACCTCATTTTGGCGGCCGCGTACTTCCTGATTGGTTCGATCGGCGCATCCTGGCTCGCACCCGTTCGCGGAGCGGTTCCGCTCAGCGTGTTTGTCGGCTGCATTCTAATTCTTCCAGCGCTCGGCATTGCTCTAGTAAAACCATGCGTCGTCGGCACCACCGCTCGCGCTTCCAAGCCAAATGTGCGCACCCTCGGCTACTCCATCTACTACACCATGGTGAACATCGGCGGCACCGCCGGTCCCTTCGTCGCGGACTGGGCGCACACGCACTTTGGTCTCGAAAGAGTGTTTCGCATCTCCGCGCTCAGCGTTTTCGCTATGTTCTTTCTCATCCTTTTCTTCTTCCGCGATCCACGCAAACCGGGCGACGAACCCGCCCCGAGTCTGCTCCAAGTCGTCCGAAACTTTCGCGCGGTCATCTGGCCGCCGCGCTTTCTCATTTTCCTTCTCATCTTCACCGGCTACTGGATCGTTTTCTGGCAGCAATACACCAGCCTGCCCGGCTACATCCACACCTACGTGAACCCCAAAGCGCGCGTCGAGCTCATCCTCATCACCGACGCCGCCGTCGTTGTCTGCCTGACCTTCATCGTCAATTATTTCGCCCGCAAGATCCCCCCGTTCCGCGCTGTCATTCTAGGAACCGTAATATCTTCGATGTCCTGGCTGGTCTTGGCGTTCTGGCCGACAGTCGCCGGCGCCGTTGCATCGATTTTCGTTTTAGCTGTCGGCGAAATCATTCAGCAGCCGCCTTACTACGCATACATTTCGCGTCTCGCGCCACCCGGCCAGCAAGGCACGTACATGGGCTTCGCATTCCTTCCCATCGGAATCGGTTCGCTGGTCGGAGGCTGGTTCGGCGGGACGATGATGCACCATTTCGGCGAAGTCGCGCACCATCCCGAGCGCGCCTGGTGGGCCATCAGCGCCGTCGGCTTCGCCACTGCTCTTCTCTTGTGGATTTACGACCGCGCCCTCAAACCCGCCCCGCAGGAACCTTCATCATGAAGCGGCACAGTGCGTTCTTATTTCTTGGGGTTTTATCTGGCTTTCAGCTTTCAACTGTCGATTGTCAACTTCCTTCAATTGACCATGCGGCGTAGCGAAGCGAGCGCCTGCCGCGCCAGCGAATAGCGCGGCTCAACTTCGAGCGCTTCTTGAAAGCATTTCATCGCGCGCGCGTACATTTCCTTGCCGAGATACGCGCGGCCCAAATTGTAATGAGGAAAATGCCGCGGCTCATAGCGGCGCGCTTCAATGGCGCGTTCGAGCCACGGAATTGCTTCATCGAAGCGCTCCAGTTCGATCAAGTAGGCTCCGATGTCGTTGTACGGATTGCCGAACTCCGGGTCGACTTCGATCGCGCGCTTGCACTCGGAGATGGCGTCTTCGATGCGGCCCTGGAAATGATATGTCCAGCCGAGAAATGTATAGGCCTCGGCGGTGGGGTGCAGTTCGAGCGAGGATTGATAGAGCTCCACGGCCCGGTCGTAGTCGCCTTCCATTTGCGCTTGATACGCGTCTTGAAGGATTTCCCAGGCTCGCGTCAGGGTTTCCTGGCTCATGGTGTAAATTGTTAACACACGGTTTTGAGCGCGTCAAAAGTACCGGAGTCCCATCGGTGTGCCGGGTGAACCTGTCCTTTGTGCCGGGTCGCGGCAGTGGAAATTGCGGCCATAAAAAGAGAAGATGGTTGCGCACTTTGCACGCAAAAGGGTTTGCGCGCAGAGACGATTGCACTCGGTAACGTTCGCACTCAAAGACGAAGACGAGGGGGAGACGTGAAACGAAATTATCTGCTTCTTGGGATCGCGTTATTTGGAATGACAGTAGCGGTTTTGGCGCAAGATCCGCCGGCCAAGCCCGCTCCAAAAAAGACCACGCCAAGCAAATCATCAGGGTCGGCGACCAAAGGCAAGGAAGTGTTCGACCAGAAATGCGGCATCTGCCATTTTGCGGATAGCGACGCGAAAAAAATCGGCCCCGGACTCAAAGGAATTTCCAAGCGCGGCACCTTTACGGTGAACAACAACAAGTTCACCGAGGAATCGCTGAAAACGTGGATCGAAAACGGCGATTCGCTGATGCCTCCATTCAAAGATGTTCTGGACGAACAACAAATCAAAGACGTCATCGCCTACGTGAAAACGCTGTAGCCCCGCATGAAGATTCTGTAACGCAGTCACAGCGACTGCCACCCGCGCGATTGGATTTCCGCGACCGCCGTTGAGAATTCGCGGCCAAAAACCAGCGGCCGCGTTTTGTTGCGCAACGAGCTGTCGGCAATTCTGGAAATCAAGGCAAGAAAAAGCCCCCGACCGCCTGATCGTTCAGGCCATCGGGGGCAAACTCAACCGGGACACCCGCCCAGGCACCTAGCGCGGTCCGAAGCGGCGATGCGCAAAAATTGGGTACGGCGCCAGCCGATTCGTTTGCGCTGTGTCCGGGCCTCTTCCCTGCGAAACAGGGAATCTACTTCAGTACGGCATCCTTGAACGCCTTCGCCGGGCGCAAGCGAACTACGGTCTTGGCCTTGATCTTGATGGCTTCGCCCGTCTGAGGGTTGCGGCCCATGCGCGCCTTGCGGTGCGCTTTTACGACGCGGCCGATGTTGGGAATAACGAACTTGCCCGCGCCGCCCTTGGCTTCCTTCACCGCGAGCTTAAAGAGCTCTTCAAAAAAGAGTGCTGCGGTTTTTTTCGGCGTGGCGAGTTTCTCGGCCATGTGTGACACGATCTTGCTCTTACTCATTGGCTTGGCTGCCATCTAGTCTGCTTATCCTCCTGTATTTACTTTCCACCCCGAAACGAGTGGGGCAGGCCGCGAGCGAAATACCCCTGGATTGCTGCGGAAAAACTCGGGCCGTTGGGCACTATAGCCAAGGTATCGGGAGAACGCAAGGAAAAATCGCAAAAAAGGCTGGAAAAATGCGGCTTTTCTCGCGAGGCAGTGGAAAAAACCTGCATAAACGGCGGTTACGCGTGCGTTTGCCCAATTCGAACGTTTCAAGAACGGGAATTGCGTTTGAATTCGTTCCATTTGAGGGCCAAAGCGAGAGCATTCGAACGAAGAAGCGGCAGCCTTCGAACGCCTTGGCAGACCGCCGAGCTTGTAACCACGGGCGGTTAAAGGGCGGCTAGATCCGAGTAGAAATGGGCGATGGCTTTGATTCCGCCGAAATAGTTTTCGAGGGCCAAGTGTTCGTCGGGGGCGTGCGCGTTCTCGTCGGGCAGGCCGAATCCGATAAGCACGCAGGGAACTTTGAACGTGTCATGCATTTGGGTGACGAAGGGAATCGAACCGCCTTCGCGAATGAACACGGCTTTTTTTGCGAAGCCTTTTTCGAGCGCGCCCTGAGCGATCTTAAAGATTGGCGCGTGGAATGGGGCTACCCAGGGCTTGCCAGTGCTGAGGACATCAAACTTGCATTTGACGGTCTTGGGCAAGAGTTTGCGGATGTGTTTTTCGACGAGCTTCGCGATGGTGTGAGGATCCTGATTGGGAACGAGGCGCGTGGAAAATTTCGCATACGCTTTCGAGGGGATGACGGTCTTGGCGCCTTCACCCTGATAGCCGCCCCATACGCCGTTCAGTTCGAGCGTAGGACGAGTCCAGAGCTGTTCGACAATGGTAAAACCCTTTTCGCCGAAATAGCCTGGCGCGCCAACGGCTTCCTCGAATGCTTTTTTCTTCCAGGGCAGCGCATTCAATGCTTTGCGTTCAGGCGCTGAGATTTTCGCGACTTTGTCATAGAAGACAGGGACGGCGACGCGGAAGTTTTTATCGTGAAGCTTGGCGAAGAGTTCGGCGAGGATCGTCAAAGGATTGGGCACGGCGCCGCCGTAAACGCCGGAGTGTAGATCGCGGACGGGACCGGTGAGTTCGATCTGGTAATAATTCAATCCACGCAAACCGTAGGTGATGGAAGGCACACCTTTTGCGAGCATGGACGTATCGGACACGACTAGCGCGTCGGCTTTGAGCTTTTCCTTGTTCTTTTGCACGAAGTCCCAGAGGCTGACGCTGCCGACTTCTTCTTCGCCCTCGATCAGGACTTTTACATTGATGGGTAGTTTTCCATTCACTCTCTGGATGGATTCGAGCGCTTTCAGATGGATGTGCACCTGGCCTTTGTCATCGGCGGTGCCGCGGCCAAAGAGATTGCCGTTGCGGACGGTGGGGTCGAACGCAGGCGAAGTCCAAAGATCGAGTGGCTCCGCGGGTTGCACGTCGTAGTGGCCGTAAAAAAGGACGGTGGGCTTGCCCGGAGCTTCGAGCGATTCGGCATACACGAGCGGATGGAGATTTGTGGGAACGATTTCGATTTTCTGGAAACCGGCGGCGCGAAGATGGTCCGCGACCCATCGAGCGGCGCGTTCGATGTCTGGTTTGTGCTCACTTTTGGCGCTGACGCTGGGGATTCGCAAAAATTCGCACAGCTCCGCCAAATGCTTATCGCGATTACCTTCTATAAATTCAGCAAGGTTCGTCATGGGGCTCTCGGGGGCTATGAGTCCTTTCAAATAAAATCAAAAACTTGAAGCGTATGTATGTGGCAGCGGAATGAGTGCGGACTTGCAAAACTGCGCTCGGCTGCAGATTCCTATTCTAGAGCCGGGCACACCCGGCGCACAAGCGGGCTGAACGCTAGCTCCGGATTAGGTTCCGAGTTGTCGACAATCCAGCCACAACGCGGACTCCTTATGCGGCAGGACCGCCAACGACACCGGCCTGATAAAAATGTCCAGCGTTCCCCTCGAGGTTACAATTGCTCTCGAATTCCTGGGTATCAAGCTTCGGCGGAGGTGGGGTCGATCATAAGCTTGACTTCCGAGACACGGTTCGCTGGGAAGCCTCCCTGCCTCGCATGTTCACGAACCATCTCTTCGCTGGCAGCGATATAGACGCAGTAAATTCTGTCGGCCGTGACGTAGCTATGTAGCCATTGGATTGCCGGTCCGAGCTTATGGAGAACGCTGCACGATTTCTGCGATATGGTCCGGACTTCTTTCGGCGTCGCATTTCCAATATCCGGAATGTCGCGCTCGATGATGTACTTGGGCATGCCCTTATCCTCTCCTTCTTTCTTGCTTGATGAATTGTGAAGCGAATGGGGAGACGCTTAGCTTGTGTTGTTCGGGGGTAAGCCTTCCGTGTCTCACTTCCATGTATTGTATCGGCGCGCTCACGATGCATCGGTAGTGCGGTTCGGCGTCCGAGACAGAAAAAGGCACAGCCTAGGCAAGCGTCTCCCGACAATCTACTGGGCTGCGCAGGACACGTGGTCGTTCCAGTCCACGAAGGGGCCCTGGGGGTTGTCGCGCCACGCCCAAACGTGCAGTTCGAAGAACGGCGGTAGGCCGTAACGGTTCGGGCCGTCGATGAACTGCATCAGGTGACCCTCCACCTGCGGAGCGGAGTTGGGGGGGAGGGCGCTCGCCAGTATGATGAACTCGACGCCAACCAGCTTCAGATCACCATTGGATTGCGGCTCATAGATCAGCGCTTGCGGGTGCGTGGGGTCAATGGGTCCGTTCAGCAGGCTGATATTGACGTAATGGATGCCCATGGCTCCATGGTCGGGGCCGCTTACGCAGCCGAGGGCAGGACCGTATCCAGCCGGAACTTTGGTGACATCCTGATACTGTCGTGTGGCATTGCGAACAATCTCGACGAGCTTGTTTTGGTCCCGCTCTTCCTCGGCCTGCGTCTTTTGCTGTGCCGGGGCGAAAGCCGGGACAAAAGAGGTAAACGCCAGAGGGGCAACCAAAAGCATTGCGAGATGCGTGAGCTTCTTCATATTCGGATTCTCCTTAGGTTTTGTCGAAAATAGCTCACCAGCGGCCTGCGGGGCACGGTCCGAAGCGTGAGCTCTCGCGAGAACCTCCGCACTGTCGTTGGTTCTCGCCAAGGGTGCAATCCTCGCGGCCTCCATCCCTCCCCAAAGTTCTCTCCATTGCTAAGCGATTGCGAATGCAGGGGGTTGCGTCCGAGCCAGGGCTTATCTGTGCCCCATTCGAAGTGTGCTAGACTTGCCTAACCTTGGCGGGTGTTCCTATGCCTACCTCTGAACTTGGCGTACGACTATTGCGTTTCGACAATTTCGAGTTGGACGTTCGCACAGGGGAGCTGCGCAAACACGGTGTACGCCTGCGGCTGCAAGGTCAGCCGCTACAAGTTTTGGCGGCTCTGCTCAAGCACGCCGGCGACGTGGTCACTCGCGAGGAGTTGCGAGCGGAGATTTGGACCACCGACACTTTTGTCGATTTCGACCATAGCCTGCACAATGCGATTGCGCGCCTTCGCGAGGTGCTCGGCGACTCCGCCGAGAGGCCCCGCTACATTGAAACGCTGCCACGCCGCGGATACCGGTTTATCGCGCCGGTGGAAGCCGGAGACCCTTCGGTTGCGTCTGGTGATGCCGACTCCGCCCCGCCGGCCGTCCTGCCTGGCCACCTGCGGCTGACCAAATCTCATGCCCTCCTGGTCACGACGGCCTTCGCCGTCCTCGTTATAAGCATTGCCTTGTGGCTGGCGCGCACTGGAAGTGCGCCTGCCAGCGCCGCTCCTCGGTTGAATTCCATTGCCGTTCTTCCGCTCGACAATCTGTCCGGCGACCCGTCCCAGGAATTCTTTGCGGATGGCATGACCGACCAATTGATTACTGACCTCGCCAAAGTCGGCTCGCTGCGCGTCATCTCGCGGACTTCCGTCCTGCAGTATAAAGGCACAAAAAAAGGTCTGCCTGAAATTGCTAGAGAATTGCACGTGGATGCCATCGTGGAAGGATCGGTGATTCGTTCGGGACGGCGCGTGCGAGTTACCGCCCAACTCCTCCAGGCGCCTACCGATCAGCATCTTTGGGCGGAGACCTATGACCGCGATATTGGCGATGTCCTGAAGCTACAAGGCGAGGTGGCGAACACCATTGCGCAGCAAGTCCGCGCACAACTCACTCCGCAGCAGCAGGCGCAACTTCGTTTGGCCCACGCGGTGAATCCCGCGGCCTACGATGCCTATCTCAAAGGACGTCTTTACTTTGTCAACGAGTACACCAAGCCTGATTCAATCATTAATGCACAAAGCTACTTTGAAGAGGCTATCCGGAAAGATCCAAACTTCGCTCTTGCTTACGCGGGGCTCGCAGACTCTTACGTCTACTTGGCGTTTGCAGGAGCTTTGCAAAAGGATCAGGCCTACAAGTCTGCCAAAGAAGCATTAGCCAAAGCACTGGAACTGGACGACAGCATCGGCGAAGCCTACGACACCCTCGGCCTGCTGAGTTCCGCGTTCGACTGGGATTGGGACACTGCCGATCGCGAGTTCAACCGTGCCATCGCTCTGGCGCCGAGCTATAGCTGCGCGCACGAGGACCGCGCCATCTTTCTCGCCTTTGTTGGCCGGCGAGCTGAGGCCCTCGCTGAACTCACAAAAGTTCAACAATTGGACTATGGTTTCAGTGCGGGGCATACCGAGTCCGCGACCTACTATGAACTGCAGGATTACCCTAATTTGATTGAATCCAGCAGGAGAGGGCTGCTTTTGGACCCAAACGATGGGTTCCAGCACTTCAATCTAGGCGTGGGGTACGAAGCTACAGGCAAGATTCAAGAGGCGATTTCGGAGTACCAGAAAGCAAATAAGATTTCGGGTGATTCTCGGAGCGCTGTGGCGCTGGCACACGCCTATTCCGCCGCAGGCAAGAAAGCCGAAGCAGAAAAGATCCTTCGTGATTTGGAGCGCAAGGCAAAACACACCGCTGCTTCGCCATACACGATGGCCACCATATACGCCGGCCTCGGCGAAAACGACAAAGCTTTCGAGTTTTTGGAGAAGGCATACTCGGAGAAGTCTTTGGACATCCCCTCGTCGCTCAAAGCTGACTTCCTGCTTGATAGCTTGCGTCTTGATCCGCGCTTCCAAACCATACTTCGACGACTCGGTTTGACCACGTAGATCTCCTTTGAAGAAACTGATCAATCCGAGGCGGAGCGGATATCCACATTTTCTGTAACTCCACGTTTGCTTGCCTGATGCTCTTTGAACGCCCGTTCGGTATCGGTATACGGTTGCGGAAGGTTCGAGCGCGAGGCTGCGGTTGCTTGTGGGGAACACCTGTCCTGAGGGCCAGTGGACGGTGTTTGCGGAAGCAGCCGATGATGGCGGTATGCACGGAACAACGTCTCCCACACACAGGCGCAGCGGGCGAGCATTTCATAAGATGCGGGTGCAAGCGCAGGGCCGCGCGCACAGCGGAAAGAAGTTCAAGGAAACTTGCGAGACCGTGGTGGTGAACGCGCACGGCGGTTTGCTGATGCTGAAGCACGAGATTGATAACGGCGAGATACTTGTGCTGACGAATCCGGAAACGCTGGAAGATCAGGAGTGCCGCGTGGTGTATCAAGGGGAGCCCTGCGAAAAAGGACAGAGAATTGGCGTGGAGTTTTTGACGCCAGCGCCGCGCTTTTGGGGATTGGAATTTGGGGAGTTGTCCGCACTGGCCGACGGGGACGCAACGGCTGTTCACTAAGATTTGATCACTTGCGTACGTGGGCGGAGCCCTTACAGGCGAAGAAACCCGCCCCGACAGAAATCCGCTATCAGGAATAAATAATTCGGTTCACAGTTTTCACTCACTAAGTGTTTACGGGCGCGCGCTGTGTTTTCGGAGCGGCTGTGATGGCGCGGCCGCGGCGGATGAACCAATCTCCCAAGCGCCAGAGCAGCAATACCGCAACAATTGCGCCGTAGGTTAGCGGGCGCAGGACCGCGGATTTCACCAGCCAGTAGTAGTGAATCACACCACAAATTGCGCTGATATAGATCGCTCTGTGGAGCATTTGCCAGCGGCGACCGCCGAGACGGCGAATCCAACCGGCGGTTGAGGTGAGCGCCAGGGGAATCAGAAGCACAAAAGCCGTAAACCCGAGGGTGACGAAGGGACGTTTGGCGACATCCTTCCAAATGGCTCTTAGATCGAAAGACTGGTCCGGCCCGAGATAGGTGAGGAAATGGAGGCAGGCGTAAAAAAAAGCGAAGAGGCCGAGCATGCGGCGGAAGCGAATCAGTTCGGGGAGCTTGAGGATTTTGCGCAGCGGCGTGATGCAAAGAGTGAAGACGAGGAAGCGAAGCGTCCAATCACCCGTGGCGTGCTGAATGAACTCGACGGGATTCGCACCAAGATTTCCGGTAAGCGTGCGCCAAACGAGAAAGCCAAGAGGCGCAAGACAGAGAAGGAAAATTGGAACCTTGGTCCATTTGTTGGCGAGGAGCGACGGCACGCTTCGAACCAGCCTCAGTAGTATTTCTTCAGGTCCATGCCGGTGTAGAGGCTGGCGACCTGATCCTGGTAGCCGTTGAACATGAGCGTGTTGCGGCGAAAAATTTCTCCGAGGCGGCGCTCCTTAGCTTGACTCCAGCGCGGATGATCGACGTTTGGGTTCACGTTGGAATAGAAGCCGTACTCGTGGGAGTTGGCGAGATTCCAAGTTGTCGGCGGTTCTTTCACGACAAACTTGATTTTAACGATCGACTTGATGCCCTTGAAACCGTACTTCCAAGGAATGACCATGCGCACGGGCGCGCCGTCCTGGTTCGGCAAGTTGTCGTCGTACATGCCAACACAAAGTAGCGTCAGCGGATGCATGGCTTCATCCATTCGCAAGCCTTCCACGTAGGGAAATTCGATGCCCACCAATTCCGGTCTCGCCTTCGGCATTTGCCCCAAATCCCAATACGATTCAAAGGCCACGAATTGGGCCTTGGGAGTGGGCTCGACCAGCTTGGCAAGAACGTTGAAGGAGAAGCCGATCCAGGGCACAACAATCGACCAGCCTTCCACGCAACGGTGCCGGTAGATGCGCTCTTCGAGGGGAGCTAGCTTGAGGATTTCGTCCATGGTGAACTTGCGCTTGGTTTTGACTTCGCCCTCGACGGAAACAGTCCAGGGAGACGTGCGGAATTTCTGGGCGTTTTTTGCGGGCTGGTCTTTGTCGATGCCGAATTCGTAAAAATTGTTGTAGTGCGTTACGTCTTCGAAGGAATTGATTTTTTCGGTTGTGCTGAGGGGGCTCTTTATCAGGTTGGAGAACTTCGCGCCGGCATAGACCTTTTGCGACGGGGAGAGAAGGTCCAGAAGATTCTTTCCAGTAAAAGCGGCTGCGCCGGCGAGGCCCATAGACTTGAGGAATTTGCGCCGGTTGAAGTAAAGATCTTTGGGCGTGACGTCCGCGTAGGTCAATTCGGATTTTCGTTGGATCAACACTTATCCCTTCCTAAAGAGCGACAGAAAAGCTCACTTACATAGTACGCAGGTGTACTTAGATTGGATGCATGAATTTGTTTAAGGATTCCCGGGCCGGGAGCGCAATTTTGTGCGCAGTTAACGGTGGCCGTGCAAGTGGTCGAGCACAGTTTGGGCGGCGAGGACGCCGTGGTATTGCGCTTCTTCGAAGATGGAGATGCTGCTGAGATCGGAATTGGCGAAGAGAAGGCGCGTGTTCCGGCGCGTGAGGCGGCGGCGCTCTTCCGAAAATACGGAGCCGATCGCCGGACGGATCATCGCGTGGCCCATACGCATAATGTCGATACGCGAGACGCACTGGCGAATGTCGGAGTGGACGCGCTCGAGGTCGTGGAGAATGGCTTCCTTCCAATAGGTCCAGTCTTTGTCGAGGAGAAGCTGACGGTTTTGCGCGGGGGCGCCTTCGGCGAGCGCCCAATAAAACGTCCAGACGGTTCGTTCAATGTGGGTGCGCAAACTTTGGTGCGTGGCGTCGACGTAGCCGAGAGTGGGCGAGTCGAGAAAAACGGTGTCCCAAGTTGGCTCGGCACCGCGAGAATCGGGCAGGCGTTCGAGCGTGAGATTTGCGGTGAGCCAAGGGGAGTAGACGAAATCCTGGAGGCGGGGAAAACCTTCGATGAGGTAGGGGCCGAGAAATGTAGGCGCGGCAAAGATTACGAATTCGGATTGAAATTCGGCGTCGCCGGCGAAGACGCTGATGCCGCGTTTTGTATCCGTGATTCGATGAACCATTTCGTTGGTGCGGACATTTTCGCCGACGCGTTCGAGAAGACGGCGCGTGATCCAGCCGTTGCCTTCGGGCCAGGTGAGCGGGCCCTTTTCTTCAGCTTCGCGGGAGGAAAAATAGTGCACGCCGGCCCAGGCGGACGTGTCTTTGGCTAGAGCGCCGTAGTCGTCGCGGCAAGCGTAGTTCATGTACCAGTTCACGAGGCGCGAATCGCAGCCTCGCTGCTGGAGCCAATCGGAAAAAGAGAGGCGGTCCAAATCCTGAAACTTGGAGGAGCGGCCGAGTTCGAGAGGAATCGTGAATTCACCGCTTGCGCGAAATTTTGCGAAGAGATCTTCGAGATGCTGAAACTGGTCGCGATCTTTTTGCGTGAGACCGATGGCAGGTTCGATGCCGTCCTGCCAGCGACCGTAGAGGAAAAGGCGCTCCTGCGGCGCAAAGCAGAGGTTGCGCTCCTCCCATTGGCCATTTTTCAGAACGCCGAGGTCTTCGAATAGTTCGCGGACGTATTCGGTTTTGGGACCGGGGACGGGGACGTAGTGCGCGGCCCAGGGATAGGCGGTGATTTCGTTTTCGCCCCAGCGGGCGTTTCCACCGGCTTGCGGATTCATTTCCAGCAAAACGAAATCGGTAAAGCCGCGTTTGCGGAGGCGCCAAGCGGCGCTCAGGCCTGCTATGCCGCCGCCAATGATGACCACTGGGAATTTCTCGATGCGCTTCGGCGCGGAAAAAGAGGCGCCGTCGCGCAAGAGGTGGCCCATCTGAAAGGAATCGTTGACGAAAGAACCTGCGATGGGGCGGTCGGTTTTGAGCGAGAGTCCTACTAGGGCTGCGCTTCCGGTGCGGAGAAAGTTTCGGCGTCCAACCTTCAATGACTGATGTCCTTCCAGTCGTTTTCGTACATGCGGACGAGGGCCTGACTGTTTAGTTGATTGGGAGGCACGGGAAGCGGGGCCATGTCCGGCGGAAATTGGAACAGAGCGGGCAATCCTTCGACGTTGATGAAACGGAGACCGTTGGGAAGCAAAACGGGCGGAGTGTATTCGTGCGTTGAGGCGAGCACGAATCCCCATTCTCCGAAGCTCGGGACGTAGACGTGGTACGGATACGTTTGCAAGCCGGCCTGCTTGAGCGTTTGCGCGATGCACCAGAAGGAATCGCGCGCAAACATCGGCGAAGTACTCTGCACCACCATGAGGCCTTGCGCGCTGAGGTGGCGCGCGGCGGCGCGATAAAACGCGGTGGTGTAGAGCTTGCCGAGAGAATAGTTAGTGGGGTCGGGAAAATCGATGACGATGAAATCAAAACTATCCGTGTTCGAATCGACCCAGGGGAAAGCGTCGGCGTTGATGATATGAACGCGAGACGAGAGAAAGGATTTGTCGTTGAGCTGGGTGAGCATGGGATGCGTGGAGAAAAGCTTAGTCATCTCGGGATCGAGATCGACGAGAGTGATGCTTTCGATTTGGGTGTATTTCAGAATTTCGCGCACGGCGAGACCATCGCCGCCGCCAAGAACAAGGACGCGACGGGGCGCGGGAACGGCAGCCAGGCCGGGATGGATGAGAGCTTCGTGATAGCGATATTCATCGCGAGAGCTGAATTGCAGATGGCTATTAAGAAAGAGGCGAAGGTCGTCCTTGAAGCGCGTAAGGACAAGATGCTGATAGCGAGTGTCGCGGGCAAAGATGATGTCGTCGGCGTAGATGTTGTCCTCGGCGGTGGCGGTGATGCGCCGAGCCTCTGCCATCCCGAGTCCTAACCCGCATAAGACGACGATGCACGCAATACGCAGAGTGCGCGTGCCGGAAAGCTGGGTGGAAAACAAATACGTGGTCCAGAGTGCGACGCCGGCGTTGACAAGACCAAAAAGCATGGCGGAGCGGACCAACCCCAGACGCGGCACAAGCAGAATGGGAAAAAGCAGCGAAGCGCCGAGCGCTCCGAGATAATCGAACGTCAGGACATGCGCGATGACGTCACGAAACTCATAGCGGTCGCGCACAATGCGCATGAGCAGCGGAATTTCTAGTCCAACGAGGACCCCCATGACGATGACGAGGGCGTAGAGAATTAATTCGAATCCCTGCGTGAAAGCGAAAGCCATCATCAGGACCGCGGATGAAAACCCGCCGATCACGCCGAGCAAAAGCTCGATCCAAACAAAACGATAGACGAGCCCGCGATTCAGGTAACGCGAAAGCGCGCTCCCAATGCCCATCGCAAAAAGGTACGTGCCGATGATAGTGGAAAATTGGAACACGCTGTCGCCAACCAGGTAGCTCGCGAGCGTGCCCGCGACGAGCTCGTAGATGAGCCCGCAAGCCGCAACCAGCAGCACCGAAATGAAGAGCAGAACGCCCATGAGTTAATGAATGGCAGCGGCAATGATGATGCAAATGCCGATGGACATGGCGCCGACGAGAATGGCCAGCGCCATGTTGTGCTCCTGGACGATTTCCTTCCACAGATGATACGGCGTGAGCTTATCCATCACCACAAACGCGATGATGAAAATAAGCATGCCGATAAAGGCGAACACGAGTGCAGCAATGATGTTGCCAAGCGGAACGAGGTTCATCTTATTTCCCTCCGGTGTAATGGTGATAGAAGCCGTAGACGGAACGATAGGAGCCGGGATTATCACGAACGGACTTGGGAACATTTTTCAGCTGACTGACTCGGTCGAGGCTCCAGCCGTGGTACTGCGCAAAGCTAGTACCTCCGAGGACCAGCACTCCATAAGCGAGATAAAGTTTTCTGAACATCGTTTAATCCTCCGAATTGTCCATGTGAATCTGCATGGGCGGATGATCGCTTTCGGCCCATCGCGCGCGTTCGAAACTGATCGAACGCCAAGTGACGGCGATGGCCGGAAGCAACAGTGCCAGAAAAGCAATGCCGAAAAAACCGAGGACCGGGACGTCTCGTCTCACTTGCACTGAATAGGCAATGGGCGGATGCGTGGCGTCGACCTCGGGCTCGATACGCAAATAATAATGACCTGCGGGAATGCTGGGGATGATGACCGTGTTCTTCTGACTGCCTTCCGACCAGGAACCATCACTGTCATAGCCATGGTAGTAGCTGACTTCGCGGCCGAAATCCCAGGCTTGGTCGGTGTCCTGATTGATCAGCGCATAATTCAGATAGATCCAAGAGTTGTCGACATTGGCGGAGGTTGTCACTTCCACGTTCGAGGTCCGGCTTTCGAGATTGAAAACATCCGTCACAAAAGAGGCCTCGCCTTTTGGCTCGCCGGCATTCAAGCGGTAGCTGGATGCAAATGCCGTACCCTTGTTCGAGATGAGGTCGAATCCAGCCATCAGCATGAGAAGAAAGATTGCAAACGCGAGGAAGGCGCCCCAAATGCCTTTAACATTTTCGCTGACCGGCGAAGGCTGATTTTCGTAAACGCCTACCGCTTCCGGCGGACTTCCAGGCAGATTGAACGATCTCCAGATGTCGGCGCCATACATATATTCGCCGACGGACCACGTCACTTCGTTGGCACTTTTCTCCGCGGCGAGCACGCGCGGCGGCTTGACGTATTCGACTACGGTCGCGTGTTCCCCGACGCGTACCTGCCAGGGAAATTCGCCAAGAACGTAATCGGTAGTGGCGTCGGAAGACTGAAAGTGTTTGTAAACCTCGCCGAGGTAATTGGCCGACGCGAACTGAGTGATCGGAAGATCTTTGCAAACACTGATGTCATTCCAGTGGCCGTTATATTCGGTGAGATATCGAATGGCTTTGTACGGATTGAAGAGGACATACTCGTGCCAGTGATAGCTTATGCCCTCGACCTTGATGCTGCGGCGCTGGAAACCAATGACTTCGTAGTCCGTGCCGCGAAGTTTGCCGCGCGTACCCAGTGGAATGAGCGGCCGGTCGCCTCCGGTAATGGCCTCAAATTTTTGCAGAATCTGAAGGTTGGGATCTTTTGCGTCGAGAATGGAATGGCAACTTTCACAAACAACGGTTTCGGCGTGTCCCAGCGCACGAAGCGTAATCGCCGCGCCACACTGCGGACAATTCAAGGCTTTCGCCTGAGGCTTCGGCGGAGTCGAGAGTGGCGGGGTGCCTGCGCTCATCACCAACCCTCGAAGCTGCGGAGATTTTTGAGCTTGAGATCGTCGAACTCAACGAATTCGCCCAAGTAGAGAGCAGGCTGGTCATCGCTGAAATCGAGTGTGGCGAATTTGCCGGTTTGGCTGCGAAGGTCGGCGAACGTGACGTCGGTCTTGTCCCAATATTGAAAAGGCAGCTCGCCTTCGACGCCGCGATAGTGGGCTGGTGTAATCACGCTGACAGTGTAGTTTTGATTGTTCCAGTTATATTGCTGGCCGACTTCTACTTGTAAGGCCGACGGCAAACCGGTGGCGGTGCTGCCGAAAGAAATAGCGAATTCATTCTGAGCATCGGAGAGCCAGGCGCTCGCGCCGTCGTTCATCGTGATGTGCCATTCGTTCCATCCGCCCTGATCGTACTCGTACAAAATGCGTCCACCGACGACAAAGGCTTTATTCCGATAAATGCCTTCGGTGTTGAGCTGAATCGGCGAACTGTCCGGGGGAAGATCGGCCACCTGGCCGACTTTCTTAAGATCGACATCGGTGCGCACGAGAATGCTTTTGCAATACTGGCAAACCGTTTGCACGCTGCTGGACCATTGGAAGACAATTTTCGCGCCGCAATTAGGACAGTTCGAGACGGGCTGAGTCATCGTCCGTTGCTCACCTGTTGCACAAAACAATCCCCCCTCAAAACTCTAATCGCTGGCCGACTGTTGGCGAGCGGCCTCGAACGGGCGCGCAAGACGCCTTACGGAAACGGTCCGTGCATGGAAAAGCTGCTGGAGCGCCGCTTCAAAATTCCATTCGGTGCGCGGAACACAGCAAAAAAGATTCAAGCAAAGCGAATTGTGCTCGGGAAAGGTATGGCAGGCGATGTGCGATTCCGCGAGCAGGCAAAGGCCGGTGATGCCGCCGGTTCCTGGAAATTGATGCCACTGCGTTTCGCCGACGGGGCGCAGCTTCATCCCGCGAATCATGCCGTGGAAAAGTGTTTCCACCGCGCGGAGGTCGCGCAGCGAATCCGAGGAGCAACCGAAGGCCTCGACGACCCATTCGACGCCGCTCATGCGCGTTTCACCACTACGCCTGAGGCTTTCCGCATTCCGGACAGAATTTGCTGGCGCGCGGGATAGGCTTGCCGCACTCACTGCAGAATTTTGTGGCCGCACTCGCTGCGCCAGCGGCCGCCGGTGCAGCTCCACCACCAGTAGGTGTGCCCGAAGTGGATTGCTTCACGGCGTCCATCATCGCTTGTCCCATGGCGACGCCCGCACCAAGACCGGCGCCTATTCCAACCGCTCCGCCGCCTTCGTTCCCGGCAGCAATGGGAATCGCTTGAGCCACCTGATACTGCGTGAACTTGCCCATGTCTCCGAGCACGTTCATGCTGATGCGCTGGTCCAAGACTTTTTGGAGCTCCTCGGGTAACGAGAGATTTTCGACGACGAAACTGTCCAGCGACAGACCGTAATCCGTGAACGCCGGCTTGAGCTGCTCGCTGATTTTTTCTGCAAGCGCGCCCTGGCTGGCGGCCATGTCGAGAAAAGGCACCTGACTGCCGGCAAACGCATCCGTCATTTTCGCGATGATGGTGTTGCGCAACTGGCCTTCGAGATCAGCGACATGGTAGATATCGCGCGTGCCGCTGATTTTCGAATAGAAGCTCTTGGCATCGGTGATGTGATAGGAATAAATGCCGAAGCCGCGCAAACGAATCGCGCCGAACTCTTTATCGCGGATAGTGATGGGATTTTGCGTGCCCCATTGCTGGTCAGTCTGGATGCGCGATGAGAAAAAATAGACGTCTGACTTGAATGGCGACTGAAACTTTTTGTCCCAGTTTTTGAGGTACGTGAGAATCGGCAGCGTATTGGTGTTGAGCGTGTAGAGACCGGGAGCAAAAGCGTCCGCCACTTTTCCTTCGTTCACGAATACGGCGAGCTGCGAATCGCGGACGGTGAGTTTGCCGCCATTCTGGATTTCGCGGTCTTGCATCGGATAGCGGTAGGCGAGGATGCCGTCTTCCGGCTCCGTCCAATCGATGACATCAATCCACTGTTTAGAAATAAAATCGCGAAGACTCATGAGGGACCTCCGCTTGAGGTGCGGTTGAATTAAGGTTCAAACATCAGATAGAGGCGATGCTACGGTGCGGCTCGGGGCATGTCAATGCCATTCGAAAAACGGCAATTGCGGATTATTGCGATTCGTTATTCGCTGCTTCCGAAATGCGATAATGCGCGGATTTTTGCCGCTGACGCAGTCCGAAATGGAATCCGATTAATTTTCGTAAGAAGGCCGTAACCTTCGGGACTATAATTCCATCCAACCGGGAACGCATTTCTTCTACCAGCCAGAGGGGGATCACTGATGACAAGTTTTCTTGTAAATGGACAGCACGTGCAGGTGGATGTAGATCCCTCGACTCCATTGTTGTGGGTTCTGCGCGAATCCCTGGGGATGACCGGCACCAAGTTCGGGTGTGGGATGGCTCTGTGCGGAGCTTGCACGGTGCATCTCGATGGAAAGGCCATTCGATCCTGCGTTGCGCCCGTATCGCGAGTGGAAGGCAAGCGAGTGACAACCATCGAAGGTCTGTCCGCCAATCTCACGCATCCACTGCAACGGGCTTGGATTGAGCTGGATGTTCCTCAATGCGGGTATTGCCAATCCGGGCAGATCATGAGCGCCGCGGTTTTGCTGGCGGAGAATCCAAAGCCTACGGATAAGGATATCGATGAGGCCATGGGCGGAAATATATGCCGCTGCGGGACGTACACAAGAATTCGCAAGGCGATACACAAAGCGGCTGAACTCGTGAGCGAGGGGAGAGCGAAATGAGCGCACCGGCGATGGTTGGGCGGCGGGAGTTTATCAGGACCGGGGCGGCGATCGGCGGCGGATTGTTGGTGAGCTTGTATGCGCCGCTACTAGAAGGGTCAAGCAGCGCGCTTGCCGCGGAAGAAAAAGGGATTGCGCTGAATGCGTTCGTTCGAATCGGGACTGACGAAGGCGTGACCGTCATTTCCGCGCACTCCGAAATGGGACAGGGAATTTATACTTCGTTGCCGATGCTTTTGAACGAAGAGCTGCAAGCGGATTGGTCGAAAATCCGTGTCGAAGCAGCGCCGGTGGACAAAGTCTATAACCACCCGGCGTTTGGAATGCAGATGACCGGCGGGAGCACAACTTCTCCAGCGGAATGGGAAAGATACCGCAGGATGGGCGCGACGGCGCGGGTAATGCTCGTCGAAGCGGCAGCCACGAAGTGGGGCGTGGAGCCTTCAACTTGCCGCGTGGAAAACGGCAGTGTGATTCACGCGGCGACAAACAAGCGTGCGACGTATGGATCGCTGGCAAACGCAGCAGCGCAGTTGACGCCGCCGGCAAATGTGCCGCTGAAGAATCCCAAGGATTTCACGCTGGTTGGAAAAACTACGCGGCGATTGGACACTCCTTCCAAGACGAATGGCTCGGCGCAGTTTGGCTTGGACGTCATTGTTCCGGGAATGCTTACCGCTGTGGTGGCGCGTCCGCCCGTATTTGGCGGAAAAGTGGCGAAGCTTGGCGCGACCGAAGCGTTGAAGGTGCCTGGAGTGAAAGCTGTCCAGCAAATACCGTCGGGCGTGGCCGTGATCGCCGAGCACTTTTGGCCCGCGAAACTTGGGCGTGAAAAATTGGTCATCGAGTGGGATTTGGGCCCGAATGCGGGGCTCTCCACGGAAAAGATGTTGCACGATTTTGCGGAGACCGCGCTAAAGCCCGGAGCGATTGCAAAAAAGACCGGCGATCCAGAGGCGGCGCTTAAAACGGCGGCGAAAACCATCACGGCGGATTATGACGTGCCGTACCTGGCCCACGCAATGATGGAGCCGTTGAATTGCGTCGTCGATTTGCGGTCAGACTCGTGCGAAATCTGGACGGGAACGCAGTTCGAAACGGTGGACCGCGCAAACGCGGCGCACGCGGCGGGCCTGCCTCCGGATAGAGTGCTGATTCATACCACGCTGCTTGGCGGAGGGTTTGGCAGGCGCGCGAATCCTAATTCGGACTTTGTTGTGGAAGCGGTCCATGTGGCCAAAGCAGCAAAAGCTCCCGTGAAAGTTGTGTGGACGCGAGAAGATGACATGCGCGGCGGCTGGTACCGGCCGATGTGGCACGACCGGTTTGTGGCGGGATTGGATGTGAACGGAGATCCCATCGCTTGGACGCACACGATCGTGGGGCAGTCGATCATGCAGGGCACGCTGTTCGAGGCTTTCGGAATCAAAGACGGCATCGACAGCGCTTCCGTGGAAGGCGCGGCGGATTTGCTCTATGGCATGCCGAATCTGCAGGTGGATTTGCACACACCGAAAATTGGAGTCCCCGTGCAGTGGTGGCGGTCGGTGGGCCACTCGCATACGGGATTTTCCGTCGAGGCATTCTTCGATGAAGTGGCGCATGCCGGGGGAAAAGATCCGTATGAGCTGAGGCGCAAGCTGCTGGCCAACCAGCCGCGCATGAAGGCGGTACTCGAACTCGCCGCGCAGAAAGCGAATTGGGGCTCGAAATTGCCGCCGGGTGTCGGGCGCGGCATCGCCACGCATTTTTCATTCGATAGCTATGTCGCACAGGTGGTGGAGGCGTCAGTGGAAAAAGGCGAGGTGAAGGTGCATCGCGTCGTCTGCGCCGTGGATTGCGGACTGGTGATTAATCCGGACACCGTAAGAGCACAGATGGAAGGCGGGATTATTTTTGGTTTGACAGCGGCGCTGAAAACAGAGATCACGCTGAAAGATGGCCGCGTGGAGCAGAGTAATTTTCACGATTACCAGATGCTGCGCATCTTTGAATCGCCAGAAATTGAAGTGCATATCGTTCCGAGCGGAGAAAACCCGACGGGCGTCGGCGAGCCTGGTGTTCCGCCGGTTGCGCCGGCATTGGCAAACGCGATTTTTGCGGCCACGGGCAAGCGCATTCGGCGGCTGCCGATTCGCGCCAGCGATCTGGCGTAGAGAAAAAGGAGCGAATTCATGAACAGATTCGCGCCAATTGAGAAAGAAAATTCCTGGCGCCTCAATCCGGCGCTGCGGCGTGCGTTTGCAGTCCTTGGTTTGGCTTCGGCGACGGTTTTGATTGCCGTTGCCTTGCCCACTCGAGCGGCCAAGCCGGATGCGGATGCTTCGCGCGCCGCGTTCCTTCAGGTTTACCGCGTACTGACTTCGCCACGCTGCCAGAATTGCCATCCCGCGGGCGATGCGCCTCTGCAGGGAGATGACAGCCACGTGCATCTACAAAATGTGAAGCGCGGCGCGGACGGGCACGGCGTCTACGGAATGCGCTGCGACACCTGCCATCAGACAAAGAATCTTTCCGGCGAGCACATGCCTCCCGGCAGTCCCAAGTGGTCGCTGCCTTCGCCGGAGCAAAAGATGGTGTTTGTTGGACGATCGCCTGGCGAACTTTGCAGACAGCTCCAAGACCCCAAACAGAACGGCGGGCGAACCCTCGCCGCGCTTCTCGACCATGTGACAAACGACGATCTTGTCGGATGGGCCTGGAATCCGGGAGACGGCCGCACCTTGCCGCCGCTTTCCCGTGTGGAAACGGCTGCGCAGGTCAAGGTTTGGGTCGAAGGCGGCGCAGCCTGTCCGGAGTGAGTACTCGCCGCGCTAACTCGTTACAAACTTCATTGAGCTGTTCGAAATCAGTGGCAGGTGCCGCTGCCAGAGTCGGTGAAGCTCTTCCCGGCTTCAGGAATGAACTGCCACGCATACCCGTCGGGCTTGAGAGTTAATTTTAGAACGCCGAAAGCCGTGGCATCCCGCAATTCGCTGTTGGGCTTAGGTGGGCCGAACGGGCGGTGATTCTTGCCGCCGGTGCCGACCACAAATTCGCGAATGCCGCGCGCAGCGTCTGCCGCACCGTCCGGTGCTTGAGGCGCGAATCGTTCGTAGTCGTGGTCGTGACCGTTGACGACGACATCCGCGTTGGCGTCATAGAGGGCCTGCCATAAGGGCCTGATCTCGGGATCATTGCCGTGAGCGCCGCCCGAACTGAACAGCGGTTTGTGCCAATAGGCGAGGGTGCAGGCAGCGGGATGCGCGGCTAGGTCCACGCGAAGCCACTTTTCCTGGCGAGAGCCTGCATCGCAGCCCCCAACATCCTTACATTCGCTATTCAAGACGACGATATGCCAGGTTCCGAGCTCGTAGCTGTAGTAGCCATTCTTGGGGTCGCCTGCGGCGGAGCCGAAATAGTCGAAATAGGGAGTCGCGCCCTCGGCGTGAAATTCGTGATTGCCGGGGGAGGGGCGAGTGCGGGACTTGACGCGCCCCCAAGTCTTATCGTAGCACTCGAAATTTTCCTTTGAGCCATCCGGATAGGCGAGATCGCCGGGAACCATTACCGTGCCGGGAATTTGTTCGAGTAGCTTTGCGGTAGCTTCCGCACCCGAGAGATCCCGGCAATCCGCGACGTCCCCCGCACCAACCAGGACGGCCATCTGGCCTTTGGCCCCCGTCGAGGCCGTAGACTGAGACCGCTCATTGTGGGAACCCGTGAGAATGGCTATTGCAAACAAAAGACTTATGCCTGCGAAAGGCCGAATCATGGTCCTCACCCTGTCTTTCGAGGTTAAATACGAACCGCTTTGACGAAACCTGCTTCAGATCGCTGTTCAGAAGGCGTGGCGCTCCTAATCTGCTCAAAACAAAGGGCCGATGATCGAGGGCACTCAGCCTCGAACACAGGCCCTGGTTGGGGTGTTAAAACTTGAAGCGCAACATGAATTGAAGCTGTCTGGGCAAACCCGTTCCTGTATTCGGCGAAGCGACGTTGTCATTATTACTGTTGAAATTCACGGTCGAAGTGATGACGCCGAAATTGGGCCTGGGGGTTAGCAGGCCAGTTCCTGAATCATAGTCGAGTGTCAACTGGTTTGGATCGCCAAGCTGGGTATGATTGAAGATGTTGAAGGCCTGTACGCCAAACTGCATGGAAACGCGCTCGGTAAGCTTCGTGTCCTTCATAAGGGCTAAGTCCATTTGCCAAGTCGGAAGCGCACGGATAATGCCGTTTCCCTCGTTCCCGAACCGAGTGAAGAAGCCCGCGGCGTCGGTCGGCGGCGCCTTAAAGGCGGCCGGATTGATCAGGGGCACTCCGTTGTGACCGCCGCCAGGAAGTGTCAAAGGCACTCCGGGAACAATGTCCGGCCGCTGCGTGGTCTGGTCGTTGCCATCGGGGAGAAGAAAGGTGTCGGCAAACGGACCGTTAGGCAGATTAAAGAAAGGGTTGGCAGGATTATTGACGGGTCCGCCAAGATCCATCACCACCGTGAGCGGATGGCCGGTATGCCAAATGCCCACGCTACTCAGGCTCCAGCCGCCGACGATTTTGCCGACCGCTCCGCTAGTGTTGTTGAAGTAAGTCTTGCCTGGCCCGAAGGGGAGCTCGTACACCGCATTCGCTGTGAAATTGTGGCGAATGTCGAAGATGCTTGGACCTTTGTCGCACCGGAGGCAGTTAACGTTTTCGGGTCCATTGGATTCGCCGCCGCCCACTGAACCATTATTGATCGAATGCGCAAAGGTGTACCGAGACTGAAAAAAGAAGCCGTTGTCAAAGCGCCGCTCGAGCGAGACTTCAAGAGCGTGGTAAGAACTGGATCCGATGTCTCTCTTGATGTCCACCGAGCCGTAGGGATCCGCAGTGATCGAAGCGCCCGGGAAGAACGGATCTAGCGGCCGGACACAATCAGTGACTTGATTTGGATCTGTGCTATTGGGTATGACCGGCGAGTTGCAGAGGTTGACGCCGCCACGCGAAAAGAGGCGAACGCCATGGCTGCCCAGATACGCGGTGGAAAGCAGAAAACGCGCTGGCAATTCATGTTCGATCGTTAATCCCCATTCCTCGACATACAAGTCGCGCCGGCCTTGACGCTGGAGGGCGCGAGGGTGGTTAGCCTGTTTCTGAGTGCCTAGGCCCGAAAGATCGGGGATTTGCTGTTCGAGGGCCGGGCTGATGGTGGGTCCTTGGACCGTGGCGCGAAAGGTGTCGCTTTCCAGTCCGGCGTTCAGGTCGTCGTTCTGCGCCGCACCGTGGTAAATGCCAAAGCCGGCGCGAACAACAGTTTTTCCGTGAAGGGCTGAGGGAGCCCAGGCGAGGCTGATGCGCGGATCGAAATTTAAGTAGTCCGGATTGTACAAAACCGGATTTGCCGGACACGGTGCAGTATTTATCGGCACGGGAAATGGCGTGTTGAAGGAACCCGAGCCGAGGCAAGCACCATGAAACTGATTGAGGTCGAACACCGTAGTGCGGTTCGTCGCTTCGTTGGCCACGCCGTAGTATTCCCAACGAAGTCCCGCCGTCACTGTGAACGTAGGCGAGACCTTCCATTCGTCCTGAAAGTAAGGCATGTAGAAAGTGCGGCGGAGACGGTGGCAGCACCAAGGCGCGATGAAGTTGATATTTGAAAGGGTGCCGGAGATCAAACTCAGATCATCCGCAAAGTTTAGTGTGCTGTTGGCTGTTTGACCCTGATTGAGACGGACACGCCGAATCTCCATGCCCATTTTGAAAGCGTGGCGATTGTGAGTCCAAGTCATGCTGTCGACGACACCATAAGTGGTGCCGATTTCGATGTCGGCGGATTCGTTGGGAATGCCGGTGAGATTATTGGAGTTCACGGCATAGGTGAGCGTGCTGGCCTCGGGATTGTGAAAGGGGGAACGGTTGATATAAACCTTGGCCTCGTTGAAAACATTCGGGCTAAAGATATGTTGGAGAGCCAGGAGATAGTTGGCGGGGTGATTGATCGTCTGAGCCTTATCGAGACCGACGGTGACTCCAATCTGCGCGTTGACAAGACTGATATCGCGCTGGGCGCGTCCATAAAGAGTGGTCTTGTCCGTGAACTTGTGATCAATTCGTACCAACCACGTATCTTCGTGCACGGTGGTTTGTATGGGGTGCGTGAAGGACTCTATGTCGGTAGGTAAATCGTTCGGGTCCAGGTTTTCGTTCGCTAGCTCCACGGGCGTCAAAGCACTGAAATCGCTATCGGGAAAAACAATTTTCGGAGCGCACCCAGCTATTGTCCCCGTCGAGGCACGCCATGGAAAACCCTGGAGAATCGCACACATGTCGGGCGTAGGGCCCACATGCACCGCGGGAGTTTGCGTGGCATCATTTCTGCCGTTAACGAGAATATCTTCCACAAAGCTCTTGCTTGGCACAAAAATAGTTCCCAGTGACGTGGACTCCTGCAATTGGCGAAGTCCCTCGTAGCTCAGGAAGAAGAAGGTTTTGTCTTTTTTGATCGGGCCGCCGACGGTCATGCCGTACTGGCCCATGCGGAAGGGAAGGATGGCGGGTACGGTCAGATTACCGGCGGGGTCTGGCGCGAAATCGTCAAAGTTGCGCGCATCGAATACGGAATTTCTCAGATAGCCAAAGGCTGTTCCGTGGAAATCGTTCGAGCCGGACTTGGTGACAACGTTGATCTGCCCGCCTGCCTGCGTCCCATATTCCACGTCATACAGCGCGCTGTTGACGCGATATTCTTCCACTGCGTCTTCGGAGATCTGCAAGCGCGTCTGTGATTTCTGCGCCTGCTCCTGAATGCCACCGGCGTCTACTCCGTCGAAGTTGAAGTTGTTGTCATCTCGTGCGCGGCCCGCGAAGCGGATCGTACGCTGGTCTCCGCCGCCGTCATCCTGCGCGAAGGGCGCCAGGAGCGTTAGACCCGACCAATCGCGGCCGTTTACCGGTAGATTCGCGATCTGCTCCGTACTAATTACGGTCGCGGCCGCGGCAGAAGTCCGCTCGACGAGCCCTACCTCCGCCTTAATCTCGACTTTCTCGGAAACTTCACCCACAACAAGAGAAACATCGAGCGTATGAGTCTCGCCCACTTGCAGCGTCACTTGTTCGATCACTTTGGTTTTGAAGCTGGGGTTCGACACTGTGACGGTGAACTGGCCGACAGGGAGGCCCGGGAAGCGGTAATAGCCATTGGAGTTTGTTTTGCGCTCCTGTGTAATGCCGGTATCAACAGCTGTTACCGTGACGTTCGCTCCGCTAATGGTCCCGCCACTCGGATCCGTCACCGTGCCTTCGAGTGTGGCGCGGTCGGTCTGAGCAAAAGAAGGCGCCCCACTGGCCAAAAACGCGAGGGCGGCAAGAAATGCAAAGATTGTGAAGTGTCGGCAATGCTTGAAGCTCATTTGATCAACCCCTTTGTTTTCTGATTGCTGGGCTACAACTCGACCCCGTCGGTCTGTCTTGCCGGTCAACAACTCCTGAACTCAATCTTTTGCGTCCATCTAGCAACGAGCGCCAAGAACGACCGATGAATGAAAATCAAGGAATTGTTAAAGAGACGCTGAATTTTTTTCAGGAACCCACCTTGGGATCCGTATCTTATTGAAATTCAACAGGTTCAGGATTTTGCCTGAACCGGAATTTGCACGTGGAAAGCAGAACCGGAGCCGACTGTGCTTTCTGCGGCAATGGTTCCGCCGTGCATCTCGGCAATCCATCGGGCGATCGCGAGCCCCAGACCCGCTCCACCGGTGTTCCTGGACCGAGCGCGATCGACGCGGTAAAACCTGTCAAAGATGTTTTTCAGTTCCGTTTGCGGGATACCCGCGCCCGAATCGCGAACAGTAATCTGGGCATGAATTTCCGATTGCGACAGAGCGATTTCGCAGCGGCCTCCGGTAGGGCTGTACTTCACGGCGTTATCCAAAAGGATGAGGAGCAATCGGTCTACGGCGATGGCGTCAGCCTTGACCCAAACAGGCTCGGGCGGAGTCGTGGCAGTGACATCAAGCGCTTTCTCAATCCCAAGCAAGGCCGCGCGCTCCCGTGCTTTTTGCACGTGAGCTGACAGATCCAGCAGGCGCATCTCCATGCCGGCTGCGCCTGCATCGGCGCGCGCGAGCGTGAGCAGGTTTTCCAGCAGTTCAGACGTGTCGACAGAGGTCTCGAGAATGGTGGATAAAGCCCGGCGATACTCCTCTTGGGTCCGCGGCTTCCGCAGAGTAATTTCGGCGGTGGCGCGAATCACAGACACAGGCGTCCGCAAATCGTGCGATGCGTCGGCGGTGAACTGCGCTATCCGTTTGAAGGAAGCTTCGATGCGCGCAAGCATGGCATTGAGCGTTTCAGTCAGGCGTCTGAGTTCGTCGCGGGCCTTCGGAACTTCCAGCCGGCTGGACAAGTTTTGCGCGCTGATCAATCCAGCGGTCTCAATGATCCGGTTGACGGGTGCAAGAGCCCTTCCGCTCAGCCAGTAACCCAAGAGCGAAGCCAGCAAGACGAGTAGAGGCAGAATCTCTTTTTCGATGAGCCGGAAATGATCGAGGGCCTGGTCAAACGGTTCTGTGGGAACCGCTGCGTGTATTTCATAAACGTCTCCGCCTACGGCGACACGCTGAAGCGCAATACGGTACTGCGAAGAGTCGAGATTGACCGTGACAAACGACGCGCCTGCATCCTGGATCTCCGGCAGAGGAGGATCAATGCGCAGGAATTGCCGCGACCGAAAGATCCAATTGCCATTCGAGTCGGCCACTTCGAAGAGCGCCCCATTCGCCCAAAGCTCCGCTAGTCCGCGCAACTCCTCGCGGAGCTTGCTTTGCTCGTGTAAGGAAGCGTTGGCCAGGACAACGCGGCGCACAGTCTCAAGGTTGGTGCGTGAAGCATTGTCGACCGTGGCCTCAATGCTGCGGCGGAAGCCGAGATCGCTCACCCAGAAGAACGCAACGAACGAAAGGGCCAGAACTACAAAGTAGAGGGCGGTGAGGCGCGTGCGAATCGGCAAATTCATGATGCAGTCTGGCTTCCCACCGAGTACCCGAAGCCGCGGTGCGTGTGAATCAATTTCTTGGCGGCGCCGTCCTCGATTTTCTTCCTGAGGAGCCGCACAAAGGCCTCGACAGTATTTTCCCCAACGTCGCGACGATTGCTCCATAACGCGTCCAAGATGGCCCCTCGAGATAAAACGCGGCCTGGATTTCTCACCAGTAGTTCGAGCAGCCGGAATTCGGTGAGGGACAGATAAATCTCCTGGCCGCCGCGGAAGGCGCGAAACGAATTTATGTCAAGAACAAGATCTTCGAATTCCACGACGTTCTTTGGTCTTGCGGCCGTGCGCCGCTGCAAAGCTCGGATGCGCGCGAGCAATTCCTTGAACGAAAACGGCTTTGTAAGATAGTCGTCGGCCCCCGCATCGAGCCCCGTGACTATATCGGACAGCGCGTCGCGCGCCGTGAGCATGAGCACGGGAACCGAGTTGCCGCGAAGCCGCAACTGCTTTGCGACCTCCAGGCCGCTTATGCCGGGAAGCATTACATCCAGAAGAATCAGGTCGAAGGCGGTGTCACCAGTGAGCCTCAGAGCCACACGACCGTCGCCGGCCAGATCGACTTTGTGCGATTCCTCGCGTAGCCCATGCACCAGTACATCCGCCAAGAGCACATCATCTTCGACGACTAAAATGTTCATGGGGAAATACCGAGAGAATTCTAGGCCGAATTCTATGAATGTCCGGTGAATCTCCCGTTACAACTGCGTTGCAGAGGCGCCCCAGGATCCGTAGATGCGGATGGTGAGGGCCGCCCACATGATTTACGCGCCGGAGAGATTTATCACGCTGCGCGAGGCTATCTCTGAAGAGAAAGGATCAATGAGGCACCCAGATGGGACTATGGGTGAAGAGCCCGTTGACGAAGCCCATTTGATAGACAATGAAAAGGCCGAAGGCCAGACTTATCAGCCCAGAGACTAGTGCCAATCCGCGATTCAGACGAGCGAAACGGCGCTCGGAAAACGTGAAGGGCACGGCGATGGCTGCGGTGATCAGCATCATGCCGGCGACGGTGCCAAGCCCGAAGACCAAAAGATACAGAATTGCCCAGGATGGCACACGGATGGTGGTGAGCACCAATAAGGCAACGGCGGCTGATCCCGCGAGACCGTGAACGATGCCCACGGCCAATGGGCGGACGACTTGATAAAGACCCAGGCGGCCAAAAATGCGATCCATCCAACCAACGGGTGTGGCGTCCTCGGCATGACCGTGCTTATCAGGACTGTGGCCGTGCGGATGGCTGTGAACGTAATCTCCGTGGCCGTGGGGGTGCGAATGATGTCCTTGCTGCAAAGGAGTGAACGTTTCCGCAATCCAGCGCATGATCCCAGAAAGATTTAGAACCCCCAGAAGAATCAACATGAGGCCAACAGACAACTCCATAGTGAGACCGAGTCTTGGCGGAATCACGATACCGAACAGGATAATTGCCGAACCAACAGCGAGAATCGTGATCGTGTGGCCCAGACCCCAGAGAGCCCCAATCAAAGCCGCGTGGCGGATACTTCGCTGGCGGCTCACAATCGTGGTTACCGCGATGACGTGGTCGGGATCGGTGGCGTGGCGCATGCCGAGAAAGAAGCCGAGAACAATAATGGAAAGCAGAGTGATCATTTATTTTGAAACAGCAACACCAGCGCGAGAGTTTCCGCCATGCAGTTCGAGTCGCCAGTGTAGCAAACTGGCCGCTTACTCGCAGAATACGTTAGAATTAAAAACGGAGGAGTGGGTGAGCGGTTGAAACCGGCGGTCTTGAAAAATTAAATCGCCGATTCGCTATCTGGTAGAAAATTCAACTAAATCCCTTTGCCAGCTGCAAGATAGCGACAGTTTCTGTTTTCTGGATTTGCTCTGTTTTCGTTCGTTTTGCGTCAGTTTTAGTGACAATTTGGTGACAATCGAGAGTTTCAACCTCTCACGCACATGAGTGTCACACACTCATATTACTCACGGGGCTGGTCTCGCCGAGACGGACACCCACCGGCTGGATTGGATAGAACGGTACACCATTGTGAAGGCGCTGAGAGAAACCAAGGGAGACAAGATCTCTGCTGCCCATATATTGGGGATTGGCAAGACGACGATCTACGGCAAGCTTAAACAGTACAGTCAGAACCCCATTTAGGCACTGCAATTCGGGCGGTGCCGGAGGAGCCATCCAGACCGGCAAGGCCTCCACAGCTTGAGCCATTTCCGGCCATGGGGTCCTATCTTTTGACCTCACCTCACCTGAGGCCACCCTCTGAACTAAATCCGACACGATAGAGGCTGCCATGCGCCTTTCCGGACGAGAACGTCTAGGCTTTTATCCTCTTCCCCTCCGAGAAGCGGAGCGGATCCGCCGGTTTTTGGTATTCCCAGACAAACAATGCTGTGCGCTCGATCCTTGCGTCGGGGATGGTGCTGCGTTCGCTGAAATTACCTCCGGCAAGAGCGTCTTGGGGTACGGCGTTGAACTGGACGCTGGCCGGGTCGAACAGGCGGGTACTAAAGAAATCCAGTTGATCCACGGGAACTGCTTTGACGTGCGGTGCCCCGTGGAATCCTTCTCGATAGTCTATTTGAACCCGCCGTATGACTTCGAGATCAGCGAAGGGAAATCGCAGCGCATGGAGAAGCTCTTCTTGGAGCATGTATACAGATGGCTCAAGTTGGGTGGCATCCTTGTGCTTGTCGTGCCCGCGAAGCGAATAGCCGATTGCGCAGTCCTACTTTCGATTCATTTCCGCCACATGCGTGCCTACCGGCTCACGGAACCCGAAAGTGTCCGCTACGGTCAAGTTGTGCTGTTCGGAGTACGCCGCACTAGACAGGAAAGAGACCGCTTACGAGATGCGGAAATAATTCAGGCGCAACTCTGGTTAGGATCGATTGAGAGAGAAGTCCGAAAACTTTCGCCGCTACCGTTGGAACCTGACCATCTGTACGCTGCGCCGCCGAGCGGCCCCGTGCGTTTGGTTCACCTCGGGCTCCCCTTAGACCAAATTGAAGAACTGTTGCCGAAATCAACGGCCTATCGTCAAACCTCAGCCGTTCTTTTCGCACAGCAGGCAGACGTGACGGGCCGCCCACTAACACCGCTGCATGGAGGGCACGTTGGGTTGCTCTGCACGGCCGGAATGCTCAACGGGATCTTCGGGCATGGTGAAGCAAGACACATCGCGCACTGGCAATCGGTCAAACTGGTAGACAAATCGGAAGAGGAAGAAGACGGAAAGACAATCATTCGGGAGAAGGAACGTTTCTCGAACGAGTTAACTCTGGTCTTCTCAACCGGAGAGATTGCCATCCTGAGGTAAGACGGAAAGGGCATTCGGGGCCTTCTGACTTGTCGGCTTTATGACGTGTGTGATGGACTCGTCGGTGTGGAACCGATAGCCGATAGCGTATCCGGAAAAATCTCCAAAGGCACTGACGAATAGGTCCCAACAGAAAACTGGCCCTTGGAAGCTGTCACAATCAGTCGTCAAGGCAGAGAAACCGTGAAAGCTATCTTTGAGAATATCAATCAGATGCAAACTACTGGCATAATCGGGAAGTACGCCATCGGAAGGGCCGTCGGCGCGACGTTTTATCTCGAGCCCTCGGGCGACACTCGACGTGGATATCTTCGTAACTCTTCCAACAAAGCCCGGTCAAGTGCTCGTCAGCCTGACCCCTATATACGACTACCTGCTAGCTCGCGGCGGCACACTTGAAGGCGAATACATCGTCCTTGACGGCTGGCCAGTGCAATTTCTCCCTCCTGCTGACTCACTCGACCTAGAGGAGGTGAGAGAGGCCATCGAGGCGGACGTTGAGGCGGTCAGAACATCGGTCATGTCGGCGGAGCATCTGGTTGCCATCGCGCTACGAACCGGTCGTCCGAAAGATCACACCCGGATTCTACAGTTTATCGAGCAGAACGCAGTGGACGACGACAAACTACATAGCGTACTCCAACGGCACAACCTCATTTCAAAGTGGGAGCAGTTTGAGCGCAGATATCTTGGAGGCGCTCATGAGTAAAAATGAAACGCGCAGGAAACTCGCTTCGCTCAGCTTTTCCGAGAAGATCAAAATATTAGAAAAGCTCCGTGACCGTAGCTTAGCGATCGCAGCCAGCGGACTTAGACGGAAAACAGCGAACAATGCTCGCAAACAAAAAATTAAGGGATAGAGAGACCCCACCTCCAGGATATTGATGTACCTCGGACGCCGTCGAGGCTCGCCAGCCGATTTGATGCTCTGAAACCGAAGCTCGTGTACATGCGCTAATGCTTCCTTCCAAAGGCTAAACAATCCCAATGCAGGCTGTCATCACGCGGGCTAGACACAGTCTTCGTCGACCGTGAAGATGAAGCGGCAACGTTCGAGGAAATAGATATGAAGAATGCACATGAGCGCTTTGGGGCGTTGGAATTTGTCGAGCGCACAAAGGATACGACCACTCGTGTTCGGATTCACACTGACCTAGCCGTACTAGAAACTCCAAAAGATGAACGAGGCCAAGCTACCGTCCACTTGGTGTCTATGATCGGTGGGGATGCCGAAATCGGTGCTCTCTGGGAATTCTGGTCGACACGTTATATCGAAGACGTTTTAGGATTCGCGATTTGATCACTGAGTTTCGCAAGTCAAAGGGCAATCCCTTTCCGAACTGGGCAGAAAGGTAGGAGGACCCATGGAAGACCATTTAACGTTCGAAGAACAGCTAAAACAACACCAAGCCGCAGCCAAAACCGCGATCCTCGCGCAAAGTGGTCGTCTGGCCACTGCAGGTATTACGTTCGTCGCAGTGCACTTCGATGGATCGGGCGATGACGGAGTAACCGAAGAGGTTAAGTGCTACAACTCCGATGTCTACGCTTACGAGGAATACGAGCATGTCGCTCATGACGCCTCTGAGCTCCAGGAGCACTTCGAGGCGCTGGTGCCGTACGGTTACGAGAACGATGCCGGTGGGTTCGGAGATGTGGTCTTGGACGTGCGTAGACGCAAAATCACCGTCGAGCGCAATGATCGCTTCGAGGACTACTCAACGACGACCTACGAGGTCTAACTATGGCGCATCCACTCAAGCACGCGCAGAGCAGCGCCAAGAAGTTTGGAGGCCACGCCGAGGACTATCTCGCCGTTCACAAGTGGTTTGATGAGTCGAAAGCATTCTTCGCCGACTTCCGCCACCGCGCCCTCCGCCACCACGCCGAGGGGATTTTCCTGAGTGAGAGGATTTTTGGTGTGACGATCACAAACAGCGAGGGAAACCAGGTTCCGGTCCGGTATATCGGAGAACAACACGTCAAGGAAGACTTGGGTCGAATTCCGACGGCTCAGGATTGGCTGTCACAGATCAAGCCGCAACGCTGGATGTATGGCCAGCGTCTAGCTATCGAAGGAAGCCGCTTGCCAAGCGATGTAAGGGACAGTCAGAATGTAAGGAGTTCCCAGAGTGTAAGGGACGATGCGATGCAGCATTCCACAGTAACGACCGTACCAGGAAAGATTCGCAAGGCGTTGCGAATCAAGCCGGGCGACAAGCTTGAGTACCTGATTGAAGGGGACCCTGCCACCATTCGTGTGCACCCGAGTACGCGGTCGCTGAAGGGTACGCTCGCCAGCAAGAAGGGCAAGGGGATGTCCTTCGCACAAATCCGCGACGCTGCGGTGGAAGCTGCCCATGGGCGGGACGACCTCCGGTGAGCAAGCGAAGGCTTGTCGACACCAATCTGATTGCCCGCTATCTCGTACAGGATCACGCAAGGCATTCCAAGGCCGCCGGAAAACTGTTCGATGCCTGTGACCGCGGCGATGTCGTGATAGTCGTGTTGCCAGCTGTTTTGGCCGAGTGCGTGTTCGTGCTGGAGTCTTTCTATGAGCATCCACGTGGAGATATCTCCTCGGCGCTCGGCAGGCTCATTTCCAGTCCTGGTGTTGAGAATCGGCGAGGCGACGATTCACCTCCACGCTCTGGAAGCTATCGAAAAACAAAAGTCCATTTCGTGGACTGCTTGCTCGCCACGACCGAAGACACACCGGTGGCCATCTTCGATCAGGACTTTCGAAAGTTCGCCGACGTGCGGGTAGAAACCCAGTAATTTTCCTTCGGGCGACTGGCCCTCAATCCATGGAGCTTCCGTAGCAAGACAATCCGTCTGCAATTGCAGTCCCAAATCGAGACACATAGTTTGAAACTATTTGTGCGTGCTCCTGCCGCGGGATATCCACACTGCCAGACCTGAATATCAAGCAACGAGTCCCTGGAGGGAGACGCATATGCAGAATGCACATGAGCGCTTTGCATCGTTGGAGTTCGTCAAGCGCACGAAGGATACGACCACCCGGGTGCGGGTTCACATTGATCGAGCCGTTGTAGAAACTCCGAAAGACGAGCGAGGCCGAGCCAGCGCCCACCTGATCTCGATGATTGGTGGAGACTCAGAGATCGGCGCGTTGTGGGCAGCAATAATCGAGGGAGCTGTGTTTGAGATTCAACTTCCTAGCCGCGCAGCCATTGTTACTTCCCTTGGGCCTGAAGCTCAATGCTTTCGCGGCAGTGTGATGGTTCCAGGTAGAAAACATCCAGCGAGGCACTTGGTTGCTGTGTCTGCGGAATTGGCCAAGACGAAACCTGGTGCCGACCGTGAAGGCGCGCGGACCATTCTGTGCGATGACGATCCTGCCTTTGTGCTTTATCGCGTTGCGTATCGATATGGTGTGCCGGTGGTGCCGGAGTGGGCCACGTGGTTTATGCGCGAACTCAATCAACGAAAAGCGATCCGGCCTTTACTAGGGCTTGGATGCTCACCTGTGCTGGTAAAGGGAAACAAGGAAACGTTTCTCGCTTGGATTGGCAGGGCGTTGAAGCAGCGGTCGATCGTCATGCCGAAAGAAAACGGGCCAGTCCACTGGAACTTCCCGAAGAATTTCCTTGAGCGGCAGACTCTCGCTTTTGCGGAGAGACCACAGGGCGGGTCGTCAGCCTCGTAGGCCGCTTAGCTACCCGGGCTATCAGCCGCGGTTCGTCCGGCTTTGGCATCGAGAGCGAACAAAATCGAATTCATACCCATGATCGTATCCTGCCGCTCGACGCGAAATCTCAGCTTCGCCACCACTCGAATCGAAGCAGCATTTTCAGGATGAACGAGTGCGGTCAGGCGGTCGAGACTAAGCTCATCGAAGGCGGCACGCACCCAGGCTTTTGCCGCCTCGGTTGCAAGACCCTTTCCCCAGTACGGCTGCGCCAAGCGGAACCCAAGGTTAACCCATCCGTATTTCTGCAACTCGATTAACCCCGAATCCCCGATCGGACGTCCCGTACTGCGATCCACGATGACCCACTTGCTGAAGCCATGCGCGATCTGGTGTTCCTGATACTTGGCCAGCCGCGTCTTCGTCTGACCAATGGACGTGTCGGGACCGGTCGGCGTGAATCGCATAACGACTGGATCACCGAACCATGCGAAGGCTTCCTCTGCCTCTGTTTTCGAATGGACGCAAAATGAGCCGGCTCGTTTCAATCTTGAGGCGCATAGACAGTCCGTCTCTTCCGCTACTTCTTCAGTGCGATTAGACCTTCCCCAAACCTCCGAGTCAAGAAATCCGCCAATGAGAGGTCTTTCAGAATCATGGATAACATACCTGACATCGCCGCATATTTGCGTGCGTGGGCCCCCGAGCTTGGTGAGCGGATTGTTCAGACCTATCCGCCGCTGCACGGCTTCGATGATGTAGCGTCACTGCTCACAGGGCAACTCCTCCGTAAGCCGTTTCCTGCACAAACGCTCGCCATGATGGGTGTGGTAAAGCGTTGGAATGAGGCACGGGGCGCGGCGGTCATCGCGGAGTGTGGCACTGGCAAGACACTGATCTCGCTTGGTGCCGTCCATGTGCACAGTGACCGCAAGCCGTTCACCGCTTTGACGATGGTCCCTCCACAGTTAGTGGAGAAGTGGGCGCGAGAGGCATTTCTAACTCTTCCTCGCGTGCGCGTTTTCTTCATCGATGGCCTCCGAACGCCCACGAGTTCCGTTGGTCACGTAGGGATAAGCGAAGTCAGGTTGCGCAATGGCCGCATCATCCGGGAAGGGCTACGCACGACGCTCACGGAGTTGCGACAACGGAAGACGGCTCGCACTGCTCGTCAGCGCTGGGATTCCATCTGCGGGTTTCCGGCTCTGTTCATCGTCGGTCGCGACCGCGGGAAGCTCAGTTACTTCTGGCGACATGCGTATGGGCTCGCGCACTGCGGTCGGTATCAAGGGTCTGTCGTGAACCCCGACACGGGCTGCCCGGTCTACATTGGAGAGGATGGGCAGCGACTTCTCTCCGTGGATTTCAAGAAGGCAAAGTTGAGCGAAATTCTAGGCCGACAGAATGGTTACGAGGCCGCCAAATCTCGGCGCGAGTTGTACAGCGCGTTGTGGCAGGCGGACGGGAAGAAAATCCGACGTTTCGCTCCAGTGGATTTCATCGGCCGATACATTCCGGATTTCTTCGACTACGCCATTGCGGATGAGGTGCATGAGTTGAAAGGAGATACTGCCCAGGGAAATGCGCTCGGCACTCTGGCTGGTTGTGCCCAACGAACAGTAGTCCTTACTGGGACGCTCCTGGGAGGCTACGCCGATGAGGTCTTCAACATTCTCTTCCGCATGCATCCGTCGAGGATGATCCAGGAAGGGTTTGAATACGGGGAAGCCGGTGTGCGAGCGTTCACCGAAACCTACGGCCTGCTTGAAAAGATTACTGTAATTGAGCCGGAGGACAACTCTTGCTCAGAAGCGCGTGTCACGAAACGTGTTCGCCGGCGCCCGGGGGCATCGCCCTTGCTCTTTGGCCGCTTCCTAATGAGCCTGGGGGCGTTCATTTCGCTCGAAGACATTTCCGAGGCGCTGCCTCCCTACCGGGAGGAGGTCGTTAGCGTCGAGATGGACCCTCCCTTGAAGGAAGCCTACAAGCAACTTGAAGAGGACGTGAAAAAGGCGTTGAAGGAGCATCGCGGGAATCAGTCGGTGATGAGTGTAGCCCTGAACGCCTTGCTGCTCTATCCTGACCGGCCGTTTCAGCTCGGTAACCTATATGGGCGGGAATTTGACCCTGAAACCCAACGGCGGGAAAAGTTTCTCATATCGGCAACGCCAGATTTGAACGAGGACCAAGTCTATGCGAAAGAGCGCCGCTTGGTGGAAGAGGTGAAAGCAGAGTTAGCGCGTGGTCGTCGTTGCCAGATCTATGCAGTGTATACACAAAAGCGAGACGTGACTCGAAGACTGGACCAGATCCTTTTGAACGAGGGAATCCGAGTCGCCGTGCTGACCACGGATGTGCCTCCTGAGTCACGAGAGAGCTGGTATGAGCGGCAGCTTCGGAGTGGGGTACAGGCTGTCATCTGCCACCCGAAACTTGTCCAAACGGGGCTCGACCTGATCGACTTTCCAACCATCCTGTTTTACGAGACGGGATACTCCATCTACGTTCTTCGCCAAGCTAGCCGAAGGAGCTGGAGGATCGGGCAGCGTCTCCCGGTGAAGGTGAAATTTCTGCACTATGCCGAAACAATGCAGGAGAGCTGCCTGCGTCTTATGGGGAAGAAGTTACTGGTCTCACTGGCCATGGAGGGCAAGTTCTCTTCGGAAGGGTTACAAGCGATCAACGACGAAGATGACATCTTGATGGCCATGGCTCGGGAACTCGTAACGGAGAAAGGAATCGGAGAAAGAGCCGATGCCGTGTGGGCCACGCTTCAGAAACAGCAGGAAGACATACTTGGCACACGGGCGAAGGAAGATTCAGAAGCTGTGGCCGAGATCAAGCCGGGTTCGACTCAAGTCGACCAGTGGTCTGCACTGAAGTCGCCGCTGGAATCACCTAGCAGGAGAGATTCCCCACCATCGACCTCGGTGATGCCAGGCGAACAACTGACGTTGTTCTGAGTGACCTGCAAAAGCCGTGACTCATACGGACCCAAAGACAATTCAACCAGACAAGAAAAAGGAGGGCACCATGGGTATCCTCGGGCTAACACACGACGAGAACGGCACGGCCCTCGAGAAACTCCCGGTCGCGATCAAAGTCGCCATCGGGGAAGGGCCGGCGCCCCATGATGAAAATGGCAGCCCACGGGCGCTATTTCATTTCGTTTTCAAGCGCAGAACTATGCGCGGGCAAACGGTGTGTTGGGAACCTGCGCCGGATATCGCCGAAGTCTTCGGAGACAAACCAACGGAATTGGCAGTGATCTTCCTTCATGATGACCCGCGAGAGGTATGCCCGTCGGAATACGCCCTGTGGACGAGGAAAGGCCGACTCTGCCACGGAGAGCTTGTGCAGATCTCCAACGGCAATGCGCCGCATTACGAAATGCAGGCAATCCGAAGGACTACAGAGCACCCGGAGGGAGAGCCCTGGCCGGGTGATCACAGGTATGTGGATGGACCGATGGAAGGGCAGCCAATCGAAGGTTGTGGAGAAGGCTGCCCCGAATTGGAGAGCGGCAAGTGCGGACCCTCTGCCGATCTGTACTTCATCTTGGAGAAATTCCCAAGCCTGGGTGCCATTTGCCGATTGCATACTGGGAGCAAGACCTCGGTCCCCAACCTGTCGAACGCGGTGGCTCAGCTGCACAGTTGGAATGGGGGTCGATTGAAGTGGGTCAAAGCCATTCTGAAGGTCAGGCCGGAGCTTCGCTGGCATCCCGGGCAATTCGGAGAGTGGGAAAGTTCGGTTGTCCCTATCTTGAGACTTGAGATTGGAGGGACAAATCTGAAAGACCTTGGCACTGACAGGGCCGAGCCCGCGCGACTCACTCTCGAAGGGCAGTCTGCTCGTGCTGGTGCACATCGAGGGCCCTTTGTTGTGCGGGAAAGCGAACTGGAACGCGCCCAAGAGATCGCGGATGAGTTCTATCCGCAGAACAGGAAGCTGCTGGAGGAGCAGGCCGGCGCGAGCATTCAATCCCCAGGGAATGCAGAATTGTGCGCAACGATTTGCGAACTGGCACGGATGCTGGGTTATCACCCTGTCCAGACAAGGATACTGGTAGGGCAGTGGCGCCAAGACCTTGTGGGACTCGAGAGGAAACTGCAACACGAACTCGATGAAGGACCGCAGACTCCCCCTACCGGGAATCGTAGGGGAAAGCTACACCGCGCCACAAAGGCACCAACGAACCACCTCTTAACAGAGATATAGGCGCGAGAACCGCTTCCGCATTTTTGCGCGAGGGGGTGAACAGCGGGGCATGGGTCATGGCTGTGAACAGCACATCGGACCGAGGAGGAGTGCAACCCTTCAGTTAACAGCCGAGAACTTGCCGGAGTTGGCACTAATCGAAGGAATTCAGCAAGTTGCGATGAAACGGGAGGAATCACGTTCTCCTTCTTTATTCACCTTTCGTTCGCGTTTAACCGTCGTTCACCACCATTAGTATTACGTTTTTATGACAGCGCGTACCGTTACCGACTCGGATCGATTCTCTACGACTGCAGCGCTCGAACACTGATCTGCGCCTGATGGGGTCGAGGGATGACACCGTACCCCGAGGTTACACAGGACAGTGCGTCGGCGCTCTCAGCTCGAGGTCGCGCCGAGTACTGAAAAAAATCATCGTCTACCACCCCCGTCAAGCTCACAGAGCTGACCCACTACGCGAATCCCGCGAATCCTGGCACGCTTGCTAATGCGTACACATGAGTGTACACTCAGAGTGAGGAGCATCGCTATGACCACGATCAAAGTCGGCGTACGCGAGTTTCGCGAACGAATCGCCAGTTTCCTGGAATCGGACACTCCAGTTGCTGTCACTCGGCGGGGCGAGACTCTCGGTGTCTACGTTCCCACGCGTCGAAAGCGTCCTAAGACAGCCCATATGTCAGAACTGAAGGAAGCAGCGGACCGTCTTGCCAGTGCACTCGCGGATGTTGACGAGGAGGAACTAGTGGCCGATTTCAAGGAGCTGCGTCGCCGCGGGAAGGGCGCATCCCGCTGAGATGATCGTTCTCGATGCGAACATCCTTATTCGCGCCGTCCTGGGGCGACGAGTTCGGCAGCTCATCGACACCTACGCGGGTCAAGGTGTCCGCTTCTTCGCACCTGACGTCGCTTTCGATGACGCCGAGAAATACTTACCTCCCCTCTTGAAAAAGCGGGGGAAGCCCGACGCCGACCTTTCGGCATCGCTCGAATACTTGCGAAACATCATCGAGGTGGTTACTCCAGAACTTTATGCCGTCTTTGAAAGCGAAGCCCGGCAGCGGTTGCGCGGTCGAGACGAAAGTGATTGGCCAATACTCGCCACGGCACTCGGACTGGCATGCGCAGTGTGGACCGAAGATGCGGATTTTTTCGGTACTGGCGTCGCGGTGTGGACTACAAATCGAATCGAGATTTTTCTCAAGGGACAAGCACAGTCGCTTGAATCTCAGGATGAATGACGTCGTAGGTTAGAACAAGCTGACCATCCTCTCTCACGGGAATATCAGGAATCGCGACTACTCAGGAGTTGGCCGGGTGCTCAGAAAATCCGCGAAACTTTCTGCAACTCGGATGATTTCGTCGCCTCCGGTGATTCTCGAGAAATGTCCTGCGTAATCGGGAGGAACACCAGCGGCTGTCCCTGCAATCTGCCCCGTGATTGAAGCAATGGTATCTGTATCGCCGCCTACCTCAATCGTCTGAGCTAAGACCGCCGACAAAGGCTTCTCCGCAATAAACTGGGCACAGTACAAAGCTAAAGGCACGGAGTCCACCACCCATCCACTAGCACCGAATTGAGACGCAACCTCTGACGGAGGAAGCGTCAGAGCAAGAAACTGGTTGATCCGGTCGCGTACCGCTGAATCTGGAACGGAGTCCGCAACTGCAACCAAAAGACTGTTCTCGTGCGACCAAACGCCTGAGAGAATGAACCGAATTGCTATTACAACGGCGAGTGCGCCGACATAAGCCTCGCCATTGTGATGGGTGATTCGACAAACATCCCGAATCACTGTCCGGTCGGCAGGCTTTGTGGGGTCCAATAGGAAGGCGAGCGGCGCTATCCGCATCGCTGCACCGTTTCCCGCAGAATACTCTCCTCGACTTCCTGCCAGTGCCCAGTGCACTCCGGCAACCAAGTCTCGCATCGCCTTCAAAGTGCTTCCACCAATTCCACTAACACGTCCTGTTGCGAACCATGTTGCGAGGTGGGATGCGAGGCGTTCGGCGTGAACGCCGCCGTTCTCAATGATCGATTCGCATGTGGCCAAGGTAAGTTGAAGATGACCTCCTAAATAGCCGAGGCGCATCTTTTTCGGCTTGAAAGGAATTGTCATGGCTTGGGTCACAGAGTTGCCGCGAATCTCCCATTCGGAGCAAATGACGGGTTAACCGGAAGTTATTCCGGTCCAGAAGTCCGGTTCGAGGCCATGAACACTCCGTCAGACATCTTCCAGTCCCAAGTTGTCATTCACCGCGTGTCGCAGTTTCTGTTTGCATCCCAGGTAATGCTCGGTCGTCTGAACCGATGCATGGACAAGCAAGAACTGAATCTGTTCAAGCTCTCCCCCAACCAAGTGGCAGAGTCGTGCGCAGGTGCGGCGTAGATCATGCGGAGCGAGATTCTTGATGTCGGCACGTTTCGCAGCCGCTTTGACGATGTGCCAGATGGCTTTCGGTGTGAGGCGCGCGCCCCATATCTTTCCTAGTCTGCCTACTCGCCGGAAGAGTGCACCTGTACTGATACTAGCTGCATCGGCCCACTCATCAACAACGCGCTTTGCCCAGGCCGGAACTGGCACTGTGCGAATGTGCTTTCCTTTGCCGATCAGGTCGGCAATCACCCAGTGCTCTTCGCGGACCTGAAAATCTTCCAGTCCGGGGGTTCAGGGAATTCCTGAGATCGACGGCCCTGTAACCAAATTCAGATCTCGGCCATCAAAAATATGCGTAGCACGGAAGCAAAAATCTGATTTGTGACGTCTATAGATATCGGGTACGATTCTTCTTGTGAAGGTTTCTATTCCAATGACCGCTGCCTGTTGTCGTCCGCAAATGACGGCGAGGGCCGCTGTGTCTTGTACGGGTGAAAATCCAGCTTCGTAAAAGCCTTTAATACAAGATTGTAGCCAACCCACCGCCGGAAATCCTGGCAGGTGGGTTTTTTGTTTTTACACGGAGTTCTATGACGCAGATATCAGGAGTCGAATCATCGGAACTGGTGCGTGCTTCCGCCAACGGAGATGGAATCGGCGCGCGGGCCCCGCGGCGGTTGAATCACCTGAGGACGCTCGAGTCGGAGAGCATCCATATCCTGCGCGAAGCAGCAGCTGAATTTGCGCACCCGGTGATGCTGTACTCGATTGGCAAAGACTCATCCGTGATGCTGCGCCTGGCGCAGAAAGCGTTTTCCCCAGGGAAGATTCCGTTCCCCCTTTTGCATATCGACACCAGCTACAAGTTTCCGGAAATGATCGAGTTTCGCGACGCTTACGCGCGGGAGATTGGCGCTCAGCTCATCGTGCACAAGAATCAAGAGGCTCTGGATGCGGGTGCGAATCCCTTCTCCCTGGGAACACAAAAATGTTGCGGTCTGCTGAAGACCAAATCGCTGCTTGATGCTCTTTCTGAAGGAGGCTTTGACGCTGCGTTCGGCGGTGCCCGGCGGGACGAAGAAAAATCACGGGCCAAGGAAAGGATTTATTCCTTCCGCGATCCCCTGGGGCAATGGGACCCCAAAAACCAGCGGCCGGAGTTGTGGAACATTTTCAATTGCCGCATCAACAAAGGCGAAAGCATTCGCGTTTTTCCGCTTTCGAATTGGACGGAGCTCGACATCTGGCTTTATATCCAGGCGGAAAATATCCCCATTGTCCCGCTCTATTTCGCGAAAGAACGCGAAGTGATGTTGCGCAACGGCTCGATTGTCCTGGTCCATAACGCACAGCAACTCTTGCCCGGCGAAAAAACACAAATCCTCAAGTGCAGGATGCGCTCGCTTGGCTGTGTGCCCTGCACCGGGGCCATCCGTTCGGAAGCGGATTCCATCACGAAAATTATTGAGGAAATGGTTTCGTTCCGGCGTTCCGAGCGCGAGAACCGCGCGATCGACCACGATGAAGAAGGTTCAATGGAGCTCAAGAAACGGGAGGGCTACTTCTAGTGATCGCCACGGCACACGAAAAATCACACCGAAGATCCGGGGAACCTCTCGAACAGTACCTGCAGACTGAGCTTCTGCGGTTTACCACCGCGGGAAGCGTCGACGACGGGAAATCGACATTAATTGGTCGATTGCTTCATGACTCGAAAGCAGTCTACGAAGACCAGTTAGCCTCTCTGAAAAAGAGCCGCGTCAATCGTTCTAGTGGACCCATCGACTTCTCGCTGCTCACCGACGGTCTTCGCGCGGAGAGGGAGCAAGGCATCACCATTGATGTGGCCTACCGCTATTTCGCCACATCGCGCCGGAAATTCATCATCGCGGATACCCCCGGCCACGAACAGTACACGCGCAACATGACCACGGGCGCGTCCACCGCGGACCTTGCCGTGATTCTTGTGGATGCCACGAAGGGCATCCTTCCCCAGACGCGGCGCCACGCTTTTATTGCTTCACTGCTCGGCATTCGCAATGTTCTGGCTGCGGTGAACAAGATGGATCTTGTCGATTTCAGCGAAGACGTTTTCTTGCAGCTTGAGCAAGATATCCTCCAATTAACGTCTCAACTCGGTATGGCCCATACGCAGTGCATACCCATCAGCGCTCTCGCGGGAGATAACGTCGTCGACCGCAGCTCACGGACGGATTGGTATCAAGGGCCAACGCTGCTCGAACACCTGGAGACCGTTCCTGTCACTGCGGGCGATGCCCTTGAAAGTTTGCGGTTCCCAGTCCAGATGGTCATTCGCCCCGATGCCAATTTCCGCGGATTTGCTGGCCGTGTGGCAAGCGGAGTGATTCGCCCCGGCGATAAAGTCCTCGCGCTGCCCTCCGGCAGAAAAACGCGCGTGCGTTCGATCGTCAGCTACGACGGTGACCTTCCTGAGGCGTTCGCGCCTATGTCGGTAACCCTGCAGCTCGAAGATGAAATCGATCTCAGCCGCGGGGACATGTTGGTTTCTCCGGACCACGGCCCGCGGGTCTCGCGGAGATTCCACGCCAGGGTGGTCTGGCTGCACGGAGCTCCGATGGAAGTCGGACGGGCGTATCTCGTAAAGCATACCGCCAAGCAAACCAAGATTCGCGCGCTGCGGATTGGCCATCGCGTGAATATCCACACGCTCGAACCCGAAGACGCAACTCAGCTCAATATGAACGATATTGCCTCCGTTGAATTTGAGGCTCACACCCCTCTCTTCTTTGATCCATATGCACGCAGTCGTGTAACGGGCAGTTTCATCCTGATCGATGTCGTCTCCAACGCCACCGTAGGCGCTGGCATGATTCAGGAATTTCCCGGTGACCGGCAAAACCAACAGGAACTGGAAATCGCTTACCCGGAAAGTGCCAACAACAGCGTCAGTGCCGAAGAGAGGTATCAACGCCATGCGCACCGTCCGGCTATCTTTTTGCTTCCGAATCAGCCGGGTCTTGCCACGCGACTGGAGCGCGCCCTCTTTAACCAAGGCTTTGAAGTATTGCATCTGGACGCTGCCGACGCGTCGCCCGAAACGCTAGTTGAAATGATTCGTGCAACACACGCGCTCGGCGCCATTTCCATTTACCCCGGAGATGCTCTCGATCCCAGTGTGATGGAACGACTGTTCATTGAAGCAACTGCGGCGCTGTTCGATCTCTCTGCGGAAACCGAAAGTGCCAGCGAAGAAGAAATCCTCCGGCGCGCCTTGGCGCTCGCGGATTCTCTGCGAATTGCAAACTCGCGGAATCATCAGGAAGAGGTCAATTAAATGGACGTCGATAAACTCGCTCTGGAATTGGAAACTCTCGCGCCCGAACAAGCGCTCGAAGCCGTGCTGGCCGCGAACACGAGCACGCGCGTGTGCATTACCAGCAGCTTTCAAGCCGAAGACATGATCGTGACACAGCTCCTAAAGAACCGTATGCCGGATGTCCCGGTGCTCTTCCTCGATACTGGCTATCACTTTCCGCAGACCTACGAATACCGTGATCGGATGACCCGGCAGTGGTCGCTTAATCTCGTCAACGTTCTTCCCGCCCAAACGGTCTCCGAGCAGGAATCCGCCTTTGGCATTTTGTATCGCAGCGAGCCCACCCGCTGCTGCCAATTGCGCAAGGTTGAACCGCTCATGCGCGCGCTCGAACCGTTTGACGTTTGGTTCACCGGGCTGCGCCGCGAACAATCCCCGACACGACAAAATTTGAAGAAAGTCGAGCTGCACCGTCTGCCGACCAGGAAGACCTTGTGGAAGGTAAGCCTGCTCGCCGACTGGAACTGGGAGCAGGTTTGGCAGTATGCCACTGCCAACGCCATCCCGCACCTGCCGCAGTACGACGAAGGTTATCTGAGCATCGGATGCCAGCCATGCACGGCTCTCCCTCTCGATCCAAGCAATCCAAGGTCCGGCCGCTGGAGCGGAACGAAGCTTGAGTGCGGAATTCACACCTTCTCCACGCAGGTGCAAAAATGAACTTCCTCATTGGATTCCTTATTGCTGCGGCGGTCGGGTTGACCGGAATTGGTGGTGGCAGCTTCACCGTTCCTGCCCTAGTGCTCCTCGCGGGACTAACAGCGGGGGAAGCGGTTGGAACGGCTTTCTTATTTGCCGGCGTGCTGCGTTTGATCGCTGCTCCGTTCTATCTGCTCGGGAAGCAAATTCATTCGAGGTACCTTTGGCTTCTGCTCCTGGGAGCAGTTCCGGGTCTTTTAGTGGGCACTTGGGCGCTTCGCTTATTGAGTCGAGACGCGGGGAGTCCGTACGTAATTGTGATACTAGGCATTCTCCTAGCGACATCATCCAGCGTGACCTTTATCAGGCGAATACAAAATCCGGCGTTTGCCGCGAAAAACCACCGCTGGCTTCCCTGGCTCGCCTTGCCGATTGGAGTTGAGTCTGGATTTTCGTCCGCAGGCGCTGGAGCGCTGGGAACAGTTCTTCTTCTAAATTATTCGGAAATGACACCCGCGCAAGTTGTGGGAACGGACTTGCTTTTTGGGTTGGTGTTGGCAGTCATAGGCAGCGCCTTTCACTACCGTTTTGGCTCGATCAGCATGCCGATACTCTTTCAGCTTCTACTAGGCGGAGTTCCCGGAGTGGTGTTCGGGTGCTTGCTGGCACGGAAGGTTCCCGCGAACAAGCTGAAGACAGCTGTAGCCATGGTCGCCATCTTTGCAGGGTTGCAGCTGGTGTGGACCGGAACGCGCACACTTGCGGCACGACACGCGACCAACACCGCGAAAATCACAAGATCGGCAGGTATCGGTCGCACGCGTTAGCCATCGGTTTTTGCGAAGGCATGTCTTGCTACCGGCAGAGTTGATCTGGCAGCGGCCGTCCTTATTTTTTGGAGGCGTAATGCACTGGAGAATTACTAGAGGCGTGGTCGTGGCCTTTGCCGTGATAGCGGTGCTTGTCCCAAGCGCAAGACCGGAGGACGGTCCGAAGAAAGATGAATCCACCTGCGTAGATCGCGGGAAAAGCGGAACGGATGAGAGTCTCGTTGCATGCCAGGACGGCCAGAACAATGGACCAGCCCAGGCGTCAATTGAGAAAGAGAAAAAACGGAATTTGTTTCGCGCGTGGCTCGACCTGGGTGAGAAAGTGCAAGCTACGCAACCTGACTGGCTCTCTCCTCTTGCAACCACATCAGGACGCCTGAAACAGGAGTTCCGCTACGATATCTGGGATCAGCCTGCCGGCGGTGGGAACAGGAGTTACCAATTCGGCGGGAACAAGGGCCTGGAGTTTATCACCAGTTCGCGCACGCAGATCCTGATCGGTGTGCCGACGTATCTGCTGGTATCTCCGAATGGTCCGCCTGCAGGATTCGGTGACCTGCCCCTGATGTTGAAATTCCGCATTTCTTCGGCGGAGCGCACAGAAGGCAATTATTTGGTGGCCTTCTTATTGGCGGCGACCGCGCCGACGGGTTCGCATCGCTACGGAGCAGGCGATGCGGTGATCACGCCGACAATGGCGTTCGGCAAAGGGTGGGGGCGATTTGACGTGCAGTCGACCGTGGGCGTCAATCTGCCTGCAGGAGACACGGCCAAGTTGGGAAGACAAGTGTTGTGGAACACGGCGTTCCAGTATCGAGCGGCATGGAAACTCTGGCCCGAACTGGAAGCGAACTCCACGTTCTACACAACGGGAAAATATGCGGGCGAGACGCAAAGGTTCCTGACCCCCGGACTTGGATTTGGGCGCGCGCACTTGGCGGGCCGATTTCGGTGGTCTTCCGCGGTGGGTATGCAAATTGCGGCGACCCAGTTTCATACCTACAATCATCGCTGGATGTTTTCAACGCGCGTCTCGTTCTGAGCGCAACTCTGGAAGACCGCTGATTGTGTTCTCTCAAGTCCTGACAAAACGGGCTAACCGGAAGCTATTCCGGGCCACAAGTCCGGTTCGCGGACATCAACGCTGACGTGCGCGAACCTCGTTTCGGGTTACTTCTGTGTAGCCGACCAACTGGACGGGATCGCCTGTTTTGGCTGTCGGCGTTCCCCAGTGCAAGTCAGTTTCGGCAATCGCCGTTCATCTGCCACAGTCCATTTGCAAGGAAATGGCGACTCCCACGCGGTTAGGCTCGTAACTCAGCGTGGCATCGGGAATGTCTGCTACCATCCCCGACAGTACCCGGTAGGGAACGGCATGCCGGGAACGAACTCTGCGTTACAGCCGTCGAATCCTGCTAAGGAGGCTGGATTATGTCCGTGTTCTGCCAAGCGGTCGTATACTTGCTCGTGGCTTTGCCTGCCGTCGCTCAGTCGCAAGCATTTGCAACGATCACCATAAAGCCTGCTCGCTCAGACGACCCGCGCAACGCGCGCGTGCAAGTGCTGCCTAACGGTGACTTGATTGCGAGTGCGGTCCCTGTCATTACGCTCTTGAGTTACGCTTACGACGTGCCGGTCAACCCTTCGCCGCGTCTTTCCCCTCTTTCCGACTGGACTGTTCGTGAGAGGTACGATATCGAAGCGAAAGCGCCCGCCAACGCCATCACACCCAGTCTTCAGGACAGCGAAGCACGAAGCCGAATTCAGCAAATGATCCGCGGATTGCTCGCCGATCGTTTCAGACTCGTGATGCGGGTCGAGAATAAAACGATGTCAGTTTATGCTCTCACCGTAGCCAGCGGTGGTTCGAAGCTCCAGAAGTCAGCGATCACCAAGAAAGACTGCACCTTCGATACCGACCCGCAAGGTTGCCATAACTTTGTTACCGGCTTGGGCCATCCCCTGAATGCAAAAGCCATAGATATGGACGACCTTGCCCATTACATTGGGAACTGGACGGATTTGCCAGTCGTGAACCGCACGGCGCTCAGCGGGCTGTTCACCGTAAACACGGAAGGCTGGGCCCCCATGCGGCTGCCCCCTCCGCCACCGAACGCCACCCCGGCCGCGAACCCCTTCGCCGGCCTCCCCACAATCTTCACGGTCCTGGGCAAACTCGGTCTCGAACTGAAGCGGCAAGAGGACATCTTGCCGGTATACACCGTGGAGCGCTTCGAGCGTCCGGCCGCCAACTGACGATCGCGCGCTACTACGCGCGGCTCAAGCAACCCCGCTCATTTTCCGCAACGTTTCCGAGTGGGGGCGTGCTGATGCAATAACTGACCGAAACGTCGCAGTACCGCAGAAGTTGCCGCGTCCGAATTGCTCCTGGATCATGGGCAATCCGGAAGCAATCTCCCACCCTTTGGTACAACGGTTTCAAACACCGTTGCGATGTAGTCACAGTTTCGTAATGGAAAGAGAGAACGGTTTACAAGACCGTTGGACCCGCGAAGCTGTATCCGAAAGAGCCCCAACTCCGGACGTCCACCTAATTAAGGTAGCGCTGAGGATCAAGGTAGCCAACAGGCGTTGCCAACGGTCCGCCCGTTAGTGGCCACTAGCGCGTTCAGCGGTACCGCTCCGGTGAAACGGTGAACTTCCCACAACCGGACATCTGGCCCGAATAGCTTCAGCGTCCGCCGTTATCCGCCCGCGATTCGTGCCATTGAAGTTCACATGAAACGACGAGTGAGTCAGTAGCTGAAGAATCGTTCAGTTCGCCGATTCTCCCGCACTGACCGGCGCGATATCAGACTTCATCCCGAGCGCGCTTAAATGTCCCTCATTCACGCGGCACTTTTGCGCGCGGACGCTATCCAGCAACTCGGCGAAAGCACGGGTGATCGTCTCCTGTTCAGGCCGGGCCTTCAGCCGTTCTTCCGCGTGAGCGGTGTCGCGCGGCAGCTTTGCGAACTCCACGATCTTTCCCCAATCGGCCGGTGGGATAATGCTGACGACTGCCGACGGCTTTTCCATCTTCTTATACGGCCAGAAAGCCCATCCGATGTTGTTTTTCTCAAGCGCTTTCACGAATTGCGCGATCCACTCATCGGTATTCTCCCCGGACTCGCCCATCCAGATCGGCACATCATAACGTTCGCGAAAATCAATGTACTGCCGGAGCACGCTTTCATCCGGCGCCGTCCAATATTTGTGGAACGTGTATGCGACGTTCGCATCGAAAGGCTTGCCGAAGACCGAAAAGTTCCCGTCCCACTGCGCGCCACCGATAAAGAGAATATGGTGCGCATCAATCGTTCGTATCTCGCCCGATAACTTCTTGTAGAGCGGTTCAAGCGAAGAGTTCAAAGGTGCTAGCCTGGGAAAATGAGGGATCGGCTCATTCAGCAGGTCATAACCGAGCACGGCCGGCTGATCGCGATAGTGCGTCGCCAGCCGCCGCCAGACGGCCATCAAGTGCTCTTGCTCCTGCGCGCTCTGATAGAGCCACGGGTATCCCGCGCTGTCGTCAATGTTCGTGCCCGTCTGTCCGCCCGGCGCGGCATGCAGATCAAGGATCACGTACAGATCTTCGGCGCGGCTCCAGGCGATCAATCGGTCCAGCAACCGAAAACCTTCCGCGTCATCGCTCTCAAACAAGCTGTAATGCAGAGGAACCCGAATGGCGTTGAACCCTGCTCGGTGTAGCAGCGCGATGTCCTCTCGCGTGACGTAGTTCTCGCGGTACTTCTGCCAGAATGCCGCCGACCCTTCCGGTCCGAGCAGCTCCAGCACCAGCGCGCGAATCTCCCCGGGAGATTGCGGTCCGCCCTGGAACAGCCACATGTAGCCTTCCGGCACCAGCCAATTGCCCAGATTTGTTGCCCGAAGAAGGAGCGGTTTACCAGTGGCATCGACGACCTGTTTGTGGTCGGTATGTGCGAACTGCGCGCTCGCTTGAGAAGTCAACGCCAGAAGAACAAGCGGCAACTGCAGAAGTCGGAACTTGAACATAATTCTCTCCCCCCGGAAAGCCTATACCAAACTCGCTGCCGCTAGCAGCCAAAGTGTCAATCTCGACCCTCGCCACAAAAAAACTTGACAGACTATCCGTTATTGATATATCAGTGGATGACATAGCCATGCCTACTGCGGCCAATTGCGTTCCGGATGATCTGCAACACTTGCTCCCGCTCACTCCTGCGGTCTTTTTTATCCTTTTCGCGCTGGCCGAGGGGGAGAAGCACGGCTACGCAATTATGCAGACTGTGTCCCGAGTGTCTGATAACCAATTCCGTATGGGCCCTGGCACGCTCTACACGACAATCCAGAGGCTATTGGATTTGGACTTGATTGAGGAAACGGAGAACTCCGGCGGTCAATCCGACCACGAAAAGCGGAGGAGGTATTACAAGCTGACCCGCACGGGAAAGGTACTCCTCACCGCCGACATCAGCCGGATGGAATCTGTAGTGCGCTTGGCACGCGATAAGAGACTAGTGCCGAAAACATCGGGGTGATGTTATGACCAGCGCTGTTCAACTGAGCTGTGGCCTCTACAAAATGCTGTTGTTCGCGTATCCGAGCGATTTTCGCCCTGCGCTTCGGGAGCGAGATGGTAACCACGTTTTCTGATCTGGTCTGCGGCGAGTCGGAACAGAACGGTCTGCCAGGAGTAGTGCGAGTGTGGCGGTGCGCACACTCCCAGACCCAAACGATTGAGCAGTTTGTCTTTGCTTTGCGATAAGTCTTCAATCGTGGACGAAACAAATTGAATGAGTCGATGATGACGCGCTACCAGCCTGTTCGTTTCCCGGACTAGCCCCGGGCTAAAGCCAACGAGGCCACAGATTCCTTGACACCTGACAATCAGTCTAAGTACCATCCCCGCGTTCGAATGAGCGACCCTCAGGCGAGCGCCGAACGACCGCCCCTCGATCAAACCGGAATCTGCTGGAGAGCCCCCATGAAATTCCGATTCATCACGCCGCGCCTCCTGTGCAGGATTGGGACCTGCGCACTCTTGCTTCTGCTTTGCGGTTTTGCAGCAGCCGCGACTCTCGCGGTGTCCGATCCGCCCATTCCGTCGGGAAGCATACGCATCCATTACCATCGGCCGGACGGCAACTACAGCGGCTGGACGGTCTATGCCTTTGATAACACCACGGAAAATACAGGCAACTATGGCGGCGGCCCCGTTCAAGTAACGGGCACCGACAGCTTTGGCGCGTATTTTGACGCCGGAGTGACCACGGGCGCACAAGAAGTTGGCATCATTATTCACAATCCCACGGCGCCGGGCGGAGACCAGAAGGACACTCCCAACAATTTATTTGTCGATCCCGCGACGCAGGGCATCGAGTACTGGGCGTACTCCGGGATAGCCAAGCTGTATACAAACGCGCCCAACTTAACCAATCCTACTGCGCTGCTGCCGGGATACGTCCGTGTTCACTACCACCGGGTGGATGGCAATTATGCAGGCTGGACGATCTACGCCTTCTTCGACACAACGGAGTTCGCCGGCGATTACAACAGCGGACTCGTGCCTCCAACGAATTCGGACGCGTTTGGCGTGTATTTTGACGTGGCCGTTACAGCGAATTCGCAGAATCTTGGGCTGATCATTCACAACCCCTCAGCGCCCGGCGGGGACCAGAAGGACCCGGGACCGAACGAGTTTGTCGATCCGTCCACGGAAGGCTTTGAGTATTGGGGCTACACGGGGATTGGCAAGCTGTACAAAAGTCAGCCCAGTCTGACTAATCCCACCGCGCTGTTGCCCGGTTACGCTCGCATTCACTACTTCCGGCCAGATGGAAACTATGCGAACTGGACCGTCTACGCCTTCGATGACACCGCGGAATATACCGGCGACTTCAACGACGGACTGGCCGGAGTGACCAGCACTGACTCCTACGGGGTCTACTTCGATATCAGCCTGATTCCCAATGCGAAGAACCTCGGATTCATCATCCACAACATCTCCACCGGGGTTAAAGATCCTGGGCCTGACATGCATCTGAATGTCGCGACATACACCCAGGCATGGGCGATTTCCGGGAACGCCACGGTCTTCACCTCAACGCCGACTCCGGCGCAGATATTGGCTAGCCTGCTGAATGTGGAGCAAGCTTATTGGCTCGATCGCCAGCGAGTGGCCATCCAGCCGCAGTTCGTGCAGAGCGGCGATACCTATGCGATCAGCTCTAGCCTGACCGGCGGCCTTTCTGTGACCACCACTGGCATTACGGGAGGAACCAATATTCCGCTCACAGTTGGCGGAAGCCTGACCGCGGATGAGTTGCTCCGCTACCCGCAATTAAAGGGTTACACTGTCCTCCAGCTGCCACCAGATGCACAGGTTTCGACCTTGCAGACGGCTCTTGAGGGACAACTCGCCTTTTCAGCGATTGATTCGACCGGAACGTTAAAGTACGCCACAGGCATTCAGTTCGCGGGCGTTTTGGATGATCTCTTCTACTACCCAGGTAAGCTCGGGGTCGTCTTTCACCATGACGAGAGCGATTGGCACGACTGGGCTGATGACGAAAACTGCGCTGTGAAACTGAAGCTATGGGCACCCACGGCCCAGCATGTCTCTGTACAAATCTTCGACCACGAATTCGATACGACGCCTTCCGCCGTTCTACCGATGCACGAACACAATGGCGTGTGGGTGGCGGATGGGGACGCCAGTTGGAAAAGCAAATACTACCTTTATAGCGTGCAGGTCTGGGTGCCCTCCGACTCCGCCGTGGATACGAATGTAACCAGCGACCCTTATTCCATCGACATTGCCTTGAACGGAACCAAGAGCAGGATCACGGACCTCGAGTCCGATGAAACGAAGCCCGCAGGATGGGACGAGCATACTTCACCTCCGCTGATGAGCCTCGCCGACATGAGCATTTACGAGCTGCATATTCGCGACTTCAGCGTGAATGACCTGACCGTCCCATCGGCTCATCGCGGCCTGTACGAGGCTTTTGACGACCAGAACTCGGATGGCATGAAGCATCTTCACTCCCTGGCCAAAAGCGGTCTCAAGGCGGTGCATATCCTGCCCTCCTTCCATTTCGCGAGTGTGAATGAAGACAAATCCAAATGGATCATTCCCACTGGTCTGGCGCAATATCCGCCAGATGGCCAGCAGCAACAGGCAGCAGTCACCGCCAGCCAAACCAATCCTGCGTATAACTGGGGTTACGATCCGGTGCACTACATGACGCCGCAGGGCAGCTACGCGATCAGTCCCGATGACCGCGTCCGCGAATACCGGGTAATGGTGGATGGCCTGCACAAGGCGGGGTTGCGCGTGGTGCAGGATGTGGTCTTCAACCACACCAATGCCAGCGGCGAAGGGCCCAACTCCAATCTCGACGAGGTGGTGCCGAATTACTATCACCGCCTCGATGCGAATGGCAGCCTCGAGACCGCCTCGTGCTGCCCTGACACGGCAAGTGAACACAAGATGATGGAAAAACTAATCATCGACACCCTCTTGCTCAACGCGCGCGACTACAAGATCGATGGCTTCCGCTTCGACATTTTGAGCTTCATGTTCACTTACAACGTGCAACATATTCAGCAGGCCCTGCAGGCGCTTACTATCGAGAAAGACGGCGTGGACGGGTCGAAGATCTATCTCTACGGAGAAGGCTTCAACTTCGGAGACACAGCCAACAATCAAATAGGGCCCAACGCCTCGCAGATCAATCTTTATGGCTTTGGTGTTGGCACTTTCAACGATCGCATCCGCGACGGCATTCACGGCGGCAGCCCGTTTACCGATGAGCGCGTGCAGGGCTTTGCCACTGGGCTCTTCACGGACTCAAGCGACTTCACTACTGGCAGCCTTTCTTCGAGCCAGCAGAAAGCCCAATTATTCCAGTACTCGGACTGGATCGATGTAGGACTCGCGGGAAACCTGCGCGACTACACTTTCACGGATAGCGCCGGGACGACTGTTACTGGAGCGCAGGTGAATTACAACGGGCAGCCGACCGGATATACAAAGAGTCCGATCGAAGCGGTAAACTATGCCTCCGTTCATGATAACCAGGATCTCTTCGACCAGGTGCAGCTGAAGTCCAGCTTTAGCGACAGCATTGCCACTCGTGCCAGGAGGCAAGTGATGGGCATGAGTCTGGTGACCCTGGGCCAAGGCATTCCGTTCTACCAGGGCGGCGATGATCTGTTGCGTTCCAAGGACATGGACCAGAACAGCTATAACTCCGGCGACTGGTTCAACAAGATCGACTGGACCGGCCAAACGGCAAACTGGGGCATCGGCCTGCCCATCGCCAGCCAAAACGAAGGCCAGTGGCCAATCATGACGCCGTTGCTAAGCAACCCGGCCTACACGCCGCTTCCAGCAAACATCGCTTACAGCAAAGCGGCATTTCGCGAACTGTTGAAAATCCGCTACAGTTCCGGTCTGCTCCGCATGGCAACATTCGAGGAAATACAACAGAACCTTACGTTTCTGAACACCGGGCAAAACCAGACGCCAGGCCTGATTGTGATGAAGCTCGATTCAAATGGCGGGGACTACGGAGCCTACAAACACATCGTAGTGGTCTTCAACGCAACCAATGCGCCGGTGACGTTCACCGACAGCCGGCTACAGGGTCTGCAGCTGCATCTGCACCCCGTGCAGAAAAGTTCAAGCGATCCCGTAACGAGACAATCGACGTTTGTTTCGACAGCGGGAACAGTTACCGTCCCCGCGTTGACCACTGCGGTCTTTGTGGCCGAAACCGAGTAGGCAATTAGCTACCCAAAAGAAACCAGTCTGAACTGGTTTGAAAATTGAATCGTTCAGGCGGGTTCCTTTTCACACGCTGCCCCCATAACTTGCAGGAATCCAGCCGCCTCGAATATCTGCAATGGCAGTTTCTAAAATGGGAGAACGAAACCCAGATGAAGGCTCCAGCCATTAACCTCAGCGAGTTTGCAAATCCACTGCTCCGTCCAGCTCCCCCCTAAGGTGTTGGACGAGCGGGCATATCTGGCTAAACGCCGAGTGGGCGTCATCGACGAACAAGCATCCATCACTCCCAGCAGAAAACAAAACCCACACACACTGACACTGGCTTTTGGGGCGGGGCCGGACCAGGAATTTAGTAGATCAGAGTTGGATAAAATCGCGGCACTTACCTCCGTATTACAGGACCCAAGTAGGACCGATGCGGAAAAACAGATCGCTGCTCGTGCGCTGCGATCCGTGAACGAAGAATTCGTAGCGCCCACGCCCCAGGTGACGGATGCCACATGCGCAATGTTGGCGACGCTGAAGGTACGGAGTGTCGCGGACTTGAACGAGGACATCTACGAGCGCCATATTACTGCTCACTCCCTCAACGCATCGGACCCAATCGTTAGGGAGTTTCGCCGCTGGGTTCCACCGTCAGGGGCGTTCCTGGCAAGCATTGGAATGACACTGCCGGATTGGTGGAACGCTTAAGGGAAATGCAGGAGCCAAGAAGCCCATCCACAACGCCTTAATCAAGTCTCTTTCAGTACGTCGTTGCGGGCTTTGCGATTGCCAATGAAGGCGGAATGACGGAGGAACCGTGATACGATTTTCAACATGGGCGAGTTCAGGGACCTTCAGTCCTATTTCCGGGCGACGCAAAAGCGCTTTGAGCAGGCCAACACTCAGGAAGAAAGACGTGCATGCCTGGCGATTTCCAGGGAGATTATCAGACAAGCCAAAGACCAAATAACTGAGCTTAGAGCGCAAGTTTCTAGGGCTCGCCAGTCGCTTGAAACGCATATTAAATAGCAACCTACCATTGCTAGTACAAGAATGCGGGGGCAGGAGACACTGCCGATCTATGGTGTCTTTTGGTCGGTGGTATTTGTGACTTTTACACAGACGTGGGCAGCAAACGCTTTGCCACGCCGGGCTTTGTAATTCTGCTTCATTTCATCAAGCGACTCACCCTTGGGCGCGCCAGAAGGACTAAACTTCCAGTCACACTCAGAGCAACCAAAGCCGAGAAAATTCTGGCTCTCAATCCATTCGAGCCTGCGTGGCATAGAAACAGCGCCTTTTCGCGGTTAGCGCAGTTGGAGGATTCGGGTGCTCTTTACCACGGGTGATTTCCTCTGGCGATCCGAGAAGTTCCTCGCCTTTTCGTGATCGACGTACACTCTTGCGAAGTACTCTCCGTCAAAATAAAATACCTTCACGAGCCAGTGATGGTGCCTGCGCCGTTTGTCGTGTTTCCAACCGAGAGTCTTATCTGTTGGCATGAAGCATCTCCTCTGAATGATTTGCCTGAAGCAGCGAAGCGGACTTGCTCGACTAAGGTCACATTACACATATAATAATACGAAGACTGGTTGTCAAGTGCTTTAATCGGTTTTGCGAGGTCGTGCTGGATGAGCGCTTTGACGGAGATGCGGCTAGACATGGAACAGCAGGAAAAAGAACGATTCCACAATCATCCACATCGCCCCGGCGTCAGTGCGAGCCGGGGGTTTTGTTATTTCTGGAGAATATTGAATATCTACTTCGTATATCCTTGTCTTGACAACATTGTCTAACTGACGTATAAAATACCCTCGTGAGTAGACCATAGTGCGTTACTCACCGCCTAGCTAATATACAGACCGGACGAAGAGGCTGCTTTTCCAGCAAGAACAATCCAAACGGAGTTCCCCCGTGCCAAGATTTGTCTGTCAATCTGCCGCCTGTCGCCGTGAGGTCACACTCCAGCCCGTCAACGGGACCGGGTGCATCACAAATCCACGATGCACCTGTGGCTCCGAAATGAGGAGAGCCTATTCGAAGCCTCTCTTTCGGGAACTCTCCAGGGCCGAGGCCCTACTTCTCCTCGGCGATGACGACCCGCAATATGCAAGCTGGGGGCTATTCCATGAGAAGAATATCGACGACCTTTGAAATCATCTTATCCGCAACACTTTTGATCGTTGGGCTTTTTATGCTGTACGACGGAAGCTCAAGCAAGTCGGCGAATAACCCTGCAATCGTAATCGGGGGCGCAGTCTTCTTTACGGTGGGCGCAATGACTCTGACCTCCGCCATCAGGTCCATCATCTGGCACAGGCGTATGACACGACAATCACTGTCGAACCGTGATCTGGGCGGTGCTGCTCATGGGAACAATCGCGGCTGAACTGCACCCGGCGATAGCGAGTGTTGCTACTAACGCGCCATCTTCTGCAACGTGAGCAAAATAAGTTTGCGGTCGTTCTCGTTGGCCTTACCCAGCAAACGGCAGATTCTGGCGCATCGTCGGCGCTCCGGAACCTATCCGAACGGGGTTCTGGGAAATGATGACCAAGGCTCCGGATCGATTGCCGTCCGTACGGCTGTTCGGTGAAGTATCCGGACTCTACTCACTAGCGCTCGCAAGCCAACCGGAGTTCGCAGGATCGCGCTGTTACTGTTTCGTCTGAAAGAAGATCGGTTGCGGGCCGTCCACGATTTTGAAATCCGCCGGCACCGTGAACAACGATGGGCTTGGTTCCGTGCGCACGATGTTCGTGAGGCGGAACGTTTGTTCCCCCATCCGCGGATCGCTCCGCTTGCTATAGACCACGGTCCTAAGATCGGGCGAAGTCCAGACTTCCGTAACAATCGTGATGGGTCGATCATTTCCGATTTGTCCTGCCGCGATCGTGTGCGTCGTCCGTATTCCGTTCACGAGGACCCCTTCCATAGTCTGAGAACCAATGTCTTCCGTATTCCCCTGATCCAGTTCACTCGTAATCAGATGTTTTTCCAAGAATGCTCCTGGAGCGGGACCAGCCATGGCCGTTGGCATGGCATCGGGCGGAGGTAACGACGCCCCGTTCCCTTCGATGGCTCTTATGGTGACCGTTCCGCCTACCCCGCCCGTGGTACTACCTGCAAGGGGAGGAAGCGCGGGCATTTTCTGCGCTGTCTTTTCCGTCAGGTTCAAGGTGTAGGAGACCTGCGCGACCGGGTCGTGGATGAAAATCAGATGCGGTGCATTGGCCGCCGATAGATTCCCGATCGCCGGTAGGACCGTGTCCTGGCGCGTGCGCCCTTGCGAATCGCGCGCCATGGTTCCCGTGCTCGTCTGCACGAGGCGATTACCATCTGCGAGAGTCTGGATGGATTCATTCGTGATCGTGGCTGAATACGGCGCACCCAGTACAGGACCTGAGGCTCTGTCGAATCCGCCCGAGGCAATGGCACCCACGGTACCATTGGTCTGATAGATCACGTTCCCCTTTTCTTGCGCGAAGGCGCAGGATGCGGCTGCGAGAACAAGAAGCAATGCGCGTTTCATGGCGATGACTCTCCTTTTTTAACTCAACGAACTCACTGCCGCAGACGAATCTGTTTGACCGATCCGTCTGGGGCAATACTCAGTTCCGCGATGAAATTCAGTCCCTTCGGCATGGCGCCGGGTGGGAACATCGCGTCCGCAGGAATGGCGATTTGCACGGCAGTCTCCATCGGCTGCCATTTCGCAGTTCGCACCTCAACGGGTGCATGCGGGTGCCGCCTGTGGATTGTTTTGCGCGGAACAGACTCCACCTCAGGAGGAGCGGGGAGCGCCACAGAAGCCGCCGTAATCGCCGGAGTGAGAACCGGCGGCGCGTCGATGCGAATCCGCGAGAACGCGTGAAACATCACGACGGCGGCCACAACCGCGCTTGCAAGCACAGGCACCCAGCGCGGAACCCGGCGGCGCGTCTTCGCCGCCACTACAGCATCGCAGTACACATCGAAGGTCTCACTCACCTGTTCGTACGCTGCCAGTCGGCTGCGACATTCTTCGCATCTTTCGATATGGCGTTCCACGCCGGCTGCTTCGTCTGAGGAAAGCTCGTGGTCGAGCCAGGCGATTAATTTTGCTTGAACGTCACACATTGCATCTCTCCGCCAACTTCTTGATCGCACGCTCCACAGTGTCTCCCACCGTGGATGTTGCTATTCCCAGGACCTCTCCAATTTCACGGTATCGCAATCCTCCCGCTCTTAGCAGGAGGCACTCCCGTTCGGATTCCGTCAGCAACCGGATCGCGGTCGCGAGACGCCGGAACTTCTCTTTCTCAAGCACCCTTTGCTCGGGCGTCGCGTCGTCCGCCAGAAAATCCATTTCGCCGTCGAGCGGTTCACTAAATCGCCGATGGTAGCTCGTCTGGCGATTCCTTGCCTGATTGTGGGCAACGCGAAACAGCCAGCCGCGGATGTTTTCCTGCGTTCCCTTCGAAGCCAGATGCCGTTGCAAGCTGAGAAACGCATCTTGCACGACATCCTGCGCTTCGTCGCTCGTAAGCCCGAGACAGACCAGGTAGCGCAGCAGGGGCTTGCGTAGTTCGCGATACAGGGTCGTGACCTCCGAGGAGCGGGCAGCCAACCGCGACAGCGGTAGCGCCAGGGGTACGGAATCGTCACTCACATGAGCCTCCGCATCGCGCCTCTATCTATAGAACAAGCCAGACTCCTGGTTTTCCGGCGTGGAGTGTCCGCCTCCACATGATGCTCCCGAATTGGAAGACGCCTGGGCTCTTAGACGCGCTGAAATAGAACCGGGTGTGGAGGTGAGGCGATGAAGACACAGCCGTTTTATGACGCCGTAAGCGAACGAGAGGCCATCCCGCCTTTGAGCCAGTCGCGGTATGGCGACATGGCGTGTGAAACCCTCTACGTTCAGAAGCATGTCCAGGGCGCAAGAGTTTGGGAATCCGAACCTGCAGCACGAGGAATTGAAATCCACCAAGTCCTGGCAAGCTACATCGACCACCTTGTCAAAACGAGGCGCGCCACGGACCTCGCAGTATTCGACGCCTTGACGAAGGGCGCTGGTGACGAGGCGCGAGAAGTCCTGAAGAAGTTTCGGAGCAACCACGCGTTTGACGCGGAGAAGATCCTTGCCACGGAACTGCATATTGTGCTGGACGAAAACTTTCTTCCAATTGAGCATCCGGACGAAGACCAGCAAATCGGCGAATATGAGGGAACCCTCGACTTGGTGATGATCCATTCGCTCACCGAGGCTGAGATCGACGATTCGAAGAGCTATTACCAGGTCATCGACGCGGACACATTCCAATCGAAGTTCTATCCGCTCCTCCTGATGTGCCTCAATCCATCCCTGGAAAGGGTGAAATTCGTTTTAGAGTTCGTGCGCTATGGAGCCTTTCGCCGCGTCAAATACACACGGAAGGACCTGCCCTGGCTTAAAGAATTGGCGCAGAGGGAGCGAACACGCCAAAGAAAGCTCCACGGGCTGAATCGAAGCCGCAAACTGAAGACATCCCCAAGGAGGCACTGCACTTGGTGCCCCCTTCTCTTGAATGGCTGCCCTGTGGCAGAGACAAATCCCTACGCGCGGATGACCGCCGAACGACGCCTCCGCTTTCCCGTCACGCCAGCTTGGTTCGCGAGTCGTCGGCAAGCCGGAAGTAATCGCCTAAGTCCCGATTAACGCGGTTACCTCCGAAGTCCGTACTGGGACGAACTTTTCCGGTTTGCCTCTAATCAGGCAGTTGCCGAGCAAAAGGCAATTACGCGAGTCCCCATAACTATGGCTGGAGTCACATGTTGGTTTCAAAGCGCCGACGTCGGCAGGCCGAGGCGACGCAGCAAATCTTGGTAGCGAGGATCAGACAGCAACGGGTCAAACATGGGCTCTCTTCTCATGACAACAAATCCTTGTTCGTGCTGCTCGTATGCTTTTTCCAGGCAAGCAAAAGCTTGATCCTTTTCATCCAGCCCGGCATAGATCGCCGCAACGTAAAACCAGGAGACGTACGTTTGCTTCGGTCCCTCCTTCAATCGCTCCAGCACGTTGAGTGCTTCCGCGCGCTTACCCGCACGCGCATAGGCGTATCCGAGACCGCCCTGGTAGTCGTTGACGTTAGGGGACAGCGTGGCGGCCGTTTGAATTTCGGCAATCGCTTGTTCAAACGCTCCCTTTCGCAGGAGCGTCAATCCGAGGTGGAAGTGCGCGTGAGCAAAATTGGGGTCGATCTCGAGGGTCTTCCGCAGTTGATTGATGGCCAAATCATCTTGTCCCGCGGTCCGAAGAACATCTGCATACACTGCATTGATGATGAGCGAGAAAGGGTCGAGCTGCTGGGCTTGCCTAATCTCGGCGAGAGCTTCCTTGTGTCGGCCCAGTTCGGATAACAATTCCGCGTACCACTGATGGGCGGTCGCGTAGCCTGGGTTCAACTCGATGGCGCGATGGAACTCCCGCTCGGCGCCAACCCAGTCCCAATCGTAGTCTTCCTTCACTGCCGCGAGTGCATTATGCGGTTCGGCGAGCGTGTCATCCCGTTCCAGAGCCTTCGCGGCCGCATCCCGTGCTTTGGGAAAGGCCTCCTTGGCGGGAAGCAAACTGTATTCCCCAAGCAGGACATAACTGTCGGCCAAGCCAGCGTAGCCCAGCGCATAGTTGCCATCTTTTTGTGTGGCATCGCTGAAATACGCGAGCGCTTGGCGGAACCCTTCCTCGGTTCGCTTGTTCAGGTAATACCGACCTTTGAGATAGGCCTCATGGGCTTCCAGGTTTACCGGGCGGCCGCTGGCGAGGAGCATCTTCTCCTGAGGAGTCAGCTTTATGCGGATTTCTTCAGCGATGTCACGGGCTACTTCATTCTGCAAGGCAAGCACGTCTTGAACATTTCGCTCGTAACTTTTAGCCCATAAATGACGGTCAGTCTGCGTCTCGATTAGCTGCGCGGTGATGCGGATGTGGTCTCCTGCACGTGCTGCTGAGCCCTCGACCACCGCGTCCACGTTTAACTCTCTCCCGATTTGTGGAAGAGTTTCCCGCGTGCCTTTGAAGTGCATGGCCGACGTTCGTGAAATCACACGCAACGAGCCGATCTGGGCAAGTTCGGTCGTTAGGGCCTCGGTCATTCCGTCGCTGAAATAATCCTGACTTGGGTCATTCGAGAGATTTTGCAGAGGAAGCACGGCAATGGATCGAATCTCAAAGGAGCGGGATTTGGCAAAGATGAGCGTGCGGAGTTTTCCGGCGTTCAAGGCCAACAGCAGTGCGGCGCCAGCCACAAGTGCCAACGCGGCCACCAATCCCCACCGATTTTGCCCCCAAACCGAAGGCGTACAATGCGACGACTCAACAGCTTCGACGTCGGCTAGAAAGCGGTAGCCACGCCGTGGAATGGTTTCGATGAAGCGCGGGCTTTCGGCGGAGTCGCCAAGGACTTCGCGCACTCGGTTGATGGCCTTTTTGAGGGCCAGATCGTAATCGACGAAAGTGTTGTCCAGCCAGATGCGCTGGCGAAGCTCGTCGCGCGTGACCACTTCTTTCGGGCGTTCCAACAACGCCTGAAGGACTTGGAAAGGTTGGGCGGCAAGCTTCTGCTTGACACCGGCCTTGCGAACCTCGCCGGCTTTTGGATCGACCTCGAAAATTCCAAACCTGAGCAGCTTGAGTTCGCTGGGCTGTGGACTCATGCGCCCACTCCGGGCAGTCAACCGCGGGGAATGTAGCCAAGTCTATCACGTCCGACTACAAGCGTAGACAGGAACCTTGGGCGATTACATTCGCAGAATCAAGAGGTTAGGCGAGAACCGAAAAACCACCTGCGAGGTTCTTGACTATCTCCTGGAAAGAGAGCAACTGCTGCGTCCAATGAGCAGTCTCGAAGGGCCAATCATGACGTTTGGAAGGATCGCCCGCATTGTATTGCTCGCTTCTTTGACGATCCTGCTCTTCGCGTTTATAGCAAGTATCGCAGAACGACTGATTTCTGCGCAGTGACCAGTTTGGCCGCTTTGCGATTTAGAGAGTATGGAATGGTCCGAGGAGGCGTCTCATGACCCAGCCACGCAAAATTCTCTGGATTTGGATGCTCGTAGTCCCTGTCGTGTGCAGCGTTGCTCCTTTCGCGCGAGGGCAGTCCGTATACGTCTCGAGTCCCTCTTCCAACTCGGTGGTTCTTATTGACGGCTCAACCGATACCGCAACGGCCGCCGTTTCCCTAGCGCCTCCGCCCGCGCCGGGCAAGAATGCCAACCCGATCGGCGTAGCAATTACTCCAGATACGAAGTTTTTGTATGCGGTCGACGAAAGCTGTGGGGGATTGGATATTCCGGGATCAGTGTCGGTTATCGATGCCGCGACCTTTCTCGTGGTCGCCACGATACCAGTGGAACACTGTCCGCAAGAGGTCGTCATTTCCCCTGACGGAAGCCGAGCTTATGTCACCAACAGGTTTTCTCCCGGCAAGAACGCACCTTCTCTGTCGGTAATCGATACCTCGACCAACACAGTTATTGCGGACCTGGGTCTCCCCGCCGATCCGTTTTTCCACTCTACACGGTACACCCCATCAGGGCTGGCGATCACTCCAGACGGCAAGAAACTGTACATTGGCCTCGAGACGGCGGTATCCGTGCTCGACAGCAACACGAACACCATCATCGGGACGATCGGACCGGATTTCGAACCTCCGTTGAAGGGTTGCGGCGTAGTGGACCAACTGGCGGTGACTCCAGACGGGGCTCAATTATATGTTGCCGCCTGCCAGAACCTCTTCGTTTTCAACACTTCCAATAATGCAGCGGTCTTTAGCCTTCCTCCGAGCCTCATTTGCACCGTTGCAGGCTTGGCGATCGCTCCGGACGGGAAACATGCTTACGTAGCAGATTCTGAGTGCGGTTCTGTTTTTGTTATCGATACAGCCACTCACGCCCAAACCAGCTTCTCGATTGGCAACAACCCTGGCGATACGCCGAACTTCATGGCTGTCGGTCCGGACAGTAGCCGCCTCTATATCACGACCGGAAACGGGACTGTTGCGGCTGTCAATACCGCAACCAACGCGGTTATAGCAAGAACGGGTCCCCTCGGGGCTAATCGCATCACCCTTGCCCCAACCGGCCTGGTTCTGACGAAGTCAGCATCTCCGATGGGTGCAGTACATCTTGGGGACCAAATCACTTATACATTGCAGATCCACAATGGCGGCCCGAATGCGGATACCAATGTCGTGGTGACCGACGCGCTGCCCGCCGGCGTTCAGTTTGTATCGTCCTCAATAACAAATGGCAGCTGCAGCGGAACAGTGACAGTGGTATGCACGGTGCCCATTCTCGCAAATCGAGCAACCGCGACCGCAACAATTGTCGTCACCACCGTAGGTGCCGGCAGCGTAACAAACTCGGCCACGGTCAGCGGCGATCAGCCGGATCCATTTCCACTCGAAACGATGGCCAGCGCAGTCAATGACGTGCGGACCCACGCGAACCTGCAGGTGAACAAAACCGCATCACCCGCAAATCTGGCAACACCGGGAAGCACACTGACCTATCAATTGTCGGTGGTCAATAACGGTCCGGATCCGGCTTTCGGCGTAACTCTCACCGACAACCTGCCCTTGGGCTTGACGATAAGCAGCATCACACCGAGTCAGGGTTCCTGCCAGGGTGCCGTTGTCTGTAACCTGGGCAGGTTGAACAGCGGCGCGAGCGCCACCGTGACGATTGTGGTTGTTCCCCAAGCAAATGTGCAGCCTTCAGAGCAGCTCAGCAACACGGCAACGGTAGCAGCCACCGACAACGATGATCCAAACCCCTCAACCAACAGCTCGACCGTGGTGGTCACCTGCCCCTATTGTCTTTTGGTGAAGAACTGGCGAAACCTGTTCCAGGATTGGGAGTCGAAGAACTGCCCCGCAGGAGTGCCGGTCCAGAACATAAATGTCGCGTACATTTTCGCCCAGTACGCCGATTTGATGAGTAGCCTGACCGCGCAAAATTTAGCTGATCGAGTTGAGTACATCGAGGACTACTATTTTCAGCAATCCATGTGCACAGTTGTGTTTCACTCCTACAAAGTTAACGGACCTATGCAAGGCTGGATTATGCTCCCGCAGAGTAGGGCCCAGTATGACCAAATTGCGCCGGACCCCGCCAACAACTTTGTGCAAGCGGCGACTATTTGGAAGGACGCATTTGTGATGGCTGCGGCTGTTGATCCAAATTTCCTTCTGCAGCAGCAATTGGGAAACTTCGATGCCGTAGTGGTCGTCGAGGCTGATTCACCTCAAGAAGGAACTAAGAGTATCCGATCCAGAGCTTTTTTCACGAATCCGCTGGCCAAAAACCCCGGTGTACTGGCCTTGGCAGGCGGAACTGTGGGTCTCATGTTGGGCATCGGCGGGCCCGCGGTCGCACCCTTGCTTGGCCCTGCGGCGCCAGCAATAGATGCGGCGCTGACGGCGGCGGGTCCTGGGGGCGTTGATCTAGCTTTCTTGGCGGACACTTTGTTTCGGCAGGGCTCCGTCATTACAAATGATACGTCCAGCACCGAGACTTGGGCGCACGAGTTAGGCCACGCGCTGTTCGATTTCTGGGACTATTATGGCAGCGCGGAAGCGCTCACACACGGTGACATACGTGATTGGGACTTAATGTCTAATCCGCATGGACGCATCGATTGGACATTCAACAGCCTGCCGGGCATCGGGCCTCCATCTCCGGTTACGACATATAACCGAGCGATCCGCGGCTGGGTGCAGTATCAGGATCTTCAACCAAGCGACCTCGGCGAGTATTTGGTTGACCCGCTGAGTAAGGGATTTGCAGTTAGCCCAATCAGATATAAGCCTCCAAGAGGACAAACCGATTGGTTCATTATCGAGCGCCGGCAGCCACCAGACAGCGTGCCCCCGTCTCCGGACCAGAACGCAAATGCCGTTCTGATTAGTTCCATCAGCGTCGCGGGCGGCCTGGTAATTGTCACTGCCTCGGGACACGAGTTGGCGCCGCACCAAGGCTTCTGTATCACGGGGTCTTCAGTGGCCAGCGATAACGTCTGTGGCGTCGTTTCTACGAGTCCCAATCCGACAACCGATACGTTTGCGTTTAATGCGAGCGGAGTAGGTGATTGTGTGGGCTCTTGTGGGGTGGTCATGGCGAGTGCACTGGCGGGGGACGGCGCGCCTGATGGCGTAGTCATCTATCGTAAGCGGGAGATCCGAACCACTCTCGGAGTTCCAACCCGCATTCCCCTGTGCGCGGTGGGTAGCATACATGGATTCGCGCAGTGGGTGTTGTCTGGAGTCATTGGAGATGAATTTGGGAGCTGCCTGGACGTGGTGCAAAACCGTTCGTTACCCGGGCCCAACGACCCGTCTACGGTCGACCCCAACTGCAGCGGTGATCCAAGCCCGTGTTTCACACTTCTGCCTGGAACCTCCTACGCCGACGATGACGCGGGAGTAGTCTTCTCTGCGCGCAAGGACGCAAACGGGCGGATGTTCGTCACGATCAGCGACACACCACACTCGCGGACGCTGGTAACCATGGAAGCTTCGGGCGATCTCAGTCTTGCGCCCGTGGCTGGTGGCCTGATCGGTGATGAAGACCCTGCGCTTTCCGTTGATCTGCATGTTTATGCCGATGACGGAAGCCACATGGGATGGAATGCGTCTGTGCAGCGATTCGAGACGGGGATTGCGCAAGGGCGGTCGAGCGGCCCGCGAAGCGGCTTTCAATGGATCTCGTTTCCGGACAACGTTGCGGCCTCGTATTCGGTGGACGCCTCGGAGGCCATCAAGAACGCTCAACAGTTGGGCACGCCCTCCCTAAACGTCACCGCGACCATTACCATCCTCCATTACGACGCCAATGCGAACCTGACCACGCTGGTCCAGCCGGTGGAGATCAGCCTGGACGCTAACCACACCAGCAGCGCGCCGGTAGCGATCCCAGTTGTAGGCGACACCATCCCGCCGGTCACGTCCGCAGTCGCGTCGCCGGCCCCGAATGCAGCCGGATGGAATAATTCCAACGTTACGCTCACGCTCAATTCCACGGATAACGAACCAGGGGGCAGTGGCGTAAAGCAAATCACGTACAGCGCGACGGGCGCTCAGACGATCAGCACCACCGTGGTGAGTGGCGCGTCGGCTTCTTTGACGATCAGCGTTGAAGGAACTACGACGATTACGTTCTACGGCACAGACAATGCCGGCAATGTGGAGTCACCCAAAACGCTGACCGTTATGCTGGATAAAACTCCGCCGTCCATCACGTCAGTGCGCACGCCGCCGCCAAATGCGAACGGTTGGAACAATACCAGCGTCACTGTGAGCTTTCAGTGTTCCGATGCCCTCTCAGGGTTGGCAGCGGGCAGTCCGCCTGCTCCGACGACGCTCTCTTCCGAAGGTGCTGGCCAGTCGGTTAGTGGCACCTGCACCGACGTAGCAGGGAATGCGGCCTCCGCGACAGTTAGCAACATCAACATCGACAAAACTGCGCCGACGGTTGCGTGCAGTGCCATCCCGAGCATTCTCTGGCCGCCCAACAACAAACTGGTCCCGATCAGCACTTCGGTAACGGTAAGCGATGCGCTTTCGGGGTCAGGCGGATTCACGTTGGTTTCCGTAACGAGCAACGAGCCCGACAGCGGGCAAGGAGACATTCAAGGCTTCGTGACTGGGACTGCCTCCACCACTGGATTCCTTCGGGCACAGCGATTGGGTTCAGGAACAGGCCGGGTGTACACGCTCGCGTATAGCGGTGCTGACGGCGCGGGAAATACGGCTTTGTGCACAACGACAGTATTGGTTCCGCACGATCAAGGGAACTGAGGGCAAGTCCAAAGTTGGTTACTCAAGCGCAATTAGTATTCGATGACCAGTTCCCCGAACGGCTGAGCTCCGTCAACGGCTGGTAAACCGGCTTATTCTCTATGTGGGTAATGGAACGAACTTTTCCGGTTTCCCGACTTCCATGATAGGTCTTTGTCAAGAGGGCAAAAGCTCTCCCGACGCGCTACGGAGGAGCGCGGGTGTCCATCCTTTCTGATTCTTCGCCGCGTGTGTTGGCCTCTCAGCCGTGGTTCCTATTTCCGATAGAACCAGACTTCCATTTGCTGTCTCAGACCAGCGAGTGGTCTTGCACAGAAGATTGAGTTTGTGATCTCCAGCCAGTCTCGAAACTTATCGCCGCCGTCCACGGCTGTGGCAGCGTTTTCATCCACAGGTCGACGTCACGGCGTGTGGCGGGAAGCAATCCTTCGGCGAAAACCTTGCCACTGCTGTCCTTCACGCAGTAGCTGATCTTCCGCTTGTGAACATCCAGTCCGGTGTAATACATACATAGGTTCCATGGGGGAGCCTCCTTTGGTGTCTCTGAATCAGCGTCCGCTGAGTTCAGCTTTTGTACACCAAGCGCTCCTCCCTTGACCTATACATTCAAACTTACCAGGTACTTGACGCCCATCCAGGTAGTCCTGGAACAATAAAGCTATTCATTGACAAATCGTTCAGCCAAGTATGTACTCACCCAATTCAGCTATGCCTTCCGCGACCGAACTCAACACGGAACTAGCTTCGCGGTTTGCGCGCTGGCTAAGAGTCCAGGAATATACTGCGCACACGAATCGCCATTATTTCGCCGGCGTCAAGTCGCTCTGCGAATTCCTCGATGACATTCCTGCCACAGAAGTGACACATCTTGATATCCGAGATTTCTTGGCGACAATCGCGCAAAAGGGCCTTAAGCGATCTAGTGTCTGGGCGGCAATGAGCGCTCTACGTTGCTTCTTTGATTTTCTCAACATGGGGGGACTAATCAATTGGTCTCCTCCTCGTTTCGTTCACCTACCGCGACTAAAACGAACGGTTCCACGCGTGCTGACGGAGAACCAGGTGAGCTTGCTCACCTCAGCTGCCCGCGATCTTCGCGAACGCACCATGATTGAAGTCCTTTATGGCACCGGAGCACGTGCTGGAGAGGTTCGGAATATGCGAGTTGAGGATGTAGATTTGTTGGCTCGGCGTATACGTGTCCTTGGCAAATGTGGATACAGATATGTTTTGTTTCCCCGAGCGATTTCTAGCTATCTTCGCAGGTATATAGGACGACGGAGAAGTGGGTATTTGTTTCTTTCTCACTCATCACCCCGAAGATTGAACCTAATGCGCAGCCCGAATGGGGCTTGGCGTTCCTACTTCTATAAATATGATCCATTGACGCAGCGTTCGAACCGTGTTTACTGGTATGCCCGAAAGTCAGAAGGGCTAACATACGATCAGGCATTGAGAAGACTAAAACGAAAGATCTCAAATTCAATCCGACGCATACCCATCGGCAAGAAGCCGTTGGGTGACACAACCGTGCGATATGTGGTTATGCGAATGGGACTCAAGGTTGGTATCCACGTGAACCCGCAGCTTCTTAGGCACACATTTGCGACTCATCTTCTTGACCATGGTGCAGATATCAGGATGATTCAAAAGATGTTGGGCCACAGAAGTGTTGGCACTACGCAGGCATATACGCACGTGAGCATGAAGCAGGTTCAGAAAGTCCTGGACAAATGCCACCCAAGAAATCTTTAAAGCTAATTGATCGCCAGTCTCGCACTCGGGTTTTATCTTCACCTATCCGGACAAATAAGCAATGCCTCCCGCCGTTATTTGTCGCCCTGAAACTGCGCAGAAGCATCGAACGGCTCCTGCCAGAAGGGCATCACCGACGGCTACATCTATATTTTGATACTTACGGCTGTCTTAGGTGCCTGCGCGTCAGTGTGCTTTATGGTGCGAATGGGTTTTGCAATAATTGCTTGCGTACGATTGAAAAGCGTTTGAGAAAGATCGACAAAGAGCTACAGGCAAGGGTCGCCGACCCTCCGCCCGATCCGGACAAGGCCTATCTCCGACCCTACGACTCGGCACGTCAGCTGCTTGCCGACCTGGTCCCCAAGGTGGGCAAAAGATCAACGCTGAAAAAACCCGGACCGAAATCACCACCCAATGTCTATCTAAAAGCGTTGGCTTGACGACCCTCTATAGCAGTTGTCGGGTAGAGCAGGATGCAACTCTCAATCTAGTAGGCGCTTGCCCGGAGCCGCTATCGGGCAAGTGAAAGCGATGCAAAACCACATTCTCCGGGTGGCCGAGAATTTTTCATGTTATGTTCCGCGTCTGCTCTTGAACTTCCTGTTGCGGGATTCGCCCTATCGCGGCCGGTTCTCCGTGGCTCGGTAGTTTCCTCTGCGCTATGCTTGGTCTTGCCCAAGTCGCTCCCCTAAGTGAGCTGGATCAAGTCTGCAAATGAAACTAGCAGGACTCCTCGTGTGCGTGTCGCTGATCGGCCTTGGTTTCCATCTCCTTCGGCAGTGCTCGGACCGGTTCATGCTTCTGCGCCGCGCAAAATCCATTACGCCATATCTGTACGCAATTGGCGGCATTTTCTCGATGCTGTTGATGACCCTGGCTTTTGTCGGCGCTCTGCTGCTTTTCATCAGCTTACTTCGCTGATGCCGAAACTGCGCATTAGAAATCCACGATTTGCCAGCACCGCTAGCATCGGCGGGGCACTCTCCTGATAAACGCGGTGCATTCAATAGGTCGATGCAACACCACCTGATATAAATCTTCGTTCCGAGGTGGTGTTTATGACGCAAGGGAAATACGTGGAGCTTTCCGTGGCGCAGCGGACTGACGTGTGGCGCCGCTGGAAAGCGGGAGAGTCGTTGCATACGATTGGGCGGGCCTTCGACAGGCCGCATACGTCCATTCACTGTCTGTTGTCGCATCACGGTGGGATTGTTCCAGCGGTTCGTCGGCGCTCGGCACTAGCACTCGCAGTGGTTGAGAGAGAGGACATTTCGCGAGGGCTCGCTTCCGGCTCGTCGCTTCGTGATATCGCGAAACGCTTGGAGCGCGCCGCGTCGACGGTGAGCCGGGAGGTGGCACGTCATGGCGGCCGCCCCGAGTATCGAGCCAATGACGCGGAACAGCGAGCCTGGGACTCGGCCTTGCGTCCCAAACGGTGCCTTCTGGCCATGCATGTGGAGCTGCAGGAGGTGGTTGCGAGTAAACTGATTCTGGATTGGTCGCCGGAACAGATTTCTGGATGGCTGAAGATCCGCTATGCCGATGACGAGAGCATGCGCGTGTCCCACGAAACGATTTACCGTAGCCTGTTCATTCAAGCCCGCGGAGCGCTGAAGAACGAGCTGGTGGGGCACCTGCGATCCAAACGCCGCATACGCCGCTCGCGGCACGCGCGAATCTTTAAAGACTCGCGCGGTCAAATCGTGGACGCCATCTCTATCAGGGAGAGGCCCGCGGAAATCGAGGACCGCGCCGTCCCCGGTCACTGGGAAGGCGATCTCATCGGCGGCACGAAAAACAGTCACATCGCGACATTGGTGAAGCGGCATTCGCGTTTTACTGCCCTGGTCAAGGTGCGAAGCAAAGACACGGCTGCGGTCGTCGCGGCGTTGAGCCGGCAAATTCGCAGGCTTCCAACATCCCTGCGGCGCTCGTTGACCTGGGATCGCGGGCTGGAGATGGCCAAACACAAAACCTTCACGGTGGCCACGAACGTGAAAGTCTACTTCTGTGATCCGCACAGCCCCTGGCAGCGAGGAACAAACGAAAACACCAACCGCTTGCTGCGTCAGTACTTGCCGAAGAGAACCGACCTTTCCGGCTATACGCAATCCCAACTGGACAAGATCGCGCTGCGTCTAAATCAACGCCCGAGAAAAACTTTGGGCTTCGAGACTCCTGCGAGTAAACTTCGCGCAAGTGTTGCGCCGACCGGTTGAGTGGCACGCCTCACCGGACAAGTGGATTCCTCCGACATTGGCAAAATCTCACAACTGCATTGGAGAAATCCCTCTGGTTTATTGATTCCGCAAATCTCGCTTGATCAGCTTCCGTTGTAGGTAGATAGTTGTTCGAGCCACCCAAACGCAATTTGAAAAATGCACCAAAGGCGTTTGAAATGAAGCGAGTCATTACCGCGACTATCGTCGTCCCGTTCGCGTCAGTGCGCGGAGGAGCGTATGAGAATATCTAGGACTCTGCTCACGGCGTTGATCGGCATCATTCTCTTGTCGCCAGTCCATGCGCAGAAGAAGCTCACGGCAGCGGAAGCTAAGGAGCACTTCGGAGAGAACGCAACCGTCTGTGGCGCTGTTGTCAGCACGCGATATGCGGATTCGTCAAAGGGCCAGCCTACTTTCCTCAATCTTGACAAACCATACCCGAATCAAATCTTCACTGTAGTCATTTGGGGTAGCAATCGAAGCAAGTTCAAAACTCCAGAGGAAGATTACAAAGACAAGAAGGTTTGCGTCACCGGAAAGATCGCTGCGTATGACGGCTTGCCGGAGATCATCGCGGAGGACCCGAAGCAGATTCGGATTGAGTAGCTTGAGTTGTGAGATCGGATGTAAAGACGAGAGTTTCTCTACTACCGTGCCATTTTCTGAAGCGTGTACAAAATTAGCTTGCGGTCGTTCTCGTTGGCCTTACCCAACAGACGGCGGAGTTTGCTTAAATACTTCGCATCCTTACCTGAATTTCCCCAAGCGATGTCGTCTGAGGATTTCCGGGCGATCAGATGGGGCACCTTGGGTGGCTCTGCGCCGTCGTAGAAAAGCTGATACATCGGCACTTCGAAAGCACGCGCAATTGTTACATGTTAGTTTCTTCTCCACGGCACATTTGGGTTTCCAGCACGGCCAACCATGGATCGGCCGACTTTGCGTGGTATCAGCGAGATGTACCGGTCGAGTGCTCTCCCCCGTCCGGCTCTTTTGCGCTGACAATTCTCATCGTTACGCCAGTCACCCTGCCTACGATTTCTGCCTGTGAGGGATGATCAAATCGGCGAACGTCCTGGTGGGAATGAGGGTGTGGAATTACGATCAGCTGACCCCGGTCCAGCTGACACCAACTGCAAACGTAAGCGTTTCTCAGTTCCACGAAGTAGATGGGACGATCGTACTCGGTCTTCCACTTCTCACTGAGCTTTCTTTGGGTTGGGTCAATCTCCACAAGCGAACCGGGTCGGATAAGAGGGAAGAGCGTGTAATCTTCGAGGCCAATATAGCCGTATACGGATTTGCGTAGATCAAGATGTTGTAGGAACCCAACAGGAATCTGATCCCACTTCTCCACGACTTGAGCAAGCAGACTTGTTTTCTCCAACGAGAATTCTGGCTTGAACTGCACCGGCAAGGAAATCTTTTCGGCCTCAACATCGGATCCGCTATCCAGAAGATGCGTTTTCGGCACCCCGATCGACATTCGATAGCGGCTCAAGTAGCCTGACGGCAGTCCGTAATAGGAAACCAGTTCTGTCAATTCACGACCGTAGATTGCGCTGAACGCGTGGAATTTGTAAATGCTGGGGGTGAATTCTCCGTTCTCGATATCCGTCACCCAGGCATGGGAAATGTGATACTCCTGGTTGTGTCTTTCCTCTGCAACCCGCTGGCTCTTCTCCTCAACATCGCGTGTGCTCAGTCCAAGACTCTTGCGCAACGCTCTGAGGCGCTCTCCGGCACTGGGGCTGGGCTTGCGTGCATCCATCGGCGGGAATCCTACGCTGATAGCTCGTCCATGTCCAGCTACGTAACTGGTCGTTTACTCATATATGGTTTTTGTGTGGATTACTCAAAAATCTGGTGATTGGTCGCAATTGCGGCCACGGGAGCAATTGTTTCCACCGTGGGCGGAATCTTGGCTATACAGCCAAGGACTAACGTCCCTTCGAATGGACCGGGCCGAACAAGTACGGCAAATTCTTACTACTAGAGGTCTAACTCTCTACCGCGTGTCTCAGCAGTCCGCTGAAATCTTCGGCCGTTCCTCCCGGTTCTATGTTCCACACAACTTATATTACGACGTCGCAGATCCTTCTTTGATCCCAACCATTCATCAGATGCTCGCTCTCAGCCACATCACAAATTATCGGTTGTACGATTGGCTGGCAGTGTTCGGATTCGACTTGGACCATATTTCCGGGTTTCAGTTGTTGATTCCGAGGCAGCGGACAACGCTCTTGGATTCGTCGGTCTACGACGTACAAGCCTGGATTCCGTGGTTTGTCGAGAGGCCGAACCAAGCACCGGTACCCCCGATTGCACCAGTGGGACAGTTGCTTGTTTCAGCCAGGCCGAGGCGCGCAGCGGAATTACTCGCGCTAAGCAAGAAAAGATTTCTTTATTGTAAGGTTGGCGAAGGAGACGTGCACGCGTTTCCACACTTTGCGCCCGGCAGCATCGTCAGAATAGATGAACGGCGTTCTGGAGAACTGCTGTCTCAAGGGAATAATAACTCCAAATCGCGGCTGTTCCTTGTTGCTCATGGGTCCGGATTCACCTGTTCGCAGCTCCTGGTGCTTGATAAAGATAGAATCATTCTCTATTCCTCAGAGCGACCGTGTTCGCAACTCGAACTGAGGCTTGGCAAGGAAGCGCGAATCCTCGGAGTGGTGGACGCAGAAATTCGCTCGCTCACTGGTCATCGCACGGTAGAAATACCGCACCGATTGGCCGGTTCGCCAAAGCCGCTACCTTTGCACCAGCCACGCCTTCAAACCAATCTCAAGGATCTTCTCAGGCATTCCCGTTTGGGAGTGGGACTGTCTTTCAGGGAGGCATCTGCCATTAGCCGGCGGATCGCCAACACCCTGACGGACCAGCTCTATTTCGCGGCGCCAAGCACCCTTTCCGACTACGAAACGCTGTCGACTCCGCCACGGCACATCCAGAAGATCATCACGCTGTGCGTTTTGTACTGCATCTACTTCGACGAATTCTTACGCACCGGTGAACTTCCACTCGATCAAGCCGGCCACGACCCCATCCCGGACGAACTTGTTCCCAGGCAAGCGCCCATTCGAAGCCCCGACCTTCAGGCCTCAAATGGGCAAGAACACTTGCCCGAGCACGGCAGTTTCCTAGACTCCGTGCTGAAGCAATGGGAGGAAGTTCCGCTTTTCCTGAGGCATTCGCTCAATGAACTTGCCGGCCTCAAGAAATTCTCGCTTTCGGATGTGTTCTGGGTGGGCGGTGATAAGGCGCCAAGCCATCCCTTACTCATCAACGCCGCATTTGTTGTCGTCAACCGCCGTGTCAAGAACCCAGCCCAATCCAAGACCGCCTGCCAACCGCCACTGTGTCTTCTTCTCAAGCGGGACGGCAGCTACTTGTGCGGTTGTTGTGCTCTGCATCAGGGCAATCTCGTCGTCCGGTCCTATCCCGGTGGGAGGCTCGCCACGTCGCAATTCAGGAATGGGGTTGACGCGGAGGTAGTCGGACAGGTCACGACGGTTCTAAGAAGACTTCTTTGAGGAACTGGTCGTACACAACAACCTAAGGTGAGGCGATTTCTTTAAGTCTCGCCATGACAGTGGTTATCCGCTCTTGACTGGCCGAGTCCGGCGCTAGATGTCCCGGAAGTGCATCCCCGAACTCACGCGTGCCAAGCAATTTTGTGATCTCCTTGGCGAGGTAAGAACGCACATCGCTCTGGGCTTCTACATTCGCGATTCGCGAATAGCGAATGAATTCTGAAGGTGATCGCACCGGGCTGAGGCTGGGCCGGCTGCGTGACTCTATCTTCCATCTTCGCAAGACTCTACAGCCCGAAGCTAGACTTCTCTCTTCCCTTGATTGCGGTTGTGAATTGCTGTGAATCAGTTGGGGCCACCGATGACCCCTCGACCGACCTAACCACTCAGTTCTCAATACTGTAGAATTTTCTAGGCAAAACTCTCAACGTGATTTGCTTCCGCAGTCTAGATCCCAATTATTCGCCCGCCTAGAAACAATGCCCTCGTTGTGAGTTCGTTTAGGTCAGGGTTCGAACACCACCCGGCTCTAGTTGGCTTGGCGTTGTCTTTTGTATGTACTGTCCTTAGAACAGTTGCAACTGGAAGTTGCCCAACACGAACAATATGCGGAGTTTCTGGAATTCTCTCCCGGCGAGTGCGACAGTCCTCAGCGCCTGGCAAACCAGGCCGATTCGGTCTGGGATTGCATAGCCATGGTTAGAGTATCCGACACAAATGCGACGGACCGCCGCTGTGTCTTATTCTCAAACGGGACCCCAGCTATCTGTACAGTTGTTGTGCGCTGCATCAGGGGAAGCTCGTCGTCCGCGCCTATCCCGGCGGACCGCTCGCCACCCAGCAATTCAGGAATGGAATTGAAGCGGAGGTAATCGGGAAGGTCACGGCAATTGTGAGACGGCTTCTTTGACAAGCAAACGGGCTGGCCACTGAAGATGGAATCAGCGCCCGGAAGGATCTCAGAGTGCAAGGCGAGCACGGCTTCGCACCTCTCGCGCCGATCGAGTTTCCACCTTGCCAAGGAGCCTGCGCTGCCACACCGCCGTCGAATTCTTCATTTGCGGAAGCCCGGTCCGTAGAGAATTTTGCCGGGGCGGGCGCCGGTGTGCTTGCCATGATCGATAACAACCTGACCGTTGACGAGAACGAAATCAATTCCGTCCGGAGTCACATCGGGTTGCTCGTAGGTGGAGCGGTCTTGAATCTTGTCGTAATCGAAAACCACTGTGTCGGCCCACATTCCCTCGCGAATAACGCCGCGGTCGGCGATGCGCATACGCGTCGCGGGCCAAGAGGTCATCTTTCGAATTGCGTCTTCGAGTGTCAGGGTGTGAGTTTCGCGAACATAACGAGCAATCACGCGCGGAAAATTTCCGTAGCTCCGCGGGTGAGCAAGGCCCAACGCGTCATCGCCGCCAGGCATGAGCGCCGTTCCCGCGTCGCTGCCGATGCTGGTCCACCGAAACTTGAGGGCAGTTTCGATGTCTTGCTCGCTCATCATGTGATAAATCGCCAGCACCCGGCCGGTCTTCGCTTGGGCCACAAGATCGAAGGCAGTGTCGGTAGGGTCTTTGTTAAGTTCTTTGGCGATGTCGGCGATGCTGCGCCCTTGGAATTGAGCGTTGTCGGGATTCTGCGCGTTGACCAAGATCACGTTCTGCCATCCACCTGAAGCCTCGATGATGTTCCACCAGCCCGGCGAGCCCGTGACAATCTCTTTTTTGAGGCGGGCGCGTATCTCCGGGTCGCCCAGCCGTTTGAGGAGTTCTTCCTTTCCGCCTTCATGCGCCCACGAAGGGATCGTTGCCTCAAGACCCGTGCCGCCAGCGGTGTAGACGTAGAGATCGGCAGCGACATCCACTCCTCTGGCGCGAGCCGCGTCAATGTGTTGTCCGGCTTCCTGCATCAATTTGCCCCAACCGGGGCTGTAAGCGGCTTTAAAATGAAACACTTCGCCGGGCAGTCCGCCTTTTTCTGAAATCTCGATGAGTTCGTCCACTGATTGGACGAGTTCCTTGCCTTCACCGCGCATGTGGCTGGCGTAAATGGCGCCGTACTTTGCCGCTACTTTGGCCATCTCGATTAGCTCTGGAGTTGTGGCGTAACTGCTGGGCGGATAGATCAGCGCCGTGGTCATGCCCATGGCGCCATTTTGCATGGCGGTTTCGAGAATGGCTTTCATCTTGTCCAATTCCTCGGGAGTCGGCTGGCGTGAGTCATAACCCAGTACGGCGATGCGCGCCTGCGTTTCAGAAAAGTAGCTGCCGAAGTTCAAGCTGATCCCATTTTTCTCAAGAGAGGACCAGTAGTCGCGGATTTGTTCCGCGGGGACTGGCGTTCCGCCCTCGCCGCCAATGGCGGTTGTGACTCCCTCCATCAGTTTATTTTCGGCAAGACCGTTCTTCGGGAGGGCAATCCCGGACTGATCCATCATGTCGATCCAGCCGGGAGAAACGTAGTGGCCGTGCGCATCGATTTCCGTGCGGCCATGGCCCTGAATCTTGCCCAGCTTTACGAATCGGCCGTCCTTGATGGCGACGTCGGCGAAAATGCAGGGATTGCCCGCGCCGTCGAGTACGCGACCGCCGCGAATGACGATGTCATAGTCATATTGTTCTGGCGCGGTTGTCTGAGCGTGGGTAGCTGCCGCGAAAAGTAGGCTGGCCACAACTGCCATGCAAACAAGGACACATTTTGGATGACGTCGCACGATTTTTCCTCCGATTTCTCTTTTACGGCTGAACTTGTAAAGAAGGTGGTCAACGGCTGGCGCGAATTACCCTTCCGGCTAGAGCTACGGTCGGCTGTCCCTTGTCGATGGCCAGCTGACCGTTGACAAAGACGTATTCCATCCCTACGGCATAGGAAAGAGGCTTGGCAAAGGTGGCGGTGTCGGCGACGTTCGCGGGTTCGAACAAAACAAGGTCCGCCGCCAACCCCGGAGCGATACGGCCGCGGTTCCACAATTTCAGTTCATTGGCGGGCAGAGAAGTCATTTGCCGGATTGCGCTTTCGAGGCTGATGACCTTTTCTTCGCGCACGTATTTCGCCAGAATTCGCGGAAAGGTTCCAAAGGTCCTAGGATGCGCATACGTGGAGACTGCCGGGTTCATGGGCTCAGCGTCCGAGCCGATACTCACAAAGGGAGCGCGCAAAGCCTGCTGTTTTTGCTCTTCATTCATGCTCTTGGGATCGACATCTACTCCGCCTTGCTGAACCAAATAAAAGAATGTGCTCCAGACATCGGCATTTCGAAGCGCGGCGATTTCCTGAACGGATTTTCCCTCGTAACGCTTGTCCACTTTTGCCGGAACCTGAACGACGAGCACGTTGTCCCAGTTCTTTCCGACGTGGTGATACCAGTTCTCCCAGTTCGTTGTTGCCTCAATCTCCCTGCGCAAATCAGCTTGGACCTTTGGATCGGATAGCGTTGCGAGGAAGACGTCCGGACCGTTGGCATAGTGCTTCGGATGGATGAAGGAGCCGAGGCCTATTCCGTTGCGGACATAAGGGTAGATGTCGGCGCTGACATCGACGCCGCGGTCGCGCGCGGATTGAATGAGCAGCAGAGCTTTAGCCATCAGGGGCCAATTGTCCTGGCCGGCAGCCTTGAGGTGATAGATGTGAACGGGTATATGTGCTTCTTCGCCGATACGAATGGTTTCCTGGATGGCCTCGAGCAGCTGGCCGCTTTCATTGCGCATGTGCGAGAAATAGACGCCGCCATACTTAGCGGCGACCTTTGCCAGCTCGATAATTTCTTCCGTCTTGGCGTAAGTGCCCGGAGGATAAATCAGGGCGGTAGAGAGTCCGACGGAGCCGTCCTGCATGGCCTTTGCGACGATTTCTTTCATCTTTGCCATTTGCTCGGCCGTCGGTTCGCGGTCCTCGTCGCCGATAACGACGCGCCGCACTTGGGTCGCGCCGACGTTGTGAATGACACTGATGTCGATGCCTTTTGCATCGAGCATACGGTCGTATTCTTCAAGAGTAGTCCAATGAAAAATGCCCGCAGGCAGATTCAGTTCTTTGATGGTGCGCTCATCCTGGGGCGCCATGGAATCGCCCTCGCCGGCCATCAGGGTCGTGACACCCTGGCGCAATTTGCTTTGTGCGGTCACGGGATCGAGCAGGAGGGGAAGGGTAGTGCCGCCCATCATGTCGATAAAGCCCGGAGCGAGCACCATTCCATGCGCATCGATGACTCGCGTAGAAGCCCGCTGAGAGAGATTTCCGATCTCGACGATGAGACCGTCACGGATGCCGACATCGGCCAAATACCAGGGATTCCCAGAGCCGTCGACGACGTGCGCGCCGGAGATGACGACATCGAACGCGTCCGATTGTCCGAAACCGGACGGAATTGCGAACAAAATCAGTGCAAGTGTCAAGAACACGCGACGTGCCATCGTTTTGCCTCCGCAAGATGAGTGCGATCTCTCGGATCGCGTCGAATTTATCGCGTCTATTGAGGGAGTCAGAAAGAGAAGAGCGGCCACACTGTGTGGCCGCTCTCGATTGTGGCGAGGGAAGGCCAATATCTAGAACTCGAACCGGATCCCGATTTGGCCTTCCCGACCGGGCAAGTATTGTTGAACCGTGCCGATGCCCGGTTGCTGACCTACTGGCTGAAAGACGTTGCAGTTCTGCGGGCCGAGCGGGTTTTGGTTCGGTAACGGGTTCGGGCAGGTGGGCTCGAGCCCATTCACCGCGGCCGCGTTATCGCGATTGAGGAGATTGAACATTTCGAAGAGCACCTGCGCCTTAACGCGCTCTCCGATATTGAATCGCTTAGCGAAACGCATATCCAAATTGACGAAGGTGGGCGCGGTCTGAGAATTCCTAGCGTACAGAGCCCCTTGACCGTCGAAGTTGAGGCCCGCCCCGTTGAACAGGCCATCTCCGTCGAAATCGGACCCGCCGCCGAAGGGGCTTACGCTGTAATGGAAGCCGCTCTGGGCGCGGAAGATCCCGGAGAACTCCATTTTCCAGGGAAGCTGCCAAATGCCGTGAGCGAGGAACGTGTGATTCAGCGCCAGATCCGAGGGGCCTTTGTCAATGTTGGCGCCGTTATAAAACGTGCCTGCCTTAGGCACGGGATTCAGATTGCTGTTGATAAACGGGCCATTGGCATTCGTCTGCCCGGTCACTGCATCAGTGACAAGCGGCACGATTCCAACGTAGCTGTCTGAGAGGCCCGCGATAGCCAGGAAATTTACGCCCTGACCGTTTTGAATCTCGGAGGCGAGAGTGGAGTTGATAACATCGTCGTTCGCGTGAGCAAAAGTGTAGTTCGCCTGGAGTGTGAAGTGCTGTGACATGCGCTTCTGAAAGCCGATAGTGAAGCCATCATAGGTTCCGGCTCCCCATGGTCCATAGCTCTCAATTCTCTTAGGTCCAGTGCCGGGAACAAGCTCGTTGCCGTCGCCGGGCATGCGCGCTTCGAAAGCCAGGTTTGTGGCGCGAACTGTGGTGATGTCGGCGATGTCTTTATGATAGTAGTCGAAAGTTACGACCATTCCGGAGCCTAGCTCATGTTGAATGCCCGCATGATAGTTAAAGGTGTGAGGAACCTTGAACGCAGGGTCCACGGAGATTGGAACCTGTCCCGCTGTGCCAAGGATGCCGCCGATGGTGGTGAGGTTGCCGAAAGGATCCCAGGACCAATAATTCGCCGGTACGGCAAGAGTGGTATTCGTACCGGCGAGATTTGCGACGGCGGAGTCCGCCGCTGCCAGGAACTGATCCGGAGTGAAGCCACTCAGTTGTTGGATATTGCTCATGTTAACCGGTGTGTTTGCTGGAATCGGCGCATGGCCAGCCGCCACGACATTGTTCAGAAAGTCGATGCCGTATAGAGTTGTGCCCAGACCGTTGGGGCAGGAGGCACCGGCGGCCTGAACTTGGGCCTCCGTCATAGCGTTCGAAACACAGACGGTGGGACGCCCGAGTTTTTGAAAGAGACTCGTGAGAGTTGTGGGGTTTCCGTAAAACAGGCGCGGGAAGGACAGGAGGCGCTCCCGTTGAATATTTGCGCCGCCGAAGCCGGGGATGTCTCTTGCGACGCCTTCGCGGAACTGATCGTAAAAGACGCCAAAGCTTGCGTTGACGACGGTTCTTGGAGTGATCGCCCAGGCTGCGCCAATGCGCGGAGAGAAATCCGTCTTATTCGGAAACTGGGAATCGTAATCCCAACGCAAGCCGCCGTTGATAGTAATTTTGGAAGTGATTTTCCAATCGTCTTGAACATACAGGCCGTTGTAGTTGTTGCGGATGTGAACCAGGTTGTCCTGCGGTGTTGGTCCGGACTGCAGCGTGATCAAGTTAATCCCGGAATTGATTGGGCCAAAGGTGTTGAAGTCGTTCACCGTGGCGAAAAGCTGTGTGAAAAAGTTGTTGGGCTCCGCGCCATCGACCTTTGAGTTCTGGAAATCCCAGCCGAATTTGAGATTGTGGCGGCCGAATTGTTTACCGAGATTGGTGCCAAGGGAGATGTACTTTTGGTAGAAAGAGAAAGAGTTATAGCCCGGACCAAAGGAGGTCTGACCCAGGTTTCCGAATTCGTCGCCGCTAGTGTAGGTGTCAAACAGATTGAAGAGATTGTTGGGGATACCCGACTGGGGATGCGAGGGGCTAGTCCGCTGGGGATCGGCGCGATATTGAAAATACGAGTTAGAAATCCAGGGATTAGAAGTGTCGCCCAGTGTCCAGAGATCGTTGAGTCCGAGCATCAGAGTCCGGCCATCGAGGTTTTCCCGCGTGTCAGGCAGATTGATGGAAGCGGTCAATGGGAGGTAATCCGTGATGTGCGTATTGGTATAGTTCATCTGTTCGGAAAGGTGATGGCGGCTGATATTTTCATCCAGTTTGAATCGCGCTCGCGTCTCGTAGGTGAGGGAGTGTTTATTGAACGGGGTTTCAAAGGCAATAAGGCTGGCGGGCAAATTGGGATTGAAGACGAAATTCAAGTCACGGCTTTCCAAGATGCGCTCAGCCGAACCGAAGAAAAAAACTTTGTCCTTCAAGACCGGTCCGCCGAAATAGGCGGTGGGATCCCAGCGATTGAGAAAGGGCGCGCCGGTCGTGGCGGTAGGGATGTCGTTGGAGTCGAATACCGAGTTCCGGAAAAAGGCAGATACTCCGCCATGCCAGTCATTCGTGCCCCCACGAGTGACAACATTAATGATCCCGCCGGAGGCGTGACCGAATTCCGCCTTGTATCCGCCCGTGACAACCTGAAACTCGAGAATGGAATCCTGGTTGAATTGCGCCGAAGGGCCGCCGTTGAAGGTGTCCTTGTTGGGCAGGCCATCGATCAAGAAAAGGGCGTTGCCGCCACGCTCGCCTAGGATTGGAGTCGCGTCGTCACCAGCCGGATCTGCCTGACGATTCAGCGACACTCCCGGGACGAGCTGCAAAAGATCGAGATAGTTGCGGCCGTTGATGGGCATATCTTCGATTTGTTGCGGAGTTATGGTGGCGCCGGTCGAGGAGGCGGATGTTTCGAGGAGCGGCGTGGCGGAATCGACCTCCACGACTTGATTCAGGGAGCCGACCTGCATGGTGATGTCGAAAGCCAGCGTCCTGTTCAGGGTAACTTCGAGAAACTTGAAGACGTCGGATTGGAAGCCGTCCTTGGAGGCCTTGATTTCATACACACCAGGCGGCAAAGCCGCGATCCGGTAACTGCCATCGCTCTCCGTGGTGGCAGTGCGATCCACGGCCAATTCAGCGCTTGTCGCGCGGACTTGGACGCCGGCGACGGCGAGGCCCTGCTTGTCCTTGACGGTGCCTTCAATCGTGGAAGTCGTCTGCGCAGCGAGATTTAGCCCTGAAAGAAAAAGTATGAGTGCCAGACTGCAGGCGTAGAGCATCGAATGTTTCCAAATTGCCCAGACGCCCGGACAACACGCGCTGAAATGTGATTTACGGATTTTCATTTTGCTCTCCCCTAACCCCCTCGGAACGGCGCGTTGCGCCACCACCCAATGGCGCAAGCCACTCAGTTCACCGCTATGCAACGAATGTTGCGCTGGGATAAAAGTCGTACATTGCGCGCGAGTCTAGGCCTGAAGCGCTAGAATGTCAACCCAATCTTTCAGAAGACGATTGGAGACGCCGGAGAGCGCAACAGATGTTGCATTGGTGATACACTAAATCGGAAAAAGAAATGATAGCAGCGAATCGTGAAGTGAGGCATCTTGGCTGGCTGTAACATTTGTTGTAATTGCATCACCGCAGTTTGGAACTGCTTCTTGCAGCCGATCGGTTCGATGAAACGACTACGGATGGCCGGGCGAAAACGCCAGGATTCTGGCGGTTTATCGACGAAGCGAGGCGAATGAAATTGGGGAAGACCGCGCAGAACTCGAGTTCGCATGATGTACCCATGGAAAACGCCCAGGCTGTGGTGCGGACGCCCCTTGAAATCCGTTATGCAAAGTCGGAAGACAAACTGAGCGCCACCAGGAAAAAAACGCTGAGGATGGTTCTCGAAAACCCGGCGGATACCTTTTTCCTTTCCTCGCGAGAACTCGCGAAACGATATGACGTGGATGTGGCGACTATCGTGCGGACCATTCAGGCGCTGGGGTATCAGAAGTTCGCAGACTTTGCGGCGGATCTGCGTTCGCACTTCATCATGCGGATAACGCCGTACACGGCGCTGAAGGCGGCGTCCAAGGTGAGGCGGTCTCCCGCGGACCGCATAAGGCACGGCGTGGAGATGGATCTTCGCAATCTGCAATCGTTGCAAACGGGATTGGATCCAGAGCGGGTCATCGCGCTTTCAAAATTGGTGAAGCGTGCGCGGCGCATCATGGTTGTGGGGATCGATCTGGCGGCTGCGCTGAGCTGGCATTTGGCCTACGGATTGGTGCACCTAGGATTTCCTGCCGAGGCGCCGGTGGGCGGCACCGGCAACGTGCAGAGAAGGGTGCGAACCCTAACGTCGAAAGATCTGTTGATCGCGATCAGCTTTGGGCAGTGTTTGCGGGAGACAGTGGAAGCGGCACTGCGGGCAAAAAAGCAGGGAGTTCCGACATTTGGGATTACCGACAGCGAGGGAACTCCCATAGCGAGAGTGTGCGGCAATTTTTGCCTCGCTTCGGTCGCGAGCCCCTCATTTGGCAGTTCGTACGTTGCGCCGATGTCCGTATTGGGAGCGATTCTGACTGCCTGCGCGCACATGCAGACTTCGCGGACACTAGCCTTGCTGAGGAGAAGCGCGGAGGAAGATAAGGCAGACCATCGATGGTATTGGGTGCCGGAGAATGGGAAGGGATTGGACTAAGAGAGCCTCCAAACAGCAACCGCAGTGGGCATGGACAAGTGGCTCCCAAGGAGTTTGGGTTTGCGCGAGAGGGACCGGGAATGAGTGACGACGTTGTAACATCAGCGAAGCAAGGAATCGTGATACGGATGGTGGAGAACGCTCAGGGCATGAGTGTTTGCGTTGAATTGCAGCAGCGCATATGGAGTTATGCGCCGATCGATACTGTGCCGGACCAGATTTTCATTGTGGCCAAGAAAACCGGCGGGCAGGTGATGGCGGCTTACGACGGGGGTACGCCGGTGGGATTTGCTTTGGCGTTTGCGGGGATGCGTGATGGGCTGAGTTACCTGCATTCCCACATGGTCGGCGTCGTCGAGGAGCATCAGAACCGCGGAGTGGGGCGGTTGCTGAAGCTGGCGCAGCGCGAGGATGCGCTGAAGCGCGGGATTAATCTGATTGAATGGACGTTTGACCCGCTGCAACTAAAGAACGCGCATTTCAATATTGAGCGGTTGGGTGCAGTCGCGCGGCACTACATCCCGAATCTCTACGGGCGAACAACCAGTCCGCTGCACGCCGGATTGCCGACCGATCGCCTGGTAGCGGAGTGGTGGGTGCGTTCGCAACGGGTTGAAGATATGCTCGCTGGCAGGCCGCGTGTCACGAATCCTGATTGCGGGCGGATTGCGATTCCGGCAGGGATTCGCGGGATCTGCGGGGACGAACCGCAGACGGCGGAGAATATCCAAGCAGCTGTTCGCGACCAATTTTTGGCGAACATCGCCAACGGTCGCGCAGCCGTAGGATTTGAGTTCAACAAGGGGCAAGGAACATACCTTCTGGAGCCTTATGAAGATTGAATCCATCACTTTGCGCGAAGTTCAAATGAGGCTCAAAGCGCCGTTCGAAGCAAGCTTTGGAATCTCGCATCACCGCCGGATTATTCTCGTCGAGGTTGTCGCGGACGGAGTGAGCGGGTGGGGAGAAGTCACGGCAAGCGAAACTCCGGGGTTCAACTCGGAGACTACGGATACCGCTTGGCACGTAATTTCAGATTTTGTAGCACCCGGGCTGATTGGGAAGACGATTGCATCTGCTTCGGAATGCCCCGCGCTTTTGGCCCCCATTCGCGGTCATCAGATGGCGAAGAGCGGCGTCGAAAATGCTCTTTGGGATGCGGAGGCTCAACTTAAAGGAGTGCCACTCTCCAAGTTGCTCGGCGGCACCTTGGACGAGATTGCCAGCGGAGTGTCTCTCGGCATCCGCGAAAGTCCTGAGGCGTTGGTCAGGACTGTCGCGGAAGAGTTGCGGAGCGGCTATCAGCGGATCAAACTAAAAATCAAGCCGGGCAAGGATATCGAGTATGTAGCCGCGGTGCGTAAAGAATTTCCGGAAATCCTCCTTTCCGTCGACGCCAATTCGGCTTACCGGCTCGAGGACGCGGCCCATTTGGGACAGTTGGATCAATTCAAACTGCTGATGATGGAACAGCCGCTGAATTGGGACGACATTTATGCGCATTCGAAACTTCAGGCGCAGATTCAGACCGCGATTTGCCTGGATGAGTGCATTAACAACGCGAGCCACGCTCTTACGGCAATCGAATTGAAAGCCTGCCGGATCATTAATATCAAGCTCGGGCGCGTCGGCGGCCATAGCGAGGCGCGGCGTGTGGAGCAGGTCTGCCGCACGCGTTCCGTTCCCATGTGGTGCGGAGGCATGCTGGAGACCGGGATAGGCAGGGCGCATAACATTGCGATGTCGACGCTCGCCGGTTTCACGCTTCCGGGCGATGTTTCAGCGAGCAAACGCTATTGGAATGAAGATATTATCGAGCCCGAAGTTGAGGTCACCTCGATCGGCACGATTCATGTGCCGAAAACGCCCGGCATCGGCTATGCCGTGAGACGAGATCGAATTGAACAGCTTACCGTGCGGACAAATAATTGGGACAGCCAGCGGACGGCGGCTTAAGGTCGAGTAACGCCACCTTCCCGGGAGCAACGGTTTAGTAAAAATTCCCGATTCCACACGCTGTTGTTCGGAATCAATAGGTTACGTTCGGATGAGTTGCCTCATTGTTGGGCAAAGAGCCACCGTTCGGGAGCAGTTGTGCAACTATTTTGCAACCACTACAAAATTCGCGAAGTAACGCAACAAAACCTCCGCACTTCTCCGGGAAAGCGCGTTCTTGGGCCAAGTGGATTACTTCTGGATTGCCCGTGATCCAGGAGCAGTCTGGAGAATCCATTACGAACCACAAGCTGACTTCTCAATACTTGTCGGTTGTGCAGGAGGTCCGCGCGCGTCTGCGGAAGCGCACTATCCAAAGCCCGGTGGGTCTTGACCAGCGGAGAATCAGGCGAGTTTCTCTGATACTCCATTGACGAGCGATTGCAGAAGCGTTGCTACGTCTGGATATTTGACAAGTCCAGCGCTCTGGCCGGCCCATAAGGCTAGGAATTCGCTCCGTCCGGCCTGCTGCGCCGGTACGGTGAGATTCCGCATGAGGGCCCGTTGCAGCGGGTACGGGAGGACGGCGACGCCGGGCCGGTTCATCTCTTCCAGAAGTTGATTGTGGATGCCGCGTGCCAGACGCCCGGTGAACCCGCGTGTAAGCGAAGTTCGGTTCGCCTTTCCGCTCAGGATCGCCTCGCGGTGCAACGCAGTTGCTCCAGATTCTTCGCAGGCAAGAAAGACCGTCCCCATCTGCACACCTTCGGCACCGAGTGCGAAGGCTGCAGCGATGCCGCGGGCATCCGCGATTCCTCCAGCCGCCACGACGGGTACTTTCACGGCATCCACGATCTGCGGTACCAGAGAGAATGTGCCTGTGAGGGAATCTTCCGAGGAGCGCAGGAACGATCCGCGATGTCCGCCGGCCTCGAATCCGGATGCTACAACCACATCGACACCGGCTTGCTCCAGAGCGATGGCCTCGTCCCGTGTCGTCGCGGTGCCGATCGTGAGGATGCCCTGGCGATGACACTCTTCCAGAATCTCCTTCGGAGGAATGCCGAAGATGAACGAGAAGGCAGGGACCTTAGCGTCGAGCAGAACGCGCACCTGATCTTCGAAGCGAAGCGGCTTGTATGGTGAGAACTGCGGCATGTTCGCACCGACCGCCGCAAGATGCGGAGCGAGATAAGAGAGCGCGCGTTCGAAGGCTTCGGCATCGGACGTGGGTGCACCCTCATCCTCCATGGAAACCCAGAGGTTCATGGCGAAAGGTTTATTGGTCAAAGAACGGATCTCGGCGACGACTTCCTGAATCGCCAGCGGAGTCAGGCCAAGGGCGCCGAAAGAACCCAAACCCCCGAAGTTTGATACCGCGGCGGTAAGGCGCTGCGAGGAAAAGCCTCCAAGCGGCCCCTGGATGATCGGGTACTCAATTCCGAGTTTGTTTGAAACGCGCGTTCTGTTCCATGCTGGGTTTCGTTTCGCCATAGTCAAACACAGAGGCGAGTGTCCGCCTCCTCGTGGGCCTCCTCATGCCTCGACTTCCAGGATGACTTCCACTGCCACGGGCATGCCCAGAGGAAGGCTTGCCACGCCTAACACCATACGGACTGAGGTTTTGTCTTCTCCAAAAACATCGCGAAATAGCTCGGAGGCAGCGTCGGCAACGTTTGGTTGATCGAAGAAGTCTCCATAAGTTGCAAGATAGACGCACAGTCGAACAACGTGGGTTACTTTATCGAGCGAGCCTAGCTTCTGCCTTGCCGCCGACAAAACATTCAGAGCGGCAATGCGGACCGCCTCTCTCCCTGCATTCGCATCCAGTTCTTTCCCGAGACGTCCGACGGAGGCGTGAGTTCGATACCGAGCTCCTGCAGCCGGCGCTCCGCGTTGGGCGGCTGCGAACCCTTGCCGGTTACCATTTTCCTGAGTGCGCACCACCGTCCACGTGCAGCACCTCCCCCGTCACCTGACGGGCTTCTGTGAGATAAACCACGGCTTCCTCTATGTCTTTCACGTCAGAGATTGTACCCATCGGCGAAAGCGTTTTCAGGAAATCCTTCGGGTTATCCTTGTGCAGCGGCGTGTCCACGACGCCGGGCGCGACCGCGTTGAAGCGAATTTTCTGCTTCGCATACTCCATGGCCAAGCTTTTCGTGACGCCTTCAAGTGCGCTTTTGGTGATCATCGGGACCGACGCGGTAATACCTGCGATCGGGTTGGCCGCCAGCGAGGCCGTGATGGTAACGACGCTTCCGCCAGACTTCTGCGCAAGCATCTGCTTGACAGCGCCTTGTGTGACGTAGAGGAAGCCTTCGAGGTTGGTGGAAGATAGCGCCTTGAAGTCTTCCGCTGTGTAGTCAGTGAAGGGCTTTGTGAAGAAGATGCCTGCATTGTTGACCAGCGCGTCGATGGATCCAAACTTCTGGACGGCTGTCTCGACGATCTTCGAAGCGACAGCACTCTCACCGATGCTGCCATCCACTAGTGCCAAATGATCAGATTCGACGAAGGTATCTGACTTCTTGATGTTGCGCGAATTTGCGACAACATTGTATCCGCGATCGAGGAACGACTGGACCATGCCGGCTCCGATGGCTTGCGAAGCCCCCGTTACAATGACCGTTTTCTGTTTGCTTGCCATATCAGCCTCCTTGGCTGTCGGTTGAGATGCAGGTGGTGCCTGCGAACTACACTCACACCGGGTTGATTCTCCGGCGTGAGTGTCCTTACTAGCTACAGACAAATGGTCGTTCACTTCGGCAGGTCGGTCCCTGCCTGCTCCGCCGCCATGTACTCTGCGTACCAGCCCGGCCAGTTCGCGTCGCGCTGCCCGTTGCGCTTCTCGTGCTCGCCGTGAGCGGCTTCCGCGCGCCGCATCGCGCTTGCCAGATCGTTTGCTGTCGCGAAGGTCGTTGTCGCGGAATCGATGCGGCCGGGCAACCGGCGCGTAACTTCCTGGACGATCCACGCGTTGCCATCGAGATCTTCGAAAGCGATGTAGGAGCTGTAGCTCTGGCGCTCGGGGTCCGGGCCGCTGATGCGTCCTGCCGGAGAGAACGGCGAACCGTGGAACACTTCACTTGCGTTGATGCCCCTGGCCACGAACTCCTTGTGAGCAGCTTCAATGTCGGAGACGATCAGTCCACCCCGGAACGAGCCAGGCGCTGCCTCCGTGACTCCCTTGCCGAATGAGATCGAGGACCCTGAACCCGGGGGCGTGAACTGGACGACGCGAAAGTCGTTTCCCATAACGATGTCGTCGTCGAGCCGCCACCCGAGCTTTGTGTAAAACTTCTTTGCCAGGTCGACGTCTGAGACGGGGATGAGCGCGACCTCGAGTTTCATGTCGACTCCCGCGACACCGGCGTCATACTTCTGTTGCTTAAAGCTACTAGCCGTCTGACTCATGTGATTCTCCTTTTGCTCATGATTTGTTTCGCGAGCCTATGCGGCTCATCGCGTTCCTGGAATCTCGCACTCAGCCTTTTAAGGGTGTGTTTGCAAGGACCTCCACTTTTTCCACCTGCGGAGGAACCGCAAATAGTTCGCCGGCCCGCGCCCCCAATGCCTTCGCAATGTCGCCAGTCAAGTGGGCATTTCGGCCCGCTTCATTTGCAAAGGTGTCAAAGATGCCGAACTTCCCCGGTCCGATCTTGATCGCATACCATTTCAAGGTCGTTTTTTCATTCAGCGCGAGTGGCTGAGCCGACTTCAGAAATGCCTCGGCATCAGCCTCCTTGCCTACGCGTGCTTCGAGCGTGACTAACAATCCGATTGCTTCCATGGAATTACCCTCCTGTTTGTTGGCGTCGTAGCGCTGCTCACAACTGTGAGTAAACTGCAAACCGCATGCGGAGTTGTGCGGGTTTCTGCTCGGATGGTCGGAATCTTGCTGAATTTATGCGCCAAGACACGGAACTCCAATGGCTTACACCTGTGTCTGCGGTTTGTCTTGAGTGAGCGACGACGGCGAGAGTCCGAATGAGCAGCGCTGGGCTACTCAGAATTGCTGATTGAGCCGATAGTGCTGCGGAGGATGCAAAGACCGATGAGCTACAAGTTCCGGACAAGGCTGGACGTCAAAACGAATTAAGAAGCAACCGGTGAAAGTGACATGTCTTCGGAGCGGGTTTCCGAAGCGCCAACCACTTGGGAGTCCAGAAAATCCTGGCGATACTCTGTCGGGCTAACTCTACAAACGTCACGAAAGACCTGCGCAAAGTGCTGCTGGTTCTTGAAGCCACAGGCCACGGCCACGGCCAATACTCGCGTACGTGGAGCGCGCAACATTGCTTTAGCACGCTCAATCCTATGACGCAGAACAAATTTGTGCGGAGTCTCGCCTGTTGATTTGCGAAACATCCGCGCGAAATGAGCCGTGCTCAATCCTACCGATTCCGCCATCTCGTCGAGACTCAAGTCGTCTTCCATCTTCACGTGGACCAACTCTTTAATCTTTCGCAAGCGTGCTGAACCTAATCCGCCCCGATATATCTGCACAGGACGGTGCCTTACTGCATGACCATTGACCAGGGCCACGGCCATCGCCTGTTCAACAGAATCCAGAAACAGCCGCCCGCTCGGAAAGCCAGCAAGCATCTCCGCATGAACGGCCGCAACCAGCGCACTCAGGCGCGAGTTCGCAAACTTGCGTGAAGCTCGCAGTTCTACCTCGCCGTAAGCTCCGTCAGAACTGGCCATCAGTGCCGCATCGGAAATACCGAGCTGCAGATGCGCTACGTTCATGAGTCCAACCCACTCTCCGACATAACGGTCGCACAGTGCTAAGTCGCCCGCCACGTAGTCGAACTTTTCCAGCGCGGAACGCTTCGAGCCCCACTCAATTGAGCCGGGCCCCAACATCATCGCGAAAGCCTGGTCATGCCGTACCCAATGACGCGGCGCTGTGTCAGAGTCGGGGGGAAAGAGTTCAACTATCATTCTTTTACTCCATACCGTCGTGTTGTGGATATGGCCGGGGGCTTTCTAGGTGCTGTCCAGAATCATCCGATTTGATGTATCTCTATGGCAAGGCGATACAGGTATCTCGACGTGAACCTAGGGCTTTCAAACAAGTTCTGGGCACGCCACCTGGTGGATTGTCGGCCATCCCGAAGCTAAGGCTTGCGCTTACTCTGCCGAATAGTCGGCTTTTCGTACATCTGAATCACAAAGCCATTTGATACCAGGTGGAATACGTACGGCTTCGTGTAAAGGCCCCAGGAGTCAAATCTAATTCTCCTTTGCGCGCCTGGCGGTGAGGTCGGGAAGAAAGGCGGTGAGGATGCCGAGTGCGGGAAGAAACGAGCAGACGTGGTACACGAAGCTGATGCTCGTGTGGTCGGCAAGCTTGCCCAGCAGTGCGGCGCGATACCGCCTAAGCCGAATGCTAGTCCGAAGAAAAGTCCGGAGACGGTGCCGATTTTAGTCGGGATGAGATCCTGGGCGTAGACGAGAATCGCGGAAAAGGCGGAGGCAAGGATGATGCCGATGATGACGCTCAGAATTTCGGTCCAAAAAAGGCTGGAATAGGGCAGAAGCATAGAGAAAGGAAGCACGCCGAGAATGGACCACCAGATGACGAATTTGCGGCCGAACCGGTCGCCGATTGGCCCGCCGATGATGGTGCCTGCGGCGACAGCGCCAAGAAAAATGAAAAGGTGGACCTGGGCGCTCTGCACGGAGATATGGAAACGGTCCATGAGATAAAAGGTGTAATACGAGGTCAGACTGGCGAGATAAAAGAACTTCGAGAACATCAGGATGATGAGAACACCCATGGTGAGCGCAATTTTGCGCGAGGAAAACGTCGGACGGCGGGCGTGGACTGAGCCTGTGACGTGGATGCCGATCGGAACGGTTTTAGCGCCGGCTTGACGAAGACGATAGCGGTGAGCCCACTGACCAATTTTGAAAAGCAGGATCATGGCGATGAGGGCCAGGATCGAAAACCAAGCGATGCTGGATTGGCCGTTAGACAGAACGAACGCAGCTAAGAGAGGACCCAGCGCGGAACCGGCGTTGCCGCCCACCTGAAAGATGGATTGGGCGAAGCCATGCTGTCCACCGGAGGCCATGCGAGCGACGCGCGAAGACTCCGGGTGGAAAACAGCGGAACCCGTACCGATCAGTCCTGCGGCGATGAGAACGATCGCGTAGGTAGGAGAGACGGCAAGAGTCAGTAAGCCAGTGAGCGTGATGCCCATACCCGCGGCCAGGAAATACGGTTTGGGATGACGATCACTGTAGAGTCCGACGAGCGGCTGGAGCAGCGAAGAGGTGAACGTGGCTGTAAAGGCGATCAAACCAACCTGGCCAAAGTCCAAGCGAAAGGCATTTCGGAGCAAAGGATAAAGAGCGGGAAGAAGGGACTGCACGGTGTCGTTGAGGAGATGACAGATACTGACAGCGAGCAGGACTTTGAACGTGGATCGCTCAGCAGTACCGGCGAACGGCTCGGTGTGAAGCGCAGAGAAGTTGGTCTCGGTTGACATGTTTGTGCCGGACGAAAACGGCCGCCTCTTAGGCCAGCACCCTAGGATAAAGGGGAAATGAAAAATTGCGAAATTCGGTATTTTTTGGCCTTGGTCATCGGTCGTTGCCGTTATCCCACAATAATCGTCCTCGTCCAAGACCGGCCAATTCGTTTCGGCTACTCTCACCAACTTGGCAAACAGTCGCGTTTGCGACCAGTACAACGGTTGCACAGACTGTTGTGGCTGCTCAACCCTCGAAATTACACCACCGGTACAATCGTTGCAGGCAATCCTGGCAAAGGATTGCGAACGCCTCTTACCCCCGAATTGTTTGGTGCTGCTTTTAGGTTGGACCTGGTCAACACAAGCGCGTTTATCGGGAGCAATCTGCCAACCCGGAGGCATTACTTCCGGCTTGCCGGTTATGTGGGAATTGAGGGCAAACGTCAGGGCACTTCGCCCTACTTGTAATAATCGTGGCGGGATAGCGTCTTAGATTCTGGCGGGCCGCATGCACGCGGCACCGAAGAAGATGATCGATGATGCTGCTTGAAAACTTGCTCCAGGACCTTCGCTACGGCGGTCGGATGCTTTTCCGTAACGCGGCATTCACCGCAGTTTCGGTTTTAGCACTGGCGCTCGGCATCGGGATCAACACTGCCACCTTCACAGCATACAAAGCGTTGGTGAAACGGCCTCTGGATGCGCGTGATCCCGGTCAAATGGTGAACCTTGCATTGACGCTGCAGTCCGACGCGAACGCTTCGCAGTTTAGCTATCCCGACTACGAGGCGTATCGCGATCAACTGCATTCTTTCAGCGGTTTGATTGCAAGCTCGCACGACCTGCTGAAGCTCACCGAGGCTGGCAGCGTTCTGAGCGGACGCTCCAGCGCTGCCGGCTCTCTTTTTGGGCGTTTGGGGCTGTTACCGCCAGGATTCAAGAGCGCCGAGTTGGCCGACACGCAGATTGTCTCCGAGAATTATTTTTCGGTGCTGGGCGTCGCGCCCCTACGAGGTATCACGTTTGAATCGATCGGCGCTCGCGGACTTGCTGTCTCGCCTGCGGTTCTCATCAGCGAAAACTACTGGCAGCGGCGGTTCGCCAGCGATCCTGCGGTGCTCGGCAAAACGATCCGTTTGAATGCCGCACCCTTCACGATCATAGGGGTGACGCCTCATGATTTTGTCGGGACTGGCTTGGAAGCGCCGGACTTTTGGCTGCCGCTCAGTCTCGAGCCAATGGTTCATCCTGACGCAGACGCTCTTCATGATCGCGAAGACTTGCATTTGCGATTGTTCGGCAGACTCGCACCTGCTGTCAGCATGCAGCAGGCGCAAGCGGAGACCAATCTGGTGGCCTCGCGCTTGCGCACGTTGCACGACGTCAATTCCGAATGGAGCAGGCCCGCAGCCGCACTCATAACTCCGGGCTCGCCATTGCCCGGCAAAATGCCGCCTGGGCTCAGGTTCACGATTTTGCTCGTCATGGTTGCCGTCACTATGGTCTTGGTCATCGCATGCGCGAATGTCGCCAGTCTGCAATTAGCTCGAGCGACCGCACGCCAGGACGAGCTGAGCACGCGGCTGTCAATGGGGGCCAGCCGCATGCGCTTGGTGCAGCAACTGCTGACGGAAAGCGCACTGCAAGGACTGTTGGCGGGGATGATCGCGCTTCCCAGCACCTGGGCCATCTTGAAGGTCGGTGCCAACTTGTTCAGGCAGGCGTTTCCTGTTGAAGCTGGCACGTTGGTGCTCCACGTAGCGCCGGATTTTGAGATCTTCGCTTACGTAATGGCGATTTCGGTGTTCGCCGGCCTCTTGTTCGGGCTCACACCGGCGCTTGAGAGTTCCCGCTCGGCACTTCTCTCCGCGGTCAGGGGCAAGGCGGGAAGCGCTCGCGTTCGCAGCCGGCGCCTTCGCGAATTGCTCATCGCATCCCAGGTTGCCGTGTGCCTGGTTTTGATGATCGCGGGAAGCATGTTGATCCGCAGTTCGCTGCACACGCTGGGGATGCCGACGGGCTACGACGGCAAACGCGTGGTGGATCTTGATTTCCGATTCCCCGAAGAATCGAAATATACAGCTGAGCAGAAGCTAGCCATTGTCCGCGAACTTCGAAGCCGAGTTGCGGCCCTCCCTGGAGTTGTAGGCATCACAACGGCTCGCGCACCGGACGACAGCAACGTGCGAGCGGCTGCTGTATCACTAAACGGAGAAAATCCTACATCTAAGAATAAACAAGGCGTCCTCTACTACACGTGGGTACAGCCAAATTACTTCAGAACATTGGGCGTTGCGATACTGCTTGGCGAAGGCTTCGCTGATGACAGGCAAAAGGGTGAGCACTCGGTCGTACTGAGCGAATCTGCCGCCCGACAACTCTGGCCCGGACGAAACCCGATCGGGCGCAGTTTGCGTCTGGGCACGGGCGAGCACTTTCACAACAAAGGTGACCTTCTTCCCGATGGGTCCACCTGGCAAGTGATCGGCGTGGCCAACGATACGCGCGGCGTTGAGTTGGATGGAAGCGACGCGGCGCAGCTTTACCTGCCGCTACCCGAAGATCGCGTTCAGGATTATCCCATCCTTCTGCGCACGCAGTCCGACCCAATGCTGTTGAGCCGTGCGATCGACGACGCCGTTGCATCGGTGGATGCCGACCTGATCGTATCGACTTCCACGCTGCAGGATATGCTTCGGCAGACTCCACCGTTTCTGGGCACGATGTTTGCGGCACTGGTTGCAAACACCATCGGTTTGTTCGGGCTAGTGCTGGCCGCAATGGGAATCTACGGCACGATCAGTTACATCGCCGTGCTCCGGACACGTGAAGTCGGAATACGCATGGCCATCGGCGCTCAGAAATGGGACATCCTTGGCCTCATGATGCGGGACAGCACTCGGCCGGTGCTCGCGGGGCTCGCTGTAGGAATGCTTCTAGCGGTTGGAGCGTCGTATCTGCTGCGCGCCGTCCTCTATGGAGTGCACCTTGTGGACAGCGTTTCGTTCCTCGGTGCATCCCTACTGTTTCTGATAATCGCGTTGCTGGCCACGCTGCCGGCGTCGAGTCGGGCAACGCGTGTGGATCCAATGGTTGCACTAAGGTACGAATGACCTCAGCTGTGAAAGGTCTGCAGCATGTGGCCGAATACGGAACGAAAACGAGGACTCAAGGCAGGACGTTCCGGGCGGATAGTCGGCAACTCTTACGTAGTCTGATCGTGGAAGAGTAGCGCGTTTATCGTTACCGATCCGATGAAACGGCGAACTTCCCACAACGGGACTGCTGGCCCGGGATGACTTCCGGTTGGCCCGCCACTCGCCTAGGTCGCTTCACAGCACCGGAATTGGCTCGCATACGCGGTTGTCCCGGAAGTGCAACTGCCCAAATGAAGACGCCAACAATCACTGGGAGATCGAACATGCGGTCTCCAATCCTAACGCTCGTCGCATTTGCGCCGCGGAGATGCTTATGGGCTAGACTGCGCCGGAGGCGGAGGTGCGGGGATGATGTAAAGGATCGTATGCGAGTTCCCTTAACACTTAGTTTTGCAAATCGCTCTCAGATTAAGCACCGGAACTCAGTTTTCCGTACAGGCAACAGCTTCCGTGGCGCCTGCCGGAAGTATGGGCGCATTAAACAGCGAATAGCCACCGGTTCCGGCCACGGTCGCGTCGCGGACGGCGGGACAACTGAACGTAACGGTCTCTGAATCCCCATCGACAATCGTGTTGGAGGCGGAGTTCAAGTAGGTGCAAGGGATGCCAACTCCAAGCATCTGACTCACCTCGCAAACGCGGAGCACCTGTTTCGATCCGCCGGTCTTGCAGCTCAGCTTGACTTTCGATGCTGCAGGACAGGAATAAACCTTGCTCGGAGGCGTGAAACCACAATCGCGGAGCGGCCCGACTTGGCCGCGGTCGCACGGATTATTGACGAAGCTGCCCGGTCCTTGTGACACCGAAACGTGTGCGACGTTGTTTGCTGCATAGTTCGGCGAGAAATTGCAGCGAATGCGTGAAATCGGATTCCCTTGAGCATCTGTGAGTGATGTCGGGTCGAATACCAGTGCCGACAGATTCGTTGGATCAACAGGCTGGTTATTTGCGTCGAGCGTCTGTCCTTCACAGAGAAACTGCTGCGGATTCAGCACATTGGTCAAGTCATGAGGCTGCGTGGTATCGACATTGGTGACATCGACCCATTGCCCGCTGATTCCGAACTGATATTCGTCGCCCCACCCCGAAGAAATTCCTTGGAAGTTGCAGGTCTGATAGGTACCTGCCAACGGCGTGGACTCATCGTTGTGATAGCGGTTCGTATCTTCAATACAGAAAGCTCGCTTGACGCCAGTTGCGGTGTTGTAAGCGAAATTGACATAGTAATTGAAGTCCCATTCCTGGTCGCAATTCCCGAATTCAAAGACGTTGCTGAGCAACCAAGGGTTGTTGGGATTCGTTAGGTCGCCAATGTGAATCGGCTTCGTACCATCATTCCGTGTATTTGCGGAAAAGGTCCAAAGCCTGCGCCAGCCGGGCTGAGAAATTGTGCCGTACTTAATGTCACAGGAATCCGGCGTAAAAAACCGGTAGTACACGCGGTTCTCGTCTACCAAAGCTTCTTCAATCGCGGCGAGGTCCGGCCCAGTGTTGTTGGTGAACTGGCCCTGACGGAAATCCGCGGCAATCTCCGGGTCATAGGCCACGCGCGTGAAATGCATGTTGGGCTGCTGCATGCCCACATGATTCGTGAGCGCTTGCGTACAGGACTCCTTCGGAAATTGCGTGACGTGACACGCCGAGGTCGCCGGTGTTTCCACCTGGCACGTCTGGTCGTAGAAATAATAGACGCTCTCTTCAAACACGCTGTTCGGCGGAAAGCCGAACTCGTCGAGGCACGCATACCCAGTTCGTTCCATCACCAACTCGGGATCCGCGGGCAGGTCAAACGGTTCGTCCCAGGTTCCGCCGACCGCGCTGAGCGCCGGCTCACTGGCCCCTGGAGAAGCGGGGTCGGTGACGATGTAGGTCTGAAAATGATAGGGAATAGCGACATAGTCGTGCGTGCCAATCTGCACACGACGCGGTTCGTCAGTGAATTCAAACCTCCAAGCTGCACGAGGCGGAAGGGGCAGATCGCCGCGCGCCGGCGGCGCAGTGTAGAAAAATTGGCGGAAAACGAGGCGATAATAGGTCAAGTTGACCTGCTCTGTGGCCCGCTTGACCCAAAAGTTCTTTTCTTGTGAAAAGACCCAAGCGGCCGCGGCTTCGCGCTGAGGGCCCGCTGGGATTTCGTCCAACTCGACCCCCACGGTGGTGTGCATGTCCATGCGAACAAGCGCGCCCGGCGGATTGGTGGATCCAGCCGTGGATTGCCCGCGGGCGCTCCAGGGCAGCAGGGCGAGCGCCGCCAAGCCGAGTGCGACACAAACAAGAATTTGCTTCCTCACCAACTCGGACATTTGAACCTCCTTCGCTTTGGACCGATATTCGCGATGCCAACGCCGCGAAGCGTTGCTAGTTCCTCCGGCGGCTTCGGGTGATGCAAAGTGACGAATGCCTCGCCAGCATCGATCATGCGCCTAACGATTCACTTCACCTGAAACGAGACGGTATGAACCGTTGGATCGCTGCCCGCGGTGAACCCAAGATTGTATGTACCAGTTCCCAGCCCCGTTGTTTTCAGGTTGAAGACGTACCCTCCCGCTACTCCCAGGGTTGGGTCGAAGCGGAAATTGTTGTCAGGATTGGAGTTTCCGGCGTCTTCAATCGTGTCCGTAGTGCTCGTCGAAACCTGCACGAGACTCACGGCCGTCACGACGATACTGGAACTGGAAACATCATTGCCGTTGCTATCGCACAAGGAGATCTTGATTGGAATCGTCGCTCCGCTCTTCACTGCGTGTGTGGGGTCGTAGAGCAGACAAATGTTATAAATCGCCGTCAAGGTCGTGTTTGCGGTGCTCGAATTGTTGTTGGGGTTGGGGTCGATTCCAGCAGCAGTGACAGAGGCGGTGTTACTCAGCACCGTGCCATTCGGTGACGGCGGAGCCGTCACAATCAGCGTGGCGCCAACCGAGCTTCCATTGGCCAACGAACTGAACGCGATTGTGGGCGCCGCCGCGGTGCCGCTGCAGGTTCCAAGCGGCGAGCTGCACGACACGAGAGTTGCACCCGGGGGAAGACTGTCTGTTACGACCACGGATGTGGCGTCTTGCGGACCGTTGTTTGTGACGGTCAGGTTATAAACGATATTCGACCCGGGCGCTGCTAATTGTGGACCAGTCTTCGTGATCGTAAGGTCTGATCCAACATTGAAGGTGTAAGCGTATACATTGGCAGGATTTTGGATTTGCCACATCACGCGCGCTTTCCCGTCCGGCGTAACCGAAATGTCGCTCAATCGAGAATCAGCGCCTGGAATCTGAGGAAAAACGCCAGCCGCCATCAGATCCGCTTGCACGTTGTAGAGAACATTGTTGGCAGTATCGTATATCGCGGTCTGATACGCCCCGTCGGTAGGGCCTTTCACTTCAAATGCGATGAATCCCGAGCTCACGGACGGGAAAATCAAACTTCCCGGCGCGTTCAACACTTGCTCTGTACCGCCCCCGACGGGCTGCCAAACCAGGTGATCGCCCGCGATGCCGTTGGTTAGGTAGTTGGCGCTGTAGGTGATGATGGTGCCATCAGTGTCGGGGTGGGTTTGATTTCCCTGCACTTCGGAAACAAGCTGCTGCGCTGTCCAACTCCCATTGAAAAGATTTGCGCCCCACGTGCTGCACTGGCTGGAACTCCTCGTGGCGCAGCGGAGGTAGACGACCACACTGCCATCAGGACTCACAGCCGGGGTCCGCTCCTCGACCTGGGGCACGGTCGCAGGGGTAAGAACTTGCGTCGATCCATTAGCTCGGTTGTAGGCAACGATTTTGGCATCGGAAAGAAGCGGACCGAAATCCGCATCCTGCCAGGCAATGGTTTGATCCCCAATGTTCGACTCGTCGCGGAGAGATTTCGCGAGGGGCGCGACCTCACTAGGCTGCCCGCCGCTGGACGCATCAAACTGCATGATGGCCTGTGTGCCATCCAGGAACACGCGAGTGAAAGTGATCGTCGAACCGCGGACGTCGCAGAGTAAGTCCTGAGTTTGCTGTTGTGGGATGGCGCTATCCACTTGTGTAGCCAGATTGAAGTAGTGGACACTGAACAACCCATTGCTTATCGAGTAGTTCGTGTAGCACACAAGATCGCCGCTTACATGAGGATCGACACTGCTCAACGGGCCATCATTGACTATGGTGAACTTTCCGGGCGGTGTCGGTCGTGGAACCGGAGTCACGCTATTCTGCGCCCAGGCCGGAAAAATGCCGCCAGTAAATGTCACTGTGATTCCCACAAACGTAAGAATCATTCGTCTCAAGACTTGCATCGCCTTCCTCCTTCTACGTTGCGTGCCGCTGCTATCAGCCCCAGGGTGAATCCCGTTCCTAAGGCAGTGTTACCTGCCTCGGCGGCAAGAGCCACAAAGCCGGCGGAGCAGGCGCTCCATTCGGGTCCGTGCCAGTCGCGAATCCGAGGACAAACAGCAGTTGCCTCATTCGATTTGAGCCCCGCCGCTGTAGGAGCCGGTGTAGTTCCTGCCGCCTTTGCCGCGCGCACCCGGAATCACGAATTGCTTGTAGTTTTCTGGCGTGCCGGCGCGGTCGTGATTCGATGCGGGATTGTCGTGGTCGGAGTCCATGGGCTTGACGCCGAGGGTGGAGTTGCCGGTGTCGAAGGAGGAGTAGGCAGCGGCGGCCCAGCGCCAACCGATATCGATGTCCGCGACGTCGCTAGCGAAAGTACCGCAAACGGTTACGGGTTCAACGTCGGCGGGGAGCCCGCCAGGAGGAACGGCCCAAGACATGCCCGTGAGGAACGCGTTGTCGTCGAGGTCCCAAGGGATGGTAGTGATCCAGACATTGTTGACAGAGTCGAAGGAGGTGGAGGCCACGCTGACGCTCGGATCAATGACGATATGCGCGTCCGGCATGGATTGATTCACGGAGATCAAATTCCCATTTGCGTCTTTGTACTGGAACTGGAAGCTGGAGTTGAAGAAGGAAATGTTGACTTTTTGCGTGGGCCCATCCAAGTCTCGGACTTTGAAAATGCTATTGAACCAGATGGAGTTGCCGCCAGCGACGGCGACGTTGCGGAAGTCCGACTTGATGCAAGCATTTTGACTCTTGAGCGCGGCGATCACGATCAGATCGGCGGTGGCGCTGCTGGACGCAAGGTTCGGGCTGCCTGCAAAGTTCGCAGTAAGCGTACGGCCGTTGGGCTCAACCGAGGTTACCGCGATCGTGCAGCTTGCGATTCCGGGTGTCGCGCTTGGTACGGGAGTGCAAACGCCGCTGTTGGAAAGGATGTCACTAACGATGGGTGATGTCACAGTGATCGGCGCAAGGACGCTGGGATCAATGGGGATCACCATGCCTGGCGCGGTCAAGGTAATCGTGGCGGTGGTGGACTGGCCCACGGGGATCGAGGCGGAGGCAAACGCAACGGTCAGCGAGGTCGTGTCTGGTGTAACGGCAAGTGAGCCATTCACGAGTTGGATCGCGTAATTGCCGAGAACACTCGGGGCTCCTACCGCTGCGGGTACGACGGCATATGTTCCCACAGGGCTAGCGGGAGAGGCCAAACTGGCAAGTGTAGCCGTGATAGAGTCACCGTTGAGCAACCCACTGATCGCGCCAGTGAATACTGGATTGTTTGAACCGTAGGGCCGCGTGGCATCGTTCGCCGCAACCGTCAGCGGCGCAGGGGTAATGGTCAACGCGCCGGACACGTAGGTGATCGAGTAGTTGGCGGAGCTGAGTCCAGAACAATTGATCGGATACGCGCCCACGGAAGTAGCGGCGGTTGCGGAGGTGGTGCACGCCAGAGTGCCTCCAAGCGAAGCGGCTGTGTCACCATTCACAAAGCCCGCAAATGTGGCTGTGAATCGTGGATTCGGCAAGGCGTACCGCCGTGTTGCGCTGGTGGCCGTAACTATCAATGAATCGGGAGTGACGGTCAGTGTCCCAGGTACGAAGGTGATAGCGTAGTTGCTGGAAGTTAGGCCGGAACACATTATTGGATATGACCCTACGGAGCTGCCGGCGGTAGCTGCAGTGGCACAAGTCAGTGTGCCTGTTAGAGCAGCCGTGGGGCTCCCGGCGGGAAGTCCGCTGTAGGAGACGCTGAACGGTGGATTGGGCTGGCTGTACTCGCGGGTCGCATTGTTCGCGGCAATGGTCAGAGGAACGGCCGCAATGGTTAGTTGGGAGGAAGCGCTGCTGGGCGAGAAGTTGGGCGTTCCGCTGTAGCTCACCTCGATTGGATAGCTGGCAACGGGCGTTCCTCCCGGAATCGTGAAGTTTGCTGTAGCACTACTCTGCACGGATGTCACGCTAACGGGATTGCCAACACCAAGTACTTTAAACACTACCGTACCTTCGTTTACGGAGGCGCTCGGGCTGGTGACCGTTACACTGAGTGTCACGGTCTGGTCGGTGGGACTGTAATTGGTACTTACGTTCACCGCTATCATGCTTGTAGACGCGGCCGACGAATTGGGCGTGGTCATGTACGTGAACAGGCGCTGGTACATGCTCAGCAAGTTGGATGGGGCTTCCGTTGGGGTCGGATTGGCTTGATAAAAAGCGTTTAAGGCGTCGCGCGCCTGGAAGAACCCTACCCCAGGATAGCCTTGTAATTCGAGCAGGTTTGCGGAAGCGGAAAGGGCGGCGGAATCGTTGGGATTCGAATTCAAGTACTGCTGCACAGTTGTGAGCGCGCTATCGAGATTTCCAGAGTTGGTCTGGAATTGAGAGATAACGAGCGCCTTCTCAAGCTGTTGTTCCTGGGTGGGCGACGAAGGCTCTGGTCCAATCTGAACGGTTACCGGCGAACTTGCAGCAACGCCGTTCCACCCCGTCGAGTTAGCGACTTGGAGCGTGGCGGTGAGCTGGTACGTATCCGAAGGCAGAGTCAACGTATCAGCAGGAGACACTTGCCAGACGGCCCTGACGTAGCTGCTGCGCTGCAGAGTAAGCGAAGGAGACGCCGGTGAGCCCACTAATTTCAACGGCCACTGGAAGGAAGAGCCGGAACTCGAGACGGCAGTAAACTGGATGGCATCCGTCCAGTTGCCAGTCTGTGGAGCGATAACAAGCGGCGTGGCGCTAGCCCCTTGAAGCCGGGTCGAGTTCAGAATGCTGAGGCTTACGATGAGTGGCCAGCCCTGGTAGACCGTCGCATTGTTCGAACCATTTGCGGAAATCGAGATTTCCGGCGCGGCTACGGCCGGCGGTTGCTGCGCAAAACCGCCAAGCGGAAAGATGGGAAACGCGAGAAAGAGGAGTAATCGTTTCATACGGCCTCAATCCGGAACAAATGGATAGTTTTTGTTGTCGCTGACGCATACCCAGAATTGGCATCCGCCGCGGCCCGGCGCAGCGTCAAAATAGCGCGGCTGTGGTTTCCTGTTAGGGTCGTTAACCCCAGTACCGACCGCGGCATCGCAAAGCATGGTGCCTAACGGCTCAGTTCCCGCGGGAACAAGATAGTAGGTGCTGCTGTTCGCCACTGATGGATAGGTTTGGGCAAAGAAGTAGCGCATCACGCACTGATCGTTCCCGCTGTGCTCTGCTTGCGGACTGCCCACGTAAAGTACCTGGAAATTAGACTTCGTGATTGAGTTGATGAGCTGAATGTAGTTATCACACGCTAGTACCACGGATGCGGGGTATAGAGCCGGCGCAGCTTCGACGGCTTTGCAGGAGTTGTAGTCCTCTTCAATTTTTTCCCATTCGGTCGTTGCGGCGTCGGGCCCTCCTTGCTCTGGAAGAAGCTGGACGGGTACGTATTGTTGTTGCGTTTTGTCGAATACGAAGTACGCGGGCTGCCCGGTTGGGTTTTCTGGGTCATCTGGTCGGCGAAAATAGAAAGCTTTAAAGCCCGCATCGTGGTCCCCGTGATGGTCTACGCCTACGGAGTGTAACAATTCATGAGCGATCCCGACGTCATACTGAAAGAAGGCATCTGAGGCGGTAATGACACCGCCATGGTTGTTGCCCAGCCTAAGCGTTCCGGGCGCGTCTCGAGGTTGCATGGCAATGCCATCGGTGATTCCCGGTTTAGCATGGAAGCCTTTGACAGTTAGGATTGTAAGGCCGCCATCCATCCGGCTTTCCTCCGGGTCGCCAGGAGTCGTGTATTGCGTAACGATGGTTACTCCATGCTGGTCGGTAACATGTGCGCCCTGAGAGAAGTTGAAGTTTATGAGGATGGAGCCAAGCGTGCCGTTTGCGTGGTCTATTTTCGTTTCGATTTTCTTGATGTCTTTATGAACGGCGAGTCCCGTGAGTTCTGTGAAGAGGAAGATACCGGGTTCCGCGTCCGCGCCGATTAGGTTTTCAACAAAAAAGTCCTTTTTGCCCGGATCACCTTCAATGTGTTTGCCATTTTCCATGAAGCCGCGATATTCCTCGTAGAGCGTGAAACCGTCGCCAACGCAGCCGGGATACCCGGAAGGGTTGGGCTCGGAATCATCATCGTCAGGAGTGCTTAGAGCGACGTTGTGCAGTGTTTTCCAGATGTCGGCGACGTGGGAGCCTGGCTGACGCTTCGGTATCAAAATGTTTGTAGTGTTGGAATCGTCCTGCAGGTGACCTGTAATGGTCTGGCCGCCTAACGTCGCAGTCACATTCAGTGTGGCCCAGCCGCCCCAGTCGTGCGGAGAAACAAAGGCATTTGTGTCTGTCAGCGGTACTCCATTGATGGGAACGAGTGTCGCCGTCATGCCATCCGGGCCGACGGTGGCAAGGGGATTGAATGCTGCGTCGAAAGTTAAGTCGGGATCGCTGGTAGCGGATCCCGCCGGAGGCCAGTTTAGGGTCACGCCCGGCTCCGTGGAGTCTTCCACAAGTGAAAAAACAAGCTTGTCGGGATAAGCAGTCTGCCCGGTAGATTTGTCAACCAGCTGCGTGTCAATTTCCAGGGTATTGGGTTGACCTGTAGAAGGATCGACACCGGTATCTTTCTCGGTTCTACCCGCGGTGGGTCGCCATTTCGCATAGGCTGGAATGCTGACAATAAGGTCGAGATTCGGCGGTATCGGAGTAAGGTTCCATGTCAGCGTCCAGTTCGCTGTGAGTCCACCTAGCCCACCCGGGGTTGCTTGAAACGTAGTGGAGCCTGTGATTGGGCCGACAGTCGTGGGAAGAGGCACAGTTAGGAAATTCCCCTGAGCGGGAACCGCGGTGGTCATGATTGGTCCCCAAGGTGTCTGCACTTGCTGCGTTGAAACTACCCCGGCATCGGTAGCAGTTTGCGTCGCGTTCACGAACCCGGTGTCAGCACCGAACAAAGAGCCGGTATTCAGTCGCAGGGTGCCGTTTAAGGGATTGGCTTGAAGTGCCGGACCACTTAGGGGATTGGAAGTAGGGGGAGCGAGAAGATTTTGGCCGCCAGAGACGGCGATTTCTGTCGTTTGGGTTGTGCCTGCTGAGGGATCGGTGTATGTGGAAATTTCGTCGAGGTTAGCGAGAATCGCAGATGTTCCGATCCAAAAGCCCGAATAGCATGTTCCTCCGCCGGGCAACGGCAAGCCGAACGCAGTCATGTCGACCGTGCCATTTATGTTCTCCCTGACGGAATTGACAGTAGTGGCCCCAAGACCATCGTCGATGGTTTGGGACCCGCTGCCGGTGAGCTGAAAGGAGCCAGTGATACGCTGAAAAGCCGCCCAGCCAGTGTTGCATCCCACGGGAGTCTGACCGGCAGCGCCCGGGGCCATCGTGAGCCACGTTCCGAGCAGGAGTAGAAACGGCGCAAATCGCGCAATTTTCCTTATAAGGTATTTCACCGCAACGAGCCGGTAATTGCGTCTCATATCAACCGCGTCTCCAAATCCCCGCTTCTTTCTGGCGGTGGCTTCGGACATAAACTTGTCCTGAGGGTCGGATAGCCCTTCGGGCTCGCGTCGAGAGGCCCGAATTCGCTGCCCTTTGTTATTTACATAAGCGAAATTCGCAGATGGAATGGACCAGGGAACGAAGGAGGACCCGGAGGTGTTCTGGAGTAGCTCATTCCCAAGCATCCCTGTCTGGTGAAAACTGGTTCCGTTTGACCTGGTTCGCTGACGGTTTTCGCTTATTAGACCAGGGAAAAGAGCGTAATGGGACTGATCGTCCTAGTCGCTACATGGCGCATAGCAGAATCCGCACCCCCGACGGCTCTATCCATCCCTCCACGGCAATGGGAATTGACTTCGCGCGACCCTTACTCTAGGTTGTTGAGCAAGTGGGAAGTCCCCAGCGTAACCGAGGGTGTGCACGTGTCCGAATCGTCGCCCCAGCCTGTTAGCGCCCTCTTGGTCAAATGGCGCGCCGGTGATCCGGAAGCGCTCCAAGCCCTTATCCCCCTGGTTTATCAAGAGCTGCGCCGTATCGCTCAGCATCACTTACAACAGGAACGTCCGGACCATACTCTCCAAAGTACTGCTCTGGTTCACGAGGCGTATCTCCGGCTCATGAAGCAGGAGCCCGCCGAAGTTGCGAACCGCGGTCACTTTCTGGCCATAGCGTCTCAGTTGATGCGGCAGATCCTGGTCGATCACGCGCGCGGACATCGCGCCGCCAAACGCGGCGGCGGTCTCAAGTTGGAACTCAAAGACGCAATAGGCGCTCAGAACCCACAAAACATGGACCTTGTCGTCCTGGATGATGCGCTCAACGAGCTCGCCAAACTGGACCCTCAACAAACGCGGATCGTCGAGCTGCGATTTTTTGGCGGTCTGTCGATTGAGGAGACTGCGGAGATTGTTGGCGTATCGCCCACCACTGTGAAACGAGAATGGGCCACGGCGCGCGCCTGGTTACGCCGCGAGGTCCGAAGGGCCGAAACTCAATGACTCCCGAAGAATGGCACAAGGTCAAGGGAGTCCTGCAGACAGCGCTTGAGTTAGATCCGCAGGCTCGCGAAACATTTCTCGATTCTGCGTGCGCCGGCCATGAATCCATGCGCAGCGAGGTCGAGTCGCTCTTAACGTCACATGAGCAAGACGACGCCTTTCTCGAGCAGCCTGCTGCAGTGCAAGCAGCCGACCTTATGGCTAGTACGCCAGGCGTGTGGACAGGACGACGCTTGGGTCACTACGAGTTACTGGAACAGATCGGGGAAGGCGGCATGGGCGCGGTGTATCGTGCCGCGCGTGCCGATGGATTGTACGACAAGCAAGTGGCCATCAAGCTCATTCGGAGCGGCCTAAGCACCGATTTTTTCGTCGTGCGATTCAAAAATGAATGCCATATTCTCGCAGGCCTGGAGCATCCCAATATCGCTAGGCTGTTGGATGGCGGAGTCACGGAAGAGGGACTGCCCTACGTGGCGTTGGAATTTGTTGCAGGTATGCCGATCGATGAATACTGCGCCCGCCATGGCCTTTCGACCGCTGACCGATTGAACCTCTTTCGAACCGTTTGTTCAGCCGTACAGTACGCACATCAAAATCTCGTAGTGCACCGCGACTTGAAGCCCGGAAATATTCTTGTCACAGAAGATGGGGTTCCCAAGCTGCTCGATTTCGGCATCGCCAAAATTGTGGACCCCGAGCAGGAAGGGACTGAAGAAGATCGCACACTCACGGTGATGCGCATCATGACGCCGGATTTTGCCAGTCCCGAGCAGGTTCGGGGTAACCCTGTTACGACTGTAAGTGACGTATATTCGCTAGGCGTGATTCTCTACTTGCTTCTTACTGGTCGGCGCCCCTATCACGTTTCCAGCACTGCCCCTCACGAGATCATCAAAGCGATTTGCGACACGGATCCGGAAAAACCAAGTACCGCCGTGACGCGCTTCGAAAAAAGCAATGACTCCAACGACGTCGTCTCCCCTGTCAAGGTGCGGGAGCAAAAGGGCCCGGACCCAAAACGTGAGAAGCTCCGCCACGTCCTAAGCGGAGATTTGGACAACATTGTGCTCAAGGCGTTGAAAAAAGAACCCGAGAGGCGATATGCAACGGTTGAGCAATTCTCGGAGGATGTTCGCCGTCATCTGGAACATTTGCCAGTCATTGCCCGCAAAGACACGCCCGGCTACCGAGCCTCGAAATTCGTGATGCGCCACAAAGCAAGTGTTGGGGCTACCGTGGCAGTTGCCTTTACGCTGATCGCAGCATTGCTGATCACTCTCCGCGAAGCCCGTATCGCTCGGCGGCGGTTCAACGATGTCCGCAGCCTAGCTAATTCGCTGATCTTCGACGTCCACGACTCTATTAAGGACCTTCCAGGCTCTACGCCAGCGAGAAAATTGATCGTTGATCGAGCGCTTCAGTATCTCAATGCCTTGGCTCAAGAGTCTGGCAACGATCTCGCTTTGCAGCGGGAATTGGCAACGGCATACGAACGCGTTGGGCTAGTACAAGGCCATTATTTGCAGAACAGCTTAGGAGACACCCAAGGCAGCCTCGTCAGCTACCAGAAGGCACTCGCGATTCGGGAGCTCGTTCGCGCGAAATCGAGCGACCGGAACGACCAACTCGCTTTAGCCCAAAGTTATCGCTTGGTCTCGAACCAACAATGGGCGCTTGGAGTCTATGCGGATGCGGTTCAAAGTATTGCCTCCGCTGTTGCGATCTCGGAAGCTCTGAACAACGCGCACCCCAAGGACCTGAAGATTCTGAAAGAGCTTGGATTTGACTATGAGATCGCCGGCCAGAATCTAGAGCACGGCTCCGTAGGCGGTGGCGGCGATCCCGCGAGGTCTGAAGATAGTTATCGCAAAGCCATTACCATCGATGAAATCATGCTCGCCCTTAGTCCGGACGACTTTGATGTTCAGCACGCCTACGCGACCGATCTCGTCCATCTTGGCGGCATTCTGACTTATCACGAAAAGGACCTTAATGCCGCCCTCGCGTGCTTCAAGAAAGAGTTGGAAATTGACCAAAAGCTGCGGGAGCGCTTCGCGGACACTCGCTATGCCCGCGGCGTCGCTGTTGCCTATAGTCATCTTGGACAAGCCTATGACAGACTAGGTGATACTCAGCAGTCGCTCGAAAACTTCGCGCAAGGGCTGGAGGTTTCCAGGGAACTGGCTCTTGCGGACCCCCAAAACACTCTCTTTCAGCAAGGTCTCGCCATCGCTTACGCCAATACTGCGAACGAGTTGAGCAAACTGGGCCGCGATCCTCAAAGCGTGGACTACATCGAGAAGAGCGATCAAATCATGCGTGCCCTTGTGGCTTCAGCCCCGGAGAACAAGCAGCAACAGGGCTATTTCGCGGCTATTGTCTCCACGAATGGAATTACCTTCGGCAACCTGGGCAAGCTCGAGGCGGCGCTCAAAGATCTCAATGAGGCTCGCGCGTCTTTTGAGTCCCTAGGGAAGACAGATTCGCATGATCATGGAATCCCGGTACGCGCCCTAAGTTGCACGGAAAAAATGGGTGAAGCGGCCTCGCGAGCAGGCAATTCGAAACTCGCCGCAGACTATTTTCATCAGGTTCTGAAAGAAGTTGAACCTGAGCTTGCGAAGCAGAATGCTGATGCCAGTGTGCCGTACCTGGCGGCGGACTCCTATTCGGGCCTAGGCGACCTTGAATTGCGCAGAGCTCGCCAATCTCGTGGAAACGCAGCGACTCAAAAAGCTAGGTGGACACAGGCTCGCGCTTGGTATCTCAAGAGCATGCAAGCTTGGCGCCGCGTCGATCATCCCCTCCCTGTGGCACCCTCCGGCTTCGACGCCGGTGATCCCGCCAAAGTCGAGGCGAAATTGCAATTGTGCGAAGCCGCTCTGACAAAGCTCGGCGCGCAGCCTCAGTAAAAACACCTCTGCGCCTAGTTGGTCATTTTGGAAGCAGTATGTTTCGAAACTCGTCGAGCTGCGGCAGCGCGCGATTGATAGGCAGTTGGTGTTCGCGAAAGCATTTTGACATGGCTGGCCCCTGAGACAGCGATGACTGCTGGCGAGGCGTGGGCTACTCGGAAGTTGGCCAGAAACGGGGTTCGAGGAAGTTGACCGAGTTAGTTTCTGCGCAGAGGGTCAAAGGTGAAGTGCGATTCCTCTTACTCTTTTCAGTTCAATGAGATGGCGCGCCCGGCAGGACTCGAACCTGCGGCATTCTGTCTAGAAGACAGGCGCTCCATCCCGTTGGTCCGCTTGGTAGCCGAATCTCCACCTGGATGGAAGCAACCGCGAGTCGCGGAACAGCTCACCCCAGCGGCTCGCTTAGCTATGTGGATCAGGACTACGCCGGATTACATTTGAAGCTTGTGGGCCTTTAGGACCTTGGACAATTTCGAATTCGACGATGTCCCCTTCGTTCAGCATCTTGTATCCGTCGCTTACGATTGCTGTGTAATGGACAAATACATCTGGACCGTCATCGCGTCCGATGAATCCGAATCCTTTCGAATTATTGAACCATTTGACTCGGCCTTGCACTAACATCCTCTCTACCCACGCAGTTCGCCACCGCCGATCAAGTTTTCAGGCCCTCGCCATTGAGTCATTCTCTGCACCAACGGTAGCGACTCGCTATCTAGTCCAGCAGCCTGGCAATGACGAGATTAACTTCGAATTCGGAATCTACGGAGCTTTTGGGATCTCGGAAGCAGAATCGAGCGATTTCTTCATCCTCCGCCGAGACGATTGCTCCAAACTCATGGATGGACACCAAATTTGCTGTTTGACCTGCAGTGAGAACCGACCGACCACTATGAGGATTCCTGATCTTTCCTGCCCATTGAGCATGCCAAGGACTTCCCTTGCAGACGGCATAACAGACGAGCGTGGATTCGCTGGCCAAACTCGCAAGAGTTTTGTCAGCTTCTTTCAAGGTGATATACCTGGACACGGTTCTTGACCTGATTGGCATTGGGAGTTCCGGTTGAGGTGGTCTGGCTCCGGGGAACAAGCGGGCGGATAACATATCGGACGCAAACCGCTCCTCCCGATTGCTCCCGCTGCTTCGGGCGAAGCGAAAAATCGTAGCAAGTGCGCGGCAATCTCGGGTTGATGCGCGCCAACTATGACTCCCCCTGAAAACACGGTGACCCTTTGAACCGCTGCCGGTAATGGTCCGACGACGTCGATCCCAGAAATCGGGAGCAACTCACTCATTTGCTGAAATCCGATCTCCGCGTCGCCACGTGCGATCACCGTCCCGACCATCTCGCTCTCGATTCGTTTGCACTTACTCCGTATCTTGTCGGCAATGCCAAGGCGCGGGAACAGCTCGGTGGACAGATACACGCCGCTGGCACTATCCGAGTAGGCGATCGAGTTTGCACTCACGAGGGTACGTTTGAGTGCCTCCACTGTGCTAATGTCTGGCTTCGCCGCCCCGGCACGCACGGCCATGCCGATAATCGATTCTGCAAGGTCCACTCGGCTTCCCGGAACGACTTTGCCTTGCTTCACCAATTCAGCCAGAGCGGGACTTGATAGAATTACTAGATCTGCCGGCTCACCTCTTTGGAGGCGGTTGGGTATCGAATCCGTTGCGTTGCCCATTGACGCTCCATATGCCGTAACGATCTTGTGTCCGGTCCTCCGCTCGAATTCCGGAACTAGCTCGCGATAGGCGGCAGTGAATCCGCCCGAGGTCATCACCTTCAGTTCGGTGCCCGTTGTCTGCGGAGGGATAAGGAGGAGGCTAGTGATGAATGACGCTGCCACTTGCAAGGTAATCGATTTGCTTCTCATATAAACATGTCACCTCACGGGAGTTTGGCGTCTCACCCTGTATGTCCGATCTGTGCAGCGACCGGAGATTCCATGATTTCTACCTGCTTGTTCCAAGACAAAACCACGCCAACGAGGCTAATTACGGCCGCGAAAAGAAGCCACAACGAAGGAGCGGCCTTGCTGCCAGTGTATTCGATGAGGAAGGTGCAGACTGCCGGTGTAAAGCCACCGAATAGCGCAGTCGCCAGACTGTAGGCGAGCGCAAAGCCCGACGTACGGATCTTGCCGGGCATGATCTCCGCCAGGAAAGGAATCATCGCGCCGTTATAAATACCGTAGAGGCATGAAAACCAGAGTTCGACGATCAATAGCTTTGTAAAGCTTGGATGGGCCGCGAGCCAGGACATGGATGCGTGCACAGTGGCCAGCGCGAGAACGGGCATGAGGAGTAGGAAATGCCGACGGCCGATTCGATCCGTGATTGCGCCGCTGATAGGCAACCACACAAAATTGGAAACTCCGACACATAGGGTCACTAGAAAAGTGCTCGCCGCATCTAAGCGCAGGGCGTTCTGGCCAAAGGTTGGGGTGTACGCCGTGATCAGATAAAAAAACGTGGTCGTGAACACGCAAACGGTAACGCCAATGACTACGATGCGCCAGTTCCCTGCAAGGATCCGGAACAAGTCGATGGCCTGTTGGGGATGTCGTGCCTGTCGAAACGCCGGCGTTTCTTCCAACGATCGGCGTAACCAAAAAATGACAGGGATGATCAGACAACCGATGAGGAAGGGGACTCGCCATCCCCATGAACTCATCTGGGCACTGCTCAAGGTCCGTGTAAGCACCAATCCTGTAGCAGCGGTGAAAACGGCGGCGGCTTGCTGACTCGCCGACTGCCAGGAGCAATAAAACCCGCGGTTTCCTTCGCTGGCAATCTCTGCCAGATAGATGGAAACGCCGCCCACTTCCACTCCGGCCGACAAACCCTGCAACAAGCGGCCGATGACAACAACGACCGGTGCGGCAATGCCGATTGCGGAATACGACGGAGTCACCGCAATTGTGAACGTGCCGACCGCCATCAACCCGAGCGTCAGCAGGAGACCCTTCCGTCTACCATTTCGGTCCATATAGGCCCCGAGAACTACGGCACCCACAGGCCGCATTAGGTAGCCGGCCCCAAAGGTGACTAGAGAAAGCATTAAGGAGGCAAAATTACTGGATGCAGGAAAAAAGGTGCGCCCAATATAAACAGCGTAATATCCATAGACGATGAAGTCATACATTTCCAGGAAATTACCGCTGGTAACGCGGATCACGGCGCGGACTTGCTCTCTTCGTTCTCGTCCTCTAAGCATCGCGGCTTTCCTAAGCTTTTGTTGTTATCTTCGGTTCGACAGTCCAAGACATCCCTGCCTCCATCACCACATAAGCTTGAAGCGCAAATGGGGCTGTCGAGAAGGTGTGGTCATGGAAACGCTCAAGCGGCACGGGGTTCCCGCCCTTGTCGAAGATGGAGTGGCGATCGAGCGGAGGCGTGAATTCGCGGGATTGAACATGTTGAAGGCCTCCACTCGAAACTGAATATTGAGGTGCTCCGAGATTTTCCTTACTCAGCTATCGCCAACCTCTGCATTCTGGCGAACTATTCAATCGCAACGAACACCATGTTTTGTGGGCAGGGCACTTCGAGCACCTGACCGGTTGAAGACAAACGGCCAACTTTGGGATCGACGCGAAAAACAACAACGTTGTTCGAATTCTCATTGGCTACGAAGAGGTATGAGCCCGTTGGGTCGAATTGAAAGTTGCCAGGCGCCTTCCCTTGGGTAGGGACGTTCTCAACCGGTCGGAGCGTACCTTTTTTGGGTTCGATGGCGAAGACTGCGATGCTGTCGTGACCTCGGTTCGAGGCGTAAAGAAACTTACCTGAGGGATACACTTTAATCTCAGCGGAAGCGTTTTTGTCCTTAAAGTCTTTCGGAAGCGTCGAGATCGTCTGCAACTCGTGCAAGCCCCCATCAGCCGCGTTGTATGAGAAAACGGTGACGGTGCCTGCCGTTTCGTTCATTGAATACACATGCTTGCCGCTAGGATCAAAGGCAATGTGGCGCGGCCCACCTCCAGGGGCTACGCTAAAAAATGGGATATCATTCTGCGCAAGCGACCCGCGCGCTTGGTCAAAACGGTAGACGAATAACTTGTCCAGCCCGAGGGCTGTTACAAGCGCGAAGCGGTTGTCGGGTGACAGGTCGATCGAATGCGGGAACGCCCCTTTTGGGCGTTCCGGATGATTGACACTCGACTCGCTGTACTGCACAAAGGCAGACGCCTCACCCAGGCGACCGTCATCAAGCAGGGGAAACGCAGCAACCGTGTCACCGATGTAATTCGCAATCAGGGCATATCTTCCCGTCTTGTCCAACATCACGTAGACGGGATTGGCGCCACGGGACGAAACTTGATTCAAGAGAGTGAGCTCGCCTGTGGTCCGATCCATAGCGAATGCAGTCACAGCACTCGTATCGTAGTCCGCCGTCTGATTCACTGCATAAAGGAACCGTCGGCTCGGATGAACCGCCAAGAACGCCGGGTTCATGACTTTGACCAAGCCGAGAGAGGTCAGCTGGCCAGTCCCGGCCTTGAACCGGTAAACGTAAATGCCTTTGCTGTCGGTCCTCTCTGACTTAGATGAACCAATGTAAATGAAAAACTCGTCATTAGCCGAAACCTTCCTAGGGCCAGCAAGACTGGAGACCGGCAGCGCCAAGGCTGACAACAGTAGAATGAGCACCGAGAGGCGGCGAATGGTCTTCATGTCGAATGGGATTCGTGCGCCTACGCGAGCAGCGAGGATAGTGGCAACCGTTCTAAGGTGCATATGGCGGAATCTCCACACACGTTTCATTCTCGATCACTGAACCTGAAAGACTAGAATTTCTGCGGGCCGGAGACCTGTATTGGGCGAAAGAACAAAGAATCGAGACAGCTCGGGGACCAGCAGGCCTGTTCTCGCCAAGAGGGCTGTTTCAGGTTTCCCAAGCAGAACGTAGGAATCGGCGGCACGCTCTTGATAGACATAAACCTCGGCGGTACTGCAGGTCGCATAGATGCGTCCGTTTCGCGGATCGAATACCAGATAATCCGCCAATCCACCGATCGGCAATGCGGTGATCTCTTTGCCCGTTTCTGTATCCAGGACGACAATATCGCCATGCAATTGACCGCTTCGCGTGGCGACAAACAGACGATGGTGGGCCTCATCAACGGCTGTAGCCACCGGCGTTCCCTTGCTCACGGGCCATGTGTCCAGAACGATGCCCTCGACCCGATTCACGACCGCAACCTGCTTTTTATCCATGAGAGCGATGTAAAGGCGCGGCCCGGCTTGGTCGATCTGCATATCCTCAAGCGTTCCTGCCGGGACCTTAATGTCCCTGACGCGCTCGCCCGTTGTGCTGTCCAGAACGGTAAGAAACGAGTAATCCGCGCCTGTGACCTTCCCTCCATTCACGAGGTAAAGCCGTTTCGTAGCCGGGTCATAACCCATGGAGTCTGTACGCTTAAGGAGCTTGACCTCATGGATGAGTTTGTAATTGCCGCCGTCGAAGGTTTTCAATCCCGGCCCAGCGGGATCGTCGTCTGATACATAGATCCTGTCGAGGTCGCCCCTGTACACCACTGCATGAGGGCTTGCCACCGGGATTTTGTGGATGACCTTGCCCGTTTCGAGATCAATGACGGCTACCTCGTGCCCCTCGCCCGTCGTGGCGAACAGCCGATGCCCCTTCAAGTCAATGCCCAGATGATCGGTGTGATGGCCCTCCGCTACATCTGGTATTTCGATGGTTTGAATCAGGGTGAGGGGCTCGCTGTTCTGTGCTTGTCCGAACGCACTAGCCATAACTACTGCAACCAACGGGAAGAATGTCTTCATATCGCTTTTCTCCAGTAATGATTGCTAGCGTTCTGCATCTACGAGCCTCCCTAGAAAAACCCTAAATCGTCACGAGCTAGAGTCGGCACATCACCATATGATTTTCAGAGCTACCTGAAGTTGCCGGGAGGGCGTGACCGTGGAAACAAGAACTCCTCCCGTCCCGGCGACAGTCCCGGTCGATGTTAGAACGATGGAGTTGCCGTCATTGGGATTAGGCGCCTGGAAATTGGCCCGATTGAATACGTTGAACATCTCAACTCTAAATTGAACATTGAAGGTCTCGGAGATTTTCGAAACGTAAGTGTTCTTGATCAGCGCTGCGTCGAAATCTTCGAGGCCCGGACCAATAACGCTATTGCGCCCGACGTTGCCGAAGAGGTTCATACAAGTGTTTGCTATCGCGACAGCCGCCGCCGCAGGCACGCATGGGAAAGGCAGGGATCCGATCAGGTTGCTTGGGACCACCGGAGGAGTAAAACAGTTCACCTTGATGTACTGATTGGCATTTCCCGGATTGACAGGATTATCGCAGCCGCCTCCCATCAATCGGTCTGGGCGACTGGCGGGAGTGTTCGACCCCAAAGGAGTCCCGCCAATGCCCGGGGTGAACGGAGAGCCGCTGCTGGCAGAAAATATTCCGTTAAGCTCCCATCCTCCCAAAATGTGGGATACAAGGCGAGAAGATGATTGCAGGCTTGGCAGCATCCAGACGGCGTTTCCGACAAAAATCTGCCGAATGTCGAAATCGCAAAGACCACGTCTATACGCGTTTGGGAAGAGAGACAGCTCTCCCGAGACCGTGCCGGACGCACCAGAGTTAAGAAAATTATCAATGGCACCCGCAGAGCCGTAATCGATGCACTTCGAAAAAGTATAAGACGTTTGGAATTGGATGCCCCTACCCATCCGCTTGATCATCTGGGCCTCAAGTGCGTTGTAGTGCGCTGAAGTGTCGAATGTGGTTCCGCGGATGGACCCCACCGAGGGGTTTAGTCGCGTGCCTTTGCCGCCTGACCACATCAGACCAGCGGCGCTTGGCGTCCCTAGAACCTCGTTTACACCCCCGTCGAACGGATTCCGCACAGTGTGCTGGCCCACATAGCCCACCGTGACCGTGGTATTCCGAGCAATCTCTCGCTGGATGTTGAAGTTCCAGTTCATGGAGTAGGTCCTGCCGGTGTTCTGTTGGATATACCTCACCGCCGTATTGGCCAGCGTCGGCGTTGCAAGTCCAACCAATCCGTTCGGGAATGCGCCCGTGGGAATCGGCGGATTCACCGAGAGCGTCAGCTCGAACGGGAACACCTGCGAGTTTCCCTGCGTGTAAATCCAAGGAAGGAAGTCCACGTCGAATATGCCAAAGCCGCCGCGGATGGCTGTCTTGCCGTTATGAAACGGATCATAAGAGAAGCCCACGCGGGGTGCGAAGTTTTTGTTGCTGTAGTTATTCGCCCACAGAGTTGAGGTTGGAGTCGGGACACCGGTGAATAAATTTGTCAACACCTGCCACCGGCCGTGCTCCTCAGAGGGCATGCTCGACGGCTCGTAACGTAGTCCAAGGTTTAAGGTGAGATTCGGCCGAACTCGCCAGTCGTCTTGCACATACACCCCGAAAAGATTCTGAAGAGTGCCTGTGGGTGTCGGAGGTATAGTCACCGTACCGGGAAAGCTGGCGGAACTGGGCTGGTTGAGGAGGAAGCCCTGCAGCGAGGGGAATGCCACCTGTCCGTTTGGTCTGTTTTCACCGAAAAGGTTGTATCGAAAGTGTTCGAGTGCGAAACCAAATTTCAGGGAGTGAACGCCTCGGCTCCAAAAGGCGTCGCCATAGAACTGCACGCTATCCTGATGGTGATTGAAAAGCGAATTCGCGCCCAGACCTCCTGGCATAAGTGTCAGCCCCGAAATGCTTACGGTCGGCGCGCCTCCCCCGGCGATGACTCCGAATGACGTATCGCTGGCTAGGGGATTGATCGCGCTCACTCCTGGGCTCACAAAAGCACGCGTTCGACTCCAACCAAGTCGGATGGTATTCACTAGCGTCGGCCCGAAAACGTGCGTTTCTTCCAACGAAAGCATCTGGGCGCCGCTAGTGTTCTCGCTAATATAGGAAAGGAAAGCATCAGGAAACGTTTGGCGTGCGCCGTCATAGAAGTAGGTGCCTGAAAGGGTATCGTTTCCTGAAAGTCGGCGATCAACTCGCGTCACGACGTGATTTTCGCTAGTGATGACGGCTGGGGCAGAGTTGAAAATACCTATGTCCCCGTGGCTTAGCACACCGGCGTTTGGAAGGGGATATAATTGGAGGAAATGCGCTATCTGGGGATCGACCTGCACGGTCGTTGGCGTACACGGGCTGCCTGAACCGACATTGGGCTGCGAGCACAGGTTGCCGGCGCGAGCTGCGGCGGTCGGCACTGTATTGCGGCTGGTCGTAGCAAGCAACTGACGGATACCCTCGAAGTCGCCAAACACCCACATCTTGTCTTTTTGAATAGGGCCGCCGGCCGAGCCGCCAAATTGGTTGCGGCGGAAAGGCGGAACCTGGGCAGGGTCGAAGAAGTTCCGCGCATCAAGGTACGAATTTCGTAGGAACCAGTAGGCATCGCCGTGGAACGAGTTCGTGCCTGACTTTGTAATCGCGTTGATAACCGCGCCGGTCGTTTTACCGTAGGCCGCCGAATAATTGCTCAACTCGACAGAAAACTCCTGGACGGCGTCAACGCCCAACTCCAAGCCGAGAACGCTGCCTGGTGCGGCGTTTGTGTAATCATTGATACTGATGCCGTCTAGCCGATAGTTATTTTCAAAGGGACGATGACCGTTGGCAGTCAATTGGTTTCCCAGCCCTCGGTTGGCGCGGTTAGAAGTGCTAGTAGTAGCTGCCTGCGGTCGAATAGCAGAAGCTCCCGGTTGGAGAGTCGCCAGCAGGGTCCAGTCGCGGCCATTCAAAGGCAACTCGCGCACGGTCGTTGAATTGACCTCGTCACTCATCGTTGATGAAGCCAGGTCCACAGTGGGGACCCCAGCCGTAACTTGAACTGTTTGAGTACTCTGTCCAAGCCGCAGCGAAACATTTAGAAGCTGCGACTCCCCGACCGTCAGCGTGATGTCCTTCTGCACGACGGTGGCGAACCCTCCTGCCGAGACGATTACGTCATACTTTCCGGGCGGTAAGTTCGGCGCGGAGTAAACACCTTCGGTGTCGCTGGTGATCTCGCGAGTTAGGCCCGTCGCTGCGCTTTTAATGGATACCTTTGCGTTCGGGACGGTCGCTCCGGATTGGTCGCTCACCGTACCCGTGAGCATTGCTCCGGCAACTTGTCCTTGTAGCGACCCAGCGAGCGCGAGGCTTAACATCAACGCTGCCAAAAGCCCTAATCCTGAGAACTGTCTGTACATAAAGACCCCACTCTCACCGCAAAAAACGGGCTGCGGTTATGTTTGCGCAAAGAAGGATGATCTAACGGTCTGAACAGCGAGTGGTTTAGTCCCGTTGCCGCCAACAAGTCAAGCGAAAGGGGGTGAAGTGCCAGTGATTCACATCGAGGTAACAGCCCGCACGTCTCCTAAGGTGCGCTTCATAAGCAATTAGTGCCGCTTGTCTCCGCGGGGCAGAGGGCGCCGCCGGGCACCGCGGCGTTACGCTACACGTGCCGTAACTGATTGATTCCAGAAAAGTTTCAGATGACGCCCGGCGACGAGCTGATATATTCTCCCACTCTAATGTCCGAACAGGCAGGGGCGGTCCACGAACAAGTTGAGCGGGTCGCGAATAGCGAGACGTTCCGCAATGCGGAGGTCTTGCGGCGCTTGCTGAAGTTTCTAGCCGAGAAATCCATCGCAGGCGAAGCGAGCCAGTTAAAGGAATACACCGTTGCGACTGACGGCCTCGGCAGGCCCGCCAGTTATGACCCCGGCCACGACTCGCTGGTTCGAATTCAGATTGGACGGCTGCGCCTCAGGCTTGCGGATTACTATCGTACCGAAGGTGAACGCGATCCCATCCTCCTGGATGTTCCCAAGGGGCACTTCCAGCTCACATGGGAACGCCGTGCACTCGCGTGGTCGAGAATCCAGATTCTAGCAGTGCCGATTTTAGCTGTTTGGGCGATTGGAATGACGGTCCTTTCCTGGCAGGAGCATCGGGTCAGCGCTCCGTTGCGGGAGGCGTGGACACCGGAGCTCCAGGAGCTCTGGCGGCCCTTCCTGGAATCGAAACGCCCTCTGATCGTCGTGGTTTCCTCTCCCTTATTCGTAGGGTTTCAGGGAAGCGGCTTCTATCGCGACCAGACTTTGAACCAGTGGGACGACGTTTTGGCCTCCCCGAAAGTGCAGGCCCTCCGCAAGACCTTGAACAGCCCCGCGATCCAAGAGCGCTATTACTACACCGGGTTGGGCGAGACGAGCGCGGCTTTCCGCCTCGGGAAGCTCCTCGATTTTTCCGGACTTAAGATGTCGATAACAAGGAGCAGCCTGATTTCCTGGCCGCAGATCGTCGACAACAATATCCTGTTCGTCGGCGCCGCGCGTGTTTTTCGCGATCAATTGAGCAAGCTTCCCGTGGGTCAGGACTTGGTGATGCGTGAAGACGGGATCTACGACTTGAAAGCCAAGGCTGGCGAAAAGGCCTTCTTCGCCGACGACTACCCCTCCATTGGCGCGAACGAAGCCAGCCGCACCGCAGACGACGGAGAAGTATACGCGCTTGTGTGCCATATGCCCGGACCGCTGGGGACGGGTGACATCCAGACCTTCAACAGCAATCACAGCCCCGGCGTGCAGGGCGCGGTTCAATGGTTCACGGACCCAGCTTTCACCCGGCAGTTGACGTCAAAGCTTCGAAAGCCGGACGGCAGTCTACCTCGCTACTTTCAGCTGGTTCTCAAGATCAAGTACCGGGACGCCGTTCCCACCGAAATTTCCTACGTTACCCACCGGGAGTTGCAGCCCGAAATATTGGGGAAGCGCGACAAGTAGACGCGGGGACGTTTGAATTAATCGTCCGCCTGCAAATCCCGCAAGATGAGAGAGCCGCCTTTCGGGCTGCAACGTGGCCACCCTCCAAGCAGACACTGTCACAACGAGACTTCCAGTGCTCTTGGGTCCGAGCCAGTGGGGCCCTCAATCAGCTAGGAATTCACGTTGGCTCTTAACCATCGCCACGCACTAGTTCATAACGGCTTATCGTGTCGGCGCCCAGGTTCCACCCGCAGTGGGAGTCCCTCAGGGAGTGGCCACTCGCGATTGTTCGCCCGATACACGAATCACTCCAACGCCATTCTCAATGACAATCTTTGTACCGAAAGGTTTTGAGAGCCTCTGTATCTTTTCTAGCACTCGCTCTGCCATCTCTGGTGAAGGGGTCATCGGTATTCCAGTGCGAGAAAACGGTCGACTCAGGTCCTGCCCCAAGTCAACTGGATACAGCCGGACTTCGGTCAGTTGGCCATTTTCGAAATGACTCTCCGTGAGCAGCGCCTCCATTCGTTCCGGTTGAATCACCCGGCTGCCCGCAAAACCACTGGGCAGCATAAGTTCCTCCGCGTCCGTCAGCTCACCTCCTTGGTTTTGCGGAAGTGACCACTGGTACTGGTAGACAAATGTGTTCAGACCGTAAAAGATGGGCTTCCCTTTATAGATCTCAACCCCACGCAGCGTGTGGACACCGTGGCCGACAAATACATCTGCGCCGTTATCGATTGCCTGATGAGCGAAGTCGATCAGAAAGTCTGGCGTGTCATTGTCATACGTATATGTCTGAAAAGCGTAATTCCCCTGATGACAGTGCACCGTGGCAATCATGAAGTCTGAATATTGCTTGCCGTCGCGTATGCTGCGCAGGATCTCTCGCAGGTCGTCGGGGTCCATCGTGTAGTGCAGATCGCCGGGCTTGGGTCCCACCGCGAACCGTTGGTTGAATAATTCGAGTCGATCCTTCCGTTCATCAGCACGGGCAGGTGCTACTGGAGCAAAAACCTCACCGCGCCGCGCGTAGATCGAATCGCGAATCTTCCTCAACTGTTCCATCTGCTCCGCGGTAACTATGCCCTGCATCGTCACATGCAACGCATTCAAGCCAGGGTGCCCTCCTGAGTCGCCCATCCGATATGTCGCACCATCGCGCCGCGCGGAATCCATCGACCATGCGGAAACCAGGCCCACGACCCCTTTTGGTGTCCCTAGAAACCCCGCTGAACGGGCCTCTTCGAGATTCCGACCCGTGCCTGCGTGGATTATTCCTCCTTCGTTCAACATCCGAATGGTCTCAAGCATCCCGGTGATGTCAGCGTCCATCTGCATGTTGTTAGCAGTGCCCATGATCTTGACACCCATGCTCTTTATGGTCGCTAAGGCACTCATTGGAGCGCCTCCGAAGCCAACCCCGCCTATCGAATAGGGATAGTTGTCATGGTCGATGAGAGGTCCTTCCATATTGGCGAAACCCACGTCAGCATCGCGAATGTGTTTCACGAGATTTTGAAATGCGGGTTCGGCAAGCTGAGCAATAGGAGTACGGAGGATGAGGTCGCCGACGGCAGTCAACGTAAAGGGGTCCTTGATCTTCATCGCCAGCTCCCGCTCTGCCGGCATCAAGGGATTTGGCTGACGACTCGCACCGGCGCGATCTGCGGTCCGAATACGCTCTTGCTCTACTCTACCTGTCCCTTCCTGCGGAGCGCCGCCCTGCGCTCCGGCCAGGCCGGTGAACGCAAATAAGGTAGCGCCCATAAGTGCGAGAACAACTGCGGCCCTTGCGATCACTGCAAAACACACGCTGGAGACCCTAAGGATAAGGGCTTGAGAATTGTTCATGGCGTATCCTTTCGTGGACGAAAACGTTAACGGCTGGACGGGGGCACCGTCCCCGGGGAGATTGCATGCAGCGAAGCACGCCCGAACGAGTTGTAGAGCCATCGTTGTTTTGTCAGTCACTGCTCGACCTCCGAGTCGTTCTCAATTCAGACGCTCCGTTGACATCGCCTGCAACCAAAGCTCTCCAGCTTCGTGGGGAAAGGGATGCTTGCGGAAGCTCTACGCAGATCCGCCTAGACTGGTCACGGCTTCACTTCATAAACTTGCACTTCAGCTTCCTTGGCTCCGTGACTCTGGACAGCGATATAGTATCGATTTAGCTCGGGAACAAATAAGGACGTGGGTGACGAGCCGCCGGTTGAGATTGTTCCTTCCGGCTCATAATGATCAGGGTCAATCTGTTTGAATACGACAATATATCCTTCCGTACTTCCCACCACTCCTGCGGAAAGATAAATGCGGTGGCGAGCGGAGTCAAAATAGATATCGTCAATTCCTTCCTTGGTTGGCATGCTCGTGATCATCTTCCCCGAATCAGAATCGAGGACCATTAATGCGGCGGGCCTGCGAAGCGCCACTAGCAACCGATGGCCGACTCGATCCAATACCGCCGCATAAGGAACCCCTTCCGCTGAGTACTGCCACGCGCCGACCTGAGTGCGTTTGTCTCGGCTCACCAGGCCAATTTCGTGGCGTCCACTAACATCAAGAAAAAGCCTCGATCCCGAGGGTTCAATTGCGACCCCTTCGATGCGATCTCCCTCGATTTTAATGTCCCCAACATGTTCCCAATTTTTGGTATCAATTATGGCCAAATAGGAAAACCGGGGTGCTCCTTCTGCTGATTTGTGAGCATTAACGACGTAGGCCAAGTTGCTTTCTGGATCGAAGCGCAGCCCGTCGGCGTAGTCGAGCGTTAGTCTAATGTCCTTAATCAAATCAAACGAATCTCCGCGAAAAATCTTACAGATGCCGTTATCGTCGCTAACGAGGAATTCATTGGTATCTGGGCGATAGTACACCGCGTGTGCTTTTTCGAACCCCGGAATGGAGTGAATCATTTCTCCTTTGCGCAAGTCGATGATCTCCAGACTGTGGTTCTCCTCCGCGGGAAGGAATAGCCGCATCCTCGTGAGATCAATGGCGAAGTGATCGAAACGGGCAGATACGCTGTGTATGGGAATAGTTTGGACAAGCTTTAACTCCGGGTACTCCTGAGAGCGAGTGGCAACGGAGAACGCCCAGAATGCTATCAGTAGGTAACAGAATATTTTTTTCATCTATCCTCCCACTCCCATTACCCGAGGCTCGCGCGTATGTTTCTCCCCACGGCACCGAAATTCCGTCCTTCGAACGACGCGTGTGCCCGGGCAACGAACAATTCTTTGCGGGTTGTCGTTAGTCGCGGTTGGATCCCTAGAGGCTGCCGCTTCGTAAGAGACCCTTTTTATTCGTGTTGGTCTAGCGCATGGCGGGTGTTGTGATTGTCGGAGCCCGCCAGAGCTTCACCGGCTGGACAAGAGCGCCGTCCCCCGCCGAGTCCCACACCGCAAAACGCACCCACTTCTTTCCGGCGGCGTCGAATGGGATTTGGAAATGGTGCCGACCGAACGCTGGGAGGTCAGTGGCAGAGATGATCTGCCTGTCGGTCCGCTGTCCATCACCCCAGACGACCTCAACGAACTCCAACGGGAACGTCCATTCCACATCCGCCACGATGGTCCGCTTATTGCCTGTCCCTTCTACGGCGTTGGACGGAATCAACACTTCCCCCGAGGTCACGAAATGATCTCCGCGCTTCATTGCGTCGATGACCGGCCTCCAGTTGTCGATCCCGGGTGGCTCGGCAACCTTTACATAGCTGACCGGATTATTCGCGTAGACGTCGTCACCAGGCCCCATACCATGGAGCTCGGAGATGGCCTCCAGATATTTCGGCGGTGTGGGCAGGTCTGCAATCCAGTTGTTTGTTTCGTCCAACACCGGCAAGCAGCGGTATTCGCACAAGCGCTGTTCCGATCCGTCTAGTCCCATTCCCCAGCGGAAGCCGAATCCCCCATAATTCTCATCGCGAAAGTAGGCTGTGTCTTTGATCGCATCAGGGTAGCCGGCCGACGCTTTCGAACGCGGATGTGGCTCATAAATCAGCAAGTCCTCGCGGCGTGCCATCTCCATGAGGTCTGCCGGACTGCCAATGTGATACACCTTGCCGTACTTCGGATCATTCTCAACAAGCGGTTGACCGGCCTCGCGCGATTGGCCCCATAAGACCGGGTGCGACACAAGGACATCGGTATGCCCACCGAGTTGTTGGGCGAGGTCGCTAACGGTGATTTCCTCGGCCGGCAAGATCCAGAAGTCCTTATCCGAATGCAGCCGGGCAATTTCGTAGTAAACGTCGAGATTCTTCACGTGGCGAAGGGCACCATCTCTTGCCGACATTCCCTCACTGCTATGCAAGTTACCGCCATCCGCCGGAGCGTAGATATTGACCCCCGCGGCCTTCAGCACTTCGACATCAGGCAACGTGGTGGCGAGGCCGCTACCGAATGCTTGAAGTTGCTGCGCCAGGAGCGGGTGAAAATGCGCCACCATGACCAAGTACCCGGGCAGCGGCTTGTAGTGATCTTCCCGCGTGTAGGAGAGTGCTGACCTGATCGTGGCTTGAGCGGATCCGTTGCTAACGTAGAAATAGACCGGCATCCGCTGCCACGTTCCAGGTCGCGCGCTCTTCAACGAGAAACATTCCCGCCAGTCACCGGGGCCTCGGCCAGCAATAGCTGGATCTGCCTCACTCTCGGGCTCGCGGATTCCGAACGAGAACCGCGAGGCGCTATCCTTGCGATACCAGTTGTAGCCGAGGTTGAAGGCTAATTCGCGCGCCCAGAAGAACGTATGCGGTGGCGGGAATGTTGCGATTGAACCTCCATTGACTTCTGTGGCCATCAGTCGGTTGCCTGCCCGTACGACGGACTCTTGTTTGTTCGCGGGACCATCAAATCCGTGGTCCTGCCAGTTGTTGGCAATGTCGTGCCAAACGATCCGCGACCCGGCCCCGATCTCCAGCCCGTCAAGGCCGGCATCGTACTTGTAAGCCACCGAGGGCTCCTCGGTCTTCGCAATCACTTCTTGACGAATCAAGTTCGTGCCCTTGTAGACCGTGTATTGCAGCTTCCCGGAGAAGACGCCAAGCTTCACGCCAGGGAAGGATATTTCGACGCGCTCCCCGTTGGTAATTACGTCGCAATTCTGAGCCTCAAATACAGCGGAAGCGCGATTGATCTCATCGGGTGTGCGTGGCAGCCCCGGAAGGCCGCCGACCGATGAGGCTGGGGGCATCCAACCAAGAACGCTACTCGAGCCGGGTCCCTCGGCGCTTCCTGGAATTCGCAAAGGCGCGTCCCAGAAGGCCTCCCACTTGTTCTGCTCGACGATTTCGGGCGTGAGCGGAATGCCTGCGCTCATTAGCGGCCTTATTTGCTCCAAAGGCAGGCGCCGGAAACCGGTGACCACGTGAAACTCGGGCATGAGATTACTTGCCAGCGTGACCCACTGCGCCCCCTTGAGTCTGATAGCCAAGTCCCGAATGGTCGGCGTTCCGTCCTTAATCGTCAGGCCGAGCCGTAGTTCATTGTTCGCCTCACCGTCCCAGGTCACGATTAATGTGTTCTCAGCAACACTGGCTGACAACCCTGGAACGCTCTTGTAGTGGCTCAAATCGCAAGTCGACCCTTGGGCGTGAGCCGACAAAACAGCCAAAAAGGCACCGGCGGACGCCATCCGGATCCACACACGTGACTTGGTTTTCATATGCAGTTGCGTCCCTCGTGGCAGTCTACGATGCCCGTTCGTTCAGCCGCTGCCGAGTGATTGGTTTCCAGCGTCGCCATGACGAATGGCCTTTCTTCCAGCTCAGTTCCAGCTCAGACAGCAGCTCCTTACCTTTAAGCCTGATCTCGTGTACATGGCAGAACAGGAAAGCCAAGTCTGAACAGGCAGTCGTTTAGTCCTGTTGCCACCAACAAGTCAAGCGAAAGGGGGTGAAATGTCAGTGATTCACATCCAGGTAACAGCCAACAACTTTTTGTAAGATAAGCCTGGTGAACAGCGACGATTGCTTGCGCGACTCGTCTGGACTGCGACTGAGTAGCGCTGGGGTCTCCGGCCGCGCAGGATGGGCAAGGGACCTCAAACGCTGTGGCGTTATACTACACGCGCCGCAACTGATTGATTCCAGAAAGCTTTCAGATGACGTGCGGAGAAGAGCTGATACTACTGGTATCTCTTCACCTGCAGTCCATCTTGCGGACGGGAAGAATTCTTGCGGCGCAGCGTGGGCAACTCTTCGGAGATGGAACCCTTCCACTCTCCGTAACGCGTTTCTTCGATGCCAAACCCTTAACTCCTATAGTCTCCACAGTTTAAACCCAGAACTTCTCTGTTCTCCGAATCAAAGCGCCTTCGCAGTGCATTTCCTATGTCACCTTTGCGAACACGGCCAGTGTGGGACTGACCGGCCGCTACATTCTAATTGCCGCTCTGACAGCAAGTTAGCGCCAAGGGGTACCCCGCCGCGAACAGAAAGCCTTGTCTCTGGCATTCCTTTCCGGCAGATGCGAGATTCGTTTCACACGAGGCGATGAGACTGAATTCGTCGGGCACTTGAAAGCCATGTTGCGAATATCCGACACAATCCGGCAAACGCAGACTGTGGATGGCGGAGTTCTACTGGACGTCCATCACGGCCAGATGTTCTGTCTGAATATTGTCGGGGCCAAGATCCTTGAACTAATGCAAAGGGGATACGACGAAACGAGAATCGCAGATGAGATCAGCCGCGACTACGGAGCAAGCAAGGAAATGGTACGTGCGGATGTCATCGAATTCATCGAGGAACTGCACAAAAACCACATCCTGCAGCCCGCTCGTCCCGACGGTGTTCTCTGAAGGACTGCGGAAAGGAGGTCCCAAGATGTCGCACGTAAAAACCGTGGATGCCTACCGTTTACTCATCCTCCGTCGCGACGCAACGGAGATTTTGCTGTCGCCGCAGGATGCCGGCTGGACTTTGCCCCGCGTCGAGATCCAGAAGCAACAACGAATCGCGGAACAGCTCACCAACGAGATTCGGAAGGCTTGGGATCTCGAAACCTTCTGCCTGCTCCTGCCGAGTTGTGGCGCGTCTGGCCCATCTGCAGGAGCGGCCATCGCCATCCTGGAGTGCGTGAAGCGAAACCAAAAGGCCCCGCCCCGAACCCATTGGATGCCAGTCCACGTCGCCGCAGATTGCACCAGCGCCGAGGACGCCTCCACGATCCGGGATGCCTTAGCGGAACTCGCTTCCTACGCCTCCGGAGAAAAGTTTGGGCCGTTCGCGAAACCCGGCTGGCTGCGTGAGCTCTTCCAATGGACCTACGAACAAACTGCCCCGCTGGGGCTGCGCCTGACTGGCAACTTCCGCCAACACAATGCGAGCCCGACCTTCAGCCTCTTGCGCCTCGAAACGGACGGACCTGCCATATGGTTCAAAGCCGCCGGGGAACCCAACGCCCATGAGCTGCCCGTCACATTGCTCCTCGCAGATCGCTTTCCGAGCCATGTCCCGCGCATTCTCGGCGTGCACCCTTCCTGGAACGGCTGGCTGTCTGAAGAAGTCGCGGGCAGGCCACTCGACGAACTGACCGAATGCTCCGCCTGGGAGAGAGCCGCAGAAGGGCTGGCCGAATTGCAGATCGAGTCGATCGGCAGGGCCGCGGAACTCGTCGACGGAAAATGCAAGGACCTTCGTCTCCCGCTGGCTGCGAGGCACATCGACCGCTTTGTTACGCGCATGGGAGCGTTCATGCGCGTTCAGGAAAAACAATCTCCAGCGCCGCTCGTGGGCACGGAACTTCTCTCTCTTGGAGAAGGACTGAAAGATGCCTTTTCGCTGCTGCAGAGCTTCGAGTTTCCGGACACGCTGGGGCACCTCGACTGCAACCCGGGAAACCTGATCGTCTCTCCGGAGCGCTGTGTTTTCCTTGACTGGGCTGAGGCTTGCGTCACGAACCCCGTAATCACCTTTGAATATCTCCGCCGGCACATGGAACGGTGCGGGATCGAGGAGCCAGCGGCGGATTCTCGGATCACTGCCACCTATCTGCGACCTTGGGCTTCGTTCTTTTCGCCAGATGATTTGCGGCGGGCGATTGCAGCGGTGCCTCCGGTCGCCGTCTTCATCCACGCGATTGCGGGCGATGCCTGGCGCACGCTCGATCCCGTTTCGAATCCAGCGCTCGCCGCGTACTTCCGTAGCCTGACACGCCGAATGTACCGCGACACGGTGCTCGCGGCGGAAAGGAGCGAACGGTGCCTGAACTAACTTTGACTCCTCCGTTTTCCACTGTCGAGCCAGTCACCGAGATTCTCCACGGGATTTCCGTCACGGATCCCTACCGCTGGCTCGAAGACCAGGACGCCCCGCGCACCAGGCAGTGGATTGAAGAGCAGAGACAGTTTGCGCGTGCCTGCCTGGATCACTTCCCAGGGCGAGACCGTATCCGCCAGCGCATTCGAGAGTTTCTGGCGGTCGAGACGTACGATTCGCTGCAGAAAGTAGGGAGCAGATATTTCTTCCGCAAGCGGCTCGCGGACCAAGAGCAGCCATGCATCTGCATGCGTGAGGAAGCCGATGGAGAAGACCTTCTGCTGGTAGATCCTGCCGAACATGGCCCCGGAAAATACACCGCCGTGAAGCCGCTCCGAGTTTCACCGGACGGGCGTCTGCTGCTCTTCGAAGTCAAAGAGGGCGGCGAACGAACAGGGGCGTTCAAGCTACTCGAAATCGAGAGCAGAAGGACGCTGACAGACATTCTTCCTCGAGGATATTTGCGGGGCTTCGCGTTCGCGCCGGATGGAAAGAGTTTCTGCTACGTTCACGAGCAAGCAAACGGGAAGGAACGAAATCGCCGTGCAGCCTTCTGCCATGTCCTCGGCACCGAGTTCAGCGAAGACAGGGAGATTTTCTTTGCGGGTGAGGGCGAAAAGATAAGGCTGTGCCTCATCTCCGATCGGAGCAGGATTGGTTTCCTCGTTTACCGGTTCTCCGAGAAGACCCGCACTGATTTTTATCTGCAACCGTGGGAAAGCGAAACCGTACCAGAACACATCGTTCGAGACGCCGACTACAGTTTCGGCCCTATGTTCTTTCGCGACAGAATCCTTGCCATCACCAACCGCAACTCGCCGAATCTGCGCCTCGTGGAATTGCGGCTGCGGCCTGGCGCCGAGGCCGAATGGATGGATCTGATTCCCGAGAGCGACCGCCGCATCCTGCAGTGGGCCGTGGCTGGCGATCGCATCGTGACTCTCTCTGCCAAGGACATGGACCGTCAAATCCGCGTCTACGATCTCGCCGGGCGAAAGACCGAGGAGATTGCCATCAACGTGGAGGAGACGATTCGGATCACCGGTGCAGGGCCCGAGAGCGACGAAGTGCTCCTTGAAAGGGAAACGTTCACGGATCCGATCCGCATCGTTCGCTATTCTCCAGTGAAAAAGGAATGTTCGCTGTGGGCGAAGAAAACCGTCCCCGCCGGCCCGTCCGGCGTCTGCCACATGCAGGTCTGGTATCCGTCCAAAGACGGAACAAGTATTCCGATGTACCTCGTGGGGCGTAAAGAAGTTCTCGCAGACGGCTGCCATCCGGCCATTATGACTTCCTATGGCGGATACGGCGTTTCGATGACGCCGCAATTCAGCGTCTTTGTTGCCTTCCTCATCGAGCGAGGATGTTTGTTTGCTCTGCCCAACATCAGGGGAGGATCGGAATTCGGACCGAAATGGCACGAAGCAGCCAAGAGGCGGAACCGCCAAACGGCTTATGACGATTTCCTCGCGGCAGCCGAATGGCTTATTGAGACGGGACGAACAACGTCAGCCAAGCTCGCGATCTTCGGAGGATCGAATTCCGGGTTGCTTGTGGGCGCGGCCATTACGCAGCGGCCGGAACTATTTCGCGCGGCAGTATGCATGGTCCCGATGCTCGACATGCTCCGCTATCACTTGTTCGACAACGCGCGAGTGTGGAGCGAGGAGTTCGGAACGGCGGAAGACCCGGACGACTTCGAAGCGCTGCGGCGCTACTCGCCGTACCACCAGGTGCGCGACGGCATCTCCTACCCGGCGACGATGCTCGTCTCGGGGGATGCCGACCGGAATTGCAATCCGCTGCACGCGCGCAAGATGACGGCCCGACTCCAAGCGGCGAATTCTTCGGGACTGCCAATTTTTCTCGACTACAGCCCGTTCCGCGGGCATTCCCCGGTCCTGCCTTTGAGCGAGCGGGTGGAAGCGCTGACGGACCGCATGGCATTTCTTTGCGAGCAGCTGCAACTGACGGTGTGAATTAGAAGGAAAAGGAGAGTTCTTCACCATGTCCGTTCTCGCGCTCAAGGCTTATGGGAAGCTGATCTATTTCGACCTCTACCTCGCGCGCGGAAATTTTTCCGCGCTCTACGAGAAGGTCCGAAACTATCGCGTACGAAAAAAGGCGGCGAGCCCTCTAGGCGTCGAAGAGATTTGCGCTGCTGTGGACATGGCCTGCATTTGGTACTGGAAAGAAGCGCTCTGTTTGCAGCGGTCGGCGGCAACGGCATGCCTCCTAAGGCAATACGGAATCCCCGCCCGGCTGGTTATCGGTGCACAGCAAATGCCATTCAAAGCCCATGCCTGGGTGGAAGTCGAAGGCCGGGTGGTCAACGACAAATCGTACATGCACGAGATGTACGCGGTGCTGGACCGCTGCTGACGAGGGAATGGCGAAAGAGAAGCGAAGGAGAAATCGGGTGAGCGTGCAATTCGGAAGATGGAACATCGATGGCCGGCCAACCGACCAAGACTATCTGGCAAGAGCACGAGAGATGCTAGCACCCTACGGGCCGGACGGAGGAGGTGCCTATATAAAGGATAACGTCGGAATCCTCTTCCGGGGCTTCCATACGACCAAGGAGTCAAGGAAAGAGGCCCAGCCGTATGTAACCCCTTCAGGTGCAGGGGTGTGCGGGGACGGAAGGCTGGACAACCGAGAAGAGTTCATTCGAGAACTGAGAGAAGCTGTGACTGCCGACTCGACCGACCTGGCAATCGTCGTGGCAGCCTATGAAGCGTGGGGAACGGAATGCTTTGCCAAGCTGATCGGGGATTGGGCACTCTCCGTGTGGGATCCAAGATGCCGATCGCTCATCCTGGCCAAGGACCCGATCGGGACGCGGCATCTTTACTACTCGTCCGATCAAAACCAAATCATCTGGAGCACTATCCTCGACCCGATGGTCCTCCTGGCAGGGAAGACGTTCACTCTCGAGGAAGAATACATCGCGGGCTGGCTGTCGTTCTTCCCGGCATCCCACTTGACGCCGTACGTGGGTATCCACTCTGCGCCACCATCCTGCTTTGTAAGATTAGAGCCCGGACGACAGATCATCAAGAAGTATTGGGATTTCGATCCGTCCAAAAAGATCCGTTACCAAGCGGACGCCGAATACGAGCAACACTTCCGCAAGGTATTCGCCGAGTCTGTAAAGCGAAGGCTGCGGGCTGACTCCCCCATCCTCGCTGAACTGAGCGGCGGGATGGATTCTTCCTCGATCGTTTGCATGGCCGACAGCATCATTGCCGGAGGCGCTGTAGAAACTCTGCGTCTCGACACGGTCTCCTATTACGACGATTCGGAGCCGAACTGGAACGAACGCCCCTATTTCATCAAAGTCGAACAGAAGCGCGGAAGACCGGGCTGCCACATAAATGTCGGTAAACGAAAGTCGTTATTCAATCGGCTGGAGCCCCAATGTTTTGCTGCTACTCCCGCCTTCAACGGCCGCATTAGCGAGGCCGAACTAGAGTATACGGCGTGTTTGAATTCCCAAGGGAATCGTGTCGTCCTCTCCGGTACAGGCGGCGATGAAGTCATGGGTGGTGTGCCGACGCCGATCCCTGAACTTGAAGACCTTCTTGCAAAGGCCAAGCTTAGGACGTTGACTCATCGACTGAAATTGTGGGCTCTCAACAAGAGACAACCGTGGGTTAATCTGCTCGTCGAAGCTGCGAGGGGGTTTTTCCCACCAACCCTCGTCGGCTTTCCCAAGCAACTGGGTCCTCCTCCTTGGTTACGGAACAAATTTTTTAGACGCAATCGGGCCGCCTCAACCGGCTATCAAACCAGAGTGCGCTTGCTAGGTTCCCTGCCAAGCTTTCAAGACAATCTGAGCACGCTGGAGGTTTTGCGAAGGCAAGTTTTTTGCTCCGTGCTATCGGCAGACCCAGCTCACGAAAAACGCTACCCATATCTTGATCGTGAACTGCTTGAGTTTATCTATGCCGTTCCCCGAGAACAAGTCGTGCGGCCAGGTCATCGCCGCTCCCTCATGCGTCGCGCCCTTGTAGGCGTCGTCCCAGACGAACTTCTGAATCGCAAACGCAAGGCTTTCATTGTCAGAGCGCCCCTGATGGACGTCAGCAGCGAATGGCCACGGCTAATTGAGATCACCCGGGATATGGTCAGCAGCTCATTTGGCATCGTCGACCGAGATCTATTCGTCACAGGCTTGAAAAAAGCCCGATGTGGCGACGATACACCTGCGATTCCATTGTTGCGCTTGCTTGCTATCGAATGCTGGCTGCAGAGTCTAAGAGACTGGAAATTACTGCACGTTGTGGTCTCTCGCGCCGAGAAGCACTGGTTTAGAAACATTCTCGAATTTGCAGTTCCCGACAACAAACGGAAGATCGACTCAGACTAGAAGGGGCAGGGACGAAGGAAAATCGTCAGAAATGAGAAGTGAAAGACTGTCTCGATCCATCCGTTTTGGATCACGTTGGCGGTGAGTGCCATACGGAATTCAACTCGAAAGAGTTGAATGTTTAACAATTCACAATCGAATAGGAGAATGAAATGATGACTTACAAAAAACCAGAAATTGCAAAATCAGCTGCGGCGCTAGAAGCGATTCAAGGTATGACCTCGAAGAGCGTAACGCCGGAAGACAATGTATGCGGTAGCCAGATCCAAACCCCCTCCGCCTATGAGGCGGACGAATAGGCAAACAGGGGCGCCCAACGTGCTTGGGCGCCCCCTGACAAGACTGGCGGCCGTTGCTCATCTTATCTTCTCGATCGTTACGGTTGGCACACGCAGAGACTGTCGAACTTCCCGGCTTCATCAGGGTTGCATAGCTTCCAGATTGCCCTTGGCGACCGTACTGGTGAGCGATGATCACGGAGAACTTGGGGATTACGAAAGACGTTTAGTTCGCAATCGTCTCCACAAGGCATACTGGTTGGCCTTGGTTGGATCGCTGTCCTCTTCTCCCTCTAGCCAGAACCGAAACCAATCCACATTCCCTTGTTGTGAGGCTAGTCGTTCGACAGGCTTCTGCAATATGTGTTGGCCATTTGGAAAATAAATCAAATCAACCGCTTTCCCCTGTTTCATCAGAGAAGCGTAAATTTCCCATTCTTCCAAGAGGCTTGCGGGCGTAATGGCTTCTATTCGGAGAGGTGTCTTAACATGAGAAAGCTGGAATCCTGGCGCACTCTCAACCCATCTCTTTAATCCATCTCCGAAGGGAGCAGTACCGTAGATTCCTTCACTCTCGCTGTGAGACTGCCCAACACCAAACAAAAGGTATTGCATGTAGCTCTCATCCACGCCATCGGCAAGCGTTGCCGCAGCAAACCGGTTCGGGCCGCTGCTGAGTGCACTCTCCACGTAATAGCACGTCCGGCTGAACCCAATGATCCCGACCCTGTTGGGGTCAATCAGTCCGTCATCAGTCAAATGCTGGATAGCTGATTCAAGGCCCTCAACCTGATAAGAAGCCTCGTCTCGGGTCACCATACGATCGTGCCGAGAAGCCACTTGGAGGACCATCATTCCCGCGCTGGCGAGGGGCCGTGCTGCAAATGCCGTCGTGAACGCTCCATCAGTGATGAATTCATTTGCCTGAAAGCCGTGAGTTTGAATTACCAGTGGATATCGCCGTCCAGAGACATAATTTGGTGGCTTGACTAGGCCCCCTCTCCATTGGTATCCGGTTTTGTCCGTCCAAACAAATTCTGACGCCTCGCCGAGGTTGAATGTAGCTAGTTCGGGATTAGGATCCCATATCTTTTTGCTCCGCCCGGCCTTGCGATCATGGGCCCAAAGTGCAGGTGGCGTGTTGAGATCCTGCCTGACCGCAATGGAAAGACCTTCCGAATCGGCTTCCTCAAAGGGACGCAAGGCCTGACGTCTGCCATCCGTCGGATGATCAAATACTCTCCAAACACCATCTTCCCAGCGGTACCGCTCATTCGTGGTCATATCCGGGGCGTTCCAAAACTTCAGAACCACTTCGTTATCACTTTCGCCAAAAGAGGCCGCCATCAAATATTTCTTTGCCCTGTCATACGTGGCGAAGACTACGCAGTTGGTTTCTTTGGAAGGCAGCTCGACTATTGCAGCTGCGCAATGATGAAGTCGCTGCAGTTTCTCCGATTTTCCAACGCCGTCTAACGGGAGGTAAGTATTCGTGAGCAGCAGCTTCTTTGTATCGGAAGACCATTTCACTTGATTAGTATCTGCGGAACCGAGAGTCCACGCGTTTGGTGCGTTAACTAACCGCTCGGTTTTCCCGCTATTCAAATCGACGGCGGCGTAGCTCGCCGGCCAGAAATCCGAGAGATTTTCGTCGCGGTTTGAATGGAGTTTCAGGTACGGAAAGTTCGGCTCATAGGACTCCCATAATATCGGAAAGACTTTGTCGGGCACCAAGGCCACCGCAGTTTGGCCGTCTGGGGACAGTGCCAAAACCCCAGCTGGCGGAGGAGGAAAACTCGACAATCGAACTGGGTCACGGGTATCTGGATCAATCAACCGGCGGTTTTCTCCGGGGTGCACGACCGCCAGTTCGTCGATCTCTCGAAATAGGTTGGCCATCTTCGGAAAGAGCAGCCAGGTTAGTGGCACTCCCGTTACTTCCCGAGCGTCTGCATTGATCACCTCACCAGGCCCGCGCGTCTCGTTGGGCCTCGCGACCCGGTAAGCGATGTGTCCGCCGACCGATTCGAATTGAACAGCATCAACTTCCTGTGGTGTGAGCATCTCATCCACGCCGGAAGTCACCTCCGCCCGATGCAGGTGACGCTTCCCTCGGGGATCTTGCCCGAGAAAGAGGATAGCTTTGGAGTCCGGCATCCACCGTAGGTCTGTGATAAGTGACTGATATGAGTCGGAATACTGCACCTGAGGGACGGCTGCCAATCGGGCAAGACACTTAGGAACTAGTTGTTTTGAACTAGCTACCGCCCGCAATAACTCTTTTGTCTCTCGAGAACGAAATATCCAGAGCGTAGATTCAATTTCGTCGGAGGCAAGGATTCCCTTGGATGTAACGACAGCGAAATATTTGCCGTCAGGCGAGAACTTCGCTTCGCTTTCGTTCCGGCCAAACCTCGTCATTTCAATGGAGTCTCGCACGCCGAACAGATGTGTCTCCGGTTTGCGCGTCGACACGATCGAAGCGTGGTTGGACACCTGCTGCAGGTCGGCCAAGGCGACTATTATGAGAGAGTTAGTAAGAAAAAACGACGCCAGACCCCGAGCCTGCCAAGACATTGAACTCCTTTCCCTCCCCGATATGCACAGCCGACAACGCTGTCGACGACTGCAAATCATCCCTTTTCAGAAATACCAATCAGAATGTCAGTCTGAGAGAGAGTTGGATCGAACGCGGACCGCCGGTTTGATACAGAGAATTGAGACCTCCAAGACTTGCGTTTAACGTCGAGATCGCCTGGCCGAATGTCGCGGAGCCATAGTTCGGGTCGATCATCCCGAAATTCGGATGATTGAATATGTTGAATGACTCCGCTCGAAACTGCAGCTTTAGGCGCTCCTTGACAGGAAAATCCCGGCGGACGGAGGTGTTCATTTGCCATGCTCCAATGCCTCGCACGAAGTTTCGGGGCGCATCTCCTGTAGATCCCGAGGCTGGCTTTGAGAAAGCGGCTGGATTGATTGATCTCCCTCCCGGATACTGCGCACCCGACAGATAGAGAGGAACGCCAGCAATAAGATTGAGTCCCCCATTGAAGCTCTGGCCTGTCGCAGGATTAACGACAGTCGTGCCTTGCAACGTTACAGGGAAGCCTGTCCGAGCGGTAAAACGGTCATCAAGACCCCAATGACTCAAAAGAACGCGGACAAATCGATTCTGAAAAGTGCTCGGCAAATCATATGAAAAGGCCGAGGAAAATGAATGTCGAACGTCGTAATCACTGTTCCCCCGCTCGTAGGGAAACGCAAAATTGTACGATCCGTCGTCAATGGCGTGACTCCAAGTATAAGAAGCTAATGCTGTCAAACCATGCGATAGCGTTCGCTTGAACTGAGCCTGAAACGCATCGTAGTCAGCCGTGAGTCCATTCCTGAAAAACTCGACAGTAGTAAAATTCGGATTGAAAGGCTTGACGCTGACTTGATCATTTTCTAAGAGCCTTCCGGCGTGCGAGCCGACGTAGGTCAGCGACACCGATTGGGAAAGTCCCAGCGCCTGCTCAACCGCGGCATTCCATTGGACGGTGTAGGGAAGCTCAAGGTGAGGATACGCGTACACCGTGCCATAAGGTACGACTGGAGTCTGGATTGCGGGCGGCACGCTGGACCGAAGAATGGGAAACGCTGCCGAGCTCCCTGACAAGAGCGTGGAATTGTCAAGTCCAACGCCGGAGAATCCTTCTGAGCCCAATTGTTGGCCCGTGTCAAAGAACAGGCCACCACCCATCCGGATGACTGTCTCGTCTCCTTGAGCCTGACGGGCGACATACGCCACACCCAAACGTGGCGCAAGATTAGACCATGTTGTGCTCCAGAGCGCCGTCCCTTGAGGAGCCAGAGTCATCGTCGCAAAATTGGCAGCACCCTGGACTGTGTATGGCTTGAGGCCTTGCGTCACACTGGGGGCAGGGTTCACTTCCCATCGCAAGCCCATAGAAACATTCAAGCGTGTGGTGAGCTTCCATTCATCTTGCACGAAAGTCGAAAAATTCGTATACAGCGGATGCGCAGCAGGCCCATTGAAGCCCAGCGTGAAACTCGGTGCATTCGCCGTCGCTTCGCTTGCCGAAAAGAAGAAATAGTCCAGCTGGGGAAAATTCCTTCCCTGGATCGGCGTCAGCCGGCGATAGTCAACACCGAATTTGAATTGCTGCCGGCCGAGGAGCACGGTTAGAGAGTCGGTGAGGCTCCATTGACTCTGCGAGCCCGAAGAGAGGCCTTGAATAGCGGCAGGCGAAAAACTCCCGCTGAACAACTTCACTTGAACAGAATAGCCCTGCGAGGAATCACTCAGCTGCTGAAGCTGAGCCAAGTTGATCGGAACCGCACCTCCAAAATCATCGATCAAATCGCTCACGTGAGCCACGGTGGAGCTGTATCCAAACCGCATTTCGTTGCTGACACGTGGTGATAGCACGCTTGTGGTGCCAAAAGTGTAGGCTCGCGATGTAGTGCGAAATGGTTGCTCGACGGACGGCGTCCCGCCCAGGCCGACATTGTCTAGCAGCCTTGTAGTTGCACTCGACGGCGTGTCGGCGAATCGGAAGAACAATTTTAGTCTGTCGGTGAAATAGTGGTCTATTCGAACGCTGTATGCATCTAAAGCTGCCGGGTTGGACCAGGTACCAACAAAGTCTGCCAAGCCATTCGTTAGATCGGCCTCCGTACAGTCCGGAGTCGTACTGGCCGCGGTCGGCTGTGGAAAGGCATTCCACACTTTCCTAAGGGACGGTGCTGCGCAGGTCCGCAGGTAGGCATCCGGTACTTGGCTTTGCGTTGACGGTTGAGGCTGGAGAAGGCGCAGGCCCTCATAAGAAAAGAAGAAAAAGGTTCTGTTTTTCCCGTCGTAGAGTCTTGAAAGCTCGATTGGTCCACTGAACGTCCCGCCGAAATCGTTCTGTCGAAGCGGCGGTTCCGGCTGCTCGAAAAAGTCATTGAACCAATTGTTGGCATCGAAGTAGTTATTCCGTAGATATTCGAAGGTTGTGCCGTGCCATTGATTGGTCCCAGATCGCGTCACAAACGAAAATTGTCCTCCCGGGTTTCTGCCGTACTCAGCTGAATAACTTGAACTCTGAACCCTGAACTCCTGAAGCGCATCGATAGAGACAAGCGCCTGAGTCGTTCCCAGGGCTGTAGCCGCTGCTACGGAGCCGCTGTTACCGGATCCGACATCGCCAGGAGAAATTCCCGTATTCGCACTGATGCCATCGACGACGTAGTAGTTCGATTCCGTGCGCTGGCCGTTCACACTGAATTCCCCGCTGTGCCCGATGGACGTAGCTTGCTGTCCTTGCGGACTATTCGTGACCAAGCCAGGCGTTAACAGGATCAAATCTTGGAAGCTACGCCCATTCAGGGCCATGTTCTCGACATACTTCCGGTCAACTACGGTGCCCACGGCCGCATTCTCCGTATTCACCAATGGCGAGCCGCCTTTGACGGTAACAATCTCAGACGCCGCACCGATCGGCAGGGTAAAGTTGATTGCCAGCGCGTCCAGCACATGAATGACGATGTCAGGCTTGATAATGGTCTTAAATCCGCTATTTGATACCTGGATGCGATAGGATCCCGGGGGAAGGTTGGGCACAACGTAGATTCCTTCTCCGTTTGTCTTAGTGGTGTACTGAACTCCAGTAGCATCGTTCACGACCACGACTTCGGCCCCGGCTATTGCCGCGCCGGAAGGATCGAGCACGATTCCATTGATGGTTCCATTGGGAGACTGTGCGATTGCTTGCGAAAGGCAAAGTAGACTCTGGATCAGAAGAAAAATGAATCGACGCACGTGGTTTCCCCCGCAGAAGACAGATTGAAAGCATCTACTACGTCTACGCGGGAGACCCCGGCTTTTGTACCAACCTCTGGACACGATATCTATCCCGAAATGGCGAACCGCCGAGGAAATCCAACCTAGGGATGATTCGGATCAACCTTCAAGTAGGCAAACAGCAGCGGTTTTCCACTCGGCCTATGGCTTCCGCCGTTCGGTTCGACAGTTACGAAGACGGCGTCAATCTGTTCTAGTTTCTTCGGATCATCGAACTTCACCACCCATCGTTTCTTGGCGACATTGTCCTCATAAAAGACTCCCAAGCTGGTAGCCTGCTGTCTGTCCAGCCCATGGCTGCCCCACGCCTGAAAGGCGTTGCCGTTCTTCAACCCGGCTTGCTGATCGAGGTCGTACGCGTAAAAAACGAGAGACTTTCCTCGTGTGTAGAAGACCCGTCCGTACGGTTTCTGGGTTTGGCCATCCCGAGCCACGTCGTAGACCTCGGCGATGTACAGGTCCCGCGCACCCATCAATTCGCGGATGTCCCGGTCATGAGCGAGCAAGTCCTGCTGCTTGCCGACTTCTTCTTCGCGGTCGCGAAGCTGACCATGGAGATCCCGGATTTGAACTTCTAAACTCTCAGCGAGCGATAGATCCTGCGAGCGCTGTTTCCCCACAGAATCGAGTTCGGTTTCGGTCTTCTGAAGCGAAGCCCGGAGGGAGTCGAGTTTCTGGTTGAGCGTGGCCCGTTCTTGAGCTCCTTCTTGCTTCTCGGCTTGGGCATTCTGGAGAGAATGCTCGAGATCCGTCTCGACACTCTTCGCGGCTGCCAGAATCGCCGACTGTTCTGCCAGCTGGCGATGCAGATCGGCAATCATGCCGTCGCGCTCGACGACGTGGGCTTTTAACATTTCCCGTTCGTGTCCCATGTCGCTGATCCTCTGCTCGAGCGCGTCGAGTTTCGTATCGGGAGGTTGGACAGTCGTCTTGGCGACCTCCTGGCCTTTGTGTTTGCCAAATTGATATGAGTAGATAACCAGTGCAGCCGCCAGCACCACGGCGGCTGCGAACGGCATCCACACGTAATTCCAATTCACCTGCATGCGGCGTTGACTGTTTCGGTGCGAAAAGCTAAGTCCATTTCTGCTTTCGATCGGCTCTTTTTCGCTGCGGGCCGTTTTCGCTTGGACCGTCGTAGTTGCTCCCATGGTCTTGGCGGTTTCTGCAGGAATGGAGGTCGATTCCGAGGAATGCGAGCTAGCTAGGTGAGCGTGAAGCAGTGGCATGCCGACGTCAGCGGCGGCTTCGAATTCCTTCAGAGCTTGTCGGCACTCCGGACATTCGGCGAGGTGCGCATGAAGGTCCATCCTCTCTTCTTCGGTCAGGTCGCCGGAGGTCGAGATGGCGCACATCTCGATGAATTTATCGTGTGGTCCCATCTCCGACCAACCCTCGCCCTCCGGATTGTTCCGACTACCCTTCATGGTGTTTTTCTACAGGGACGTTATTCGCAAACATGTGCTTACGCAGCTTATCCAGGCCGCGGTAATAATGGTGCCTCACATTCCCTAGGGGCTGCGCCACTTTCTCGCCGATCTCTGCGAGCGTATAGCCTTCGAAGAAGTGGAGGCGCAAGATCTCACGCTGGTCCTCTGTGAGAGACTTGAGAACCTTGCTCAAACCATTACGCCCAAAAACCGCCTCTTCGGAATAATCGGTTTCTCCGGTCGGTATTCCGACCACCTGGTTGGCGTCGTTTCCGATTTCCGCTTGCGAGTAGAACTGGCGGGAGGTGAGATAGCGGCGTCTCTGCAGGGATCGGTGGTAAGCCATTTGAACGATCCAGGAGCGCGCAGTGCTCTTAGAGCTGTCGAAGATGCTGCACTTCCGCTGAATGAAGAGGAACAAGTCCTGAACGAGATCTTCTGCTTCTGCAGCGTCTCTCAGGATACGAGTTGCAACGCCACGCGCAAGTTGCGCGTAACGCTGAAATAGGCAGCCCAAGGCATCTTGCTCACCTGCCTGAAGAAGCGCAAGAAGGGCTTCGTCGGTTACGGAGCCAACGGCAGAGGTAGCGCCTTCCTCCGCACCGCATTTCAACGTGAAATGCAGCGAGGCCAATCGAGCCGTGAAAAATGTGTTCACGGCTTTTGCCTCGCGGCCCCACTACGCTCCGGCTGCTTGACGGTCTGCCGAATCTTGTACTGCAGTAACCGCTCGGTCGAACCGGCTACCTTTAGCTGTTCGAAGGCCCATTCCAACAGGGTAGCGCCGATGTTCCCGAGGGATCGGCGCTCCCTGGTGGCAAATTGCCATAATTCAGCGCGGAGTGCTGGATTGACCCGCACAGTGACCGATGCTTTCCACTCACCCATGAACGCCCTTATTTACTGTTCGACGACGCAATAAACAAGCAACCGACGCAATGCTTTGATTGCTACGACTCGCGCTTTTCGTTGCAGTCGAACGGAGAAAACTTCGGGTGAGGAAACGGTCGAAATCTGAGTCTTATAAGTCGTGAGCAAAAACCCAGTGACTGAGTAGGGTACGGGAGGACCCATTTTTCAGACTGTCTGGGCGACTAGCTCAATTCGCTGGTTTTGCTTGCTTTTCTAAAGCAGTTCGCCAGTACCAAAAGCGAAATTCATCCGCGCGTTCTCGCGCTAGCATCACCTCGGCAAAATCGGCATTCAGTCCGGCACGGATTTCTTCGAGCCGGATTGCGTAGGCTTTCAGCTCTCGCTGCGAACGAATGGAATGGATCTCCAGACGCTCAAGAACACGGATCAGGCGGTCGACGTTCAGGTTCCAGAGGTAAATTTCAGTAAAGGCGTCACCCTTGCTCATTTCCGCACCATTTTTGCTCTTGAGGGCCACCGTTTGGGTTTCGTCGTTCAATGCTTGCCTGTTACCGGAGACGGTTTAGAGTTTTGGTTAGAGACACGAACAGCGGAGCGGCTCAGAGTCCCGCATCAAGGGACAAATATCCTCCCTGTTTTCAGCTAGGGAGGAGGTTCCGCGACTGGCTCAGGAGGGGAATGAGCTGGGGAATGAGGACGCCAGGGAAGTTGCGTCCGGAATGGGAAATGGATAACTTCTTGTGCAGCCATCGTTGCACCTCATACGTGCGACTGTTGGTTAGGGGCGCGTTCGGTGTTTACCGCACCGACGCGTCCCGTCAGTTCACTCGCTTTTTTCGCCTAGCTTTTTCTTTCTGAGCGTCGGCTTTTCTCGATAGTGATCGGCCTTATATTTCTTGATCTGCTCGACCTCATCACTCGTCCAGACGCGTAAACGAACGCCTGATGCCTTTCGTAGCCTGGGACTCGGTATTTTCTTCTTCCGTATCCACTCGTAAAGCGTGGCCCGCTGGACGTCGATGTCCCTGGCTACTTCTGACATCGACCGCTCACTTGTAGTATATTGAACAGGTCTGTTCAGTGTTGTCAAGTGCAAAATTAGCCCGAAAGATTTTCAGCCGGCCCTCCGTGGCTCTTTCTGCCCCTCCAAAATAAACATCAGGATATCACGTACGACTCCTCAAAATGGTTTTGAGAAACTTATGGTAGCTGATCGAGCGGTATGAACGGTTTCGGACTGCAATTCCGGCAGCGAATCTGGAACCCGACCAATCTTTGCAACATCGAAGCGCACATCCTTGCCCTGTTCATTTTGAATGAAAGGAGGCTTATCATGCGTTGTCCCTACTGCAGAAACAGCCGAACAGAAGTCTTCAGAACCAAGTGTCTCCGCAGCAAGACATACCGTTATCGTCGCTGCGAGTTCTGTAAGGCAAAATTTAGGACGCAAGAAAAACCAGTGCGTTGGGAAGGTGTGGACCGTAAGTGGCCCGGTCTAGCTCCGAGCCGAAACGGGTGGAGATTTCATCGAGTCCCAGCTCTCCGCGGAAATTGCGAGGTGGAATTGTGTGGGGTGGATTTTAGGAAGACTAGAACGAAGCGGCATGTGGATCACATTGTACCCGCAAGACTTATCCGCCGATTGAAGGCAGGGAATCCGGACCGTCGGGAAAATCTTCAATGTATCTGCGGGACCTGCCATGGATACAAGCTTCAAGCTGACCATAGGTTGTGCTTAGGAGACAGACTGGGTTACTTCGAAATTTTGCGCGCGAACCATTTCGACGTGGAACGCGCTGAGCGGGCTTTAGCCTTGTTTGGTCTGTAGGATGCCTAAAAAGGACGATTTGGACAAGGACTAGAGCATTCGGTTAACAGCCTTGTGCCTGATTTAATCACAATTGTGCCGGAGCCGAGACAAATCGAGGGGAATCAGCAAGTTCTGATCAAATGGGGCTAACTCAGATTTACCTTCTCTTTTCAGTCCTCGTTACCATTTGCCGCCATTCATCACAATTCGCATGACACTGGTATGACACCTCTGGTTGTCGACTTCTAAGGATAAGCAGATCGTTCCGTGTGGTACGGCATCCGTCCAGGATCGATGCCAAGCGCGCAGATCACTTCTTAAAGCCGACTTATCGTTACTGATCCCGTGAAGACGCGCTGGAGTCAGTGAGTTCAAGCGAAGCTCCCCTAGAATTACGTCCTAACAAATTCCTGATGAACTCTTCAGGACTTTTCAGCGTCTTCTCTACGATTCTCTTCTTAACTCACGCAGGGCGCCCATTTTCCATGGGGAGGGAACGATGTCACTCAACTTATTTCTCTCGTTTTCCATCCTCGGTATTGCCTTCATGATCTACGCATTGTTCCAGTGGACCTACGGCGACAAGCGTAGAGCACATGGCCGCCAATTGCCCACCCGCAAGAACGCCCTCACGAACCAATCAGGTCGGCCTTTCCTCGTCTCTTCGCAAAACCCGCTCATGGATCCCAAGGATCACCCTGAGGCAAGTGTTTTCAGACTCGTCGTGAGTCGAAAGCGAGAATGGAAATCCAAGGTGCAGTACACAAACACGAAGGAGCCAATCATGCTGAAGCGAACGAGCACTGCGTGGGTCATGACTGGAATCGTGGTGTTGGTCGCGACCTGCACCATTCTAAGGACTGCGGTCGCGCAAAAGGCATCAGTTCCGAAGCCCCAGGAAAAACTTAGCCTCGGAGATGCCGAGGTCAAGCAATTGCTTCTCATTATGGATACCGACAAGAACGGCAAGATCTCTAAGCAGGAATGGATGGCGTTTATGGAAGCGGAGTTCGACAGACTGGATAAGGCCAAGAACGGCCAGTTGGATGTCAAGGAACTAGCGCAATCCCAATTGCGCGTGAGCCGTTTCTCAAGTGTGGGGAAATAACACCGACTGTGCGCCCAACAAGAACGCCGGACCCGGCTTATCACCCTTCAATTCCCACCTGTGCCCCGCACCATTCCTTTTCCCATCCGCCAAGTATCGAGAACTAGGAGGAGGATAGGCTTGTACTTCAACGAGTGTTCTGAACGCGCACGCTTCGTTTCGATCAAAGAACAGAAAACCGTTCGGACCTGAACATGAATTGGGCGCAGGACTAAAGCTTTTTGACGCCCACCCGTTGAACCTATGAACTTGTTTTGGCGCGGCAGTGTGCCAGGCATTGGCCGCTTGTGCTCGATGTGCGAAAACTTTTCTGCAAACAAATATATTTTTGATTCCGACCGTCGAGAGTCCGGGAGTCAGAAAAAAGATTGCTACAAGCGCATTGATCTTTCCATGGAAGTCTTCACAGATTCTTAACGCCTCGTGCCCTACGTTGCTCGCACGAGGTGTCCTCATGAAAAAGTTTCAGGTCAGGTTTTTGAGTTTGGCGGCGGCTTATCTCTCCCTCTTATTGTTTCACACGTCGGTAGCGCCTCTGGAGGCGCAATCCACCTTTGGTGAAATGATCGGCATCGTCAAGGATCCAGGACAGGGATTTGTGCCAGGAGCGCAAGTGACATTGACGAATGTCGACGAGCATACGCAGCATACCGCCGCAACGGACGCTGATGGCACATTTCATTTCGTCAACCTCAAGCCGGGACACTATGAATTGGTGGTAGTCGCCGGAGGTTTTGCAGAATACAAGGTCACGGGGGCGCAGTTGGATGCGCGGCAGACGCTGCGTTTTGATGTGACCCTCAAGTTGGCTTCTTCCGCACAGAGCATCGAGGTATCCGATGATGCAGTGCCATTAATCAATACGGAAAACGCCACTCTCTCCAGCATCGAAAGCAATGTGGAGATCAGCACGCTGCCGATCAATTCGCGGGCGGTCTCCAGCAGTCCGCTCGCGGCGCTGGCCACGAATCCCAATGTCACTTCGGATAGCCAGGGGAACGTCAGCGTGGGCGGCTCGACGTCGGCGCAGACCGGTTTCTCGGTAGACGGGATCTCCACCGCAAACGTGCGCGCGAATGGGGCGTTAAAAGATGCGTATCCGTCTATGGAAGGAATTCAGGAAATGAGCGTCACGGCGTTCAACAACAACGCTGAGTTTGCGCAGATGGGCGACGTAACCTTTACAACGAAAAGCGGCGGCAACCAGTTTCATGGAAGCGCGTTTGAGTACTTCCAGAGCGCGGCTATGGACGCCACGATCTATAACTTTCCTACGAGGGCCCCGAAGCGATTCAACACTTTCGGAGGCAGCCTGGGCGGGCCGGTGCGCCTGCCGAAGCTTTACAACGGGAGCGACAGGACATTTTTCTTTTTCGACTACGAAGGTAATCGCAAGACCACATCCTCGCCCGAACTGCTCCTGCTTCCAACAGCGGCCGAAAGAGCTGGCAATCTCACGGGCCTGGTAGCAGCAGTGGGTGCACCGCTGAAGGACCCGTTCACCGGGGGATCCTATCCGAATAACACCATTCCAGGCGGCCCCGGGAATCCGTGCAGCAACCCGAAAGACTGCATTAACCCCGTGGCACAAACACTGCTAAGCACGTATTACCCGCTGCCCAACGTGAATGGTAACGGCTACAACTATCAGACACTGGTGCCCATCCCGTCGAATTCCAACGGCTGGGATCTGCGGGTCGATCAAACGATCACCCCGAAACAACAACTCTATGCACGCTACAGCTGGAAAAACGTATTCCTCAATGAATATAACAACGACACGGTTATTTCACCGGCCAATATCTTCCTGCCGAACGATCAGGCTCACGAGCAGAACCGCAGCCTGGTGATCTCCTACAACTATGTCATCACGCCGAGCCTGATCAACGAATTCCGCTTCGGGCTTACGAATTTCACGGCAAATGAAACCTTCCCAATCCAGGGAGCTCAGGCCCTTTCACAGCTTGGGCTGGTCTTAAACAATGGGGTAAACCTCGCCATGCATCCAACGGGTCAAGCCTTTCCAACATTCGCGTTCGGTGATGGCACCATTTCCTCGATTGGGCAAGGCCGCGTTGGAACTACCATTTCGCGAACCTACGAATTCACCGATAATGTCTCTCGCCACCTGCGCCAGCATGCCCTTCGCTTTGGAATGGATGTGCGCGGAGTGCTCTACAACGCGCCGTTATACTACGCGCCATCCGATGACTATGGGTCCTTCCAGTTTACCGGCGCTCTCACACAGTATTCTTTTGGCGATTTTCTCCTTGGTTTGCCGGCACAGTCGTACTTCGCGATCACTAGCCCGCAGGCCAACGCCTACAGCTGGCACTGGGGCCTCTACGGCCAAGACGAATGGCAGGTGAATAGCCACCTGACATTGAACTTCGGTTTGCGTTGGGAATTCCTCCCCGCGTTTAAGGAAACTCTCGGTGACCTGGCCAGTTTCGACCCGAAAATTAACAGCATCGTGCTTCCCGATAAGTTCTTCCCAGTGGTGGGAGCTAGCCCGCTCCTCACGAGCGTGTATACGGCGGTTTTGGAGTCGTACAACGGCTGTCCGCTCTCGAATAGAAACACTTCGATTCCCTGTACGCCCACGGTCTCGGCCAGCCAGGCGGGATTGCCACAAGGTTTGCGAAATACTCCAAAGCATGATTTTGACCCGCGCGTGAGTGTTGCTTATCGGCCATTCAATAATGACAAGACCGTGATTCGCGCGGGATTTGGGCTCTTCACCATGACGACTCTTGGACCATTGTCGTTCAACAATGCGGGTGTCGGTCTTTCCGACCTGCTTAGCTTCACCAATTCTGTGACCAACGGTACGCCGGCGTTCCAGTTCCCGCAAACTTCGGTTCCGGGCCTAGTTGCGTTGGGTGGAGGATCGTTCGAGGAGGGAAACAATCCGAATCTCAAGGACGCCACGTCGGCGCAATGGAACCTGACCGTTGAGCGCCAGGTTACGACTAGCACCAGCGTCCGCCTCAGCTACGTTGGCCAGGCGACGTGGCATCTTCCCGTCACCGTTGACCTGAACCAAATTCGGCCGAGCACCACCCCTTACGTGGCCACTCTTGCGCCCGGGGAACCAAATGGCATTCCGCCTTGGGCCGACCCGCGCTCTCCCTATCCGCAGTTCGGTATGTTGATGTATGCGGACAGCATCGGAAACTCAAACTATGAGGCTGGAGTTGCCGAAGTGCGGCATAGGACCTCGTACGGATTGACCCTTCTGGGGAGTTATACCTGGGCGAAGAACATCAGCGATGCGCAAGGCAGCGATGCACCTACGGTGTTCGCCGGCGAAGAGCCCTACGCCGTGGAGATTGCGAACCGTTACAATCTGCGCTACGACCGCGGCAACGTGGTGGGAACGCCGCGGCAACGATTCCTGTTCACCGGCACTTACCAATTGCCTTACGGACCGGGGCGGCACTGGGCAGGTGGCGGTAAGCTCATGAACGGCGCTTTTGGAAACTGGAGTTTCAGTACGGTGACGCAGCTACAGACCGGTCAGTGGCTCACTCCTATCATGAATCCTGTCTCCGATCAGTCGAACACCGACCTGAACAACCTGCGCTATTTGGGAGGCGCGATCGCGCGGCCCGATTGCACGGGCAATCCTGTCCCTGCGAATCGATCAGTGCTGAACTACTATAACTTCAATTCGTTTGCGGCTCCCCCGAACAACGCCGGGCGGTTCGGCACTTGCGGCCTGGGGATTTTGCAGGGTCCCGGAGAGATCAACGTGAACGCAGGCCTCGCTAAGCAGTTTTCTCTGACGGAACGTTTTCGCTTGCGGTTTGAAGCGACCTTTACCAACGTGCTCAATCACCCGAACTTCGCGCCGCCTTCGTTGAACATCAGCAACCAAAGCACTTTCGGCGTGCTGACGAGCACGTTGCCGCAAGGACTGGGTGGCAATCGTACGGGGCAATTGGCGCTGCGCCTCGATTTTTAGGGGGCGCGTGATATGTCTATGGCACGTCTACTATCGCGTCAGGACTCGCCAAAAAATTGCATCTTCCGGAGCGAATGTGAATGCGCTTTGAAGGCGCATTCACGAATCTCTTGAACCACTGAGCATTAGCCGAGAGGACCGTCTGGCGTCGTCTTAGCGACCACAGTAAACGAGGTAATGCCGCCCAATCAAGGAAGCAGCCTTAATGGAGCGGACCAGTTGAGCTTCTGGGCAGCGCACCGAGCGCGCTGTGCGCCCGATGCCACGCTGCATCGAGATCGTGCCGATCAAGTGCGACCAGCGCGCTTGCGATTTCGCGGATCGCGTCCGCTTGTTCTGACAGAACTTGACGGCAGGCGTCTGGAAGCCGCGGTGCCAGCCGGAGGATCGTTTCGAGCTGACGGATCAGCACGGCGGGGGTCGTTGCTGAGGCCTGGCGGATCTGATCGAACGCGAGCTTGGCAAGGCGTTCGAGCCGTACGGGAGGCATCCAAACCCGGAGCCTGCTGCTAGTGTCGAACCAGTTCCCTTCAAGCGGGGGCCGCTCAGCTAGCGTGAGCAGCGCGTCGGCGAGCCAGTCGACGCAGGCAACGCCGGTGAACGTATCGTTGACCGCGGGCGATAGCGCGCGGATGGCGATTTCGACGACTTGCGCTATGCCGAACTCGCTATCCTGGGTGAGCGTGCGGTGCCTGCCGATGTGAATTCCACGATCTATCGCGGCCTTGAGCGTGGCGACGTTGTCCTCCGGGACGACTGCTGCGAGCGGTTCGCCGCGGAGCACGAACTGGCCGGGACGGAACCTGAGAACGATCAGTGCGTCCGCCGCGCGTGCGGCCGCGACCAGCTCGCGGTGATCCACATGCTGTAAGTAACCGCTCTTCGAGCACGACACCATCGCGCCCGTCTCTGCCTGGCGCAGAATCGCATCGTCGTTGGGCACCGGGCCCGTGCCCTCACCAGGGCCAGCAACGTGCGCGCTGCCAGCCGCGACGTAAAGGTCGTCGACGATCGCGCCGATCATGTCGGGGTTCTGAATCGAACTCGCGACCCGATGGCTGTAGTAGACGAGGAACCCGAAACTGAGTACGACGAGCACCCAGCTTGTGATCAACGAAATCTGCGGGATGAACGACGACTGCGGATCCTGATGCGTGACCAGGAAGACAAGACAGATGTATACGAAGGTGGCCATGAACAGGCCGATCGTGGTCTGGGTGACCCAATCCTGTAAGAACCGGTAGAGCAGGCGTGGGCCGAACAGCGTCGAGACCATCGACAGCACGAGAAGGGCGACGGAGAAAATCAGCGCGAGCACGGTTGCGACCGCGCCCATCATCGCCGACAGGATCGCGCGTGCGTCGTCAATGCTGCCCATGGTTAGCCACGAGGGGATGTGAATGACGCCATACTTGTCGAGCACGTCTGGAATCAGGGTGATCACGAACAGTGCGACGGCGACGAGCGAGAGCTGCAACGGAATGCGCCACAGATTGATGTCGCGTTGCGAACGGAGCTTGGTAGGGCGCGGGACGGGCATGCGATGTGAATTTTAGACGCTTTACCTTCCGAGGAGCAATCGTTCCAGCACGGGACCGAGCGCCAAGGCAGGAAGATAGCTGAGGGCCACGAGAATGATCAGGCAGGCTGTGAGCAAGACGCCAAACGTAAAGGAATAAGTAGGAAGAGTTCCTGAGGAAGAAGGCGTATTTCTCTGACGAGCAAATAGCGCCGCAAATGCCAATGCAGGTATTGCCAAGCCAAACCTGCCGGCCAACATTGCTAAACCTGTGGTGAGATTGTAAAAGGGAGTATTCGCGTTCAAACTGGCAAAGATCTGCCCATTGTTGGTAAAGCAAGAAGCGTACGCAAAAAGAATCTCTGTAAAACCGTGCGGGCCGCGGTTGATCGTCAACCCGGCCAATCCTGCTTTGGTGCTCACGGCGATGGCGGTGAGTAGCAAGATGAACAGCGGTGCAGCCAACGCATACAGCATGATCATTTTGTTTTCTGTGGGCCCTATTTTTTTCCCCAGGTATTCAGGCGTACGCCCAATCATGAGTCCGGCGAGAAATACGGCGATGGCCGCGGCCATGACCATGCTGTAAAGACCAGTCCCGAGGCCTCCGAAAACAAGCTCACCCAGCAGCATGTTTGCCAGCAAAACCATGCCCCCGAGCGAGGTATAGCTGTCGTGCATGGAGTTGTAGGATCCTGTCGCAGTGTTTGATGTAACGACAGCCGTGAGGGCCGAGCCGCTAATGCCGAAGCGCACCTCCTTACCTTCCATGTTCCCACCTGACTGGTCACGACTACTTCGGAAATCCACGCCCTCGAGACGGGGATCCCCTCGTTGCTCAAGGTGCTGTACAGACGCCAGTCCACCCCCGAAAAGAACCAACATTACACAGTAGAAAAGCCAGCCCTGCCGAGGCTGGCCAACCATCCTTCCAAAGGTGTTGGTCAATGCCGCCGGCAGCAGGACAATAGCCAGCATTTCGAGGAAATTTGTAAAAGGCGTCGGGTTCTCATACGGATGAGCCCCATTGGCGTTAAAGAAGCCACCGCCGTTTGTGCCAAGATTCTTGATAAGCTCTAGCGCGGCTACGGGGCCCTGGGGTATGACCTGCTTGGCACCCTCGACGGTAGTGGCAACCACATAGGGGCGGAAGTTCATCGGAACTCCCTGCCAGACGAGAAGCAAGGCACCTGCCAAAGCGATAGGTAAAAAGATCCAGAGTAGCCCGCGCGTCAAATCAACCCAAAAGTTACCGAGCGTATCGGAGAGCTGTCTGGCCAGTCCGCGAATAAAGGCAACACCCACAGCCAATCCGGCGGCGCCAGCCAGGAAGTTCTGCGCACAGAGTCCCACCATCTGGCTGAAATAGCTCATCGTGTTCTCACCAGCGTAGGCCTGCCACGTAGTCGTCGTCGAAAAGCTGATCGCCGTGTTCATGGCCAAGTCTGGGGATAAGGGCGTTGTGAAATACTGAGGAAAGAACCAAGGAAGAAACTGCTGCATTCTGAGGATGGAATACAGTAGGAGTGTGCCGATCAAGCTAAAGAGCACGAAACCCGTCGCATACTGTTTGCCGGTCATCTCTATATCTGGATTTACAGTAGTCACGCGGTAGATAAACCGCTCAACAGGAAGACATAAATGGTCAAGCACCGTCCGTTTCCTGGAAAAGACTCGTTCCATGTAGCCTCCGAGGGGCTTCACCAGGAGGGTAACGATAACGACAAACAGCAGGTATTGAATTGCGCTATGAAGATTCACAAGCCCCGCTCTGAATCCGGCCCCTAACGGCGGATTCCCTGAAATACAAACGAATAGCCGACCCCGATAAAATGATCCGGTGCGGCCGACGATAAGCCCACCCCAACGTGGAAATCTAGCTGGTGCCGCTTCGCGAGTTTGAGTGCTGTTCCGAAGTGCAGCAAGTGCTGCGGCCCGCCGCGTTCCGGGAAGCTGTCCGCGTATTCGACAAACGCATCCCAAGGTCCGATTAGTTGGCGATCTATGAGAAACGTGGACTGGCCGGTCAGATTTCGTGTGCGGCCCTGTGTAGGCCAGTACAACGAGAACATTCCGGCGGCGGTCCATTTGGCGGTGAGTGCGCGGGACCAAGGCACTTGCAATCCAGGATCGTAGCCGCCGCTGGAGACCGTGTGGGAGCCGGTCGGGAAACTGAGAAAGAGGATTGCGGACACGTCGAATCCACCCGGCGTGGGGCCAAGTTGTTGTTTTACTCCGAAAGCGAAATCGCTGAATCCCGTGTCGAAGGTGCCGGGACTGTTCAGGTTCTGGAAGTAGTCCGGCAAGGTGAACCGTAGCTCCGTTTTCGAGGCGACGCCAAACCGCACCAAGGTCTCCGGGCCGTCAATGACGCTCTGTCCCTGGCTGCTGGTTTCTAGGAAACCATTCTCCATCTGAATGCTGCCGTTCGGGACGACGATGCTGGAGTTCGTAATCGCTGGACGATCCGCAGCGATCGTGCTGGGAGAAACAGCACTTGCAGACTGATCCTGACCATGAAGAGGCGCAACTCCGGCCAAAATGAATATCAGCAGCGAGGTGAAACTGCGAGTGAGCATCGCCAGAGTGGGCCGTACCGTGCTGTCCCGGCAAACACACTAACATACAGATGGCGAGCAGCGGACCCGCTCCGCTGATCTCATATTCTGAGGGGATAAGCGTCGCGTCCTCAGAGCGCGTTTTCGGGAAGTAGGCGGTGGTTTCGGCAATCTAGCGGATCTCGGCTTAGGGATCGCCGTTATGACGATAGTCCGCAGCTTTTCGAAAGCCATTTGGCGCGCCTAGTGCCTTTTTGACAAGCGGCGGGTCATCATTTGGCGACCTTTACATTAAAGGTCACCGTGTTGGCCCCGCCGGCGTTCTTGATGACGAACTTGTACTGCCCGTCTTTATTCGGTGTGACCTTAACCGAACACTTCGGTCCGGGCGAGTCGTCCTTAGCGACTTCCGCGCCGGAGGAGTCGTAGACGAAAAGGTGCACGTCGGTATTCTTCAGGCCGTCCGTGGTGGCCTCGAACTTTTTCCCTGCCGTGAATGACAGGACGTAAGCGACCTCTCCCTTGTCCTTGATCTCGATCTTCTTGCCATTGAACGCCGCCCCCTTACCCAGGTCGGTTGGCTTGACGTCTTGCGCGGGACACAGGGTGGCGGCCGCGAATATAACTGCCACCACTGCTGTGACTAACCGAGTAATCGATTTCATTGGTGTTTCCTCCAGAATCGGATCAGATGCGCAGCACGATAACAGTGTCCGGTGCATTCCTTGTCACGCTGTTTCCAAGTGGCACCGCTGCACAGGACACCACGCTTCTTTAAGCGCCATGAAATACGGTAAGCGACATGTTTTCCTCAACCAAACGGGTACGAGTTTTGGCGCTGCTTCACTGAAGATAGGGGCGAAGATGTTGAGAAGTCCGTAGGATTTCGTCAGGAATTCGTCAAGGAAGTTAGTTTCAGGAAAGGAATCACCGGTCGTGAGATCTAGACAGAGGCTTTAACGCAATGGGCAGGTTCGGGGCATTGAACGTTATCTTTCCTGTGACGAGGTTACCGTCCGCCAGGTCCATCTCTATCTGGAGACCAATAAATCCGGAAGGCTCGATTGGATGAAGCTCTACGTAGACTAGAGTTCCTCGCAGCCCCTTCTTGCCTGGCTAGGCGCGGAACCGGAGACTTGAAATCTACTTGTACGGTAATCAGGAACTACATGAAGCTGCTCTTTCAAGGGGGGCAGTCAGACACAGCATTCGGATAGTGCCGATGCAGAAACTTGCTTAGAAACCCCGTATTCTTGTGAACGTCACAATTTGCGGCGTGAGCGTTTTTCGGGAGTTCCTTTTGGGGGTTGAAACCTGTATCCTAGCCAAGGTTCGGTCACGATATAGCGGGGTTGTGCAGGATCTTTCTCAATTTTGTAGCGGAGTTCGTTTATCAGGACGCGAAGATTTACTGCGACGGCAGTGTGGTCCGGTCCCCAGACAGCTTGCAAAACTCGCTCATGCGAAAGCACTTTACCTCGGTGAATCACGAGAAGACGAAGTAGATCAAATTCCTTGGGAGTCAAGTAGACTCTCTTACCTCGGACATCGACGATCCTTTTTTCGAGATCCACTCTCAATTCAGGAGTGTCGATTTTCGGCAGCAGCTCTTCAGCAGCGGACCGCCTCAACGCAGAACGAATACGGGCCAGCAGTTCTCCGATAGCGAATGGTTTCACAACGACATCATCTGCACCTGCATCGAGAGCGGCAATCTTGTCAAGTTCCGCGTTGCGGCGCGCTACGACGACAATGGGTCCGTTAAATAACACTCGAATCTTGCTGTAAGCATCAAGCCCTTTCGTGCTGGACATGTTTACATCCAAGAGAATTAGATTGGGGCGTTCCCGGATGACCATTCCGATGGCCTCTTTGTCCTTCTTTGCCAGTATGACGTCGTAGCCATTGTTGAAAAGGCTAGTTCGTAGGAGGCGGCGGATTCGCGGCTCGGGGTCGACCACCAGAATAGTTGCATTTTGCATCGACTGCCGCCGTCCTGTGTGCACCACAGAGAAGCAAACAAAGACTACTTTCGCCGATTGCCTTGGGATAGCGGGGAGTCCGCGCAGGAGCGCCCTTCGCGAGTCTCCAACTTCCCTGTGATTACCTGCTGACAATGTGGTGCACACCCAAGTCGAGATTGAGGCCGCGGCAAGCTGTCCGGAGATTCCATCCGGGAGTTTTTCATCCTCCGCGCCCGGGTTAGAACTTCACGAGAATCGACAAATCGATCCGGTTCTCAATCTTCTTCAGATCCGGCGTAAACCCCGGCACAAGCGCCCCCGGCGAACCGCAAATATTGTTGTCGATGAACGCCGTCGGGCAAGTTGTTGGCGTTATACCGCCCGGCCCCGAGAAATACGGCACATTCGCCGCCCGGTGATCGAACTCCCACCGAAACGTAATGTATTGGCTCGGCATCCAGTCAAACGTCCCCGAAGCATCCCAAGCCTTGAACGGATCGCCCGGATTCTCCGTAAAGTACGGCGTTCCCGTAGCCGCCGTCGCGCCATTGATCGGCGGCAGCAGCACCAAATAACGCCCTGGATTGTTAATCTTCCCTCCGCCGAGCGTCAGCCCGAACTTGTCGTTCTTAAACCACGTGCGGTCATAAAACATGAAACCGACGAAGCTTTGCTTGGGACCCTTCGCCGAATTGCCGGCGCAGCTAACCCCGCCGCCGTGTTCGCACCCCAAATCGCCGGTCAGCGAAAACGCCATCTTGTCCACAAATTCGCCCGGACGATCGTAGTACTTGACTTCCACGCTGTCGTCCGTGTGATATCGCACGCGCCCAGGCGTATTCAGCGCGTCCTCACCCAGAGCATACTGATTCCCCAAAATGGAAAACCATCCATTCGGCCGCCACAGAATCTGCATCCCAAATCCCGGCCGATTGTTAAACCGCCCGTAAGATTGCCACCCGTTCACGAACCACGGCTCGATCTTCAGGTGTTCAGTCGGGAAAATCTGAACGCGCACTCCGTTGAAGAACCAAGGCGTGTTCGAGGACACGTACGACGGTTGGTAAGCCCAGTTGTCGAAGTTGTAATAGCTGAACAGGCCGATGTAGGACATGAAAATTCCTGCATCGACGTTAACTCCATGTAAAACGTTGAAATGATAGCCGCCGTAGGCTTCGGAGACGTAGCGGTAAGCGTCGGCGAGGTTCCACTGGCCGCGTGCCGGACTCGCGTCATTGCGCGGCGTCGTCTCTGAATACAAACCGAACTGCGTCATTACGCGCGCCCGCACATTGTCAAAGTGAAAGTCTCCACCAACGCCGAGTTGCGTCACGTGAACTTCGTTCGACCGGAAGACCTCGCTTGAGCCGCCGATGGTATCGTCTTTCGGGTGATTAAAATCGTAAACGTAGTCCACGTCCGCGCGGATCTCCGGCGTGAAGAATTTCGTGTCCATGGGCGACTCTTTTGTCCGGGCGTTCCCGTTCAGCCACGTAAAGTCCGCGAACGCGAACGGCTCGCTCGCCGGCACTTTGGCCGCGCCCGATCTTCCTTTCTCGGCGGCTTGCGCGCCGACGGAAGCAATTGCTTTGTCTGCGGGGATAACGTTCGTGCCGGACCCTGGCGTCACAAGTGCGGCAGTTTCGGCCGACGCGACTGTTGCGGCGGTCGTATTCCCAGCCCCCGCCGAGTCCGGCTGCGAACCCGCAGCCTCGACGGTGCCCCCGACTCCGGGAGCGCCCCTGGTTTCAAGCTGAGCAACGCGCTTTTCGAGCTGTTCAACACGATCCAGAAGCATGCGCTCGCGCTCGGTCATGGGAGCGGGGGCATCCGGTTTTGCAGGTTTCGCTGAAGTAGGTGTAGCTGGAGCGCTCTTGCCGTCTTTATCGTCCGCGAATAGTCTGCTGGGAACAGCAATGTGATAGAGCAATCCAGCCCCTACTAGCCAAGAAAACACCTTCTGTCCAAACGTGCGCATATTTCGCTCCTGCACTCGCCCTTAGCGACGAGCGTGCGTAAACCATAAAGATCATCCGAAGAAACAGAGCAACCGAAGGACAATCGCATCCATCAGAGTGGATGGAGATTCCTTCTACGAATTTGGAGTGAAATGGACCGAACCCATCCCCGGTAGGCTCGTTACTCCCCGGCTGAAAGTATGGGAGATGAGGTAAGAACGTCCTGAAGTATTTATAAGAAGTTTGTAAAGGTCAGTCCGTGGTCGCCGCCTGACCCAAGGGCGATTCTGCTTGATCTGAGACAACAATAGAGGGTTACAGAGTTGTACCGCCGACGTCTGTCGTAACTGCTTCTGGCGCCGTGATGCTCCGGCTACTTCCCAGCAAAACGGCTTGCGGTCAAGCTCGATTGCGTTAGTTCCTTCACGTTCAGTTCCCCTTTCTTGCTTTTATCCAATCTCTCGAATTCTGCTTCCATAAACTTTATGAATTCCTGCTTGGAGATCATCCCCTTCGTGTCGGTATTCATGAGGGGGAGCAATTGCTTGATTCCGTCCTCGCCCATTGCCAGTTTATTCTGCGGCTTCGGAACGGACGCTTTCTGTGCGGCCGCATTCCCAAGAACAGTCCCGATCACAACTAACACCGCGATGACGACGATTATCCTCAGCCTGTTTGTTCGCATCGGCATGGTTGACTCCTTGTAGTTCTTGCCTAATACGGCGGGAGCACGCGCAGCCCTTTCGTATCAAGGTGTTTTTGGCCGGGGGGACGCGCATTTAGATCCTCCGGATTTGGCCAATGTACACCCATGCGCCTTTCGCCAGTCAACGTAAAATATGCATGCACCAAATCCAAATTATTAGAGTTCGCTATTCCTGTTCGGCGTCGCACTGCGCGCCAGCTATGTACCAGCACGCCGCGCGCTGCGTGTCGATCCTATGCTCGCGCTGCGCCACGAATAATCTGCAGCCCATGATTCCGACTCGTGGACCGTATCCTCCGAAATAGCGTACATGCCTGTCAGACGGGCAACTAGGAAGTTATCAGCTCGCCCGTTGGGTTAGTACCGACAAACGCGCTTGCATTGACTGGTCTGGCCAACTTCCAGCTGGTCGCCTACTCGAAAGTTACCGTCGGACATCGTTCTCCTGTAATCATTGCGCGGCATAGTCGCGGATCATCCCTAGAATAATGTCCCACTGACAAATTCGTCTCACATGGGTTCACTGCCGAGGCTCGCCAGCCCTCCCAACGAGGCAATCAGCGAGAACGCTTGCTTTGGAAGCATGTGCTCTGCCCAGGCCGATTGGTTATCGTGACACTCTAATTCCAGGAATGATCCGCGTGCTAGATTTTGGCCTGTGAACCCCTCGTTGAGACGATTCTTAGCGTGACAGGCGACGGGTGAGCGTCCAACTCTTCTATTCGCATGCCGACTGCACGTCTAGATCAGTGGGAAAGAGCTCACGTCGCTTCCGAGGGGGGACGTCCGTCAACTCTCTCGAATTCTGTCGGAGGTCGATAGCCGAGTGCAGAATGGAGTCGCTCTTCGTTGTAGTAGCGGTCAATAAACTGCGAAAAGTTTAGCCGCAGATCCTCGAGGTCCGCATATTCTTTCGCCTCAACCTCTTCCCGCTTCAGCGTTCGAAAGAAGCTCTCGCAATTAGCATTGTCGCCCGGGTTGCCGGGCCGGCTTAGACTCGGGACGATGCCGTGTTTGCGTAGCATCCGCAAGTAACCGGAATGGATATATTGTGGACCGCGATCTGAGTGATGCACCAATCCTGGCGCAGGCTTTCTTAACTCAAGAGCACTTCTCAAGCCCGCCAGCGAAAGCCGGGAAGTGAGGTTCCTGTCAAGGGCCCAGCCGACCACCCTTCGCGAGAACCTGTCCAGCACCACTGCCAGATACACGAATTCCCGCTTCAGGCGGACCTGGGTAATATCCGCTACCCATAGCTGATTTGTGCCCGTGAGCTTCATGCGGGCCGCAATGTTGACGAACATGTCGCGGCGGTTCCATCTCCCTGCCGGGCACTGGCGCGGAGCGGCAATCAAAGCGTCCTCGCGCAAAATACGTGCCACCCTCTTGTGATTCACGAGCATGCCTCGGCGTCGCAGCTCAGCAGTGACGCGCCGGTAACCGTAATTCCCCTCGTGGTCCAGAGCTATACTTTGAATCTCCGACCGCACGTGCATCTCTTCGTCATGAGTGTCACGCGAACGCAAATGGCGATAGAACCCAGCTTTGCTCACACCAGCAAGCTGACACATCCGCTCAATACTCAAACCGCCTTGCAGTGACATCACGTCCCGGACGTAGTCGTAGATGCCATCTCGCCACCCGCGCTGATCCCGCGGGTTCGAGCCTTGACTTTCTGCAAGGCGCCTTTGAAAAAATCCACTTCCAAAGTCTTGTTCGCGAGAACATGCTTCAACTGGCTGATTCGTTTTCGAAGCCTCGATTCGCGGCCCTTCGTAGCACGCACTAATTGGCCCTCTTCGTCGGTTTCTACTCGTTCGCTTTCGTCTATCCAGCGATATAGCGTCTGCCGTGGAATGCCGATCTCCCTCGCAAGTTGCGCAACATTTTGGCAAGACCGAAAACGCTTAATCGCCACTTCGCGCAGCTCTTCCGGATGCCGCTTGACTCGTCCGACACTCATTTGTGGAGCCTCCCACTTCACAGAGTGTCACGGTGGCGAATTCGTTTCAGTCAGGGGTTCACTGCCTCAGTGCAGAAGCGGCTTGCAGCCGGTGCATAGAACGATCCCCTCCTCCGAAATTGTACTACCCCGTTTATCATTTCTCAGGTTCGCTCTATGGCAAGTTGCGACGCCAGTCGGTCAACCAAACTGGCTAATGCCCAAGCCGAACTGTCCTCGACTAAGAGGCCGATTTCGTTGTTTGTAACCATCCCTCCCCACGACAGATTCGCGGAGCCAACTACCGCTCGCTTCCTGTCCGCAACCAACACCTTTGCGTGTAATGGGCCGCTTTCTTCATCCGAGTACACGAATACCCGTGCATGAAGATGCTTCTCGCCGAGCGCCTGCAAACGACTCAGTAATGGCCTTGAGTTTCCTTCATACGCGTTCAGTACAGCAGTAACTCTGACGCCCTTTTGGAGGGACTCCTCCAGCAAATCAACGAGCGGACTGGCGGACTCAGTCAACAGGTAGGACATCAAATGCAGTTCGCCCTGTGCAGACAGGACCAACTCCTGAAGAACAGGACCGATTGCTCTCAGTCCGAGTCCCGAAAAGTATTTGCCAGTAACCAAAACTTGAGCGTCGCTCAACTGAGGAGAACCCCCCTGTCCAGCCACAAGTTCCGGTGTTCGCATGATGTTTCCGAAATGAGCAGACAACTGTAGCATGCAGGACCACAGTAACGACCAACGGCGAAATGATTGTCTGAGCAGAGTGGATCATTCGAGCACACTCTAAGCATCTCCATAGCCCGCCGGTTTTTGCGCGGTCACACACGAGTCTCGCATCTCGTTACAGAAACTCGCTCAGGCTGCTGCAATTGCCGCTCATCATGAAACGCGATACGATTTTTCTTCATTTGTGGCCTTCAAGAAAAAGAATGATGAGGACAAAACCATAGGGATGATCTACGTCAATACTGGCCGCGTCTGCGGCCTCTCGTAACCCGAGAACGAGAATGTTCACGCGCTGCCAGTCTTAACTCTTTTCAAGACGGCGACGATTCTCGGCCCACTGAGACCCGTGACGTTGAGCCGCACGTCCGTAGGGCAGTGGATATGGGTATTGAAAAGAATGCGGAACCAGGGAGCGGTTAAAGGACTGGCGCAGGCGCTTGCTTCGCAGTGCGGAATGAAGATTGGTGATTTAGCGCACATGCTTCCGTTCACCGAAAGCGCCCTGCATCTATGGAAGGCGTTAAAACTCTCTATCATTTACCTAGTCTGATTCTCTTACCATGCCAGCGCTTTAGTGGTGCTTTCCGAGATCGGGAAGTCCGCCCGCAACGAACGGCCTTGGACGAGGATTAAACTTTCGGTCAATTTTAGCAAGTCGTTCCTGTAGTTTTTTCTTCGACAGTTTCTTTTTCGCTCTCGGCGATTGGGCGCTTCTAAAAACCCACCGAACCGGATGCTTATGCGGGCCTTCCTGCACGGCGATTGGATTTCCCCCCTTGTGCCATGATGGTTTCAACCGAGCGGACGCTGGCGCTGGTAGTCAGCCAGCACTTCAGCCCTTGCTGGCCCTACTATGTCGATAACGTAGCCGTCGTACAGGCTCAGTTTTCTATACTTGTCGTTATCGCAGTGAGAATACTATGAAGCTGCACCGCATCACCTTCTATTTCCTTTTTGAATCCTGAGTGTGTGCCAGCCGTGACATTCGTGGCACCACGCAATCACCGTATAAAAGTCTCCGGTTCTGTCGCTGCATTCCGCAACAGTAAACCCTATAGCTGAAGATCGCGGATGATTGGACTCAGCATGGTCAGGCTCCTTCGGCATTGAGTAAGAACATCTACGAGGTTAGTCGACGGCTTCCTGGAAGGCTTCAAAGCAGCACGTCGAAATTCAGAGCCCTGCGGAAGCCGTGCGGGATGTAGATGACCAACGCTCAGATTCGAGTCCTCAGGAAAGCTAGTCACTTCACGCCTTCTGGCTAAGCCGAGAAACAGACTTCTTTACACTCTTTCTAACAATTCATCACGCGGACTTCTTCCACCTGTTTCTTGGTTTCCACATGCTTCACTCTGCGCAGGATAGGCCGCAATCCGCTCCCTCTGTAAAGCCCGCTTGTGCAGCTTCGCTCGGTACACCCCTACCGTACTCGCTTCCGCGTCTGCGGCCTCTCGTAACCCGAGAAATCCGCTTCGGGGCTTGACAGCCGCGAACCACGGCCAGGACGCGCCTCCAGTAAAGCATGGTGTTTTTGATGCCCTGAAAGGGCCTGAAAACACTAATTCACATTGGAGGAATGGAATGCCTAGCGTCTACGAAATCGTCACCGAGAAAATTATCAAGCAGCTTGAATCCGGCGTGGCTCCTTGGCGCAAGCCGTGGACCTGTCAAACTCCCGAGAACCTGCTCACGCAAAAAGAGTATCGTGGACTCAATGTCTTTACTCTTGCTTCGCAGGGGTTCCCATCACGATTCTGGCTTACTTACAATCAGGCAACAAAATTGGGCGGGAGAATCCGCAAGGGCGAGAAGTCTTCGCCCGTCATCTTCTGGAACATCGGCGACGAGCGGGAGACGATAGCGCAGGACGGCGCGAAAGAGACCTCCAGGCCCTTTCTGCTCCGTTATTACAGCGTGTTCAATTTGTCGCAGGCGGAGGGCATCGACATCCCCGCGTCCCTCCTGCAAGAGACACGCACCACCGATCCCATCGAAACGTGCGAACAACTCGTGGCCAACATGCCGAACCCGCCAGCGTTCGAGCAATCCGACAAAGCGTGGTACTCGCCGACCAACGACGTGGTCGGTATGCCGGCACGCGGTCTCTTTCATTCATCGGAAGAGTATTACGCCACTGTATTTCACGAACTTGCCCACAGCACCGGGCACGCCAAGCGCTTGCGCCGGGAGAACTTCGACAACCCGGTTTCCTTTGGCTCGGAGTCCTACTCGAAGGAGGAACTCATCGCGGAAATGACCGCCGCCATGCTATGCGGCATCGCGGGAATGGAGCAGCGGATTCTTGAAAACGCAGCCGCGTATCTCAAGACGTGGATAGCCCGGCTCAAGTCGGATTCGCGCCTGCTTGTTTCGGCTGCCGCACATGCACAAAAAGCTGCGGACTTTATCCAAGGCAAGGCTCCGCACGGGTTGGCCGCAGCATAGGCCACTTAAGAGTTTAATGGAAGACTTGTTGGCTGATTGTTCCGTGGAGTCGGTTGTCTGCGCAGACATGATGGTTCCACAAAGATCGTAAGGCCGCGTAATCCTGATACAGGGTCCTCACGCTCTTCGCCGCTCTAGCGCAAACCTACCGTGCCCTGAACTGAACTAATCAACTTCTGCGGGTCGCAACCCTTTCCATCTTTGAAGACGAACTCAACTTTTTCGATATCGTTTATGTCCTTGCTAGGGTCGCCTTTGATTACAATGATGTCGGCCTGCTTGCCGGCGCGCAAGGTGCCCACGTGGTTTTCCTCACCAAGGAATTTCGCGCCATTCTCGGTTGCGATATGAATCGATTCCACAGGTGTAAATCCGGCCTCGACTAGCAGTTCAACTTCACGCTGATCCCCAAAGCCGGCGACCACGCCGCCATTACCCGTGGGGTCGAGCCCCGCAAGCAATACGCCGCCAACTTTTACAAACGCATACTCGAAGTTCATTTCACGCTTCAGCCGCGCTCCCCCAGCATCGCCCCGCTCTCCTGCGTAGGCACGCGCCATGAGATAGTCGGTGCGCGAAGGCGCGGAAAGGACATCAAGAAAACGCTGTTGCAGCGGCGGACGATTGGGTACGCCGGCCTCCGCTACGGGAAGAGTCGATGTAATTGCCACATTGTGTTTGATCAAGTATTGAATCGTATCGTTGATTTCCGGTCCGCTGATGTCAGGATCAGAGGAACGTGCGCCGGGCTGTGAGAGGGCGGGACAAAGGTCCGGTTGCTTATCTTTATAAAACTCGGTGTCAGTACCCAGGCCGTGCTCGAGATTGTCTATTCCGAGATCGGCCGCCTCGCGGAAGGTAACCGAGCAAAGGTGCCCCGTGACTTTCAATCCCCGGGCGTGCGCGGCTTTGACCGCCGCCCCGAGTTCAGCTCGTGTGATCAACTGGTAGGCCTTGAAAGATGTGAAACCTTCATCCGCCCAATAATTGACGAGCCGCGTTGCGTCTTCCGGTCCCGTGAGGGTATGCAACTGAGGCAAATAGAACCCCGGCCCTTGTAGATAAGGGCCCGTCAGATGCATCTTTGGCCCGGGAATGCGGCCTGCATCGATGTAATTCTTGATTTCCAAGTCAGTGTAGGGCTCCATGCTTCCTGCAGTTCGTATGGTTGTGACGCCACTTGCAAGATAGAGCCGCGGAAAGCTGTACGCCATATCGGGGTACATCTCTGGCGCACCGGGAATGCGACCCTGTCCAGTGGCGCCGGGATAAAACATGTGTTCGTGCATGCCTACCAAGCCTGGAATGACAGTATGACCAGTTAGGTCGAGCACCTTTGCTCCTGCGGGAGCATTCGACGAAGAAGCTGGAAGGATGGAGCGGATGACGCCGTTTTCGATCAGGATAGATTGATCTTCGACAGGTGCAGCGCCGGTGCCGTCAATCACACGCACGTGTTGAAGTACCACCAAGGGCGCGTCCACGCTGATGAAGTCCTGTGTGATCTGTGGAAGAGCACGCGTCGGTTGAGCTGGGCGCCGATTTTGAGCCTCGACCGAAATGCAAACTGTGGCAAGCAACAGCAACACTCCAACCCAAAGAATTTTCGTCTTCATTTTTTCTCCTCCGCCCGACAATATCTTGCGGGACGCTGTCCCGCGTTGTATTTCCCCATTCATCTCAGAACATGTACTTCAGACCAAATTGAATTAGCCGTGGTGATACCGATGTAGATGTAATCTGCCCAAAGTTAAGAGAGCCCACCTGTGTCGGCGGCGTTGCACCTTGAATCGTAGTAGTGCTCGAGAACTGTGGCGTGTTGAAGGTGTTATAGAACTCCGCGCGGAACTCCAAGTGCGTTTGCTCGGTGAAGCCTTTCATCGCGATGTCCTTCACTATTGCCAGATCGGCGTTGTGCTGGCCGGGGCCATAGACAATGCCCCTGCCGGTGTCACCGAAGGCGAATCCGTTGCCGACAGTGGCGGGAGCGCAGAACGCGCTAGCGTTAAAAAAGTCACCCAAGCGTGATTCGACGGAGCCAGATGTCATGATGCTAGCGGAGGTAGAGCCAGCACACAGCTGAGCGCGCTGGTTGGAAAACCCGTAAATGCTGCCGGAACGTGAATCCGTGAACGTAAGGGGTAGCCCCGTCTGGATCACCACTACACCGCTCACGGACCAATCGCTCAAAGTTCTGCCGAGGAATCCTTTGCGGCCATAGGCCGACGGCAAATTCCAGACGAAATTTGAAACGAAACGGTGTCGGGTGTCAAAATCGGCTGGGCCCCAGTCTTGTGAGAAATTGCGATTGTCGTTCAGCAAACTTCCGCCGTTTGGAAACGTCCCATTGCCCGTTACGTCCGTCAGCGCCTTCCCGTAAGTGTAGGAGGCCTGCCACTGCACGCCATGCCCAAGTCTCTTGATCAGCATGGCCTGCAGGGCGTGGTACATGGAGTGTCCGGATTCAGTCCAATTGCTGAGGCCAGTGGGGGAGAAACCTAGATAGGGAACTCGTTGGGCAGCGTTCTGAATGGTGTTTGTAGTAATTCCGTTCACTGGATCCGAAGCACTTGCAAGATAGGGCTGATTGAGCGATTGAGTTACCTGGATATTTTCTCCACGGGTTCCAACGTAGCCCAGTTGGAGCATTATGGTTTTATTAACCGCATACTGCGTATTTAGCGACCATTGGTCGGCGGTGGGAGCGCGGAAGTTGGGATTGACGACTGTCATGCTCAGGGCTGTAGTGGATGTACGAGGCAGCCAGACTGGAAATGCGCTAATGGGGGGTGGCGCTGGGTTGAAGGGATCCTCGAAAGTGGCCGCCGCGTTCAGCACGCTGGAATTACTGCGGCTCTGATAAAAAGGTGGATTCGAGAACAGATGGAAAGCGTCGTTAACTGAAGTTCGCGAGTAGTACATTCCGAATCCGCCGCGGATGACAAATTTGTCGAGACGAGGAGGCTGCCAGCTAAAACCAAGCCTCGGGCCGACATTCCCCCACGCGCGCGGATTACTCGCGTACGTCGAATTTCCGTTGACGGTCACTCCCGCAGGGACAGCGAAAGGAAAGTTGCTTGCCACTACCAAGCCCTGCAATGTTGGGGTAGTGCCGGGATTCATCTGCGCCAGAGCCGGGTAGAAGTTCACAAGCCGTCCTAGCGCGTCGGAAACAGCGCCAAAGACGTCCCAACGCACCCCAACGTTCAAGGTAAGGCGCGATGTTGCTTTGAAATCGTCTTGAACATAGCTGCTCTCATCGGTGACGCGGTATGAGTGATTCGTCTCACCGCACGCACCGCTTGACGAAAACAGATTGCTGAATGGGCTGCCATTCTGCGCTGCGCTCAGGCCCAGCAGGAAATCTGGAAAGCTCTGAAAGGTCAGAGAGCCGCGTGTCGTGCCGGGGTCCGCGGTTGGATTTGAAACTCGTTCCCAACCGAAGCCGGCACGGATGTCGTGTTTGCCATGTACCCATGAAATTTGGTCCTGCGCAGCAAAGGTTTGACTGACCGTGTCCTGTTGATCGTTCCCGCTGCCACCCAACTCGAAGGACCCTTGCACCGTGATGGTAGACATTACTGGATCGTTGCACGGAGGAGTTATATTCAGGTCCGCATCGGTCACCGGCGTATTCGTGCTGATGATGCCGTAGGTGCGGTGATATCCTGCACTGGCTTCGTTCACGAGATTCGAAGTTACCGAATAGGTGTGCTTGAGGGAGGCATTATCATTGCGAAAGAGTCCGTCGATTCCGGAGCCAGGAACGTTCGACGTGGTGAAACTCTGTACCTGAGGCGACTTCGCCCAGAAGAATTTTTCAGACAGTTGCTGCTTATTCGTAATGTTGTAATCTGTATTCACCATGTACTGGTTTTCGCTGTAATACGAAGGAATGCTGAATACAGACAGCCCCGTTCCGTTTGCCTGAATGATCTGGGGCGTGGGGATAAAATACTGCCCGTTTGGTAACTTGTAGTTGAGCAGTTTCAAAGCAATTGGGTTGATGTTCGAACCATCGCAAGCGACTCCTGCTCCGCCATTCTTGCCCGTCTGCCCGCAGAATTCAGTTCCGATGGTGGCAGCGCTGCGATCATTTGTTAGCGGCGGCAGGATGACACTCTCAAGTGATGCCGAGCCTTCTCCATCAACCTGCCGAGTTCCCTGGTAAGAGCCAAAGTAAAACAGCTTGCGTTTGATGATTGATCCTCCAAGGGTCCCACCGAACTGATTTTGCTTCATTTCAGCTCGGGGCTGACCGGTTCGATTGAGGAAGAAATCATTGGCGTTGAAGATGTTGTTACGGACGAACTCGAAGAGGTCTCCGTGGATCGAGTCTCCCCCGGACTTTGTAACGACATCTACGTTCGCGCCTGAACCACGACCGAACGCGGCGTCATACAAGCTGGTCTGGACTTTGAATTCTTGAATTGAATCCGGGCTCGGAACCGAGATTCCGCCGATCGAGACCGTGTTTGAGGTTCCTTGCGTCTCCAAAGTTGGATACGTCCTGGCCATCCATTTGGTAGCTATTGTCCATGACGCGTCCGCCATTTACGTTTACATCCACGTTATTCTTGCCCAGATTCGCAGCGTTCGATACGGGGCTGGCCACGCCTGGATTAAGCCCCAGTATCTGTGTGTAATTGCGGTTGGTAAGAGGAAGGCCCTCCACCGTCTTGCCCGTTGTGGTGCCGCCGTTGGTAGAGTCTTGCGTCTGCAGCACTTCGGCATTGGCTTCGACACTTATCTCCTGGGTCGACCGCCCAATTTCTAGCGTGAGGTTCAGCGTGGTGACAGTGGCTACCTGAACGGCAACATCTCGATTGTTCTCGGTCTTGAAACCATCAGCAGCGACCACTACAGAGTAATTACCGGGAGGCAGGAGTGTCACCGCATAATCTCCGGCCGAACTTGTGATGGCCGTTCTGACCAGGCCATTCTCGCTATTCGTGACCGTAACCTTTGCATTTGGGATCACCGCTTTCGACGGGTCCCATACCGTGCCCGCTATCTGTCCGGTGGCCGCTGTTTGGCTCCGAGAACAGTCCACGCCGATGAAGAACAAAAATGAAGTAAGCACAAGTGACGCCGCACATCGATACGCGCTCATAAATCCCCCTATGCCACTGCCGCATCGCCGACAACTTGAAGCACCGGGACCCCTCGTAAGACGCTGCCGTTGTTCATGACGTCTGATTTGCGGCTTGCGAATTAGCAATCTCCGAGTTAACGTAACTTACCAAGCGCTTGCTCAGTACGCTTGGCGGCACAAATTAGTCGCATTGGGATGTGCATGTCAAGAACAAAGTTCCCGGCAAAAAAAGGCCGGGAACCGTTCAAGCCCAAAGGCGCAGCGGGATTCGACGTCTGGGCCGAATCCGTGCACTCAATTCAAGGAGAACCAGGTGCGGCCTTTGGACGGCATTGTTGTTCTCGACCTTACGAGATTTTTCCCGGGAGCAGTCGCAACGGCGACTCTCGCAAATTTTGGAGCCGAGGTAATAAAAATTGAGCAACCACACTCGGGAGATCCCGCGCGCAATATCGAGGGCGCTTCCTGGTTGTTTGCGGAAACAAATCGAAGCAAAAAAAGCGTTGCACTCAATCTCAAGGACGAGCGAGGGAAACGGGTTTTTTGCCAGCTTGTATCAACGGCCGACGTTGTGATCGAAAGTTTTCGTCCGAGCGTTATGAATCGGCTTGGTATTGGGTACAAGGACCTTTGTGGCTTGAACAAGGGTTTGATCTACGCTTCTCTCAGCGGCTATGGACAGAACGGACGACACGTTGAAATGGCTGGCCACGACATCAATTACATCGCAATGAGCGGAGTTCTCGACCTGATTTCGCCCGCTGGAGGAATACCGGTGATTCCGGAAATCCAGGTCGCGGACATCGCCGGCGGATCGTCACACGTTGTCATCGGAATACTGCTGGCGTTGCTGGCGCGTGAAAAAACTGGGCGGGGCCAGCGGGTGGACGTTTCCATGGTCGGAGCATTGGATGGACTACTTGCCTTACCCCTGGCGGCATTGCATTCATTCAAGCATCCGCTAAAGAGAGGGAAGGAACTGCTTTCCGGTGCGTATGCTTGCTACCACCCCTACCGCGCCAAAGACAATCGGTGGATCGTCGTTGGCGCGCTCGAACCGAAATTCTGGACGAACCTTTGTCGTCAAATCCAATGTGAGGACTTGATTGCTGATCAGTTTTCGCCAGAACCTCGCCAGCGCCTTGTGAAACAGCGACTTGCACGCATCTTCAAGAGACGCACTGCGGAGCAGTGGTTCGGGCTGTTGCGCAGCCTTGATTGCTGCGTTACGCCAGTTCGGACGTTGCAAGAAGCCGTAGCAGAGAGACAGTTCGGCACCGAGACGCTAGGCATCGGGCTCGCGAGAACTCCCGGAGTAGTGGAGCGAACTCCCGCCCCGCAGGTTGGCCAGCACTCCATTCAGATTCTCAAGCGAGCTGGCGTGACCAAGTCTGAACTCCGCGTTTTGCAAAACGCGGGCGTAATTACAGGATAGGCTAATTTTGCGAACGGCAGGTTGTGGTTTGATAGTAGACTGAGTGGCAGTCGGCCTGATTGTGTAACCAACACTCCGTACGCCTAGTTGCATCCTATTTTTCAGTGTCGATGAAACAATTCCATTTGGGTGGAGCACCGAGGAGGTCGTGTAGGTGTCCGGGAACAGCAAGCGAACCAGACTGGCGAACCGCCGCGAGATCATTATCAAGGCCGCCGGCCGGCTTTTCCGAGAAAAAGGATATGAAGGTACCACTGTGCGCGATCTCGCTGACGCCGTGGGGCTTCAATCTGGAAGCCTCTTCTTCCATTTCAAGAGCAAGGAGGAGATACTCGTTTCCCTTTTGGAGGAAGGTCTGCGCCGGGCCGTTACAATTCTCGACCGCCATTTGGCCGCGGCAGTTTCACCCAGGGAAAAGCTGTCCGCGATACTGCATGGCCACTTGGAGGCTATCCTCCGAGAGGAGCGGGATGCCTTTTATGTGGTGCTGCGCGATTGGCGCACCTTGTCCTCTCAGTCGCGCAGGAAAGTGATTGCTCTTCGGGACGAGTACGAAGACCGGATCGCACGCGCTCTGAATGAGCTTGGGCAAACGGGACTCATTCCGAAGAACACGCGGCTCTTTCGGCTGTTCCTTTTGGGGGCGTTGAACTGGACAGTCCAGTGGTACCGTCCTGATGGCGGGCTTACCATCGAGCAGCTGGCCGATAACTTTCTCGATCTGATGGTGCCGGAGCGAGCGAAGGCAAATGAGACCCATCGGACACGAAAGATTCCCGCGCGAGTCCTGGGATCGCATCCAACCTCTGCGCGAAAACGCTAGGCACGCGGAGCCTGTGCGGGGCGAAGTTATGTGGATCGGCAAAGCCGGGCTGGAATGGGAAGCAGGGTTAGTGCCCGTGATTTCGTAATTGCTATATCAATCCGATAGATTGTTTCCCCTTTTCTAAGCCATACCCACAGCGCGAGACTGGTGGGGGGGATGGCCGGGGCCGGGAAGAGTCACCCCCCAGCCCGGCCTCGCATAATTCAGTTACCCAAACCCACTGAATCGATGCGACAATCCACCCAACTGTCCCGCCTTGTAGGTGTCCCCATTTTGGAGTTCGGATGCGTCTGCCCTTTTGCATCCTCAATGTGCTCGGCGATGTGCTCGACAATGGAGAGTTGTATTTCGTGGAGGCAGCACAAACCCTCGACGCCGCAAAAGCGGGTGTCCAATCGCTCGGGGAGGCGTGTCCGGGTGAGTATGTTATTTATGGCGAGGGAACGGTGAGCGCGTTGCTATTACTTCGGGCGGCCAAAGCCACTGAATGCTGCTTCTTCTTCGACAGTGCTACTAACGCGCCATTTCTGCAACGTATTCAAAATAAGTTTGCGGTCGGACTCTTTGGCCTACCCAACAGACGACGCAGCTTGCTTACGTACTTTGCATCCTTGCCTGAACTATCCCAAGCGTCATCGTCCGAGGATTTCCGGGCGATCAGATTGGGCACTTTGGGCGGGACCTGGCCATCATAGAAGAGCTGGTACATCGGCACTTCGAATGCGCGCGCCAGCTCCTCCAATGTTGGAACGGCGGGAACGGTGTGTCCGTTCTCGACGCGGGAGATGTAGCACCGAAGCAGACCAGTGCGATGTTCGATGTCGCCTTGGGAAAGACTGGTGAGGGGGATGGCCGGGGCCGGGAGGAGTCAGCCCTCAGACCGGCCTCGCATGATTCAGTTATGTAACTTGCCCGTGGTCAAAGTGAATCGCGGCGACGGCCAAGTAGAAGTAACCCTCTGGCCTCGTTGTGGCATACGTCCATGTGACCTGCACCGCCGCGTCTGCATCCAACGCCGTATAGCCGCACACAATGTACACTCGAATCCTCGCCGTGGGCCTCGCGCTGTTTCCTAGCGCGCTTGTCGCACAGTCAACGCCCGCCCCAACTCCCACAAACGAAATCCCCATCGAACGCTGTGACCGCCTTCCCGTCGTGAAAGTCCGCAGTGGCTCGGTCGAGATGCGCTTTCTTGTGGATACCGGCGCAACCACGATGCTCAATCTCAAATCTTTCACCACTGGGCGGCTCAAGGAGATTCAGGTCACCTCCTGGTCGGGCACTGCCGCTACCAGCGCCCGCGAAGTCTCGATCCCTGAACTCACTCTCGGCACTCATCATCTGCGCGACCTCAAACTGCCTGCCATAGACCTTAGCCCCATCGGGAATGCCTGTGGTGGCCCCATCGACGGCATCCTTGGCGTGGACCTGCTCGACAAAATGGCGGCGACCATCGATCTCAAGCGCCAAGTCGCATCGCTTGGCGCGGATTCCGTCGATCCCAAGGCGATGTACGCGGAAATGGAAACCTCGATGCATTCCTGCGTAACGGCCTTCAATGAAGGCAAAGCAGCGGAGTTCAAGGAATGTCTTGAGCCGGAAACCGTCAGGTACACGCCCGATGGAGAGTTCGTTGGCCGCGAGAAGGTCCTTGAGTATTTACATGACCGCTATTTCAAATACGCTCCCGACCTCTGCTACAGAATGAAAATGCACGAGGTCCAGGCATTCGGTGACGCCCTCTGGTATTCCTACGACTACTCCATCGACACGCCCAAAGAGCATCTGGCGGGGCACGGTTTCGCCATGTGCCGCAAGAGCGGGACGCACTGGCGGATGCTCAATATGCACAACTCTCTACACTCGTGAAAATCGAACGCGGTGCGATTCATAGAACGCCCCTTACGGCAGGCCAATTTTCTCGGCGGCATCTTTCGAGCTGATGACGGGGAACACTTCAAAGTCAACGATGTCACTCCAGTTCGCAGTCCACTGGTCTAAAAGCGCGCGATCTTCCGTTTCCATCAACTGGTAACAGCGATCCAGCTTATCGCTTACCCAACTCGACAGGTACAGGAGTCCCGCTGGCGCTAGCCGTCCGCTGTCTCGAAATCGATGATAGACTGGCACCGCTCCGTTCGTGAAGTTCTCGACCACCATCTACAACATCTTGTTGCCCTATCTAAGAAAGTCAGCTCGGGGCGGCGTAAAGAAATCAATGACCTCACCCGGCTCCATAACCTCAAAGCTGTGGATGACCTTGCCGGGAATCGAATAGCTGTCTCCCGCTTGAAGTATTACTTCGTCCCACTGTTAGGGGGCAGATCAGTTACAGGGTTCTGTACGGATGAGGCCGACGCTTGATAGAGTTGCCCCTCGCCGTCCATCCGTCCCGGTTTCTAGCGCAAAACTACGGAGGCTCTCCCGGCGGCGAATATGCATTCCGGCAGAATTCGGTGTTGCGGATCGAGTTGGGTCTGGGGCGCGATCGCCACCCAAGCCACAGGCATCGGTTGACCACCTGACATCTTTGAGAGTAGATTTTCAAGAAAAGAGGGAAAGTTCGACTCAGAACGGCTAATCGTCATCACTAGGTTCATCGGCATTCCTGACAAGTTGAAGCCCTTAATATAGCCTTCAGCTTTGTTAGCGCTTGCGACCCAGAGGAGCTTTACGCCAGACTGAGTGCAGCTCTTAATCAAGTCGCTTCCGAGAACCGTTTCTCCGGCCGTGTCCACGATGCTGCCGTTAGGGAGAACGTCAGAAAATAAGTGGACAATCTCATATCCACTGCAAATCGTCTCACGCAGTTCGCCTATGCAATTGAATAGACCCTCCGCAGTATTAGAGTAAAACTTTCGGTAGGAATTCGTGTCTGTTTGCGCCAAGACAGAGAATTTGGGGTCCAGACTGGCTACCAAAACCTTTGTCCCCATGACCTCATCGCGCTTGGGTATCTTTAGTAAGTTCAAGGTTGTTAACGCGAGCTTGTTACGTGCGACAGGGCATCGCGACCTCAGAGAATCTCAATGGGCTCCTGCCGAAAATCCATTGCTGACTTAATGTTAGCGACGATTCTCGACTTATCCTCGGCGCTGATCGATTGCTCCTGGTATGGCGCATCCCATTTACGTATGGAATTGACATAAATCGCAATTCCTTTTCCCGGCGCAAGAACCTCTGAATCGACAGACACAGATCGCGATCCCTCACGGTACCTCATTCCAGTCCGGCCCAGTACCTCTACTGAGAAGCCGTTGTCGCTCTCAATTACGTTTATCCTTGGAATTGTAAACATAAGTCAAAAATTAATTATAATATATCCGATATTAGGATTAGTCAACAGTGTTGGAAGTTCTGTCTGAAAAAAGATGCTGTTGGTACTATAAGTCTCTCCAATGAAAACTTGGACGTCGCCGACAGCGTTTGCAGCGAATTGTTGTGAGGCAGCGTTCCAGACTGGGCGAGCTGCCGACCAATCTAAACCTTGTGTAGCTTCTGCTGCCGCTTGGCCGCCTGGCGTCATGTCGAGTGTAGCTCCCCCATACTCGGCGACATACGACGTTGCCTGAGCTTGCGCCCCCGAACCCGTCCAAAAAACCGACGTCGTTTCTGAAACCGTCGATACCGTTTCGGCGGTCCCCAACAACGCATCCAAACCGAGGCCGCCCGTCACTAGGGAGGCCGCGCCCAACTCGACATACCCCGCGGCCTCGACGAAATTGTTTGCACCGTTTAGGATCGCCATTGACTGGGGATCGTTCTGCATTTGGCTCAAGTAGCAGCCACCACACTCTTGCTCCAAAAGGGTGCCGCTGATTGGGGCGCTCTCGGTTGGGATAGAGGGGTTATCGGAGATTGACGCCGTGACCTCTGTCATGTAATTCGGATCATCACCATCAACTTGGAAGCTAAGGTTGCCGCTCATGTCGGTGAGTAGTGTGTTCAGAGGGAGGGCGTTGAGGCTGTTGTCGGGGTCGGCGTCAAGCCCCTCGGGATCCGTCATGGATAGCGGGTTGTTTCGGACGTACGCATAGCGGTTGAGGGTCTGGGGGTTCCCAAGGTGGGCGGAGGCGAGCCCCGACGGATCAGGAGATGTCCAACGGCCTTCGTTGCTGTATTCACGAGCCGGAAAGTCAAACAGGCCGGTTACCGTGTCCTGGCGCTGCGAGGTGAAGGCGGGGTCAGTCGGACCGGAAGTAGCGTAGACGTCTCCGAATGGAGCGTATGCCAAATCAAACAGGACCGTTCGGCTCGGTGTGGAACCCACGCGGATGTTACGCAGATGGTCCGAGTGACCGCAGTAAAGCAGGCCGCTGGAATTGTAGACGGCTTGTCCCCCGCCGGGGAGGGGCACGAACGCTTTTTGCAGGGTCGTTCCGCTCATGAGTGCGAACTTGCCTCCGTGCGGTGCGTAAACTATCTGCGTGTAGGTACCCGAGCGGTTTTGTTCGACCATGCGCCCGAGGGCGTCGTAGGTCAAGTTGACTCCAGTGATGGAAACTGCTTTGCCAGCGGAATCCCAGCTATACGAGTTAGCGGGGTCGGCTGTTGTATTTCCGTTTGCGTCGTAGGTGAATGTGAAGCTACCCACGGTGGTCATACGGTTTGTAGAGACCGAATAGAAAGGCTGGAAGGACATGCTCCCGCCAGAGTTTAAGTTACCGAATGGATCGTAGCTGAACGTCTGTGACCACACAGAGCCGCAGTTGTCGCTTACGATCCGGGTAAGGTCGTCGTGGGAGAACGAGCAAGACTGAGTGTCGGCACTGTTGAGGGCGTCCGTGATGTTCAACGCGCTCAGGGTGTGGTTAGCATTCCAGGTCAACGCTCCGGTTAAAGACTGGCCGTTCACGCTGAACTGGTACTGCGTGAGCCGGTTGGTATTGGGATCATAAGAATAAGAATCCGAGTCGGTGGAGCCGTAGGCGACGGTGGTGGGCAGGCTGGCAGCGTTGAAAACTGTGTTCGTCACAGGGTTCTGTCCAGACGATGCCGAAACCTGGTAAGACCGGCCCTCCCCGTCGGGCGCGAACGTGAAAGTAGGCAGAGAAGATAGCCCGCTGAGTAGCTCGATTGCTCCGTTGGACCAATACTGTTCGTTTACGTGGTAGTACGTACCAGAATTGGGTGTTGATTCGTAGACGTCGGATGGCTGGCCACGAACGGTGTAGCTGAATCCAATGTCTGTAAGTTTGGTAGTGCAGGGCGAGAAGCAAGTGTACGCTTCGGCGATCCGCGCCCTCGTGTATGTCATTGCAATGCTATTGACGGTCGCGCTGTCATAGACGAAATGCTTCTGGGGGGTGACAGAGGAGTAGGCCCCAGAAGGATATGTCGCTGTGAGTGGACGGTGTAGCGCGTCGTAGGAATAGCAGGAGATGTTGCCGACGGCATCAACTCGTTTCACGAGGTCGCCGTTTGATGTGCCGCACGTGGTGTCGGTGTCGTAGGTATATGTGGTAGTTCCTGATTCTGGGTTGGTTTCCGAGAGCATGCGCCCCATCAAGTCATAGGAGTACGAACGCGATTGTGTCGACCCGCTCGATTGAGCATTCTGCAATACGCCGGTCAAGTCTCCAAGAGCATCGTTGGTGTACTTGGTCCAGTAGCCAGTCTGCGAGGTATTCTGCGCGCAGGTGCCTCCTGGCCAAGCGGCGGTGCCAGCGGTGACCTCGCAAACGGAAGTGAGGTGTCCAAGCCCGTCGTATTCGTGCTGACGGCGCTTTGTGTTTTCGCCGGTGGGGGCGGGCCCTCGCGTTGTAAAGACGTCATTCTGTGAATAGCTGAGAGTCAGAGTGCCGCCTCCGCTATCGGAGACGGTCAGTGCACGGCCGAGGGTGTCAAACGTCTTTGTCGTCGCAGGGGCGGTGGAGCTAGTTTGACCGATAGTGGCGACGAAAGGCAGGGTACTGCGGGCGGGCCTACCATCGCTGTCGTAGTCGGTTTCAGCAGTGTCGAAATTCGATCCGCCGGGCGTCTCCCTTTTCTGGTTGAGGCGCGGGCGGCCCAGAGCGTCCAGCGTCGCGACTACGTCGGTCGCAGAGCTGCCACCGTTAAAGGACAGGTCTGCCTCTTGTTGGATGTTGCTCAGGTAGGTCATGTTGGTGACGGCAGTCGTTGGATCGGTTACGGAGGCTGGCCGCCAGAAGTAGGGATCGGTATAGGCGGTAGTGGTCGTCTGATTGTTTTCATCGGTTACGGTTAGCGTGACACCCCCTGTGCAGTTCCAGGTCATTGAGCGGCTCAAGCTGAGGGGTTCGCTGACGCTGGTGGGGAAGGAATTCCCGCAAGCTCCGTAAGTATAAGTTGTTTGAGCGCTGTTAACGTCGGTAACGGTCTGGACTCTGCCAGTGTCGAAATACGTTATTGCCTTCGTGAGGTATGTCGAGCCTTGAGTGTAGTAGTTGGTCGTCGTCAAGTTGCCACGGGAACCGGAAACGCTGGCGTGCTGTGGCGTGCCAGAAGTCGATGTAGGGGTTCCTTGGTCGTAAGCGTAGTTCGTCTGCGAAACGGTTGTCCCCCCGCCATTTGTGACGGTCACCTGCTGCGGGAAGTTGACTATGTTGTTTCCCAAGGAGGCGTAGGTGATAGCCGTCTTTTTCAGCTGGGTGCCTGGGGCTCCGGAGCCGTAATCGTAGTCGTCTTGCTCGGTGAGCGAGCCGTAGGAGTTGTATTTGTAGATGTGCTCGGACTGCAGGTTGCTTGTTCCGGGAAGCTGCCTGATTACATTTCGTTGCGTGATAGGAGGGGTGATGGCGGTGCCGTTGCAGGGAGACGTGCTGGCGTTATAGCACGTGTATGAAGTCCGCAAGAGAGTGGCGGAGGTCGATCCCTGATAGACCTGGCGCTCGGTTTCATAGATGCCCTGGAATTGGATGACGGTTTGGTTGCTCTGTGGGTCGGTGATGGTGGTTGTGGAAGCAGGAGCTGTGCCCTTCACCTGTGCGTAGGTCCATGGGCTGCCGCCAGTGGTGTCAGGCGTGGCGCGCGTGAGGGTAGCGGTGCTGCCGTCGGGCAGGATACCGTTGCTGCCGCCCGAATAGGAATAGGTGATAGTGCCGCCGGTGGGAAGAGTGACGGATGCAATTCGAGCAGTGGTGCATGTGGTGCCAGAGTACGGAGTGCATGCGCCAGAAGTGGGCGTGGAGGGGGTTACTTCGTAGGTAAAGCTGTACCGCGAGGAGTCCGGCAGGACAATGCTTGAGACGAGGGGCACGGCGGCTGAAGATTTGTATTCGCCGATTCCAGATGCGCCAAAGTTAGTGGCGACCGTGTAGTTCGAGTAATTCACGGTGTAAGTTGCGGCGGCACCGGATGGGGCTGTGTAGGTATATGTCGACGGCGTGGAGGCGCTCGGAGCGCCGGTCGACATTGTGAGGGCGGTGGTACCCAAGGTGTCGGTGAAAACCCCGCTGCTGGAGAGGCTAATCTGGTTGCCATTGCGATCTTGGATGGTGCCCACGCCTATATTGGAATTAAGCGGGGCGGTGATAGAGTTTCCGTCGGCAGTTACCAAACTGTTTATGGTCCAGCCGGTTACAGTTAGTTTATAGCCGGAACCATCGAGAGCCGTGCCACCACCCGTGGTTGACGTTTGAGTGCCTGTGCACCCCGCTATTGTATAGGTCGAGGGAGTTGGGAATCTGTGAGGCGTCCCGAATCCGTCGTAATACGTCCAGACTATGGTGGTTTTCTGTGTGTCACCCTGTAAGTGTGTAACTGGGCAGATTATGATCGTGTTGCTTTGGGTTGTCGAGTAGCTAACAAAGCCGATATTAAGCTCGGTTCCGTTCCAGCCAAATCCTGGCGCGGGCTGCCATGCTCGCGTGCTGCCTGAAATGAGCGGAGTCCAGATGGATGAGTCGTAAGTGAGATAAAAGGTGAAAGGAAGACCGCGGCCAGCCTTGTTGAAGATGGGGACGTTGAGATGCGCGTTGAGGTTGGCGAGGTTGATGACATCGGGGCCTCCGCCCGTGGAGACAAAGGGTGGGGTTCCTGTGGTGACCTGGGCTGCGGATGGGAGTGCGGCGAGGGCTGCGAATAGGAGTACAAACAGATAGCTTTGCGCACGGGTCATGGCGGTCTCCTGAGCCGGACTAAAATCCGGCGCCTACAGAAAATGTGGCCGCAGAGAGGCCGGAGTTGAGGACGACGGAGTTGACTTGAAAGTCGAGGGCGAGGATGTTGTTGATGTATTTCTGGATGCGGAAGGGGATTTGGGCGCCGTTGACGGCGGTGTAATTGTAAAAGTCTAGTTCGATGGGGATGTCGAGATTAGCGTTGTTGTCCGGGTGAGTACTGAAAGCGATGGCGGCAGGCAGGAGCGTAGTTGCGTCGAAGTAGAGATCAGTTTGCGTGAGGTGCTGCATCAGGCTTGCCGTATCGCCGGAGGTACCGGGAAACTGCTGCGAGGCGCTGACGTGGATCACGGATTGGCCATTCCGGGTTTCCGGGCCGAAGTAGGTGATGACGGAGTTTTGTGCGGAGAGCAGGCTGGCGATGGTGAGCGCGGGAGCCCAGCCGGGGTCGACGAGGATGTTGTGGTACGACGCTGAATGGGTTACGTCGTCGGGGCCAGACCAAGAGCCTGCAAATGGAACGGAGGACGTGTTGCGAATTTCGCTGCGGGGGCCGGACGGGAGGGTGAGGTCTATGCGAGTTCCTGTTCCGGCGACTGCTTTAATGACGACAGTGCCGGATTCGTCGTCTGAGCCAGCGATGCGGCGGGCGGTGCCTGAAAGCGTGATGTCGTTGATGCTTGTGGACGGCACAAGCGCAAGAAGCGCTTTTTGTAAGATAGCGGGTCCTTGGTTTGCGCTTGTTGAAGGCTGCTGGGCAAACGCAAATGGGACGATCAGAGCAAGAATAAAGAGGAATGCAAAGCGAGTGCATCGCATGGGGACCTCCGCGTTTTGAGTCCACGAGCCCGTTTATAAACCGGAGGCGTGGTTGGTTCTTACAGCGGTCTAATAAAGCGCGAGATTAATACTCGCTGATTAAATCAATGTCAATAGTACCCTTCCAGAAATAAACAAATATTTACGTTATGGCTGGTGAATGTAATCTAGCAGTGCGTCTAGCGTCGGTGCGCGAACCAGTGACACGCCCGGCATGACGCAACCTCAGTTTTCGTCAAACCCTTCGCGCTGTCTCTCAATTTCTTCTCAATTTCTTATCCATTTCTCCTCATCAATCCCCGCCTCGGAACAGGCGAAGAAGAAAGCCTGCTGGCTCTCGAAGAGAAACCAGTGAGCTCCCTCGTGTTTTATCGAGACAGGAGAGCGAGAGGTTGAGAACAGCCTCGTATAAAGATTCGGCGTAAACGACGACGCTGTGCTCCGTATCGTGGGAATCTTTCAACCGGACGATACACCTGCTGATCGACATGATGAACTCGGTCTTCCTAGCTGAGATGGGTTACAACGGCGTGCTGAAACAGCGATCCAGCGTCCGAAACCGGAAGTAGGTCTACCGCGAGGAGTGAAAACGAGATCGCACAGATGGGACAACCCGCCCAGATGACGCGATGCAATGGAATGTGAAGTACATACTCCGGCCACATCATGCACAGCGTTTCTTTACAGCGAGGACACTGACAGGTTTGAGCAGATAATGTTTCAGAACTGCCCACACGAATACGGAAGCGCGATACAGTCAACACTGGCTTCATAAATCCTCAAGGTACCCGCATTCCCGGGGCGTCATCCGCATTCGTCAGCGCCGTCGTGGAGTTGTCCTTTCCAGAGTAGGCGCAGTTTGTCCCTCGGGCGCATTGGGCTGGACCACTGAGCAGTCGTAGTCAACGCAGCGAGTCCGGCCAGCACCGCAAGTACAGACAAAACGCGCCAGACAAGATGAATAAGTGGTACAGCCTTTGCCATTCCGTGTCCTGTCATTACTACTCGTCGAAAGCCACGCTGAAGTCGGAGGAACCAGAATGCATGAGTAAGAATGATGCACGTTGTCGATTCTGTCCCACGTCAATCGTCGACAGACACGAGTCTGTACGAGAATGTATATTCCTCAACTTAGAAAAGGAGATCCGAGATGCTCCAGCCCAATACGCTCTCGAGAAGAAGATTCTTGGAAGCGGCCGCGGCGGCCAGTTGTCTGACTGCCACCAGGT